>Ga0255338_1000106_pt1 | contig 380097 bp, 372 predicted proteins | sample MeOH1_35cm_T4_19_FD_203715 | JGI IMG/M metagenome (GOLD analysis project Ga0255338, IMG submission 203715) | Sandy soil microbial communities from University of British Columbia, Vancouver, Canada - MeOH1_35cm_T4_195 | ecosystem: Engineered > Artificial ecosystem > Sand microcosm >... | reverse complement strand
CGCCTTTCCCAACGCGATCCGCGCAAAAGGCGACTTGTCCCCCACGGCAATGACGAAGGCCTGGCGCAACTCTTGCAGCGCCTGCGTCAGGAGCAGCACGTTCAGCGCATCGCCAGCAGCGGGAGCGGCAACCTTGGCAGCGATGGCTTCTTCCAGCGATACCAGATCGCGGCGGAAGTGGACTTCATCGTGACCGTAGCCGAAGCGCGCGCACAAGCTGCGGTGGAAGTTCCGGTACTCGGCCCAGAGTTGCATGTGTCGGTATTTCTCGCCCGACAGCGCGGCCGCGAGGTACTTGGCGGCGTCCGTCGCTGCACCCGAGCCTTGGCAGTGGTCGCAGCAGAGAACCACGTCATGCGCGTCCGGGCTGCTATCACTCATCACGGTTATCTCGCCGCTACCGTCGCAACGGGGGCAAGCGTCCGCCTGGCGCTCGTCCTGCGCATCCCCAGGCGCTACAGTGGCGGGTCGGCACGACTTCACGTACTCCGCGATGCCGGGGATATCCTCGAAGGCGAACACGAAGCCGCGACCCTCGCAGCACTCGCATTCCTCCTTGAACGTCTGTATGTCGGTCTGGCACGGTCCAACACGTCGCTCAACATAGACGAAGCCGTCCCCGTCGCAGTTGTCGCACGTCAGCTCCCAATCGCGGTCAGCGTTCGGCACAGTGGGGAGGGTGGTGGTCATGGTGTGGCTCCGGGAAAGAAGATATCGATTGCGCGACGGCAGATGTAGATGAGGGCGATCGTCACCGCGGCTAACTCGAGAACGAAGCCCGGAAGACCCCATTTCATGACGCAGCTCTCAGCGAAGTCTTCGTCGGGTTCAGGAAGATCGTCTATGTCCATTTGGAATCTCCAAGGCAATAGGAGGGCAGCCTGCGGGGGGCTATCGGTAGGCTTTGGTCAAATCGCCACTGACGGAATGTCCGCGCTTGCGCAAGGCATTCGCGATTAGGGCGCGGTCACGGTGGCCATCCGCATGGCGCAGGAGCCCCAGATAGCTGTTGCCTGTCTGGAAAACCTTCTCTTGGGGTAGCTCTTCGATACGGCTCAACGCGGTACGGACGGAGCGGCGCCGGACTTCTCGGCGCCAGGGCTTGATGACGTGGCCGGCGAAGTCGACGCCGCGATCAATGGGCTGGATGATGGTCTTGCGCGGGTTCAGTTCCAGGCCCAGCCGCGGCAGGTAGGCATTGACAGAGGCCAAGGCTTGCCGGAGCCATAGCGCGGATGGGTGCAGCAGCACAAAGTCGTCCACATAGCGCACGTAATGCTTGCCACGCAGCCCGTGCTTCACATGCTTGTCCAGCCCGTCCAGCAGGATGTTGGCGAAGAACTGGGACGACAAATTGCCGATAGGCAGCCCGCAATGATCTGGCGCTTCGCCCAAGCGCTTGTGTCGCGGTACTAGGGCTAGCGTGGCTCGTTTACCCCGTACCTCGACGTCCGGCCGAGGGTCATGGAAAAGGATCTGGGCCGCCAACCGGCGCCACCAGTGTTCCGGGATCTTGCCGCCTACCCGAAGCCAAAGGCTGCGCTTGTCGATACTGACGAAGAAGTTGGCCAGATCGGCCTTTAAGTACATCGCAGGCCTGGACCAGTTCTGTGTGACGCTGCGCACCTTCGATTCCAGCCGTTGGGCGGCATACAACGTTCCTCGGCCGGGAATGCACGCACAGGAATCGGCAATGAACCCCGCCAGGAAGCGCGGGGCGATCTTGTTGTAAAGCAGGTGGTGAACCACCCGATCCCGGAAATCAGCCGCCCAGACTTCGCGCGGCTTGGGGTGAGTGATCACAAAGCAGATCGAACGGCCAGGACGGTAGGCACCGCTCCGGAGTTCGTCGTCCAACTGGGCCAGGTTGCGCTCCAGGTCCATTTCAAAGCGCAGGGCGCTGGCCGTATTCCTTTTGAGCCGGCGGCAGTCGAAGTAAGCCTGCACCAGCTCCGCGAACGAATGGCAAGAATCCATAGAAACTCCGAGCATGATTTGCGGACGGGACGAACTCGGAACTCGTTGTTGCGGTTCCAGTTGTTGACGTTGCCGTTCTCGAAATTCACCGCCCAGGCGTTGTTGGAGCCGTAGGGCGAGACATCACGCTATCCACGTCGCCCCGCCGAAGGCTTGCCGGATCAGCGGGAAAACTGCGCGGGACCTGCGCGGCCTGAGCCGATGGTTTCCTCTAGTGCGCATATCGGTGGCCTTGTGAGCCAGCGGCGTGACCAGATCATTAAGCGCGTTGACCCTGCCGCCGTGACGACGGGGTAGCAAGCGCATTCTCGGAGTGTTTCAGCCATCCTGTGGCTTGGCGGCCGATGCTGTCGGTCAGCTTGATAGCGTCGCCGTACTGTCCGCGAGAGATCAACCGAAGATCGGCGGCCAGCCGTAGCGACAGATTTGCCGCCTCTACCCCTTCCCGTAGGATTCGAATGATCGGCGGCCTGTCCGATGCCGAATTGGCCCGATACACCAGCGTGACCAAGTCGAAGCACTGCTTGCGAAGGTCGGCCCCAAAGTCGGCCTTGTAGTTCCTGGGCATATTGGCCACCAGCTTCGTGACCAACAGGCTCAGGTCATAGGTAACCTTGAAAATCTTGGTGTCTGTGTGCAGGGCCATGGCATCAGCGGGCTACGCCCGCAAAGGGTTAAAGGGGTGAAGCGATGATGCTGCGGACGGGACGAACTCGGAACTCGCTGAGGCGGTACCAGCGGTTGACGCCGCCGTCCTCGAAAGTCACCGCCCAGGCGCTGCGGGAGCCGTAGGGCTTGTTCGTCCAATACCAGTCGTCCTTTTCGAACAGGTCCGGCACGTTGATGTAGGCCAGCATCATGTCTTCCTGGTCTGGGGCGCGCCAGTCGCCATGGCCGTTGACTTCGCCCCGGTCAGCCACGGCAGTTGTCAGGTCGTTGAATGCGACATCCGCCAAGTCGAATTCCTTTCCACCAGGGACGATGACGTGATGGGCCACGCCATGGACGAGACGCGTGCCGATGAAGACGCCGCCCTGCTCGGGCCATTCCTGCCCGATGGCGGGCGTGCTGGTTGCGGTTGCGGTCATGCAAGTCTCCTGCGGGCTGCGCCCGCTTAAGGGATAAATGGATCAATAGGTAAATCTGCGGACGGGACGAACTCGGAACTCGTAGCTGCGGGTCCAGAAGTAGACGAAGCCGTACTCGAAAAGCACCGCCCAGGCGTGGCAGGAGCCGTAGGGCGTCGAGGTCCAGTACGGTTTCGGCTGGAACAGATGGGGCAAATTGGCAGCGATGATTTGCAATTCCCGCTTGGCCGGCAGATAGAAGTCGGCGTGACCGTCGGCGCTGTAGGCCTTGGCAGCACGCGCCGCGGGATGACTGGTGTTCAGCCGGAGCAGGGCGTTGGTGTTCACCAGGCCATCCCAGCTACTTGCCTGAATCTCGCCGTCATCAGGGCTCCATTGGTAGGTGCCCTGCAGATCATCCTCGGCCACCACAAGCCCATAGACCGTGCCGTCATCACCAAGAATGTCGCCGGCATAGATCCCGCCCTGGCCCGGCAGGTATTCGCCGATCTTTACCTGGTGGATAGGCTTTGCCGGCCGGGCAGACAGATAGCTTCCCAACGCGCTGAGCAAGGTCGAAGCGGGAATTTCCAGGCGCAAGCCGCCCGGATCCAACGGGATCATGTTGTTCATGGTCGTCCTAGGGGTTTTGCCGCGGGCGCGGCATGGTGGGTCAGAAAGGCACGTCGTCTGACATATCGGCCAGGGTTGAGGCTTGGGAAGGCTGGGCGGCGCTGCGTTGCGGAGCGGGTTGGCTTTGCTGGCGCGGCGGTTCCGCTGCGGCCGGTTGTTGCTGAGCCGGCGCACCACCGAACTCGATGTTGGAAACGCGGCCAACCAACTTGGCGCCGCGCTCGCCGCCTTGCCGTTCGTAGGTTTCGATGTGCACTTCATCGATGGTGACGCTGACCTTGATGCCGACCGTGAGATACGGCGCGAGCGCTTCGGCGCGCTGGCCCCACAGTGAGGCGTCCACCCATTGAGTCGGTCGCTTACCGTCGGCGTCTTTCTTGCCGTAGGCAAAAGCCAGCGCCAGGTTCGCCACCGGCTCACCGCCTTGCGTGTGACGGACAACAACATCGCGGCCGATGCGGGCCAGGCCAAACAGTTGAGCCATGATTAAGCTGCCTCCTTGCGCAGCAGGTTTTCGTACTTGGAGACCAGGCGCTCGAATGCCATTAGGTCGCCTTCGAGTTCTTCGATGATGTCGTCGTCACGCTCGATGCGGATGATCGTGAGCTGACGTCCGATAGGATCCAGGTCGGGCGCCCACAGGATGAGGTCGACCCATTTGCGGCCGAGCAGCCACATGGCGCCGTTGCATTGGTCGGTGTAGGCGCTGATATCTCCGTCGACCACTGCGGTGAACAGGGTGTCGGACGAAACCATGGTCTTGATCTCGATGACGCCGTCGTCGTCGACGAGGCCGTCCACGCTCACGCCAAACAGGCCGTCGCCCGTGGTGATGAATCCCGCCTCATCGACAAAGTTGCCCGTCTTCGCTTCGTAGGCAGCCCGCGCAAAAGGCTCCTGCTCCGTGCCGGTACGCATAGCTGCGTTCGCGAAGATTTCCGGTGCTCGGCCGCCGACACGTTCGCGCGCAACATCCATCGCGTACTTGAGGCAGTCTTTCGACGGCCCCCCGGCTTTCAGCTTGGACCGTGCATCCTTGAAGCGGCTGCCGGTTATGACGCCGCGGCGGGCGTCCAGCCATTCCTGAGACCCTTGCGGGGCGGTGTGGATGATCGGGTCCATTACTTGGCCTCCTGCTTGAGCATGTTGCGTTTGTCGCCATAGGCCTGCTTGAAAGCTGCAAAGGCCGCGAGGTTATTGGTCTGTTCGATCGCTTTGCAGCCCGCCTGCCAAATCTCGGACGCAGCCTCCATCGTCTCGGCCTGGGCCAGCTTGCTGATCCATTCGTCGCGCAAATCCAGTGCTGCGTCATCCGCGCCGGCGCCGTCGTTGTCGTCGCCCTTTTCGGAAATGCCGCAGACCGCCTTCAGGGTGTGGCGCTCAAGGTAGGTGGTGGTCGAGGCGATGGCCTGGATCGTGTTCTTCTTCCCGCTTTCGTCCGGCGGCGCGCTCAGGGTCACAGACTTCTCGTGACCCAGGCGGTGCACCAGCGTGCAGGTGACGTGAATCCGGCCGTCCTTCTGTTCGACGTCCCAACCCCAAGCGAAGCCGTGCTTGGACAGGGCAGGGCCCACGGCCGTGACTACATCGGACAGCTCGGCGTGCTTGTAGCTGGTGGTGCCGCGGTCGGTCTTGAACTCGACCTGCTTGCGCTTGATGATCTCCACCGCTTCGGACTTGAACGCGGCGAAGGCATCGTTGAAGGCCTTGCGCGCTTCGTCCGCCTCCCATTCCCGCTGGATCGCCATCATTTCCTTGATCTGATCCAGGGGGATGCCTTGCTTCACGGCAGCCATCATCATGCCCATGGGCGAATTGGCGGCGAGTACAGCGACTTGGCCGGCGACCGGCTCGGGTTGCATGGCCACTGCGCGGGCCGGGGCGTCGATAACTTCGGTCATGGCGTCCTCAGTAGGTGATACGGACATTGGGGATCAGGCCCTTGGCGATCAGCGTGACCGCCTGTTTGGCGCAGTCCTCGGGCATGCCGCCCAGGACGAAGGCATTCAGGGCGGCGCGGTTGATGCTGGCCTTGTGTGCCAGGTCGGCCTCTCGGCGCCGGGCTTCGGCGGCCTCGGCGGCCTGTTCGTCGGCGATGCGCTGGCGTTCGGCCGCCGCGGCCTGCTCGGCCGCCTGGATCCGGCGCTGCTCGGCCTGTTGAGCGGCCACGCGCTCACGTTCGGCGGCGGCCAGGCGGTCAATCTCCGCTTGCTTTTCCGCTGCTTCGCGGCGCTGATCGGCCAGCTCGGCAGCCAGGCGCGCCTTGTCAGCGGCCTCCCGCGCTTCAGCTTCGCGGCGCGTGGCGGCGTCGCGCTCGGCCTGGGCCCGCTCGTTGGCTTCCCGCTGTGCCTTCTCGGCGGCTTCGCGGGCGATGCGCTCTTCGCGTTCCTTCTGCTCGCGCGCTGCTTCTGCTGCGCGGAAGCGGGCCAGCTCGGCCTGCTCGGCGTCGTACTTTTCGCGCGCCGCGAGACAGCCGCGCAGGCCAGACAGCACCTTATCTTTGGTTCGGGCGGCTTCCGGTTCGAACTCTTCCCACTCGGGCCCGATGGCGACGGCTTCGGCCGCCGCGATGGCGGCGCGGATAGATTCGACCGTTTCGCCGCAGTCGGTAGCCAGGGAGACGATCCCCTCGATCGCATCCTTGTGCCGCTGCACGCGGTCGTCCTCGGCCTGCTCCCAGGCGTTCAGCGGTGCGCGCACCTCGTCGGCCAGCGCGTCGAGCGTGTCACGCATGCGCTTGCGCTCGGCGTCGATTCGCCGCGGCACATCCTTCAGGTCGTCCACCAGCTTCTTGCCCAGCGCGTCCAGAGCGGTTTTGGACTTCCGCACCTTGAACGCCAAGCTGGCAGTGGCATCCCGGCCTTTCTTGGTCGTCATGTCCGGCACGTGGCCCGACACCTCGGCGCGGATCTTGTCGAGCCAGGGTTCCAGGCCGCTGGGCTTCGAATACACCTCCAGGGCCGATTCCTGCGGCGGCAGCTCGGCAAGTTGGGTTGCTTCGGTCATGTCATTCCTTGGATGCGTATGCCGTCGGTCGGCCGTCGTCTTTAGCGGTGAGAGTGGGGGCCGGCTCGTCCAACATGCCAGCGAGAGTGAAGGCGATGGTCATTAGGAGGGCCATCACGATGCCTTCCCAATGAGTTCGGATAAGAGTTCGCATGTCAGCCGTCCAGTTCAATCTGCACCGCGTCCAGGATCTTTCGCTGGAGCCGTGCTATCTGAGAATCGCCACTGCGCATCACTGCGCGCAGCATGTGCTCGGCGTCGTACACATCCAGGTCGCGGAATAGATCCGTCTCCATCAACCGTGCCGCCCACCAGTGCGAGTTATGCCCATCAGAATCCCAGGCATGGATTGACTGCATGACCTCGCCAACTTCTTGAGGCGAAGTCGTCAAGACTTCTAGGTGTTCGTCACCGTGGATTCGGTCCATATCACCACCCGATCAGAAGAAATAGGACGCCGAACAGCACGAGCAGATAGGGCGCCCAGTATTTGAAGTTGTGGAACATGGCTGCTCCGCAGGAAAAGGTGCAGGCCTCCAGCCATCCAGTCACGGCGCATCACCGATCACGCTCCCGGGCCCGGGATTGCTTTAGGCGAATTGCTTGGATAGGTGGGGGAGGGCTGCGTAAGTAGTAGATGCTCAGGGCGGCGCACCCCCAGCCTTGGGGAAGGCTGACGGAGGACGTAAGGGAGGGAGCGGGATGCGCCGGCCTGAGCAGCCGAGAGAGGATCGCCCCGGCAAGCCGGGGCAAAGGGATGAATTGATCAAGCGATGATGCTGCGGACGGGACGAACTCGGAACTCGAAGTTGCGGCTCCAGTCGTCGACGAGGCCGTTCTCGAAATACACCGCCCAGGCGTCGTTGGAGCCGTAGGGCGTCGAGGTCCAGGTGTACTCGCCGTCGTCATCAAAGCCCTCCGCAGCCACTACTTGCAGCAGTTCGCGATGGGACGGCAGATAGAAATCCTTGTGGCCGTCGGCGGCGTACTCGGATGCAGCCAGCGCCGCCGGGTGGTTGCCGCGCTCCAGCAGCTTGCGGGTGTTCTCGGCGCCATCCAGGTCGGAATAGCCTTCCAGCTTGTCGCCGTAGCCGCCGAATTCGAATTCACCATCCAGCGGGGCAGCCGCGGCGAACAGGTGGCGACCTTGGGCTGTCAGCCCGATGTAGATGCCGCCCTGGCCTTCTGCGTACTGGCCAACTACGAATGCGTTGCTCATGGTTTCTCCAAGTTCATGAAAATGCCGGAACTCGGATGAGTTGGCATTCAGATGAATCTGGAAGGGTGGGGCTACCACCCTTCATCGCAGCGAGCTTTCATTCGCTGCCCCGTCTTGTCCGTTTCCGGGCCTCCACGGCTCCCCGCTATTCATATCCAGCCCGGGTGGCTGCAGTGCGATTTACTGTCCTCGCCAACGACGGCCTGGTTGGTCTCCCAGGCGAGTAAAGAGCGGTACTGCTGGTGCTGCTGCCTCTTCTCCATGCCGACTCTTTATGTGTGTGGGCTAACGTCTGCCGCCGAGGTGTCCCGAGGGTGCGGCTCCGTGGAGGTCTTGCTTCGCTGTGTTTGCAGCGCATGGGTGAATATTAGGCGACGCCTAATGTTTCGTCAATAGGCGTCGCCTAATATTTTTCGCGAGGACACAGAAAAGCCCGCGCTAGGTGGGGCGTCTGAGTTGCGAGGGAGGGCGGAGCCGGAAGGAAAGAGGCTTAGACCGTATCGGCTATCATGCTGAATCGTCTAATTACAAGGTGTAGTAGATGGCTCTCATCACTTGCAAGGAATGCGGCAAAGAGGTCAGCGATAAGGCCAAGACATGCGCTAGCTGTGGCGCGCCCGTCAAGATCTCAATCCCCAAGAAGAAGGCGCACCCGCTGCTGATCGGGGTCGTCACCCTCGGGATCGTTTATTTTGTGCTTGGCGGGGATAAAGGTGATGCCTCCAAGCCAGGTGCGTCCGCATCCAAAACCGAGGCGTCGTCCTGCGACGCGACGGATCTAACATGCTTGGGGAATGCGGGTGTTGTATCGGCCGGCGTGTACTGCGCCCGAGAAGTCGAGAAGCTAGCAAAGCATGACTTCAAGTGGACGGATAGCTTCCTAGAATCCAAGTTCGACCGTTTCCGCTGGAAGGACAAGAAGTCCGGGGTGATTACCTATATTGGTGACAAGGCTCAGTTCCAGAACGGCTTCGGCGCCTTCACCACCGTGACCTACGAGTGCGACTTGGCGAAAGACAACAAGACGGTGCTGGCGGTCCGGGCGAAAGAAGGGCGGCTCAACTAAGCAAGCACGGTAGCGCCACGCGCGACGCAACGGCCAACAAAAAGCCACCCGGAGGTGGCTTGTTATGTCCCTAAATATAAGCAGAGCTATTGAATTTCGAATGGATCGGCTATATTCTGGACTTGCTCTTATTTGAGCAACTAAGGCCCCAGCAACTGGGGTTTCGCAGTAGCCGGAGAGGCGGCTTAGTCACCTCCAGGACCACTCCCCACCCCTTTCGATGCATTGTCACGCCTATACGAAACGGAGGGAGCCCTTGTGCAGAAAGGAGAAAGCCATGAAACCAGTCAAGAAACTAGAGTACGCGCGTTGGGTTGTCGCGGGCGCTATCTTTGGCGCGGCTGCGGCTGGGGCCTTTCTGGGAAAATTTGATGTCAATCTGGCGGGTTTGGACATGAACTCGATGGGCGCAATCGTCGGTGGCATTGCGACGGCATTGCTCGTCAAGGTGGTTCATCTCGTCTGATGTCGGAGTTAGTAGACGGTAACTGGGTAGATATGGCCACCATCGCGGTGGCCATTCTCTATGCAGCGTTCCGTTGCTGGCTGGACAAATGTCGGCGTTCGTGGGAATCGTTTGCTGGTGACGTGAGTTATGGCGTGGTCATCTTTCCCATGCTGCTACTATCCCTGACGGCCATATCCACCAAGGCCTTGCAGATGCTGCTGACCGGGAACAAGATTGTCATCTCCTTGGCTGGGCTGTTCTCCCTCATCGTGATTCTAAAGCGAACTTTCGAGAAGACGAACGGGCAAGCCGACAAGATCAGTTAAGCCGCCTTTGAGGCGGTTTTTTCATTTCAGGACCTCACCCACTGTCCCGCCTCATCATCCCGCAACCTGGCGCCAGACCAGACAACCTGGCCCAGCACGCGCACAGGCGTGCCATTCTCAAGTGGGATGTCGGGGTAAGCCGGATTGAATGACCGCGCCACCCATTGCTTCGTCAGGCGATCCCGCGTCACCGTCTTCACGATCATCTTGCCGTCGTAGTTGATGGCGTAGACGCCGCCCGCGGCGAGGTCGCGTACGGTCAGATCCTCGTTCGGCACGACTAGCAGCGCAGCTCCATCACGAATGATGGGCTCCATGCTATCGCCTTTGGCGTAGACAACCCTGGCTTTCCCGGCATCTGCACCCACTGCGCGCAGGAACGAGCGGCGGAAGTGCATCACGCCAGTCTGTTCCTCGATGTGGTTCTCGATGCCATCGCCGGCGGCAAGCCGCACGTCGGCCATCTCTGGCACCTTGTCGAACTTGTCGTTCGCTGCGTAAGGTTCGCCTGGGCCGACATTTGCGATCACCCCAGTTTGGGTGCTGATCCGGATCTTGGGATTGGCTTCTGCCTGGTGTGTTGTATTTCCGCCTTCCCACGGGGCAGGGGGGAGGCCTTGGATTCGCATGGGGAATGGATCGTCGGCATGGTCCATATCGACTAGGCCGCCCGGCTTGTGCGAACGAATCGGTACAGAAACTCGGGTCGGCGTAGCGAGCGGTTGCGCTGAAACCTGGATCCCGAGCCTCATCTGGGCGATAGCCAGCTGGATTGCGCCCTCAAGGGCGCTTAGCTGGGACTCCGGTAGCTCATGGATCTGGTCTTCGGGGATCGTCTTGAAAGGCCACGGCTTGTGCTGAGGCGCCGACTCTGATGCTATGGACGACCCCATGTCTGGCCAAGACTTTAGGCCCCAATGTTCCGGGCCCACGACGTCCGAGAAATAGCGCCACAGCTCCGGGAGTTTGTCTTTGGAGATCGAGCCCTTCTTTATCCAGTCGTGGATGGAAGGTGGCCTGACATTGAAATGACGTGCGATCGCGGCCTGCGAAGCGACGGCTCCGCTGGCGATCTTCTTTTCAATGGCTGCCTTAATGGCAGCTCCGAGGTCAGTTCCATTAAGCATTGCCTAACTTTCGCCTTGTATAGCCGCATTAGGCAATTCCTATTGACATACATTAGGCGACGCCTAATAATGCGGCATGGACATGAAAAAACGACACGAATCCCTAGCCCGAGCATGCGACATAGCCGGCGGGCAATCCGCCCTCGCTCGCATTCTCAAGGTGACGCCGGTCAGCGTTCATGAGTGGGTGAATCTCAAGCGTCCGCTCCCCTCCGAGCACTGTCCGCTGATCGAGGAGGCCACCGGCGTGCGCTGCGAAGAGCTGTTGCCCAGCTTTCGATGGGACGTGCTTCGCAAGCCGAAACGCCAGCGTCGAGCACACGAGGCGACTGCGGCATGACATCAATGCACCGTCGCGCTCTCGCGCCCTTCGGTCGCCCACGCCATGCGGTCACGCTCGGCGCAAAGCTCCTGAAACAAGTCCATGACTGCCTTTTCGCTCGGATCTTCAAAGACCCTGCGGGCCAAGTCCTGGGCGCTGATCAACAACTTTTCCGTTTCGGTCACGAAACACACCTCGCTCTTTGTTCATAAGGAAGTACTCGATGAGCACGCAACCAGTATCAGCTGAGCATGTGGAAAGCACACGCAAGAACGGCGCAAGGATTCAAGGCGAGATTTTGCGCCGGCTTGCGGAGTTCACGCAGGAGCGTGCAGCCGCTTGCATGGACGTTGATGCGAGCACGCTTAGTCGTTCGAAGGATGGAATGGATCGGTTTTGCCACCTTTTGGCAGCTCTCGGCTTTCAGTTGTCCCCGTCTAACGCGGTGGTCATCAGTCGGCACGAGCTATTCGCCATGAAGACGATGCTGGCTAAGTACCTCCAGTCCGAGATCGAAAACCACAACAGGGATCGTTGACATGGCCGATATCACCCTGGTTCGTCAGCAGCCTGTCCAAGTCTCCGAGCAGGAAAAGGAAGCCGCACGCCGAATGATCTTCGGCATGGTCGACGGCCTGGGTGAGCGCGGGCGCAAACAATGGCGCCGGCTGTGGAATCAACTGGTTCGGCTTGAGCCGGGCGAGATGCTGTCGATCACTACGCACAAAGAGCGTACTGGGTGGTACCACCGCAAGCACATGGCGCTGGAGTCGGCCCTCTTCGAGGCACAAGACCGATTTGAGGAGTTCGAAGCCTTCCGCGCCTGGCTGAAGACCGGTAGTGGCTTCGTGGACTGGTACCCGGGCCCGAAGGGCGGTGTCATCCCCGTGCCGCGGTCAATCAGCTACGCAAAGCTGGAGCAGGCCGACATGGAGCAATTCCACGAGGACGCTGTTGCCTTCCTGCGCACGGCGCACGCCCAGAAAACTATGTGGCCGCATCTGCCGGCCGCGCGTGCCAGCGAAATGCTGGAACTCGTCTTGCAAGGATTTGGAGAATGATCCGCAACTCTGCCCTCAAGCGGTCGACACCGCTGCGCGCGAAGGCGCCGATGAAGCGCGGCACGGCCAAGCTGCCCGCGAAGCGCAAGACCGTACGCTCAACCAAGACGATGTACCGCAACCTGGCGCTGTTGAAGCTGGCCAAGGGGATGCCCTGCAAGCTTCAGGTGCCTGATGTGTGCTGCGGTGACGCCGCAACCGTGGTCGCGTGTCACTCAAACCAGTCGCGTCATGGGAAGGCCGGATGGCTGAAGGCGCACGACTGGGCCACCGCGTGGGGCTGCGTTACGTGCCACGCTTATATCGATCAGAACCAAACCGGTGCCAGCTACGAAGAGAAGGTGGCGCTGTGGGAGGCTGGATTTCAAGAAACCCGCTTGTCCCTGATTGTGCTGGGGCTCTGGCCTCTTGAGGCCGAGATTGGCTACATGACCGTGTACGGAGTCCGCCATGGCGAATGAATGGTTCCGGCTATGGCACGACATGCCGAACGATCCTAAATGGAGAACGATCGCGCGTGCTTCCGGGCAGTCGATATCGACCGTGCAAGCTGTGTGGCTACAAATTCTTGCTTCGGCGTCCCAGAACAGCGAGCGCGGTACTTACGACGTTCTGGAAGAGGACATTGCGAGCGCGCTGAACGAGAGCGATGAGGCTGTGTGCGCAATCACACAGGCTATGCAAGGCCGCGTCCTGGATGGGAAACGCCTCACTGGCTGGGAGCGCCGGCAGCCGAGTAGGGAAGACGGTGCCGATGGAAAGGGGAAGTCGTCCGGATGCAACTACATCTACTACGTAGCTTCTACGGATAACGACGTAGTGAAGATAGGAATTAGTAGGAATCCTTGGTCCCGCGTGAAGGATCTACAGACAGGTTCCGCATCGAAATTCGTCCTGCTCGCCACGCTTAAAACCGACGAGCGAAACGAAAGGGCCATTCACAAATTCTTCGAATCGAGCCGCCTGAATGGCGAGTGGTTCAACCGCAGTGCCGCGCTGAACTCTCTGATTTCTAAGACAAATTCCAAAGACCTGATCACCTACGAGCAGACCTTGACGTTCTTGTCTTCCCTACCAGAGAGCGAGTTCGAGTCCATACCCGTAGTTGGCGTAGATACCGTAGCAACTACGAAAGATAAAGATAAAGAAGAAGATAAAGATAAAGAAGAAAAACAAACACCCCCTAACCCCCGCAAGCGGGGGAACGGATTCGATGCCTCAGCGATCGATCTGCCGGACTGGCTTGACCGTGAAGACTGGGTCATCTGGGTTGCCGACCGGAAGGCCCGCAAGAAGCCGGTGACGCAAGAGGCCGCCAAGCTGCAGCTGAAGCAGCTGGCGGACCTGCGCGCAGAAGGCCATCAGCCGAGCGCGGTGATCGCCAACAGCATTGCCAGCGGCTACCAAGGCCTATACCCGCCCCGGGCCCAAACCCGAACGAAACCGAATGGAGTGACAGCGCATGGAAACTTCAACGAGCAGGATTACCACGCCGGGGTTGCAGCCGATGGCACGTTTTAAGACTGAGCAATCCAGCCAGCGCTGCGAGCAGCATGGCGACTACACCGCGATCACGTACATGGGTCACACGTCTGGCTGTCCCGTTTGCATCAAGCAGCAGCAGGAGCGCGAAGCGGCTGAGGCTCACGCCAAATGGCAGGTTGAGTTGCGGCAGCGCCGCGTAAGAGAGTTGCTGGGACGCGCCGCCATCCCGCCTCGGTTCGCGGACAAGACGCTGGACAACTTCGTGTCTCATGCCGAAGGGCCGGCCAAAGCGCTGGCGGTGGCCAAGGACTTCGCGGCGAACTTCGCTGAATGCCAAAAGACCGGCCAGAGCCTGATCTTTTGCGGCGGAGTGGGAGCGGGCAAGACTCACCTGGCCGTCGGCGTCTGCCACGAAGTCATCGCGCTTGACCGCGTGGCGGTGTTCTCGTCGGTTATTGGGGCCGTTCGGTCCATCAAGGAGACGTATCGAAAAGGCTCTGAGCTGACCGAGGCCGATGCCATCAAGAACCTCGTCGATCCGGATCTGCTGGTTCTCGATGAGGTCGGCGTGCAGTTCGGCAGCGAGACGGAAAAGATGTACCTGTTCGAGGTTATCAACGGCCGATATCAAGGGCTCAAGCCGACGATCGTGATCAGCAATCTGGCCAAGGAGCCGCTGACCGAGTACCTGGGCGAGCGCGTCATCGATCGTCTGCGAGAGGGCGGCGGCCGGATGGTCGTGTTCGACTGGCCCAGCTATCGGAGGCAAGCATGATCGACCTGCCGGAAGCAACTTCAGTGCCGAGCGAGCGCCGCTGGGCGCTAAAGATCCTGCAAGAGCATCAGCGTAAGGGCGGTAAGCGTTATGCCATCACCGTCCTGGTCATGGCTAAGCGCGCGCTGGGTTTGGATCTAAGCGCGGGGGAGGTCGCATGACTTTAGACCGCCTGACCATCCGCCTGCCGTGGCCCGACACCAGCCTCATGGCAAACCGCAAGGGCGGCAAGCACTGGGGCGTCAGCCATGCGGCCAAGGTGCGCGCGCGCGAGTCCGCGTTCTTCGCGGCTAAGGAGGCGCTGGGCCGGAACAGCTTGGCGTCCGCCGGCCACGTGCCAGTGTCGATTACCTGGGTCGCGCCCAACAAGGTGCGCCGCGACTTGGACGGCCTGCTGTCGGCAGAGAAGCCGCGGCTGGACGGCATCGCCGCGGCGCTGGGAATCGATGACAGCCAGTTCCGGCCCCTCACGCTGGACGGCGCGCTGGACGTAGACAAGAAGGGCTTCGTGCTCGTGGAGATCGGACGATGAACAGATGGTTGATGTGCCTGGGGGCCGTAGCGTGTTTCACCTCGTGCTTGGCGATATTCCTCTGGTCCCTGGAGATTCTCTGATGGTCGACCTCATGAAGTGGGAATTCCGCGACCCTATGCTGGTAGTGATGAGCCGGCAGCAGGCGGCGCTAAATCGGTCGTGCAAGGGCTGCGCCCATGCCAAGGCCATCGAAACCCCATTCGGCGACACGGTTACGCGCTGCCTGAAGGGCAAACCCTACGGCAAGAAGTGCAACCGGTACGAGGTTGCCGATGAGTAGGCTGACTGGGGATGATCTGCTTTGGAATTGGAGCCGCTGGGTATGGTCAGGCGCCACCGTGGGCAACATGACGCCGTATGTGTCCTGGGAAGACGACCATCGCCCAATCTTGACGGACCACGCCCTGGCGGTTGAGAGCATGCATGCGGCGCTTCCCTGGCATGAGCGCATGGTGATCATTGCCGAATACCCACAGAAGCGCCCCATGTTCGGCCACCTTGACGCCCGGGGCCGGGTCAAGGCTGCGCGGGAATGGATCGCCAAGACGACGGGCGTCGCACTCACTGAAACTGAATACAAGATTTACCTAGGTATGTTCCGAAATGAAGTGGAGAGGAAGATTCGATGAAATACGCCACCGAGGTTCTTGATTTGCTGGGAACGTATCCCAAGCGAGACTTCAGGATGATGGAGATCGTCAATTACATCCTTGGCGATAACAAGAATCGACAAGACCGGGAGTCCGCCCGGAAGGCCGTCACGCGCGTTTTGCAGGCGATGGAGAACGGCGGCAGCCTGATCCGCATCGCGCCCATCCATGAGCGTGGCGGCTATGCGACCTACCGGCTGAAAAGCTATGCAATTCCGGACGATGCGCCTGGCGAGGACCGTATCGCCAGCGTCCTTGGCGATCTGAGTCCGGAAGCTCTCGCGAGAATTCGAGCCCATGCCAAGAGCCAGAAGCTATCTGATCCATACCACGCGTTCATGAAGCAGAAGACCCGATCCGCTGGCCGCGGCATAGGCTTCGAACTCACTTTCGCCGAATGGTGGGAGTTCTGGCAAGACCACTATCACCTGCGTGGCAGCGGCCCTAACGATCTCTGCATGGGCCGTTACGGAGACACGGGTCCGTATGCCGTCGGCAATATCTACCTGACAACGATCCGGGGCAACATGGCCGACTACGTGGGGTCGGCCAAAAAGGAAGCGGACGTTGCCAGCCTGACGTCGCGGCGTCGGGCGGAATTGATTGCCATGGCTGAAGCGGTAGCGAATCGCCCACCGCCTCAATACACATATGAGCAGGTGCAAGCCATGCTAAAGCTTGGAATCCCCTTCGAGCTGAGGGCAACGTGAGGAAAAGTGGGACACGGACATTCCGGAAAGTACCCCGCATTGTGGGATACTAGCGCCGGGCTCTTGCGCCCTTAAGAATTGAAGCCCCGGCCATGCGCTGGGGCTTTTGCATTGGAGCCGCCATGTTCTATCGCTGCACCCATGCAGACGGACGAGTCGTCCTGACAGACGAGATCGAAGGCCATAGCGCCTCTCCAGTCCCGGGCGGCACATGGCAGGAAGCTCGCGACCGAATTGATATGGGGCGGCTCTCCTATGTTCCCGGGCACGGCTGGTACTGGGACTGCTTCCTTCCCGCCAAGTAATTCCCCCATGATTCGCCTCAGCAGGCCTGGCGCCCGTGCAGGGGCAAATGCGCGGGACACTTCTTGCCGGTCTTGTCGCCGGTGGCCAGCACGACGAGAACCGCGGCGCCCAGCTCGCCCAGGCGGGTAGACGGATGGGGGCAATCGAGAATTCCATGACTGAAGCAAAGAAGAAGACCGACTGGGAGCGTGTCGAAGCGGACTATCGTGCCGGCCTGTTGTCGGTGAGGGAAATCGGCGCCGCTCATGGCGTATCCCATACAGCCATCAACAAGCGCGCCAAGACGCACGGATGGGTCCGTGACCTGTCCAAGCGCATCCAGGCTAAGGCCGAGGAGCTGGTTTCCAAGCAGACGGTTTCCAAGGAAGTTTCCACGGAAACGCTGGAAACTGACAGGCAGATCGTTGAGGCGAACGCCAAGGTGATCGCCGATATCCGGCTGACTCACCGCCGGGACATCGCCAAGGCGCGCAGCCTAGCTATGCGGTTGCTGGGTGAATTGGAAATCCAGACCGGCGACCTCGATCTATTCGAGCAGCTTGCCGAACTCCTGAACGAGGACGGCGAAGGCGGGCAAGATCGGCGCCAGGAATTGTTCGCCCGCGTGCTGTCGCTCCCGAGCCGGGTGGACGGCATGAAGAAGCTGGCCGAGACCCTGAAGAACCTGGTCGGCCTGGAGCGCGAGGCATACGGCCTAGCCTCCGGCGAAGCTGACCCCACTGAGGACGCCCCTTCCGGGCTTGACCATTTCTATGGAGGTCATTGACCGTCCTACGCTGAACCCGGCTTTGCGTGAGTTCTGGCAGACGCCGGCCCGGAACCGAGTGCTGCATGGTGGCCGGGCGTCCACGAAATCCTGGGACGCGGCGGGCTTCGCCACCTTCCTGGCCAGCAACTACAAGCTCCGCATCCTCTGCGTCCGGCAGTTCCAGAACAAGATCGAAGAATCGGTCTACACGCTGCTGAAGACCCAGATCGAGAGATTCGGGCTGAACCCACAGTTCCGGATCCTGGACAACAAGATCCACCACCGCAGGACCAAGACGGAATTCTTGTTCTACGGTCTGTGGCGCTCGATCGACGAAATCAAGTCGCTGGAAGGCATCGACATCCTCTGGATCGAGGAAGCCCACAACCTGACCGCCGAGCAGTGGGAAATTCTTGAACCGACCATCCGCAAGGCTGGGTCACAGATCTGGATCATCTTTAACCCCAAACTGGCGACCGACTTCGCCTACAAGCGTTTCGTGCTGAACCCGCCGCCCAACACGGTGGTGCGCCAAATCAACTACGACGAGAACCCGTTTCTGTCGCAGACGATGCGAGACATCATCGAGGCGGCGAAGGCCGAGGATTACGACGAGTACGCTCATGTGTACCTGGGCGTGCCACGGGACAGTGACGATGGCGTAATCATCCGCCGGGCCTGGATCATGGCCGCGATCGACGCGCACCTGAAACTTGGCTTTGAGGCCGCGGGCGACAAGCGGATCGGCTTTGACGTGGCCGACAGCGGCGACGACAAGTGCGCGAACGTCTACGCGCATGGTTCGGTGGTGTCCTGGGCGGACGAATGGAAAGCGGCCGAGGACGAACTGCTCAAGAGCTGCACGCGGACCTACGCAGCGGCACGTGAGCGCGGCGCAGGCGTCACCTATGACTCTATTGGCGTAGGGGCTGGCTGCGGGGCTAAGTTCGGCGAGATCAACGAGACGCGTCGCGGGGAAAGCGACAACCAGCCCGTGCTGTACGAGAAATTCAATGCGGGCGGGGCAGTGTTCGAACCCGATGAGATGTATCTGCCTGGCACGACGAACAAGGACATGTTCTCGAATATTAAGGCGCAGGCGTGGTGGCAAGTGGCTGATCGCTTCCGCAACACCTACAACGCCGTGCACCGCGGCGAGAAGTTCGCCGATGACCAGTTGATCAGCATATCCAGTGACTGCCCGCACCTGGAGAAGCTTATCGACGAGCTATCAACCCCGAAGCGCGACTATGACCAGAATGGCCGCGTGAAGGTCGAAAGCAAGAAGGACCTAGCTAAGCCCAATCGTGAGGGCGGCCCGGTCAAGTCTCCAAACCTCGCGGACGCGCTCATCATGTGCTTTGCGCCCCGCGATCGCAGCCTGGAGGTCTGGGCGCGACTCGCAGCATAAGGAAAACCATGGGCCGTCGCTCATTCGGAAAGGTCGCAGCGCGTAAAGACGCTCCGGCCACTGTCACCGCGCCGGCCCGCGATTCCTTCGCCAACATCGAGGCGCGCGTCGGAATCCAGACGAACAACCAGGCGTCCCAGGGGCGCTACACGTTCGACCTGGTCAGCCGCAACCGCATCCAGATGGAGGCGGCCTATCGGTCGTCCTGGATCTGTGGGATGGCCGTTGACGCCGTCGCCGAAGACATGACGCGCGCGGGTATCGAGCTGGCCAGCGACATTGACCCGGACGATGTGGAGCGTATCCAGTCGACGATCGAGCAATTCCAGGTATGGGACGCCTTGTGCGACACGGTGAAGTGGTCGCGGCTATATGGCGGCGCCATAGCGGTCATGCTGGTCGATGGCCAGGACGTGAGCACGCCCCTCAAGCTGGACACCATCAGCAAAGGCCAGTTCAAGGGGCTGCTGCCGCTCGATCGCTGGCTGGTACAGCCGTCGCTGACGCATCTGGTGCGCGAGTACGGCCCTGACCTGGGCAAGCCCGAATACTACGACGTGCTGATCGCTGCGCCGGCGCTGGCTGGCAAGCGCGTGCACTACAGCCGTGTGATCCGCCTGGAGGGCCTGAAGCTGCCTTACTGGCAGCGCATCGCTGAGAACTTGTGGGGCCAGTCGGTCCTGGAGCGTCTATGGGACCGACTGCTGGCATTCGACAGCACGACCGAGGGGGCCGCGCAGCTGGTCTACAAAGCCCACTTGCGCACGTACAAGGTCAAGAATTTGCGCCAAATCCTGTCCATGGGTGGCCCGGCCGAGGCTGGCCTGATGAAGCAGATCGACTTCATTCGACGCTTTCAGTCCAACGAGGGAATAACCCTCATGGATGCGGATGACGAATTCGAAGCCCATCAGTACACGTTCAGCGGCCTGGACAACGTCCTACTGCAGTTCGGCCAGCAGATTTCCGGCGCGCTCCAGATCCCGCTGGTGCGCCTCTTCGGGCAGTCTCCGGCCGGGCTGAATGCCTCTGGGGATTCTGACCTGCGTACCTATTACGACAACGTCGCGAACGGCCAGGACAAGCAGTTGCGTGCCGGCATGAGCGTGTTACTGGATGTCGTGCACCGATCGACCCTTGGCCGGCCGCCAGACGACAAGTTCGGATTCGAGTTCCGTTCCTGCTGGCAGCTGACGGACACCGAGAAGGCGACAGTCGCCAAGGACGTCGAAACCGCTGTTGCTGACGCCTACGACAAGGGCATCATCGGCCGCAAGACGGCGCTTTCCGAGCTGCGCAAATCGGGCCACAAGACAGGCGTCTTCGCCACGATCACCGAGGAAGAGATTGATGCCGCAGACGACGAGCCGCCCGAACCTGGCGAGGTCGACATACCTGGGCTCGATGTCGGGAAGAACCCGGGACAAGCACCAGGGGCGCAAGCAGCCGCGCCGGCGTGACCCAGTAAATGCCCGTAAAGCTGAGGGGCCATATGGGCGGCAGTTGAAGCGGGTGGCGCAGAACGTCGGGCGGATCATCAACGCGTTTCCGCCCGACGAGCCCAACGCAATCCCTCCTATGACGGCCGTGCTGAACGCCTACGCGGAGACATTGAGCGAATGGGCGCGCGCCACCGCATTGCAGATGGTGACGGACGTGAACCGGCGCGACCGTGATGCCTTCATGGCGCGAGCTCGGGACTTGTCGGCGGGACTGCGGCAGGAGCTACGCAATGCCGAGACAGGCCGTGTGATGCGGCAGTTGATGGCTGAACAGGTCGACCTCATCAAGAGCATTCCGATTGAGGCAGCCAAACGGGTTCATGTCCTGACGTCCGAGGCTTTGCTGGACAGCACGCGCGCCGCGGAGATCGCCAAGGAAATCATGCGTTCAGGGGAGGTGGCCGAGAGCCGCGCGCTTCTGATCGCCCGCACCGAGGTGGCCAGGACGGCGGCCAAGCTCACCGAGGCGCGCGCCCAGGCGGTCGGCAGTACCCACTACATCTGGCGCACGTCCGGGGATTCTGATGTGCGGGCCGGCCATCGGCAGATGAACGGCAAGGTGTTCGCCTGGGCTGACCCGCCCATGGTGAACGAGGGCGACGCGAAACGTCCGAACTGGATACGGCATCACCCAGGGGAGATCTGGAATTGCCGGTGCTACGCGGAGCCGATCTTGGCAAAGGAATGAGCATGCATACCACTGACCGAATGGCCAGCGGCTTCTACACGGTCGAACGCCTGGGCGCGCGGCAGTCCGTCACCAATGACGGATTCCTGCTGTGCGAGGGCGTACCGATCGCGCGCATCGGCGAGCTGCTGTACGCCGACGGGGAAGTGCCGGTCGAGGCTGGACGAGACGGGATCATCCGCATCGATCGCACGCCTGAAGAGGTATTCCGGCCGGAGACCCTAGCCAGTTTCGAAGGGAAGCCGGTCACGATGGACCACCCCGCCGAGTTCGTGACGCCGGACACGTGGCGGCAATTGGCGGTTGGGATCACCCAGAACGTTCGCCGCGGCGAGGGTGTGGACGCGGATTTCATCCTGGCCGACATGTTGATTACAGACCGCGCGGCCATCGATGCGGTGCGATTCGACCCTAAGGAACCAGGGAAGAAGCTAATCCGCGAGGTTTCCTGCGGCTACGACGCGGACTACGAACAGATTGAACCCGGGCGCGGGGTACAGCGCAACATCATCGGCAACCACACGGCGCTGGTAGAGCGTGGCCGCTGCGGCCCGCGTTGCGCAATCGGAGATAAGGAAAGCGATATGAGCAAGAAAAAGAGTACCTGGGACCGCATCCGCGCGGCCTTCAAGTCCAAGGACGAGGCCGCGCTTGAAGAAGCGCTCGAGGACGCGGAAACGGCGGACGCTGACGGCGATGACGACGACAAGGACAAGGACAAGGACAAGGACAAGGACGACGACAAGTCGGCCAAGACCGGTGACGGCGCCACCCTCGACGCCATCCTGGGCGCTGTCCAGAAGCTGACCAAGCGCGTCGGCGACATGGAAGCCAAGATGGACGAGAAGGACGAAGAGAAGGAAACCAAGGACACGGTCCTGGAAGCGGAAGAAGCCGAGCACAACTCCGAAGCCAAGGGCGAAATCTATACCGGCGACATGGCCATGGTTCGCTCCGGTGCTGAGATCCTGGCGCCTGGCATCAAGCTTCCCACCTACGACAGCAAGAAGGTCAAGACGGCGGACGCGGTTTGCGCCTGCCAGCGCAAGGCCCTGGAAACGGCCTATGCGACGGACGCGGGCCGCGCCGCCATCGACCCCTTCCTTGCCGGCCGCGCGCCGGAGTTCGGCACGATGGATGCTTCCTCCGTGTCCACGATCTTCAATGGCGCGGCAGCCCTGCGCCGCCACCAAAACAACGCGTCCGGCGTGCGCAGCGGCATCACCACGCGGGATTTCGGCCGGCCCTCCACGGTCAGCAGCATCAACGAACAGAACCGCAAGTTCTGGGACGCCCGGACGGGCACCAAATAAGGAACCACAATCATGGTCGCATATCTCTATCGCATGCCGTCCGGCATTCCGGGCGATGTCAGCCGTAAGGAAAACTCGGTCGTTGAGACCCAGATCCTGAACGCGTCCCTGCCGTTCTCGGCTTATGGCCTGGTCGGCAAGATGGCCGCAGGCAAGTTCGTGCCCTTCGCTGGCGGCGAAGCTGCCACCGACGCGTACGGCGTCCTGGTCCGGCCGTTCCCGACCAATTCGGGCACTGATGGCCTGGGCACGGCGACGCCGCCCACTTCCGGCCCGGGCGATGTCCTGCGCCGCGGGTACATGACCGTGAAGCTGAATGGCGGCGCCACGGTAGCGGCGGGTGCCCCGGTCTATGTGCGCGTGGCCGCTGCGGCCTCCGGCAAGCCGCTGGGCGGCTTCGAAGGTGCAGCCGACAGCACCAACACCGTCGCCATCAATGCCATCTTCCTGTCGGCCGCCGACGCGGACGGCAACGTCGAGATCTCCTTCCGCAACTGATCCCCATCACGGGAACGGGCCACCTTCGGGTGGCCTTTTTTTCGCCCCTACGGAGCAAACATGAACCTGAGCAAAACCGAACTGGCGGCCGTGATGGATGCGACTCGCCGTCTGACGCGTGCCCGGACCACGGACAGCATGATCACTTTCGACCGCCAGACGATCGACTCGGCCGGTGCCTTCCTCATCGGCGAACTTGAACGCCTCGACCAGACGCTGCACGCGCCGCTGGCGTCCGTGACCTGGTCCCGCGACATCGACCTGCGTGAGGACGTGTCCATCGCCGACGAAACCTCGTCGTTCACCAATTCCAGCTTTGCCGCTGCGGGCGGCCCGTCGCCCACTGGCAAGAGCTGGATCGGCAAGGACGCCAACTCCATCCAGGGCCTGGCGCTGGACATCGGCAAGACGGCCAGCCCCCTGACCCTGTGGGGCATGGAACTGGGCTGGACCATCCCCGAGCTGGAGTCTGCGCAGAAGCTGGGCCGACCCGTCGACCAGCAGAAGTACGCCGGCATGCAGCTCAAGCACAACATGGACATCGATGAGCAGGTCTATATCGGTGACGCCACGCTGGGCCTGTACGGTCTGGTCAACAGCCCGAAGGTCACGAACTCCAGCAATGCGCAGACGGGCAACTGGGCCACGGCCACGCCGCAGCAGATGCTGGACGACGTGAACGAGCTGATCAACAGCACTTGGGCCGCATCCGGCTATGCGATCTGCCCCAGCAAGCTGCTGCTGCCGCCGATCCAGTATTCCAAGCTGGTCGGTACGCTGGTGTCCAGCGCTGGCAATATCTCGGTGCTGGAATTCCTGCGCCAGAACAGCCTAGCCAACAGCGTCAACGGCCGGCCGCTGGACATCCAGCCGCTGAAGTGGCTGTATCAGCGCGGCGCCAGCAACGCCAACCGCATGATGGTCTACACGCAAGACCAGCAGCGCGTGCGCTTCCCGCTGGTGCCTCTGCAGCGTACTCCGCTGGAATACCGCAGCATCTACCAGATGACGACCTACTTCGGCCGTCTGGGCGCCGTCGAATTTGTGTACCCGGAAACGCTGGGCTACCGCGACGGCATCTAAGGAGAACGGCATGCCGAAAATCTACGTCAACCGCGAATTCACGCTGCAGCTGGGCGGGGAAAAGCGGCATTTCACGGTCGGCAACCACACCGTGGACGCCGAAACCGCCAGCCACTGGTATGTGAAGGCGCACGTCGGCGACGAGCCGGCGCTGGACCCGGACACGAGTGCCGCGGCGGATGCGTTGCTTTCGGAGCTGGACGCGCGCGCCAAGGTGCTTCAGGATGCCGAGTTGAAGGTCGCCCAGCGCGAGCAGGCGGCCGATAAGCGCGAGGCCAGCCTGGACGAACGCGAAAAGGCCGTGGCCCAGCGCGAGCAGGCGGCAGACAATGCCGATCAGGGCGCCGCAGGCAAGACGAAACCCACCAAATAGAGACGCACAATGGATGCAGCCACCTTCCGCCAGGACTTTCCTGAGTTCTCGGACCAGCTGATCTACCCGGATTCGCAGGTCGATTTCTACCTTCGGGTGGCGGAAAAGCTGCTTCCTGAGTGCCGGTGGGGAGAAATGCTGCCCTACGCGATCGAGCTGTTCGTCGCGCACCATTTGGCAATCGGTCGGCAGAACGATCTGGCGGGCAGCGTTGGGGCGATTCCGGGCGCCGTGAAGGGGCCGGTAACGTCCAAGGCGGTTGACAAGGTCAGCGTCGGATATGACGCGGGCTCGGTCGCGCTTGAGGACGGCGGGTTCTGGAACCTGACCACCTACGGGATCCGGTTTCTGCAGTTGGCGCGGTTGTTCGGCGCTGGAGGCGTGCAGCTATGAGCGGGAAGTTCCGAGTCGATCGCCTGGGTGGCGTCTTGGCCTCGATCAACGAGCTGGTCAAGAAGCAGGTCCTGGTTGGTGTTCCCGATAGCGCGCCAGACCGTAAGGAAGGCCCGCTGTCTAACGCCCAGATCGGCTACATCCTGGAGCATGGCTCTCCGGCGAACAACCTGCCGCCGCGGCCGCATCTACTGCCAGGCGTGCAGGACGCGCGTCCCAAGGTCGAACCCGAACTACAAGCCGGCGTAAATGCTGCGCTTGACGGTGATGTGCAGATGGTGGATACCCGTCTGAACCGGGCCGGGATCGTGGCGGCAAGCGCGGTCAAGGCGAAGATCAACAGCAACGTTCAGCCGGCGCTTTCCGAGCGGACGCTTGCCGATCGGCGCCGGCGAGGCGTGACGCGCGAGAACACGCTGGTCGACACCGCTCAGTACCGAAACTCGATTACCCATGTAGTTCGAAAGAAGGGATAGCGATGGCGCTTCTTGATGTCTCCGACGTTCTGCTTGATCCGGACTTCATGGATACCGGCCTGGTCTGCAATCGGATGGCCCAGACCATTGACGCTGACGGGATCGCCACCAACACGGCAACCGCACAGCCATTTGCCGCGGTCGTGACCAGCGACAAAGGCGACCTCCTGCATCGCAATGCAGACGGGTCGCGCATCGTCGGCTCGATAACGGTCCACACGATCTTTCGTCTGTCGGATGGCAGTGCAGGCCAGGACGCGGACGAGATCGTGTGGCAGGGACGTACCTACACGGTGGTTAACGTCAATGACTATTCGCATTTTGGGCGCGGCTTCGTCTGCGCTACCTGCGACTTGAAGACCCCTTTCACCGGGTGAGCTATGACCGACAGTTCCACGGGAGGCTATCTCTCACCAGCCGCCGCGACGCCGCCCGAGGAAGATCTGGAGCTGGATCGGCTTCTGAGCCAGATGGTCAGGGGTATCTCCGGGTTGCCAGAGGGAGCTGTCCGTCCGCGCTGGCAGCCCACAACGCCGAAGCAGCCGCCGAGCCCAGACGAAAACTGGTGCGCTATTGGAATCTCTGACCAGACTCCCGACGCATCGCCGGCGATCTTGCACGATCCAGCCGGCGATGGGCGAGACATCTACTGGCGGCATCAGGACATCGAGCTGCTGTGTACGTTCTATGGGGCTCAGGCGAAGATGCGGGCCCAAGCACTGGCTGATGGCGTGGGTATCCCTCAGAACCGTGAGGCGCTGGGTCTGCGAGAAATGGCCGTGATCGGCACTGGTCCGATTCGAGCGGTGCCGGAGTTGGTCAACAACGTATGGGTTCGCCGCTATGACTTGATCATTTTTCTGCGTCGGAAGATCAGCCGCACCTATTCCGTTCTCAACCTTTTGAGCGCGGAGACGACGACGCACACCGAGGCCGGCGGGGCGGTAGTGGACTCCGTCCCATAAGCCCCAAAGCACCGTATTCAGCCGCCTCCGGGTGGCTTTTCTTTTTCTGATCGCAGAGGATCCCATGGCCAATGGACTGCCCGTATCTCGTCTGATCAACGTATCGATCAACATGTCACCCCTGGCCGCCCAGGGCGCGAACTTGAACACCGCGCTGCTTCTGGGCGCTTCTCCCGTCATCGGCACGGGCGAGCGCATGCGGGCGTATGGGGACATCGATGCCGTCGCGGCGGATTTCGGGACGACTGCTCCCGAGTATCTGGCCGCGGCACTTTACTTCCAGCAAACGCCCCAGCCGGCCCAGGTGTATATCGGCCGTTGGGCCAAGACCGCCAGTGCGGGTTCGCTTCGCGGCGCCGTGCTGTCCGCCGCTCAGAAAGACATGGCGGCATGGAACGCCGTGACGGCTGGTGGCTTCAAGATTCAGGTCGACGGGGCGGAAAAAACCGTCGCTGCCCTGGACTTTTCGACGGAGACCAATCTCAATGGCGTAGCCAGCAAGATCGACACCGCGCTGACCGGTGCGGCGGTGGTCTGGAATGGATCGCAGTTTGTGGTTACCTCCGACACGACGGGCGTTGCTTCGACCATTGGCTACGCGACCGCCCCGGCAACGGGTACCGACGTTTCCGCCATGCTCGGGTTGACCTCGACGCAAGCTAGTGCGCCTGAGGCTGGCATCGTCGCAGAAAGCCCTGTCGATGCCGTGGCGGTGTTCCTGGATCGTTTCGCCAACAAGTTCCTGGGCCTGACCTTCGCCGATGCCGCTATGGAAGACAGCGACCATCTGGAGGTGGCTGCATTGATCGAGGCCGATCAGCGCCACCTGTACGCGGTCAGCACGAAGGCCGCCCAGGTTCTGGATCCTGTCTCCACGACCGATATCGCGAGCAAGTTCAAGGCGCTCAGCTACAAGTACTCGATGGTGCAGTTCTCGAGCAGCAATTCGTATGCCGCCGCCTCTCTGCTGGGGCGTCTGTTGACGGTGAACTTCAACGCCAACAACACCACGATCACGCTCATGTACAAGCAGGAGCCGGGGATTGTGGCCGAGACGTTGACGAGCACGCAGGCCAACACATTGGAGGCCAAACGCTGCAACGTGTTCGTGGCCTACGACAACGATACGGCCATCATCCAGTACGGCGTGACGCCCAGCGGGATCTTCATCGACTCGGTCTACAACGCGATTTGGTTCCGCAACCGTGTGCAGACGGACGTCTACAACCTGCTGTACACCAGCCCCACGAAAGTGCCCCAGACTGACGCTGGCAATCAATTGATCGCCTCGGTTATCGAGGCGGCCTGCGAAGCCGCGGTCAACAACGGCTACCTGGCGCCAGGTGTGTGGAACTCTGGAGGTTTCGGCGCGCTGAAGCAGGGCGAGACGCTGGCCAAGGGCTACTACGTCTACGCGCCGGCGATCGCTACGCAGTCGCAGGCCGACCGCGAGGCGCGCAAGGCCGTTCCGTTCCAGGTCGCCGCCAAGGAGGCGGGCGCCATTCATACCGTCGACGTTCTGGTCACGGTCAACCGATAAGGGGCAAGCATGACCACTTACAGCTTTATGGATGTGTCCGCCAATCTGGTCGGGCCCGGCGGCGCGTTCAGCCTTGGATATGGCTCGGCGAACGCAGAAGAGGGGATCACGATCGCGCCAGGCGCGGACAAGAACACCATGATGATCGGGGCGGACGGCGAGGGCATGCATAGTCTGCACGCCGACAAGTCCGGCCAGGTCACACTGCGGTACTTGAAGACGTCGCCCACCAATGCCCTGCTGCAGGCGCTGTATGACGCCCAGTCGTTGGACAGTCGCCTGTGGGGCAAGAACCTGATCACGGTCACCAACAGCGCCAGCAATGACGTCACGGCCTGCCGGTCTTGTGCTTTCAAGCGAAAGCCGGATCTGACTTACGCCAAGGATGGCGACATCGTCGAATGGGTATTCGACGCCATGAAAATCGACACGTTGCTGGGGACCTACTGATGGCTGAAATCGAGCTTTCCGGGAACCGCTACTCCATCGGGCGCCTGAACGCGAAGCAGCAGTTTCACCTGTCGCGACGGATCGCGCCTGTCATTCCGCCCCTTATCCCGGTGTATCTGCGTCTGGCCCAGGGCGGAACACCGCTGATGGACGATCCTTCAAGCCTCGGTGAGCTGCTGCAGCCGTTCACCGACGGCCTGGCGGCGATGAAGGACGAAGACGCGGACTACATCATGGGCGTCTGCCTCAGCGTGGTGCAGCGCCAGCAGAACGGCGCATGGGCCAACGTGTGGAGCACGAGCCAGGGTGTATGCATGTTCCAAGACATGGATCTGGGCGTGATTCTGCCGCTGATCGTGCGCGTCATCACCCAGAACCTCGGCCCTTTTATGCAAGGCCTGCTTACCAGCCAAGGGAGCGGGCCGGCCGAAGCGCAATAGCCTGGGCCAGCCTGCCGGACGGCGAGGATTGGCTGCTGGCGCCAGTCCTGCGCGGTCACATCCACTACGACAAGCTGCTGGACGGCTCGATCGACCTGGCCGACATCGCGCTCATGAACGACGCGGCGGCCGTGCAGGCTGACAATGAAGTGCTCGCGCGGCGGGCAAGGGAAGAAGGCAATGGCCGGCAACGCTGAAGTGATCCGCGAATTCCTGGTCGCCCTTGGCTTCAAGGTCGACCAGAAGGGGCTCAAGACCTTCAAGGAGGGGGTCGAGGATTCCACGAAGGGCGTTGTGCGCCTGGTGGCAACCATCCAGGGCGCCGCCTTGACCATCGGCGCCAGCGTCGCCGGCTTCGCGTCCAAGATCGAGAGCCTGTATTTCGTCGGCCGTCGCGTCGGCGCCACCGAGAATAGCCTGCGGGCGCTCGGTGGCGCGGCGCGCGATTTCGGCGTGTCCGCCGACGTCGCCCTGGGCAGTGTGGAGGCTATCGCCAAGTTCATGCGGAACAACCCAGCGGGCGAGTCGTACATCGCCAGCTTGGGAGTCCAGACGCGGGATGCCAACGGCAATCTGCGCGACACGGTCGACCTCGTCGCGGACATCGGGCGCGTGATGGCCGCAAAGCCCACGTGGCTGGCCAGCCAGTACAGCAGTGTGCTCGGGATCGATGAGAACCTGATGCTCGCAATGCGGGATCCGGCTTTCGTCGAACGCCTGCAGCAGATCCGTAAGGAGTCCGAGAACAACGGCATGTCGCGGGCGGCTAAAGACGCCCACGAGCTGATGAACTCGATCCGCGAGCTGGGCCGCACTGCGGACAACATGTTCACGCTGATCCAGGCGGACCTGCAGCAGAAGGTCGGGCCTGAGCTGAAGCGGTTCTCGGCATGGTTCAAGGACAATGCGCCGGAAATCGCAAAGCGCATTTCCGACGTGGCCCAGGTTGTACTGCGGATGGCTGAGACGATCTTGCCCGTCCTGGGCGCCGTCATCGAGAAGTTTGTCGAGTGGGACAAGGCAACCAACGGCTGGACGACCAACATCTTGCTGGCGGTGGCCGCGCTGAAGGCCCTTGGTGGCTTCCAAATCCTGAGTGGCCTTGGGAAGCTATCGGCAGCACTGCGTGGTGTGGGCGGGGCGGCAGCGGCAGCCCAGGCCGGAGCGGCGGCGGGTGGTGCTGCGGCAGCTGGCGCTGGCGTAGCTGCTGGCGCGACGATCGGCACGACCGCACTGGCTGCGGCAGCTATCGGCGCTCCTATAGCCATCGGGGGGGCCTACGTGCAGCACCAGATGACCGGCACGGAAGAGGGCATCAAGCAGCGCATTGCCGACCGTCAGGCTCGGATCAAGGAGAAGGATGAGCTGATCGAACTGGATCCGCGCAATGCCGCGAAGTACCAGGCAGAGAAGATTCCGCTGGAGCGGGATATCGCCGAGTACACAAAGAAGCTTGAGCAGTTGAAAGCCGTACCGGCGCCAGTGCCCGCGCCTACGCCGGCCGCCGCACCTGCTCCCACCCCTCAAATCAGCGCTCCACCGAACCCCATGGCGGGGGCCTTGTTCGACAACCTGGAGAAGCAATACGGCTTGCCTCAGGGCTTGCTGGACAGCGTTTGGCTGCAGGAATCGGGACGCGGCAAGAACATGCTGTCTCCGGCCGGGGCGGAGGGCCATTTCCAATTCATGCCGGCGACGGCCAAGGAAGTGGGGCTCAAGGATCCGAATGACCTGGAGCAGTCAGCCAACGCCGCGGCACGCTACCTGAAATGGTTGCTTGGGCAGACTGGCGGTGATCTTAAGAAGGCGCTGGCGGCCTACAACGGCGGCATCGGGAACCTTGGCAAACTTGGCCTGGACGGTATGCCGGCCGAATCGCAGAAGTACTACCGCGACGTGCTCAGCAGGCTGGACCAACAGCCGTGGCAGGGGTACTACGCCGGGGCCGACCAGGGCCGCGCAGTCACCGCAGATAAATCGAAGGCTGTTTCGATGAGCGCCAACACCACCATTTACGTCAGCGGCGCCCGCGATCCGATGGCGGTTGCTGAAGCAGTGGCCAGCGAGCAAGGGCGCGTCAATGACGCGGCGGTACGAACCATCGGTGGGGCACAAGGATGAGCATTATCGACTCGCTGGGCCTGGACATGATCCTGCTGTCGTCGAAGAAGATCGGCGACATCACGATATCGGCCACGCTGGAAGAGGTCTACCACGACGAGCTCACCATCACGGAGCATCCCGTCGAGAACGGCGCCAACATCAACGATCATGCGTTCAAGCGGCCCAACGAGGTAATCATCAAATGTGGATGGAGCAACTCCGACTACACGGCCATCCTCGGTGGGACGCCGGCCAAGGTGAACAACGGCATGCCGGCGACGTCTACCTACGTGGACGCCGTCTACTCCCAGCTGCTGGCCCTGCAGGAGTCCCGCAAGCCGTTCGACCTGGTCACCTGCCGGCGGCAGTACTCGAACATGCTCATCCAGAGCCTGATGGTGATCAACGACGATAAGACGTCTGGCGCGCTGATGGTCACGGCGACCTTGCGCGAGGTGATTATCGTCAAGACGAAGGCGACGACCCTGCCTCCGCGGGATGTGCAGGAAGACCCGGCAGCCACCGCGGAGACGGAGAACAAGGGAGCAAAGGCGCCCCTGCCAGGCACGCCGGCACCAGGCGGGGCGCTGCCGGTTCCCAGTTCTATTGGAGGTTGATATGGCGGTATACGAGATCCCGCTGACGCCAGCGCCTCAGACCTTCGGCATCACGCTGGGCGGCGTCGATTACCGGCTGACGCTGCTGTATCGCGGCGGCTGGACGGTGGATATCGCCGATGGAGGCGGCAACCCTCTGGTGGGCGGTATCCCGCTTGTTACCGGCGCGGATCTGCTGGAGCAGTTCAGGCACCTGGGATTCCAGGGTGGCCTGTTCGTGCAGGGTGCCGCCGGTCCCGACGCGTTGCCTACGTTCGAGGACCTGGGGTTTGGGTCGAAGGTGTACTGGGTGACGAGGGAGTAGGGTGGCCGCGCTGCCTACTTGTCGCCGCGGTCGGGCTTCGTTGTGTGGTCGAACTTCATCGGTTCTGCGCCCGCATCTTTCTCGAACACCTTCTTCTTGGTGATTACGGGCTTTTCCTTCTTGGGTTTTTCAGCCTTTGGAGCGGCGCCCAAGCCTTCCTTAGGCGCGTTCTGGCCGGGGATCTTCGGGGTACGGGAACGAATTTGGCCGCTTTCGGCGATGTGCCGTACCGTCTCCAGCGGCTTCAAGAGAGCGTCGCGCGAAGTTTGGATTAGGACAGGTCCATCGTGCGAGCCTTCTGGCAGTTTGCCGGTCAGGCGCAGCACCGCCAGAGCGAGCTGCGTTGCTATCGCGTCTTTCTCTGATTCGGACGGGGGTAGGCTGGCCACCATCTCCATCAGGCGAGGGCCGTCGGGGATTGGAGGCTGCAAGTCGTCGTCCGAGCGTACAACTGCGGCTCGGTACCCGTTAACCGTATCAGCGCCGCCGGCTGCCTTCACGCGATCCAGGAGCATGCCGTACTCGTCCTTCGTCAGCAGCTTCAGCATGGCGCGGTTTACGTCGGTCACCATGCGCTCTTCCCACGGGCGTTCCTGCCAGGGGGTGAAACTGTGTTCCAGCCGCTGAATAATCTCGGCATTCATGCTTCGCCCGTTCTTCTTTGCGGCCTCAGCGATTTGATCGCGCATGCCGTCAGGGAAGCGAATGATGTACTTATCGGCAGACTGGGGTTTGCGTTCTTCGTTCATGATCGAATCATATGGCATAGAGCCATAGAAAAATACAATGGCTATGAGCCATATATCGACTGGACTCTAGGTGGCTCTGAGCCATATGATGGGCTCTATGGCACTGAGCCATTCTAATGGAGAACCCATGAACACCCCTCAAGCCGTTTCCTACCCGCTTCGTCTGCCGGTCACCCTGAAGATTTGGCTCACCGACCAGGCGCAGCGCAACTTCCGGAGTCTGAACGCGGAAATCACCAAACGGCTGGAGGAAAGCCGCCAAGCCGAACAACCCCAGGAGGCCCGCCAATGACCTCCGTCACTGTTACCCCTCAGAAGCTGCCGCGCGTAGCGTGGAAGGGTGTGCCGGTTGTGACGAGCGAATGCCTAGCCTCGCTCTACGGAACGGCGCCGACCAACATCAAGAGCAATTTCAACAGCAACAAGACCCGCTTTGTCGAAGGGAAGCACTTCTTTCTGTTGGCCGGGCAGGATCTTCACGATTTCAAAGCTGTCTGGGTCAGCCATTCTGACCCTGTTGTCGGTGCGAGAGCCCGGTCGCTGATTCTGTGGACAGAGCGTGGCGCTGCCCGGCACGCCAAAATGTTGGAGACGGACAAGGCCTGGGACGTGTTTGAGCTACTCGAGGACAGCTACTTCAGCAACCGCGACCGGCGCAGCACAATGCTGGACCGGGCACCCCTACACCATGATGCGATCGACATAGCAGCTGTTCGTAGGATTGCGCTTTCCAAGGTGTATGGCGCGTTGAACCGGTGGATCGGCGTCAAGCGATTGAGCGGGATGACGGTGCTGCAGATCAGCGAGACGCTCGGATTCAGCGGCCGCCTGAAATCCAATGGCGAGACGGCGGCGGATATGCAGCGCATCGAAGACAACCAACTCAAGCTGTACGGCGAGCCTTCGCAATTGCCACTTCTGGGCGTGGAATTCTTGAAATGAGCGCATCGACGCACTATCAGCCACCGGCCGGGCACATGGAATTCGATATGGCCTTGTTCCAAGCGTTTGCCGAGCGCGAGAGCCAAGCTCGCATCCTCAATGATGTGGCACAACAGTCGTATGCCCAGCCGCACAAGGCGTTCTCTCTCTTGAAAGCAGCTCTGCCGAATGGCGCGTGCGCGGAACTGGTTTGGCTGTACTACGCCGTGCTGGATCAGGTCCTGCGCCACATGGTTGAAGTCAACCGCGAAGGGCGGCTGCAGTCCGGACTTGAATCTACCCCCAGCGATTTGTCATTATGTTCTGGACAGGTCGAGAAGGAGGAACCATGTCAACCCTGAAATTTCTTTTGATCAGGGGTGCAAAAGCTGCCAAAAAGTTTTGGAATGGCGATGTGGTCTGGCATATTGATTTGGCAGACCCAAAAGGAAACGCCTCGACGGCGGCAACCATCGAGGCGTTGAATCTGCGATAAGTCCTAGACGAATAAGGAAAAATCACATGAAAGACGGTAGCATCATTTTAACCCATGAGCAACGGGTGGCTGAGGTGACGTACCTGCCCACGGCCGGCATGGCGCCGGTGGTGAACCCGCCCCGGCGCGGACGTTTGCCGAAGGGCGTCGCCGTGATGAGGAAGCCTCGAGAGGCGGCGGAGCCGCCCCAGATCGTGGCTGATCCTATGGACCCTCTGACCGCAGCCTACCGCATGCTGGACATGATGCAGTGCACGCTGGATTTGACGCGGAGTCGGCTTGCCGAGTACGAGAAGGGGCAGCGCCGGACGGGATGACGTCCAGAAATTGGACGCCATCGATAGCCCCTCTTCGGAGGGGCTTTTTGCTTGGGGAGGGATAGATACATCCCCGGATTTGGATTGTGATTGCTCGAAAAATTAGCAATCTGCTATATTTTCGCTGTGGTGAGGTCATTTTCGTTCAAGACGGATTCCTCAGAGCACACTGGTAGACCTATGAAAAAGCGTAGCAAAAAGGCTTTTTGGGGCGGGTTTTGGGGTGGAGTTGCTGCCCCGTTGGCGCTGTTTTCGAACTTCTCGGCGCCGACCGTCCACGAGCCTCAGATCAGCCCACTTTATCGCCCGGCCCGTTCGTCGAACGAAGCGCTGCGCAATGACGTGCGCCGCATCGGGGATGACTTCGGCCGTTCAATAAAGCGGCATGATGGCTCGCGGTAAGCAGAACCACCGCGCCAGCGTTCAGCCACCACCTCGTCCGATCGGTCAGCAATCAAGCGAGGTCGTTCATCAACAGATGATGATGCAGGCCCAGTTTCATCAGGGTCCGTTACCCCCGCCTGAACTTCTCCGCCAGTACGATCAGCTTTCCCCTGGCGCCGCAGACCGCATTATTGCAATGGCGGAGGGTGAGGCTGCACACCGGCGCGAGATGGAGCGTCAGCAACTTGAATCCGATATCGCGCATCGGCAAACGTTGACCCGGATCGAGGGGGACAGGCTATCCGGCATTTTTGCGAGCGACAAGACTGGCCAACTCCTGGGGGCAGCTGTTTCCGCGATCGCTTTGCTGGCTGCCGCCACGACTGCCTACGTGGGTGTGGCGTACGGCGTGACCTCTCGATGGTACTGGTTGATACCCGTGGCGCTTGTATCCCTGCCTGTTCTTGGAATGGTGCAGGCCGTTAGAAACCGAGTTGGGCCAACCCCCGGTGAAAGAGCCGCCGGTAGGCCCCCAAAGCCTCAGGAATAGACCCCGCATCAGCCGCCTTCGGGCGGCTTTTTTTTGGTCGGCAACAATCTTACTGGACCGATCATAAGGAAAGCTGATGTCCTTTCAAGAACTACCCGCCATCACCACCTACGGCGACGACGTCACGGCAGCCGAAGACACCGAACAATGGATCCGCGAGGCCTCGCTGATCGTCGGCACCGAAGATGCGCTGGACCTGTCCGATCTGCGCTTCATCTTTCGTATCAAGCGCGGCGATACCCAGACGCCGAACACATTGCGCGTTCGTGTCTACAACGTTTCCGAGCAGACGGCGCTGCGCACTATGAAGGAATTCACCCGTGTCGTTCTGCAAGCCGGGTATGAGGGCAACTACGGCATCATCTTCGATGGCACCATCATTCAGGTCCGGATCGGGCGAGAGAACCAGACCGACACCTACGTTGACATCACAGCCGCCGACGGCGACAGCGCATACAACTTTGGTTTTGTGAACCAGACCCTAGCGGCCGGCGCCACGATGAGGGACGTGGTGGATGCATCCATGAAGGCCATGGAAAAAAAGGGTGTTACTCGCGGGTACATGGCGTTCCTCACTGAGCAGAGGCTCGCCCGAGGAAAAGTGATGTTTGGCCTGGCGCGAAAGTTCATGGAGGGGGTGGCCAGGACTACGCAGTCGGTGTGGAGTATCCAGGATGGTAAGGCAGTCCTCTGGCCTGAAACGTCCTACAACCCTGGCGACATACCGGTGATCAGTCCTCAGACTGGGCTGGTCGGCTTGCCCGAGCAGACTTCGAACGGCATTACAGCGCGTATGTTGCTGAATCCCAGTGTCAAGATCGGGACGCTGATTCAGCTGAAGAACGAGGCGATCCAACTATACGAGTACAACCCAGACATCAAGCAGCAGAGCGAGAATGGCAATATAGAAATGCAGAGTGCTCTGAACGACGAGGGGCTGTATTACGTGATGCTGGCCGAGCACTGGGGAGATACGCGGGGCAACGACTGGTACACAGAGGTCGTGTGCTTGGCCGCCGATGTGACGGCTTTTAGAAGCTTCGTGCGGCAAGGCGAAGTTGTGGACCCAGCGCTGGCGATCGTAAAGACCAATCTTTAGGGAACTTGAAGCCTCGGAAGGTCAAGCACTTTGAACTTCCCGTCTCCTACCGTATCGACACGCATCAAGAGCTTCTTTGGCATTGTTGAGGATGCCATCTTGGGCACGACGGTGAATACATCTCCATCGATAGTTTCGCCCCAGCAGCCGACGTCCAGCACGCCTCGGAACGAGGTGTACTTGCGCATGTGCTCCTTGTTCACCAAAGGCAAGCCGCAGGGTTGCTTGATGTAGTAAATCGTCGGGAATTTGTCTTCAAACACCTGGCCGACCTTGAGCTGGTAGTTGCGCGGCATGTAGACCTCTTCCGCGTTCGCGGACATGCACGTTAAGGCCAGTACGGTCAAAACAACCTTTCTCATATCACCACCATGATCAGACAAGAAAGAACCAACGACCCTGAGCTGGCCTTTCGGCAGTCATTCCGCGGGTCGCAGGCGGAAATTTGGACGGCGCTGCCCGGCATCGTGCAATCGTTCGACCCAGCCGCGCAGACCTGTGTCGTGCAGCCGTCGATCATGATGCCGATCCGCGGGGAGGACGAGAAGTTCGTCGCCACGGCGTTGCCGCTACTGACGGACTGCCCGGTTCACTTCCCATCTGGCGGGAATTGTACGCTGACGTTCCCCGTCAAGGCCGGCGACGAATGCCTTGTCGTTTTCTCGTCGCGCTGCATCGACAGCTGGTGGCAGTCGGGCGGCATTCAGGAGCAGGCTGAGCGGCGCATGCATGACCTGTCGGACGGCTTCGTCTTCGTCGGCGTCCGGTCCCAGCCGCGCACCATTCCAGGCATCAGTACGAGCGCCACCCAGTTGCGTAGCGATGACGGCCAGGCGTTCTTTGAGCTGGACCCGAACAGCCACAAGCTACGCATCGTAGCGCCTGGCGGCCTGGAGGTGGTTACGCCGCACGCCACGTTCAGCGAGAAGGTGACCGTAACTGGCCTCTTTACCTTCCTGGGTGGCCTGATTGGCAGCGCAGTGTCCGGTGCCGCGGCGACGATCACGGGCGCCATCAACTTCTTCGGGTCGCTGACCTCGAACGGTAAGCGCATCGACGACACGCACACACATAGCGGCGTGCAGGGTGGTTCGTCCAACTCCGGGCCGGTTGTGTAGGAGACTCCATGAGGTATCGAAAGCTAGACGCTAACGGGGATTACTCGTTCGGCGGGCAACAGCTCGACTATTTCCGGGACACGCCGATGGCGGTGGCGCAGGCGGTCCAGACGAGGCTGATGCTGTTCCGGGGGGAATGGTTCCTGGACACGACAGACGGAGCGCCCTGGATGCAGGAGATCCTGGGCAAGAACACGCGCTCGACCTATGACGCGGCTATCCGCCAGCGCATCCTCGGCACGCCTGGGGTGACGGAGCTGGTGGCCTATAGCAGCGACCTCGATACGGAGGCGCGGCACGTGGCCGTAGCGGCGACGATTAATACGGTCTATGGACAGACCACGGTACAGGCGAGGATTTGATGGCCATCACTACTACGGCGCCGACGGTAGACGCAACCGGCATCCACGCACCGACCTATGCGGAAGTTCTGGCTTTCCTGCAGTCCCAGTTCCGGGCGATCTATGGCGCCGACACGTATCTGGAGGCCGACAGCCAGGACGGCCAGTTCCTGGCGATCATCGCCGCGGCGATCAACGATACGAATACCGCAGCCGTCCAGGTGTACAACTCCTTCTCGCCGGCCAAGGGTATCGGCGCGGCGCTATCCAGCAACGTCAAGATCAACGGCATCAGCCGGGCCTCCGCGAGCGCGTCGACGGTCGATCTGCGGATTGTTGGCCAGGCAGGCACGACGATCCAGAACGGCATTGCCAAGGACGCGAACCAGCAGCAATGGGCGCTTCCTGCAACGGTGATTATCCCGCCCGCTGGCGAGGTGACCGTGACGGCAACCAACACTGTGCAGGGAGCCCTAGCGGCACCGGCAGGGACGATTACTCAGATCGGAACCCCCACGCGGGGCTGGCAGTCGGTGACCAACCCCGCCGCGGCCACGCTGGGTGCGCCAGTCGAGAGCGACGCCGCATTGCGCGTGCGTCAGGCCGTTTCCGTTGCACTGCCGTCTCGCACGGTGCTGGAAGGGACGGTGGGTGCTGTGGCCTCCATCGCAGGCGTGGCGCGCTATCGAGCCTATGAGAACGACACGAATACTACGGATGCAAACGGCATCCCAGCTCACTCCATCAGCCTCGTGGTGGACGGCGGGGATGCGATGGCTATCGCCAGTGCTATCGCAGCCAAGAAAACGCCGGGAACTGGCACCTATGGGACCACTACCGAGATCGTCACCGACATCTACGGGATTGCGCATCCGATCCGCTTCTTCCGGCCGGTGGCCGCTCCCATCACCGCGGCGCTGACCATCAGGGCGTTGACGGGCTACACAACGATGATTGGCGATCAGATCAAGCAAGCCATCGCCGACTATGTGAATGCGGTGGAGATCGGTGGAGGGCTGGGCGGTTCTGTCGAGTGGGGCGATGCCATTACCGCAGCAAATTCAATCGGCGGCGGTGTCGTCTACAAGCTGGTCTCGCTGGCGCTGTCGGGGCCCGGAGGGGCTGGAGCGCCAGACGTGCCCCTTGCATTCAACGCGGCCGCAGACATGACGCCTGCGGCTGTCACGCTGACGGTGATCTAGATGGCCGACAACGAAAAGTACCTTGGATTGATCACTGCTTTACATCGTGACAAGCCGAAGTTCTCTGCGATGGTCGGCGCAGTATCGCAGTCGTTCGTCGATGCCCAGGCTGTCTTTACCGGCTTCATCCCGGGGTATGACCTTGACCTGGCTGTAGGGGTCCAACTTGATGCGGTAGGCCTTTGGGTCGGCGTTTCTCGGCATGTCAGGACTCCACTTGAGGGCGTGTACTTCTCGCTTGACGTCTCCGGCCTAGGCTTTGATGAAGGCGTGTGGAAAGGACCGTTCGATCCAGACTCAGGTGTCACGACCCTTGACGATGACACGTATCGCTTGCTTATACGGGCAAAGATTGGCGCCAACCACTGGGATGGCACTCTGGATGGGTCCGCGGCGATCTTGAAGCTGATCTTTGGCGACAGTACGCACGTCTTCATCCAAGACAACGGAGATATGTCGATCGACATAGGTGTCGCTGGAGTTCGTCCTTCAGCGGTGTTCCTTGCGCTCTTGGTCGGCGGCTACATCCCTATCAAGCCTGAGGGTGTACGCGTGAACTATTACATCGTCCCGGATGTGGAAGGGCCTTTATTTGGCTTTGACGTGGGAAATCAGTACATCGCAGGCTTCGATATTGGGGTCTGGGGTGATCTCATCCAATTACAGGAGTAGCAATGGCCACCAATCAGATCTTGCAGTTTGGCGCGAGCGCCGGCGCAAACGTTTTGACCCCGGCAGAATACAGCGCGCTTGTCGCGCGTGCCTCTGGATTTCTTTCTGGAGTGGCGAAGTCCAAAGAGGTGAATACACCGCTCCGACAGTCGGCATTTGTAGCGGCGATGATTGGTCAGTTCATCGCTGATACGGCGGCGGTTGATGTGCTGGATGACGGGAATCTCCCCGGCCTTCTAGCCAAGTTTGTTGCGGCCCTCAAGGCCCAAATGCAAGGTCAGGTCGCAACTACCGCTCAGGCCCAAGCCATGGCCGACGATACGGTGCTGATGACGCCGAAGAAGCTGGCGGATGCATTCGCCGGCACCAATCAATCGTTGACTTCCCCTGGTTATCAGAAGCTTCCTGGCGGCGTGATACTGCAATGGTCAACTGTCCTTAACAACATTAGCGGTTTTGCGCCGTGGACTTACCCCATATCGTTCCCAACCGAGGTATGGGGAGTTCTGTCTACCGCTGGCACGTTATCCCCCGATGTCGATATGTCGGCTACCTTGGTTGGCGTGCCCTCGGTCGTGAATTGCACGGCTTCCGTTTTCGTGGGCGGCGTCCAATCTTCAGTGGCTGGCCAGGTCAGCGTTCGTTATCTCGCAATAGGGCGATAAGACTATGTACTTTTTTTCTCAAAGCACTGGTGGTTTCTATACCCGTGAAATTCACGGCGATGCGATCCCGGAGGATGCCGGAGAAATAAGCGATGAGCTTTACGCATCCCTGATGGGAGGGCAATCGCAAGGCAAGATGATCGTTGCCGGTGAGGACGGCCATCCGATGCTGGCCGATCCGCCGCCGCCCACGGCTGAGCAATTGGCGGCGGCGGCTTTGATTAAGCGCGACCGCTTGCTGAGGGACGCGGCCACCCGCATTGCTCCGCTGCAGGACGCGGTTGATCTTGGCGTGGCTACGGAGGAAGAGGACGCCAAGCTGCTTGCGTGGAAACGCTATCGCGTCGCTCTCAATCGCATTGAGCAGCAACCGGGATACCCGAGTGACTTTGTATGGCCGGAGCGACCCGACCAGGCCGCATAACCCGCCCGCTTCGGCGGGCTTTTTTTCGTCTATAGGGGACGCGATGAACGATTTTGAAAAGACGATCGCCTGGTTGGCGGGTATGGGCGCCCTGATCGCCGTGGGACGGGCGCTGACCAGTCAGGAGAAGCTGTCGTGGCGGGTTGTGCTGGGGCGGACGATTTTGGGCAGTGCCCTGGGCACGGTGGCGGCGCTGATCTATATCCCGTTTCCGGACGCGCCTCAGGTCGTGGTGATCGGAGCGGGCGCGGGCTTGGGAATCCTGGGTGAGCAGGTTCTGGAGTTGGCGGCGCGCCGGCTCATCTCGTTCAAGCTGGGAGGTGATTCGAAATGAGCCAGTTCCAACTTTCTCAGCGAAGCCTGACGCGTCTGGTTGGCGTTCATCCTGACTTGATCGCCGTCGTGAAGCTGGCCATCCAGCGGACTTCGGTGGATTTCACGGTGGTGGAGGGTGTCCGGACGGTCGCGCAGCAGCGCGAGTATGTCGAGCGCGGCGCCAGCAAGACCATGAACAGCTACCACCTTCCGCAGGCCGACGGTCTGGGCCACGCCGTTGATCTGGCGCCGCTGGTGGGCGGTGGGATTCCCTGGAACGACTGGCAAGCGTTTGCCGACTTGGCCGCGGTGATCAAAGCGTGCGCCTCAGAGTTGGGCGTGCCAGTGGAGTGGGGTGGCGATTGGAAGTCGTTCAAGGACGGCCCGCACTTCCAGATTCCGCGCGACTGGAAGGGGCGGCCATGAACCCGCTGCTGCGCGCCGCGGCGCCGTACCTGATTGGTGCCGCACTGGTAGTGGTCGTCATCCTGGGCGTGCGCTGGTACGGCACCGGCCAGTACCGGGCGGGCGGTGACGCACGCCAGGCAGAAATCGAGAAGCGCCAGGCTGCCATCGAGCGCGCCTGGCAGGAGGAAAGAGACCGTGCTGATGCCAAACACCGCGGCGCCGTCCTGGCGCGAGAAGCTGCTGAAAAAACTGTTGCCGCTCAGCGTGGCCGGATTGACGGGCTGCTCCGCCAGCTTGCCCAGCGGCGCGCCGAGACTACCGGCGCCGGCGGCGGACCTGATGCAACCGGCCCCGACTGGATCGGAATTATTGGGTCGTGTGTCGGACGATATGAGCAGCTGGGAAAAGATGCTGCTCGATGGGCAGACCAGGTAAACGGTCTGCAGGGCTACATCCGCGGCCTGGGCGTCGCGCCCTAAGCCCGCTCAGCCCGTACCGCCACCCAGAACCAGTGGCTGAACTTTCCGCGCTTGGCCTTCTGCTTGCGGAAGAAGAGGCGCACGCGGCCGGCATGGCCTGCGTCGATCTCCACCGGGCAGTCCCGACCTTCGGCGGTGGCGGCGGGCGGCAGCGACTGCTTGGCCTCGGACACGTGCAGGCCGGGGACTTGCTCCAGGATTCCGTTGTCTTCCATGGCGGTGTGATTTCTGTGTGAAAGCCGTGTGAAACGGTGGACAGCCAGAGACAGAAAAGGGCGGATCGGTTATCCCGTCCACCCCTGTCTGCTACTGTCTAATGCTTGCTAATTTGGTGGAGCCGGGGGGAATTGAACCCCCGTCCGCAAGCCCTCCGCAACCAGTTCTACATGCGTAGTCGATTTATTTGGTTTTAACCCTGGACTTAGCCAACCGACAGGCCGGACCAGAGCGATTCACGTAATTTAAATTTGAACCGTGTGACCCCAGTTCAAACCGATTCCTTGTGAATGTCGCTGCTGCGGTTCGAGGGTTGCCCCCCTAGGAAGTTGCCTTCCCCCGCCTGACCCAAGGACAGATCAGTGCAGCGGCTCACCGCTTAAGCGGCGAGAGCGAAACGCTCGTCGTTGGCGTTTGTAGTGTTCCAGTGGTTTAACGAGCGTACTGGTGCTCGGCATGCCCTGAGTTGTTTCGCGACCCACGTCGAATCCGGATCGGCCCCAAGAACATCTATTGTACTGGGAAACGCCATAGCCTGCTGCATCGTCTGCGCCGCCATGCCCGGGCGTGGCGCAGACGATACAGGCGGGGCGTCAGGCGGCGTTGGCGCAGGCAGCCTTGGGCTCCCGGCGCGGGCGCGAAGCCGCCATCAGCGCGAAGGCCAGGACTACGGAGACACCGACGATGACGGCCGCGGCCCAGCCCAGCGAGGCCAGTCCGTAATTGTCGATGACGTATCCGCCGACCACGGCGCCCAGGCCGATGCCGGTATTGGCGCCCGAGATATTCAGGGACGCGGCAAAGGCGGGCGCTTCGGGCGCGGATTTCATCAGCCGCACGTGGCAGACGATGAAGAGCGCGGCTTGCGCAATGCCCCAGACGCCCAGCGCCACGGCCAGCAGGCCATGCGATTGCATCACGGGGGCGATCACGGCCAGCCCGGCCGCCATCAGCGCCGAAAAGAGCGCGGTCGCGCCCAGCGGGCTGCGGTCGACCATGCGGCCGCCCAGGGTGTTGCCGATCAAGCCGACGGCGCCGAACGCCATCATGGTCCAGCCGACGATCTGGCCATTGAAGCCGGCCAATCGCTCCAGCATGTCCGCCAGGTAAGTGTAGGCCGTGAACATGCCAGTGAAAACCAGCAGCGACAGCAGCACATGTCCCACCACGATCGGATTGCGCAGGATGCGCAGTTGCGTGATGAGCTTGACGCTATCGGCGCGGATGCGGGTGCTGGGGAAGGCGAACAGCAAGAGCAGGGCCTTGGCGAACGCCACCGCCGACAGCACGCCAAAGGCGGCGCGCCAGCCGAAGGCGTCGGAAATCAGCACGCCGATGGGGATGCCGAACACCGTGGCCGCGACGATGCCGAAGGCGACCATGGAGATGGCGCGGCCGGCGCGCGCCGGGCCGACCAGCTCCACGGCCGTGGCGCTGGCCAGCGACCAGAATACGGGCAGAGCCAGGGCAGGGACGAGGCGAGCCACGGCCATGACCCAGATGTTCGGCGCGACGGCCGCCAGGGCGTTTGACAGGCCGAACAGCACCAGCACGCCGATGAACAGCCGCTTGCGCTCGATATTGGCCATGAGCGCCGTGAGCAGCGGACCGGTCGCCGCCACCGTGAAGGCGAACAGCGATACCAGCAGGCCGGCCTGGGACACGGTGACGTCCAGGTCGCGGGCCAGGCCGGGCAGCAGCCCGATGATCAGGAACTCTGTCGTCAGGATGGTGAAGCCGGCGGCGGAAAGTAACAGAATGGGCAATAGCATAGGCATTCCTCTGGCGCGGCGCGGGATGGCGGCGCGCGGGCGGCGTTGTGGGCGGTCTAAAAAAGGTCAGGGGTGCGCCGGCCGGAGCGCCGGGCAGAGCATCGGGGCCGAAAGGCGCCGGTGCGGGGATCAGTGGCGGCGGATGGTACTGGCCGCAACTGCCGGCATCAGCCGGAAAAGGCAATCGGGAAGCACCCGCATGCCTTGCATGAGTCACACTTTAAGTGACTATGGTTTCAGGATAAAGACCCTGGTGTCGGAAATATTGTTCGGGTAACTCAACTAATTCCTGCGAACAACCAAAAGTCCGGAACCGGGCCGCATGGCGGCCCGGCCGTGCAGACTTAGCGCAGATCGCTGGGCAGCAGCGGATGGATGGCGGACCAGAGTTCCGCGGGGGTATTGGCGCAGGTTTCCGCTTCCCAGGCCGTGATGTTGTCGTCCTCGCCGACGTAGCCGTAAGCGGCCGCCACCGCGGGCATGCCTGCCGCGTGCGCGGCCTGGATGTCGCGCAGGTCGTCGCCGACATAGACGCAGCGGTCTACGGCGAAGCCGGCTTCGCGCGCGGCGTGCTGCAGCGGCAGCGGGTGCGGCTTGGCGTGCGCCGTGGTGTCGCCGCAGACCAGGACCGCGCTGTCGCGCGTCAGGTCCAGGTATTCGACGATGGGCAGGGTCAGGTAGGTGACCTTGTTGGTCACGATGCCCCAGGACAGTCCGCGGCTGCGGATGTCCGCCAGCAGCGCTTCGATGCCGGGGAACAGCTTGCTGTGGACGGTGGAGCCGGCGGCGTAGTCTTCCAGGAACTGAAGGCGGGTGGGCTCGTAGTCGGCGTCGCCCGGTTTCAGGTCCAGCGCCACGCGCAGCAGGCCGCGCGCGCCCTGGGATGCGACCGGACGCAAGGCCTCGTAGGGCATCGGTTCCAGGCCCTTGCGGGTGCGCTGGCGGTTGGCCGCGGCGGCCAGGTCGGGGGCGGTGTCGGCCAGCGTGCCGTCGAAGTCGAACAGGATCAGGGCGCTCATTTGCGGGTAGCCATCAGGTAGTTGACCGAGGTGTCGGACGACAGGGTGTAGATCTGGGTGATCGGGTTGTATTCCATGCCGCGCATGCTGACCGGTTCCAGGTTGGCGCCGCGCGCGGCCGCCGACAGCTCGCTGGGCTTGATGAACTGGTCATAGCTGTGCGTGCCGCGCGGCAGCAGGCGCAGGACATATTCGGCGCCCACGATGGCGAACAGGAAGGACTTGGGATTGCGGTTCAGCGTCGAAAAGAACACCCAGCCGCCCGGTTTGACCAGGGTCGAGCAGGCGCGCACGACGGACGCCGGGTCCGGCACGTGTTCCAGCATTTCCATGCAGGTCACCACATCGTACTGACCGGGTTGTTCCGCTGCGAGTTCCTCTACGGGAACCTTGCGGTACTCCACCTTCACGCCGGATTCCAGGCCATGCAGGCGAGCCACTTTCAGGGACTTGTCGGCCAGGTCGATGCCGGTGACCTCGGCGCCGCTGCGCGCCATGGCTTCGGACAGGATGCCGCCGCCACAGCCCACGTCCAGCACCTTCTTGCCCGCCAGGCTGCCTGCGCATTCCTGGATCCATTCCAGCCGCAGCGGGTTGATGGCGTGCAGAGGCTTGAACTCGCTTTCGGGATCCCACCAGCGGCTGGCCAGGGCGCCGAACTTGTCGATTTCGGCCTGGTCGGCGTTGATGGCGGGGCGGGCGGTGTCGTGAGTTTGCGTAGTCATGGGCAGGTTCAGCGTAAGGCGACTCTATGACTCTATATATAGAGGGGTCCGTCGCGCCGGGCGAGGGAGGGGCGGCGCAGCCCTGCACCGCTTTGGTGCGTGGACGGCGAAAAAAAGGGCCTCGCTATGCGAGGCCCCCTTATTGTAGCTAGTCCAGCAATTACTTGCGGCTACCCACGATTTCGATCTCAACGCGACGGTTTTGGGCGCGGCCTTCCTTCGTCTTGTTGGAAGCGATCGGGTTCAGCTCACCCTTGCCTTCCGTGTAGATACGGTTCGGGTCGATACCCTTGCTGACCAGGTAGGTCTTGACCGAAGCGGCGCGGCGCTCGGACAGCTTCTGGTTGTAGGCTTCCGTACCGATCGAGTCGGTGTGGCCCACAGCAATGATGGTTTCGAGGTCGATACCGCGAGCTTGCTGGGCGACTTGGTCCAGCAGCTGACGGCCTTCGGGCTTCAGCGTCGACTTGTCGAAGTCGAAGAACGTGTCAGCATTGAACACGACCTTGGCCGCCATCGGGGCCGGCTTCGCCTTCTGTTGTGCAACCGGAACGCCGTCGCAACCGGGGATGCCGGTGGCCGGGGTCCAGAATGCATCGCGCCAGCACAGTTCGTTCGTGCCGTTCTTCCAAACGTCACCGAACGGGTTGCGCCAGTTGTCCACGGTTTGCGCGGAAGCTACACCAGAGGCCGTGACGGCGGCGAAGGCGAGCGCCAGAGCGAATTTGGAGGGTTTGTTCATGTTTCTCCTCGTTGAGCTTGAAGCTGGATAAGTGACTCGCAGCGAACCCCCGCCGCATATCAGGAAAACGGGGCCAGTATAGCAACGCCAAGAGCTGGTTCAAAGGAATAGCTACTGGGTTTCCTGCGTGCTGGAAACAATCTTAAGGCATTTGGGGGGCTTTGGCTTCCCTGGAGAGGCGCATTGGCGCTGGATATGACGTTTTCGGCGCTCCTTCGGTTTTCCATGTTGGTTTTTGACAACAGGGCCGCGGGACGCGGGCGGATGCGCGGTCGGTCGCCGCCCCATATCTTCCGCTCCGGCCGGTCGAGGCGCTACTTGGGGAGCGCCTTCTGACCTCTACGGGAATCGGATGATAGAATTTCCTGTTTACCCGGCCCGGGTTCCTCCTTACACGATTCTGTCGTTATATATATGGATTCCTTTGCCAAGGAGACGCTTCCGGTATCGCTGGAAGAAGAGATGCGCCGCAGTTACCTCGATTACGCGATGAGCGTGATCGTCGGGCGGGCGCTACCGGATGTGCGGGACGGCCTCAAGCCTGTCCACCGGCGCGTGCTCTACGCGATGCACGAACTGAACAACGACTGGAACCGCGCCTATAAGAAGTCGGCGCGTATCGTCGGGGACGTCATCGGTAAATACCACCCCCACGGCGACCAGTCCGTCTACGACACCATCGTCCGCATGGCGCAGGATTTTTCCATGCGCTACATGCTGGTCGACGGCCAGGGCAACTTCGGCTCGATCGACGGCGATAACGCCGCGGCGATGCGTTACACCGAAATCCGCCTGGCCAAGATCGCCCACGAATTGCTGGCCGACATCGACCAGGAAACGGTGGACTTTGGCCCCAATTACGACGGCAGCGAACAAGAACCGCTGCTGTTGCCGTCGCGCCTGCCCAACCTGCTGGTCAACGGCAGCTCGGGCATCGCGGTGGGCATGGCCACCAACATTCCGCCCCACAACCTCCAGGAAGTGGTCGACGGCTGCCTGTACTGCCTGCGCAATCCGGGCTGCTCGGTCGATGAGCTCATGGAGCTCATCCCGGCCCCCGATTTCCCCACCGGCGGCATCATCTACGGCATGTCCGGCGTGCGCGAAGGCTATCGCACTGGTCGCGGCCGCGTCATCATGCGCGCCAAGACCCACTTCGAAGACATGGAGAAGGGCAACCGCCAGGCCATCGTGGTCGACGCGATCCCCTACCAGGTCAACAAGAAGACGCTGCAGGAACGCATCGCCGAGCTCGTCAACGACAAGAAGATCGAAGGCATCTCGGACATCCGCGACGAGTCGGACAAGGACGGGATGCGCCTGGTCATCGAGCTCAAGCGCGGCGAGGTTCCCGAGGTTGTCCTGAACAACCTCTATAAGAACACGCAACTGCAAGACACCTTCGGGATGAACCTGGTGGCGCTGGTCGACGGCCAGCCCCGCCTGCTCAACCTGAAGCAGATGATCGACTACTTCCTGCAGCATCGCCGCGAAGTGGTCACGCGCCGCACGGTGTTCCAGTTGCGCAAGGCCCGCGAACGCGGCCACGTGCTGGAAGGCCTGGCTGTCGCGCTCGCCAACATCGACGATTTCATCGCCATCATCAAGGCGGCGCCGACCCCCCCGGTCGCGCGCCAGGAACTGATGGCGAAGTCGTGGGATTCGTCGCTGGTGCGCGAAATGCTGTCGCGCGCCGACGGCGATACGCCGGGAGGCCGCGCGGCCTTCCGTCCGGACGACCTGGGCGCCGAGTTCGGCCTCCAGGGCGACGGCCTGTACCGCCTGAGCGACACGCAGGCCCAGGAAATCCTGAACATGCGCCTGCAACGCCTGACCGGGCTGGAGCAGGACAAGATCGTCGGCGAATACAAGGACATCATGTCCACCATCGCCGACCTGCTGGATATCCTGGCGCGCCCCGAGCGCATCACGACGATCATTGGCGAAGAGCTGCAGGCCATCAAGGCGGAGTTCTCGACCGGCGCGAAGGATACGCGCCGCTCGGAAATCGAACTCAACGCCACCGAGCTCGACACCGAAGACCTGATCACCCCGACCGACATGGTCGTGACCCTGTCGCACGGCGGCTACATCAAGAGCCAGCCGCTGTCCGAGTACCGCTCGCAAAAGCGTGGCGGACGCGGCAAGCAGGCCACGGCCATGAAGGAAAACGACTGGATCGACCAGTTGTTCATCGCCAACACGCACGACTTCCTGCTGTGCTTCTCCAACCGCGGCCGCGTGTACTGGCTGAAGGTCTGGGAAGTGCCGCAAGGCACGCGCAATTCGCGCGGCAAGCCCATCGTCAACATGTTCCCGTTGGCCGAAGGCGAGAAGATCACCGTGGTGTTGCCGGTCAAGGAATTCAGCGAAGACCACTACGTCTTCATGGCGACCTCGCGCGGCACGGTCAAGAAGACCCCGCTGTCCGACTTCTCCAACCCGCGCAAGGCCGGCATCATCGCCGTGGACCTGGACGACGGCGACTACCTGATTGGCGCCGACCTGACCGACGGCCAGCATGACGTCATGCTGTTCTCGGACGCCGGCAAGGCCGTGCGCTTCGACGAGAACGACGTGCGTCCGATGGGCCGCAACGCCCGTGGCGTGCGCGGCATGATGCTGGAAGACACGCAGACCGTCATCGCGCTGCTCGTGGCTGGCGACGAAACGCAAAGCGTGCTGACCGCCACCGAAAACGGTTACGGCAAGCGCACGCCGATCACCGAGTACACGCGCCACGGCCGCGGCACCAAGGGCATGATCGCCATCCAGACCAGCTCGCGCAACGGCAAGGTCGTGGGCGCCGTGCTGGTCATGCCTTCGGACGAGATCATGCTGATCACGACCGGCGGCGTGCTGGTGCGCACCCGCGTCTCTGAAATCCGCGAAATGGGCCGCGCCACGCAAGGCGTCACGCTCATCAACGTCGACGACGGCAGTTCCCTGTCCGGCGTGCGTCGCGTCGTGGAAAGCGATGCGGACGATGACGGCGACCTGGGCGAAGACGGCCAGGACGCGGATGGCGGCGACGGCAACGGCGCTGCGGACTCGACGGATTCGACGGAACCTACGGAGCAATAATGGCCCGCCCCTGGAACTTCTCGGCAGGCCCCTCGGCCTTGCCCGAGGTGGTGCTGCAGCAAGCCGCTGCGGAAATGCTGGACTGGCACGGCAGCGGCATGTCCGTGATGGAAATGAGCCATCGCGGCAAGCATTTCGTGCAGATCTGCGATGAAGCCGAGTCCGATCTGCGTGACCTGCTTGGACTGCCGGCGGATTACGCCGTCATGTTCATGCAGGGCGGCGGTTCCGGGGAAAACGCCATCGTCCCCATGAATCTCATGGGACGCCGCGGTACGCCGGCGGCCGACTTCGTCGTGACGGGCCATTGGTCCAAGCGTTCGTACAAGGAAGCCGGCCGCTACGGCAGCACCCATGTGGCGGCAAGCAGCGAGCAGGCCATCCAGCTGGATGGCCGCGAGCAGGCGCCGCTGACCTGGGTGCCGCCGGTCGATACCTGGCAAGTACGCCAGGATTCGGCCTATCTGCACCTGTGCAGCAATGAAACCATCGGCGGCGTCGAGTTCATGGACTGGCCCGACACCGCCGCGTTGGGCGCCCCCGACGTGCCGCTGGTCGTCGACGCGTCCTCGCATTTCCTGTCGCGTCCGATGGACGTGACACGCTGCGGCATGATGTACGCTGGCGCACAGAAGAACGCCGGCCCGGCGGGCGTGACCATGGTCATCGCGCGCCGCGACCTGATCGGCCACGCCTTGCCGATCTGCCCGTCCGCGTTCGACTACGCCAACGTGGCAGCCGAACACTCGCGCTACAACACGCCGCCCACCTTCGCCATCTACGTCGCCGGCCTGGTATTCAAGTGGGTCAAGGCCAATGGCGGCGTGGCCGGCATGGAAGCCGCGAACAAGGCCAAGGCCGATCTGCTGTACGGCTATCTGGACAGCACCAGCTTCTACCGCAACCCCATCCACGCACCCGTGCGTTCGCGCATGAACGTGCCGTTCGTGCTGCGCGACGAATCGCTCAACGACGCCTTCCTGCAAGGCGCGGACGCGGCCGGCCTGACGCAGCTCAAGGGCCACAAGAGCGTGGGCGGCATGCGCGCCTCGATCTACAACGCGGTGCCCCTGGCCGGGGTCTCGGCGCTGGTCGAGTACCTCAAGGAATTCGAGCGTCGCTATGGATGACGATCTGCAGCGCAAGCTGCTCCCCCTGCGTCAGCGCATCGACGCGTTGGACGCCCAGATCCTCGACCTCCTGACGCAGCGCGCAAGCGCCGCGCTGGAAGTGGGCGAGGCCAAGCACGCCGCGAATGCCGATGGCCCCGTGTTGCGCCCCGAGCGCGAAGCCGAGGTCATCCGCCGTCTGCAACAGACCAATCCCGGCCCGTTCCCGAACACCGGCGTGGCCGCGGTCTGGACCGAAATCATCTCGGCCTGCCGCGGCCTGGAGCGCGGCATGACGGTCGCCTTCCTCGGGCCGCAGGGCTCGTTCTCGGAGCAGGCCGCGCAGGAGCATTTCGGCCACGCCGTGCAGAAGCTGCCGTGCGCTTCGTTCGATGAAGTGTTCCGCGCCGTCGAGGCGGGGCAGGCCGACGTCGGCATGGTCCCGGTCGAGAACTCCACCGAAGGCGCGGTCAACCGCAGCCTGGATCTGCTGCTGAACACACCACTGAAGATCCTGGGCGAGCGCTCGCTGGTGATACGCCACTGCCTGATGTCGCAGTCCGGCAGCATGGACGGCATCAAGACGATTTCCGCGCACCCGCAGGCGCTGGCCCAGTGCCAGGGCTGGCTCACGCGCAACTATCCCGACGTGGCCCGCGTGGCCGCGTCCAGCAATTCCGAGGCCGCGCGCGCGGCAGCCGGCGACCCGAGCATCGCGGCGATCGCCGGCGAAGTGGCGGCGCCCGCCTGGAACCTGCAGATCGTGGCCGCAGGCATTCAGGACGACCCGCACAACCGCACGCGCTTCCTGGCGATCGGCAACATCGAACCGCTGGTCAGCGGCAAGGACAAGACCAGCCTGATCCTGGCCGTGCCGAACCGCGCTGGCGCCGTCTACGAAATGCTGGCGCCGCTGGCGGCCAACGGCGTGTCCATGACGCGCTTCGAGTCGCGGCCGGCCCGTACCGGCCAGTGGGAATACTATTTTTATGTGGACGTCCTGGGTCACCGCAATGATCCGAACGTTGAACGCGCCCTGGCCGCCTTGCAGGCGCAGGTTGCCTACCTGAAAGTGCTGGGTTCCTACCCGGCGCCGTGAGCCCTTCCGACATGACCACCGCATCCAAGCCCCTCGTTGCTCCGGCGCACGTCAGCGCCATCGCGCCTTACCAGGCGGGCAAGCCCATCGAAGAACTGGCCCGCGAATTCGGGCTGGACCCGGCCGGCATCGTCAAGCTGGCGTCCAATGAAAACCCGCTGGGCATGCCCAAGTCGGCGCGAGAGGCGATGCTGGCCGCGGCCGAGTCGCTGGCGCGCTATCCCGATCCCAACGGCTTCGACCTGAAGTCGGCGCTGGCTGAACGCTATGGCGTGCCGATGAGCTGGGTCACGTTGGGCAACGGCTCCAACGACATCCTGGAAATCGCGGCGCTGGCGCTGCTGGAGCCGGGCGTGTCGGCGGTCTATGCGCAGCATTCGTTCGCGGTCTACCGCCTGGCCACCCAGGCGCGCGGCGCGCGCCACATCGTGGTGCCGGCCAAGGACTATGGCCATGACCTGGACGCGATGTTCGATGCCATCGCCGACGACACGCGGCTGCTGTTCATCGCCAACCCGAACAACCCCACCGGCACCTTCGTGCCGGGCGACCAGATCGCGGCCTTCCTGGAGCGCGTCCACGCCGCCCACGGCGATCGCGTCACGGTGGTGCTGGACGAGGCCTACAACGAGTACCTCGATCCCGAGTTCCGCTTCGACAGCACCGCGCTGGTGCGCCGCTATCCCAACCTGATCGTGTCGCGCACCTTCTCCAAGGCCTACGGCCTGGCGGGTCTGCGCGTGGGCTTCGCGGTGGCGCAGCCCGCCCTGACGGATCTGCTGAATCGCGTGCGCCAGCCCTTCAACGTCAATACGCTGGCGCAGGCCGCGGCCATCGCCGCGCTGCGCGATACGGCCTACCTGGAAGAGGCCTATGCCTCCAACAAGGCGGGCAAGGCGCAGCTCTGCGCCGCGTTCGAGCGCCTGAAACTGCGCTACGTGCCCAGCTACGGCAACTTCGTGCTGGTGCATGTGGGCGACGCCCCGCGCATCAACCTGGAACTGCTCAAGCGCGGCGTGATCGTGCGCCCGGTCGCCGGCGACGGCTTGCCGGAGTGGCTGCGGGTGTCCATCGGACTGCCGCAGGAAAACGAGCGGTTCATCGAAGCCCTGACCGCCATCCTGTCCGCATGAACGACGCGTCACCGAAATCCGATCAGGGGGCCGCTGGCCCCCTGATTCCTGTATTGGCCGTCGTAGGGGTGGGCCTGATCGGCGGATCCTTCGCCGCGGCTTTGCGCCGGGCGGGGCAGGTGGGCCGGGTGCTGGGAGTAGGGCGCAACGCGCAATCGCTGGCCCGCGCCGTTGAATTGGGCTTGATCGACGAGGCTGCTTCGGCCGAGGAAGCCGCGGCGCGCGCCGATTTGATCCTGCTGGCGACGCCAGTGGGCGGGTTGGGCGACGTGCTGTCGCGCATGCGTGCGCATCTGCGTTCCCATACCGTGCTGACGGATGGGGGCAGTACCAAGGCCGAAGTGGTCGAGGCCGCGCGGGTGGCGCTGGGCGATCGCGTCGCGCAATTCGTGCCTGGCCATCCCATCGCCGGCGCCGAACGCAGCGGACCCGAGGCGGCCGATGCCGGCCTGTACCGTAAGCGCACCGTGATCCTGACGCCCTTGGCCGAGAACGGCGAGTCGTCCCTGGAGCTGGTGCGCCGCGCGTGGCAGGCTTGCGGAGCCGATGTGATCGACATGGACGCCGACGCCCATGACCGGGTGCTGGCCTCGGTCAGCCATCTGCCGCATCTGCTGTCGGCGGTATACATGGAACAGGTGGCCGAGGCCGCCGACGCCGCCATGCGCCTGGAGCTGGCAGGCAGCGGCTTTCGCGACTTCACGCGTATCGCCGCGGGTTCGCCCGAAATGTGGCGCGATATTTTTCTGTCCAACCGCGATGCGATGCTGGCCGAACTGGCCGACGTGCGCGCGGTGCTGGACCGTGCCGAACGCGCCATTGCCGACGGCGATGGCGCGGCTTTGCTGACGCTGCTGGACACGGCGGCCCGCGCCCGCCGCAACTGGCGCAAGGAGTAGCTGACATGGGCGCTTTGCCTTATCTCGATCTGCCGCGCGTGCGGCAAGCGCGGGGCGTGATTGCCCTGCCGGGTTCCAAGAGCATTTCCAATCGCGTGCTGCTGCTGTCCGCCATCGCCGAGGGCAGCACGGTCATCACCGGTTTGCTGGATTCCGACGACACCCGCGTCATGCTGGGCGCCTTGCGCCAGCTGGGCGTGCAGGTGTCGGAACTGGAAGCGGGCAGCGTCACGGTGCAGGGCGTGCGCCGCTTTCCGGTGGAAAGCGCCGACCTGTTCATGGGCAACGCCGGCACCGCGATCCGGCCGCTGACCGCGGCGCTGGCGCTGATGGGCGGCGACTACCGTCTGTCGGGCGTGCCGCGCATGCATGAGCGTCCCATCGGCGATCTGGTCGATGCGCTCAAGGGTTTGGGCGCCAGCATCGACTACCTGGGCCAGCCTGGCTATCCGCCGCTGCACATCGGCCGCGGCGACATCGCGGCGGATGCTGTCACGCGGGTACAGGGTTCTGTGTCCAGCCAGTTCCTCACCGCCTTGCTGATGGCCGCGCCGCTGCAAGCCGGCCGCAGCGGCAAGCCGGTCACGATCGAAGTGCTGGGCGAGCTCATCTCCAAGCCCTACATCGAGATCACGCTGAACCTGATGGCGCGCTTCGGCGTGCAGGTGCGGCGCGACGGCTGGAGCCGTTTCGTCATCGACGGCGGGGCCGCCTATCGCAGCCCCGGGCAGATCGCGGTCGAAGGCGACGCCTCGACGGCCTCCTATTTCCTGGCGCTGGGCGCGATCGGCGGCGGGCCGCTGCGCGTGACCGGCGTGGGCGCGGACAGCATCCAGGGCGATGTCGCCTTTGCCGACACGCTGGCCGACATGGGCGCCACCGTGACCTACGGCCCCGACTGGATCGAGGTGTCGGGCGCGCGCGTCGCCCAGGGCGAACGCCTGAAGGCCTTCGACACCGATTTCAACCTGATCCCGGATGCCGCCATGACCGCGGCGGCCCTGGCGCTGTATGCCGACGGCCCGTGCCGCCTGCGCAACATCGGCAGCTGGCGCGTCAAGGAAACCGACCGCATCCACGCCATGCAGACCGAGCTGGAAAAGCTGGGTGCGCGGGTGGAATCGGGGCCGGATTGGCTGCGCGTGACGCCGCCGGCGCAGGACGCCTGGCGCGACGCGCACATCGGAACCTGGGACGACCACCGCATGGCGATGTGCTTCTCGCTGGCGGCTTTCGGGCCGGCGGCCGTCCGTATCCTCGACCCGGGCTGCGTCAGCAAGACCTTCCCGGGTTACTTTGATGTTTACGCGGGCCTGGTAGCGGCCTAGCGAAGAATCGCCCATGACTTCGATTTCCCCTGCAACTTCTTCCACTGTCCCCGTCATCACCATCGACGGCCCCACCGCGTCCGGCAAGGGCACGGTGGCCCACCGCGTCGCCAAGGCCCTGGGTTGGGCCGTGCTCGACAGCGGCGCGCTCTATCGCCTGACCGCGCTGGCGGCGCTCAATCGCGGCTTGTCGCCCGAGGACGAACCCGCCGTCGCGCGCGTGGCTGAAACCCTGGACGTGCGTTTCGAGGGGCCTCATGTCTACCTCGAAGGCGTGGACGTCGGCCACGACATCCGCCGCGAGGAAGTCGGCAATTTCGCCTCGCGCGTGGCCGCCTTCCCGGGCGTGCGCCAGGCGTTGCTCGAGCGCCAGCGCGCCTTCCGGCTGGCTCCGGGCCTGGTTGCGGACGGGCGCGACATGGGTACGGTGGTGTTTCCCGATGCGCCCCTGAAGGTGTTCCTGGTCGCCGATGTGGTCGCGCGGGCGCAGAGGCGCTGTAAGCAGTTGATCGAAAAGGGAATTTCTGCTAATCTTGATGACCTCCTACGGGATATGCGCGAGCGGGACGCCCGCGATATGGGGCGGACTACCGCTCCCTTGGCTCCCGCAGCGGATGCACACGTACTGGATTCGTCTGATTTGACGATTGCGGAAACGGTGCAGGCAATACTGGATTTCTGGAAGAACGCCGCCGCGGATTGAAGTACCGGTCCCGGACTTTCCCCTCGAATCCTCCGCAGTTTTCTGTTTTTTTTATCGGCCCTGTTCAAGCCAGGCGCAGCCCCCACGGGACACCCCGCAAGGGTAAACCGGCAAGCAGGCATTTTGACTCCACTGTGGCGGGCAATCCGCTGCGGTGTGTTTTTAACGGCCATTTCGGCCCAATGGATTTCAACCCCATGTCTTCCGTTTCCACTACCGCCACCGGCGGCGAAAGCTTCGCCGACCTTTTCGCACAAAGCCTCAAGAGCCAGGACATGAAGTCCGGCGAGGTCATCAGCGCCGAAGTCGTGCGCGTCGACCACAACTTCGTCGTCGTCAACGCCGGCCTGAAGTCCGAAGCGCTGATCCCCCTGGAAGAGTTCCTGAACGACCAGGGCGAGCTCGAAGTGCAACCTGGCGATTTCGTCTCGGTGGCCATCGATTCCCTGGAAAACGGCTACGGCGACACCATCCTGTCGCGTGACCGCGCCAAGCGCCTGTCGGCCTGGCTGCAACTGGAAAAGGCCCTGGAAAACGGCGAACTGGTTACCGGCACCATCACCGGCAAGGTGAAGGGCGGCCTGACCGTCATGACCAACGGCATCCGCGCGTTCCTGCCGGGTTCGCTGGTGGACCTGCGTCCGGTCAAGGACACCACCCCGTACGAAGGCAAGACCCTCGAATTCAAGGTCATCAAGCTCGACCGCAAGCGCAACAACGTCGTTCTGTCGCGTCGCCAGGTGCTGGAAGCCAGCATGGGCGAAGAGCGCCAGAAGCTGCTCGAAACCCTGCACGAAGGTGCTGTGGTCAAGGGCGTGGTCAAGAACATCACCGACTACGGCGCGTTCGTGGACCTGGGCGGCATCGACGGCCTGCTGCACATCACCGACATGGCCTGGCGCCGTGTGCGTCACCCCTCCGAAGTCCTGCAAGTGGGTCAGGAAGTCGAAGCCAAGGTGCTCAAGTTCGACCAGGAAAAGAGCCGCGTCTCCCTGGGCGTCAAGCAGCTGGGCGAAGATCCGTGGGTGGGCCTGGCTCGCCGCTACCCGCAAGGCACCCGCCTGTTCGGCAAGGTCACCAACCTGACCGACTACGGCGCGTTCGTTGAAGTCGAAGCCGGCATCGAAGGCCTGGTGCACGTCTCCGAAATGGACTGGACCAACAAGAACGTCGATCCGCGCAAGGTCGTGACCCTGGGCGAAGAAGTCGAAGTCATGGTCCTGGAAATCGACGAAGACCGTCGTCGCATTTCGCTGGGCATGAAGCAGTGCCGCCAGAACCCGTGGGAAGAGTTCGCCACCAACTTCAAGCGTGGTGACAAGGTCCGCGGCGCCATCAAGTCGATCACCGACTTCGGCGTGTTCGTCGGCCTGCCCGGCGGCATCGATGGCCTGGTTCACCTGTCCGACCTGTCGTGGACGGAAACCGGCGAAGAAGCCGTGCGCAACTTCAAGAAGGGCGACGAGATCGAAGCCGTGGTTCTGGGCATCGATACCGACAAGGAACGCATCTCGCTGGGCATCAAGCAGCTGGAAGGCGACCCCTTCAACAACTTCGTTGCCACCTTCGACAAGGGCGCCGTTGTTCCGGGCACCATCAAGTCGGTCGAAGCCAAGGGCGCTGTTGTCACGCTGTCCGTGGACGTTGAAGGCTACCTGCGCGCTTCCGAGATCTCCTCGGGCCGCGTTGAAGACGCCACCACCGTTCTGACCGCCGGCGAGAACATCGAAGCCATGATCGTCAACATCGACCGCAAGACGCGTTCGATCCAGCTGTCGATCAAGGCCCGCGACAACGCCGAAACCGCCGAAACGATCCAGCGCATGTCCGACGCCAGCGCTTCGTCCGGCACCACCAACCTCGGCGCGCTGCTGAAGGCCAAGCTGGACCAACAGCGCAACGACGGTTAATTCGTGACCAAGTCGGAGCTGATCGCCGCCTTGGCGGCCCGCTATCCTCAGCTGGCCGCCCGCGACACCGATTACGCGGTCAAGACCGTGCTCGACGCAATGACCCAGGCCCTGGCCTCGGGTCAGCGCATCGAGATCCGCGGTTTTGGCAGCTTCTCGTTGTCGCAGCGGTCTCCCCGCATCGGTCGCAATCCGAAATCCGGCGAACAGGTGCTGGTGCCTGGCAAACAGGTGCCGCACTTCAAGGCGGGCAAGGAATTGCGCGAGCGGGTGGACTTGGCCGGCGGCAATGACGAGGACGCTCAATCCTCTGGATCGAGTGAACCGATGCCGTCGATGGTGAGTCTGCACGCCATGCATTGACGGCACGGCAGTAAGGCCGCCTTCGGGCGGATCGGACCGAGAACCTAGCCCCTTGAGCAATCAAGGGGCTTTGTTTTTTGGCGCCAGGAGGGATCCGTCGCTTACAATTGATAGTCTTGAATTCTTTGGAGCATGCGCCATGCGCTACCTAGTCTGGGCCCTGCGATTGCTCGTGTTTGTTGCAGTTCTGATGTTTGCGTTGAAAAACACGGATCCGGTCGCCGTGAAGTTCTACGCCGATTACGTGGTGCAGGACGTGCCCCTCATCGTCGTGATGCTGGTCGTGTTCGTCTTGGGCGCCTTGTTCGGCCTGTTGCTGACCGTGCCCGCCGCCATGCGCCGCCGCCGCGAAGCCATGCGCCTGCGCCGCGAGCTGGACCGTGTCCAGGCCGCCGTGGCCGGCACCACGCCCGCCGTGCCGCCGGAGGCCGTGGCCCCGATGTCGCCGCTGTGATGCCGTTGCGCCAGCACTGAATCCCTTTCCGCACTGAATTACCGCAAGAGCCCGCATAGTGGATTTTGAACCTTGGTGGTTGATTTTCGTGCCGGTATTGTTCGCGCTGGGCTGGCTGGCCGCGCGCTTCGATATCCGGCAAATGCTGCGGGAAACCCGCAGCCTGCCCGATTCCTATTTCCGCGGGCTGAACTTCCTGCTCAATGAAGAGCCGGACCGCGCCATCGACGCCTTCGTCGAAGTGGCCAAGCTGGACCCGGAAACCACCGAGCTGCACTTCGCGCTGGGCAGCCTGTTCCGCCGCCGGGGCGAAATGGAGCGCGCCATCCGCGTGCACCAAAGCCTCCTGAACCGTTCCGACCTGCCCGCCGCCGAACGCGAGCATGCGCAGCACGAGCTGGCGCAGGATTTTCTCAAGGCCGGCATGCTGGATCGCGCCGAAAACGGCTTCGAGCAGCTCAAGGACACCCGCTACGCCTTGCCCGCGCTGCGTTCTTTGATCCGGATCTACGAATCGGAACACGACTGGCCGCGCGCCATCGAAGCCGTGAAGACGCTGCAGGGCCTGGTCGACGAGCCGGTGCCGCAGCTCGTGCACTATTACTGCGAACAGGCGCAGACCGCGCTGTCGGCCAAGCCTGCCGATATCGACGCGGCCCACAAGGCGCTGGATGCCGCCGACCATGCCTTGTCGACCATCGATCCGGCGTCGAGCAAGGGCGCCATGGTGCGCACCGCGATGCTGCGCGCCCGTCTGGCCCTGATCGAACAGGACCCGAAGCGCGAACGCCTGTACCTGGAGTCGATCATGACCGACGCTCCCGAGTACGCCGGCCTGGTCGCCGAGCAGGTGCTGGCGAATTACCGTGCGGCCAATCAGGAAGCGGCCGGGCTCGACGTGCTGCAGAAGCAGTATGCGCGCCACGCGTCGCTGGACCTGTTCAACGTGCTGTTCCGCGAGCTGCGCGCCCAGCAGGGCGCAGCGACGTCATGGGCATTTGCCCGCAACGCGCTGCGCAGCCATCCGTCGCTGCTGGGGCTGGACCGACTGCTGGAGGCCGAGCTGGCCAATCCGGAAAGCGGCGCCGAGCAGGCGCCGGTGCCGGGCGCCGACCTGACGCTGTTGCGCAGCCTGATACACAAGCATACGCAGCGGCTGGACCGCTACGCCTGCCGCAGTTGCGGATTTCAGGCGCGTCGCTTTTACTGGCAATGTCCCGGCTGCAATGCCTGGGAAACCTACGCGCCGCGCCGCTTGGAAGAACTTGAATGAATGCATTTCCCGCCGAAGCCATTTCGCATAGCCGCGTCCTAGTGGTGGGCGATGTGATGCTGGACCGGTACTGGTTCGGCGAAGTCGAACGCATTTCGCCGGAAGCGCCAGTGCCCGTGGTGCGCGTGGCGCGCCGCGAAGACCGCCTGGGCGGCGCGGCGAACGTCGCGCGCAACGTGGCGGCCCTGGGCGGCCACGTGACCTTGGTCGGTGTGCTGGGCGAAGACGAGGCCGGCGACAGCGTGCGGCGTTTGTCCGCCGAAGCCGGCATACAGGCCGAGCTGGTCGCCGATCCGTCCCTGCACACGACCTTGAAGATGCGCGTGCTGGGCCGCCAGCAGCAGCTCCTGCGCGTGGACTTCGAACAGCATCCGGCACAGCCCGCGCTGGATAACGTCGATGCCGCATTCGCGCGCCACCTGGCGAACCACGACATCGTCGTGTTGTCCGACTATGCCAAGGGCGTGCTGGCGCGGGTCGAATCGCTGATCGCCCTGGCCCGCAACGCCGGCGTGCCGGTGCTGGTGGACCCGAAGGGCCACGATTACACCCGTTACCGCGGGGCGACGCTCGTCACCCCCAACCGCTCGGAAATGCAGGAGGCCGTGGGCCGCTGGAGTTCCGAGGCCGAACTTACCGATCGCGCGCAGCGCCTGCGCGCCGACCTGGATCTGGAAGCCTTGCTCGTGACGCGTTCCGAGCAGGGCATGACTTTGTTTACCGACGCGGGACGCGACCACATCGACGCGCAGGCGCACGAAGTCTTCGACGTGTCCGGCGCGGGCGATACCGTGCTGGCGACGCTGGCCGTGTCGCGCGCCATCGATCTGCCGTGGGTCGACGCGATGGGCTGGGCCAACAAGGCCGGCGGCATCGCCGTGGGCAAGCTCGGCACGTCCATCGTCACCGCTGCGGAATTGGCAGGAGAACTCTCATGATCGTCGTTACCGGAGCCGCGGGCTTCATAGGCAGCAACCTGGTGCGCGGGCTCAACCGCCGCGGCATCAAGGACATCATCGCGGTCGATGACCTGACCGAAGGCGACAAGTTCGTCAACCTGGTCGATTGCCAGATCGCGGACTACATGGACAAGGACGACTTCCGCCGCCGCGTCCTCGACGGCAGCCTGCACGAAGTGCGCGCCGTGCTGCACCAGGGCGCGTGCTCGGACACGACCGAGCGCAACGGCCGCTACATGCTCGACAACAACTACCGCGTCACGCTGGAGCTGTTCGAGTTCTGCCAGGAGCGCCGCATTCCGTTCCTGTACGCCTCGTCGGCGGCGGTCTACGGCGGTTCCTCGACCTACGTGGAAGACCCTGCCAATGAAGGCCCGCTCAACGTCTACGGCTATTCCAAGCTGCTGTTCGATCAGGTCCTGCGCCAGCGCATGGACAGCCTGACCGCACAGGTCGTGGGCCTGCGCTACTTCAACGTCTACGGTCCGCACGAACAGCACAAGGGCCGCATGGCCTCGGTGGCGTTCCACAACATGAACCAGTTCCTGGAGCATGGGCATGTGCGCCTGTTCGCGGGCTGGGACGGCTACGTGGATGGCGGCCAGAGCCGCGACTTCATTTCCGTCGAAGACGTGGTCGCGGTCAACCTGCATTTCCTGGATCACCCCGAGCAGTCCGGAATCTTCAACTGCGGCACCGGCCGCGCGCAGCCCTTCAACGATGTGGCGGCCGGCGTGGTCAATGCGCTGCGCGCGGAGCGCGGCGAAGCCGAGCTGACGCTGGCGCAACTGGTGGAACTGGATCTGATCCGCTATATCCCGTTCCCGGACGACCTGAAAGGGCGCTATCAGAGCTACACGCAGGCCGACGTCACGCGCCTGCGCGCGGCAGGGTTCCAGGCGCCGATGCGCGATGTGCGGACCGGTGTTACCGAGTACGTGCGTTATTGGCGCGCCCGCAAGTAAGTCTGCACAGGCGCCGTGCATGGAAGAAAGCCACCGTCCGCGGTGGCTTTTTTTCGTCTGGCGGTTTGCCGGGGCGGATGTTTCCATTCACAGGGCCTCCGTGACAGAGCGCGCCGCCCGCATGATCTGAGCGTGCGTGACAGCCGTTGCGCCAGACTCCAGGGAGATCATCCATGAATCCATTCCTTCAATCCGCCGCCGCCCACCCGGCGCCCTTTGCCAGATGGCGCAGGGCGCGCGCCGCCCTTGCTTCCGGCGCCCGGCCGCGGCCTTTGCGGCAGGCCTTGGGCGCGCTGCTGGTAACGGCGGGCCTGGGCCTGGCCGCGCCGCTGGCGCACGCGGTGGACCTCAATCAGGCCAATGCCCAGCAGCTCGAAGGTGTCCGGGGCATCGGCCCGCGCATGGCGGAAATAATCATCAAGGAACGCGAGCGGGGCGGCAAGTTCGAATCCTTGAACGACCTGGCTGAACGGGTGCGCGGCATCGGCCCGAAGAAGGCGCAGGCCCTGCAAGAGGCAGGCCTGCAGGTGGGAGGGGCGGGCCCTCAGGCCGGGCAGGGCGAGACGGCGGCCAAGCCGGCGCAGGGCAAGCCGGTTGCGGGCAAGGCCGAAGCCAAATCCGAAGCGAAACCGGCGGCGTCCCAGCCCGCCGCCCGCGCCCGGCCCTGAGCCAGTAGCGGCCTGCGCCGTTAGCCCTGGCGGGAGCGCGGCTTTTGGCGGCGCGCGCCGCCAGGCGGGGTTATCATCGTCCGCATGACTACTACCTATCCCACTATCGAGCAAACCGTCGGCAACACGCCGCTGGTGTGCCTGCAGCGCATTCCCGGGGCCGCGGGCGCCGCCCGGGGCAATGTCATCCTGGCCAAGCTGGAGGGCAACAACCCTGCCGGCTCCGTGAAGGACCGTCCGGCCCTGTCGATGATCGCTCGCGCGGAAGAGCGCGGCGACATCAAGCCGGGCGACACCCTCATCGAGGCGACCAGCGGCAATACCGGCATTGCGCTGGCCATGGCCGCCGCCATGCGCGGCTACCGCATGATCCTGATCATGCCGGACAATCTTTCGGTGGAGCGCCGCGCGGCCATGACGGCCTATGGCGCCGAGCTGATCCTGACGCCGGCGGACAAGGGCGGCATGGAATATGCCCGCGACCTGGCATCCGCCATGCAGGCGGACGGCCGCGGGCTGGTGCTGGACCAGTTCGCCAACCCCGACAATCCCCGCGCCCACATCGAAACCACCGGGCCGGAAATCTGGAACCAGACTGAAGGCCGCGTCACCCACTTCGTGAGCGCCATGGGCACCACCGGCACCATCATGGGCGTGTCGACCTACCTGAAATCGCGCAATCCCGCGGTGCAGGTGGTGGGCGCGCAGCCCGCCGAAGGATCGTCGATCCCGGGCATCCGCAAGTGGCCCGAAGCCTACCTGCCCAAGATCTTCGATCGCAGCCGGGTGGACGCCTACGAATCCATCGAACAGGCCGAGGCCGAACAGATGGCGCGCAGGCTGGCGGCGGAAGAGGGCATCTTCGGTGGAATTTCCTCGGCGGGCGCGCTGATCGCCGCCCTGCGCGTGGCCGAACGCGTCAACGACGCCACCATCGTGTTCATCGTATGCGACCGCGGCGACCGCTACCTGTCCACGGGCGTCTTCAACTGAACGCCTGATCTGATCGCCTTCGGGCAGAATAAAACCGCCATGCCGGGTTTGCCGGACATGGCGGTTTTTCATTGGACGGGCGCGCCGGGCGCCCTCGTTTCTTGCGCGCTTATTCGGGCTGGATGCCGGCGTCCTGCATCACCTTGATCCAACGCTCGCTTTCCGCGAGGTTGAAGGCTTCGGCTTCCTGGTAGCTCATGGTGCTGGGCAGGGTGCCTTGCGACTTCAGCGCTTCAACCACCTTGGGCGATTGCGAGGCTTCGATCATGACCTTGTTCAGCTTGGCGATGATGGGCTGCGGCGTATCTTTCGGGGCCCACATGCCGTACCAGGTGACGATGTCGAAACCGGGCAGGACGCTTTCCGCGATGGTCGGCACGTCGGGCAGTTCGGCCAGGCGGGTCTTGGTCGTCACGGCGATCGGGCGGATCTTGCCGCTCTGGATCAGCGGCAAGGCCGGCGCCAGCGGCGCGTACATCAGGTCCACATGGCCGCCCGCGACGTCGGTCAGGGCCGGGCTGCTGCCGCGGTAGCCGACGTGGGTGATCTTGGCCTTGGTGGAGGTATTGATCAGCTCGCCCGCCAGGTGCGGCAAGGTGGCGACGCCGGGGGAGGCGAAGGTCAGCGAGCCGGGCTGGGTCTGGCCCTGCTTGATCAGTTCGCCGAAGGTCTTGAACTTGGAGTTGGGCGGGACGACGGCCACCATCGGCACCGTACCCAGCACGCCCACCATCTTGAAGTCCTTGATCGGGTCGAAGCTCAGATTCTTGAATTGAGCCGGATAGATGCCCTGCACCGACGGGTTCATCAGCAAGGTGTAGCCGTCGGCCGGCGCCTTGGCGACCTGGGCCGTGCCTATGGTGCCGCTGGCCCCGGCGCGGGTTTCGATCACCAGCGGTTGACCCAGGATCTCGCCCATCTGGACCGCGATCAGGCGGCCGACCACGTCCGTCGGTCCTCCTGCCGCCCAAGGCATGATCACGCGGATGGGCTTGTCCGGATAGTCCGCCTGAGCATAGGCGGTCGCTGCCGGCAAGGCCGCCGTGGCGATGGCCGAGCAGGCCGCGGCGAGGAAGGTGCGTTTGTTCATCTACTGTCTACTCCTACAAAGGTGAGATTGGCCGAGGGCAGCGCTGCTTGCAGCATCGCCTTGACCTCGGCCAGCTGTTTCCCCGTGGTGGCTTCGTTCTTCAGCATCCGGCTCAGCGGGCCGGCCACCACGATGGCAAAGGGTTGTTCGTATGCCCGGAATCCGAGCGAAATGGACATCACGTCTTCCACGTTCTCGCCCACCGAGCGCTGCCAGCCGCGCGCCACGCCCGCTTCCAGGTCGCGGTCGAAGGCCTCCTGGCTGGTGAGCGTGCTGTCCGTATAGGCGGCAAAACCGCTGTAGGCCTTGAACCATTTCTGCCGTTCTTCCTGCGACAGTACCGATAGCAGCGCCTTGCCGGAGCTGGTGGCGTGCACCGCCTTGAAGCCGCCCGGCTGGTGCGAGAAGCGGATGGTCTGCTTGGACTCGGCAACGATCAGGTACACGACCTTGTCGTCGGCCAGCTTGGCCAGCAAGGCCGTCTCGCCCGTCAGGTCCCGCACCCGGGCCAGCACCGGCTCGATCACCGCGTTCAGCGGGTCGCTATGGCAGATCAGGGTGGCCACGTGGATCAGTTTCTGGGTCGGGTAATAGCCGTGCTTCTTGCCGATTTCGTAGAGATAGCCGCGCGCCACCATGGTCTTCAGCAGCCCATGACAGCTCGACAGCGGTATCCCCATCTGGGCAGCGATCTCGCTGTACAGCAGGGGCTTCTGCGCCTCGGCGAAGAGGTTCAGCACATCCAGCACTCGGCCAGCAGTTTTCACATCCATGATGTTAGTATCCTATACGTGATAAATTTATGTCAAACAGCATTCAATCGACCAGGAGTTGCAACGCATGAGATGGAAGAACCGTCCTGAGGGATCGAACTGGGGAGATTTCGGGCCTGACGACCAGCGAGGCTGCCTGAATTACATCACCCCCGCGAACGTGCTGAGCGGCATGCGGGAAGTCCGCGAAGGACTGAGCTTTTGCCTGTCGCTGCCGCTGGATTACCCGGGCGGCAACGGCGTGAACGTGCGGCGTCATCCGCCCAAGCTGCGGCCTACCGAGAGGGACGGCGACCAGTATCTGAATTTTCCGCTGGGGCGCCTGCGCCCCGGCTGCGTCGACGTGCTCAGCGATGACATCGTCGAAATGAGCTTGCAGTATTCGACGCAATGGGATTCGCTGGCCCACGTGGGCGCGCTGTTCGACGCCAACGGCGACGGCCTGCCCGAGCGCGTCTACTACAACGGCTACCGGCCCAATGAGCACGTGGTGGGGCCGGTGGACTACGACGTGGACAATGGCTACGCCAAGACCGACCTGGGTCAGGGGCCGGCCTCCAACGCCAAGAAGCTGGACATCACCCAACTGGCCGAATCCTGCCTTCAGACTCGGGGCGTGATGGTTGACCTGGCGCGCCATTACGGCCGGGAGCAGAAGTCGGTCGGCTACGACGATCTGATGCGCATCCTGGAAGCAGACCGGATCGAGATCGAGCAGGGCGATATCGTGCTGTTCCATACGGAATTCGGCGACGCCCTGCTGGAAAAGAACCGCGAGCCGGATCCCCATACGCTGCACGAGATCTGCGCCGGCCTGGACGGCAGCGACGAGAAGCTGCTGCAGTGGATCACTGACTCGAAGGTGGCGGCCATGGCTTCGGACAACCACGCGCTGGAAATCTATCCCACGCAGAAGCCCAATGCCTGCTGCGCGGCGTTGCCCTTGCACCACCACTGCATCTTCAAGCTGGGCCTGCCGATAGGCGAGATGTGGTACCTGGGGGCGCTTGCGCGCTGGCTCACGGCCAACGGCCGCAGCCGCTTCCTGCTGACGGCGCCGCCGCTGAACCTGCCTGGCGCCGTGGGTTCGCCCGTGACGCCCGTCGCGACGGTGTAAAGCAGACCGCGGCGCTTGGCGCCGCGGTCCCAGGGCCGTCAGCGGCCCACGCGCGCTTCGATCTCGCTTGCCAGATCCGCCACGGAGGTCGCGTAGAAGTAGCTGCGGTTGTACTTGGTGAGCGCGAAGAAGTTGGGCGTGCCGACGCGGTATTGCGCCGTGCCCCGGGCTTCCTCGACCAAGTCGACCACGCCCAGCGGCTGGCTGCCCCAGCCCGCGGCCGATGCGCCAGGCTGCAGGCGGGCGCCGGCCGCGGTGAGCGTGCCCCAGCTTTGCTTGGGTTCCAGTCCGCCGTCGACCAGGGGCGCGGGATCCGCGGGCAGCACCACCGGAGCGAACACCGGCAGGCCGCGCTGCCAGCCGTGCTGCGACAGGAAGCTGCCCACGGACATGATGGCGTCGCGGGTGTTGTTGCTCAGGTCGATGTGGCCGTTGTCGTCGCCGTCCACCGCGTAATGCATGACGCTGGTGGGCATGAACTGGGGCATGCCGATGGCGCCCGCGTACGAGCCGCGGGTTTCCAGGTCCAGCTTGTCTTTCATGACCAGGGTCAGGAAGTCGGCGAGTTGGCCGCGGAACATGGTGGCGCGTTCGGGTTTGGCGGGGTCCGGATAGTCGAAGGCCAGCGTGGTCAGCGCATCCAGCACGCGGAAATTGCCCATATTGCGGCCGTACAGCGTTTCCACGCCGATGATGGATGCGATCACCGGCGCCGGCACGCCGAAGCGCTGCGCCGCCTGATTGAGCAGGTCGCGGTTCTCGTTGTAGAACTCCACGCCCCAGCCGATGCGCTTGGGTTCGACAAAGCGCGAGCGGTAGGTCAGCCAACTGCGCCAGATCTTTTTGCCCGGGGGCGATGGCGCGATCAGGCGCGCGACGGTGGCGTTGTAGCGCGACCCGGCCAGCGCGGCGACCATGGGGTCCAGCGGCAGCTGGCGCTCGGTGGCCAGGTTTTCCACGAAAGTGCGGACTTCAGGCCGCAACGTGCCATTGGCGGCCAGCGCGGCGGGAGCGTCGTCCGCCAGTTCGGATCCAGGTGTCGGCGCACTGGGTCCGATGCGGATGGGGGCCGGGGTTGATTCGGCAGCCGGCTGGCCGGCGACGGTGTTGGGTGCAGAGGGGGCGGTGGTGGAGCAGCCCGCCAGCAGGGCGGAGAGCGTTCCGAGTTGCAGTAATCGCCGACAGATGAACATAATCTTCCTTATGGAGACCATGTATCTTACCCACCCAGCATGCCGCCTGCATGAAATGGGCAGTTGGCATCCCGAAAGCCCCCAGAGGCTGGACGCCATTTCAGACCAGTTGCTGGCCAGCGGCTTGATGCCTTACCTGGACGACCGCCAGGCGCCGCAGGCATCCCGCCATGACATATTGCGGGTGCACACTGTCCAGTATCTGAACAGTTTGCGCGAACATACGCCGGAGCAAGGGTATTTCCCTATCGATCCGGATACGCTGATGAACCCCCACACCTACGAAGCCGCGCTGTACGCGGCTGGGGCGGGGGTGGCAGCGGTGGACGCGGTGATGGGCGGAGAGGCCCGCACGGCCTTCTGCGCGGTGCGGCCCCCCGGGCATCACGCCTGCCGTTCCCAGGCCATGGGATTCTGCTTTCTGAACAACGTCGCTATTGCGGCGCAGCATGCGCTGGACTTCCACGGCCTGTCGCGGGTCGCCATCGTCGATTTCGACGTGCACCACGGCAACGGCACCGAAGACATCTTCGCCGGCAACGACCGCGTGCTGATGTGCAGCTTCTTCCAGCACCCGTTCTTTCCCAATAGCGGCGCCGAGAATCCCGCTTCGAACATGCTGAACGTGCCCGTGGCCGCGTATACCGGCGGGGCCGCGGTCAGGGCCATCGTCACCGATACCTGGCTGCCGGCGCTGGAAGCGCACCGGCCCGAGCTGATCCTGGTATCGGCCGGTTTCGACGCGCACCGCGAGGACGACATGGGCCAGATGGGCCTGGTCGAGGCCGATTACGCCTGGATAACAGAACAGCTCGTGGAGGTGGCCGAGCGCCACTGCCAGGGGCGCATCGTCAGCACGCTGGAAGGCGGTTACAACTTGTCCGCCCTGGGCCGCAGCGTGGTCGCCCATATACGAGCGCTGGCGAAGCTGTAGAATCGAGAAAAAATTGTGCAATGCGATCCCGGCGCATGCCGGGTAATTATTTTCCATTTGGAGGCAGCGGGATGAAGGTTTTGGTACCTGTCAAACGCGTCGTTGACTACAACGTCAAGGTGCGCGTCAAGTCTGATCAAACCGGCGTGGATATCGCCAATGTGAAGATGTCCATGAACCCCTTTGACGAAATCGCCGTCGAAGAAGCGACCCGCCTGAAGGAAAAGGGCGCCGTGGCTGAAGTCGTGGCGGTTTCTTGCGGCGTTGCGCAATGCCAGGAAACGCTGCGCACGGCCATGGCCATCGGCGCCGACCGCGGCGTGCTGGTCCAGACCGATGCCGAACTGCAGCCGCTGGCCGTGGCCAAGCTGCTGAAGGCGCTGGTCGACAAGGAACAGCCGCAGCTGGTGATCCTGGGCAAGCAAGCCATCGACGACGATGCCAACCAGACCGGCCAGATGCTGGCCGCGCTGCTGGACTGGCCGCAAGCCACGTTCGCCAGCAAGGTCGAGCTGGCTGACGGCAAGGTCACGGTCACGCGTGAAGTCGACGGCGGCCTGGAAACGCTGACGCTCAAGCTGCCCGCCATCGTCACCACCGACCTGCGCCTGAATGAGCCGCGCTACGTCACGCTGCCCAACATCATGAAGGCCAAGAAGAAGCAGCTGGACACCGTCACGCCGGAAGAACTGGGTGTGGACGCCGCGCCGCGCCTGAAGACGCTGAAGGTCAGCGAGCCGCCCGCTCGCAAGGCCGGCATCAAGGTGGCCGATGTCGCGGCCCTGGTGGACAAACTCAAGAACGAAGCGAAGGTGGTCTGAACATGACGACGCTGGTTATTGCCGAACACGATAACGCCCAGCTCAAGGGCGCAACCCTGAACGCCGTCGCCGCCGCCGCCAAGATCGGAGGCGACGTGCACGTGCTGGTCGCCGGCGCCAACGCGCGCGCCGTGGCCGACCAGGCCGCCGCCGCCGCGGGCGTCGCCAAGGTCCTGCTGGCCGACGCGCCGCAACTGGCCGACGGCCTGGCCGAGAACGTCGCCGCCCAGGTGCTGGCCGTGGCCTCGGGCTACAGCCACATCCTGTTCCCCGCGACCGCCTCGGGCAAGAACGTGGCCCCGCGCGTGGCCGCCAAGCTGGACGTGGCGCAGATCTCCGACATCATCGGCGTGGAATCGGCCGATACCTTCCAGCGCCCGATCTACGCCGGCAACGCCATTGCCACCGTGCAGTCGGCCGACGCCGTCAAGGTCATCACCGTGCGCACCACCGGCTTTGACGCCGTGGCCGCGCAAGGTGGTTCGGGTGCGGTGGAAGAAGTCGCCGCCGTGGCCGATTCGGGCCTGTCCACTTTCGTGGGCCGCGAAGTCGCCAAGAGCGACCGTCCGGAACTGGCTGGCGCGCGCGTCGTCGTCTCCGGCGGCCGCGGCCTGGGCAGCGCCGAGAACTTCAAGATCCTGGATCCGCTGGCCGACAAGCTGGGCGCGGCGCTGGGCGCCTCGCGCGCCGCGGTCGACGCCGGCTACGCGCCTAACGACTGGCAAGTCGGTCAGACCGGCAAGATCGTCGCGCCGCAGCTGTATGTGGCGGTTGGTATCTCGGGTGCCATCCAGCACTTGGCCGGCATGAAGGATTCGAAGGTCATCGTGGCCATCAACAAGGATCCGGAAGCGCCGATCTTCGGCGTGGCCGATTATGGCCTGGTGGGCGATCTGTTCCAGGTCGTGCCCGAACTGACCGGCGCGCTGTAAGCCTTACGCGCTGTTGTATTTGAAGGGCCCGCCAGCTTTGCGCTGGCGGGCTTTTTTATTTTTCGACGCGAGGACTACACATCTTGTGATTTCAGTGTTCCAAATCTTTTGATTTCTCGAAAGATTCTGATAATGTGTTCCGCGCGCAGCTAGATACGCGCAAGTGCTTGACCTGTACAGAACGAAGGAGATTCGGGATGGAATGGTTCTTTGACACTCTGCGAAAATATCCGGAACTTGCGATATTCCTTACCCTCGGTCTCGGGTACTGGATAGGCGCCAAGAAGATTTTCGGATTCAATCTGGGAGCCGTGACCGGAACGCTGCTGGTAGGCGTGCTGGTGGGGCAGCTCAATATCACGATCGCTCCCGTCCTCAAGCAGGTCTTCTTCCTGCTCTTTCTCTTCGGTCTGGGTTACGGCGTCGGACCGCAGTTCTTCCGGGGTATGAAAAGCGATGGCCTTCCGCAGGTCATCTTCGCCGTCATTCTGTGCGTGATCTGCCTGCTGGTGACATGGGCGACAGCTGTAGGCTTCGGCTTCGATGCCGGCACTGGCGCAGGCTTGTTGTCTGGAGCCCAAACCATTTCCGCGGTCATGGGCGTGGCGACGGACACCATCAACGGCCTGGGCATAGACGCAGCCACCAAAAAGAAATGGATCGACAGCATTCCTGTCGCCTACGCGGTCTGCTACATCTTCGGCACGGTCGGAAGCGCCTGGCTGCTGGCCTCGCTGGGGCCGAAGCTGATGCGCGTGGACATCGTCAAGGAGTGCCAGGAATACGAAGCCAAGATGTCCGGCGGCGCCGACTCGATGGAGCTGTCCGGTTATCGCAAGTTCATCGCGCGCGCCTACAAGCTGGACAACGCCGAGTTCGCCGGCAAGACGGTGGGAGAGCTGGAGTCCCGCTTCGTCGAGGCCCGCGTGTTCGTGGAGCGCATCCGGCGCGGCGACCAGGTCATCGACAGCGATGGCAAGACGGTGTTGCAGCAGGGCGACGTGTTAGGCATTACCGGCCGGCATGACGCGCTGGTCACCCAGGCCGCCGGCATCATCGGCACCGAGGTCGAGGACCGCGACCTCATCAGCATGCCCGCCGAGGTCGTCGAGGTCGTGCTGACCAATAAGAACATTGCCGGCAAGACCATCAAGGAAATCGCGGACAGCGAAGTCGGCCGTGAACTGGGCCGCGGCGTGTTTCTGCGCAAGGTCGTGCGCGGCGGCCACGACATGCCGATCAACTGGGGGCTGAAGCTGGACCGCGGCGACCGCCTGTTCGTGCTGGGCGCCAAGCGCGACGTCGAGCGCGTGGTGGGCAAGCTGGGCTACGTCGACCGCGCCACCAGCCAGACCGACATGGTCTTCGTCGGTTTCGGCATCCTGCTCGGCGGCCTGTTCGGCTCGCTGGTGCTGACCGTGGGCGGCGTTCCCGTCACCTTGTCGACCTCCGGCGGCGCGTTGATTTCCGGCCTGATCTTCGGCTATCTGCGCTCGGTGCATCCGACCTTCGGCCGGGTGCCGGAACCGGTGCACTGGTTCCTGACATCGGTGGGGCTGACGACATTCGTTGCGGTCGTGGGCATATCGTCAGGACCGGGATTCGTGCTGGGCTTCCAGCAACTGGGCGCCAAGCTCTTCATCGCGGGCATCATCGCCACCAGCGTGCCGATGATCGTGGGCGTATACATTGCGCGGTATGTATTCAAGTTCCATCCCGCCATTGCATTGGGAGTCTGCGCCGGAGCCCGGACCACCACCGCGGCCATCGGCCAGATCACCGAAACGGCAAAGAGCCAGGTGCCCGCCCTGGGCTACACGGTTCCTTACGCCATCGGCAATACCCTGCTCATCATTTGGGGGATTGTCATCGTCATGCTCATGTCCTAGCAAAACGCCCCGCAAGCCCCGTGCTTGCGGGGCGTTTTGCAAGCGCGCCGGCCCGGCCGGCGACGTCCAGCGCCTGTCACCATGCAAACCAGGAGTACTGAACAATGGCTTCCACCATGCCTCTTACCGTCAGCCTGGCTTCGGCCTTGAAAACCACCCGCTCGCGCCAGCGCGACCTCGAACAGCTTTCTCCGTTTGAACTCAAGGACTATCTGATCACGCTGGCCAAGGACAACCAGCACACCGCCGCCATCACCATGTTGAACGCGGGCCGCGGCAACCCGAACTGGATCGCCACCGAACCGCGCGACGCCTTCTTCCTGATGGGCCAGTTCGCAATGAAGGAAGCGCGCCGCGTGCGCGACGAGTCCATCCTGGCAGGCATGCCGGCCAAGAAGGGCTGCGCCGACCGGATGCGCAAGTTCCTGGCCAAGCACAAAGGCATGGACGGCTACGATTTCCTGGTCGGCGTGCTGGAGTATGGCGTCAAGGTCAAGGGTTTCGACCCCGACGCGTGGGTCCATGAGCTGACGGACAGCATCATCGGCGACAACTATCCCGTGCCGCCGCGCGCGCTGGTCCATCTTGAACAGATCGTGCACGATTACCTGATCAAGGAAATGTGCGACGGCCGTCCGCCCAAGGGCAAGTTCGACCTGTTCCCGGTCGAAGGCGGCACGGCGGCCATGTGCTACATCTTCGATTCGCTGATGCAGAACGGCCTGCTCAAGCAGGGCGACACCATCGCGCTGTTCCTGCCGACCTTCACGCCCTATATCGAGATCTCGCATCTGGAGCGCTTCCAGTTCAAGATCGTGCCGATCAACGCCAGCAGCCTGCGGGCCGACGGCACCCATGATTGGCACTATCCGGCGTCTGAAATCGCCAAGCTGGAAAATCCCAAGATCAAGCTGGCGGTCACGGTCAACCCCAGCAATCCGCCGTCGGTGGCGTTCAGCCCGGTCGAGATGAAGCAGATCGTGCGCCTCATCCGCAAGAACCCGGATCTGGTGCTGGTGACGGACGACGTGTACGGCACCTTCGTGCCGAACTTCCGCTCGCTGATGGCCGAAGTGCCGCACAACACCATATGCGTGTACTCGTTCTCGAAGAACTTCGGCTGCACGGGATGGCGCCTGGGCGTGATCGCGACCCATGAAAAGAACACCATGGACCGCCGCATCGCCGAGCTGCCCGCGTCCTGGAAACAGCGCCTGAACAAGCGCTACGGCGCCATGACGATGGAGCCCGAAAAGCTCAAGTTCATCGACCGGCTGGTGGCCGACAGCCGCAACGTCGCGCTGAACCACACCGCGGGCCTGTCCTTGCCGCAGCAGGTGCAGATGGGGTTCTTCGCGCTGTCGCACCTGATGGATCTGAAGGACTCCTACAAGCACCTGACGATGAAGATCGTACGTGCGCGCCGCGATGCCTTGTGGCGCGGCCTGGGCATACCCATGCCGCCCGAAGATCCGATGCGCGCCTGGTACTACGTCGAGCTGGATTTCATGGTCTGGGCCAAGATCACGTACGGGGACGCGTTCTGCAAGTACATGATGTCCAACTACGAGCCGGTCGACTTCCTGTTCCGCCTGGCGGAAAAATCCGGCGTGGTGCTGATGGACGGCGGCGGCTTTGGCGGCCCGCCGTGGTCGATCCGCGTGTCGCTGGCGAACCTGGACGACGGCGACTACGCCAAGATCGGCAAGCACATGGTCGAAGCCGCGACCGAGTACGTCGAGGCCTGGAAGGCTGGCGAGCTGGTGCGTTCGGGCCCGAAGGCCGGTAAGGGCCAGACGGTGAAGGCATCCGCGGCCAAGCGCAGCGCAGGCAAGACCGCGGCGGCCAAGAAGGCGGTGAAGAAAGCGGTGAAGAAGGCCGGCACGGCGGCGAAATCCGCCAAGAAGGCCGCGGCGCGCAAGTAGGCGGGCCGGGCAGCAACCTCCAGGGCGACATGACGACATGACTTGCACGGTCGGGTTTTTCAATAGCGTTCCCATCGCAGTGCTGTTCGTGACGGTGGGCTTGGGATACCTGATCGGCAAGCTCAAAGTCGGGCCGATCCAGCTGGGCGGAGTGTGCGGAACACTCATCGTCGCCCTGCTGATCGGCCAGACCGGCTGCCAGATGCGCGGCGACCTGAAGGAAGTCGCCTTCGCCCTGTTCATATTCGCGATGGGGTACTCGGGCGGGCCGCAGTTCTTCGCCAACCTGAACCGCTCCAGCCTGCGCTATATCGCGCTGCCGCTGATCGAAGCCTTGCTGGTGCTGGCGATCGTGCTGACCGCGGTGCCGCTGTTCGGCCTGGATGCGGGAACGGCGGCGGGTCTTGCGGCAGGCGCGGCGACTGAATCGGCCGTGGTCGGGACGGCTGCCGAGGCGCTCAAGCACCTGGGCCTGGCGGACGCCGAGGTCCAGCGCATGGAAGCCAACATCGCCACGGCCTATACGCTGACTTATCTGGTCGGCTTGATCAGCATCGTGTTCTTCACCAGCCAGATCGCCCCGGCGCTGCTGCGCATGAATCTGCGCGAAGCCTCCAAGGCGCTGGAGGAAAAGCTCGGCGTGGCGGCCGGCGAAGGCGAAGAATCGAACATGCCCACCTTGCCGCGGCTGGTGGGACGCTCGCACGTGGTCAAGGACGCGGATGGCAAAAGCGTGGCTGAAGTGGAGGCCGCGCTGGGCGGACGCACGGTCATCAGCCGCATCCTGCGCAATGGCGAGGCAGTCGACGCCACGCCCGGCGACACGCTGGCCACGGGCGACATCGTGGTGGTGCTGGGCCTGCGGCGCTTCGCGCTGCGCGCGGGTTCCGTCATCGGACCCGAAATCCAGCTGCCGGAGGCGCACGCCGACGACTTGCAGCTGAGCGAGCTGGCCGTCATCGTCAGCAAGAAGACCGTCAACGGCCATACCGTAGGCGAACTGGCGAAGCGGCCCAACGCCCAACGCGCGCGCGGCGTGTTCCTGCAGTCCATCGTACGCTCCGGCCATTCCTTGCCGATCACGCCAGCCACCGTGGTGCAGTATGGCGACCTGGTGACGCTGGTCGGCGCCGAGCCCGAACTGTCCCAGGCCGGCGCGGCGCTGGGCAACGAGTTGCGGCGCAGCGGCGTGACCGATCTGGTGTTCCTGGCTTTCGGCATTCTGGCCGGCTTGCTGATCGGCAGCCTGAGCGCGCGGCTCTGGGGCATCCCCGTGTCGCTGGGCAGCGGCGGCGGGGCGCTGGTCAGCGGCCTGGTCTGCGGCTGGATCAACGCCAAGCGGCCCTCGATAGGCCACATGCCGGACCATGCCGTGCAGTTGCTGAAGGATCTGGGGCTGGCGGTGTTCGTGGCTTGCGTGGGCTTGTCGGCGGGGCCGGAAGCCATCGCGCTGATCCGCGAGCATGGCGCGGTGCTGCCGCTCATCGGCCTGCTGGTGTCGTTGGGGCCTGCCTGCCTGTCGCTGTGGCTGGGCCACAAGATCCTGAAGATCGAAGGTCCCTTGCTGGTCGGCGCCATCGCCGGTCAGCACGTCAGCACACCGGCCATCAGCGCCATCCTGACCTCCAGCGGCAGTTCAGTGCCGCTACTTGGCTACACGGTGACGTACGCCATCGCCAACGTGCTGCTGCCGGTGCTGGGTCCGATCATCGTGTCGCTGGCGCATCATCTGAACTAGGGGGCGTCGAGAGACCCTGGCGGGCATAGGGTTTAAGATAGGCCAAACAATATGAAGACGGCCTACCCACGGAGACACCATGCCCTACGTAACCCCGCTGCAGGACTTCCGCTTTGCCTTGAAGCTGGCAGGGCTTGATGACGTCCTGAAACTGCCCGGCTTCGAAGAAGTCACGCCGGATCTGGTGGATGCCATCCTGGAAGAGAACGGCCGCTTCGTCGAGCAGGCCGTGGCGCCATTGAACGTGCCAGGCGATACGCAGCCGCCGGTCTGGAACGACGGTAGCGTCACCACTACCCCGGGCTACGCGCAGGGATTCAAGGATTACGCCGCGGGCGGCTGGCAGGGCCTGCAGCATCCGGTGGAGTGGGGCGGGCAGGGCCTGCCCAAGCTGGTCGCGGCGGCGCCGGGCGAGAACATCCAGGCGGCCAGCCTGGCGTTTTCCTTGTGCCCCATGCTCACGGACGGCGTGATCGAGGCCTTGCTGACGGTCGGGTCGGACGCGCAGCGCAAGCAATACGTGCCGCAGCTGATCGGCGGCAAGTGGACCGGCACGATGAACCTGACCGAACCGCAGGCCGGTTCGGACCTGGCCCAAGTCGCGACGCGGGCGGTGAAGCAGGAAGACGGCAGCTACCGGCTGACGGGCCAGAAGATCTTCATCACTTATGGCGACCATGACCTGGCCGAGAACATCATCCACCTGGTGCTGGCGCGTACGCCGGACGCGCCGGCCGGCGTGAAGGGGATTTCGCTTTTCATCGTGCCCAAGTTCCTGGTGCAGGCCGACGGCACACTGGGCAGGCGCAACGACGTCTGGTGCGCATCGCTGGAGCACAAGCTGGGCATCCATGGCAGTCCCACCGCCGTGCTCATGTACGGCTCGGGCAAGGGCGAGGTGGGCGAGGGCGCCATCGGCTATCTGGTCGGCGAGCAGAACCGCGGCCTGGAGTACATGTTCATCATGATGAATGCCGCCCGCTATTCGGTGGGGCAACAGGGCATAGGCGTGTCCGAACGCGCCTGCCAGCATGCCCTGGCCTATGCGCGCGAGCGCGTGCAGGGCCGCGCCGTGGAAGGGTCGCCCGGCCCCGTGGCCATCGTGCGCCATCCGGACGTGCAGCGCATGCTGATGACCATGAAGGCGCTGACCGAGGCGGCGCGCGCCGTGTCCTACGTGACCGCGGCCGCGCACGACAAGGGCACGCATCATCCCGATCCCGAGCAGCGCTCGCGCAACCGGGCTTTCTACGAATACATGGTGCCCATCGTCAAAGGGTTCTCGACCGAGACCGCGGTCGAGGTCGCGTCCCTGGGCCTGCAGGTGCACGGAGGCATGGGCTACATCGAGGAAACCGGGGCCGCGCAGTACTACCGCGATGCGCGCATCCTGCCCATCTACGAAGGCACGACCGCGATCCAGGCCAATGACCTGGTCAGCCGCAAGACCCAGCGCGACGGCGGCGCCACCGCCCATGCCGCGATCGCGGCGATGCGGGAGACGCTGCGCGCGGTGGAGAACGAGGCCACGCGTGCGTCGGCGGACGATCGCGAGGGACTGCGCCTGCTGCGCGACAACCTGGACAGCGCCATCCAGGCCTACGAGGCCGGCGTGGCGTTCATCCTGGAGCAATCGCCGACCAACATCAGGGCGGTCTACGCCAGCAGCGTGCCCTATCTGATGCTGGCCGGAGTGGTGCACGGCGGCTGGCAGATGGCGCGCGCCGTGCTGGCCTGCCGGCGCCACCTGGCGGCCGGATCCACCGATCCGTTCTACGGGGCCAAGCTGGCGACTGGATTGTTCTATGGCGCCCACATCCTGCCGCGCGCGCTGGCCTTGTCGGCGGCGGTGCGGGCCGGGGTGGTGGCGGACGCCTGCGGCGCCAGCTTGAATATTGCATAAGGTTATATGACTTGCGTATTTCCCCAGCTACAGGTTTGATGGAAGAATCGTTTCACAGGCGCTGGCCTGCGCCATGAAACGCTTTTCCTGCGCCGCCCGCAGCGACGGGCGGCCAGCCCCCCCACCTGCATCCGCACACAGGAGACACCATGAGTCATCTACGCCTGGGCGACACCGCCCCTGATTTCGAACAGGAATCTTCGGCAGGGCCGATCCGCTTCCATGAGTATCTGGGCAACAGCTGGGGTGTACTTTTCTCGCACCCGGCCGATTTCACGCCCGTCTGCACCACCGAACTGGGCTACACCGCCAAGCTGGCCGACGAATTCGCCAAGCGCAACGTGAAGGTGCTGGCGCTGTCCGTGGACGGCACCGATTCGCATACCAAGTGGATCGAGGACATCAACGACACGCAGTCCACCAAGGTCAACTTCCCGATCCTGGCCGACAAGGACCGCAAGGTGTCCGAGCTCTACGACATGATCCATCCGAACGCCAACGCCACGCTGACCGTGCGCTCGGTGTTCATCATCGACCCCAACAAGAAGGTGCGCCTGACCATCACGTATCCGGCCAGCACCGGCCGCAACTTCAACGAGATCCTGCGCGTCATCGACTCCCTGCAGCTGACCGACAGCCACAGCGTGGCCACGCCGGTGAACTGGGAAGATGGCGACGACGTGATCATTGTTCCGTCCTTGCAGGACGAGGCCGTGATCAAGCAGAAATTCCCGAAGGGCTACAAGGCCGTGCGTCCCTATCTGCGCATTACGCCTCAGCCGAATAAGTAAATTCGGCAATCGAAGGGGCTGGACCCTCTTCGCAACCGCCGCCTGCCCCTTGGGGAGGCGGCGGTTTTTCATTGGGCGCGCCTGGGGGCAAGGGAGATTTCCATTGTTGGGACGCTGGTCCTATATGCCTGCGAGCGATGAGCAACCAAATAATGATTCGTTCCGTTCAGAACGCCCAGCCAGCACACTTGCTCCCACATTGCCGAACACAGGGAGCATGGGATGTCTTTCAGGAAAGCCGGTTGGTTGGCCGCCTTGGCCGCAGTGACGATGTCGTTTGCCGCGATTGCGCCGGCGCAGGCGCAGCAGAAGCAGACGCTCCTGAATGTCTCATATGACCCGACCCGCGAGCTGTATCGCGCCATCGACGATGCGTTCATCAAGCAATACAAGGACAAGGCCAACGTCGACCTGACCATCCGCCAATCGCACGGCGGTTCGGGCCGTCAGGCGCGCTCCGTCATCGACGGGCTGGAAGCCGACGTGGTGACGCTGGCGCTGGCCTATGACATCGACGCGGTCGCCGACCGCGGGCTGCTGCCGGCCGATTGGCAGGCTCGCCTGCCGCAGAACAGCTCGCCGTATACCTCCACCATCGTGTTCCTGGTGCGCAAGGGCAACCCCAAGCAGATCAAGGACTGGGACGACCTGGTCAAGGACGGCGTGCAGGTCATCACGCCCAACCCCAAGACCTCGGGCGGGGCGCGCTGGAACTACCTGGCTGCCTGGGCCTATGCGCTGGAGAAGAACGGCGGCAGCGAGGAAAAGGCCCGTGCCTTCGTGGGCGACCTGCTCAAGCACGTGCCGGTGCTGGACACCGGCGCGCGCGGCGCCACCACCACCTTCGTGGAGCGCGGCGTGGGCGACGTGTTGCTGGCCTGGGAAAACGAGGCTTTCCTGGCGCTGGAAGAGCTGGGTCCGGACAAGTTCGACATCGTGGTGCCGTCGCTGTCCATCCTGGCCGAGCCGCCGGTGGCCGTGGTCGACAAGGTCGTGGACAAGAAGGGCACCCGTGCGGCGGCGCAGGCATATCTGGAATTCCTCTACACGCCCGCCGCGCAGGAAATCATTGCCAAGAACTACTACCGGCCCATCGACAAGACCGTGGCCGCCAGGTACGAAAGCAAGTTTCCCAAGGTCAAGCTCGTGACCATCGACGACAAGATCTTCGGCGGCTGGCGCAAGGCGCAGAAGGATCACTTCAGCGATGGCGGCACCTTCGACCAGATCTATCTGCCGCAAAAGAAATAAGCACTTGATGATCGGACGACGGCCATGACGACAGCCTCGAACCCGGCGGCAAACGGCGCGCAAGCGCCTTTTGCCTTTCGGCGCAACAGCCCGGGCGTGCTGCCCGGATTCGGCATCTCGATGGGTTACGCAGTGCTGTACCTCAGCGTGCTCGTGCTCATTCCGCTGGCGGCCTTGCCGATCAAGAGCGCGAGCCTGGGCTGGCAAGGCTTCTGGGAGGCGGTGACCGCGCCGCGGGTGCTGGCCTCGTACAAGCTGACCTTTGGCGCGTCGCTGATCGCGGCGCTGGTGAACCTGGTGTTCGGCACGGTGGTGGCCTGGGTGCTGGTGCGCTACCGCTTTCCGGGCAAGAAGATCCTGGATGCGCTGGTGGATCTGCCGTTCGCGCTGCCCACGGCGGTGGCGGGCATCGCGCTGACCTCGCTGTATTCGCAGAAGGGCTGGCTGGGCGGGCCGCTGGCCGACTGGTTCGGCTGGAAGGTGGCGTTCACGCCGCTGGGCATCGTGATCGCGTTGATCTTCATCGGCGTGCCGTTCGTGGTGCGCACGGTGCAGCCGGTGCTGGAAGACGTCGAGCGCGAAATCGAGGAGGCCGCGGCCAGCCTGGGCGCCAACCGCTGGCAGACCATACGCCGGGTGCTGCTGCCCATCATCATGCCCGCCTTGATGACCGGCTTCGCGCTGGCGTTTGCGCGCGCGGTGGGCGAGTACGGTTCGGTGGTGTTCATCGCCGGCAATATGCCCATGGTGTCCGAGATCACGCCGCTGCTGATCATCGCCAAGCTCGAGGAATTCGACTACGCGGGCGCCGCCGCCATCGCCACGGTGATGCTGGTGCTGTCCTTCGCGCTGTTGCTCGTCATCAATCTGCTGCAGGGCTGGCAGGCCCGCCGCAACCTCGGGAGGCTCGCATGAGCGCCGCGGACCGTCCCGCCCATCTGACCGAGCCGCGCTGGGTGCGCGGCGTGCTGCTCTTCATCGCGCTGGGATTCCTGGCGCTGTTCCTGCTGGTGCCGCTGGCGGCGGTATTTGCCGAAGCCTTCAAGAAGGGCTGGCAGTTGTACCTGGACGCCATCGTCGAGCCGGACGCGCTGTCCGCCATCCGCCTGACGCTGCTGGTGGCGGCCATTGCGCTGCCGGTGAACCTGGTGTTTGGCGTCGCCGCGGCCTGGGCGATCACCAAGTTCCAGTTCCGCGGCAAGCAGTTCCTGATCACCTTGATCGACCTGCCGTTCTCGGTGTCGCCGGTGGTGGCCGGCCTGGTATTCGTGCTGCTGTTCGGTACCCAGGGCTGGTTCGGCGGCTGGCTGCAGGCGCACGACATCAAGATCGTCTACGCGGTGCCGGGCATTGTGCTGGCCTCGCTCTTCGTGACCTTTCCGTTCGTGGCGCGCGAGCTGATCCCGCTGATGCAGGCGCAGGGCAGCGAAGAAGAGCAAGCCGCGCTGACCCTGGGCGCCAACGGCTGGCAGATCTTCTGGCGCGTCACGCTGCCGAACATCAAGTGGGGCCTGCTGTACGGCGCCATCCTGTGCAACGCGCGGGCCATGGGCGAGTTCGGCGCGGTGTCGGTGGTGTCCGGGCAGATCCGCGGCCTGACCAACACCATGACCCTGCACGTCGAGATTCTCTACAACGAGTACCAGTATTCCGCGGCGTTCGCCGTGGCGTCGTTGCTGGCCCTGCTGGCGCTGGTGACGCTGGTGGCCAAGAACATCGTCGAGTGGCGCAACGCGCGCTTTCAACAGGCCGCCGACCTGCCGGTGGAGTATCCCGGCCAGCCGGCCGCCATCAAGCCGGCGCTGGCCTGACGCGGCGGCCTGACAGGAGATAAGCATGAGCATCGAAGTCCGCAATCTATCCAAGCGCTTCGGCCAGTTCCGCGCGCTGAACGACGTCTCGCTGCATATCGAGACGGGAGAACTGGTCGCGCTGCTGGGTCCGTCGGGCTGCGGCAAGACCACGCTGCTGCGCATCATCGCGGGGCTGGAGTCGGCCGATTCCGGCAGCGTGCTGTTCGCGGGCGAAGACGCCACCGCAGTGGACGTGCGCCAGCGCCAGGTTGGTTTCGTGTTCCAGCACTATGCGCTGTTCAAGCACATGACGGTGTTCGAGAACGTGGCCTTCGGCCTGCGCGTCAAGCACCGTTCGCAACGTCCTTCGGAGGACGTGATCCAGCGCAAGGTGCATGACCTGCTGGGACTGGTGCAGCTGGACTGGCTGGCGGACCGCTATCCCGCGCAACTCTCCGGCGGCCAGCGCCAGCGTATCGCCCTGGCGCGCGCGCTGGCCGTGGAGCCGCGGGTGCTGCTGCTGGACGAGCCCTTCGGCGCGCTGGACGCCAAGGTGCGCAAGGAATTGCGGCGCTGGCTGCGCCGCCTGCATGACGAGCTGAACGTGGCCAGCGTCTTCGTCACCCATGACCAGGAAGAAGCGCTGGAAGTGTCGGATCGCGTGGTGCTGATGAACTCGGGCCGCATCGAGCAGGTCGGCACGCCGCGCGAGGTCTGGGAAGAGCCGGCCACGCCCTTCGTCTACGGCTTCCTGGGCGACGTCAACCAGTTGCAGGGCTTTGCCACGCGCGGCATCTGGAACGGCGCCGGCCTGTCCTTGCCCGCGCCGGAGCTGGCGCACGCCGAAGCGCAACGCGCCACCGCCTACGTGCGGCCGCACGAGTTCGAGGTCGAACGCTATCGCGCCGGCGCGGACGGCATCCCCGTGCGCCTGGCGCACGCCTTTCTTGCGGGTCCCAGCGCCTATCTGGAGCTGGCCAGCGAGGATTCCGACGCCATCATCGAAGCCCAGGTGCCCGAGTCGCTGTACCGGGAACTGGGCCTGCGCGATGGCGAAATACTGTTGGCGCGTCCGCGGCGGGCGCGCATTTTCGCGACGCAATCATGAGCACTACCGATCTTTTGCCTGAACTCGAACCGGGCCTGGCCGCGCGCTGGCGCGATCTGGGCGAGCGCCTGGCCGATGTGCAGCGGCGCTACCCGGACGCGGCGCTGGCGTCCTCGCTGGCGGCCGAGGACATGCTGTTGACGCACGCCATCTACGGCGCCGACCTCGACCTGGAAGTCTTCACGCTGGACACGGGCCGGCTGCACGCGGAAACGCTGGGCGTGCTGGACGCCGTGCGCGAACGCTACGGCCGCGAGGTCACTGTGTACCGGCCGGTGGCGGCCGCGGTCGAGCAGCACGTCGCCGAACATGGCGCCTACGCGTTCTATGAAAGCGTGGAACTGCGCAAGGCCTGTTGCCAGATCCGCAAGGTCGAGCCGCTCAAGCGCGCGCTGGCCGGACGCGGCGCCTGGATCACAGGGCAGCGGCGGGCGCAATCCACCACCCGGGGCGAACTGCCGCTGGAAGAAGAGGACCTGGCTTTCGGCCTCTACAAGTTCAATCCGCTGGCCGAATGGAGCGAAGGCGAGGTCTGGTCCGCCATCCGCGCGCTGGGCATTCCATACAACCCGTTGCACGACCAGGGCTACCCGTCCATCGGCTGCGAACCCTGTACCCGAGCCATCCGTCCCGGCGAAGACCTGCGGGCAGGGCGCTGGTGGTGGGAGTCGTCGGATTCCAAGGAATGCGGCCTGCATGCGGGCAACCGGGTCATCAGCATCGCGGCGCGCGCCGATTGATGCGGCCCACGAATTCGAAATCTGTTTTAGGGGAAGTGCATATGTCTGCAGTGATCCAACGCAGCCACCTGGATTGGCTGGAATCGGAAGCAATATTCATCCTGCGCGAGGTGGCCGCCGAAAGCGAGAAGCCCGTGCTGCTGTTCTCGGGCGGCAAGGACTCCGTGGTGCTGTTGCGCCTGGCCGAGAAGGCCTTCCGGCCGGGGCGTTTTCCGTTCCCGCTGATGCACATCGATACCGGCCACAACTTCGACGAAGTGATCGCCTTCCGCGATGCGCGCGCGGCCGAGCTGGGCGAGACCCTGATCGTGCGCAGCGTCGAGGACTCCATCGCGCGCGGCAGCGTGGTGTTGCGCCGCGAGACCGACTCGCGCAATGCCGCCCAGGCGGTGACGCTGCTGGAGGCGATCGAGGAATTCGGCTTTGACGCCTGCATCGGCGGAGCGCGCCGCGACGAGGAAAAGGCCCGCGCCAAGGAACGCATCTTCTCGTTCCGCGACGAGTTCGGCCAATGGGATCCGAAGGCGCAGCGCCCGGAACTCTGGAACCTGTTCAATACCCGCGTGCATCGCGGCGAGAACATGCGCGTGTTCCCGATCTCGAATTGGACCGAGCTGGACGTCTGGCAGTACATCCAGCGCGAGCAGCTGGCGCTGCCGTCGATCTACTACAGCCACCAGCGCGAGGTCGTGCGCCGCAAGGGCCTGCTGGTGCCGGTCACGCGGCTGACCCCGCCGCAGGATGGCGAACAGGTCGAACGCCTGCAGGTTCGGTTTCGCACGGTGGGCGACATCTCCTGCACCTGCCCGGTGGCGTCGGATGCCGCCGACACCCGGGCCATCATTGCCGAAACCGCGGTGACCGACATTACCGAGCGCGGCGCCACGCGCATGGACGACCAGACTTCCGAGGCCTCGATGGAGCGCCGCAAGAAAGAAGGCTATTTCTGATCGCATGACGCGCCGGCATTCGCCGGCGACCAGGAACGCACATGAACGCACTCAACGATTCTTTTCTTTCCGGCGCCGACACGGGCGTGCTGCGCCTGATTACCGCAGGCTCGGTGGACGACGGCAAATCGACGCTGATCGGCCGCCTGCTGTACGACAGCAAAGGCGTGTTCGCCGATCAGCTGGACGCGATCTCGCGCGCCAAGCACAAGCGCGTGGCGGGCGACGGCATCGACTTTTCGCTGCTGACCGACGGCCTGGAGGCCGAGCGCGAGCAGGGCATCACCATCGACGTGGCCTACCGCTATTTCTCGACGCCCGCGCGCAAGTTCATCATCGCCGACGCGCCGGGCCACGAGCAGTACACGCGCAACATGGTCACGGGCGCGTCGACCGCCGACGTGGCCGTCATCCTGATCGACGCCACCCGCGCGGCCGACGGCGTGCTGTTGCCGCAGACCAAGCGCCACAGCACCATCGCGCGCCTCTTGGGCATCCGTCACATCGTGGTGGCGGTCAACAAGATGGACCTGGTGGACTGGGACCGTACGGTGTTCGAGCGCATCCGCGACGCCTACGCCGACCTGGCGGGCAAGCTGGGCATCGAGCACTTCGACGCGCTGCCGCTGTCGGCGCTCAACGGCGACAACGTCGTCACGCTGTCGCCGCAAACGCCCTGGTACGAAGGACAGCCCTTGCTGGCCTTGCTGGAGTCGCTGGACCTGGCAAGCGATGGCCGCGCCTTGCCGTTGCGCTTTCCGGTGCAATGGGTGGCACGCCATGACGGCAGCCGCAAGGATGACTTCCGCGGCTATGCCGGCCGCGTCGCAAGCGGCGTGCTGCGGCCGGGCGACGAGATCACGGTGCAACCCTCGGGCGTGACGGCAGTCGTGAGCGAAGTGCGCGCCTTCGACCGCGCGCTGGATGAAGCGGTGGCGGGCGACTCGATCACGCTGGTGCTGGACCGCGACGTGGACGTGTCGCGCGGCGATGTGATCGTGCATGCGTCGGCGCCGGCGCAGGTCGCGCGGGAATTCGAAGCCGAGCTGTGCTGGCTCGATGCGCAGGCCTTGAATCCCGCACGCAAGTATCTGCTGAAGTCGGGCACGCGCCTGACCTCGGCGAAGATACGCGCGGTGCTGTCGCATCGCGACATCCACGAACTGCAGGAAGTGGAGAACACCGAGGGCACGCTGCGCATGAACGATATCGGACGCGTCACGCTCACCACGCGCGAGTCGCTGGCGGTCGATCGCTATGCCGATGTGCCCGCGACCGGCGCATTCATTCTGATCGACGAAGCCACGCATCAGACCGCTGCGGCAGGTATGTTGCGCTAATCCGCAAGAGGCCGGAAAACAACGGGCTTCCTGCCTCCGCAGAACCTGTTGTTTTTCTGCTAGATCCAGTATTGGTGCGGGTTTCCGGGCGATCTCGCCTGATGAAAACGATTTGTCCGGACGGCGCCGGCGTCTTGCGGTAAAGTGGGGCTGTCTTACGAAAAGGCTTTTGGTGCTTGTCAAAACCACTGTGTTTTTGTACAGTAGTTTTCATGGCACGCACCGATCATTCTTTTCCCGCCGGTTCTGGGTCCCCGGCTGCCGCCCCCGCCGCCTTGCGCGGTCGGGGTGCGGTTACTAATGTTCGGCATCGCTTTCAGCGCGATGACCGCGTGCAGGTCGACGACGGCTGGTCTTCCTCCGGTCTGCCCGCCGACTTCGTAGATTCCGTCCCCGATAATTTCCCCGAAGCTGCCGCCGGCGAGCAAGCCGCCCGCGTCATTCCCATCGTGCCGGACGCGCGCATTGCGCCGCCCGCTCCCAAGACCACGGTCACCGCCGAAGAAGCGCGCAAGATGCTGTCGCGCAACGATTCGCCCGACATCCCCTTCGACGTGGCGGTAAATCCGTACCGCGGCTGCGAGCATGGCTGCGTCTATTGTTACGCCCGGCCCACCCATTCCTACCTGGGCCTGTCGCCCGGGCTGGACTTCGAAACCCGGCTGGTGGCCAAGGCCAATGCGGTAGAGGCCCTGCGCGCCGAACTCGCGCGGCCAGGCTACAAGCCGTCTCCCATCAACATCGGTTCCGCCACCGACGCCTACCAGCCCATCGAACGCGAATGGCGGCTTACCCGCGGCCTGCTGGAACTGATGCTGGAAACCCGCCATCCGCTCACCATCGTCACCAAGAACGCGCTGGTCGCCCGCGACCTGGACCTGCTGGCCGCCCTGGCCGAGCAGAAGCTGGTGGTGGTGTACATGAGCATCACCACGCTGGACGCCGGCATGGCCCGCACGCTGGAACCGCGCGCCGCCGCACCCTGGCGCCGGCTGGAAGCGGTACGCAGCCTGACCGACGCCGGCGTGCCGGTGGGCGTGCTGGTGGCGCCCATCATCCCGTTCATCAACGACGAGTCCATGGAGCACATCCTCCAGGAGTCCAAGGCGGCCGGCGCGCACTATGCCAGCTACACCGTCCTGCGTCTGCCCTGGGAGGTCAAGACCCTGTTCGAGGACTGGCTCAATGCCCATTTCCCGGACCGCGCCCAGCGCGTCCTGCATCGCATCGAAGACCTGCGCAACGGCCGCCGCAACGATCCCAATTTCGGGTCGCGCATGCGCGGGACCGGCGTCTGGGCCGATCTGCTGCGCCAGCGCTTCACCATCGCCACGCGCAAGCTGGGCTTGAACCGTCATCGCCTGGCGCTGGACTGCGACCGTTTCCTGCCTCCCGCCGCCGCCGCGGCGAAGGCTGCCGATTTCCTATCCCCGGCTGGCGCGCAAGCGTCTTCAGGGGTCCCTTTTCCCGCCGTATCGCCCGCAGCCGGCGGCGCGCACGGGCGCGCAGCGCGCCAGTTGCAAGCCATGGCCGCAGGCCAGTTGTCATTGTTCGATTGACCGCCGGCTGCCGCCGCGCATGCCTGCCGGGGGGCTATGCCCTGGCGCTGGACCGTCTTTCCTAGGAGTTCCCATGAACACCGCTGATATTTCCGTCTTGTCGGATGAACTCGTCGTCACCCTGAACCCGCTGCGCCGCGGCACGAACCGCGCCCGCGCCTGGTGCGCCAGGGTCGCCGGCATGGCGCTGCCCTGGAATACATCCGCAGCCGATGTCGAACCGCGCCGCCGCACGCGGCCCGGTTCCGCCCCGGCTCGCTGGCCGTTCCCGCCCGCGCCCGCCGAAGCCGGGGCGCTGGCTGGTCCGGCAGTCGCCGCGCCGATGTCCGCGCCCGCAGCGCCGGTCGTACCGGTCGAGGCCGCGGTTGCCGCCACGCCTGCCGCCGCGCCTGCCGCCGCGCGCGAGCGCAGCCTGGGCAACGCCACGGTGGAACCCGTAACGGCGCAGGTGACCATGAAGGCCATGGTGATCGATGTGGTGATGGTGCTGGCCTGGGGCGCGATCATCCCCGGCCTGATGTGGCTGGGCGCGGCCGCCGGATTCTGAGCGGCCCTATGCCCGGCGGTAGCCGGCAGGCCGGGCGTAAGCGGTAGGTACGCGCCAGCCCCGCCAGCCGCAGTGGCCAGGAGCGGTGCTCGTCAGCTTGAACCGAGCAGAATGACACCCGCCAGGATGGCCATACAACCCGCGAGCCGACCTGGTCCGACTTTTTCGCGCAGCAGGAACATGCCGGCCAAGGTGCCGAGCATCATCGACATTTCCCGGGCAGGGGCGACCAGGCTCAGCGGCGCGCCGTTGCGCAGCGCATACAGCACCAGGATGTAGCCCAACGGCGACAGCAGGCCCACGGCCAACGCCAGATGCCAGTGTCCGCGCATGGCCTCCCAGGCCTGGGGGCGGCGGCGCAGCATGTGGGGGGCCATCATGGTCGTGCGGGTCACGCAGGTAAACCAGTCGAACAGCACCGGGCTGATCAACAACACTTTCACGCCATAGGCGTCGACCACGGTATAGGCCGCGATGAACAGGCCGATCACCACGCCCCAGCGCACGCCGACCCAGGCCTGGGCCTGCTTGAAAATGGCCAGGCGGCCCTGGGTCGCGATCAGCAGCACGCCGCCCACCACGCAAAGCATGCCGATGATGCCGGTGCTGGTGGCGGGTTCGCCCAGCAGCAAAAAGGCGCCGGTAGTGGACAGCAGCGGGCCGGTACCTCGGGCGATGGGGTAGACGACCGACAGGTCGGCCACCTGATAGCCGCGCTGCAGGCACAGGCTGTAGCCCAGATGCAACAGGCTGGAAGTCAGGATGGCGCCGACCACGGGCCAGGTCCAGGTCATGCCGTCATGCATCAGCACCCAGATGACCCAGGGCGCGTACAGCACGGAAGCGCACAGGCCATAGGCGAAGACAAAGGGAGCGCCCACCATGGCCGCGCGCTTGGCGAGCAGATTCCACGTGGCGTGGGCCATTGCCGCCAGGACGACCAATATCAGGGACGAATACGACATGAGGGAACAGCGTCAGATGACGTGTTTGTTACAGAAGACGGAAGGGTACTCCAAACCGCGAGAACCGGGGCCATGTTACCTGATGCCTGGAGCGATTTTTGGTGTAGAATCATTGGTTTGCCAAATCTCATCCTCTGCTTGCGGCACATGCAACGGGGGCTGGCCTTACCGCCATGGCCCGTGCAACACGCGACGGATGTTGGCTGCGTACTGCGCAGTCCTGCAGAAATCGCGTGAACAACATCGAACGGCAAAAGTTTTAGTCCGCAAAGACATGATGATCTAGGAGTTCTCATGAACCTTATCGCTATCCTGGAACAGGAAGAAATTGCCCGCCTGACCGGCGGTCAAGCCAAGCCTGAATTTGCTCCTGGTGACACCGTCATCGTGAGCGTGAACGTCGTTGAAGGCACCCGCAAGCGCGTGCAGGCTTTCGAAGGCGTCGTGATCGCCAAGCGCAACCGCGGCCTGAACTCCGCGTTCACCGTGCGCAAGATTTCGTCGGGTGAAGCCGTGGAACGTACGTTCCAGCTGTACTCGCCGCAAATCGCCGGCATCGAAGTCAAGCGCCGCGGCGACGTGCGCCGCGCCAAGCTGTACTACCTGCGCAACCGCTCGGGCAAGTCGGCGCGTATCAAGGAAAAGCTGGTCAGCAAGCAAGCCTCGGCGGCTTGATCGCTTATCGGCACACGGCCCTACCAGTGTCGGACGCTCACGCCATCCAGCGTTTTCGTTCGGCACGGGTTTCCGGGTTAAAAAGGCACCTGCGAGGGTGCCTTTTTCTTTTTGCAGAGCCTTTTGCAGAGCCGTATGTCTGATTCCTCGTCTTCTCCGCGGCCCCGGCGGCCGCTGGCGCGTCCCGGCTTCGATCCGGCGACGCAACCCTGGGTGGTCGCCAACGCGTCCTTGCCGGCCGTGCCCGCCAGCCTGTTGACCCCGGATTCGTTGCGGGGCACGCTCAGCCAGCCGTCCACCTGGACGCTGGAGTTGTCGCGCGACACCGACCTGCGCTATCCGGGCCGCGAAGGCGTGCCCGTGCCGGCGGCGGTGCTGATTCCGCTGGTGACGCGCGACAACGGCGTCCACATCATGCTGACGCAGCGCGCCGCCCACCTGCATGACCATGCCGGCCAGATCAGCTTTCCGGGCGGGCGCATCGAAACCAGCGATTCCACGCCCGAGGCCGCGGCCTTGCGTGAAGCGCAGGAAGAAACCGGGTTGCCCGCCAACCACGTCGAAGTGCTGGGCAGCATGCCGCCGTATCTGACGGCGACGGGATTCTCCATCGTTCCGGTGGTGTCGCTGGTGCGTCCGGGCTTTGACCTGGCCCCCGATGCCTTCGAGGTGGCGGAAGTGTTCGAGGTGCCGCTGTCCTTCCTGATGGACCCCGCCAATCACAGGCTGTACGAAGCCCGCCTGGACGACGGCCGGGTGCGCCAGTACTACGGCATGCCTTACGGCAAGCATTTCATCTGGGGCGCGACCGCCGGCATGTTGCGCAACCTCTACCATCTGCTGCGCCACGGCTTCACGCCCCGTTGATCCTTGTTGCGCGCTGGCCTTGTCGGGTTTCTGGTTCGCGCCGCCAATGAATACGGCCCCGTACAGGGGCCGTATTCATTGCGGGACCGTTCGGAGACGTCAGCGTCGGGCACCGGCGCAAGTGCCGAGGGGGCAAGACGCTAGTAGCGTTGTTGCCCCGCCAGGTTCTCTTCCAGGATGCGCTGGTACAAGGCATAGCGCGCCGGGTCGATCGCGCCCGCCTGCAGGGCCGCGACCACGCCGCAGCCAGGCTCCTGGCGGTGGGTGCAGTTGTAGAAACGGCACTGTTCGATGGGTTTGGTGAACTCCGGGAAGCCGCGGATGATGTCCTCGCGGCTCAGGTGCTGCAGGCCGAAGGCCTGGAAGCCCGGGGAGTCGATCAGGTCGCCGCCGGGAGCGGGCAGGTGATAAAGCCGCGTGCTGGTGGTGGTGTGCTTGCCCATGTCCAGCGCCGTGGAGTGTTCGCGGGTGGGGGCGGCGGCGTCCGGCACCAGGGCGTTGAGCAGCGTGGACTTGCCCATGCCGCTCTGACCCAGCAGCAGGCTGGTGTGCCCGGCCAGGCGCGGCGCCAGCAGCGTATGCACTTTCTCGGGCTCCAGCGCGCTGAGTTCGATCACGTCCACACCCAGCGCGGCAATCGGCGCCAGCCGCGCGCGCGCCGCCGGCAGTTCGTCGGACAGGTCGGTCTTGTTGAGGATGATGATGGGCGCGATGTCCGCGCTCCAGGCGCCGGCCAGGGCGCGCCCGGTCAGGTCATCCGAAAACGTGGGCTGCACGGCGACGACGATCAGCAACTGGTCGACGTTGGAGGCGAACTGCTTGGAACGCATTTCGTCCGAGCGGTACAGCAGATTGCGCCGCGGCAGGATGGCGTCGATGGCGCCTTCGTCCTTGCCCTGGGGCGTGATGCGCACGCGGTCGCCCACGGCGGCGCCTGCCTTCTTGCCGCGCGGGAAGCACTTGCGCAGCGTGCCGTCGGCGAGCTCCACCGTGTAGTGGCGCCCGTGGGCGGCGATGATGCGGCCTTCGTTGGGCGGCGCGGTCATGCAGCGGCCGCCGTCAGGTGGCGGATGCGCACGGCGGCGGGGGGATGGCTGTCGTAGAAGGCGGAGTGCACGGGGTCGGGAGTCAAGGTGGCGGCGTTGTCGTCGTAAAGTTTGACCAGCGCGGACACCAGGCGTTCCGGCGAGCTCTGTTCGGCCGCGTAGCGGTCCGCTTCGAACTCGTCGCGGCGCGAGTACCAGCTGGCCACGGGCGTGAGCATGAAAGTGAAGACGGGGATGACCAGGAAGAACAGCAGCAGCGCCATGGCGTCGTTGCGCCCGCCCAGCTGCGGCATGACGCCCAGTCCCACGTAGAACCAGGGCTGTTGCGAGATCCAGCCCAGGATGGCGAAGAACGCCAGCGCGGCGGCGAAGCTGAAGACGATGCGCTTGATGATGTGGCGCTTGGCGAAGTGACCGAGTTCATGCGCCAGCACGGCTTCGATCTCGTCGCCGTTCAGGCGCGCCAGCAGGGTGTCGAAGAACACGATGCGGCGCGAGCGGCCGAAGCCCGTGAAATAGGCATTGCCGTGGGCCGAGCGGCGCGAGCCGTCCATCACGAACAGGCCGTTGAGCGCGAAGCCGCAGCGCTGGGCCAGGCGCTGGATGCGGCCGGCCAGTTCCGGATCGGATAGCGGCGTGAATTTATTGAAGAGCGGAGCGATGAACATCGGGTAGACGATCAGAAGCGTCAGGTTGAACGCGGTCCATAGCGCCCAGGCCCACACCCACCAGTAGGCGCCCGCGCTGCCCATCAGCCATAGCACCGCGGCCGCCAGCGGCAGGCCCAGCACCGCCGCGACCAGCAGGCCCTTGACGGCGTCGGCGATGAACAGGCCGGGCGTCATGCGGTTGAAGCCGAAGCGCGCTTCCAGCTTGAACTGCCGCCACAGCGTGAAAGGCAGGCCCAGCAGGCCCAGCAGCAGCGCCACCACGACCAGCAGCAGCATCTGGCGCAGGAAGTCGTTGCTGGTAAGCTGGGCCACCATCAGGTCAATGAGCTGCAGCCCGCCCATCAGCGTCAGGCACACCAGCAGGATGGCGTCGTAGGTGCGTTCCAGCATGCCCAGCTTGACCCGCGCCACCGTGTAATCCGCCGCGCGCTGATGGCTGGCCAAGCCGATACGGTGGGAGAATTCAGACGGCACCTGGTCGCGGTTGCGCGCGACATGGCGGATCTGGCGCGTAGCCAGCCACAGGCGCACGGCGATATCGGTCAGCAGGAAGGCAACGAACAGCAGTGTGAACATGGGCGATGTGGCGTGCTCAAGTGTAGGTATGTGCGAAAATCGCACGTTTTATAGGCAAATTATATGGCTGTGAACGAAAACCGCCTGGTTTGGCTGGACATGGAAATGACCGGCCTGGACCCTGAGAAAGAACGCATCATCGAAGTCGCCGTGGTGGTGACGGAACCCGACCTGACCGTCGTGGCCGAAGGCCCCGTGCTGGTGGTGCACCAGCCCGACAGCCTGCTCGACGCCATGGACAGCTGGAACAAATCCACCCACGGCAAGAGCGGCCTGATCGACAAGGTCAAGGCGTCGACGATTTCCGAGGCGCAGGCCGAGGATACGCTGCTGGCGTTTCTGGCGCAGCACGTGCCGGCAGGCAAGTCGCCGCTTTGCGGCAACACCATCAGCCAGGACCGCCGCTTCATGTTTGCTTACATGCCGCGCCTGGAGCAGTTCTTCCATTACCGCAACCTGGACGTGAGCACGCTGAAGGAACTGGCGCGCCGCTGGGCGCCGGCCGTCTACAAGGGATTCGAGAAGAAGAGCCGCCACGAAGCGCTGGCTGACATCTACGAATCGATCGACGAGCTCAAGTACTACCGCGAACACTTCCTGAAGGTGTAAGCGGTCTTTCGCCATGCCTGCCGTCCCGTCCGCCTGCGAGCCGCTCATCGGGGAGCACCCGTCGATGGCGGCGCTGCGCGATCTGGTCGGCCGGGTCGCGCGCAGCAAGGCCAGCATCGTTCTCATCTACGGCGAAACCGGCACGGGCAAGGGGCTGGTCGCCCGCAACCTGCATGCGCAGTCGGCGCGCGCGGCCAAGGGCTATACCGAGATCAACTGCGCCGCCATTCCGGGCAACTTGCTCGAATCCGAATTGTTTGGCCATGAACGCGGTGCGTTCACCGGGGCGGTGGCGCGCAAGACCGGGCTGCTCGAAGCCGCCAACGGCGGCAGCGTGTTCCTGGACGAGATCCGCGAGCTGGATCCGGTCATGCAGGCCAAGATCCTGACCTTGCTGGACAGCCGGCGCTTCCGGCGCATCGGCGCGGTCCAGGAGGTTTCGGTCGATGCGCGTTTCATCGCCGCCACCAACAAGATCCTGCTGGGGGAGGTGCAGGCCGGCCGCTTTCGCGACGACCTGTATTACCGCCTGCAGGTGGTGTCGATCAACCTGCCGCCGCTGCGCGAGCGCGGCGATGACGTCATCGTGCTGGCGCAGCGTTTCCTGGAACGCTACAACGCCACCCACGGCAGCCGTTTTACCGTCATCGATCCCGAGGTGCGGCGCATTTTCAAGGCCTACGCCTGGCCCGGCAATGTGCGCGAACTCGGCAATCTGCTGGAACGGATCTGCATCCTGGAAGACGGCGACACGGTGCTGGCGCGGCACCTGCCGCAGCGCATCCTGCGCGAAGCCGGCAAGCCCGCGCCGGCGGCTTCGCCTGCCGCTGCCGGCACCTATGCCGAACTGTCCGCGCAGTTCCAGCGCGGCCTGATCCGCGCGGCCTTGCAGGCCCAGGACGGCAACCTGGGGCGCGCCGCCGAGTCCCTGGGACTCACGCGGCACGCCCTGCGCCACCAGATGCTCAAACTGGGGCTGGACGGTTAAAAGCTATTCCGCGCTGATGTTGTGCTTGCGCGCAATGCCTTGCCACAGGGCCAGTTCCTCGCGCACGCGCGTGCCGAATTCGGCGCTGTCCATGCGCGACGGCACGGTGCCGTCCAGATCCAGCAAGGCCTTCATTTCGGGCGACGCCGAAATCTCGACGAGCGCGGCGTTGAGCTTGTCGATATAAGGCTGCGGCGTGCCCGCTGGCGCGAACACGCCCACCCAGATCTGCACCGAATAACCCGGCAGCGCCTGCGCGGCCGGCGGCAGGTCGGGGAACGCCGTGGAGGGCGCTTGCGCCGTGGTGGCCAGCAGCTTGACCTTCTTGCCCTGCACCACGGGGGCCAGCGTGCTGTAGTTGGACAGCATGACGTGGATCAGCCCGCCGGCCAGGTCGGAGGCGGCGTTGGCCGCGCCCTTGTAGGGGACGTGGGTCATCTCCGTACCCGCGGCGTCGTCCAGCATGACGGTGGCCAGGTGCGCCAGCGAGCCGACGCCGGCACTGCCGTAGTTCAGGGCGCCTGGCTTGCTGCGCGCCGCTTCCAGCAGCTGCTTCAACGAGGTGTAGGGCGTCTGCGCCGAGGCGGCGATGACCAGCGGACCCTGTCCTATCATCGCCACCGGCGCGAACTGCTTCAGCGGGTCGTAGGGCAGGTGCGGCTGGGTGGCGGCGGTGGTCAGGAAGGTCGACGAGGTCAGGAGCAGCACCGAGCCGTCCTTGGCCGAGCGGGCCACGTACTCGGAACCGATCGCGCCGGCCGCGCCGCCGCGGTTTTCCACGATCACCGTGTTGCCGAGGCGGGCCGCGAGTTGCGGCGCGATCGCGCGGGCGATCGCGTCATTGCTGGCGCCGGCGGTGAACGGCACTACGATCTTGACCTGCTTGGGCACTTCCGTCTGGGCCGCTGCCGCGCCGGCCAGCAGGGATGCCGCCAGGAACAACGTTGTTTGCATTAGCGCTTTCATGATCGATTCTCTAGGAGAGCGGAGGTTGGAGCGGGCGCCGGACGCGGCGCCCGCGGCGTTCAGTCCGGCATGGGAACTGCGACGTCCAGCAGCGGCGCATACTGCTGCGCGCCGAAGATGTCGCCGTCGCCCGCGGACCCGCTGGGAGCCAGCCGGTAGATCGTGAACTTGATGGCCAGGCCGGGATCGTAATGCACGAAGTCCGATATGCGGCTGTCGTCGATGCGGTACAGGGCGGCCATGCTGGCGCGCGTCAGCGCGCCGGAGCGCTTGACCGCCTCGTAGGTCGCCGGCTCGCGGAAGATGATGTCGAAGGTGATCTTGTTCACGCCCGCGTTCTTGCTGCGGATGGTCTTGGCCAGGGTGCTGAGTTTCTGGGTGCTCATGGTCTTGCCGGCTCAGGCGCCAGCCTCGGTGAGGTGGGTCGGGAAGAGTTCGCCGGCGTCTTCCACCGGCAGCGTGTGGTTCAGGGTCCAACGGTAGGCGGCGCTGGTGCGCACCACTTCGTCCAGCGGAAACGATACCGAGCCGGCCGTGCCTTTCACGTCGGGCAGGCGGGCGTAGAACATCTGGCGCAGGCCCGTGAGCGTCAGCTCCTCGGCCATTTCGGCGGTCGGCGCCACGCCCTGGACCATGACGCACAGCTCATGGCCGGGCTGGTCGCGCAGCGGCTCCAGGTCGCCCATGACGCCGTCGCGCCCGTAGACCTTGTAGTGCAGCTCGTAGCCCGAGTCGCCGAAGCGTTCGCGCACCTTGTCGCGCGCCCAGGCGATGACGCGGTCCACGTTGGCGATGGTGTAGGGATCGCGTATGCCGCAAAGCCCCATGTAGCGTTCGCCGACCTTGCCGGAGCCTTCCAGCTTCACGCGCACCTGGGCGGCGGGCTCGAAGCGCGAGCCGGTGATGCGGGTGGTTTTTTCGCTCAGCTGCTCGTAGCGGCATTCGGCCATGTCCAGCCGGCCGCCGGCGAAGAATTCTTCGTACGGATTGGAGCGCTCGTACATCGCGTGGCCCGCGACTGACGCGATGGTGCAGCGCTGGTCGGGATGCATGGCGGTGACGCGCACGTCCTCCGCCGAGATCTCGCCCATCACGGTTTCCTTGCCGCCGTAGGGCTCGGCGCAGAACGAGGCGCACTCCAGTACCTTGCCCAGGTAATAGGCGCGGTCGGCATCGTAGCCCTGGTGCAGGGCCGGGGCGGCGAACACGGCGGCGTCCGAGCTGCGGCCGCCGATGACCACGTCCGCGCCGGCTTCCAGCAGCTTGATGTAGGGATGCACGCCGGCCACGGCCACGATGCGGTCGCTGGCATCCAGCTCGGCCTCGGTCAGGTCGGCGTAGCCGTCCAGGCCCGCCACCTGCTGGCCCGCGCGCAGCGCGCGGCGCACGCGCTCCTTGTCGACTTCGGAATAGAAGTAGCCGATCTTGAACGGCGCCAGCTTGTGCTCGGCGGCGATTTCCTTGATCAGGCGCACATACAGGTCGACGCGGCTGTTGGAGCCGGTGTCGCCGGCCGAGCCGATGACCATGGGCACACCCAGCTTGCGCGCGGCCAGCAGCATCTGTTCCAGGTCGTGGCGCTGCCAGGCTTGCGGGCTGGTGGAAGTATCGGAGCCCAGCGGCACGGGACCCACGTCGTCGCTGCCCGAGTCGGCGGCGATGCAGTCCGGCCCGGCGGCGACGCCGAGCTGGAAGCTCTCGGTGCGCAAGGGGGCGAATCCTAAGTGCCCGTTCGGGCAGATGATGCTCATGGAACGCATGGGTGTAGTCTCTTCAGTTGAGTCGTCCGGTCTCGCTCGTACCGGCAATGACTACAACGCAAGATGCGTGCCAACTGGCAGGAAGCGAAAATCCCGCGAATTCGCCGGGCCAGTGGCGCAATTCCTCCCGATCTGCGGGTAAATTTTCACGCAATGCGTTAATTTCACGCATAAATAGGCCATGCCATTCTCATACTCAGTCGCCAGCATCCGCGACGCCGAACGCCAGGCCCTGGCCGCCGGCAGAAGCTTGATGCCCCTGGCGGGGGCGGCCGCGGCCCGTTACGCGGCAGCGCGGATCCGGCCGGGGACGGTGGTGTTGGCGCTGGCGGGGCCTGGAAACAATGGCGGCGATGCGCTGGAAGCCGCGGCCGGCCTGCGCGCCATGGGGCATGACGTGCGCGTGCTGCTGCCATCGGGGGCGCAGCGCCTGCCGCCCGATGCCGCCCGCGCTTATGCCGGCTGGCAGGCCGCGGGCGGTGAAACCTGGTCAGCGCTGCAGCCGGGCTTCGTGCCGGAACTGGTCATCGACGGCCTGTTCGGCATCGGCTTGAATCGCCCGCTGGGCGCGGACTGGCAGGCGCTGGTGGACACGGTCAACGCCTGGAACGTGCCGGTGCTGGCGCTGGACGTGCCCAGCGGCATCGACGCCGATAGCGGCGAGGCCCTGGGGCGGCCGATCCGGGCGCGCTGGACCCTGTCTTTCATCGGCCGGGCGAGGGGGCTGGAACTGCCGGGGCCGGGACGCGACGCCTGCGGCGTGTCGGCAGTGGACACGCTGGGCGTGACCATCGCCCCGGCGGCCTGACCCGAAGGATTCGTCTTACGCGGGCTTGCCGCCGAAGCGCGAGGCGATGTCGGCTGCCAGCGGCGCGTAGCGCTCGTTGTCGCGGCCGGCCAGCGCATCCAGATGCGCTTCCGACGCGTCGAACACCTGCCAGTAGATGCGGCCGCAGATCTCGCGGGCGGCATGGCCGGGCCAGTCGTCGGGCAGCATGGGACCCGGCAGTTGCGGATCGTGCAGCACGATCCGGCGCCAGCTGTGCAGCAGCATGACGCGCACGATGAACGCCTCGGCAGGCGCGGGCGGGGTTTCCAGCAGCTTTTCCAGCGGACCGAAATTCTTGGCGAACTGGCGGTACTGCTCGGCCAGCTCGTCCAGGTTCCAGCATTGCGAGGCCAGGCTGGCTATCGGCAGACCGCCGGCGCCGGCCAGGTCGCGCGCCGACAGCACCAGGGCGCGGTCGGGGATGCCCAGCTTTTCCAGGATGTCGTGCGCGGCGCTCGCCTCGGTGTGCGGGTGGGCAAACAGCCCGGGCGCGATCATGCCGAAGCCCTCCCAGACCAGCTCCCGGCGCAACTCGGCGCGCTCGGCCAGCCCGTTGCCGGTGCGCGGCAGGGCGACCAGCGTCCACTCGCCGTTCCATTCCTGGGGCGGGCCGACATAGATGCGCTGGGAGGCGTGCGCGGTGTGGCGCAGGCCCTGCTCGGAAATCAGGTAGAGGCTGCGCCGTCCGTGGCGTTCGGATTGCAGCCAGTTCTGCGCCACCAGGCGGAACACGCTGGTGCGCAGCAGGCGTTCATTGATGCCTAGCGGGGCCAGCAGCTCGATCAGGTCGCCCAGCCAGATGGCGCCGCCGTGCGGCGCCAATGCGTCCCCGAGCAGGCTGACGCAGAGCGATTTTGCGCGCGGCGGATCGTTCTTGATCAGGCGTGACAGAAAGCGGTCCAGGGGCGACTGAGGGTTTGCCATTAGAGGGGGCCGGGGCGGCCGATATCGGGATCCGCAATATGATACATAAATCCAATGTGATACAGATTTGAGTTTGACAATGAATTTTTTGTATTAAATAATCCGCCTATGACATGACGGCACTGCGGAACGTTTGCTTTGCGTTTTCGCAAACCGTCTTCAAGGAGACAGACATGTACGCTCAACTCGTCGAAACCGGCGTCAAGCAGGTCAAGACCGCGGACCAGCTCGAAGGCCGGGAACAGACGTTCCAACGCCGGATCGACGACGGCGTCCGCATCGAGGCCAAGGACTGGATGCCGGACGCCTACCGCAAGACGCTGGTGCGCCAGATTTCCCAGCACGCGCACTCTGAAATCGTGGGCATGCTGCCCGAAGGCAACTGGATCACCCGCGCGCCTTCGCTCAAGCGCAAGGCCATCCTGCTGGCCAAGGTCCAGGACGAAGCCGGCCATGGCCTCTACCTGTACAGCGCCGCGGAAACCCTGGGCGTGTCGCGCGACGACCTGATCGACGATCTGCACGCCGGCCGCGCCAAGTACTCCAGCATCTTCAATTACCCCACGCTCAGCTGGGCCGACATCGGCATGATCGGCTGGCTGGTCGACGGCTCGGCCATCATCAACCAGATCCCGCTGTGCCGCTGTTCCTACGGCCCTTATGCGCGGGCCATGGTGCGCGTCTGTAAGGAAGAGTCCTTCCACCAGCGCCAGGGCTACGACCTGCTGATGCAGATGTGCCTGCACGGCACGCCCGAGCAGAAGGCGATGGTGCAGGACTCGCTGAACCGCTGGTGGTGGCCGGCGCTGATGATGTTCGGTCCTTCGGATGCCGACTCGCCCAACAGCGCCCAGTCCATGGCCTGGAAGATCAAGCTCTTCTCCAACGACGAACTGCGCCAGAAAATGGTGGACCAGACCGTGCCGCAGGCCGAATACCTGGGCCTGACGGTGCCGGATCCCGATCTGAAGTGGAACGCCGAGCGCGGCCACTACGATTTCGGCGAAATCGATTGGTCCGAGTTCTACGCGGTGCTCAAGGGCAACGGCCCCTGCAACCGCGAACGCCTGGCCGCGCGCGTCAAGGCGCACGAGGACGGCGCCTGGGTGCGCGACGCATTGGTCGCCTACGCCGACAAGCAGGCAGAGCGCAAAGCCGCGTGATGAAACCCACCCCCGAAGCGCTGCGCGCTTCCCCCTTAAGGGGGCGCCGCAGCGGACCGGCAAAGCCGGCTCCGCGCGGCCGCGCTGCGGCTCCGGTGGCTGGGTGTCCGGACTCACTCTTTTAACCATTGCAGATCAGGGCGCGCCGCGCGCGCCCGGCATTCAAGGACATCCATCATGAGCAAAGACTGGCCCCTGTGGGAAGTGTTCATCCGCAGCCAGCACGGCCTGGCGCACAAGCACGTCGGCAGCCTGCACGCGCCCGACGCCGAAATGGCGATCAACCACGCCCGCGACGTCTACACGCGCCGCAACGAAGGCCTGAGCATCTGGGTGGTGCGCGCCTCCGATATTTCGGCCAGCAGCCCCGGCGACAAGGATCCGCTGTTCGAACCGGCCAACAGCAAGGTCTACCGGCATCCCACGTTCTTCCCGATGCCCGAAGAAATCAAGCACATGTAAGACGGCGGGGGAGACATGGACAAGACTCTGTTTGAATACCTGCTGCGCCTGGGCGATTCCTCGCTCATCCTGTCGCAGCGTTTGGGCGCCTGGACCGGCCACGGCCCGATCCTGGAAGAAGACCTGGCATTGACCAATACCGCGCTCGACCTGCTGGGCCAGGCCCGCATGTGGCTGACGCTGGCGGGCGAGGTCGAAGGCGCCGGACGCGACGAAGACGCGCTGGCCTACCTGCGCGACGCGCACCAGTTCCACAACGTGCTGCTGGCCGAACGCCCCAACGGCAACTACGCCGACACCATGGCGCGCCAGTTCCTGTTCGACGTCTGGCACTACTTCCTGCTGCAGCGCCTGGAAAAGTCGAGCGACGAACGCGTCGCCGGCATCGCGGCCAAGGCCATCAAGGAAGTGACCTACCACGTGCGCCGTTCCTCGGACATGGTGGTGCGCCTGGGCGACGGCACGGCGGAAAGCCATGCCAAGATGCAGGCGGCCATCGATGACGCGTGGCGTTTCACCGGCGAACTGTTCGCCGACGACGCCGTGGACCTGGACGTCGCCGCCCGCGGCATCGGCTGCGAGCTGTCGGCCTTGCGCGAGCCCTGGCTGGCGCACGTGCGCGAAGTGCTGGAAGAAGCCACGCTGACCGTGCCCGACGAAGCCGCCGCCAACCATCTGGCGCACCGCGGCGGACGCCAGGGCAAGCACACCGAGGAACTGGGCTACGTGCTCGCCGAAATGCAGTTCCTGCCGCGCGCCTATCCGGGAGCCACCTGGTGAACGCGCTGGCGCCCGTTTCCGCCGACCAGGTCTACGCCTGGCTGCAGGAGGTCCCCGATCCGGAGATCCCCGTGCTGTCCGTGGTGGATCTGGGCGTGGTGCGGGACGTGTCCTGGGACGGCGAGGCCTGTGTCGTGGTCATCACGCCCACGTACTCCGGCTGTCCGGCCATGCGCGAGATCACGCAGGATATCCAGCAGACGCTGGCCCGCCACGGCATCGCCGAGGTCCGCGTGGAAACCCGCCTGGCGCCAGCCTGGACCACCGACTGGATGAGCGAGAAGGGACGCGAGGCGCTCAAGGGCTATGGCATCGCCGCGCCCGCCGAACGCGCCGTCGACATCTCGGGCATCAGCCGGCGTGCGGCGGGCCCCGCCATCGCCTGCCCGCGCTGCGGCTCGAAAGACACGCGCCTGGTCAGCAACTTCGGGTCCACGTCGTGCAAGGCGCTGTATCGCTGCGTGTCTTGCCGCGAACCCTTCGATTATTTCAAGACTCACTGAGAGCGGTTTCGCAATGAGCCAGAACCAATTCCATTCCTTGACGGTGGCTTCGGTGGCGCGCAACACGCGCGACGCCGTGGTCGTGACCTTCGACCTGCCCGAGACGCTGGCGCAAGAGTTCGCCTTCCAGCCGGGCCAGTACCTGACGTTGCGCACCGAGCTCAACGGCCAGGAACAGCGCCGCTCCTATTCCATCTGTTCCGCGCCCGACGACAAGCTGCTGCGCGTGGCCATCAAGAAGGTGGACGAGGGCGTCTTCTCCAGCTGGGCCAACCATGAGCTGCAGCCCGGCCAGACCCTGGAAGTCATGGCGCCGGCCGGCAACTTCACCGTCGATTTTTCCCCCGAGAACAAGCGCCACTATGTGGCGTTTGCCGTAGGCAGCGGCATCACGCCGGTGTTCTCCCTGGTCAAGACCGCGCTGTCGACCGAGCCCAACAGCAAGTTCACGCTGTTCTTCGGCAACCGCGCCTCGTCCGCGGTGCTGTTCCGCGAAGAGATCGAAGACCTGAAGAACCTCTACATGGAGCGCTTCTCGCTGGTCTACATCATGAGCCGCGAGACCCAGGACATCGAACTCTTCAACGGCCGCCTGGACGGCGACAAGGTCGACCAGCTGATGTCGGCCTGGATGAGTCCCGAGGATATCGATTACGCTTTTGTCTGTGGTCCGCAGACCATGACCGAAAGCGTGGTCGAGCGGCTGCAGGCCCGCGGCATTCCGAAGTCGAACATCAAGTTCGAACTCTTCGGCGCGCCCAAGGGGCCGCGCGCATTGCGCACCGGCCAGGACGCCCGCCAGGCGCCCGGCAAGGGCCAGTGCGAGGTGACCGTGGTGCAGGACGGCCACAGCCGTATGTTCGTGATTGAAAAGAATAAAGACAGCGTGCTGGATTCGGCGCTGGCGCAAGGTATCGAACTGCCGTATTCGTGCAAGGGCGGGGTGTGTTCCACCTGCCGCTGCAAGGTCATCGAAGGCGAGGTGGACATGGACGCCAACTTCGCCCTGGAAGACTACGAAGTGGCGCGCGGGTTCATCCTGAGCTGCCAGAGCTTTCCGGTCAGCGACCGCCTGGTCATCGACTTCGACCAGGAAACCTGACCCGGCCCGCGCCAGGCAGATAAAACCATATCCATTTGGAGAGACGCAGTGTCCCAACAATTCTTCGAACGCCATCAGCCCCTGCTGGAACAAGCCATGGCCGCCGCCTCCCTGCGCGGCTACTGGAGCCCCTTTGCCGAGTCGCCCAGCCCCCGCAACTATGGCGAAACCGCCAACGACGAGGGCCGCGCGGCCTTTGAGGCGCTGCAAGGCAAGCCTTTCCCGCTGAACCTGCACGACGCCGACGGTACCGTGGGCGGCGAAAAATCGCCGTTCGGCTTCGACCTGGGCATCACCTATCCGCACGTCCCCGCCGACAAGCTAATCGCCGCTTCCAAGCGCGCGCTGGAAGACTGGCGCCGCGCCGGCCCGCGCGCCTGGGTGGGCGTGTCGCTGGAAATCCTGGCCCGCCTGAACAAGCGCAGCTTCGAGATCGCCTACGCGGTCCAGCACACCACCGGCCAGGGCTTCATGATGGCCTTCCAGGCCGGCGGCCCGCACGCGCAGGACCGCGGCTTCGAAGCCGTGACCTACGCCTGGCAGGAAATGTCGCGCATCCCCGGCGTCGCCGTCTGGGAAAAGCCGCAAGGCAAGAATGACCCGATCCGCATGGAAAAGCAGTTCACCGTGGTGCCGCGCGGCGTCGCGCTGGTGATCGGCTGCTCCACCTTCCCGACCTGGAACGGCTACCCCGGCCTGTTCGCCAGCCTGGCCACCGGCAACACCGTCATCGTCAAGCCGCACCCCGGCGCCATCCTGCCCCTGGCCATCACCGTGAAGGTGGCGCGCGAAGTGCTGCAGGAAGCGGGCTTCGATCCGGACGTCGTCCTGTTGGCCGCGCATGCTGCCGGCGATGACACCGCGCAGAAGCTGGCGCTGGACCCGGCCGTCAAGATCGTCGACTTCACCGGCAGCACCGCCAATGGCGACTGGCTGGAGAACAACGCCCGCCAGGCGCTGGTCTACACCGAGAAGGCCGGCGTCAACCAGGTCATCATCGACTCCACCGACGACCTGAAGGGCGTGGCCCGCAACCTGGCGTTCTCGCTGGCCCTGTATTCGGGCCAGATGTGCACCGCGCCGCAGAACATCTACGTGCCGCGCGACGGCATCCAGACGCCGGAAGGCCGCATCAGCTTCGACGAGGTCGCCGCCGCCCTGGGCGCCGCGGTCGAGAAGGTCGGCGCCGATGCGGCCAAGGCCGTCGAATTGACCGGGGCGATCCAGAACGAAGGCATCGTCGAGCGCATCGAGAAGGCCCGCGCGCTGGGCCTGCCGGTGGTGGCCGACAGCAAGGCGCTGACGCACCCGCAGTTCGAGAACGCCCGCGTCCGCACGCCGCTCCTGCTGCGCACGGAAGCCGGCAACGCCGCCATCAGCCAGGAATGGTTCGGTCCGATCGCCTTCGTGGTCGCCACCGACTCCACCACCCACAGCATCCAGCTGGCGCGCGACAGCGTGATCAAGCATGGCGCGCTGTCCCTGTCGGCCTACACCACCAGCGACGCCGTCGCCGACCAGGTGCAGGATGCGGCGGAAGTCTCGGGCGTGTCGCTGTCGCTGAACCTGACGGGCGGCGTGTTCGTCAACCAGACCGCCGCCTTCAGCGACTTCCACGGCACCGGCGCCAACCCGGCCGCCAACGCCGCGCTGTCGGATTCGGCCTTCGTATCGAACCGTTTCCGCGTGGTGCAAACCCGCCGCCATGTCTGAACGGGGCCGCTGACATGAGCTACCAGGATATCCAATTCGACCTGTCGGGCGGCATCGCGCGCCTGACGCTGAACCGTCCCGACAAGCTGAACAGCTTCACCGCCAACATGCACGGCGAAGTGGCCGACGCGTTGACGCGCGTGGAGACCGAAGGCGCGCGCGTGCTGGTGCTGACCGGCGCGGGCCGCGGCTTCTGCGCCGGCCAGGACCTGAGCGAGCGCAAGCCCGCCGCCGACGGCACGCCGCCCGACCTGGGCGAGACCGTCGACAAGTTCTACGGGCCGCTGGTGCGCCGCGTGAACGCCCTGCCCATGCCCGTCGTGGTGGGCGTGAACGGCGTGGCCGCCGGCGCGGGCGCCAACCTGGCGTTTGCCGGCGATATCGTCATCGCCAAGGCTTCGGCCACGTTCATCCAGTCGTTCTGCCGCCTCGGGCTGATTCCCGATACCGGCGGCACCTTCGTGCTGCCGCGCCTGGTGGGCCGCGCCCGCGCCATGGGCCTGGCCATGCTGGGCGACAAGCTCAGCGCCAAGCAGGCCGAAGAGTGGGGCCTGATCTGGCAATGCGTGGCGGACGAGGAATTCGATGCGACGCTGGAACGCCTGGCGCAGCATTTCGCCAAGGCGCCGACCAAGGGCCTGGCGTTCACCAAGCGGGCCATGCAGGCCAGCCTGGGCAATGACCTGTCCACGCAGCTGGACCTGGAGCGCGACATGATGCGCGAACTCGGCCGCAGCGCGGACTATGCGGAAGGCGTGGCCGCCTTCCTGGGCAAGCGCGAACCGCAATTCAAGGGGCAATAAGAATGAACGCACACGTTCCCGAGGTCGAAGTGCCGGCCGATCCCCAGGAGCTGGCGCAAGCCGTCGGCACCGTCATGTACGCGGGCGACGCGGCGTCGCAGGGCCTGGACATGAAAGTCGAGGAAATGGCGCCGGGCTACGCGCGCCTGACCATGCGCGTGCGTCCCGACATGCTGAACGGCCACAAGACCTGCCACGGCGGATTCATCTTCGCCCTGGCGGACAGCGCGTTCGCCTTTTCGTGCAATTCGCGCAACGTCAGCACCGTCGCTTCGGGCTGCACCATCGACTATCTGGCCCCGGGCTTCGAAGGCGATCTGTTGACCGCGGTGGCGCAGGAGCGCTCGCTGGCCGGCCGCACCGGCGTCTATGACGTCACCGTCACCAACCAGGACGGACGCAACGTGGCGCTGTTCCGCGGCCGTTCCTACCGCATCAAGGGCCAGATCGTCGGCGTTCCCGCGGACGCTTGAGGCAGCCAGCCAACCAAAGCTATACGGGCGCGGGCCGGGCAGCGAGCGGGCAGGGCATATGCCCGCCGCGATCAGGCCCCGCGCAGAGAGAATTTCAGGAGAGAGATAACCATGTCCAACACCATGAGCAAGCCGGGGCTGGACCCCATCGAGCATGCCAGCCAGGATGAGCTGCGCGCGTTGCAGCTCGAGCGCCTGAAGTGGTCGCTCAAGCACGCCTACGACAACGTGCCGCACTACAAGAAGGCTTTCGATGAAGCCGGCGTACACCCTGACGACCTGAAGCAGCTGTCCGATATCTCGAAGTTCCCCTTCACCACGAAGAAGGAACTGCGCGAGAACTATCCCTTCGGCATGTTTGCCGTGCCGCGCGAGCGCATTTCGCGCATCCACGCGTCCAGCGGCACCACCGGCAAGCCGACCGTGGTGGGCTACACCAAGGGCGACCTGGACAACTGGGCCAACCTGGTGGCGCGCTCGATCCGCGCGGCGGGCGGCAAGCCTGGCGACACGGTGCACGTGGCCTACGGCTACGGCCTGTTCACGGGCGGCCTGGGTGCGCATTACGGCGCCGAACGCCTGGGCTGCACGGTCATTCCGATGTCGGGCGGACAGACCGAAAAACAGGTGCAGCTGATCAACGATTTCCGTCCGGACATCATCATGGTCACGCCCTCCTACTTCTGCAATATTCTGGAGGAACAGCGCCGCCAGGGGATTGATCCGCGTCAAAGCTCGCTGCGCATCGGCATCTTCGGCGCCGAACCCTGGACCGGGCAGATGCGCGCCGACATCGAGGCCGAAGCCGGCATCGACGCCGTGGACATCTACGGCCTGTCCGAAGTGATGGGGCCGGGCGTGGCCAGCGAATGCGTCGAGACCAAGGACGGTCCGGTGGTCTGGGAAGACCATTTCTACGCGGAAATCATCAATCCGGACACGGGCGAGCCCGTGGCTGACGGCGAGCCGGGCGAACTGGTGTTCACTTCGCTGACCAAGGAAGCGATGCCCATCATCCGCTACCGCACCCGCGACCTGACCCGCCTGCTGCCGCCCACCGCGCGCAGCATGCGCCGCATCGGCAAGATCACTGGCCGCAGCGACGACATGCTGATCGTGCGCGGCGTGAACATGTTCCCGACCCAGGTCGAGGAACTGGTCCTGAAGATCGCCCAGCTGGCGCCGCATTACCAGCTGGTGCTGTCGCGCACCGGCAATATGGACGAGCTGGAAATCCTGACCGAACTGCGCGCCGAATTCTCGACGCTGTCGGATGCGGACCGCACGAATCTGGGCAAGCAGCTGCAGCATGCCGTGAAGACGCACATCGGCGTGAGCGCGCGCATCCAGGTGTCGGACGCGGGCCATGTGGAACGCACGCTGACCGGCAAGGCGCGCCGCGTGATCGACAAGCGGCCGAAATAGTAAGGGCCCCCACGCCGCGCCCGCTTACGCGGGCTAGCTGCCCCCCGAGGGGGCGTTTTCCCCTTGGGGCGGCCCGGCGGGGAAAAAGGGCCCCCACGCCGCGCCCGCTTACGCGGGCTAACTGCCCCCGAGGGGGCGGCTCGTCGGCGGGGCGGCTGCTTCTTGTAGGTAGCAGTCAAAAAAAAGCAGCCGTAAGGCTGCTTTTTTTACTTGATCGTCCCACGCACGATGCGCCGGTACCAGTAGTGCAGCAAGGCCGCCGACAGTCCCAGGCCGACCATGGCCATCAGCCACATGCTGCCGGCGCCCTGGGGAGATCCAGGGACCAGGATGGCGCGCACGCCGTCCAGGCCGCCGCGGCCCGGGCCGAAGCCGAACCACCAGCCGCCGACCAGGCCCACGCCCGCCAGCGCCACCACTTGCAGCAGCAGCGGCACCACCGCGACCTTGTAGGCGCGTAGGAGGTAGGAGTTGATGCACTGCATCGAGTCGAACAGGTGGAACAGGGGCAGGACGGCCAGCAGCGTGGTCGCCACCGCGGCCACCTCGGGGTTGTCGGTGTAGGCGGCCAGGATCAGCGGGCGGCCGGCCAGCAGCACCGCCGCCGTCAACAGCGCGCCCAGTATGCCCAGCGTCAGGCCGGCCATGCCGGTGCGGTGTGCATGGGCGAGGTTGCCCGCGCCGATGGCCTGCGCGGTCAGGGCCGCCGTGGCCACGCCCAGCGCCATGGGCATCATGTAGCAGAGCGCGGCCAGGTTCGACATGATCTGATGGCCGCCGGTCACGTAAGTGCCTTCGCGCGCCACCAGCAGGGCCATGAAAGTGAAGGCCGACACTTCGACCAGGTAGGAGCCGCCCATGGGGATGCCCAGGCGCAGCAGTTCCTTGAGCGTCTTCCAGTCGGGCTTGCCGACGTGCAGCTTGAAGCGGCGGTAGTAGCGGTCGTGGGTGATGACCCACAAGCCGAGGCCCAGGCTCATCCACGACACCACGGCGGTGGCCAGTCCGGCGCCGGTGGCGCCCATGGCGGGCAATCCCAGCTTGCCGTAGATGAACAGCCAGTTGAAGAAGGCCTTGAAGCCAATGGCCGTCAGGTTGATCGCCATGACCAGCTTGGGCCGCGAGACCGACGTGCCCAGCGCGTAGATGGTGCGGAACACCAGCGCGGCGGGCAGGGCCAGCACCAGGGCCTGCAGATACGAGCCGATGCGTTCGCGCACGCCGGGAGCGACCTCGCCGGACATGGACAGCCACATGTTGGGGAACAGCATCAGCACGGCGCCCACCACGGACAAGCCCAGCGCCAGCCAGACGCCCTGACCCCAGCTGCGGCCGACCTCGAGGTTGTTGCCTGCGCCGAAGTGCTGGGCCAGGATGGGAATCAGGGCGTGCACCACGCCCATGAGTCCGACGAAGATAGTGATGTAGATCGACGCGGACAGCGCCATTGCCGCCAGGTCGGCGGCGCTGGAATGGCCGGTCATGGCCGTGTCGAGCACGCCGAAGGAGATGCCGGCCCACTGGCTGACCAGCACCGGCCAGGCCTGCCTGGCGATGCCGCGCAGGGTGGCGCCGAAACTCATCGGCGCGGCGGGAGCGGGCGTCATCGGGGGGCGCCGACTCGCAGCAGGCGGAAGACTTCCTGGCGGTCGGCGCGCCGGCCGCCTTGCCACAGCACCTCGGCGCCGTCGCTGTAAGCGGCGGTGTTGTCGCGCAAGCTCTGATTGCTGGTTTGCTGCAGCACCAGCGTGCACTTGGAGTCGAACGTGAACGTCAGGTTATCGAAGATCAGGAACGACGCGCGCTGCCCGCTGCCCAGGCTCAGCCCGCGCACGCACTCGCCGGGGCGCGCGTTCTCTTTCAGTGCATGGGCCAGCTGGCCCGACACGGTGCGGTAGCTGCGGGCGTAGTCCACGGCCGGTTGCCACAACAGCACCAGCAGGATCCAGGTCACGGTCAGGCCGCCGGCCGACAGCACCGTGCCGCGCCACAACGCCTGCGGCCGCACCCGCAGCCGCCACACCACCAGCGCGATCCAGCCCACGGTGAAGCCCACGGCCAGCGCGAACGCCACCCAGGAGATCTCGGGTTCGTAGCCGGTGGTCTGGCGGGCGATATTGCGGGAAATCTGCGCCGGCCAGCCGAAGTGCAGGGCGACCCAGCCCAGCCAGACCGTGGTGGCCGTCAGCGAAAAGCACATGACGGCGAACCAGTCCAGCGTGTTGACCACGCCGCGGCGCAGCGTGGGCAGCGAGAACGCGCCCAGCACCGCGCAGGGCACGGCCAGCAGCACATATTCGGAATCGGAAGCTTCTTCCAAGCCGAACAGCACGACCGCCGAGCACACCAGCAGGGCCAGGGGCAGCCAGATGTGCGGCGCGTAGAGCCAGGCGCGCCAGCGCCAGATAGCCAGCAGGGCCAGCGGCCAGGTCGGCCACAGGTACCAGGGCAGATCGCGCAGGGTGCGCCCGATGTCATGCCAGGGCGGCACGGTGAAGGACGACAGGTTCCAGATCTTCCAGTTGCGGATCCAGTACTCGCTGCTTTGGCTGGCGGGTATCCACCAGGCCAGGATCAGAACGGCGGCCAGCAGCGCGGCCCACAGCAGCCAGCGGCGGCATTTCCACAGCCGGCTGCGCGGATAGAACGCCAGGGCCGCGCCCACCATGATGGGGATGGCGCCGACCCAGCCGCGGGTCAGGAAACTGGCCGCCAGGGCGATGCCCAGAGTGGTGCTGCCGGTGAACGGCCGGTCTATGCTGCGCGCCAGCGAATAGAAGGCAAGCGCCTGCCACGCCATGATGGCGGGCACGACGGTGGTTTCGTGGGTGCGCTGCAGGATGCCGACCGTGGCCAGCAACAACAGCAGCGCGGCGTCCGCCAGCATGCGTCCGTAGTCGCGCGGCTCGGGTTCGCCGCCGAAGGGCAGGGCCAGCGGTTGCGCCTCGGCGCGTCGGCCCAGCAGATAGGTGCCGTACCAGACGCTGGTGGCGGTGATGCCGAACCACAGCAGATTGGGCAGGCGGCCGGCGGTGATGTCGCCGATGAAGGGGCCGAACAGCCAGATGCAGATCGCGCCCACCCAGGTGATCAGGGGGCCTTCCTCGGCGTGCGCCAGATGTCCCACCTGCGGCAGCAGCCAGGTGATGCCGCCTTCGCGGATCGCCGTGATCATGGTCGCCAGCCCCACGGCATCGTCTGTTTTCCACGGGTCGCGCATGAACAGGCCGGCCACGATATAGGCCAGCGACAAGCCCAGCAGTATCAGTCTGGGCAGTTTCGCGGTGGCCACGGACGTGAGCCGGGCCGGAGTGGAAATGGAAAGTGGGGACACGGGCGTTAATGTAACCGAGTGGTCTGGTTGCGCTAGTACCCAGCGTCAGAATCGGACGGCCAGGGAGAAAAAAAAGCAGCCCGGAGGCTGCCTTTTCGCTGCGGCTCCCGGGGGAGCGACAGATCAGGAAGCGGACTTGACCGTGCCTGCGGTGCGGGCGAAGCGGGCGCGGAATTTTTCCACGCGGCCGGTTTCGACGATACGCGTCTGGGCGCCCGTGTAGAACGGATGCGATTCGGAGGTCACGTCGCACTTGAAGAGCGGGTACGTCTTGCCATCCAGTTCGATGCTTTCGCGCGTTTGGACGGTCGAACGGGTGATGAACTTGTTGCCCGTTTGCAGGTCGGCGAAGACGACTTCGCGGTATTCGGGGTGAATGCCTTCTTTCATGGTGCTTTCCTAGGGCTCGGTCGAGCCTTGCAAGTTGTTAGGGTCGCCAGCCGGGTGTCCGGTGTCCCGCCTGCCTGGCGAACCCGTCGACATGCGGATCGGGTTTGCCCAGCGGCCGGATACTCGTCGACTGTTCCAGCCACGTATCCAAAAAGTAACCCCAAATTCTAGCATGGGAATTTTGGCCAGGCCAAGAGGAAAGGACTCGCCGTGTAGCGAGGCGGTCCTTGCCAGAAATTGGGGTTGGATTATTTTGGCGCTTAGAGATCCGTGCGCAGCTTCCAGATCTCGGGGAACAGCACCACTTCCAGCATGCGCCTCAGGTAATCCACTCCCGACGTGCCGCCGGTGCCGCGCTTGAAGCCGATGACCCGTTCGACCGTGGTGACGTGGCGGAAGCGCCACAGGCGGAACGCGTCTTCCAGGTCGGTCAGCTTTTCTCCCAGCTGGTACAGGTCCCAGTAGCGGTCGGGCTGGCGGTAGACCGTCAGCCAGGCGGCTTCCACGCCAGCCGACGATTGGTAGGGCTGGGTCCAGTCGCGCTCGAGGTGGTCGGCCGGCACGTCCAGGCCGTGGCGCGCCAGCAGCCGCAGCGCCTCGTCGTACAGCGATGGGGCTTCATAGGCGCTGCGCACCTGGGCCAGCAGGTCCTCGCGGTGCGCGTGCGGCTTGAGCATGGCCGCGTTCTTGTTGCCCAGCAGGAATTCGACCTGGCGGTACTGATAGCTCTGGAATCCGCTGGAACGCGCCAGATAGGGGCGCAGCGCCGAATACTCGGGCGGCGTCATGGTCGCCAGCACGTCCCAGGCATGGACCAGCTGTTCCATGATCTTGCTGACGCGGGCCAGCATCTTGAAGGCGGGCTGCAGCCGGTCGGCGGCCACGTTGGCGATGGCGGCGCGCAGTTCGTGCAGCATCAGCTTCATCCAGAGTTCGCTGGTCTGATGCTGGATGATGAAAAGCATCTCGTTGTGCTCGGGCGACAGCGGATGCTGCGCGCCCAGCAGTTCGTCCAGATGCAGGTAATCGCCGTAGGTCATGTCGCGCGTGAAATCCAGCTGCGCTTTTTCCTGGCGGACGATGTCCTCGGGGCGTTCGGAGTGGCTCATGCGCGACCTCCCTTGCAGGGCGGGGCGGCGCGGCGGGCCGAGGCGGGCAGGGCGCGCCACGAGGGCGCGTGGGGGCGGACGCAGGCAAGCGCCGCATGCAAATCGGAATGGTCTTTCATGGTCGTGCTTCCAGAACCGGCGGCCGACTTCGGATCGGCCGCCATGGCCAGCGGACCAGCCTACAGTTCGCGCAAGACGGCGCGAACCGGGCTGGCATCGGCCTGGACCAGCGCCAACGGCAGTGCGATCAACTCGTAATCGCCTTCCGGCACATCGTCGAGCACCAGGTTTTCCAGTACCCGCATGTCGTGCCGCAAGATCGTGTGGTGGCTGTCCAGGGTCTTGCTGGAGGCGGGGTCGATGCTGGCCGTATCCAGGCCGATCAGCATGACGCCGCGTTCGGCCAGCCATTCGATGGTCTGGGGCGCGTAGGCGGAGAAATCGTCGGTCCACCAGTCCTGCGCGGCGTGCTTGGCGGTGCGGACCAGCACGCGGGGCGGCAGGTTCAAGGCCGCATGGGCCAGGTGGTCCACCGTGATGAGGGGGCCGCAGTCGATGGCGTGGATGACGCGACAGGGGCCCAGGAACGGCTCCAGCGATACCGCCCCGATGGCGGCGGCGCCGTTCTGGTAGTGCAGGGGAGCGTCAGCATGCGCGCCGATATGCGGCGACATGGTGATTTCGCTGACGTTGACCGGGCAGCCGGGCGCAAGCGACCATTTCCATTGCTGGCGGTACGGCGTGTCGCCAGGAAAGACTGGCGACGCCGTGGAGACGGGCGGGGAGATGTCCCACAAGCGTTTCATGTCAGGCGGGGTGGGTCGAGAGATGCGTTAAGCCTAAAACAATTGCGGGCGCTAGTCTAACGAATTCGGGCGCCGGCCGCAGCCCCTAAAGGCCGCCGAGTTCGGCCATGGACACGACGGTGCCGGCGGCCACGATCAGGTGGTCCACCAGCCGGATGTCCACCAGGGCGAGCGCCTGCTTCAGGTGCTGGGTGAATCCGCGGTCCGCGGCGCTGGGCTCGGCCAGGCCGGACGGATGGTTGTGGGCGATGATCAGGGCCGCCGCGTGGTGGCGCAGGGCTTCGCGCACGACCTCGCGGGGATAGACCGATGCCTGGGACAGGGTGCCGCGCGCCAGTTCGCCCGTGGCGATCAGGCGCAGGCGGTTGTCCAGGTAGAGCGCAATGCAGTGTTCCACCTGGCGGTGCCCCAGCGCCATCTTGCAATATTGTTTTACCTGCAGCGGGTGATCCAGGTTGCTGTTGCGGGCCAGGTCTTCCTCGATGGCGCGGCGGGCCAGTTCCAGCAGGGCGGCCAGCATGCACGCCTTGGCGGTTCCCAGGCCGGGAACCGCGGTCAGCTCCTCGGGCGTCGTGCCCAGGAGGCCCCGCAGGCCGCCGAATCTGGCCAGCAGCCGGCTGCCCAATTCCACCACGTCCAGGCCGGGAACGCCGGTGCGCAGGGCGATGGCCAGCAGTTCCGAGTCCTGGAGCGCGGCGGCGCCGTGGCGCAGCAGTCGCTCCCTGGGACGCTCGTGTTTGGGCAGCCGGTCGGACAATTTCATAAGAGGCTCTAAAATCAAGGTTTATTCAATTGCATATACGGTGGCAGATCTTGAGCATCGCCTCTAATGAAGTGAACGTTTTGGTCCGTCCGGATTCCTACCTGACGCTGCACTACCGCATCACGCTGGCCTCGGGACCGGGCAAGGATTCCGTGTTCGCCGATACCTTCGACGGCCGTCCCGGCACGCTGCAGATGGGTAGCGGCCAATGGGCGCCCGGGCTGGAAGCCGCGCTGGTCGGCCGCGCTGAAGGCGAGCGCTTCAGCGTCACGGTGGAGCCCGCCAATGCCTACGGCGAACGCAACCCCGAACTGATCCAGCGCGTCACGCGCGCCATGCTGGCCGAGCATGCCGGCGCCGACGCCGCCTTCGAGCCAGGCGACCTGGTGGAATTCACCGCGCCCAATGGCGGCCGCTATTCGGGCGTCCTGAAGGAAATCAACGACGAATCGGCCCTGTTCGATTTCAACCACCCGCTCGCGGGCATCAGCTTGCGGGTCGACGTGGCGCTCTTGGGAGTCCTCTGATGAGCCAGGTTGTCACCGCCGCCGACGCCGAAGTCCTGCTGGCGCAGCCGCGCGGCTTCTGTGCCGGCGTGGATCGCGCCATCGACATCGTCGAGCGCGCGCTTGAACTGCACGGCGCGCCCATCTATGTGCGCCACGAAATCGTCCATAACCGCTACGTGGTGGAAGACCTGCGCGCCAAGGGCGCCATCTTCATCGACGAGCTGGATGACGCGCCTGCCGGCGCCATCGTGGTGTTTTCGGCGCACGGCGTGTCCAAGGCGGTGCGGGCCGAAGCCGAAGCCCGCGGGCTGCGCGTGTTCGACGCCACCTGCCCGCTGGTCACCAAGGTCCACATCGAGGTGGCCCGCATGCGCGCCGCCGGCCGCGAGATCATCATGATCGGCCACAAGGGCCATCCCGAGGTCGAGGGCACGCTGGGCCAGGCCCAGGGCGGCATGTACCTGGTCGAGACCGTCGAGGACGTCGCCGGCCTGCAAGTGACCGATCCCGAGAACCTGGCCTACGTCACGCAGACCACCTTGTCGGTGGACGACGCGGCGGCCGTGTCGCGGGCGTTGAAAGAGCGCTTCCCCAATATCGTCGAGCCCAAGAAAAGCGATATCTGCTACGCCACCCAGAACCGCCAGGACGCGGTCAAGGTGATGGCGCCGGATTGCGACCTGGTGCTGGTGGTGGGCAGTCCCAACAGTTCCAACTCCAACCGGCTGCGCGAAGTGGCCGAACGCAAGGGCGTCGCTTCCTATCTGATCGACGGCGCACAATCGATCGACCCTGCCTGGCTGGTGGGCCGCAAGCGCATCGGCGTGACCGCGGGCGCGTCCGCGCCCGAGATCCTGGTGCAGCAGGTGATCGACCGCGTCAAGGAATTGGGCGCGGTCTCGGTACGCACCATGCCCGGCCTGGAAGAGAATGTGGCGTTCCCGCTGCCCAAGGGGCTGTCCCGCAAGTCGGCGCAGACGGAATCGCTGGAATAAGCAGACGGACGCCGCGCGCATGCGCGGCGGCGCAACAGAAAATCAAGGAGACTTCATGCAGTTGTACAGCTACTTTCGCAGCTCGGCCGCGTACCGCGTGCGCATCGCCCTGAACCTGAAGGGCTTGCCCTACGAATACCTGCCCGTGCATCTGCTGAAGGACGGCGGCCAGCAACTGTCGGCGGATTACCGCAAGGTGAATCCGACCGCGCTGGTGCCCACGCTCGTCGATGGCGACGCCGTCATCGGCCAATCGTTGGCCATCATCGAATACCTGGAAGAAACGCATCCCGAAGTGCCGTTGCTGCCGGCGGACGCGGTCGGCCGCGCGCGGGTGCGCGACCTGGCGCTGGGCATTGCCTGCGACACGCATCCCTTGAACAACCTGCGCGTGCTGAAGTACCTGAAGCACACCCTGGGCGTGGACGAGGCGGCCAAGACCGCCTGGTACAAGCACTGGGTGCATCAGGGCTTGGAAGCCCTGGAGGCGCAACTGGCGGGCTCTTCCGCCACCGGCCTCTTCTGCCACGGCGATACGCCCACGATCGCCGACCTGTGCCTGGTGCCTCAGGTGGCGAACGCCCAGCGTTTCGACTGCGACCTGTCGGCCATGCCCAACGTCGTGCGCATCGATGCCGCCTGCCGTGCGTTGCCGGCATTCGACGCGGCCGCGCCGGGCAAGCAGCCCGACGCGGAGTAGCGCCTATCCGGGGGCGGACCGGCTCAGCCGATCTGCACCGGCACGAAGATCTTGTCTTCGCCGCGCTGCACCAGCAGGGCGACCGTCTTGCCCGCCTTGGACAGCGCGTCCTTCACCTGCGCGACGTTGTGCACCGGCACGCCGTTCAGGGACAGCAGCACGTCTCCCGGTTCGATCCCGGCCTTGGCGGCCGGTCCGATCGAGCGTTCGATCAGCAAGCCCTCGGTGCCCGCCGCCTGCTGCTCCTGCGGACTCAACGGCCGCAGCGCCAGGCCGAGCTGACCGCGCTGCACCTCCTGATCGCCCGCCGAGGCCTGCGTCTTGTCCTTGGGCACGCCGCCCAGGGTGGCGACCAGCTCCTTCTGCGAGCCGTTGCGCCAGACGTCCAGCTTGATCTTCTCGCCCGGCGTGGCCAGCGTGATGGTGGAGGCCAGGTCGCCCGAGGACACGATGGTCTTGCCGTCGATCTTGCGCACCACGTCGCCGGGCTGCAGGCCGGCCTTGTCGGCTGCGCTGCCTTTCTCCACGCTGGAAACCAGCGCGCCCGAGGGCGTATCCAGCTTGAAGGAGTTGGCCAGGTCCTGGTTCACTTCCTGCACCGTCACGCCCAGCCTGGCGTGCTGCACCTTGCCGTGTTCCAGGATCTGGTCCTTGATCTTGTAGGCCACATCGATCGGGATCGAGAACGACAGGCCCTGGAATCCGCCGGTGCGGCTGTAGATCTGCGAATTGATGCCCACGACTTCGCCGCGGTCGTTGAACAGCGGGCCGCCCGAGTTGCCGGGGTTGACCGCCACGTCCGTCTGGATGAAAGGCACCGAGGTGTCGTCGGGCAGCGAGCGGCCCTTGGCGCTGACGATGCCGGCAGTGGCCGTGTTTTCCAGGCCGTAGGGCGAGCCGATGGCCAGCACCCATTCGCCCACCTGCAGCTGGTTGACGTCGCCCACCTTCACCACCGGCAGGTTCTTGGCGTCGATCTTGAGGACGGCCACGTCGGTCTGGGGATCCGAGCCCAGCACCTTGGCTTTGTATTCGCGGCGGTCGGTCAGCTTGACCGTGACTTCCTTGGCGTCCTGGACCACGTGCGCATTGGTCAGGATGATGCCGTCGGCGCTGACGATGAAGCCGGAGCCTTCGCCGCGCATGGGTACTTCACGCGCAGGCCGCTGGCCGCGCGCGCCGGGAATCTGGCCGAAGAACTGGGCGAAGGGATCGCCTTCGTCGGCCGACACCTTGCGCGTGCCGCTGACGCTGATGTTCACCACGGCTGGGCCGAAGTCGCGCGTGATCTGCGCGAAATTCGGCGGGCTGGACGTGCCCGGCGTTTGGATGGAGGAGGTGATGGCCGGCGCGTTGGCCGCCATCGAAACGCCGCCGGTGAAGGCGGTTGCGCCCGCGCCGCCTATGGCGCCGGCAGCCAGCAGCGCCAGCACCAGGCGCGAGGGTTTCATTTGGGTGGTCTTCATGTCGGCTCCTGCGTTCATGTTGAAGGACATGGCGCTATCTTCGGACCTGACACTTAGGCGAGCCTTAAGTCGGAAAAACCACCTTCACGCGCAGGCCTGAGCCAGCCGGCGTGTCCTGCAGTTCTATGGCGGCGCCGTGCTGGTCGGCGATGCTGCGCGCGATCGCCAGCCCCAGGCCGCTGCCGTGCTGCGCATTGCCTTCGACGCGGTAAAAACGGTCGAACACGCGCTCGCGTTCTTCAGGGGCGATACCCGGGCCTTCGTCGTCGATCAGCAGGGCGGCTTCAGCGGAAGTCTGTTCCAGATGGAGGTGGATGCGCTTGCCGGCGGGCGTGTATTTGATCGCGTTGTCGAGCAGATTGCGGACCAGCAGCGTCAGTGCGTCGCGGTGTCCCTGCACCCAGGCTTGCGGCGCGCCGTCCAGATCGATGCCGAGTGACTTGGCGTTGGCCTGGGGCAGCATTTCAGAGAGCGCCTGGCGCAGCACGTCGGCCAGGTCCACGGCTTCGGCGGGCGCCTGTTCCGCCGCGCTTTCGTGGCGCGCCAGGGAGAGCAGTTGCTCCACCAGGCGCGTGGCGCGGTCGATGCCCGCGGCCAGCCGTTGTTCGGCAAGCCGGCGCGCATCCGCATCGCCCGCGCGTTGCAGGGCCTGCAACTGCAGGCGCAGCGCCGTCAGGGGCGAACGCAGTTCGTGCGCCGCATCGCCGACGAACTGTTTCTGCTGCGCGAAGGCGCCGCGCATGCGCTCCAGCAGCAGGTTCAGTTCCAGCACCAGCGGCCGGATCTCATCGGGCAGGCCCTCCACGCTGACGGGCGACAGGTCTTCGGGCTGGCGCGCCGCAACCTGGGAGCGTGCGCGCTTTACCGGCCGTAGCGACCAACTGACCACGCACCAGACGATCAGCATGAGCAAGGGGGCTGCTGCGGCGATGGGGGCGATGGTGCGCAGCGCCAGCGCGCGCGCCATGCTGGTGCGCACGGCCATGTCCTGCGCCACCTGGATGACCTGGAAGGGCGTGGCCAGCGAATACACGCGATAGGTGCTGCCCTCCATCTTCGCGTCGGAGAAGCCGAGGATGATCTGGTCCGGCAACGGCCGGCGGGATCGGGAATTGAAGACGCGCACGCCGTCGGGTGTCCAGATCTGGATGATCAGGTCGTCCGCCACGGGCGATCCCGCGCCGCGCGCGTGCGCCGGGCCTGTGCTGAGCAGTCCGTCGCCCGTGCCCAGCGACAGGGCGGTGCGCTGCAGCAGCGAATCGAAGATATCGTCGGCCTGCGCCAGGGTGCTGCGGTAGGCGATGACGCCTTGCACCAGCGCGCCGACCATGATGGCGGCCAACAGGAAGAAAAGCAGCCTGGCTCTCAGTGAGTAGCTAAGCGGAATGCTCATGTTTTGGGGATGACATAGCCGACGCCTCTGACGTTCTGGATCAGGTTCTGACCCAGTTTCTTGCGCAGGCCATGAATATAAACCTCAACCGCGTTGCTGCTGATGCCGTCTTTCCAGCTATACAGCTTTTCTTCCAGCTGGGCGCGCGAAAAAATCATGCCCGGGCGCGCGATCAGCGGTTCCAGCACCGCCCATTCGCGCGCGGTCAGCGTGACCGGGGCGCCGTCCACCATGGCGGCGTGCGACTGGGGGTCGATGGTGATGCCCTCGTGCTCGAACACCGGTTCCGCGCGGCCCGCGCTGCGGCGGATCAGGGCGCGCATGCGGGCCAGCAGTTCATCCACGTCGTAGGGTTTGACCACGTAGTCGTCGGCGCCGGCGTCCAGTCCCGCGATCCGGTCGCTCACCGCGTCGCGGGCGGTGGCGATCAGCACCGGCGTGCGGTCCTTGCGCGTGCGCAGATCGCGCAGCAGCGACAGGCCGTCGCGCTTGGGCAGGCCCAGGTCCAGGAGTATGAGGTCGTAGGTATCGGTGCGCAGCGCGAGTTCCGCGGCATTGCCGTCCTTGACCCAGTCTACGGCGTAGTGCTCGGCGCGCAGGCAGTCCAGCACGCTCTCGCCTATCATGAGGTCGTCTTCGACTAGAAGGATGCGCATGGTGATGTCCGCCAGGATGGTCCAGCAGGTTGGACGCATGGCGGCGGGCGGGAGTTCCCGGGTGGAGCGGGGGAAGGGTGGTGCGCGAACCGGCGCGGAAATGAAAAAAGCAGCCCGAGAGGGCTGCTTTTTGGAATCTGGTGCCGGCAATAGGAGTCGAACCTACGACCTTCGCATTACGAATGCGCTGCTCTACCAACTGAGCTATGCCGGCAAGACCATTTGCTCCGCTCTTCTCTTGTAAGAACCGCAAGCAAAACATCTTTGTTTTTTTCCGGTCCGTCACCCTGTTTATGGGGTCCGATCTGGAAAGACCGAGATCATATCAGAGTTTTTTTGCGATGGGAAACCAAGCAGGCCAAACAGACGAAAAAATCAGCGATTTGCACAGTTCGAATTTTTAGTTCATAATCTCGTTTCTTAGCAGTTCCCCGATAGCTCAGTCGGTAGAGCGACGGACTGTTAATCCGCAGGTCGCTGGTTCGAGCCCAGCTCGGGGAGCCAAAGAATTCAGGGCCATTCACGCAAGTGAATGGCCCTTTTGGTTTTCTTCATCGGAATGGCTTGCATGGAAGATCGGGTATGGACGACAAGCGCATAGGCGTGACGGTGATCTCCGGTTTCCTGGGTAGCGGCAAGACGTCGCTGCTCAACCGGTTGCTGCGGGATCCGTCGTACGCCGATAGCGTTGTCATCGTCAACGAATACGGCGAGGTGGGCGTCGACCATCACCTGGTGCGCCAGGCCCGCGACAACATCGTCCTGATCGAGGGCGGCTGCCTGTGTTGCGTCGTCAGCGGCGCGGTGGTCGAAGCCTTGCGCGAGTTATTCATGTTGGCGCTCAGCCGCAAGATCAAGCCCTTTCGTCGCGTGATCATCGAAACCAGCGGCTTGGCCGATCCCGCGCCCATCCTGTTCACCCTCAAGCACGACCGCTTCCTCGCCGAGCGCTATGCGTACCGGGGCGCGATCGTCCTGGCGGACGCGCGCGGCGGATCGGACCAATTGGAACGGCAGCCCGAAGCGTTGCGGCAACTGGCCCTGGCGGATGTCGTGGTGTTCAGCAAGCCCGATCTGGCGGACGCGGCGAGTCTGGATCTTCTGGAGCAGGCGGTGGTCGCGATCAATCCAGGGGCGCGGCGCTGCGTGCAATGGCCCGATGCACCGCTTGCGGATCCGCTGCGCGCGGGTCTCGATCTGCAGGCCAGGCGCGATGGCGTCGCTCTGGCGAATTGGTTGCGGCCCTTCGCGCAGCCGCGGAGCGCCGTTCATGGGGATGTGGGCAGTTTCTCGCTGGTACTGGCCACTCCCGTCGGACGGGCGGCGTTTCTTGCCGGCATGTCGCGGGTCCTGGAGCGCTATGGGCAGGGCTTGCTGCGCGTGAAGGGGCTGGTGTGCTTCGAGGGCGAGGTGCTGCCGTGCGAGGTGCATGGCGTGCATGGCGAGCTCTATCCGATCAATCAGCTGGAGCGATGGTCGGACGAGGAGCGGGCGTCACGGCTGGTCTGCATCTTGCGGGGGCTTGAGGCGGGCGAGGTCCGTGCTGCCCTGAGCGTCGCGCTCGGGCAGCCGACCTCTTGAACGCCTGCGTCTGAACGTCTGGCCCGGTCAGGGTTCGCGGGCGGCGGTCTCGATTATGGTGTCGATGTTGCGCCGAAATACGGTATAACCGGAGCGGTCTGGTGCAAGAATCGAGACAATCATGGATCGTTTGAAAGCCATGCAGGTATTCGTGGAAGTCGCTGACAGGGGCAGCCTGTCGGCGGCGGCGATTCATCTGGACATGTCGCGCGCCATGGTGTCGCGCTATCTCGCGGAAATGGAGCAGTGGGTGGGGGTGCGCCTGCTGCATCGCACGACGCGGCGTCTGAGCCTGACGCCCGCTGGCGCCGAAACGCTGCCGCGCTGTCGGCAGATGCTGGACATGGTGGGGGATCTGCGCAATGCGGTATCGACCCCGGACGATACGCCCCGCGGCCTGCTGCGCATCACCACCAGCATGTCGTTCGGCTCGCGCCATCTGGCCAGCGCCATTACCGACTACGTCAAGCTGCATCCGGGCACCTCGGTCGACCTGATGCTGGTGGATCGCGCCGTCAATCTGGTGGAAGAGCGCGTGGATCTGGCTGTACGCATCACCAACGACCTGGATCCCAACCTGATTGCCCGCAAGCTGGCGGTCTGCCGCTCGGTGGTGTGCGCCTCGCCCGAGTATCTGCAGCGCGAAGGCGTGCCGGCGCGCATCGAAGACCTGTCCTTGCGCAACTGTCTGACCCATTCGTATTTCGGCAAGAGCCTGTGGCGTTTTGAGCGCGATGGCGAGCCGGTGGATGTGCCCGTCAGCGGCAATATCAGCGCGAACGAGGTCTCGGTGTTGGCGCGCGCGGCGCTGGAGGGCGCGGGCATTGCGATGTTGCCGACCTACTATGCCGCGGACGACATCGCATCGGGCCGCCTGCGGGCCATCCTGACCCAAAGCAAGCCCCAGGAGTTGGGCATTTACGGCGTTTATGTCTCGCGTCGCCAGATGCCCCTGATCTTGAGATCCATGCTGGATTTTCTCGTGAGCCGCCTGGAGTCCACGCCATGGGACAAGCCTGCTCCGTAGTTTTTGCGCCGCGCAAGGCGCCGTGCGGGCTTGAGGGTGGGGTATATGGCGGTATAATGAAACAACTGCTTGAATATGTTGGGCGCGGTCGGCGGATGCCTGCTGTGTGTAGTTAGAAAACATCCAAGAATCGTGGTTGCGGCTCGGGTGAGCCGCGGCATCGCGGAACCGGTTTTTCGCGTGCGCCAGGGGAAACATATCGGGTTTGTGGGGTGCGGCGGTCTGTCCGTGGCGCCCGAGCCTCGATGATTCAGGTCCTTGATATCGATTGCCGCAGGAAAGCGGCGCCGGGTTGCCGGCGTGCTCCGCGGGCTGGCTGGCGATTTGTGCCGGCTTTTCCAGAATTTGCTTGAGTGTTTGCTGCGCCAGGCGCGGCAGGCATCCCGCTCAATCCCGATTGGCGCGGTCGTTTCGGCACATGTCCAGGGTACCTCTACCCGGGGCGCATGGCGGTAAACACAGGAATCCCGTGAGAACTACGCAAACCAATGCTGTCTGTTGCTGGCGAGCCGCCGAGGCTGCCGGCGCGGCGGCGGGTGTCTGTGCTGGCGCGCCGCGCGCGCTGGTGCGGTCGGGTTTGCCGGACTCGCTGATTTTTTCCGGCGCCGCAAATGAAAAAGGCCCGGCGAAATCGCCAGGCCTGAATCAATTTGGTTGCGGGGGCAGGATTTGAACCTACGACCTTCGGGTTATGAGCCCGACGAGCTGCCAGACTGCTCCACCCCGCGTCTGAGAAATGAATAGTAGCCTTATTTTCAACCTAGCGCAAGTTAGCCCTTTTTGAATTTGAATGTCGATGAACGATAGCGAGGCAATACTCGTGTTGGAAACCGCGCTGCTTTGCGCGGCGCAGCCGATGCAACTGTCCGATATGCGCAAGCTGTTCGGGGACGATGAACAATTCGACAACAGCGCATTGCGCACGCTTCTGGAAACGCTGCAGGCCAATTGGGCCGATGGCGGGCTGGAACTGGTGCAGTTGGCCACCGGATGGCGCTTTCAGAGCCGTCCGCGCATGCAGCGCTACCTTGAGCGCCTCAATCCGGAAAAGCCGCCCAAGTACTCGCGCGCCGTGATGGAGACGCTGGCCATCGTGGCCTGGCGCCAACCGGTGACGCGTGGCGACATCGAGGATATCCGCGGCGTCACCGTGTCTTCGCAGATCGTGAAGGCGCTGGAAGACCGCGGTTGGATCGAGGTCATCGGCCACCGCGACGCGCCGGGCCGTCCGGCGCTGTTCGGCACGACGCGCCAGTTTCTCGATGACCTGGGCCTGCGCGCCCTGGACGAATTGCCGGCGCTGGAATCCGCGCAGGCCGCTGCGGCGCTCGCCGGGTTGGACCTGGGCGAAGTGCAGCAGGTGCTGGGTGGGGAAGCGTCCGCCGCAGAGGCTGATGCGTCTGCCGAGGGCGCCGAGGCAGCCGACCAAGCCATTGCCGAGGTCGAGCAAGGTGCCGAAGGTGAGATAAGTGCCGAGGGCGGGGCTGGCGGCGAAGCCGAGGCTCGTCCCGAGGGCGAACCTGCGGCCACGGCAGGCGAGCCCGACGCGTCCGAAAGCAGTATTCCGGTTGCGGAATTGTCTGTTTCGGAACAGGATATACCCATCGCTCCCGTCGATAGCGTAGAATCCATGCTTTCGCGCACAGAAGAAGGCGCGGATCCCGCCGACGAATCCACCGTCCGGGAGCAAGCCGAAGGCTTGTCCAATACGTCAGCCACGTCCGGTTTTCCCGACGATACGGCTGACAACGACATTTCCGATATGGCCGCCGATGCCCCAGAAGCCGGCGCTGCAAAGGAAAGCGTCGAGAACGCAAAACACGCGGAACCGACCGACCCGATTGACGAGACCGATACCGCGGCGCCTGACGCCGCCGGGCATGAGCCCGCTTCCGGTCTTGCCGATCCTGTTCGGCCTGGCCCGGATGCCGCCTCTCCGGAATCGGACGAGGCAGGCTTCGAGCGGCCCGAGACCGATCGAGAGCCGGCGTCCCCAGATGATGACGAGCCTGCCGCAGGCAGGCCCACCCAAGTTTGAAATTCGGAGCTGTCCCAGTGACAACGAATACAGCAATGCAGGACGACAATCCCCGTTCGGATGATGCCGTTTCCAACGGCCAGCCGGAATCCGCCGCGCGTGAGCCGGCGGCTGAAGGCGAGACGGGAGCCCGCGGCAGGGGCCGCAAGCTGAGAACGCCGTTCCGCCGCCGCCGCGGCGATACCGCCGCCGAGCAGGCGCCGGCCGGCGAGGCGCAGCCCGCGGCGGCCGCCGCCCCTCAGGCCGAGCCGCAGGAATCGCGCGGCACCGAGCAGGAAGCCGAGCAGGCGCTGTCGTACCTGGAAACCGCTGACCGCATGGAGCAGCGTCTGGGCAAGTACCTGAACAGCGATTCGGTCATGCCCAAGCTGCACAAGGTGCTGGCGGACGCCGGCATCGGTTCGCGCCGCGAAATGGAAGAACTGATCGTCGCGGGCCGCGTGTCGGTCAATGGCGAGCCGGCCCATATCGGCCAGCGCGTGGCGCCCAATGACCAGGTGCGCGTCAACGGCAAGCCCATCATGCGCGTCAACACGAAAAAGCCGCCGCGCGTGATCCTGTATCACAAGCCCGCCGGCGAGATCGTCAGCCACGACGACCCGGGTGGCCGCGCAAGCGTTTTTGCCCGTCTGCCCAAGCTGCGCACGGGTAAATGGCTGTCGGTCGGCCGTCTGGACCTGAATACTGAAGGCCTGTTGATCTTCACGACCTCCGGCGACATGGCCAACCGCATCATGCATCCGCGCTACGGCACGGAGCGCGAGTACGCGGTGCGTGTGCTGGGCGAGATGGACGAGGCCCAGCGCCAGTCGCTGGTCGACGGCATCGAGCTGGACGACGGCATGGCTGCCTTCGGCGCCTTGGACTACCTGGGCGGCGACGGCAGCAACCGCTGGTATCGCGTCACGCTGCAGGAAGGCCGCAATCGTGAGGTTCGCCGCATGTTCGAGGCCGTGGGCGTCACGGTCAGCCGGCTGATCCGCACCCGTTTTGGCGACGTGGTCCTGCCGCGTACGTTGCGCCGCGGCCGCTGGGAAGAGCTGGATTCTTCCCTGGTCACGGCCTTGATGGTCCAGTTGGGCCTGGTGCGCGACGACGACGAATCCGGCGGCAACCGCCGCCGCTCCAAGCAGCCGCAATCTCATGACAGCGCGCTGCCCCCGGGTTTCGGCACCATGGACCGCAACGGCATGAACGGCGCGCGCATCGGCCGCCGCGGCAAGCTGCAAGGCGGCCGCTTGGGCAGCGCAGGCCAGGCGGCCGCGTGTCCGTCGGATCCTTTTGGCACGGGCTTGATGATTGCTGGCGGTTACGCCAATGGCCACCCCCTGTCGGGAGAGGGCGCTGGCGGCAACCGCAAGGGCGGCAAGCCTGGCGGCGGCCGTTCCGCAACGGGAGCGGGCGGCGGCAAGGCTGGCGGCAAGCAGGGCGGGGGCAAGCCTGGCGGCAAGTCCGGAGGCAAGCCGCGCGGTCCGCGCGCGGCTGCGGCAGGCGGTCAGCCTGGCAATGCCATGTCGGTCGAGGCTGGCGCCGGCAACGTCGCGGAAGCGCCGGCCGGCGGTCGTCGGCCGGTTGGCGGCAAGCCTGCCGGCGCGCGTGGCAATAGCAGTCGTGGCGGCAAGCCGGCAGGCGCTGGTGGCGGCCGTAGCGGCAATAAGTCGGGCGGCGCCGGCGGCAATAAGGGGCCGAACGCTGGCGGCAAGCCGCGCGCACCCCGCAATGCCTCGTCGTCTCCGCGTGGCGATGATTGGCAGCCGCGCGGCGCTTCGGCGCACGAATCCCGTCTCGGTGTGATGGGCGGGCGCGGTCGTCAGGGGCGCTGAAGGTCCGCGGGCGGCGCGCCGGACGCGCCGCCGCGCGGGATATGTCCCGCATAAGCGTAAGCCCGCGACGAATCAGGCGTTTTTCCAGTTTATCTGGTAAAATCAATGGTTTTCATGGCTTCGCGCCGTTGTCTTTTGCGTGCCCGCAAGGAAAAAGCACGCAAATACAGGGGGCGGCGAGAGCCTGGCAGTTTGCATCGGACTTTGCGCCTGGTGCTGCCTGGCCCGGATTGCGGGTTGGGGCGGCGGTCTTAATGGCCTGGGCGGCGCAAGCCAAATTTAGGTCGCAATATAGGGCACTGCCCAGCATTGCTCCTTACGTGCAGTAGGGTGGCGGCTGGGCGCTGTGCAATACGGTGGGCTGGGCGTGCAGCCCATTTTTTTTGAGTATATGGCTGATTTATTCGCATTGACCAAAGAGGCTCTGGCCGGCATGGACGTCGAACTCGTGGACGTCGAGCGTGCCGCCCTGGGCCTTTTGCGCGTCACGATCGATCGGGTCGGCGGTGTGCGCATCGAAGACTGTGAACAGGTGTCCCGCCAGTTGTCGCGGGTGTTCGAAGTCGAGAACGTCGACTACAAACGACTGGAAGTCGGTTCGCCGGGCGTCGACCGCCCGCTGCGCAACGAGGCCGACTTCCGCCGGTTCGCAGGCGAGCGCATCGAAATCAAGCTGCGCGAGGCATTGGACGGCCGCAAGGTCTTTGCCGGCACCCTGACGGTGCCCGAAGACGATGCCGCAGCCTCCGACGCGGCTGCTGGAATGCAAAAGACCGTGTTCGGTCTCGAATTTGAGGCAAAAAAGAACGAAGTCCAGGTGTTGAATTTCACGGTCGACGATATCGAACGTGCAAAACTGGATCCCGTTCTGGATTTCAAGGGCAAAAAGCGATGAGTCGCGAAATTCTTCTGTTGGTCGATGCCTTGGCGCGTGAAAAGAACGTCACGCGCGACGTCGTGTTCGGAGCGCTGGAAAGCGCGCTGGCCTCGGCGATGAAAAAGCGCTTCAAGGATGATGCTGACATCCGTGTCGCCATCGATAGGGACACGGGCGATCACGAAGGCTTCCGCCGCTGGCTGGTCGTGCCCGATGAGGCAGGCCTGCAAGAGCCCGACAAGCAGGAAATGCTGTCGGACGCGCTGGAAATCGTTCCCGGCATCAAGGAAGGCGAGTACATCGAAGAGCCGCTCGAACCCATCGAGTTCGGCCGCATCGGCGCGCAGGCGGCCAAGCAGGCCATTCTGCAGAAGATCCGCGACGCCGAGCGCGAACAGGTGCTGAACGACTTCCTGGACCGTGGCGAAACCATCGTGTCCGGAACGATCAAGCGCATGGACAAGGGCGACGCCATCGTCGAAACCGGCAAGATCGAAGCGCGCCTGCCGCGTTCCGAAATGATCCCGAAGGAAAACCTCCGGGTGGCCGACCGCGTTCGCGCCTTTGTGTTGCGCGTAGACCACGCCGCGCGCGGCCAGCAGGTGATCCTGTCGCGCACCGCACCGGAATTCATCCGCCAGCTGTTCGAGAACGAAGTTCCCGAAATCGAGCAAGGCCTGCTCGAGATCAAAGCCGCGGCCCGCGATGCCGGCGTGCGTGCGAAGATCGCCGTGGTGGCATACGATAAGCGCATCGACCCGATCGGCACCTGCGTGGGCATGCGCGGTTCGCGCGTGACCGCCGTGCGCAACGAGCTGGGCGGCGAACAGGTCGATATCGTGCTGTGGTCGGAAGACCCCGCTCAGTTTGTCATCGGCGCCCTGGCGCCGGCCAACGTCGAGTCCATCGTCGTTGATGAAGACAAGCACGCGATGGACGTCGTGGTGGACGAGGAAAACCTGCCCAAGGCCATTGGCGCCAAGGGCCAGAACGTCCGCCTGGCTTCCGAGCTGACCGGCTGGCAGATCAACATCATGACGCCGGAAGAAAGCCTGAACCGCCAGGAAGTCGAGCGTTCGGGCCTGCGCTCCACGTTCATGAGCAAGCTGGACGTCGACGAGGAAGTCGCTGACATCCTGATCGACGAAGGTTTTACCGGTATCGAGGAAATCGCCTACGTGCCCATGCAGGAATTGCTGGAAATCGAGGCCTTTGACGAAGACACCATCAATGAGTTGCGCGCCCGTGCCCGCAATGCGCTGCTGACCGAGGCGATCGCCCAGGAAGAGCGCCTTGAGACCGCGCAGGATTTGCTCGAACTCGAAGGCATGACGCCCGAACTGGCTGCCAAGCTGGCCGAGCGTCAAGTGCATACGCGTGATGATCTGGCCGAACTGGCGACGGACGAACTGGCGGAAATCGCCGGTCTGACCGAGCAGGAAGCCAGCGATCTCATCATGCGTGCCCGCGCCCATTGGTTCGACGAGGAATAACCAAAAGGACACGGGTCCGTGGCGGGCGGGATATCCGCCGCCGCGAGTTCACGTTGTTTGTAATAGCTGCATATAGGGAAGAGAGAGCCTAATGTCGAGTAATACCGTCGCGCAGTTCGCTACCGAGCTGAAAATGCCTGCCAATGTGCTGCTGGATCAGCTGCGCTCGGCTGGCGTTGACCTCAAATCGGTCGACGATTCCGTCACCGACAGCGACAAGGCGAAATTGCTCGAATCGCTGCGTCGCGCCCACGGCGCGACCGAAGGCAAGAAGATCACCTTGACGCGCCGCCAGACGTCCGAGATCCGCCAGGCGGATGCCACCGGCCGTTCGCGCACGATTCAAGTCGAAGTGCGCAAGAAGCGCGTGTTCGTCAAGCGTGATCCCTCCGAAATCGCCCTGGAACAGGCCGCGTCCGCGCGTGCCGAAGAGGAAGCAGCCGCCGAAGCGGCGCCGCAGGAAGTGTCGGCGCCCGTCGCGCCCGAGGCTCCCTCTGCTGCCGCTCCTCGCGAGACCGCTCCCGTCCAGGCCGAGGCTGTTGCCCCGGCCAAGGCGGAAGAGCCCGTTGCTGCAGAAGCGCCCGCGCCGGTTGAAGCGCCCGCGCCTGTTGAATCCGTCGCGGCCGAAGCGCCCGCTCCCGTCGAGGCGCAAGCCGCCGAAGTCCAGGCCCAGCCTGAACCCGAACCGACGCCGGCGCCTGCTCCTGCCGAGCCCGTGGCCGAAGAGGCCAAGCCCGAAGTCAAGACTGAATCCACCGAGCCCCAGGCTGAAGAAGCCAAGCCGGAACCCGTTGTGCTAGCCAATAAGTCCGAAACATCTTCCTCCCAGGCCGCCGCGCCTGTCGCCCAGGCTCAGCCTGCTGCGAAGTCCGAACCCGTCAAAACCGCCGCGAAGCCCGAGCCCGCCGCGCCCGCCGTCAAGGTTGGCAACCGCGCGGACAACCGCCGCGCCGGCCCGCCTCTCGCGGCTTCCGCCCAGCCGGCGGCCCGCGATGAAGCTCGCCGCAAGGCCGAGGCTGAAGCCGCCGCCCTGCGCGAGATGCTGAACCGTCCGCGCAAGGTGCTGCGCGCTCCCGAACCGGAAGCGCCCGCCGCTGCCGCGCCGATCTCCGGCACGCTGCACAAGCCGGCTGGCAAGCCGGGCGCCGCTCCTGGTGCCAAGAAGGACGCCAAGCCCGCCGCTCCCGGCGCGAAGAAGACCATCAAGACCGCCGAAGTCGCTTCGACCTGGTCCGATGACGCCTCGCGCAAGAAGCCCGCGGACAAGCCGGCAGCCCCGGCCAGCCGCGACGGCTGGCGCGCTGGCGGCAAGGGTGGCGGCAAGGGCGGCCGAGGCGGCCGCAACCAGCAGAACGATCGCCGCAACGAGCCGGCGCCGCAGGAATTCATCGCGCGTGAAGTTCACGTGCCGGAAACCATCAGCGTGGCCGACCTGGCTCACAAGATGTCCGTCAAGGCCGCCGAAGTCATCAAGCAACTGATGAAGCTGGGCCAGATGGTCACCATCAACCAGGTGCTGGACCAGGAAACCGCCATGATCGTGGTCGAGGAACTGGGCCACGTGGCGATCGCCGCCAAGCTGGACGACCCGGAAGCCTTCCTGGACGAAACCGCCAGCGTGTCGGAAGCCGAACAGCTGCCGCGCGCGCCGGTCGTGACCGTCATGGGCCACGTCGACCACGGCAAGACCTCGCTGCTGGACTACATCCGCCGCGCCAAGGTTGCCGCAGGCGAAGCCGGCGGCATTACGCAGCACATCGGCGCCTACCACGTTCAGACCGAACGCGGCATGGTGACCTTCCTTGACACCCCGGGCCACGAGGCGTTTACCGCCATGCGCGCCCGCGGCGCCAAGGCGACCGACATCGTCATCCTGGTCTGCGCGGCCGACGACGGCGTGATGCCGCAGACCCGCGAAGCCATTCACCACGCGAAGGCCGCAGGCGTTCCGATGGTCGTGGCCATGACCAAGATCGACAAGCCCTCCGCCAACCCCGAACGCGTCAAGCAGGAACTGGTTGCCGAGGAAGTGGTGCCGGAAGAATACGGCGGCGACGTGCCGTTCGTGTCCGTGTCGGCCAAGACCGGCGAGGGCATCGACGATCTGCTCGAAAACCTGCTGCTGCAAGCCGAAGTGCTGGAATTGAAGGCTCCCGTCGACGCGCCCGCCAAGGGCCTGGTGATCGAAGCCCGTCTCGACAAGGGCCGCGGCCCGGTCGCGACCATCCTGGTGCAAAGCGGCACCCTGCACCGTGGCGACGTGGTGCTGGCCGGCGCAAGCTTTGGCCGCGTGCGCGCCATGCTGGACGAAAACGGCAAGCCTATCCAGGAAGCCGGTCCGTCGATCCCTGTGGAAATCCAGGGCCTGACCGAAGTGCCGGCCGCTGGCGACGAGCTGATGGTGCTGTCCGACGAGCGCAAGGCGCGCGAAATCGCGCTGTTCCGCCAGGGCAAGTTCCGTGACGTCAAGCTGGCCCGCCAACAGGCCGCCAAGCTCGAGTCCATGTTCGACAACCTGGGCGAGGGCACGCAGACCCTGGCCCTGATCGTGAAGACCGACGTCCAGGGTTCGCAGGAAGCGCTGGTGCAGTCCCTGGTCAAGCTGTCGACCGACGAAGTGCGCGTGCAGGTCGTGCACGCCGCCGTGGGCGGCATCTCGGAAAGCGACATCAACCTGGCCATCGCCTCGAACGCCGTCGTCATCGGCTTCAACGTCCGCGCCGAAGCCAGCGCCAAGAAACTGGCGGAGAACAACGGCATCGACGTGCGCTACTACAACATCATCTACGACGCCGTGGATGAGGTGAAGGCAGCCATGTCGGGCATGTTGGCGCCCGAGAAGAAGGAAGAAGTCATCGGCTTGGTCGAGATCCGCGAGGTTTACAGCATTTCCCGCATCGGCAACATCGCCGGTTGTATGGTGCTGGACGGCCTGGTGCGTCGCGATTCGCAAGTCCGCCTGCTGCGCAACAACGTGGTCCAGTGGACCGGCCAGCTCGATTCGCTGCGCCGCTTCAAGGACGACGTCAAGGAAGTCAAGTCGGGTTTCGACTGCGGCCTTACGCTGCGCGGCAACAACGACATCCAGGTGGGCGACCAGTTGGAAGTCTTTGAAATCAAGGAAATCGCGCGTACGCTGTAAGGCGACCGCGAGGCATTTTTTCCAATGAGCCGTCACAAGTCCAAAGCCATCCCCGGCCGCAATTTGCGGCTGGCCGACCAGATCCAGAAGGATCTGGCCGGGATCATCCAGCGCGAGATCGACACGACCCGCGCTGGACTGATCACGCTCTCTGGTGTGGAACTGTCGACCGATTACGCGCATGCCAAGGTGTATTTCACGGTTCTGGGCGCCGAGCCCGAAGCCGCGACCGCCTTGCTGAACGAAAAAGCCGGTTGGCTGCATTCCCAGCTGTACAAGCTGCTGCACATACACACTGTCCCCACTTTGCGCTTCTTCCACGACGAGCAGATCGCCCGTGGCATCGAAATGTCGATCCTCATCGACCGCGCAAACCGGCCCGGCCCGCACTCGGGCGTGCCCGACGAACCTGAAGACCAGTCCTGATCGGGCTGTCGTCACTGCTTTAAACCGGATTCCGACGATGGCTAAACGACGCGGGCTTACGCTCGACGGTGTGCTGTTGCTCGACAAACCCGTGGGTTTGTCGAGCAACCACGCCCTGCAACGCGCGAAACGCGCCATGGACGCGGCGAAAGCCGGCCACACCGGCACGCTGGATCCCTTTGCCACCGGCCTGCTGGTGTGCTGCATGGGACGCGCAACCAAGATTTCCGGCGCGATGCTCAACGCCGACAAGGCATATCGCGCTACGCTGCAATTTGGCTCCGAAACCGATTCTGGCGACCTGACCGGCAATGTCGTGTCCACCGCCGAGCCGGGCTTTACCGTGGATGAGCAGGCGCTGCGCGACGCGCTGTCACGTTTCTCGGGCACGATCGAGCAGATTCCGCCCATGTATTCGGCGCTCAAGCGCGACGGCAAGCCCTTGTACGAGTACGCGCGCGCCGGCATCGAGCTGGAACGGCCGCCGCGCCAGATCACGATTCACCGCATCGAACTGCTGTCCCTGAACGGAACCGAGGCAGAGATCGATGTGGCATGCAGTAAAGGCACATACATCCGGACGCTGGCCCAGGACATCGGGCGCGTGCTGGGCTGTTACGCCCACCTGACGGCGCTGCGGCGCACGCACGTCGGGCCGTTTTCCCTGGAACGCGCCGTTGCGCTGGATGCCTTGCAGGCCATGCCAGACCCCAAGCAGGCATTGCTTGCATTGAACGAATTGCCGGAGGGCTTGCTGCCCTCCACCCTGACCTTAAAGGACTCGCTATGACTCGCGCCTTGCGCAACGTCGCCATCATCGCCCACGTGGACCACGGTAAAACCACCCTGGTCGACCAGCTGCTGCGCCAATCCGGCACCTTCCGCGAAAACCAGGCGCTGACCGAACGGGTCATGGACTCGAACGACCTGGAAAAAGAACGCGGCATTACGATTCTGGCCAAGAACTGTGCCGTCGAATACGAAGGCACGCACATCAATATCATCGACACCCCGGGACACGCGGACTTCGGCGGCGAAGTCGAGCGCGTGCTGTCCATGGTCGACGGCGTGCTGCTGCTGGTGGATGCGGTTGAAGGCCCCATGCCCCAGACCATCTTCGTGACCCGCAAGGCGCTGGCCCTGGGCCTGAAGCCCATCGTCGTGGTCAACAAGGTCGACCGTCCGGGCGCCCGCACCGATTTCGTCATCAACGCCACCTTCGACCTGTTCGACAAGCTGGGCGCCACCGACGAGCAGCTGGACTTCCCGGTGATCTACGCCTCGGGCCTGTCGGGCTACGCCGGCCTGAATCCTGACGTGCGCGAAGGCAACATGCGTCCGCTGTTCGAAGCCATCCTCGAACACGTGCCGCAGCGCGACGACGATCCCAACGGTCCGCTGCAGATGCAGATCATCTCGCTGGACTACAACAGCTACGTCGGCAAGATCGGCGTGGGCCGCATCAACCGCGGCCGCATGCGTCCCGGCATGGAAGTGGCTTACAAGTTCGGTCCCGAAGGCCAGGGCGGCCGCGGCCGCATCAACCAGGTGCTGAAGTTCCACGGCCTGGAGCGCATCGTCGTGGACGAAGCCGAAGCCGGCGACATCGTGCTGATCAACGGCATCGAAGAACTGGGCATCGGCTGCACGGTGACCGACACCGCCAACCAGGACGTGTTCCCGATGCTGCGCATCGACGAGCCCACCCTGACCATGAACTTCATGGTGAACACCTCGCCGTTGGCCGGCCGCGAAGGCAAGTTCGTGACCAGCCGCCAGCTGCGCGACCGCCTGGACCGCGAACTGAAGTCCAACGTGGCGCTGCGCGTGCGCGACACGGGCGACGACACGGTGTTCGAAGTGTCGGGCCGCGGTGAACTGCACCTGACCATTCTGCTGGAAACGATGCGCCGCGAGGGCTACGAGCTGGCCGTGTCGCGTCCGCGCGTGGTGTTCAAGGATATCGACGGCGTGAAGTGCGAGCCGTTCGAATCGCTGACCGTCGACGTCGAAGACGCCCACCAGGGCGGCGTGATGGAAGAGCTGGGCCGCCGCAAGGGCGACCTGCAGGACATGCAGCCGGACGGCCGCGGCCGTACCCGCCTGGAGTACCTGATCCCGGCCCGCGGCCTGATCGGCTTCCAGAACGAGTTCCTGACGCTGACGCGCGGCACCGGCTTGATGAGCCACATCTTCCATGAATACGCGCCCATCAAGGAAGGCTCGATCGGCGAGCGCCGCAACGGCGTGCTGATCAGCCAGGATCACGGCGACGCCGTGGCCTACGCCCTGTGGAAGCTGCAGGATCGCGGCCGCATGTTCGTGAGCCCGGGCGATGCGCTGTACGAAGGCATGATCATCGGCATCCACAGCCGCGACAACGACCTGGTCGTGAACCCCATCAAGGGCAAGCAGCTGACCAACGTGCGCGCTTCGGGCACCGACGAAGCCGTGCGCCTGGTTCCGCCGATCCAGATGTCGCTGGAGTACGCCGTGGAATTCATCGACGACGACGAACTCGTCGAAATCACGCCCAAGTCGATCCGCCTGCGCAAGCGTTTCCTGCTGGAAAACGAGCGCAAGCGCGCCGCGCGCGAATCCGCCGTCTGATAATTGCGCGCAGCCTTGCTGCGCGTGACATCAAAAAAAACGCAGCCCGTGGGCTGCGTTTTTTTTGCCCGGCGACGCGCCGCGCTGTTCCTTATTCGGTCGCACACGTCGCTTCGGGCGTGGCTGGCCTGCCTGAATGAATCCGCATTGGGGGCCGGCATGGCCCGCCTGCGCGCGCCCGGCCTGCCTTCCGCCACATGCCTGAACAGCCCGCCCTGATGGAACGGCTGAGGGATCTTATGGCCGCGAGGAAAAGCAACGATGCCGTGGGCGCGGTGCTGCGCACCATCTGGGACGGGAACGCCCACCGAGATTTGCAGAGCTAGAACCTCAGTGGCTGGAAGCGGCCGCCGCGCCGGGCAGGCGCTGTACCGCATCCAGCAGCCGGGCGGCGAACTCTTGCGCGGCGCGGCTGCGCGAGGCTTCCTTGCGCCACAGGATGGCCGCGCGGCGGATGGTGGTCGGGTCGGTGAGCGCGATGCTCTTGAGCCCCGATCCGGCCGCGCCCGCCGCATGTTCGGCGGCGATGGTGGCCAGCTCACCTTGCCGGCACAGGTGGATCAGGGCGTCCACCGACTCCATTTCCACCCGCACGTCGGGCATCAGGCCCGCCTGGGCGCAGGCCGCGTCTATCATGCGGCGCGTGGCGAAGCTGCGCGGCAGCAGCGCCAGCGGCACGCCCGCGAGATCGCGCATGCGCAGGCTGCGCCGCGAGGCCAGCGGGTGGTTCTTGCCGACCACCACCTGCAGGCGCTCGTCGAACAGGGGTTGCGCCTCGATTTCTTCGCGCAGCGCCGGATGGAAGGAAATGCCCAGGTCCAACTGGCCGCTGACCAGCAGGTCTTCGATGGGGCCTGCCCGCAGATCGCGCACCTGAATCTGGACCTTGGGAAAGGCCAGGCTGAATCCGGCCACCGCGTCCGGCACGAAATGGGTCAGGAAGGTGGGAATGACGCCTATGGTCAGGGACCCCGCCTGCAGGCCGGCCAGATCCGCCAGGGCCATCTTGCCGGCTTCGATTTCCTGTAGCGCCCGGCTGGCGTGGTCGCGCAGCACCCGGCCCGCCTGCGACAGGCGCAGCCCCCGGCCGATGCGGTCGAACAAGGGCATGCCGAGTTCTTCTTCCAGTTGCCGCAGGCCGTGCGACAGGGTGGATTGCGTGACGTGCAGGGCGTCGGCCGAGCGGGTCAGGTGCTCGGTGTCGGCGACGCTGAGAAAGTAGCGCAACTGGCGCAGTTCCATCGAGAGACTCCTGGCGACCAGCCGGTCTTGGCGGCCGATGACTACAAGTATATTGTTCGATGATATCGAATGATAAATGCAATATAAATCATTGGATGCAAAACCGGCCGAGCCCTAATCTTGCCGCATCACTCACGCAGGGCTTCAGGCTTTATGACATCCGTTTCGACCCCGGCTCCGATCACGGCAGACGACGCCACCTGGCGCATCGAGCGCATCCACGCAAGAATCGTCGACATCCCGACGATCCGGCCGCACAAGTTTTCGTTCGGCGCCATCAACCGGCAAAGCCCGGTGATCGTGCAGCTCTGGCTTGCCAACGGCGCCTGCGGTTTTGGCGAGGCGGCCACGATAGGCGGACCGTCCTGGAACGAGGAATCGCCGGAAACCATCCTGCATGCGATCCAGAACTACCTGGCGCCGGCGGTGGTTGGCGCGGATGCGCGCCGGTTCGCCGAACACCTCAACCGTTTCGATGCCGTCTGCAAGGGCAATGCCTTCGCCAAGAGCGCGGTCGAGATGGCGTTGCTGGACGCGGTGGCGCGCAGCCTGAGCGTGCCGGCCTGGCAGTTGCTGGGCGGCAAGCGCATCGAACGCCTGCCGCTGGCCTGGACGCTTGCCAGCGGCGATTCGCAGCGCGATCTGAAGGAGGCCGAGCAGATGATGCAGGCGCGCCGCCATCGCCTGTTCAAGCTCAAGATCGGCGCGCGCAGTCCGGCGGATGACGTGGCGCACGTGACCCGCATCGCGCGCGGCCTGGACGGCCGCGCCGACATGACGGTGGACGTCAACCAGGCCTGGGACGGCAACACGGCGCGCCGCTATCTGCCGCAGCTGGTGGAGGCCGGCGTGACCCTGATCGAACAGCCCGTGGCGAAGTGGGACGTGCAGGCCTTGCGCGAAGCGACGCAGTCGCTGGGTTCGGCCGCGCTGATCATGGCGGACGAAACCGTGTGCTCCGCGCAGGATGCCTACATGCTGGCCTCGCAGCGCGCCTGCCATGTGTTTTCCCTGAAGGTCGCCAAGCATGGCGGGCTGCTGCGCACGCGCGAGGTCGCGGCCGTGGCGCAAGCCGCCGGCATCGGCTGGTACGGCGGCACCATGCTGGAAACCTCGCTGGGAAGCGCGGCGTCGGCGCACGTGTTCGCCACGCTTTCCGACCAGCACCACGGTTGCGAACTGTTCGGCCCGCAGTTGCTGGTCGACGACATCGTCGAGCAGCCCATGGCCGTGCGCGACTTCGAACTTCATCTTCCCGACGGCCCCGGCTTTGGCGTCGTCGTCGACGAAAAACGGCTGGAACGCTTTGACCGCGCAAGGGCTGGCCTGACGCCCGCCACGGTCGACTTCGGCCGCCGCGGCGAGACCGCCGCGACCTGACCCACCACTTTTCCGATCATTCCAAAAAGCAGGAGACGCATCATGGCTGAATATACCCAGCAACAACTACTGGACCTGGTCAACAGCTCCCAGGTCAATCCGGGCAACGACCGCGTCCGGCAGATCACGCAGCGCATCGTGTCGGACCTGTTCCGCGCGATCGACGATCTCGACATCAAGCCCGACGAATTCTGGGCGGGCGTGGACTGGCTGGCGCGCCTGGGCGCCAGCGGCCAGCTGGGATTGATCACGGCCGGCCTGGGCTTTGACCGCCTGATCGACATCCGCGAGGAAGAAGCCGACGAGGCCGCCGGCCGCGCCGCCGGCACGCCGCGCGCGATCGAGGGGCCGCTCTACATCGCGGGCGCGCCCTTGTCCGACGGCGAGGCCCGTCTGGACGAAGATCCCGCAGCCGGCACGGTGCTGGTGATGGAAGGGCAGGTGCGCGACGTGGACGGCAATCCCGTCGCCGGCGCGCTGGTGGACGTCTGGCATGCCAACGAGCTGGGGCGCTATTCGCACTTCGATCCCGATCAGGCGGACTACCACCTGCGCCGCAAGATCAAGACCGACGCGCAAGGCCGCTACCGCTTCCGCAGCTTCATTCCGCCGGGCTACGCGATTCCGCCGAACAGCCCCACGTCCGAACTGTTCATGGCGCTGGGCCGCCATGGCAACCGGCCGGCCCACATCCACTTCCTGGTCGCCGCCGAAGGCCAGCGCACCTTGACCACGCAGGTCAACATTCCGGGCGACACCTTCCTGGACGATGACTTCGCCTTCGCCACGCGCGACGGCCTGGTGGTCGAACTGCAGCCCAATACGCCGGCCGCCGGCTATGAGAGCCTGGGCGTGAACGCGCCGTTCACACGCGTCTGTTTCGACTTTGTGGTGCAGCCGGCGCTGGACGCCGACGAGGCCCGTCCGCAAGCCCGCATGGACCGCGCCACCGCCTGACCGATGCCTGGGCGGCGCCCGCAAGCGGCGCCGCCATTTTTTCCCCAAACCACCTAGAACAACCCGCAGGCGCGAGGCCGGGTTCGGCCGCGCCATGGAGACAACCATCATGACCGCGACTTCCAGCTGGTCGATACCCACGCTGATCGACCAGGAACGGCTGGGCGCCTTTCAATGGCGCGTGCTGATCCTGTGCTTTCTGATCGCGCTTTTCGACGGCTTCGATACACAGGCGATCGCCTTTACCGGACCCGCGATCCTGGCCGCTTTCGATTTGAAGGCGGGCGCCCTGGCGCCCATTCTGACCGCCGGCATCGTCGGCATGACGGTGGGTGCGATGACCCTGGGCCTGATCGGCGACCGCATCGGCCGCCGTCCGGCCATCATGCTGGGCCTGGCCCTGTTCGGCCTGTCCACGCTGGCCACGGCCTGGGCCACCGACACCACCCACATCCTGGTGCTGCGCTTCATTGCCGGACTGGGCATGGGCGGCTGCACGCCGGTGCTGCTGGCGCTGGCCGCCGAGTACGGTCCGGCCCGTTTGCGCGGCGCCATCATGACCGGCGTGCTGCTGGGCCTGCCGGCGGGCGCCATGCTGGGCGGCCTGCTGGCCGCCCGCATGCTGCCCGTGATCGGCTGGGAAGGCATCTTCATCGTTGGCGGCCTGGCGCCGCTGGTCCTGCTGGCCGTGGCCTTCGTGATGCTGCCCGAGTCGCTGTACTTCAAGGCCACGCGCCGCGATCCGGAAAGCCAGCGCTATATCGCGCGCGTCCTGTCGGCGATAACGAGCCGCAAGCTGGGCGCGGATACGCAGTTCACCGTGCCGGAGGAATCCGTCGCGCGGGCCGGCGTGGGCGCGCTGTTCTCGGACGGCCACGGCGCCAAGACGGTGGCGATCTGGGCGGTGTACCTGCTGAATTGGGTGGCGTGGTTCATGCTGCTGTCGTGGCTGCCCACGGTGCTGAAGGCCGCGGGCCTGCCCGCCGAGCAGGCGCCCATGGGCACCGTCATCGTCAATGCCGTCTTCATCATCTGCGCGATTCCGCTGTCCTTCGTGCTGCCGCGCGTCAACACCCGGCGGCTGCTGGGCGGCATGTTCGCGCTGGGCATCGCGGTGGCCGTCGGCCTGAGCCAGGCCGGCGACAACTGGACGCTGGTCTTCATCCTGGTCGGCGCGGCCGGCTTCGGCATCGGCGGACAGCAGATCGCGCTGAACTACCTGGTCGTGGGCGCTTATCCGACCGCCTTGCGCGCCACCGCCACCGGCTGGGCCATCGGCATGGGCCGCGCGGGCGCGATCGCGGGTTCGGCCATCGGCGGCAGTTTCCTGGCCTGGGGCGGACCGTCGGGATTCTTCATCGCGCTGGCCATACCCCTGGCGGTCGCGGCTTTGGCGGTGCTGAGCCTCAAGCTCAAGCAGGCGCGGCCGGACGGCGCGCTTTCGGCGGCGCATTGATACTGCAAAGGACGATACAAGCATGAGCACACATCTACGTTTCGAGGGCCAGGTGGCCCTGGTGACCGGCGCCGCGCAGGGCGTGGGCCGGGCAACGGCGCGGCGCCTGGCGGCCGAGGGCGCGCACGTCGTCGTGGTGGACCGGGCGGAGGAGCAGGGCGCCGCCGTGGCCGAGGAAATCCGGGCCGCGGGCGGACGCGCCAGCTTTGCCCAGGCCGATCTGGAAACCCATGCGGGCGCGCAGTCCATGGTGCGCGCGGCGCTGGAAATCAACGGCCGCATCGACGTGTCGGTGCACAACGTGGGCGGCACGATCTGGACCCGGCCGTTCTGGGAATACACGCCCGAGCAGATGCAGCGCGAGGTCAACCGCTCGCTGTGGCCGACGCTGTGGTCCTGCCGCGAAGTCATACCGGTGATGCGGGCGCAGGGCGCGGGCGCCATCGTCAACGTGGGTTCCAACGCGACGCGCGGCATCTACCGGGTGCCGTATTCGGCCTCCAAGGGCGGCGTGCACGCCGCCACCGTCTGCATGGCCCTGGAGCTGGCGAAGTCCGGCGTGCGCGTCAATTGCGTGTCGCCGGGTGCGCTGGACAATGGCGTGCGGGCGATCCCGCGCAACCAGGAGACGCCGTCCGAGCAGGAGACCGCCTGGGTGGGCGAGATGTATGCGTCCTGCCTGCGTGACACGCCGCAGGACCGGCTGGGGCAGGCCGAGGAAGTCGCCGCGGCGATCTGCTTCATGGCCGCGCCCGAGGCGTCCTACATTACCGGGCAGATCATGTACGTGGCGGGCGGCGACATAGGCTGACCCGCTGGGCTGGCTGGCGGCTCGGGGGCGTTTTTTCAGGCCGCCAGCCAGTCGAGGAAATCGCGGCCAGGTCCCTGGTCGCGCACGATCGCGCCGATCGGCTGGAATGAACCCGGCGATTCGATGCGCAGGCGCTGGAAATGCCCGTGCTGCATGTACCAGTTGCCCAAGGTCTGCGGCACCATGACCAGGGCCTGCTGCGCCTGCATGACGGCGATGAGCAGCGGCATGGGCGGGGCGGCGCTGCTCAGCCTGCACAGCCGCGGCACCACCCCGGCGCGTTCGAAGAAGGCCTTGAACACCGCATGGATGGCCAGTTCCGGGCGGGGTTCTATCCACAGTTGGGACGCCACTTGCGCCAGCGTCGGCGCGCCGTCCGCATCCAGCAGCGGGTGGCCGGCAGCGGCCACGATCACCGCCGCGTCCTCCTGCAGCGGCACGAATTCCAGGCCGGCGGGCACGGCTTCCGGACGCCGGCACAGCAGCATGTCCAGGCTGCCGCTGGCGGCCTGGGGCAGTAGCTGTTCGCGGCTGCCTTCCACCACCTCCACTTGCAATCCCGGGCGCGCGTTCAGGTAGGCGGGCAGGCGCTCGGCCAGCAGGCCGCCCGTGGCTGCCGGGATGGCCCCCAGGCGCAGATTGCCCGTGGCGCCCTGGCGCAGGGCCGCCACCGAATCCGTGGAGGCGCGCAGCGTCGTCAGCATGCTGCGGGCGCACTCCGCCATGAGCTGGCCGCTGCGCGTGGTGCGCATGCCGCGGGCATGGCGCTCGAATAGCTGCACGCCCAGCAGATCCTCTATGTCGGCCAGCGCATGGGTGGCCGCCGGCTGGCTCAGGCCGATATGGCTGGCCGCCTGCTGGATGCTGCCCAGGTCGGCGATGCTGGCCAGCAATTGCAGGTGGCGCAGGCGCCCCTTGGCGAGCAGGCGGGACAGCAGGGTGGCGGGAGCGACGTCCATGGCGCAGGCAGGAAAGATATTCAAAACACGAATATATCCACGCATTAATGTATTTGAAATAAGGATATGCCCTGGACACAATGCTGCGATCCCTTACATCGCTTCCGTTCCCGAGGAGTGGCTGGTCCATGAAGTCCCGTCTGCTGCACGCGCTGGTATGCGCCGTAACTTTCAGTGTTTCGTCCCTGGCCGCCGCCCAGGACGCCTATCCCTCCCAGCCCCTGCGGCTGATCGTGCCGTTCGCGCCCGGCGGGTCCACCGACGCGCTGGCACGCGCGGTGGCCGAGGGCCTGCGCAAGGAACTGGGCCAGAGCGTGGTGGTGGAGAACCGCGCCGGCGCGGGCGGCCTGCTCGGCACCGAGGCGGTGGCCCGGGCCGAACCCGACGGCTACACGCTGGGCATGGCCACGGTCAGCACCATGGCCGTCAATCCGCTGCTGTACGGCACCAAGCGCGTCAATCCCGAAACGCAGCTGAAACCGGTGGCCTCGGTGGCGACGGTGCCGGTCGTGTGGATGGTGAATCCGGCGTTTCCGGCGCAGGATTTTGCGCAATTCCTGGCCGAGCTGCGGGCCCATCCGGGCAAGTATTCCTATGGTTCTCCCGGCGTCGGTTCGCTCGGCCACCTGAACCTGGCGGCGATGAACGCGGACCTGAAGGTCGATGTGCTGCACGTGCCGTACCGCGGCATGGGGCCGGCGCTGACGGCCGCGGTGGGCGGCGAGGTGCAGGTGCAGCAGGACCAGTACGCGTCCGCGCAATCGCTGGTCAAGGCCGGCAAGCTGCGCGCCATCGCCGTGTCGGCGCCCGCCCGTATGCCCGACATGCCGGACCTGCCGACCATGACGGAACTGGGTTATCCGCAACTGAACGCGCTGGGCCAGACCTGGTTTGGCTTGGTCGTGCCGGCCGGAACGCCCGATGCCGTGGTGCAGCGCCTGAACCAGGCCGCGGTGCGCGCGCTGGCCGATCCCGCGCTGGTGCAGCGCCTGGCGGGCATGGGCGCGCAGCCCGACGCGGGCACGCCGCAGGCCTTTGCCGAGCGCATCGCGCAGACGCTGGCCGCCAACCGCAAAATCATTGAAACTGCCGGCATCAAGCTCGACGAGTGACCTGACCGGTTTTTTCCCCGCCATTACAGCCACAGGAGAAACAATGGGTGCCATCGATAAACTTGCGCCGTTCATCGACGCGCGCAGCGAGCGCTACGCGGAACTGAGCGACCGCATCTGGAGCCTGGCCGAACTGCGCTACGACGAGCACAAGTCCGCCGAGCTGCACATTGCCATGCTGGAGGAAGCCGGCTTTCGCGTCACGCGCGACGCGGCCGGCATTCCCACCGCCTTCGTGGCCGAGGCCGGCAACGGCGGTCCGGTGATCGGCATCCTGGGCGAGTACGATGCGCTGTCCGGCTTGAGCCAGGAAAGCGGCGCCTACGCCTGCCAGCCTTCGCCGGAGACGCCAAACGGCAACGGCCACGGCTGCGGCCACCATCTGCTGGGCACGGCCGCGCATTTCGCGGCGGTGGCGGTCAAGGAGTTCCTGGAGGCCAACGGCCTGCCCGGCACCATCCGCTTCTACGGCTGTCCGGCGGAAGAGGGCGGCTCGGGCAAGACCTTCATGGCGCGTGCCGGCCTGTTCGATGACGTGGACGCGGCGTTGACCTGGCATCCCGCATCGCACACGGGCATCTTCCACCAGTCCTCGCTGGCCAACATCCAGGCTTATTTCCGCTTCCGCGGCGTCGCGGCGCACGCGGCCAATTCGCCGCACCTGGGCCGCAGCGCGCTGGACGCGGTCGAGTTGATGAACGTGGGCGTGAACTACCTGCGCGAACACATGGTGCCCGATGCGCGCGTGCATTACGCCGTGACCAACAGCGGCGGCATTTCGCCCAACGTGGTGCAGGCCCGCGCCGAGGTGCTGTACCTGGTGCGCGCGCCCATCAATTCGCAGGCCGCCGAACTGTACGAGCGCGTGCAGAACGTGGCGCGCGGCGCGGCGCTGATGACGGGCTGCGAACTGGAGATCGTGTTCGACAAGGCCTGCTCGAACTACATCCCCAACGGCGTGTTGAACCAGATCATGTACGCCAACATGCTGGCCTTGCAGGGTCCCGATTACACCGCGGGCGAGCAGCAGGCCGCGCGCCGCATGTGGGACGCGATCTCCGCGGACGACATCGACAACGCCGGCAAGAACCTGGGCGCGGTGCTGCGCAATCCCACGCCGCTGTTTGCCGGCGTGGCGCCCTACGAGCCCGGCCGAGCCGAGATCACCTACGGTTCCACCGACGTGGGCGACGTGAGCTGGGTCGCGCCCACCGCGCAATGCTGGGGCGCCTGCTACGCCTACGGCACGCCGTTCCATTCCTGGCAGATGGTGGCGCAGGGCAAGATGTCCATGGCGCACAAGGGCATGGTGCACGCGGCCAAGATCATCGCGGCGACCGCCGCCGATCTGTACACGCAGCCGGAGGCGCTGGCGCGCGCCAAGGAAGAACTGATGGAGACGCGCCGCGGGCAGCCTTACGTCTGCCCGATACCGGCGGACGTGCTGCCGTCGTTCATGCGCAAATAGAGGAAGGGCCCCCACGCCGCGCGCGCTTTGCGCGCTTGCTGCCCCCCCGAGGGGGCGGCGCCGCCTTGGGGCGGCCTGGCGGCGGCGCGGGCCCCCACGCCGCACGCGCTTCGCGCGCTTGCTGCCCTCCGAGGGGGCGGCGGCGCGGGGCCTCAAGCTACATACGATTTCAGGCCGGCAGGGACGGCGCGTATTGCGCGTCCGAAATGACCTTGGCGTGGAATTCCACCACCTTGCGCACCACCTTCATGGGATCGTCCTCGATGATGAAGAGATCCAGGTCGTGCGCGCCTATCATGCCGTTGGCCAGCACCTGGCCGCCCAGCCATTCGACCAGTCCGGACCAGTACTCGCTGCCCACCAGCACGATGGGAGCGGGCGGGACCTTGCCCGTCTGGATGAGCGTCAACGCTTCGAAGAGTTCATCCAGGGTGCCGAAGCCGCCAGGCATCGCCACATAGGCGAAGCTGTGCATGAAGAAGGTTGCCTTGCGCGAGAAAAAATACTCGAATGACAGACTGATGGTTTGGTATTCGTTGTTGTGCGCTTCGTGGGGCAGGCTGATGTTCAGACCGATGCTGGTGCCGCCTGCTTCGAACGCGCCCTTGTTGGCTGCCTCCATGATGCCGGGACCGCCGCCGGCGATCACCGCGAAACCGGCGTCGGCCAGCGCGGCGGAAATTGCGACGGTGGTTTCATAGTGGGGGGAATTACGGCTGACTCGTGCACTGCCGAAGACGCTGACAGCAGGCCCGATGTTCGCGAGCTTGTCTGCCGCCGTCCGTATCTCTGACATAATCAGCGGAATTTGTTTGTTGGCGGGTGTTTCCGCAGCTATTGCCATATCTGCCTTTGTAACCATGAAAAAAACCTTATTACTGGTCGACGGTTCAAGTTACTTGTACCGCGCTTTCCACGCTATGCCTGATTTGCGCAACGCGCAAGGCGAACCCACGGGGGCGCTTTACGGCGTGGTGAATATGCTGCGCAAACTTGTCTCTGATCATAAGGCAGAGTATGCCGCATGTATTTTCGATGCCCGCGGCAAGACCTTCCGTGACGATCTCTATCCGGAATACAAGTCGCATCGCCCGCCCATGCCTGAAGACCTGGCCGCGCAGATCGAACCCATCCACCGCGCCGTGCGCGCGCTGGGCTGGCCGGTGCTGGCCATCGAAGGGGTCGAGGCCGACGATGTGATCGGCACCCTGGCCAAGCGCGCCGCCGAGCATGACGTGCACACCATCGTGTCCACCGGCGACAAGGACCTGGCGCAACTGGTCAACAGCCACGTCACCCTGGTCAACACCATGACCGGCGAAGTGCTGGACGAGCCCGGCGTGGTCAACAAGTTCGGCGTGCCGCCCGACCGCATCGTGGATTACCTGATGCTGGTGGGGGACGCGGTGGACAACGTTCCCGGCGTGACCAAGGTGGGCCCGAAGACGGCGGTCAAATGGCTTACGGAATTCGGCTCGATAGACAAGCTGGTGGAAGGCGCGGAAGGCGTCAAGGGCGTGGCGGGCAGCAACCTGCGCGAGGCCATTCCCAACTTCCCGCTGACGCGCCAATTGCTGACCGTGAAGTACGACTGCGACTTGGCCGGCCATGTGGATAGCGTGGACGACCTGACGCCGCGTCCGCGCGACGACGCGACGCTGACCGAACTTTATGAACGCTATGGTTTCCGCACCTGGCTGCGCGATCTGACTGGCGACGCCGAGCGTGTGCCCACGGGCGACGCCCGCGTCGCGCACGAGGCGCCGGCCGCGCCGGTGGAACTGGATTATCAGATCATTTCCGATTGGGCCGCGTTCGACGCCTGGATGGAAAAGCTGAAGGACGCGCCCCTAGTCGCGGTGGACACCGAGACCACCTCGCTGGACGAAATGCAGGCCAGGATGGTGGGCATGTCGCTGGCGGTGGCGCCTGGCGTGGCGTGCTACATCCCGGTTGCGCACCGCGGCCCGGACAATGCGCCGCAGCTGCCCAAGGCCGAGGTGCTGGCGCGCCTGAAGCCCTGGCTGGAAGACGCGTCCCGCGCCAAGCTGCTGCACCACGCCAAGTACGACGCGCACGTGTTCGCCAACGAAGGCATCAAGCTGGCCGGCATCGCCGAAGACACGATGCTGCAGGCCTATGTGCTGGAATCGCACCGCGGCGTGGGCCTGAATGATCTGGCCCAACGCTATCTGGGCCGCAGCGGCGTGTCCTACGAGGACCTCTGCGGCAAGGGCGCCAAGCAGATCGGCTTTGACGAAGTGGCGGTGGACAAGGCCGGCCATTACGCCGCCGAAGATTCGGACTTCACCTTGCAGCTGCACCAGGTGCTGCGCCCGATGGTGGCCGCCGACGCAGGCCTGAACCGCATCTATCTGCTGGAAATGCAGGTGTCCTCGGTGCTGACCACGGTCGAGCGCAACGGCGTCAAGGTGGATGCCGCGGAACTCGGCCGCCAGAGCCACAAGCTGGGCCAGGAGATGCTGCAGCTCGAACAGAAGGCCTATGAGTTGGCAGGCCAACCCTTCAACCTGAATTCCCCCAAGCAGCTGGGCGAGATCCTGTTCGGCCGCATGCAGCTGCCGGTGGTGCGCAAGACCGCCAGCGGCGCGCCGTCCACCGACGAAGAGGTGCTGAGCAAGCTGGCGCTGGACTATCCGCTGCCGCAGGTGCTGCTGGAATACCGCGGCCTGTCCAAGCTGAAGTCCACCTATACGGACAAGCTGCCGCGCATGATCAACCCGGACACGGGGCGGGTGCACACGCACTATTCGCAGGCCGCGGTGATCACCGGCCGCCTGGCCTCGTCCGATCCCAACCTGCAGAACATTCCGGTGCGCACCGAAGCCGGCCGGCGCGTGCGCGAGGCGTTCATCGCCGAGCAGGGCATGCTGCTGTCGGCGGACTATTCCCAGATCGAACTGCGCATCATGGCGCACGTGTCGGACGACGCCAACCTGCAGCGCGCCTTCGCGGCGGGCGAGGACATCCACCGCGCTACCGCCTCCGAAGTGTTCGGCGTGGCGCTGGCCGACGTCTCCACCGATCAGCGCCGCGCCGCCAAGGCCATCAACTTCGGCCTGATCTACGGCATGGGGGTGTTCGGCCTGGCGTCCAACCTGGGCATCACGCGCGATGCCGCCCAGGCCTACATCGACCGCTATTTCGCCCGCTATCCCGGCGTGGCGATGTACATGGACGATACCCGCCGCCGCGCGCGCGAACAGGGCTACGTGGAAACCGTCTTCGGGCGCCGCCTGCAGCTGCCGGAAATCCGCGGCGCCTCGGGTCCGCGCCGCCAGGCGGCCGAACGCGCGGCCATCAATGCGCCCATGCAGGGCACGGCGGCCGACCTGATCAAGATGGCCATGGTGGCGGTGCAGGACTGGCTGGAAGCCGAACAGCTGCAGACGCGCATGATCATGCAGGTGCACGACGAACTGGTGCTGGAAGCGCCCGACGCCGAGCTGGAGCTGGTCAAGGAAGCGCTGCCGCGCCTCATGTGCAACGTGGCGGAACTGCGCGTGCCGCTGGTGGCGGAAGTCGGCATGGGCAAGAACTGGGAGCAGGCCCACTAGGGCCGGAATCACCTCGTCCCAAGACACATGGGCTGCCTTCGGGCAGCCCATTTCCGTTTTTGGTATTGAAACAATATAATGTTTCGCTTCCCTCCGCCTTAAAGCGTCCCCCCAAAAATGTTGCTGCTCTGGATCTTGCTCGCCACCGTCACCGGCGGGCTTATCGCCGTCCTTGTCGCCAGCTGGCTGGCCTACAAGGTCTTCGCGCAATACCTGCACCACATGGTCAGCCTGTCGGTGGGGGTGCTGCTGTCGGTGGCGCTGCTGCACCTGCTGCCCGAGGCCTTCGAGACCGGGGTGGGCGATGCCCACGTGCTGTTCGGCCTGATGCTGGCGTCGCTGATCGGGTTTTTCGTGCTGGAGAAGATCGCGCTGCTGCGCCACAGCCATCACCACGAGGGCGACGGCCATCACCACCACAAGGGACATGACCGCCACGAGGCGGGCCGCGGCGGCGTGCTGATCCTGATCGGCAGTTCGCTGCACAATCTATGCGACGGGGTGCTGGTGGCGGCGGCTTTCCTGACCGACCCCCTGCTGGGCGTGCTGACCGCGGCGTCCATCATCATTCATGAAGTGCCGCACAAGCTGGGCGACTTCGTGGTGCTGCTCAACGCGGGCCTGGCGCGCCGCCGCGCCTTCTCGCTGATCCTCTTCACCAGCTTGTGTTCAGCCGTGGGCGGCATAATAGGGTACTTCGTGCTGCAGCAGGCGCAGCAATGGGTGCCGTATGTCCTGGTGGTTGCAGCCAGCAGCTTCCTCTATATCTCGGTGGCCGACCTGATGCCGCAGATGCACGAACGGGTATCCCTGGCCGATGCCGTCCCGCAATTGCTGCTGGTCGGCGTGGGCGTGGCGCTGATCTACAGCGTCACCACGGTCATGCACCACGGGCACGACCACGAGGCCGAAGCCGGCCTGGCCGCGCCGCAAGCGGAGCATGGCCACCGGCATTAGGATCGGCGCGAGGCCATGCAGGCGCTGGCGGGATATCCGGCTTGGTTGATCATCCCTACACAGGAGTTCTTCATGAGTTTTTCCGCCGCAGCCGGCAATGTCGCGCCCACCGTGATCCACACGGACACCCAGGGCCTGGTCCACGGGGATTTCAAGCTGCCCGTGGCCGACGGCACGATCGCCGCCTATTACGCCGCGCCCGAAGGCAAGCGCGACCTGCCCATCGTGCTGGTGGTGCAGGAGATCTTCGGCGTGCACGAGCACATCAAGGACCTGTGCCGCCGGGTCGCCAAGGCCGGCTACCTTGCCGTCGCCGCCAATCTCTACGAGCGCCAGGGCGACGCCTCGGTCTATACCGACATCCCGAAACTCATCGCCGAACTGGTCAGCAAGGTGCCGGACGAGCAGGTCTTTGCCGACCTGGACGCCAGCGTGGCCTGGGCCGCCGCGCATGGCGGCGATCCCAAGCGCGTGGCGGTGACCGGCTTTTGCTGGGGCGGCCGCCTGACCTGGATGTACGCCGCCCACAATCCCGACGTGAAGGCGGCGGTGGCCTGGTACGGCAAGCTCAGCGTGGGCCATGGTCCGCTGATCAAGCGCTTTGCCTTCGACGTGGTCAACGAGTTGCACGCGCCGGTGCTGGGCCTGTACGGCGGCAAGGACGCCAGCATCCCGCTGGCCGACGTCGAAACCATGAAATCCAAGCTGGCCGCCGGCAACGACAACGCCCGGCGCTCGGAGTTCGTGGTGTATCCCGAGGCCGACCACGCCTTCCTGGCGGACTACCGCGCCAGCTACAAGGCCGAGGCCGCGCAGGACGGCTGGAAGCGCATGCTGGAGTGGTTCAAGCGGTATTTGTAGGATGCGGGGGGCAGTGAAAACTGCCCGGGAGCCCAGTTGAAAAAAGCCGACCACATAAGGTCGGCTTTTTCGTTCCGCTCAGTTCCCCGCTTCGCGCAAGCGGCTGGGCAGCAGTTCGCCGTGACGCGCCAACAGAGGATAGGCCGCCGCGCCGACCATATGGGAGTTGATGCCCTTCATGTCGCGCAGGATATCCAGGTAGAGCGCGCCCACCTCGGCGGCGTCGACCTCGCCCCCTTTGATTTTCTGCAGGTGCGTGTCCGCCGCATTGGTCTCGATCGAGCGGAAGCGGGCCTTTTCTCCTGCCAGCGCACGGGCCTGGCGCAGGTCGTCGTTGACGAACAGGGCGGCGGCGGTGCGCTGGTTGGCGATGAGCTGGCCCAGCGTGTCGTCCAGGCTGGCGCGCTGTTCCGGAGAGAAGACCCAGCCCTGCTTGCGCAGCTTGGAAATGTGGCTGAGCAGACCGTGGTTGGCGATGTCGCCGGCGTGGCCGATATTGCTGGTGAACGCCAGGATGGCGTCCAGGCGCTGGATGTCCTCGCGCGTCATGTTCTCCTGGTCCAGGGTGGCCAGGTAGGTGGTGATGGCGTTTTCCAGCTTGTCCAGCGCGGCGTCCAGCTGGCGCGCCTGCACCATGCGGTGGCGGTTGTCGCGCTTGAAGCCGGCGCGGGCGTAGAGCAGCAGGGTCTGCAGCATGTCGGCCATGCGCAGAGCTTCGCGCGCGGCGTTGCCCAGGGCCACGGCCGGCACGTCATGGGCCCATTCATCCAGGTACTGGGGGCGCGACGGGTCGTTCGGATCCGCGCGCTTGGGCAGCCAGCGGGTCAGCAGGGCGGCGTAGGGCGTCAGCAGCGGCAGGAACACCAGGGCGATGACGGCGTTGAACAGGGTGTGGAAGTTGGCCACCGCGCGGGCCGGGTCGGACGCCAGGTCGCTCATCATGGGCTGCAGATAGGGCAGCAGGATCAGGCCGGCCAGCACGCCCAGCACCCGCGTCAGCAGGTTGCCCAGGGGCAGGCGGCGGGCGGCGGGATCGTCCCCGGTCACGCCTTCGATCATGGGGTTGATGGCGGTGCCGAGGTTGGCCCCCAGCACCAGCGCAAACGCGACGTGCGGCGCCACCATGTGATGGCTGGCCAGCGACATGACCAGCACCACCACGGCCACGCTGGAATGCGCCGCCCAGGTGAAGGCGGCTGCCAGCAGCACGGTGGCCACCGGCTGGGTCGACAGCGCGTCCAGGATCATGCCCAGCATGGGCGCGGTCTGGAAAGGCTGGAACAGTTCGACCAGTTGGTGCAGCGATAGCAGCAGCAGCCCCAGGCCGATGAAGACGCGGCCGAGGTCGCGCGTGCGGCCGGGCGGGTAGCGGCGGAACATCCACACGCCCGCGAGGATCAGGATGGGGGCGAGCGAGGTCAGGTCGAAGGACAGCAACTGGACGATGAGCGTGGTGCCGACGTTGGCGCCCAGCATGGCGGCCAGGGCCGGCGCCAGGCCGACGACGCCGCCGGCCGCGAAGCCCGTGATCATCAGGCCCGTGGCGGTACTGCTCTGCAGCGCGGCGGTAATGCCCAGTCCGGCGGCGAAGGCCCGCAGCCGGGTGCCCAGGGCCTTGCCCAACGCCGCGCCCAGGGCGGCCCCGAAGGCGCGCTGTACGCCTGTTTGGACCATGTGCACGCCCCAGAGGAGCAGGGCGACGTAGCCGGCGAAGTCAAGCAGGGTAATGAGTCCGGACATCCTGGCGTGTTTCCATTCTTTTATGACAAGTAATAATTCTGTAATGATCGCATGCGCGACGCTGCCGGGGGAACCTGTCCCCGCAATACAGCATACGCTTGCCGGGCCTGCTGCGCGCGGGCTGGCCTACGCGTATCATTGCCTCATCAATCCCAGATGCAATGGAGTTTTGCGTGGCCGTTTCCGTATTCGACCTGTTCAAGATAGGCATAGGCCCGTCTAGCTCCCATACGGTGGGCCCCATGCGGGCCGCCCTGTTGTTCGCGCAAGGCCTGGAGCGCGATGGACTCATGTCCAGCGTGGCCACGGTGCGCGCCGAGCTCTACGGCTCGCTGGGCGCCACGGGCAAGGGCCACGGCACCGACAAGGGCGTGCTGCTGGGCCTGATGGGCGAAGCCCCCGACACCGTCGACCCCGCCGCCATCGCCGGCATGATCGCGTCGGTGCGGGCCAGCCGCCAATTGCCGCTGCTGGGACGCTATCCGGTTCCTTTCGTCGAAAAGGAACACATGATGTTCTACCGCCGCGAAGCCATGGCGGAACATCCTAACGGCATGAAGTTTCACGCCTTTGACGCCAATGGCGAATCGCTGCGCGAGGCCCGCTACCTGTCGGTGGGGGGCGGCTTCGTGGTGACGGCCGGCGCGTCCAACAGCCAGGTCATCGCCGCGCACGACCAGTTGCCGTACCCGTTCCGCATGGGTCGAGAACTGATGGCCATGTGCAGCGAGAGCGGCCTGTCGGTGGCGCAGCTGATGATGAAGAACGAGCTGACCTGGCGCGACGAGGCCGAGGTGCATGCCGGGCTGGACCGCATCTGGCAGGTCATGCAGGACTGCGTGTCGCGCGGCTGCGGCATCAACTATCCGGAAGCGGACGGCGAACTGCCCGGCCCCTTGCGCGTGCGCCGCCGCGCGCCCGAGCTCTACCGCAACCTGACCCAGCGCGCCGAGCGCACCCTGTCCGATCCCCTGTCCGTGATGGACTGGGTCAATCTGTACGCCATGGCGGTCAACGAAGAGAACGCCGCGGGCGGGCGCGTCGTGACGGCGCCGACCAACGGCGCGGCCGGCATCATCCCGGCGGTGCTGCATTACTACGACCGCTTCGTGCCCGGTTCCAACCGCGAAGGCGTGCGCGACTTCCTGCTGACCGCGGCCGCCGTGGGCTTGCTCTACAAGTACAACGCCTCGCTGTCGGGCGCCGAGGTCGGCTGCCAGGGCGAGGTCGGCGTGGCCTGCTCGATGGCGGCGGGCGGCCTGGCCGCCGCCCTGGGCGGCACCGTCGAACAGGTCGAGAACGCGGCCGAGATCGGCATGGAGCACAACCTGGGCCTGACCTGTGACCCCGTGGGCGGCCTGGTTCAGATTCCCTGTATCGAGCGCAACGCCATGGCCTCCATCAAGGCCGTGAACGCTGCCCGCATGGCGCTGCGCGGCGACGGCCAGCACTACGTGTCGCTGGACTCCGTCATCAAGACCATGCGCGAAACCGGCGCCGACATGAAGACCAAGTACAAGGAAACCGCGCGCGGCGGGCTGGCGGTGAACATCGTCGAGTGCTGACGGGGGCGGGGTGACGACGATGCGGGAGGGCGAGCGGATGTCATGGCCTTGGGGGTCCTTTCCGAAGCAAGGGAAGAACGCAGGCCGGCGAGGAAATGGCAAACGGCACGCCTGCAGGCTGCAGCTGGCCGCTGTCCGGGTCGATGCGCATGCAGGAAATGCGGTGTTCGTCCTGGCTGGCGACCAGCAGGAAGCCGCCGTCCGGGGGGATGGCGGCGTCGCGCGGCGTGCGCCCGCCGGCGGGCCACAAGCCTATCGGCTCGAGCCACGGGGCGGATTCCAATAGCCGAAATCCCGCGATGCTGTCGTGGCCGCGGTTGGTCGCGTAGAGCCAGCGTCCGCTCGGATGCAGGCAGAGCGCGGACGCGGAGTTGGCGTTGTGCCAATCTGCGGGCAGCGTGCCGATCCGGGTGAGCGCCTGTGCATGGGGATTGCGTGCCGTGGGCAGTTGAACGACGGTCACGCTATTGGACAGTTCGTTGAGCACGAAGGCGCGGGTACCGGCCGGATTCAGCCGCAGATGGCGCGGCCCGGAACCTGGTCCGATCTGCAGCTGCAGGTCCGGGAGCAGATCCAGCGTGGCGCCCCGCAGGGCATGGCGGGCGACGCTGTCGGTACCCAAGTCACACAGGTAGACCGCATCGCCGGACGGGGTCGGCTGGGCGCAATGCACATGGGGGCTCGCCTGGCGGTCGCTGCGCGGACCGCTGCCATGGCGCACGATGATGTCGGGCGGGGAGATGGGCAACCCTTGTCCGTCGAGCCGGTAGCTCAGGAGTTCGCCGCTGCCATAGTTGGACACGAAGAGGCGGTCCGCCGCAGGGGTCAGGCAGATGTGGCAAGGGCTGGCGCCAGGGGTAGGCACATTGAGCAAGTGCCGCAGCGTGGCCGCGTCGTCGACCGCGTAGACGTCGATGCTGGCGCCTTCTTCCTGCTCGCTCACGCCATACAGCAGGCCGAGGGACGCGGAATGGCACAGGTAAGAGGGATTGACGCTATGCCTGTGCACCAGCAATTCACGCAGCGCGGCCGTCGCGGAGTCGAAACTCAGCAGGTGGATGCCGCGCCCTATGCCATGCACATGCGGCATCGGCCGCGTATAGGTGCCCACGGCAATCAGCCAGTTGCCCGTTCCGCGGGCCGGGGAGTGCGTATTCGATTCAGCCATGGTCTGCCCTCGACATCACGTCTATCCATACGGCCAGGACCGGCGCCAGGCCCCTGAAGTTATGCCCCCACCCCATTTAAGCAGGAATATCTGATCGTCAATCGTCCTCGGGGGGCCCGCCTCGCATCCTTGGGGCGGTTTTTCTTTTGGACGGAGCCGGAAAAGACGATGGCCCGCGCAGGCGGGCCATCGAGTCAGGGTGACGGGCGCGCGGCCCGTCTGAGCGAAAGGCTTAGATCACGCGTGCATTTTGCAGCGCGGCGATGCGGGCCGGAATCGGCGGGTGCGAGGCGAACATCGCGGCCAGGCCGCCCTTGCCGGTGATGCCCGAGGCCTCGAAGGACTTGGGCAGCTCGCCCGGTTCCAGGCCGCCCAGGCGGGCCAGGGCGCGGATCATGGGTTCGCGGGCGCCCATCAGGTGAGCCGAGCCGGCGTCGGCGCGATATTCGCGCTGACGCGAGAACCAGGCCACGATGATCGAGGCCAGCACGCCGAAGATGATTTCACAGACCAGCACGGTGATGTAGTAGCCCGGGCCGATGCCGCGTTCGTTCTTGAACACCACGCGGTCGATGAAGTAGCCGACCACGCGGGCCAGGAACACGACAAAGGTGTTCACCACGCCCTGGATCAGCGTCAGCGTGACCATGTCGCCGTTGGCGATGTGCGCGACTTCGTGGGCCAGCACGGCGGCGACTTCTTCCTCGCTCATGCTTTCCAGGAGGCCGGTGGACACCGCGACCAGGGAGTCGTTCTTGAAGGCGCCGGTGGCGAAGGCGTTGGGGGCGCCTTCATAGATGGCGACTTCCGGGCGGCCGATGCCGGCGCGGTCGGCCAGTTGGTGCACGGTGTCGACCAGCCAGGCTTCGCGCTGGTTGCGGGGCGAGTTCGGGTCCAGCACCTGGGCGCCGGTGCTCCATTTGGCCATGGGCTTGCTGATCAGGAGCGAGATGATCGCGCCGGTGAAGCCGACCACCACCGAGAAGATCAACAGGGCGTTCAGGTTCAGGCCGTTGGCGGTGATGTAGCGGTCCACGCCCAGGATGCGCAGCGTGGCCGACAGCACCAGCATGACAGCCAGGTTGGTCAGGACGAACAGGACAATGCGTTTCATGTTTTTTGTGTTCCTCTGCGAGCAGGATATGCCGGGATTCGACACTGCTGCGGGCAGCCAGTTCCCCGACTCGCGGCGCCGCTTCCGGTGACGGAGAGTATAGTATCGCTTTCCCTTATTCCTCTTCACTTTTCCCTTAGCGTAGACCCCCATGCAGGCACTCTGGATGTTGCTGGCGTCCGCCATGTTCGCCATCATGGGTTCGTTCGTGAAGCTCGGCACCGAACACGGCGCCTCGCTGCCGCAAGTCGTTCTGTTTCGTGGACTGCCGTCGGTCATCCTGCTGCTGATCTGGGCCCGCGCCGGCCGCCAGTCCATCATTCCCGTGAGCTGGAAACTCCACCTGTGGCGCAACCTGTCCGGCGTCACCTCGATGTGGCTGGGCTTTTTCGCCATCGCCCATCTGCCCCTGGCCACCGCCACCAGCCTGAACTACACCGCGCCGCTGTTCATCGCCTGCTGGATGCTGGGCTGGGGCGGCGCGCAGCGCGACCCCGTGCGCATCGTGGCGGTGGCGCTGGGGTTCCTGGGCGTGATCGCGGTGCTGCGGCCCAGCATCAACGAGGACCAGTGGCTGGCCGCCCTGTTGGGGATGACCGCAGGTGCCATGTCGGCCATCGCCATGATGCAGATCCGCCAGCTAGGCCGGGTTGGTGAACCTGAATGGCGCACCGTGCTGTTCTTCTCCGTGGCCGTTTGCGTGTCCAGCCTGGCCGGACTGCTGTTCGAGGGCTGGGGACACGCCGACTGGACCGGCTACCTCTCGCTGCTGGGCGTGGGCGTGACGGGCCTGTTCGGCCAGTTGGCCATGACCCGCGCCTTCGGCCTGGGGTCGGCGCTGCTGACGGCGGCGCTGCAGTACAGCACCATCATCTTCGCGGCCTTGCTGGGCATGGGCTTCTGGGGCGAACAGCTGGACGCCCTGGCCTGGGCCGGCATGGGCCTGATCATTTTCGCGGGCCTGTTGTCGATCTGGCGCACCATGCGCGATCCGAAGCCGGCCTGAGCCGCGGTCGCCCCACACCCTTACAGGAGCACACCGAATGCCGATGACCCTGATTTCCGCCGCCGAACTGGCCGCGCGCCTGGATGCGCCGGACGTGCGCGTGTTCGACGTGCGCCACGATCTGACCAACCACGCGGCGGGCCGTCAGGCCTATGACGCGGGCCACATCCCCGGCGCGCGCTACCTGGATCACGAAACCGAGCTGTCCGCAGCCCGCACCGGCAAGAACGGCCGTCATCCGTTGCCGTCGCGAGGCGCGTTCGGCGCGCTCATGGCCGCCCACGGCGTGACGCCCAAGACCCTGGTGGTGGCCTACGACGCCAGCGGCGGCATGTACGCCGCGCACCTGTGGTGGATGTTGCGCTGGCTGGGCCACGACCAGGTGGCGGTGCTGGACGGCGGCTGGCAGGCCTGGACCGCGGCCGGCCTGCCGACCACGACCGAAGCCGGCGCCGCCGTGCGCGCGGGCCAGCCGGTGGAGCCGGGCGCCTCGCTGGCGGGTTCGGTGGATGCGCAGGCGGTGCTGGACAACATCGCCCGTCCGGCCTTCACCGTGATCGACGCGCGCGCGGCCAACCGCTACCGCGGCGAGGTCGAGCCCATGGACCCGGTGGCCGGCCACATTCCGGGCGCGTTGAACCGTCCCAACGGCGAGAACCTGCAGGCCGACGGCCGTTTCAAGCCGGCCGCGCAGTTGCGCGAGGAGTTCGCCAGCCTGCTGGACGGCCGCGATCCGGCGGCCATCGTGCATCAGTGCGGCTCGGGCATCACGGCTTGCCACAACCTGCTGTCCATGGAAATCGCGGGCTTGTCCGGTTCGCGCCTGTACCCGGGCTCCTGGAGCGAGTGGTGCAGCGATCCGTCCCGCCCGGTGGCCACGGGCGCTCAGTGACCTGACGCCTGGACCTGATGCCCGGGCCTGGACGCCCGGGCGTCCGCGAATACCCGGGCACCCAGAAAGTCCACCAGCGCCCGGACCTTCGGCGACGGGTGCTTGCTGGCAGGCCACAGGATGTGGAAGACGTTGGTCCGCTCCGATTTGCCTTTCAGGACCTGCACCAGGCGGCCATCCGCCAAGGGTTCGCGGATGGCGAAGTCCGGCAGGTAGGCAATACCCAGTCCTTGCAGCGCGAAGCAGGCGCGCGTCTCGATGTTGTTGCAGATCATCGAGACGGGCAGCTGCAGCTCTGGCTCGCCTTCGGCTTGCCGCAGAGCCCAAGTCTCCAGCTTGCCGCTGCTGGGAAAGCGGTAGTGCAGGCAGCTATGGCGCAGCAGGTCGGCCGGCGTTTTGGGCGTGCCGCGGCTGGCCAGGTAGGCGGGGGAGGCGACCAGCAGGATCTGGAACGCGCCGAGGCGGCGCGCCGACAGGCGCGAGTCGGCGGGTTCGCCCGTGCGCACCACGGCATCGAAGCCCTCTTCGATCACGTCCACCATCCGGTCGGTGAAATCCAGGTCGAGTTCGATCTCGGGATACTCGCGCATGAACTCGCCCAGCACCGGCAGCACCAGTCCGCTGACCAGCGGCAGGCTGACGCGAAGGCGTCCGCGGGGCGCGGCGGCGGCCTGCGACAGCTCCAGTTCGGCCGCTTCGATCTCGGCCAGGATGCGGCGGCTGCGTTCCAGGAACAGAGCGCCCTCGGCCGTCAAGGTGACGCTGCGCGTACTGCGGTGGAACAGGCGCACGCCCAGCTTTTCTTCCAACCGCGCCACGCTCTTACCGATGGCGGATGCCGACACGCCCAGCAGCCTGCCGGCGGCGACGAAGCTGCGCGTTTCCGCAACCTGCACGAACACGACAAAGCCATTGAGGCTATCCATCTGGTTTCCTTGATTGCGGACATCTGGTTCCGCAGAAGAAGGAAATGTAGCCTACTTTTTCTTTAATCTCCGGGCCTATATCGTCTCGGCACCAAGCTGCAACCGAGGTGCCTGAGATGAAAAAACCTACGAATTCCCCGCGTCCGCGCACTGCGCCGGCGCTTCCACCCGCCGGCCGCGACCGGCTGCCGCTGGGCGCCTTGCTGGCGCTGGCGATGGCCGGCTTCATCACCATCCTGACCGAGGCGCTGCCGGCCGGGCTGCTGCCGCAGATGGCGCAGGGCCTGGCCGTGTCCCAGGCCAGTATCGGCCAGACCGTCACCATCTATGCGATCGGGTCGCTGGCGGCGGCGATCCCGCTGGTCGCCGCGACCCGGGGCGTGCGGCGGCGTCCGCTGCTGCTGGCGGCGATCGCCGGGTTCGTGCTGGCCAATACAGTGACCGCGTTGTCTTTCAGCTATGTGCTGACCCTGGCCGCGCGCTTCCTGGCCGGCATGTCGGCGGGATTGTTGTGGGCGCTGCTGGCGGGCTACGCCGCGCGTATGGTGCCCGCACATCAGCAGGGCCGCGCGATCGCGGTGGCGATGCTGGGCGCGCCGCTGGCGCTGTCGCTGGGCGTGCCTGCCGGAACTTTTCTTGGGGCGCTGTGGGGGTGGCGCATCGGCTTTGGCATCATGAGCGCGCTGGCAGTGCTGCTGATGGTCTGGGTGCGCTTGCGGGTGCCGGACTTTGCGGGACAGGCCCGGGGCAAGCAACTGCCGCTGCGGCATGTCTTCCTGCTGCCCGGCGTGCGTCCGGTGCTGTTCGCGGTGCTGGCGTTCGTTCTCGCGCACAACATTCTCTACATCTACATCGCACCGTTCCTGGCATCGCTGGGCATGGCCGCAAGCACCGAGCTGGTGCTGCTGGTGTTCGGACTCAGTTCCCTGGCCGGGATCTGGCTGGTCGGGACGTTGATCGACCGCCATTTGCGGGCGCTGACTTTGGCTTGCGTCGCCCTGTTCGGCCTGGCCGCGTTGGCGCTGGGTATCGCGGGCGGCATGCCGGCCATGCTTTATCTGTCGGTGGGGGCTTGGGGCGTGGCGTTCGGCGGTTCGCCGACGCTGTTCCAGACCGCGCTGGCCAAGACGGCGGGCGACGCCGCGGACGTGGCGCAGTCGATGCTGGTGACCGCGTGGAACACGGCGATTGCCGCGGGCGGTATCGTTGGCGGCGCGTTGCTCGAACGCCTGGGCGTGGGCGCGTTCGTGCCGGCCCTGCTGGCGCTGCTGGCGGCGACGCTGGCGGTCGTCTGGGCCGCCAGGACGCATGGCTTTCCCGCCAGCCCTACCAGATGGCAGCCAGCTTGACCCGCCCCGAGATGCTTTCGGCGATTTCCAGGAAATGGTCCAGGGGCGGCGTCGCCAGCCCCGGAACCTTGGCCATGTCGTCCCACCGCCTCAGGCGGATCGCATCCGGCGCGCCCGGCATGCTCGCGAATTCCACCGCCTGGCTCGCATCGAAACTGCCCCCCTGCAGCGCCAGGCTGCGTTTCGAATCCTCCGAGAGCGACGCTTCATATTGCGGTTCCACATAGCAGAGGTAGCGCTTGGCTTCCACATGCAGCCGGATCGGATCCAGCACCGCCGAGCTGAACAGGCCGCGCAGGAAGGGCAGGACGAAGTACTGGTGCTTGTCGTCGATGCCGCGCAGCGTGGGCGTGCCGGGCCGGTCGGCGATGAGATGGCCCAGGTCGTGCAGCAGGCTGGCGGTGATCAGATGGGCGCCGGCGCCGTTGCGTTCCGCCAGCGCCGCGGTCTGCAGCGCGTGCCGCAGGTGGCTGACGGATTCGCCGTCATAGGAGCGGTGTCCGCGCTCCAGGAAAATCTGCTCGATATCTTGCAAGGTCAAGGCCATGGTTGTCTCCTGGGTGGCCGCATAGGGGAGGGCGGCGCTCAGCCGGCGGCTGGCGCCATCTCCAGAAAGCGCGCGATCAACTGCACCGGTTGGCGCTCGCGCAGGCAGTACAGGTATTCGTGCATCACGATGTCGGCGCCCTCGATGTCCAGGGCCGCCAGGTCGGGATGGGAAGGGATCTCGCGCGAGGGGATCAGGCTGATTCCCAGGCCGCACAGGGTGGCTTGGCGGATGGATTCACGGCTGCCGATTTCCAGCGTGCGGCGCACCGTGACGCCAGCCGCCAGCAAGGCGTCCTCCGTCAGTTGCCGCGTCATGGAGCCGGGTTCGCGCAACAGCAGCGCGTGGTCGGCCAGGTCGGCCAGTCGGACCCGGCCGCGGCGCGCCAGGGGATGGTCGCGATGCGCCACGACCCGGATGGGGTCGGCGGCGATCATGCGCCGGTACAGGTGCTTGTCATCCATCAGAAACGACGACGTGGCAATCTCTATGCGATAGTCATGCAGCGCCTGGAGCATGCTTTGCGAGTTGCCGATAGCCAGCGTCAGATCTATGCCCGGGTAGCGCTGGTTGTAGGCGCGCACCGTGTCCATGATGTAGTAGGGGCCGGTGGCGCCGATGCGCAGATTGCCTTCGCGCAGGTCGCTGGCGTCGCGCAGGCGGAAGTCGATCTCGGTTTCCTGCTGGACCAGTTTTTCCACCATGGGCATCAGGCTGTGGCCCGCGTCCGACAGGCGCATGCCGCGCCCCTGGCGGTGGAACAGTTCGACGCCGTAACGCGACTCCAGCTGGCGCAATTGCCCGGTCACCGTGGGCTGGCTGACGCCCAGCTGGGCGGCGGCCTTGGTGACGGTGCCGCAGCGGGCCACGGCGTAGAAGGATTTGAGTTCGGCGACAAGCACGGTGCAGGGGGCGGAATAGGGCGCAATGCGCAAGACCGCCAGTACACCAAAATAATTTGATGTTTTTATTACTGCATTTGCGCGAAGTGTCATAAACACTCAATACGCGTCTTCCATACTGCCTTCGTTCCCAAACCGGAGGCCCCATGGCCGAACGCGATACCGCATTTCTCTCTGTCAGGCATCTAGTGAAGCGCTTTGGCAGCCATACCGCGCTGTCGGACGTCTCGCTCGACATCCGCGCCGGGGAGCTGGTGTGCCTGCTGGGCCCCTCGGGCTGCGGCAAGACCACCTTGCTGCGCGCCATCGCCGGCCTGGAACGCCAGGACAGCGGCACCATCGTCCTGTCCGGGCGCGACATCTCGCACGCCGAACCGCAGGCGCGCGACTACGGCATCCTGTTCCAGTCGTACGCGCTGTTTCCCAACCTGACCGTGGCCCAGAACGTGGCCTACGGCCTGAGCGGCAAGCGCGCCCACCGCAACCACGTCGCCAACCGCGTCGAGGAAATGCTGACGCTGGTCGGCCTGGCGGGCGCGGCGGATAAATACCCGGGACAGATCTCTGGCGGGCAGCAGCAGCGCGTGGCCCTGGCGCGCGCGCTGGCGCCGTCGCCATCCTTGCTGCTGCTGGACGAGCCCATGTCGGCGCTGGACGCCCGCGTGCGCGAGCATCTGCGCATCGAGCTGCGGGCCTTGCAAAAGCGCCTTTCCATCACCACGCTGATGGTCACGCATGATCAGGAAGAGGCCATGGTGATGGCCGACCGCATCGCCGTCATGAATGGCGGGATCATCGAGCAGTACGGCACGCCGCGCGAACTCTACCGCCAACCCGGCTCGGCCTTCATCGCCGATTTCGTGGGCGAGGCGAACTGGCTGCCGTTCGAACGCCTGGATGCGCACCGCGCCCGTGTCGGACGCCAGGAACTGGCCGTGGACGAGGCGCTGGATGCCGCCAGCGGCAAGCTGTTCGTGCGCCCGGAAGCCGTGCGCGTCAGCACCGCGCGCCCGGACCAGCCCAACGCCATGCTGGCCGATGTGCTGGACGGCGTGTTCCTCGGCCGCGGCTATCGCCTGGCCCTGCGCCTTGAGGGCGTACCCGGCAGCACGGTGCATTCCATCGTGTCCCCTGAAATCGGAGACGCCCTGCTGGGCCCTCACGCCGCCAGCCGCTGCTGGGTGGAGCTGCCGCGCCATGCGATACGCGCCTACGCTTGATCCGGCCATGACCCGTTCCTCCAACGCCGCCGCGCCGGCAGCTGGAAGCTTCGCAACGCCGGCGCCTGCGCCAGCGCTGGGCCGCCGCCCGCTGCCAGCCTGGGTTGGCGCCTTCGGCCTGGCCGCCGGGCAGGGCGCCCTGGCGCTGGGCCTGCTGCTGTTCCTGGCGCTGCCCTTGGCCGCCATCTTGCTCAAGTCCGTGACCGACAGCGACGGCGCCTGGGCCGGGCTGTCGGTGCTTGCGGACATCATCGGCGGCGACGGCTTCATGGCCATGGTCGCGCGCAGCCTCGCGGTGGGCGTCGTGACGACGCTGCTGGTCGTGCCCTGCGCCTACGGATTCGCCTACGGCCTGACCCGCACGCGCTTGCCGGGCAAGGGCCTGCTGCGCACCGTCGCCTTGCTGCCGCTGCTGGCGCCGTCGCTGCTGCCGGGCATCGCGCTGGTGTACCTGCTGGGCAACCAGGGCCTGCTCAAGAGCCTGACGGGCGGCGCGACCATCTACGGTTTCTGGGGCATCGTCGTGGGCGAGGCTTTCTATACCTTCCCGCACGCGCTGATGATTCTGCTGACCGGCCTGGCGCTGGCCGATGGCCGTCTTTATGACGCCGCGCGCGCCATGGGCGCGGGCCCCTGGCGCACCTTCCTGACGGTGACCCTGCCGGGCACCCGCTACGCCGTGTTTTCGGCCTGCTGCGTGGTGTTCACGCTGACGGTTACCGACTTCGGCGTGCCCAAGGTCGTGGGCGGCGACTACAACGTGCTGGCGATGGAAGCCTACAAGGCCGTGGTCGGCCAGCAGAACTTTCCCAAGGGCGCGGCCATCGGCATCCTGCTGCTGCTTCCCGCGATCCTGACCTTCGCCCTGGACCGGCGGCTGCGCGCCCGCCAGGGCGCCCAACTGAGCGGCCGGGCCCAGCCCTATGCCGCCGGCGTCAACCGCCGCCGCGATGCCGCGTTCCTGGCGCTGGCCGGCGTGCTGGCGGCGTTCCTGCTGCTGATCATCGGCGTGGCGGTGTGGGCGTCCTTCGTGAAGATGTGGCCCTACAACCTGTCGATGTCGCTGCGTTCGTACGACTTCGACAATATGGACGGCGGCGGCTGGCTGGCCTGGCGCAACAGCCTGCAACTGGCGTTCTGCACCGCCCTGGCCGGCACGGCGGTGGTCTTCACCGGCGCATGGATGATGGAAAAAGTGCCTGCCCGCAGCTCGCTCACGCGCGGTCTGCGCGGCATGGTCGGCATGCTGGCGCTGATGCCCATGGCCGTACCCGGCCTGGTGCTGGGCCTGGGCTACATCTTCTTCTTCAACAGCCTGTCGAACCCGCTGAACCTGCTGTACGGCACCATGCCGCTCCTGGTCCTGTGCACCATCGTCCACTTCTACACCAGCGCGCACCTCACCGCCGCCACCGCGCTCAACGCGCTGGACCCCGAATTCGAGGCGGCCTCCGCGTCGCTCAAGGTGCCGCGCCTGACGACCTTTGTCCGCGTGACATTGCCGATGTGCCTGCCGGCGGCGCTGGACGTGGCCCGCTACCTGTTTGTTTCCGCCATGACCACGGTGTCCGCAGTCGTGTTCCTTTACAGCCCGTCGACGGTGCTGGCCGCGGTCGCGGTGCTGAACATGGACGACGCCGGCTTCATCGGTCCTGCCGCCGCCATGTGCACCGTGATCATGGCCAGTTCGGCCGCGGCCGCCCTGGTCCTGCACCTGGCCAGCCGCGCACTGGTGGCGCGCAGCCAGGCCTGGCGCCGCCCCGCGGCCCATTGAACGATTTCTCAAGGAAGACCCTCATGACTGTTTCGCCTTTGCCCGTCCGCCTGGAAGCGGTGATTTTCGACTGGGCCGGCACGCTGGTCGACTTCGGCTCCTTCGCGCCCACCAAGGTGTTCGTGGACGCGTTCTCGCAGTTCGGCGTGGAGATGTCGCTGGCGCAGGCCCGCGGCCCCATGGGCATGGGCAAGTGGGACCACATCCGCACGCTTTGCAACGATCCCGTGATCGCCAGCCAGTACCAGGCCCAGTTCGGCCGCTTGCCCACCGATGACGACGTGACCGCCATCTATGAGCGCTTCCTGCCGATGCAGCTGGACAAGGTCGCCCAGTATTCGGCGGCTATCCCCGGCGCGGCCGAGTTGCTGCGCGCCCTGCGCCAGCGCGGCCTGAAGATCGGCTCGTGCTCGGGCTATCCCGCCAGCGTCATGCGCCGCGTGGTCGAACGCGCCGCCTCCGAAGGCCTGGAACCCGATTGCATCGTCGCCAGCGACGACGTGCCGCGCGCGCGGCCGGCGCCCGCGATGGCGCTGAAGAACGTGGTCGAACTCGGCCTGTCCGACGTCGCCGCCTGCGTCAAGGTCGACGACACCGCGCCCGGCATCGAAGAAGGACGCCGCGCCGGCATGTGGACCGTGGGCCTGCTGCTGTCGGGCAACGCCGCCGGCCTGACGCTGGAGGAATACCTGAGCCTGGACGACGCAGGCCGCCAGAAGGCCCGCACCGCCGCCAGCCTGGAGCTGTCGCCCGCCGCGCCGCACTACCTGATCGACACCGTCGCCGACCTGCCTGGCGTGATCGCCGACATCGAATCCCGCTTGTCCGCAGGCCAGCGCCCTTAACCCTCAACCACCTGTCTGCATCGCTTGCCGGGGCCGGTTCGCGCCAGCCCTGGGGGCTTCCCTCAGCCTTTTTCCGCTTACCCACGGAGTACTTCATGAATCGCTACAAGCTGCTTGCACTGGCCGCCGCCCTGACGGGCGTGATGGGCGCCGCCTCCGCCGAGACCACGCTGACGGTCTACACCGCGCTCGAAGCCGACCAGATCAAGGCCTATCAGGCCGCGTTCGAGAAGGCCAATCCCGACATCAAGATCCAGTGGGTGCGCGACTCCACCGGCATCATCACCGCCAAGCTGCTGGCCGAGAAGAACAACCCCAAGGCCGACGCCATCTGGGGCCTGGCCGGCACTTCGCTGGGCCTGATGGACAAGGAAGGCATGCTGCAGCCCTACGCCCCCAAGGGCCTGGACCAGATCGCCGCCAACATGCGCGACGCCAAGGCCGAGCCCAGCTGGGTCGGCATGGACGGCTTCGCCGCCGCCATCTGCTTCAACACCATCGAAGCCGAAAAGCAGAAGCTGCCCAAGCCGACCTCGTGGCAGGACCTGACCAAGCCGGTGTACGCCGGCAAGATCGTCATGCCGAACCCGGCGTCGTCGGGCACCGGCTTCCTGGACGTCAGCGCCTGGCTGCAGATCTTCGGTGAAGAGAAGGGCTGGGCCTACATGGACGCCCTGCACAAGAACATCGGTTCGTACACGCACTCGGGCTCCAAGCCGTGCAACATGGCCGCCGCCGGCGAATTCCCGATCGGCGTGTCGTTCGACTACCGCGCCGCCAAGCTGAAGGCCGACGGCGCGCCGGTCGAGGCCGTGTTCCCCTCGGAAGGCCTGGGCTGGGAAGTGGAAGCCACCGCCATCATGAAGGGCACCAAGAACCTGGAAGCCGCCCGCAAGCTGGCCGACTTCTCCGCCAGCCGCGAAGCCAACGAGCTGTACAAGGCGAACTTCGCCGTGCTCGCCATCCCGTCGATCGCCACGTCCAATCCGAACCTGCCAGCCGACCTGATGCAACGCATGATCAAGAACGACTTCACCTGGGCCGCCACCAACCGCGACCGCATCATCGCCGAGTGGACCAAGCGCTACGACGGCAAGTCCGAGCCGAAGAAGAAGTAAGTCGGTTTGACCGCGGCGGCGCAGGACGCCGCCGCGCCCCGGGAGCGCCCGCCAGGGCGGCTTCCGCCGCATTTCCCTTTGCAATGTTCCACAGATGAAAAATTTCGACGTAGTCGTGGTGGGCGCCGGCATGCTGGGCATCGCCCACGCCTGGGCCGCCGCCAAGCGCGGCCTGTCGGTGGCCGTGATCGAGCGCAGCCGCCAGGCGCATGGCGCCACCATCCGCAATTTCGGCCAGGTCATCGTGACGGGCCAGGCCCCCGGCATGATGCTGTCGCACGCCCAGCAGGCGCGCGAGCTATGGCTGGAACTGGCGGGGCGCGCGGGTTTCCATGTGCGCGCCAACGGCGCCCTGGTGCTGGCGCGCAACGCCGAAGAGGCGGACGTGCTGCAGGAATTCGCCGACACGCGCATGCGCCAGGAAGGCTATCGCGCCGAACTGCTGTCGGGCCGCGAGGTGGCCCGCTTGTACGGCGGCCAGCTGGCGCATCACTGCGCCGGCCTGCAAGGCCATGACGATCTGCAGATCTATTCGCGCGAGGCGCTGCCGGCCATCACGCGCTACCTCGCGGAGTCGCTGGGCGTGACGTTCATCACCGGCACGCTGGCGCGCGCGGTCGAGGGCGGGCTGGTGTGCACCTCGGCGGGAGAATTCAAGGGCGGGCACGTGTTCGTCTGTCCCGGGCACGACTACCTGACCCTGCTGCCCGAGCGCTTCGCGCCGATGAACCTGGAGGTCACGCGCCTGCAGATGCTGCGCGCCGCGTTCGAGACCCAGCCCATCGCGCTGGACCGCCCCTTGCTGACCGGCCTGTCCTGCGTGCATTACGGCGCATTCTCGGACCTGCCGTCGGCGCTGGCGCTGCGCGACGTGATCCAGGCGCGCACGCCCATGCTGCTGGAGAACGGCATCCACCTGCTGATCAGCCCCACGCCCTATGGCGAACTGATCATCGGCGATTCGCACCGCTACGGCCAGGACGCGCCGCCGTTCAACGACGAAGCGGTCGACAACGCCATGCTGGACCTGGCGACCCAGGCGCTGGGTGCGCGCTTGCGCGTGTTGGAGCGCTGGCAGGGCGTCTATGGCGCGCACGGCCCGGCGCCGTTCTCGGTCATGCCGGTGGACCCGGCCACGACGGTGGCGGTGATGCACTCGGGCGTGGGCATGACGGTGGGTCTGGCCATCGGCGAGCGCACGGTGGCGGGCGCGCTGGGCCGCTGATCGCGGCAGCCGGAAAGAAGAAAGGCCTCGCATATGCGAGGCCTTCTTGCATGGGAGAGGCGCCGAAGCCAGGCTTCAGACCCGCTCCTGCATGATGCGCCGATACCATTCATGGAAGTGCTGCATGCCGTCTTCCATGGGCGACTGGTAGGGGCCGGTTTCGTTCACGCCGCGCAGCATCAGCGCCTTGCGGCCCGCGTCCATGCGCTCGGCGATCTCGTCGTCCTCGATGGCCGTTTCCATGTAGGCGGCGCGCTGCGCCTCGACGAATTCGCGCTCGAAGGCGGCGATTTCCTCGGGGTAGTAGAACTCGACCACGTTGACCGTTTCCTGCGGGCCCTTCGGGTACAGCGTGGAGAGCACCAGCACGTGCGGATACAGCTCGATCATGTGGGTCGGGAAGTACGTGACCCAGACCGCGCCGAAATCCGGCGCATCGCCTTCGCGGAACGCCAGCAGGCGGTCATGCCATTGCTTGTAGACATCGGAGCCCGGCTGCGCCAGGGCGTTGTGCACGCCGACCTTCTGCAGGCTGTACCAGTCGTTGAACTCCCAGCTCAGGTCGTCGCAAGTGACGAAGCGGCCCAGGCCCGGGTGGAACGGACCGACGTGGTAATCCTCGAGGTAGACCTCGATGAAGGTCTTCCAGTTGTAGTTGCACTGGTGAACTTCGACGTGGTCCAGCACGTAGTCGCCGAAGTCGAATTCCGGACGCGAGAACAGCGGCGCCATGTCGGCGGCCGGATCGCGCGGGCCTTCGAACAGCAGGCCATGGCAGTCGCGCAGGCGGAACTTCTGCAGGTTCATGCAGGGCGTGGTGGCGAACTGGGGCGCGCCCAACAACTCGCCCTGGTTGTTGTACGTCCAACGATGCAAGGGGCAAACGATATTGCCGCCGGTTGCCTTCAGATTGCCATGCGTATTGCAGTTGCCGGCCACATTGCCGGTCTCGCCGCCAAGCATCAGCGCCTGGCGGTGGCGGCAGACATTTGAGATGAGTTCGACGCCTTGCTGATTGCGAACCAGCACGCGTCCTCCGTCTTCCTGGACCAACGTACGCCAATCCCCGATTTCGGGCACCACTTTCTGGTGGCCGACGTATTGCGAGGATTGCTTGAAAATGAGTTCTTGCTCGCGGGCAAAGAGGGCTTCGTCAAAATACGCGCTGACGGGTAGCTGGGTGCGAGCTGGCACTACATGTGCCATCCGACCGATGTCGGTCATGATTCCCCCCGCTCGGATAAAAAAGCCAGGACGGAGAGGCTTTTGCCTGGCGGCTTTGAAATCCGCAGGATGCGTTCCGTGCTGGCGCGAAGAAAAATCGGTGTCTGGCCGATCAAATAAGCCGTGAATTGTACCCCAAGCCCTTACCCCGCGCCCGTGAAGATCTGCGAAGCTTCGTGAAGTTATGCCGTAGCCGTCGTGCACGCGCTACGCGCGGCATAACCCCTTGAAGATGTAGGCCTTTCAGACGAAGCGCCGGGTCGCCGGATGACGTCTCATCAGCCAGCTGCTGGCGGCCGACAACATGAACACGGCCACCGCCAGCACGGGCAGCGTCCAGGCCTCGTTGCGCGCGCCCGTCAGGGCGCCGGCGCGATGCGCCACGTCGAGGAACAGCGGATGGATCAGGTAGACGCCGAAGGTCAGCGGCGCCAGCGAGGCCAGCCGCGGCAGCCGCGGCGACGAAACGATCCACTGGAACGCGGCCAGCGACATGAACGGCACCGTCAGGCTGAAGTAATCGTAGAAGTAGGTATCCAGCGCGCGGTTGCTCGACATCGAATACACGCCCAGCGCGGTCGCGGCCACGCTGGCCGCCAGCATCAGGCCAGGGCGCGGGATGCGCATCTGGCCGTCGAAGATCAGGCGGCCCGCCACGAAGTAGCCCAGATAGGGCAGGAACCAGGTCAGGAAGAAGCCCGCGGGCGCGCCCAGCGCGCGGCGATACAACGCGTCCAGGATCGCCACGCCCAGGATGCCGACCACCCACAAGGCGCGGGCGCGCGGCGTGCTGCGCGCATACAGGATGCGCACCAGCGGCGCGAACAGGTACAGGCCCACGATCATGTACAGGTACCACAGGTGGTAGTACGGCTCGCCCTGCACCAGCTTGCGCGGCCAGAACGAAAAATCGATGCGGCCGTCGTCCCACCAATCCAGCGCCGTGCGCCAGGCCAGATAGAAAAACGTCCAGAACAAGAGCGGCGCGCAGATCCGCGCCATGCGCCGGCTGTAGAACTGGCGCGCGTCCTGCGGCTTGTCGGGGTCCAGCAACAGGGCGCCGCTGACCATGACGAACACGGGCACGCACCAGCGCGCCGCCGAGTCGTACAGATTGGCGGCCAGCCACGCTCCGCCGCCGTACACCGCGGGGTTGCTTACCACCATGGCCGCGCTGTGCAGCAGCACCACGGCCACCGCCGCCAGCCAGCGGGCGGCATCCAGGCGCGCATATTTCTCTTCGGCGTACGGCATCGGGCTCCCATGGCGGTGTCTACTTTTTCACCATAGCAGCGGGCAGCGTCCTGGTTCTGTATCCAGGGGTTAGAGGGCATATCGACGCGCATGAAAAACCGGCAGGGGCGCTGGAGCCCTCTGCCGGCGGATGCCGCGCGGCGCGGCGCATTCACGGGCGGGCGCGGACCCGCCTACGTTTTGTCACGAAACCAGCCGTGCCATCATTGCAGGACGATATTGGCCTGCTTGATCAGCTGCGCCACGATGGGCTGTTCAGTCTTGATCTGCTTGTCCAGTTCCGCGGCCGTGCCCGAGCGCGGGTCGATGCCCATGTCCAGCATGCGCTTCTTGATGGTCTCGTCCTGCAGGGTCTCGGTCAGGGCCTGCTGCAGCTTTTCCATCACGGGGGCGGGCGTGCCCTTGGGCGCCACGAAGCTGAACCAGGCGGTCATGTCGAACGCGGGATAGCCTTGCTCGGCCAGCGTCGCCAGTTTGGGCTGCGTCGCCAGGCGGCCTGGGCTGGTGATGGCGAAGACCTTGACCTTGCCAGCATCGGCCTGCGGCATGCCGGTGGCCACCATGTCGAAGAAAAGGTCCACGTCGCCGCTGACCAGCGCGGGCAGGGCCTGGGTCGCGCCCTTGAAGGGCACATGCAGGATGTCGATGCCTGCGCGTTCCTTGAACAGTTCGCCCGCCAGGTGAGAGGACGTGCCAGGGCCGAAGGTGGCGAAGGTCAGCTTGCCCGGATTCTGCTTGGCGTAGGCCACCACATCCTGGGTGCTGTTGAACGGCCGCTTGGGGCTGGACAGCAGGACCAGCGGCCCCACGCCGACCATGCCGATGCGGGCGAAGCCATCGGGATCGTAGGGCAGCTCCTTGTACAGATAGCGGTTGGTGACCAGCGTGGAGTTGGTCGCCATCAGGATGGTGTAGCCGTCCGGCGCTTCGCGCGAAACAAAGGCCGCCCCGATCGAGGTGCCGGCGCCTGCCTTGTTCTCGACGATCATGGGCTGGCCCAGCGTCTTGGCCATGCGCTCGGCCAGGATGCGGGTCAGCACGTCGGTGGCGCCGCCGGCGGGGAAGGGCGAGACCACCTTGATCGGCCGTGCCGGATAGGTTTCGGCCTGGGCGCCCAGCGCTGCGGCGCTGAGCAGCAGGGTGGCCAGCAGTTTGAAGCTAGTGCGAATCATGTTTTCCCCTTGAAATCGCGTGCATGAGTGGAGGTTCGGGCCTGGCTTGGCGCTGCGGGCAGCGCTTGCCAAGTCTCCTTGGGTGCATTAAATTCCGTAAAATGGAATTTAATTTTGTTATTCGAAATAAACTATAAAAACGAAGCGAATAGAAATGCAATCTTTTTCTGACGCCAAGCGCATCGCCCATCCCGCCGCCAAGCCGGACGGCAAGGTCGAACTCAGCCTGCCCGCGCGCCGCAAGCGCGCTCCCGGCGCGGGAGAGGGCGCCAATTCGCCCGATTTCATCACCGCCCTGGCGCGCGGGCTGGACGTGCTGCGCTGCTTTCGCCATGGCGTGACGGCCTTGGGCAATCTGGACCTGGCGCGTCTGACCGGTCTGCCCAAGCCCACCATCAGCCGCATCACCTACACCCTTACTGAATTGGGTTATCTGCGCTATCACCCGGACACCGGCAAATATTCGCCGGGCTATGGCGTGCTGGCGCTGGGCTTCGGCCTGCTGGCCGGACTGGAGGTGCGCGAACTGGCCAAGGCCTCGATGACCGAGCTGGCCCGCGCCACGGGTGGCGCGGTGGCCCTGGGCGCCTTCGATGGCGACGCCATGACCTACGTCGAAGCCATCCACGGCTCTTCGGCGCTTTACCTGCGCCTGCCGGTCGGCTATCGCGCCAGCCTGGACAGCGCCATGGGGCGGGCCTACCTGGCCAGCCTGCCGCCCCAGGCCTGCGCCGACGCGCTGGCCCGGCTGGGCGAGACGGCGCCGGACGCGGCCGCCGTCGAGCGCGCGCGCGTCGAACTGCGCGATACGGGCTGCTGCTACGCCATCGGCGAATGGCAGTCGGGGATCAATGCGGTCGCGGTGCCGTTCTCGTCCATCACGGGCGAGGGCGTCTTCGTCATGAGCTGCGGCGGACCCGCCAGCCTCTTGCCGGAGGCGGACCTGCGTACGCGCGTGGCGCCCCTGCTGCAGGCCTCCATAGCGGGGCTGGCGGGCGCCGCGGCCTGAGACGCGCCGCGCGCGGCGGCAAGCCCGACGGCCTTGCGGGTATCTCGTACAATTCACGGATTGATCCACCCCTAGCGCCCTCGGAGACCCGTTTGGCCAAATCTTCACAAGCCGATCCGCAGATCGATGACCGTCCCTTGCCCCAGGATTTCGAAACGGCGCTGGCCGAACTCGAATCGCTGGTAGCGGCCATGGAAGACGGCTCGTTGCCGCTGGAGCAGTCGCTTGCCGCCTACCGGCGCGGCGTGGCGCTCACGCGGGTCTGCCAGGAACGCTTGGCGCAGGCCGAACAGCAGGTCAAGGTTCTGGAGGGCGACCTGCTGCGTCCGCTGGACCCGGCGGCGCTGGATGACGAATAAGAGCCCGATGAAGCAAATTCAACTCGCCTTCCCGGAATGGTTGCAAGGCCGTGTCCAGCACGTCGAAGACGTCCTGGACGATCTGCTCCCCCCGGCTGACGCGTTGCCCGCCCGGCTGCACGAAGCCATGCGCTACGCCGTGCTCGGCGGCGGCAAGCGGGTGCGCGCCGCGCTGGTCTACGCGGCGGGGCAGGCTTGCCCCGTCAGCGGCAGCGTGCTGGCCGTGCAGGCCTCGCTGGACCGCGCCGCCGCGGCGGTGGAACTGATCCACGCCTATTCGCTGGTGCACGACGACCTGCCCTGCATGGACGACGACACGCTGCGCCGCGGCCGTCCCACCACCCATGTGCAGTTCGACGAAGCCACCGCCATGCTGGCGGGCGATGCGCTGCAGCCGCTGGCCTTCGATCTGTTGGCCTCCATGCCGATCGCGCCCGCGCTGATCGTGCAGGCCACCCAGTCGCTGGCGCGCGCTGCCGGCAGCCAGGGCATGGCGGGCGGCCAGGCCATCGATCTGTTCAGCGTCGGCCGCGCGCTGTCGCGCGACGAACTGCAAACCATGCACAGCATGAAGACGGGCGCCATGCTGGCTTGCAGCGTGGCCCTGGGCGGCATCGTGGCGGGCGCCAGCTCGGCTTCGCGCCAGGCGCTGGACGCCTACGCGCAGGCGGTGGGGCTGGCCTTCCAGGTGGTCGACGACATCCTGGACGTGACCGCGGACAGCGCCAGCCTGGGCAAGACGCCGGGCAAGGACGCCGCCGAGAACAAGCCCACCTATGTATCGCTTCTGGGCCTGGACGGCGCGCGCGCGTTTGCCCAGGAACTGCGTGAGGACGCGCTGGCGGCCCTGGCTCCGCTGGGCGAGGCCGGATCGCGCCTGGCTGAACTGGCCGACTTCATCGTCCTACGAGACCGCTGAGCCGGGACCAGCCCGGGCTGGAGGCAGGCCGGGCCAACGAACCACATAAAAGCATGACGACAGATTTACTGGACCGCATTCAATCCCCGGCTGACCTCAAGCGCCTGGATCGCCGCGAGCTGAAGAAGCTGGCCGACGAACTGCGCGGCTTCGTGCTGGAATCGGTGTCCAAAACGGGCGGGCACCTGTCGTCCAACCTGGGCACGGTCGAACTCACCCTGGCCCTGCACCAGGTGTTCGACACGCCGCATGACCGCATCGTCTGGGACGTGGGCCACCAGTCCTACCCGCACAAGATCCTGACCGGGCGCCGCGCCGGCATGGCCAAGCTGCGCCAGCAGGGCGGGATTTCGGGCTTCCCGAAACGCAGCGAATCCGAATACGACGCCTTCGGCACCGCGCATTCGTCCACTTCCATCTCGGCGGCGCTGGGCATGGCGGTGGCCTCGCGCAATGCCGGCGTGCAGCGCCAGCACATCGCCATCATCGGCGACGGCGCGATGTCTGCGGGCATGGCCTTCGAAGCCATGAACAACGCCGGCGTCACGCCCAACATCAACCTGCTGGTGATCCTGAACGACAACGACATGTCGATCTCGCCGCCGGTGGGGGCGCTGAACCGTTACCTGGCGCGCCTGATGTCGGGCCGCTTCTATGCGGCTGCCAAGAACGTCGGCCGAGCGGTGCTGCAGCACGTGCCGCCGGTGCTGGAACTGGCGCGCCGCTTCGAAGAACATGCCAAGGGCATGGTCACCCCGGCCACGCTGTTCGAGGAATTCGGCTTCAACTACGTCGGCCCGATCGACGGACACGACCTGGACGCGCTGGTGCCCACGCTGCAGAACCTCAAGGCCCTGGAAGGCCTGCAGTTCCTGCACGTGGTCACCAAGAAGGGCCAGGGCTACAAGCTGGCCGAGGCCGACCCGGTGCTGTACCACGGCCCGGGCAAGTTCGATCCGGCCGTCGGCATCCAGCAATCGAAGGCGCCGGGCAAGCGCAGCTTCACGCAGGTGTTCGGCCAGTGGCTGTGCGACATGGCCGAACAGGATTCGCGCCTGGTCGCCATCACGCCCGCCATGCGCGAGGGCAGCGGGCTGGTCGAATTCGAAAAGCGCTTTCCGCAGCGCTACTTCGACGTGGGCATCGCCGAGCAGCACGCCGTGACGTTCGCCGCGGGCATCGCCTGCGAAGGCCAGAAGCCGGTGGTCGCGATCTACTCCACCTTCATGCAGCGCGGCTACGACCAGTTCATCCACGACGTGGCCCTGCAGAACCTGGACGTGACCTTCGCGCTGGACCGCGCCGGCCTGGTGGGCGCGGACGGCGCCACGCATGCGGGCAATTACGACATCGCCTTCCTGCGCTGCGTGCCCAACATGGTCGTGGCCACGCCTTCGGACGAAAGCGAAACGCGGCTGCTGCTGTCGACCTGTTATCAGTATCCCGGCCCGGCGTCGGTGCGCTATCCCCGCGGCGCGGGCTGTGGCGCGGCCGAGGCGCCCGGCCTGGACACGGTCGAACTCGGTCGCGGCGTGGTGCGCCGCGAGGGCCGCAAGATCGCCATCCTGGGTTTTGGCATGCTGCTCCAGGCCGCGTTGGGCGCGGCCGAAAAGCTCGACGCCACCGTGGCCGACATGCGCTTCGTCAAGCCGATCGACCGCGAACTGATCCTCGACCTGGCCAGCCGCCACGACGCCCTGGTTACGCTGGAAGACGCGTCCATCATGGGAGGCGCGGGCAGCGCGGTGCTGGAAACGCTGAGCGCGGCCGGTGTTGCGATTCGGGTCCTGCAACTGGGCCTGCCGGACGAGTTCATCGACCACGGCGAGCAATCGGCGCTGTGGGCCGGCATCGGCCTGGACGCGGCGGGCATCGAAAGCGCGATCCGCGCTCGTTACGCCGAACTGCTGGGCTGAATCCGGCCCGATTCCGCGGACAGGGGCGAGGCCACTGTCCGCGGTAATGAAACACACTGTTCCGGCCCCGCCAACCTACGAATAAAAGGGTTTTCCCTGGCGATCGGCGGACTATGGGCGATAATGGCCCCCTTCTCAAAGATTCCTAGGCCCGTGCGTTTTCACGACTGACTGCCTAGACAGGTAAGCCGAAATGAATTCTCCGATCGACCCCGCCATCGTGATGCCCGACGTCCAGAGTTCGGCGGACACCCGGCACATCCCGATTCAGCGCGTGGGCATCCGTGGCGTGCGCCACCCCATGTTGATTGAAAGCGGCGACGGCTCGCCCCAGGGCACCGTGGCCAACTGGACGCTGACCGTGGCGCTGCCGCCCGAAGAAAAGGGGACGCACATGTCCCGCTTCGTGGCCCTGCTGGAAAAGTACCGCAGCATCCCCATGACGCCGACCCTGTTCCGCGCCATGGCGGCCGACATGCTGCCGCTGCTGCATGCCGAACGCGGCGACATCACCGCCGCCTTCCCGTACTTCATCAACAAGTCCGCCCCGATCTCCGGCGTGCAAAGCCTGCTGGACTACGAAGTGCAGTGGATTGCGCGCGCCCAGGGCGACGAGGTCGAGTTCGAACTGATCGTGCAGGTGCCCGTCACCAGCCTCTGTCCCTGCTCCAAGGCCATCTCCGAGTACGGCGCGCACAACCAGCGCTCGCACGTCACGGTGTCGGCCATCCTGAACGCCGATATCGGCATGGACGGCGTCATCCGCCTGATCGAAGAAGAAGGCTCGTGCGAACTCTGGGGCCTGCTCAAGCGCCCCGACGAGAAGTACGTCACCGAGCGCGCCTACGACAACCCCAAGTTCGTCGAGGACCTGGTGCGCGACGTGGCCGCCCGCCTGAACGCGCATCCCGGCATCGCCCGCTACCGCGTGGAAGCCGAGAACTTCGAATCCATCCACAACCACTCGGCCTACGCCGTCGTGGAAGGCTGAGCTTTCCGTGAGCCATCCGGCGGCCAATGACTGGCCGCTCATCGCGGGGCTGCAGGAGTGGGAATCGCGGCTGGCCAGCAATCTGGCCGGCCGCGGCCGTTTTGGCGTCGCGCTCTACGAGTTTTTCCGCTTCGGCGTGAAGCAGGCCTGGGCCTGCCTTTTCGGCGGCCTGATGTGCGCGCTGCTGCTCGGCACGCATTGGTGGTATCCGAAGGATGCCGCGCTGGCCCGCTACGACTTCCTGACCCTGGCCGCGCTGGGCATCCAGGCGCTGCTGCTGGCGCTGCGCATGGAAACCTGGAGCGAAGCCCGCGTGATCCTGCTGTTCCATGTGGTGGGCACGGGCATGGAAGTCTTCAAGACCGCCGCGGGTTCGTGGATCTATCCCGAGGCCAGCGTGCTGCGCATCGGCGGCGTGCCCCTGTTCACGGGTTTCATGTATGCGGCGGTGGGCAGCTACCTGGCCCGCGTCTGGCGCCTGTTCGACTTCCGCTTCCGCGCGCATCCGCCGCTGGCGGCCTGCGTGGCGTTGTCGGTGCTGATCTACCTGAACTTCTTTGCGCACCACTACATCATGGATATCCGGTGGGCGCTGTTTGCGCTGACCGCCATCCTGTTCGCCCGCACCTGGGTGTATTTCCGTATCTGGCAGGTCTACCGCCGCATGCCGCTATTGCTGGGTTTCGTGCTGGTGGCCCTGTTCATCTGGTTCGCCGAGAACATCGGCACCTTTGCCAACGCCTGGCGCTATCCGAACCAGTCGCAGGGCTGGCAACTCGTGTCCATCGCCAAGCTGGGTTCATGGTTCTTGCTGATGATCATCAGCTATGTGATGGTCAGCGTGGTCAACCGTCCCCAGGAAATCGATGTTGCCGATTTGCCTCGGCAGGCGGGGCAGGGCGATGGAAATAGTCCGTCCCTTATTTCCTGACCGACCTCTAGCTTGCGCCTGACCGCTCAATCGGTGATAATCGAGAGCTTTCTTGCTCGACCGCCCATGGTTTTTGGGTAGCGGGCTGCCCCTTGCGGGCCACTGTTCAAGATGCATATTGCGATCCGCCCCTGATGGAAAGCGGGGGCGCAGGACGGTCGGCCAGCGAGACATCCTCAAGGAGTTTTACTCATGCGTCACTACGAAGTGGTGTTTATCGTTCACCCCGACCAAAGCGAGCAAGTGCCCGCCATGGTCGAGCGTTACCAAGCGCTGGTCACGGGCCAAGGCGGCTCGGTTCACCGCCTGGAAGACTGGGGTCGCCGTCAACTGGCCTACCCGATCCAGAAGCTCGTCAAGGCTCACTACGTCTGCCTGAACATCGAGTGCGGCCAAGCCACGCTGGATGAGCTGGAACACTCGTTCCGCTACAACGACGCCGTTCTGCGCCACCTGGTCATCAAGACCAAGAAGGCTCAAGCCACGCCCTCGATCATGATGAAGTCGGTCGAACGCGAAGAAGCCCGCAAGGCTTCGGCTGAAGCAGCAGCGCCGGCTCAGGCCGAGTAAGCAGGGCTCACGCAGAGCTCATCCCATGAAGTCCCCTCGGTGCCTGGCAGGATGAACAAGCTGGAACTCAGCGCCCGCGTTCTCGAATGCGAGCCTTTGCGCCACACTCCCGCCGGTTTGCCCGCACTGGAAATGGTGCTGGCGCACGAGTCGGAAGTCATCGAAGCTGGCCACCCGCGCCGCGTCGAACTGACTATCGCGGCCGTGGCACTGGGCGATCTGGCGTTGCTGCTGAAGGACACCGCGCTAGGGTCCGAATTGCTGGTGCAGGGGTTTCTGGCTCCCACCCGCAAGGACTCGGTGAAGGTCAAGCTGCATTTGCAGCAGGCACGCAGGATCAGCGGCAGCGCAGGGCGCGATCCGCTGGTGGCTTGAAGGGAATTGGGCAAGAGGCGCGATGAGCGCCTTCTGATTACGGATAGGTTATGGGGGTTTGGGCCCGTTTTGGGTAGAACCCGGCCCCCTCAAACAAAGAGGCACATATCATGGCTTTCTTCGGAAAACGCAAGGAAAAACGCAAATTCACGCAGCAGAACCCGCTCTTCAAGCGTCGTAAGTTCTGCCGCTTCACCGCTGCCGGCGTGGAAGAGATCGACTACAAGGATCTGGACACCCTGCGCGACTTCGTGCAAGAAAACGGCAAGATCATCCCGGCTCGCCTGACCGGCACCAAGGCAATCTACCAGCGTCAGCTGGACACCGCCATCAAGCGCGCGCGCTTCCTGGCCCTGTTGCCTTACACCGACAACCACAACTAATCCGGGGCACTGAAATGCAAGTTATTCTGCTCGAAAAAGTCGTCAACCTGGGTAACCTCGGCGAAGTCGTCCGCGTGCGTGATGGCTACGCCCGCAACTTCCTGATCCCCCAGCGCAAGGCCCGTCGCGCAACCGACGCCGCCCTGAAGGAATTCGAAGCGCGCCGCGCCGAACTGGAAAAGGCCCAGGCTGAAAAGCTGGCCGCTGCCCAAGCTCTGGGCGAGCGCGTCGCCGGCTTCCAGCTGAAGATCGTCCAGAAGGCTGGCGTCGACGGCCGTCTGTTCGGCTCGGTCACCAACGCCGACATCGCTGAAGGCCTGCGCAAGGCTGGCTTCGAAGCCGTGGAAAAGGCGCAAATCCGCCTGCCCAACGGCCAGCTGAAGTCGATCGGCGAGTTCCCGGCCCAGGTCGCCCTGCACGCCGACGTTCTGGTCGACGTGACGATCCTGGTCGAAGGCGAACTGTCCTAAGCCGGTACCCGCAGTAAAAAAGAAGCCGGCCCGCGCGCCGGCTTTTTTTCTTTTTGCCCATCGCCGTATTGCGTGTAGTCTTCGGACTCCACGATCCAGGCCCCGCGCCGCATTCCTCAGAGGACGTCTTGACTCAGCCCCCCGTGCACCACAACGCGCCCCCAGGCCTGCGAGCCTGGCTGGACAGCGTGGATGCGTCGCGTGAACCTTCGGTGAGGGATGTGACGATAGATGGCGTGCGCTGCATCATCAAGCGCCGCCGTTCCAGCATCGGCCAGGGCGTGAGCTACGCGCTGCGCTATGTGCGCGCCCTGTTCCTGGGCGTGGGGTGCAAGATTTTCCTGGGTGAGTTTCCACGTCCGGGCGTGTTGCTGCGCAACGGCCTGACGCACGAGTCGCAGCGCCTTGCTCAACTTCTGAAGGCCGGTTGCCGCGTGCCCGAGGTCTGGTGGCAGGAGCAGGGTCTGCTGGTGCTGGAATACGTGGGCGAAGACCTGGCCGACCTGATCCGCAACGAGGACACGACATCCCGCTTGTGGCTGGCGCGCGCCGCCGCGGCCGACCTGGCCGCTTTCCATGCCCGCGGCCTGTGGCATGGCGGCGCCCAGATCCGCAACATCACCTTGCAGGACGGCGAGCTCTGGCGCATCGATTTCGAAGAGAACATCGGTTCGACGCTGTCGCGGCCGCTGGCCCAGGCCTATGACCTGTTCCAGATGCTGGCCTCTCTGGTGTCTTTGCGTAAATTGCCGGACGATGTGGCCCGTACGCTGGGTAAACTGGCGTTCGAAGTCTATTTCGAGAGCAACCCAGACCCTGAGGTCCGATCCCGCCTGACGCGCCTGGCGCGCGTGCTCTGCGGCATTGCCGCGCCCTTGCGCGTGGTGCTGGGCCGATTGCCCTCGCGCGATATCCAGGGATTCTTCCGCGTCGCGGACATCCTGCAGCCGTTACTATTGAAGTCATGAATACACCTGCCGACTCCCAGCTCGAATACCTGCGCGTTCCCCCCCATTCCATCGAGGCGGAGCAGTCGGTGCTGGGCGGCCTGCTGCTGGACAATGCGGCCTGGGACCGCATCGCCGACGTGCTGGTCGAAGAGGATTTCTACCGGCACGACCACCGGCTGATTTGGCACCATATCGCCCGCCTGATCGGGCTGGCGCGCCCGGCCGACGTCATCACCGTCCACGAATCGCTGGTCAGCGCAGGCAAGGCCGAGGATGCCGGCGGCCTGGCCTATCTGAACGCGCTGGCCCACAACACGCCATCGGCCGCCAACATCCGCCGTTATGGCGAGATCGTGCGCGAGCGCGCCATGCTGCGCAAGCTGGTCGCGATCGCCGACGAGATCTCCGCGGCCGCCATGAGCCCGCAGGGCAAGGAAGCGCGCCAGCTGCTGGACGAGGCCGAGTCCAAAGTGTTTCAGATTGCCCAGGAGGGCGCCCGCGGCGCCGCGGGCTTCCAGGAAATCCAGCCGCTGCTGACGCAGGTGGTGGAACGCATCGACGAGCTCTATCACCGCGAAAGCACCTCCGACGTGACCGGCGTGCCCACGGGCTTCACCGATCTGGACAAGATGACCTCGGGCATGCAGGGCGGCGACCTGATCATCGTGGCCGGCCGCCCGTCCATGGGCAAGACCTCGTTCTCGATGAACATCGGCGAGCACGTCGCCATCGAGGAAGGGCTGCCGGTGGCGGTGTTCTCCATGGAAATGGGCGCGGTCCAGCTGGCCATGCGTATGCTGGGCTCCGTGGGCCTGCTGGACCAGCATCGCATGCGGACCGGCAAGCTGATCGCCGAGGACTGGCCGCGCGTGACCCACGCGGTCCAGCTGATGCAGGACGCGCAGGTCTACATCGATGAATCGCCGGCGCTCAGCCCGATGGAAGTGCGCGCGCGTGCGCGCCGCCTGGCGCGCCAATGCGGCCAGCTTGGCCTGATCATCATCGACTACCTGCAGCTCATGTCGGGCAACGGCTCGGGTGAAAACCGGGCCACCGAAGTGTCGGAAATCAGCCGCTCGCTCAAGGGGCTGGCCAAGGAACTGAACTGCCCGCTGATCGCGCTGTCGCAGCTGAACCGAAGCCTGGAACAGCGCCCCAACAAGCGTCCCGTGATGAGCGACCTGCGCGAATCTGGCGCTATCGAACAGGACGCGGACGTGATCCTGTTCATTTACCGCGACGAGGTCTACAACCCTGATTCGCCGGACAAGGGCACCGCCGAGATCATCATCGGCAAGCAGCGTAACGGTCCCATCGGCTCGGTGCGTTTGACCTTCCAGGGCTCCAGCACGCGCTTCCTGAACTTCTCGGGTGCGCAGCCGCGCGATATGTACTGAGCCTTTTGGCCTCAAGAAAAAAACCGCGCTTCGGCGCGGTTTTTCGTTGTGGCTGCGAACTCGCCTCAGGCTTGCGCCTCGGGGCGTTTGCCGAAGCGCGCGGCCAGCACGCCGCAAACCATCAGCTGGATTTGGTGGAACAACATCAATGGCAGCACGATTGCGCCCACGGCGTGGCCGGCGAACAGCACCTGCGCCATCGGAATGCCGCTGGCCAGGCTTTTCTTCGAACCGCAGAATAACAGCGTGATGCGGTCTTCGACATTGAAGCCGAACACGCGGCCGGCCAGGGCCGACAGGCCCAGTGCGAGTGCCAGGATGACGGCGCAAGCCACCACCAGGCCGGCCAGCGCGGGGATCGGGGTCGAACTCCACAGGCCTTCGTTGATGGCTTCAGAGAAAGCCGTGTAGACCACCAGCAGGATGGAGCCCTGGTCGACGAACTTCAGCATGGCCTTGCGCTTGTGCACCCAGGCGCCGATCCAGCGGCGGGCGAACTGGCCCAGCACGAAGGGCAGCAGCAGCTGCAGCATGATCTTGCCGACGGCGTCGAACGAGATCGGCGCGCTGCCCGCGTTGGCGACCACCGTGCCCACCAGCAGCGGAGTGATGAAGATGCCGAGCAGGCTTGAGGCGGAGGCGCTGCACACGGCGGCCGGAACGTTGCCGCGCGCCATCGAGGTGAAGGCGATGGCCGATTGCACCGTGGCGGGCAGGCAGCACAGGAACAGGATGCCCAGATAGAGCTCCGGCGTGACCAGCGGCTCCAGCACCGGCTTGAGCGCCAGGCCCAGCAGCGGGAACATCAGGAAGGTCGCGGAGAAGATCGTGAGGTGCAGCTTCCAGTGCGTCAGGCCGGCGATGATGGCTTCGCGCGACAGGCGCGCGCCGTGCAGGAAGAACAGCAGGCCGACCGCGATGTTGGTGATCCAGCCGAACACGACCACGCCTTGCCCGTGGGCGGGCACGATGCTGGCGATGATGACGGTGCAGATCAGGTAGAGGGTGAAGCGGTCGGGAAGAAGGCGGGCAAGGCGTGACATGAGGGATGGAAGGGGGAGGGCGGACGGAAAGCGCCGCGGGCGCCGTAAACGGGCCGTATTGTAGTCCCCGGGACGCCTTGCTTCCTGACAGCCAGTTGTCAGCGCTGCTGGGCCACGGCAGGGCCGTGGCGCCGCGCTCAGGGCGTCATGGCCAGCGCCAGGTCGAACGCCGCGACCAGCGAGGCATGGTCGGCCAGGCCCTTGCCCGCGATGTCGAAGGCGGTGCCATGGTCCACGCTGGTGCGCACGAAAGGCAGGCCCACGGTCACGTTCACGCCATGGTCCAGGCCCAGGTACTTGACCGGAATGAGTCCCTGGTCGTGGTACTGCGCCACCACGATATCGAACTCGCCGCGCCGGGCGCGCATGAAGATCGTGTCGCCAGGCCAGGGACCGCTCGCGTCTATGCCTTGCGCGCGGGCGGCGGCGATTGCGGGTTCGATGATGTCGATGTCTTCGCGGCCGAACTTGCCGCCTTCACCAGCGTGCGGATTCAGGCCCGCGACCGCGACGCGCGGCTGGGCAATGCCCATCTGGCGGCAGGCCTGGTCGGCCAGGCGCATGGCGGTCAGTTCCGCTTGCGGCGTGATGCGCGCGATCACGTCGGCCAGCGCCACGTGTATGGTCACCAGCAGCACGCGCAGCTCGTCGTTGGCCAGCATCATCGCGAAGTCGCGCGTGTCCGAGCGCTCCGCCAGGATCTCGGTGTGGCCGGGGTAGTCGATGCCGCCGGCATGCATGGATTTCTTGTTCAGCGGCGCGGTGACGATGGCGCGGATGCGGCCGGCCCGCGCATCGTCGATGGCGGCGCAGACGTAATCGTAAGCGCCGCGTCCGGCGGCCGCGCTGATCTGTCCCAAGGGCAGGTCGGCGGGCAGGGCGGGGCTGCAGGCGATGACGTTGATGTGGTCCGCGCCCGGCGCTGCCTGGCTGACATCGGCGACCTCGACGATCTCCAGCCTGGCGCCCAGCTGGGCGGCGGCGCGGCGCAGCGCGCCGGCGTCGCCATAGACCACACAGGGCGCGTTCAGGCCTTGCGCGTAGGCCTTGACGACGATTTCGGGGCCGATGCCGGCGGCATCGCCCATGGTGATGCCTACGGGCAGGGAGGTGTTCACGATGCGGGGACTGAGGTTGTGTTGCGGATCAGGGCGGGCCGCCGTCTCACTTCGAGGAATTCTTGGGCGGCTCGATGACGCCGCATTCGAAGGTCACGGTGGCGCGCTTGGGCCCCAGGCCGGTCGCGTGGTTGGACGTGATCTTGGGCTTGACCAGCTTGCGGTCGATCGACTGGCAATACTGTTCGGCCCGCAGCAGGGCCTGGTTCTTGATTTCCACCCAGGTCATCATCTGCGAGCCGGAGCTGTGGGTGACGCTGTAGGTGTCCTTGCCGACGGGCGTCACCTCGCTCATGCTGGAACAGGCGGTCAGCAGGGCAAGCAATACGGCGGTGGGGGCAAGGCGTGCAAACATGGGGTGTCCTGAAATGGCGGTTGCCCTCATTACACCATCATTTCATGGCGCGGCCACGGCGCTGCGGCGGTCTAGCTTGCGGCTCAGGACGATGGAAGTCTGGGTCTGCTTGACCCCGTCGATCAGGCCGATGCGATCCAGCAGTTCGTCCAGCTGTTCATGGGTTTCGCAGCGCAGGAAGATGAGGTAATCGTAGGGGCCGCTGACCGAGGAGACCTCCTCGACCTCGGGCATCTTCTCCAGTTCGCGGATCACCGCGGCGGGAGTCTTGGGCAGCACGCTGATGAAGCAATAGGCGCGCACCGCCGCTTCCTCCAGCAACCGCCCCAGGCGCACGCCATAGCCCGCCACGATGTGCTCGCGTTCGAGCCGCGCAATGCGCGCAACCACCGTGGTGCGGGCCAGGCCGAGCTTGCGCGCCAGGATGGCCGCGGGTTCGCGCGCATTGGCTTGCAGCAGGCTGAGCAGTTGCCGGTCGATGGCGTCGAGTCGTTCGTTCATACGGGGATGGGCGGCATGGAGCGAGAGGGCGCGAGTGCCGACGGTACAGGCCCGGGCCTGCCCGCGTCAATGCGCGGCAGCCCGCGCACGCCAGCATGGCGCCGCGCGCTAGCCGTCGGATTCGGGCGGAATGCCGCCCTGATAGATGCGCCCGTCGAACTCGAAACGCGTGATGGTCTTGCGCGCGGCATCGAAGATGCGGTCGCGGCTGGAGTCGTCCAGGCCATCGTGGTCGGCGAAGCTGAAGCGGCACAGATCGATGTCGCTATCGTAGAAGGCCGAATGCACATAGCGGCTGACATCGGCCTCGTGCGCGAAATGCGCGAACTCGCGCAACTGCTCCATTTCGTGGAAGGAGCCGTTGCGGCTGACCAGCAGCATGCCGAACTTGCGCTCTTCGTCGGCGACGGGTTCCGGCGCGGGCAGGGCGTCGGGATGCCGTGTGTCCTGGTAATCGAAGCGCGCGCCCAGATCGTGCATGGCCGCCAGCACGCGCTGCCATTGCGCTTCGTCCAGCGTGAGACGGGCCGCAACAAAAAACAGGCGCTGGCGGCCCAGCGAGCGCGGCTCGGCGCCGCCGATAAAACTGTGCCAGGGGATGGCTGCGTCCAGTCCGGCCAGCTCCGCCATGCGCGCGTCGCTGTACCCCAGCCGGTCCTGCAGGCGCCGCATGGACTGGGCGTCCGGCGCAACGTAGTTCTGGATCGTCTTCATCGGAAGCCTCCGGTTGCACCGGATGCTCGCGGGCGCGCAGCCCTGGAAACGGAGCCGGTGACGTGCGCCGCCGTGCCTCTGCGGCTACGCTTCATGCTAGCGCGGCGCGCAAGGCTTGCCTAGCATGGGCGGGCGTGGCGCCATGCTAGGATTTGCGCCGACTTCAATGCCAGGAGGCTTACACATGGACATCCAGGAACAAATCGCCGTCATCGTGCACACCATTTCGCATCAGGGCGGCCGCATCGATGCGCTGAACTCGACCGTGCTGTCGATGCTGCATCTGGCCAAGGCCTCGCCCGGCCTGCGCGAGGCCATCGAAGCCCAGCTCGAACAGAACTATTCCAGCCTGCTGGCCCGCTCCGAGAATCCGCAATACGTGGCCGGTTTCGAGAGCGTGCGCGACATGATTCTGGGCGCCCTGAAATAGGCTGCCGTGCGGGTCCAGGCTTGCAAGAGTTACCCACAACTTCTGTGGACAAGCCTTGGGATAGTGCGGGCATAGATGTTCATTTTCCTTTAATTACAAAGGCTTGCATGGGGCGGTCAAACCTGGCTCCAATTGCTCGTTGCGGCAGCGCGCAGCAAGCGCTGCCGCAGGTCATGCAAGCCGGGTAATATGCGGCCCCATGCGGAATCAGTATTCATTGGAATGCCGGGGCGGATCGATCGCGATGCGCGTCTCGGAAGCAGCAAAGCTGGCGGCGTTCGACCCCGGCAAACTTTCCCCCGAGGCGCGCCAGAGCTGGGAGCGCATGGGGCATGGCTTCAAGGCCTGGCACGACTTCGACCAGCGCCATCCCATCCTGCGCCGCCTGGCGCGCTTGCCCCTGGTGGGCCGCTGGTACCGCAACGCGCGGCGCCGTTATGTGCTGCGCGCCAGCGGCAAGCTGGTGGTCTGAGCGCCGTTATTTGCGGCGCTTGCCCAGCAGGTGATACGCCAGCCAGATGAGCGCGCCGATCGCGACGGCCACGGCCAGTTTGGTCTCGACGCCGTGCAGGCGTCCCAGCATGGATTCGATCGTCTGGCCGAACAGATAGCCCAGGGCGCTGAAGCACACCGCCCAGATGGCGGCGGCAATGGCGTTGAGCGCCAGGAAGCGCAGCGGCGGCACGCTCGATACGCCCAGGGCCACCGGCCCCACCGTGCGCAGGCCATATAGAAAGCGCAGGCTGAGAATGAAGCCGTGCGGATAGCGGTCCACCGCCGCCAAGGCCTTTTCGAATGCCGGCTTCTGGCGGACCTTCCGGACGTAGCGATGATCGCGATAGCGGCGGCCCAGCAGGAACAAGACCTGGTCCGCAAGGAATGAACCGGCGAACGCGCACAGCATTACATAGGGCAGGTGCAGCAGGTGCTGGTGCGCCAGGAATCCGGCGAACACGACCACGCTTTCGCCTTCCAGCAGGGTGCCGGCCAGCACCGCCCACAGGCCGTAGTCGACGATGAACTGGTGCAGGGCGGGATTCATCTGGGCCGCTCGCCCACGATGCGCGCGAGCGTCTGCAGGGCAGCGGTGATCTCGGGTGTGGTGCGCTGCCCGCAGCTGATGCGCAGGAAGTGGTTGTAGCGTATGCCGTTGGAAAACATGGCGCCCGGCGCAACCCGGATGCCCTGGCGCAGCGCGGCTTCGAACACGTCCGTGCCAGAACGTCCATCGGGCATTTCCACCCACAGCAGCATGCCGCCCTGCGGCACGCTCAGGCGGGTGCCGGGAGGGAAGTGCGCGGCGATGGTCTCCGCCGTCTGGTCGCGCTGCATCTTCAGGTGCCGGCGCAGGCGCGACAGATGGCGGTCGTAGGCGCGCGAACCCATGAACTCGGCCACGGCGATCTGCGCCAATGGTTCGTTGGGGCGGCTCTGGGCGAACTTCAGCATGGCGATGCGGGCCTTCCAGCGCCCGCCCAGCAGCCAGCCCAGGCGCATGCCCGGCGCCAGCGTCTTGTGCATGGACGAGCAATAGATGACATTGCCGGTCGCGTCCCAGGACTTGGCGGCGGCCAGCGGGGTGTCGTCGTCGGTCAGCGCGCCGTAGGTGTCGTCTTCGATCAGGGGCACCTGCTGGCGTTCGCACAGGGCGACCAGCCGCGCTTTTTCCGCATCGGGCATGACGCAGCCCAGCGGGTTCTGGAAGTTGGGCACCACCACTACGGCACGGATGTTGCCGTGGGTCTGGAACGCCAGGTCCAGCGCTTCGATCGACAGGCCGTGCTGCGGGCTGGTGGGGATTTCCAGCGCCCGCATGCCCAGGCTTTCCAGAATCTGCAGCAGGCCGAAGTAGGCGGGCGATTCGACCGCGATCGTGTCGCCGGGACGCGCCACCGCGCGCAGCGCCAGGTTCAGCGCCTCGATGCAGCCGTGCGTGACGATGACGTCGTCCGGCGTGGCGTTGATGCCGTTGGCCAGCGCGCGGCGGGCGAGCACGGTGCGCAGGTCCGGATGGCCCTGCGGCGGAACCGGGCTGACCAGCACCTGTGGCGACTGGCGCAGCGCCCGCGTCATGGCCTGCTTCAGTTCTTCCAGCGGATAGGCCTCGGGCACCGCCGCGGCCAGGGCGAAGTTGGCGCTGACCGGGTGCGCTTCACACTTGGCCACGAAGTCCGAGACCCGGTCGTGGATGCCCACGTATTGCGCGGCGCCCAGCGTCTGGCGGATGTCCGGCTCGTCCACGGGCGGAATCGTGTTGCGTCGCGGCTTGAGCACGAAGTAGCCCGAGCGCGGCCGCGCTTCGATCAGGCCGTCATCTTCCAGCTGGCGGCAGGCCTGCAAGGCCGTGGACAGGCTGACGTGATGGGTGCGCACCAGGGTGCGGACGGAGGGCATGCGCTGGGCGGGCGCCAGCACGCCCGTCTGGATGGCGCGCCGGTAATGGTTGGCCAGGCGTAGATAAAGCGGTTGCGGATCCATGCGCCGATCATGCTCCCCGAGGTTGGTGTGAGACTAGGCACAGATTCAGGCAAAGTACACCATAACAGCGCATAAATCGAGGATCTGCATCGGTACAGAAACCTTGAGAGTGTGACTGTTGCGCATAGCAGGGCGCGCGTAGTCTGTGGTTGTCCGATAGGAGACGACGATGATTGCGACGTACACCCCAGATGCCCAGGCCCGCCGCCTGGAACTTGCCGCCGGCGCCAGCCGGAAACTGGTCCTGCGCGCCGGCGCCACCCTGGTGTGCGTCAGTGGCAGCGTGCGGATCGAGGAACCGGTGAACGGCCCGGAAGCCGCGGGCGGACTGCCTCGCGCGGTTTCGGTGCGCATCAATGCGGGGGAAGGGCATGGCCTGGGCTACGGCGGCGTGGCGCAGGTCACGGCCATCGGCCCGGCCGAGGTGATATGCATGGACATGCCGGGCTATGCACAGCGCTTTTTTCAGGCGGCTGCCGCATTTTTTCAGCTGAATTTGGCCAAAAACCGAAAAAATTCCCTCGGTGCGCTGCACAAGATTTCAAAATGATGTATGATTCACACATCAGACGCGGGGTGGAGCAGTCTGGCAGCTCGTCGGGCTCATAACCCGAAGGTCGTAGGTTCAAATCCTGCCCCCGCAACCAGTTTCAAGCAGAAGAAAGCCGCGATATTCATCGCGGCTTTTTTTTCGCCTCGCGGCTGGATTTTTGGCGCTGCTTGCTCTGCGTCAAACCTTTGTTCCAGTCCGGACTTTCCCTGGTATGCGCGGCCGCACAGGTCCGCAGCCCTGCGCTACCATGGGTCACGCGCGCTACGTTGCCGCACTCGAGGAGGGTCCATGGGAACAGCAAAATACGATCATCCCGGCTATGTCGCCGATACGGGCGCTGACGGCAAGTACCACGTGGGCATCTGGTGCCCCCACGGCTATCCCGCCCATATTCATATCGGCAGGCCCGCCGAACGCGGCGATCCCCAGGCGCTGCTGCGCCTGCGCATACCGGACGGGGTGTTCCAGTCCTTGCCCGACGATCCTGAAACCCTGTGCCGCCGCGCGCTGGGTCAGGCGCTGGGTGCGGGCCTGCTGCCTTCCGTCTCGGTGGACGGGGAATACCAGGAATTGCGCTTCCAGATCGACGCCGAACCCTGGTCCGGCCCGATGCAGTCTGCCGCCCACGCCTGAATCCCGGCGCAAAAAGCCGACTGAATTACCCACAGCAACTGTGGACAAGCCTTGGGATAGCCTCTGCGAATTTCGGGTTTTCCCTGTGATAACAATGACTTGGTAACACCGGTCAATAAACGCCCCACTGGGGCGTTTATTGCTTCCGTCCTGCCCGACGGTCCGGCTATGCGACAATCTTTTCCCTTCCTGGCGTTCCCGCGCCTGTCTTGCCATTCCCACCCGGTTCGTTCCCCATGCTTAGTGCTACGCGTATCCATTCCTGCGGCCTGAAGGCGCCGTCGCCATGAGCCCGGCTGTCGCGCGCGTCGCCGTCATTGGCGGCGGTCCTGCCGGCCTGATGGCCGCCGAGCGCCTGAGCGCGCAAGGCGTGCAGGTGGATGTGTTCGATGCGATGCCATCGGTCGGCCGCAAGTTCCTGATGGCGGGGCGGGGCGGCTTGAACCTGACCCACAGCGAGCCAGCCGAACCGTTTCTGGCACGCTACGGCGACCGCGCGTCCCATGTCGCGCCCTGGCTGCAGGCGCTGGATGCTGGCGGTTTGCGCGAATGGACCCATGGCCTGGGCATCCAGACCTTCGTGGGCTCGTCCGGCCGGGTGTTTCCCCAGGAGATGAAGGCGGCGCCCCTGTTGCGGGCCTGGCTGGCCAGGCTGCGCGCCAGCGGCGTGCGCTTGCATATGCGGCACCGCTGGCTGGGATGGCCGGCGGGTTCCCGGCCTGGCGCGGGCGCGCTGCGCTTCGACTCGCCCGAGGGGGAGCAGCGCTATGCAGCAGACGCCGTGGTGCTGGCGCTGGGCGGAGGCAGCTGGGCCAAATTGGGGTCGGACGGCGCCTGGGTCGACGGCCTGCAATTGCACGGCGTTGCCGTCGCGCCGCTGCGGCCGGCCAATTGCGGATTCGACGTGGCGTGGTCGGACCATTTCCGCGAACGCTATGCGGGACAGCCCGTGAAATCCGTGGCCATGGCCTGCGAAACCACAGCCGGCGTGACGCCCGCCCGTCAGGGAGAGTTCGTCGTGTCGGAAACCGGCATAGAAGGCAGCCTGGTCTACGCCCTGTCCGCGCCGCTGCGCGACCGGATCGACGCCCAGGGCCATGCCATCGCCATGCTGGACCTGGCTCCGGACTGGTCGCAGGAAAAGGTGATGGCTGCGGTGACGCACCCGCGCGGCTCGCGCTCGATGTCCAGCCATCTGCAGAGCCGGTTGGGGCTGACCGGGGTCAAGGCGGGATTGCTGCGCGAATGCGCCTCGGCGGAAGACTTCCGCGACCCCGAGCGCCTGGGCCTGCGCATCAAGGCCTTGCCGCTGCGTCTGCTGCGGGCGCGGCCCATGGACGAAGCGATCAGCACCGCGGGCGGCGTGTCGTTCGCCGCGCTGGATTCCGGCCTGATGCTGCGCGAAATCCCTGGCGTGTTCTGCGCAGGGGAAATGCTGGATTGGGAGGCGCCGACAGGCGGCTATCTGCTGACGGCCTGCATGGCGAGCGGCGTGGTCGCCGCGGCCGGCGTCATGGCGTTTCTGCGGTCTGGCGGGCGGGCGTTGCCAGGGGCCTGAGGCCGCAAGGGCTCAGGAGCCCGAGGAGTAGGGCGCCAGGCCCAGCGGCGCGCGCGGCGCCAGATCGCCGACGACGTGGCCCACCACGGGCTCGCCGCCTTCCGGTTGCGTGACGATGCCGATGACGCGGGTAATCGCGCTGGCAGGAATGTCCGTGCCGTGCGCGGGATCCTGCACCAGCTGCCAGATGGTGGCTTCTTCGGGGATGGCGTTCTGCTCGGTCAGGTCGGAGCTGTCCAGGCAGCTGCGGGCAAAGGCCGACCAGTCCGAGGCATTGCAAGGCAAGCCGTGAGCGGTGGCCAGGCGGGCCAGGGCCAGCGGCGCGTCCGCCTGGCTGGCCGCATGCTGGGCGGCGGCTCCCAGGGAGACATCCAGCGACAGCAGGCGCAGGAACTCTACGACGTTGTCGGTATTCTTCATTGTGCGGTCTCCTGCGGTGACTGTTCTGGTTATGGCCCTGAGCCTGCTGGCAAGCCGGGCGGCGTTTCAGGCCGGGCCTTGGCCCAGCATCGATACCAATGACTGTTTCAGGCGCGCCGAAAAAATCGGTACCGTATGGGATACCCCATCGCGGTCGACGCCCTCTTTGAGTTCGACCGATTGGCCGAGGAAAATATCCGGTGCGGCGCCAATTTCGTTGTAGCGAGCCAGCAATTCGTTCACGTTCTGCTGCGCGTCGGCCAGCGTGCTGCTTTCAGCCAGCTTGCCGGCGGCATGCGCCTGCAAAATGCGATGGAGATCGTCGATGAAGAGCGCCAAAGCCGCCTGCCCGCGGCATTGCGGCTGTTCCCAGCCCCAGCTCTGGTGAGCCGAACCGGCGCTTTGCGATGTGTGTTTCTTGGTCATGTCCGCATCCTAATCGATTGGCGCTAATTGCGCGACAGGCGAACGCAAGCCTTTCCAACGGCGTTTGGTCCTGGGTCTGGCGCTCATGGCGGCAGCCGCGGCGTCCGGTCTGGCCGGTGCGCAAATGAGGGTCTTTGGGGTATGCTGACTTCACTTTCCAAGCCCAGACAGGAGATGTCCATGAAGAACAAAGTCTTTCTCGTCATGTTGCTTTCGATCGCCGCGCTCTCGGCCGGTTGCAACACCGTAGCGGGGGCAGGCAAGGACATCCAGCGGGGCGGCGAGAAGATAGAGGGCGCTGCCACCAAGTAGGCCTTCGCTCCCTGCGCCGCAATCCGGCCCGCAAGCCGCGAGACATGCCTTGGCATCCCTCTCGCGGCTTTTTTGTTGACGCCCGGCTTCGGGGGAAGGGCAGCAGGCGGGGGCGTCGCGAGGACTCTTCCCCCTGGCATAATTCGAGGAGTTGAATTCGATCGTGGGAAGTGTCATGCGCAAGTCTTTGTGGTTGGGAATGGCGTTTGCGGCCTTGTTGGCGGGCTGCGCGAGCAAAGGGGTCTACGAATCCGATGCCGTGCTGACGGAGACCTTCACTGTCAATACCAACTACGAAGCGGCTTTCCGCCGGGCCGGCGAGTACGTGCGCACCTGCCACGTGCAAGTGCAGCATGCGTATAACGTCGCCTATGCCTGGCGCCACGTGAAGGGTGAAAAGGGGGCGCCGGACGAGGTGCAGCTCTATAAGGTGACGGAGCCAGCCAAGGTGCTGGAACTGATCGCCGCCGAAACCGCCACGCCGTCGACGTCCAAGGTGACCATCACGGTGCTGGGCGAGGGGCGTTGGGACGCTGCTGAAATCGCCGCTGCCCGCGCCTCGATCCAGAGCGCCACGCCGGTCTGCCGCAAGGGCGGGGAAGGCTGATCCGTGGACGCCCGCGCCCAGCAGATACGCGCCAGCGGCCTGTCATTCTCGCTACTGGCGGGGGCGTTTCGCTTCCTGGGCTGGCTCAATGGCGGCGCGGCGCTGATCCTGACGGGCTTTTCGCTGGGCGTAGTGGGCGGCGACATCGCCGCGCCGGATCTGCAGCTGCCGCTGGCGCTGTTGCTGGGCGGCCTGCTGGCCGCCTGCCTCGGAATCCTGTTTGCTTACCTGGCGCAGGTCAGCCTGTTGCGCCAGGGCTACACCGGACATCTGACGCGCGCCCACTGGCCCGCGCAGCTTCTGGCCATGGTTTGCTATCTGATCAGCGCGCTCGCCTTCTGCGCCGCCTGCTGGCTGGCGGCGGGACAGGCGATCACGGATGCGCCCCAGACGACTACCGCCTACGTGAGGCGTTAGTTGCGGGTAAACCCGTGTGCGCAAAAGTGTTGGACTTGAATTTGTGTTGAGAATAATATGCGCAGTGCGTATATAAATCTCCTGTTCGGGGCCCGTCATGACCATTTCCCAGCAAGCCTTCCTGCGCGACGCCATGCGACGCCTGAATCTCACCCGCGACGTGTTCGCAACCCGCATCGGCGTCAAACGCCGCGCGTTGGATACCTGGCTGTTGCCCGAGGGCTCGCAGGAATTCCGCGCCATGCCGGAAGTGGTGCAGCGCTTCGTCAGCGAAATCGTCCAGAACGGCGTCTTGCTGGAAAAATATACGCAAAGCGTACAAGAAGGCCCGCTGCGTGACCGCATCGCGGTGGAAGGCAAGCACCAGCTGCTGTCGGTGGACCAGTTCACCCGCGAATCGGTCGAGGACCTGTTCCGCGTGGCCGACATGATGCAGCCCATCGCCCGCCGCCAGAAGGTGTCCCGCGTGCTGGAAGGCGCGGTGCTGGGCAACCTGTTCTTCGAGGCCAGCACCCGTACCCGCGTGAGCTTCGGTTCCGCGTTCTGCCGCCTGGGCGGCTCGGTCTGCGACACCACCGGCTTCACGTTCTCGTCCATGGCCAAGGGCGAGTCGATCTACGACACCAGCCGCGTCATGAGCGGCTACGTCGATGCCATGGTCATCCGTCATCCGGACCAGGGTTCGGTTGCCGAATTCGCGCGCGCCACCAACATTCCCGTGGTCAACGGCGGCGACGGCCCCGGCGAGCATCCCAGCCAGGCCCTGCTGGACCTGTACACGATCCTGACCGAGTTCTCGCGCCTGGGCAAACTGCTGGACGGCGCCCACATCGCCATGGTCGGCGACCTGAAGTACGGCCGCACCGTGCACTCGCTCATCAAGTTGATGGCGCTGTACAAGAATGTGAAGTTTTCGCTGGTGTCGCCCAAGGGCCTGGAAATGCCGGCCTACATCATCGAGCAGGCCAGCCGCAACGGCAACATCATCGAGCAGAAGAGCACGCTGGCCGAAGGCCTGGCCGGCGCCGACGTGATCTACGCGACGCGCGTGCAGAAAGAGCGCTTCGCCAACGAGGAGAACGAAGGCTACACGCCGGACTTCCAGATCAGCCGCGCCATCATCGACGCCTACTGCGGCCCCGATACCATCGTGATGCACCCGCTGCCGCGCGACAGCCGTCCCGGCGCCAATGACCTGAGCGTGGACCTGAACCACGATCCGCGCCTGGCCATCTTCCGCCAGACCGACAACGGCATCCCCATCCGCATGGCGATCTTCGCGGTGCTGCTGGGCGTGGAAGGCTTGGTGCAGCATTCCTTGCGCGACGTGACCTGGCAGCATCCCTCCCACGTCGGTCCGGACGATTCCGCCTTTCACGGACTCGAATAAGCGCGCGGCTCCGGGCCGAATACCCCTCTGAACCAGGCCCCTGCGCGGCCTGGTCGCGGGGTTTTCAAGCATAATCCGCGCTGGCTTTTTTTCTGTCGCGTGTCGTTTCCGGACACGCCGTGGGGCCTGCGGACGGATTATCTATGTCTACAAGCAGTATTGGCGTTCCGCCAACTTCCGATCGTCACGCCGGCTCATCCGGCCAGGCGTGCTACCTGAGCGCGTCCGACGAGCAGGCCTGGATAGCGGTCTACCAGTCGGTTGACGCCTATACGCGCGGGCAGGTCGCCGCGGTGGTGGGCGACAGCCTGTCCGCCCTGGTCGACGCCTTCTATTCCACGCTGCTGGCCGATGCCGAGGCCGGCCCCCGCCTATCCCACGACATCGTGTCCAGCCGCCTGCATGCCGGCATGACCCGCTGGCTCAAGGGGTTGCTGTGCGTGCGCGACCAGGGCGATATCGCCGCCCTGATGGCCACGCAGAAAAAAGTGGGCGAGGTGCATGCCCGCGTCCACATCCCGATCCATCTGGTGATGGCTGGCGCCCGCATCCTCAAGAACGAGATCGCGTTGCGCCTGCGCGCCAGCGACCTGGACGGCATGGCCGCGTCGGTCGCCACCCAGTACGTGTGCAACTTGTTCGACCTGGCGGTCGAGCAGATGAGCCGCGCCTTCATGCGCGACATCAGCCGCGGCGCCCGCAACGACGAGGCCTACCGTCTCTTCGCCCTGGGGCAGAACATTTCCACGGAACGCGAACGCCAGCGCGCCGCCTTGCTGGAGTGGAGCCAGTCGGTGCTGATCGGCTTGCATTACCGCGCGCCGGGGCAAAGCCTGCCGCGGCTGGCGGCCTCGGAATTCGGATTGTGGCTGCAGCACAAGGGCGGGGCGATGTTCGAAAGCGCCCCGGGCCTGCAGCAGATCACGGACGCCGTCGCGCAGCTGGACGGGGTAGTGCTGCCGCAATTGATGCGCGGCGAAGAACAGGGTCTCGCCGCTTCGATGCCGGACCACGTGCGCGAGTTGCAGGAGCTGGTGGCGCGCATCAAGCACCTGCTCAACGGCCTGTTCGACATGGTGGCCGAGATCGAGAGCGGCAGCGATCCGCTGACCAATGTGCTGAACCGGCGCTTCCTGCCCTCGGTGGTCGGGCGCGAAATCTCGATCGCGCGGCGCCAGCGCAGCTCGTTCTCCGTTCTGCTGCTGGACATCGATCATTTCAAGGCCATCAACGACCAGCACGGCCATTCCGGCGGCGACCAGGTGTTGCGCCAGTTTGCGGAAGTGCTGCATCAATCGTGCCGCTCCAGCGATTTCGTGTTCCGCTACGGCGGCGAGGAATTCCTCGTGGTGCTGGTGGATGCGCAACAGGAGGCCGCGCTGGCGACGGCCGAGAAGCTCGGCGCGGAGATCCGCCGCCATGTCTTCACCATTCCCGAGGCAGCGCCGCTGCACATCACGGCCAGCATCGGCGTGGCGACCTTCGACGGCCATCCGGACTATGCCTATCTGATCGACCGCGCGGACCAGGCGCTGTACCAGGCCAAGCAGGCCGGCCGCGACCGGGCCGTGGCGGCCTGAGGCCCAGCTCGCTCGCATGAAAAAGGCCGCCCGGTCAAGGGCGGCCCGCGGTTTGCCTGGCGCCAGGGCGCCTGAGGCTTACACCTTCTTTTCGCCGCCCAGCGCGTCGACCAGCTCGGCCATCATCTTGGCCAGTTCGCCCGTCATCAGCATCATGTCGGAATCGAACTTTTCGTCGTCGTTGGCGGCCACGCCTTCGTTGCCTTCCTTCAGCACGTCCAGGGGCGCGACGCGCTTGACGTCCAGGCCTTCGGTGAGCACGAACGAAATGCGGTCGGCCCAGGTCATGGCCAGGCGGGTGCACTGCTTGCCCGACTGGATATGGCGGCGCACGTCATCGGCGTCGATCGAGTGCTTGACGTAGCGGATCGCCGCGCCGCTTTCGCCCGACGAACGCAGCTCGGTGTCCTGGTCGATCGAGAAGTTGGCCGGAGCCTCGTCCTCGGCCAGCCAGCCGGTCATGGCCGAGGCCGGCGACTGCGCCACGTACAGGTTTTCGAGCGGGAAGGGATCCACGCACTTGGCCAGGAGGCCGATGACTTCGTCGGCCTTGGCCGAAGCGGCCGCATCGATCACCAGCCAATGGTTCTGCGGATCGATCCAGACGCGGGTGTCGCGGTACACGCTGAAGGCGCGCGGCAGCAGCTCGTCGGTGACGCGCTCCTTGATTTCCTTCATCTGCTTGCGGCCCGGCTTGTAGCCTTGCTGCTCTTCGATTTCCTGGGCGCGGGCCTTGGCGACCTGGTTCACCACGGTGCCCGGCAGCAGCTTCTTTTCGGCGCGCAGGCTCAGCAGGATCTGGCCGTTGACCACATGCGCCAGGCCGCCGTTCTCGCGCGGAGGAACCCAGCCCAGGCTTTGCATTTCGAGGTTGTTGCCGCTTTGGTAGGCATGCCGCGCGAGCGTTTCTTCAAGCTGGTCGCCGACCAGCGTCCACGGCGAGGAGAGGCGATAAATCTTGAGATTCTTGAACCACATGAGCGTCGGCCAAAAGGGTTGATTCTATACGACGCGGCCGCTTTGCCGAAGTGCGGCAATACCGCAGCGTGATGCGACACCTTCTGTCACTGACAGCGGCGAGCCGATGCGCTACTGTCCGCGCAGCAAGTCGAACTGGAGATAAAAAATGAAGATCATCGGCGCCATTCTGATCGTCCTGGGCATCGCCGCCCTGGCCTACAAGGGCTTCAACTACAAGTCCGAGGAGACCGTGCTGCAGATCGGTTCGGTGAAGGCCACCGCCGAGACCGAGAAGTCGGTGGCGATTCCGGCCTGGGCCGGCATTGCGGCCATCGTGGCCGGCGTGGTGGCAATCGGCGTGGGCATGCGCCGCTGATTGCGGGCGGCCGCGACCGCTGTCGGCAGGATCCGATCATGGCGACCGAGAGGTCGCCATTTTCACGTGCGCGGCATAAAAAAAAAGCGGCCCGGCTCATTGAGGGCCGGGCCGGTACGGGAGCACGCAATACCGCGTCATAAAAGGCTCGCGGGGAACGCGGTATCGGTGTCAGAACACTGGCCCTGCAATCGTCCGACAGGGGGATCAATCGTCGGTCGATCTGGCGCAAGGCCGTAATCTGAGCACCCAGTCTAATGGGGCGGGTCTGACATGGTCCTGAAAGTGCGGGCCTCTTTTTAGCCCGCTCGCTCCCTGGGGGCGGATCCTGCTTGATTGCGCGCAAAAAAAAAGCTCCATAAGGAGCTTTTGAAAGGCCGGGCGGGCGCAGCAGTCCCGTCCGGCGGGGGATGGCCTTTTAAGCGTTGATGTCGTTGTCCTTGGATTCGCGCACGAACAGCGTGCCGATGACCAGGGTCATGACTGCAATGATGATCGGGTACCACAGGCCGTCGTAGATGTTGCCGGTGGCCGCGACCACGGCGAAGGCGACCGGGGGCAGGAAGCCGCCGAACCAGCCGTTGCCGATGTGATACGGCAAGCTCATCGACGTGTAGCGGATGCGCGTCGGGAACATTTCCACCAGCATGGCTGCGATCGGGCCGTATACCATGGTCACGTAGATCACCAGGATGGTCAGCAGCACCACGACCATGACGTTGTTGCTCTGGGCCGGATCAGCCTTGGCGGGGTAGCCGTGGCTGCGGATCGCGGTGGTCAGGGCCTTGTCCAGTTCGGCAGCCTTGGCCTTGAAGTCGGCGGGGGCCATGGTCTTGCCGTCGAACGAGGCGAACTCGTCGTTGCCGATCTTGACCTTGGCGACCGAGCCGGCCGGCGCCGCTTCGTTCTTGTAGTTCACCGAGTTGCGGGCCATGAACGACTTGACCACGTCGCAAGAACTGGTGAAGGACGAAGTGCCTACCGGGTTGAACTGGAACGAGCAGGTGGCGGGGTCCGCGATCACGGTGACCGGGGCCGTGGCCTGGGCCTTTTCCAGCGCCGGGTTGGCGAAGTGCGTGATGCCCTGGAAGATCGGGAAGTACGTCGCCGCGGCGATCAGGCAGCCGGCCATGATGATGGGCTTGCGGCCGATCTTGTCCGAAAGCGCGCCGAAGATCACGAAGAAAGGCGTGCCGATCAGGAGCGCGATCGCGATCATGATGTTGGCGGTGTTGGCGTCGACCTTCAGCGTCTGCGTCAGGAAGAACAGGGCGTAGAACTGGCCCGTGTACCAGACCACGGCCTGGCCGGCGGTCAGGCCCAGCAGCGCCAGGATCACGACCTTCAGGTTCTTCCACTGGCCGAACGATTCGGCGATCGGCGCCTTGGAACCCTTGCCTTCTTCCTTCATGCGCTGGAAGGTCGGCGATTCGCTCAGTTGCAGGCGGATCCACACCGAGATGCCCAGCAGGACGACCGAGATCAGGAACGGAATGCGCCAGCCCCAGGCTTTGAAGTCGTCTTCGCCCATGAACGTGCGGATGCCGAGGATGACCAGCAGCGACAGGAACAGGCCCAGGGTCGCGGTGGTCTGGATCCAGGACGTGTAGAAGCCGCGGCGGCCATGCGGCGCGTGCTCGGCCACATAGGTCGCCGCGCCGCCGTACTCGCCGCCCAGCGCCAGGCCTTGCAGCAGGCGCAGGACGATCAGGATGGCGGGAGCGGCCAGGCCGATGCTGGCGTAGCTGGGCAGCACGCCGACCAGGAACGTGGACAGGCCCATGATCACGATCGTGACCAGGAAGGTGTACTTACGTCCGACCAGGTCGCCCAGGCGGCCGAACACCAGGGCGCCGAACGGGCGCACGGCGAAACCGGCCGCAAACGCCAGCAGGGCGAAGATGAAGCCCGCGGTGGGGTTCACACCCGAGAAGAAGTGTTGCGCGATGATGGCGGCTAGCGAGCCGTACAGATAGAAGTCGTACCACTCGAAAACCGTGCCCAGCGACGACGCAAAGATGACGCGGCGTTCATCCTTGGTCATCGGGCGCGGATCCGCGGATGGACCGCGGCCTGCCATGGTTGTTGTGCTCATGATGTCTCCTCGGTTTTATGGCCGGCGGTGGTCCGCCGTGCTGCGCCCGCCGCCGGCGAGCCGACATTGAGCTATATGCAACATTGGAGGGTGAGGCTGACGAGGTTCTGACGGGATACTTACTTGAGTCTTAAAATTGAAACCAAAAGTAACGTCTCCCTGGGGGGCTAGGGATAGTCCTAGGAGACGTCGGAGAGGTCTGACAACTCAGCGTAGAGCGGAAAGATCACGCGGATCCGCATGCCGGGCAGGTTCGAATACGTCGTGGGGTGATCGCTGATTTCGACGCTGGCCTGGTGCTTCTGGGCGATCTCGCGCACGATGGCCAGCCCCAGGCCGCTGCCGTCGGACTGGGTGCCCAGCACGCGATAGAAGCGGTCGAACACGCGTTCGCGTTCCTCGGGCGGAATGCCTGGCCCGGAATCCTCCACCTCCAGCACCGCGTGTCCGTCCTGGACCTGCGCACGGACCGTGATGTGGCCGCCGCGCGGCGTGTAGCGCAGCGCGTTGTCTACCAGGTTGTTGAGCAGTTCGGCCAGCAGCAGGGGGTTGCCGTTGATCTCCACCGGCTGGTCCGAGCCTTCGAAGCCCAGGTCGGTACTCAGCGAGAGCGCCTGCGGCACCCAGTGCATGGCCTGTTCGTAGGCAATGGCGTTGATGTCCGTGCGCGTCATGCCGATGGCGCTGGGGTTCTCGGCCCGGGCCAGCAGCAGCAGCTGGTTCACCAGGCGCGTGGCGCGTTCGGAGCCGGTCACGAGCTGGCGCAGGCTGGACTGCATTTCCTCGGGGCTGGCGTCGCGCAGGGCCAGTTCGGCCTGCGTGCGCAGGCCGGCCAGCGGGGTCTTCAATTGGTGCGCGGCGTCCGCGACGAAGCGGCGCTGCGCCTGCACGTTGGACGAAAGCCGATCCAGCAGGTCGTTCATTGCGGCCACCAGGGGCGCGATCTCGGTGGGGGCGGCGCGCTCGTCGATGGGCGACAGGTCGTCGGGCCGGCGGGCCCGCAGGCGCTGCTGCAGCGCATTCAAAGGCGCCACTCCGCGCGACAGCCCGAACCACACCAGCAGCACGGCGACAGGCAGCACCACGAACTGCGGAATGATCACGCCCTTGATGATGTCGTTGGCCAGTTGCGTGCGCTTTTCGACGGTTTCGGCGGCGATCAGCAGCGCCGGCTGGGTATCGGGCAGATGCAGGTCCACCCAGGTGAACGCCAGCCGGACCCCGAAGCCGCGCAAGGTCGCGTCTTCGTACTGGACTTCGCCGGGGCGGGGCTGGCCCACGGTGGACGGCAGGGGCAGGGCGCGGTCGCCGCCCAGGTATTCGCCGCGGCTGCCCAGCGCCAGCCAGAACACGCTATCGGTCTCGTCGGCGTGCAACACCTCGCGCGCGGTGTTGGTCATCTTCAGCACGGCCCGGCCGTCCTGCGCGTGAACCTGCAAGGTCAGTACATGGAGGTTGTTGGCCAGCGCGCGGTCGTAGGGCACGTTGGCGATGTTCTGGGCCACCACATAGGTGATGGCCACGCTCATCGGCCACAGGAGGAACAGCGGCGCCAGCATCCAGTCGAGGATTTCGCCCAGCAGGGAGCGCTGCGGCGGCGCGAAGCTCGGGCCCTTGGCCCCCGCCCGCATGACATCCAGTGCTTCCTGGTTCAGCGCTTCCGGCGGCGCCGCTTCAGCTTGCGAGGTACGCCGCACCCTGGTCCCGCTCAAGACAGTAGCCCAGGCCGCGCACGGTCACGATCTTCACGCCGCTGGGTTCCAGCTTCTTGCGCAGGCGATGGACGTAGACCTCGATGGCGTTGGTGCTGACCTCTTCGCCCCATTCGCACAGGTGGTCGACCAGTTGCGTCTTGCTGACCATGCGGCCGCTGCGGGTCAGGAGGATCTCGAGCAGGCTGACTTCGCGCGCCGACAGGTCCAGGGTCTGGTCGTCGACCATGGCGACGCGGCCGGTCTGGTCGAACAGCAGGCGGCCGTGCTTGATCATGGTGGCGCCGCCGCCCGCGGCGCGCCGGGTCAGGGCCCGTACGCGGGCCTCGAGCTCGGACAGCGCGAAAGGCTTGGCCATGTAGTCGTCGGCGCCCAGGTCCAGGCCTTTGACGCGCTGTTCGATGCTGTCGGCCGCAGTCAGGATGAGTACTGGCAGGGCGGAATTGCGGGCGCGCAGGCGGCGCAGCACTTCCAGCCCGGCCAGCTGCGGCAGGCCGAGGTCGAGGATGAGCAGGTCGAATGCCTGGGCCGCCAGCGCCGAATCGGCCGCCAGTCCGTCGCGCACCGCATCCACGGCATAGCCGTTGTGGCGCAACGAGCGGGACAGGCCGTCGGCCAGGATGCTGTCGTCTTCGGCGATCAGGATACGCATGGGCTACAGTGAGAAAAGGCCCCGCGGCGCAAAGGGGACAAAACGCCGGGTTCGTCTGGCATTCTGGCATAGGGCGCCAAGCTTGCCACTCAGGGTATACGTGCAAAACAGTGGCACACTGGTTTTATGTACAGTATAATCCGATGCCATAATCTGACCCGTTGCTCAAAGCACCCGCCTAACCCTGCGGCACTTCCCTAGACACCAGATACGTTACAGACAGGACTCTACATGGACGACAAAACCACCAAGGCCGCCGCATCGGAAAAGGCCAAGGCGCTTGCCGCCGCGCTTTCGCAGATCGAAAAGCAGTTCGGCAAGGGCTCGATCATGCGCTACGGCGACAACGATGTTTCGCATGACATCCAGGTGGTTTCCACGGGCTCGCTCGGTCTGGACATCGCGCTGGGCGTCGGCGGCCTGCCGCGAGGCCGCGTGGTTGAAATCTACGGTCCGGAATCCTCGGGCAAGACCACGCTGACGCTGCAAGTGGTCGCTGAAATGCAAAAGCTGGGCGGCACCTGCGCCTTCGTCGACGCCGAACACGCGCTCGACGTGCAATACGCCTCCAAGCTGGGCGTGAACCTGGCCGACCTGCTGATCTCGCAGCCGGACACGGGCGAGCAGGCCCTGGAAATCACCGATGCGCTGGTGCGCTCCGGTTCGGTCGACCTGATCGTCATCGACTCGGTGGCCGCGCTGGTGCCCAAGGCCGAAATCGAAGGCGAAATGGGTGATTCCCTGCCCGGCCTGCAAGCCCGCCTGATGAGCCAGGCGCTGCGCAAGCTCACCGCCACCATCAAGAAGACCAATTGCATGGTCATCTTCATCAACCAGATCCGCATGAAGATCGGCGTGATGTTCGGCAACCCCGAAACCACCACCGGCGGCAACGCGCTCAAGTTCTACGCCTCCGTGCGCCTGGACATCCGCCGCATCGGTTCCATCAAGAAGGGCGACGAAGTCGTCGGCAACGAAACCCGCGTCAAGGTCGTGAAGAACAAGGTCGCGCCGCCGTTCAAGCAGGCCGAATTCGACATCATGTACGGCGCCGGCATCTCGCGCGAAGGCGAAATCATCGACCTGGGCGTGGCCGCCAATGTGGTGGACAAGTCCGGCGCCTGGTACAGCTACAACGGCAATCGCATCGGCCAGGGCAAGGACAATGTCCGCGAGTACCTGAAAGAACACAAGGAACTGGCCATCGAAATCGAGAACCGCGTTCGCGAGAACCAAGGCATCGTCAGCCGCGCGGCAGAATTCGTGCCGACCGCGGAAGATACCTCCGAAGAGTAATCGGATCGGTGGCGGGCCTGGCGCGGCGCAATTCAGCTTCGCCGCAAACGGCCGGCCTATCGCGTCGGGGCAGCCCGAACAGTTGCGGCAGGCGCCAGGACGGGCCTGCCGTTATGCATAGCAAGCAGGAAACGCATGAGCTGGAAACCGCCGCCCGCTTCAGCCGAACGCCTACGCGCCAAGCTGGACGATGAATTCGAAACCGTGGCCAAGCCCCAGGGCTTGCGCCGCACTTCGGATGCGCGCCGCGATCAGGAAGCGGAATCCAGCGATGCGCCAGATCAGTGGAGCCGCAGCTCGGAAGCCGGCAATGCGCGCCGCGGCCGCCGTGCCGGCGCCGGGGCCGAGGACGGCCCGGATGCGGACGGCCAATCCGCCCGCAAGGGGCCGTCGCTGAAGATGCGGGCCGTGGGCTATCTGTCGCGGCGCGAGCATGCGCGCGAAGAGTTGGCGCGCAAGCTTGCCGCCTACGCCGAGGACCCGGGCGAAGTCGAGGCCGTGCTGGATGCCCTGGAAAAAGAAGGCTGGCTGTCCACCGAACGTTTTGCGCAAAGCCTGGTGCACCGCCGCGCATCGCGCCAGGGGGCGGCGCGCATCGTGCAGGAATTGCGCCAGCATGGGGTGGACGACAACCAGGTCGCCGAATTGCGCGAACAGCTGCGGGCCACCGAGTACGACCGCGCGCTGGAGGTCTGGAAGAAGCGCTTCAGCGCCAAGCCGGAAGACCGCGCGGCCTACGCCAAGCAGGCGCGCTTTCTGGCCAGCCGCGGCTTTGCGCATGACGTGATCCGCCGGATACTGGGCGAGGGCGACGAGGATTGAGCAGCCCTGTGCGGGGCTTGTCCGTACGCTCATGAAAATCCGCCGTGGCGGATTTCCCAAAAAGCGAGGCGACGGGCCTTATTCCTGGATGGCAGACAGGAAATCCGGGTCCTTGGCCAAAGCTTCGGTGCTGAGCCGTATCGAATCGTTTAGCGAAGTGAAGAAATTGGCGAACTTGTTCGTGCGCCGCTTGGTTTCCTTGGTTTGCGTGTACACGGGCTTCTGCGTGGCCTTGTCGGTCACGACATAGGCGATACGCAATGTCCAATCCACCGAATACCCCAGGTCGTCCGCCAGGAATTCCTCGACTTCGGCGGTCAATAGACGGCGCTGTTGGTTGCCATTGACCTTGACGCCGATGAAGCGCAGTTCGGCAAAGGTGGCATCCCGGACAAAGTCCTTGACGTCCTTTTCGAGCAATATGCTGCCGATTGCGGTGTTGCGGATCTGATTCGGAGCGATTTGCGGGGCGCGGTAGCTGCCAGTGGAGTTCGGTGAGCTGGCCTGCTGCGAGGTCGACAGGCCGGCGTTGGCGTAGCGCTGGGGTTTGGGCTGTTCTGCCGCCTCTTTCTTGTTGGGTTCGTAGGTGAAATCGCCGACTTCGACAGCCCCTTCAGCGCTGATCACCGAGGAAGGCGAGTACTGCACCGGGAGCGTGTTCGGAACGTTGCCGCAACCCGCCAGCAAGGCGATGGAAGCAAGAATGGCCGAACGGCCGATAACGCGCGCTGAGAACAACGATGGCAAGAGCATGTTTTTGCTGCTGGCTCGAAGGTTTGAGGGAGCAGCATTCTAAGCCTTATGTACTAAATTGAATCTTATTATTTTTTAATGTATCGCGAGTCGGCGACATACGGCAGGGGCGCTATTTTGCCGACTTGATCCCCGACAAGGTCTTGAAGCACACATCCCGGGTGATGGTCAGGAACTCATCGATGTATGAGGCCTCCGTGTCCTCGCTGCGCACCGTCGCATACAGCGTGCGCCACACGCCTTGCGGGCCCAGCCGGCACAGCCGCAGCCAACCCTGATTCATGTATTCCGTCAGCGCCCAGTTGGGCAGCGCGGCCACGCCGCGGTTGCTGGCCACCAGTTGCGCAATGATGGGGGTGAGTTCCGCGCGGCGGATGGCGGCCGGCTCCACGTCGGCGGGGTCGAGGAAGGCCGTGAAAATGTCCAGGCGTTGCTTGTCCACGGGATAGGTGATGAGCGTCTGGTCGGCCAATTGGTCCGGCATGACGAACTTGCTGCCGGCCAGCGGATTGGATTCCGACACGGCCAGCACCAGCTCGTACTTGAACAGCGGCAGGTATTCCACTGCGTCCAGCGGCTGGGGATCGGAGGTGATAACCAGGTCCAGGTCGCCGCGCACCAGGGCGGGCAGGGGAGCGAAGGAAAACGCCGCCGACAGATCCAGCGCCACGTCCGGCCATTGCACGCGGAAGGCATCCAGGGCCGGCATCAGCCACTGGAAGCAGGAATGGCAGTCGATGGCCAGGTGCAGCCGGCCGGTGCGGCCCGCGGCCAGCCGCTGCAGGTCCCGTTCCGTGGCGCGGATGCGCGGCAGCACTTCATCCGCCAGCGCCAGCACCCGCAGTCCCGCCGTCGTCAGCCGTGCCGGTCGCGTGCGGCGGTTCAACAACGGCGTGCCCAGCCGGGTTTCCAGGTCGCGCAACTGGTGCGACAGGGCGGATTGGGTCAGATGCAGGCGCTCGGCGGCTTCCTGCAGGCTGCCGCCGTCGCGGATGGCGGTAAGCGTTTCAAGATGGCGGACTTCAAGCATGGGTGCCTGCAGGGATGGGAAATAAGCTCATATTTTATGAGATTTTCTCATTCTATAAATGTAGACATTGATTTTGATTCATTTTGATTTGGCCTCAAAATGGCTGTCACTTGAACAAATTTTGTCTAACGGTGGTGATCCATGACTACGATTCATAATTTGGGGTTCCCCCGCATCGGCGCGCAGCGTGAACTGAAGCGCGCGGTCGAAGCCTATTGGGCCGGCCGGCAGACCGCCGGGGATCTTGAGCAGACGGGCCGCGAGCTGCGCGCCAGGCACTGGAAGCTGCAGGCCGCCGCCGGCCTGAAGTTCGTGCCGGTGGGCGACTTCGCCTGGTACGACCAGATCCTGGAATGGACCACGCTGCTGGGCGCCGTGCCTGCCCGCTTCGGCCAGAACGACAGCGAACCCGTCACGCTGGACACGCTGTTCCGCATGGGCCGCGGCCGCGCGCCGTCGGGCAAGCCCGCCGCCGCCTGCGAAATGACCAAGTGGTTCGACACCAACTACCACTACATCGTGCCGGAACTGGCGCCGAGCCAGACCTTCCGCATCGCCCGCGAATCGCTGTTCGAACAGGTCCGGGAAGCGCAGGCCCAGGGTTGCGCGGTGAAGCCCGTGATCCCCGGCCCGTTGACCTGGCTGTATCTGGGCAAGGGCGACGCCTTTGCCGCCGGCGCCGCCGATGAGGGCAAGCTGCAACTGCTGGCCGCGCTGCTGCCGGTCTACCAGGAAGTGCTGGCGCGCTTCGCCAAGCTGGGCGTGCAGTGGGTGCAGATCGACGAGCCCATTCTGGCGCTGGACCTGCCGCAAGCCTGGCGCGGCGCGTTCAAGCAGACCTATGAGCAGCTCTCTGCCAGTCCGGTCAAGCTGCTGGTGGCCACGTACTTCGACGGCCTGAAGGACAATCTGCCGACCGCTCTGGGCCTGCCCGTGGCCGGCTTGCATGTGGACCTGGTCCGTGCGCCCGAGCAGCTGGCGGAAGTGGCCGCCGGCCTGGGCGCCGAGCAGGTGCTGTCCGCTGGCGTCATCAACGGGCGCAACATCTGGCGCACCGACCTGGACGCGGCCATCGCCACGTTGACCCCCATCAAGCAGCAATTGGGCGACCGCCTGTGGCTGGCGCCGTCGTGCTCGCTGCTGCACGTGCCGGTGGACCTGGCGCATGAAACCGAGCTGGACACGGAACTCAAGAGCTGGCTCTCCTTTGCCGCGCAGAAGCTGGAAGAACTGAGCCTGCTGGGCCGCGCCCTGGACCGCGCCACGCAAGCCGCCGCGCAGGACGGCCTGGCCAAGCAGCGCGCCGCGCTCGCCGCCCGCCGCGCTTCGACGCGCATCCACAATCCGGCCGTCGCCCAGCGCATGGCTGGCGCTGCCGCGGTGTCGCGCGACCGCGCGCCGTTCGCCGGCCGCATCGCCCGCCAGCAGGAACAGCTGGGCCTGCCCGCTTACCCGACCACGACCATCGGTTCCTTCCCGCAGACCGCGGAAATCCGCGCCTTGCGCCGCGACTGGAAGTCGGGCGCATTGACGGATTCTGGCTACGAGGCCGCCATCCGCAAGGAGATCGAGGAAGTCATCCGCTTCCAGGAAAAGGTGGGCCTGGACGTGCTGGTGCACGGCGAACCCGAGCGCAACGACATGGTGGAGTACTTCGGCGAGCTGCTGGCCGGCTTCGCCTTCACCAAGAACGGCTGGGTTCAGAGCTATGGCTCGCGCTGCGTCAAGCCGCCTGTCATTTTTGGCGACGTCGCGCGTCCGGCGCCGATGACGGTGGGCTGGTCGTCGTACGCGCAGTCGCTGACCGACAAGCCGGTCAAGGGCATGCTGACCGGCCCGGTCACCATCCTGCAGTGGTCGTTCGTGCGCGACGACCAGCCGCGCGAGCAGACTTGCCGCCAGCTGGCGCTGGCGCTGCGCGACGAAGTGGTGGACCTGGAAGCCGCCGGCATCAGCGTCATCCAGATCGACGAGCCCGCCATCCGCGAAGGCCTGCCGCTGCGCCGCGCCGATTGGCAGGCCTACCTGGATTGGGCCGTGGATTGCTTCCGCCTGTCGACCGCCGGCGTGCGCGACGAAACGCAGATCCACACCCATATGTGCTATTCGGAGTTCAACGACATCATCGAGTCCATCGCCGCCATGGACGCCGACGTGATCACGATCGAAACCTCGCGCTCCAACATGGAGCTGCTCAAGGCGTTCGAGGACTTCCGGTATCCGAACGATATCGGTCCCGGCGTGTACGACATCCATACGCCGAACGTGCCTGAAGTGGATTGGATGGTCGGCCTGATGCAGAAGGCCTCGGCCCGTCTGCCCAAGGAGCGTCTGTGGGTGAATCCTGACTGCGGACTGAAGACGCGCGCCTGGCCTGAAACCGAAGCCGCGCTGATCGGCATGGTGCAGGCGGCCCGAGCCTTGCGCCAGGCGGCCTGAGCAGACAGCTTGCCGCAACGCCGCCGGATCCCTTGGGGCCGGCGCCAGCCCTGATCCGCGCATGCCGCGCGCGGATCAGGGCTTTTTCTTTGCGGCCGCAAGATCCCGGTGATGGCTGCAAGCCACAGCTGGGGCGTGGCGCCGATTTTTTTTTCAATCTTGCTTGAACGAATTTCCGCGGCGTGGGTCAATACGCAAAAATCCCATTGCTGGATCCTTGCCGTTCCTATGATTCTCCAAGGCCCCTGTCGGCCCGACCTGCTGCTCGCAGAGACGCTGCCCGACATTCTGGAAGCCACGATCCGCCGGCATCCCGCCGCCGTCGCCATTCATTGGCTGGATCACACTCTCACCTACGACATACTCGGCCAACGCGCCGATCTGGCCGCGCATCATCTGATCGAGGCCGGCGTGCGGCCCGGCGATATCGTGGGCCTGTGCCTGCCGCGCGGCGCCGACCTGCTGGTGATGCAGGCGGCCATCGCCAAGGCGGGCGCGGCCTGGCTGCCGTTTGAATCCGACACGCCGGCGGACCGCATGCTGGTCTGCCTGCAGGACGCGGGCGCTCGCGGACTGGTCGCGGGCGCCGAGGTCCGGCTGGACGGCATGGTCACCTGGACCACCTGGGCGCTGTCGGAGCCGGTCGAGGGCGCTTTGCGCAGGCGGGAAGGGCTGCTGCCCGAGCATCCCGCCTACGTCATCTACACCTCGGGCTCCACCGGCAAGCCCAAGGGCGTGCCCATCAATCACGCCAGTATCTGCCACTTCCTGCGCAGCGAAAACGCGGTGCTGGGCGTGCGCCACGAAGACAAGGTCTACCAGGGTTTCTCGGTCGCCTTCGACATGTCGTTCGAAGAGATCTGGATCAGCTATCTGGTCGGCGCGTCCCTGTGGGTGGCCCCCAAGATGCTGACCACGGACCCGGAAGGCTTGCCGGACGCGCTGGTGCGGGAAGGCATTACCGTGCTGCACGCGGTGCCGACCTTGCTGGCGCTGTTCGCGCGCGACGTACCCGGTTTGCGCATCGTCAACCTGGGCGGCGAGGTCTGCCCGGACTTCCTGGTGCCGCGCTGGGCCACGCCCGGGCGGCGCCTGTTCAATACCTACGGCCCCACCGAGACCACGGTGTCCGCCAGCCTGGCCGAACTCCTGCCCGGGGAGCCCGTGACCATAGGCACGCCGCTGCCCAACTACGGCATGCTGGTGCGCGGCGAGGACGGCGCGGTGCTGCCGCAAGGGCAGGTGGGCGAGCTGTGCATCACCGGTCCCGGCGTGGCCGGCGGCTATCTGGGCCGGCCCGAGCTGACGGCCGAGAAGTTCCTGGCCAATCCGCGCCCGGCTGGCGATTACGACACCCGCATGTACCGCAGCGGCGACCTGGCGCGCATCGATGAACACGGGCAGATCCATTGCCTGGGCCGCAGCGACGATCAGGTCAAGGTGCGGGGTTTCCGGGTCGAACTCGGGGAAATCGAAGCCGCGCTTTACCGCCTGCCGGGCGTGGGCGCCGCCGCCGTGGTGCTGCGCGATCTCGCGGGCATCGAGCAACTGGTGGCCTTCCTCAAGCCCGAGGGCGAGGAGCGGCTGGACCCGCACGCGATGCGCGCCGCGCTGGGCGCGGACCTGCCCGCCTACATGATTCCGGCGCGCTTCGAGCTGGTGGCCGACGTTCCCCGGCTGACCTCGGGCAAGATCGACCGCAAGGCGCTGAAGGCGCGCGAACTGGAGGCCGTGTCCGAGCCCAGCGGCGAAGACGACGTGCCCGTCACGGCGGGCGAGCAGGCCTTGTTCGACGCCTTGCGTCCGCTGTTCCCAGGGCAGCCGCTGCGGCTGGCCAGCGACTTCTTCCGCGATCTGGGCGGCCACTCGCTGCTGGCCGCGCGTCTGGTGTCGTCGCTGCGCAAGCATCCGCATTTTTCCGCGCTGACCATGCACGAGCTTTACCAGCACCCTGTGCTGGGGACGCTTGCGGCCCGGCTGGACGCGCTGGCCTTGGCCGAAAATGCCGCGGCCCAACCGGCGGGCGTCGCTGGGACTGGCGCCGATCCGGCGCCCGCGCCTGAGTGGCGCCGCTGGACTTGCGGCCTGGCGCAGTTGGCGGCCTTACCGCTGCTGATCGGCGTACGCATGCTGATCTGGCTGACGCCGTTCTTCACTTACCACTACTTTACGGGTGACGAGGGCGACTCCGTCTTGCGCGCGGTGGCCCTGTCCATCGCCAGCTACCTGGCCTGCAATCTGTTGAGCTTCGGCGTGGCCGTGGCCTGCAAGTGGGGAATTCTAGGGCGGCTCAAGCCCGGCAGTTATCCGATGTACGGCTGGCTGTTCTACCGCTGGTGGCTGGTGGACCGGGTGATGGACATTCCGCCCGCGCATCTGCTTGCCGGATCTCCGCTGCAGGTCTGGTATCTGCGGGCGCTGGGAGCGCGCGTCGGCCGCGATGCGGCCATCAGCCGAGTCTCCGTGCGCGCGCCCGACCTGCTGTCGGTGGGCAACGGCGTGAGCATCGGCGCGGCGGTCAACCTGGAGAATTTCTCGGTGCGCGGCGGCGAGTGGACGGTTGCGCCGATCACGCTGGCGGATAACGCCTACATCGGTTCCTATTCGGTGCTGCAAGGCGACGTGGCGATGGGCGAGGGCGCGCGGCTGGACGGACTGTCTTCGCTGGCGCAGGGGGACCGCGTGCCTGCGGGCCAGATCTGGAGCGGGGCGCCTGCGCGCCACGATCCGCAGGCCCGCGCTCCCGAATTGCCGCCGCGGCCGCAGCGCCAGGGCATCTGGAGCCGGCTCGACTGCATGGCCTATGCGGCCGGCGGCACGCTGATCGCCGCGCTGTTCTTCATGCCGGTGTTCCCGAGCTTCGTGCTGATCGACTGGATCGACGCGAGCTGGCTGGACCTGATGGGCGCGCGCGTACCCTGGCCGCAAGCCTTCCTGAGCTATCTGCTGCTGGCTTTGCCTGCCAGCGCCTTGCTGCTGATGCTGACGGTGCTGGTATCGGCGCTGCTGCGTTGGACGCTGTTGCCCCGTCTGGCCAGCGGCCGCTGGCCGGTGTATGGCCAGATCTACCTGCGGCGCTGGTTGACCAACCAGATCCAGGAATCGAGCCTCAGCGTGCTGCACGGCCTGTACGCTTCGATCTACGCGGGCAACTGGTACCGCCTGCTGGGCGCGAAGGTCGGTCGCGGCACGGAGATTTCCACCGCCATGGGCGTGGTGCCCGACATGCTGACCCTGGGCCGCGACAGCTTCATCGCCGACGGCGTCATGCTGGGCGACGAGGAAATCGACGGCGGCTGGATGACCATGCGGCCCACCGTCATCGGCAACCGCAGTTTCGTTGGCAACGGCGCCTACGTGCCGGACGGCTCGGTGCTGCCCGATGACGTGCTGATCGGCGTGCAGAGCCGCGCGCCGGCCAACGCCCGCATGGCCAGCGGCCAGACCTGGCTGGGCAATCCGCCGCTGGCGCTGCCGGCGCGCGAGCAGACGGCGGGCTTTCCCGCGCACCTGACGTTCCGGCCCAGCCTGGGCCGCAAAGTGCTGCGGGGCGGTGTCGAGGGCATGCGGATGATCTTGCCGCTGGCCGTGGTGATCGCGGTGGGCTATCTGACCGTGATGAAGGTCATCCCCATGGCCGCGCGCGAAGGCTTCGTCGCCGCGTTCGACGAGCTGATGCTGGCCGGCGTGCTGTATGGCGTGGGCGCCTTCCTGTTCCTGGTGGCGCTGAAATGGGTGCTGATCGGCCGCTACAAGCCGCGCGCCGAGCCCATGTGGACGCCGTTCGTCTGGAAGAGCGAAGCGGTCACCAGCCTGTATGAGTCCATCGCCGTCCCGAACTTCTTCAACTTCCTGCGGGCCACGCCCTGGCTGCCGTTGGCCTTGCGCTGCATGGGCGCCCGCATCGGCAAGCGCGTCTTCATGGATACCACCGACATCACCGAATACGACTGCGTGTCGATCGGCGACGACGCGGTGCTGCACGCCTGGTCCGGGCCGCAGACCCATCTGTTCGAAGACCGCGTGATGAAGATCGGCATGGTCCGCATCGGCGATGCCGTCAACGTCGGGCCCCGCAGCACCATCCTGTACGACACCCGGGTCGAAGCGGGGGCGCGCCTGGGGCCGCTGACGCTGGTGCTCAAGGGCGAAGCCATTCCGGCGGGCCAGGCCTGGATCGGCAGTCCCGCCACGCCTTGGACGCAGCGGTGACCGGACCGCTGAGGCTGACCGGGGAGGGCGCCCCGGTGGAATTGTGGCTGCTGCATCTGCCAGCGTCCCGGCCAAGGCAGCGCCAGGCCGCCCGGGATTGGCTGGCCGCGGAACTGGCGCGGCGCGACCCGCAAGCCGCGCCCGGTTGGACCGAAACGCCCAAGGGGCCGAGGATGCCCGCGGGCGCGCGCTGGAACAGTTCCTTCTCTTACTATGGCCCCTATATCCTCTGCGGCCTGTCCCGGCTGGGTCTGCCGGGCGTGGATCTGACCGGCGCGCAGTCGTGGACGGGCGATGCGGACGTTATCAGCCTCTATTGCGGTCCGCGGGCTGCCGCCGAGCTGGCCGCCAGTCGGCCGGCGGCGCGGGCGGACGCCTTCGCGCGCGCCTGGAGCGCGCTGGAGGCGCGCCTGAAAGCCTGCCGGCGGGGACTGGAGGAATACTCCCCGGAGCGAGAGCGCCATCTGGCCGCCGCCCGCATCACCTGCCAGCTGCAGCACCAGGGCCTGTGGGTGGCCGCCGCGCTCTGCGGCGGTGCGTCAGGCGCCAGTCAGGGGGCTTGATCGCAGGCCGCCTGCGCTATACTTTGAAGGTTTTGTTGCCGCGCACCATGCGCAGGCATCTCGCCCCGCAGGCCCCCAGCATGCCCTTGCCACCGCCGGACTATCCTCGCCAACCATTGCACACGCGTTCCATACGCGTGCAGTCGTATGCGCGCGAAGACGGGCTCTGGGACCTGGAAGCCGAGCTGATCGACGTCAAGGCGTACGATTTCCCCAAGCGCGACGGCGAGATGTTCAAGGCCGGACAACCCATCCACCACATGCATCTGCGCATCACCATCGACGAGAATTTCGCGATCGTGGCGGCGCAGGCCGTCTATGACGCCGCTCCCTACGGCGAGCATTGCATGGCCATCGAACCGGCTTACACTGATCTGATCGGCATGAACCTGCTCAAAGGGTTCCGCCGGCAGGTCAAGGAGCGGTTCGGGCACGTGGAGGGCTGTACGCACATGACCGAGCTGTCGCAGGTGCTACCCACCGCGGCAGTCCAGACCATGGCCAACCGCCGGCGGCAGGAAAACAACCCGAACCGGCGTCCATTCCAACTGGACGGCTGCCACGCGCTAAGCACCCGCGGCCCGGTGGTGGCTGAGCACTATCCCAAGTGGTACACCGGGGGTAGCGCTGAGGCATCGGCCGATTCGTCCTCCGATTCACCTTCTTTTTCTCATACGTCCTGACAGGTAACACATGAAAATCCACGAGTATCAAGGCAAGGAACTGCTGAAGCAATTTGGCGTCCCCGTGCCGCGCGGGATTCCCGCTCTTTCCGTCGACGAGGCCGTGGCTGCCGCTGAAAAGCTGGGTGGACCGGTGTGGGTCGTCAAGGCACAAATTCACGCGGGCGGCCGCGGCAAGGGCGGCGGCGTGAAGCTGGCGCGCTCGCTGGACGACGTCCGCAAGCTGGCCTCGGAAATCCTGGGCATGCAGCTGGTCACGCACCAGACCGGCCCGGAAGGCCAGAAGGTCCGCCGCCTGTACATCGAAGACGGCGCCGACATCCAGAAGGAATACTACGTGTCGCTGGTCACCGACCGCGCCACCCAGAAGGTTGCCTTCATCGCTTCCAGCGAAGGCGGCATGGACATCGAGGAAGTGGCCCACTCCACTCCCGAGAAGATCATCACCGAATACATCGACCCGCTGACCGGCCTGTCGGCCGAGCAAGCCACCAAGATCGCCAACGCGATCGGCCTGCCCGCTGACTCCACCGCCCAGGCCGTGGACGTGTTCCAGAAGCTCTACAAGTGCTACATGGACACCGACGCCTCCCTGGTCGAAATCAACCCGCTGAACCGCGACAGCAAGGGCAACATCATCGCCCTGGACGCCAAGTTCAACTTCGATCCCAACGCCCTGTTCCGCCACCCGGAAATCGTCGCCTACCGCGACCTGGACGAAGAAGATCCGGCTGAAATCGAAGCCAGCAAGTTCGACCTGGCCTACATCCAGCTCGACGGCAACATCGGCTGCCTGGTGAACGGCGCCGGCCTGGCCATGGCCACCATGGACACCATCAAGCTGTTCGGCGGCGAGCCGGCCAACTTCCTGGACGTCGGCGGCGGCGCCACGGCCGAGAAGGTCACGGAAGCCTTCAAGATCATGCTCAAGAACAAGAGCGTGAAGGCCATCCTGGTCAACATCTTCGGCGGCATCATGCGCTGCGACGTCATCGCCGAAGGCGTGATCGCTGCTTGCAAGGCCGTCAACCTGAACGTGCCGCTGGTCGTCCGCATGAAGGGCACCAACGAAGAACTCGGCAAGAAGATGCTGGCCGACTCCGGTCTGCCGATCATCAGCGCCGACACGATGGCTGAAGCCGCCACCCGCGTCGTAGCCGCCGTCAAGTAAAGAAAAATCCAAGGATTCACAAATGTCGATTCTGATCAACAAGGACACCAAGGTCATCACCCAGGGCATCACGGGCAAGACGGGCCAGTTCCACACCCGCATGTGCCGTGAGTACGCCAATGGCAAGGCCGCTTTCGTGGCCGGCGTGAACCCCAAGAAGGCGGGTGAAGACTTCGAAGGCGTGCCGATCTTCGCTTCGGTGAAGGACGCCAAGGCTGACACCGGCGCCACCGTGTCCGTCATCTACGTGCCGCCCGCGGGCGCCGCTGCCGCCATCTGGGAAGCCGTCGAGGCCGAACTGGATCTGGTGATCTGCATCACCGAAGGCATCCCGGTCCGCGACATGCTGGAAGTCAAGAACCGCATGAAGGCCAAGGGCAGCAAGACCCTGTTGCTGGGCCCGAACTGCCCGGGTCTGATCACCCCCGACGAAATCAAGATCGGCATCATGCCCGGTCACATCCACCGCAAGGGCCGCATCGGCATCGTCAGCCGTTCGGGCACCCTGACGTACGAAGCCGTGGCGCAAGTCACCGAGCTGGGCCTGGGTCAATCCAGCGCCGTCGGCATCGGTGGCGATCCCATCAACGGCCTGAAGCACGTCGACGTGCTGAAGATGTTCAATGACGATCCCGACACCGACGCCGTCATCATGATCGGCGAAATCGGCGGCCCGGACGAAGTCAACGCTGCCGAGTGGGCCAAGGACAACATGAAGAAGCCGGTCGTCGGCTTCATCGCTGGTGTCACCGCTCCTCCCGGAAAGCGCATGGGTCACGCCGGCGCGCTGATCTCCGGCGGCGCCGACACTGCCGACGCCAAGCTGGAAGTCATGGAAGCCTGCGGCATCCGCACCACGCGCAACCCGTCCGAAATGGGCAAGCTGCTCAAGTCGGTGCTGTAAAAAGCGCCTGGCCGCTCGTCTGGACGCTGCTTGCGTCCGGCGTGCGGCCTGCTGGCGGAAGTCCCGCTCCCGGCGTCAAACCCCTGGCTCCCGGCGGCTGGCATCCGCCAACCCAAGCCCGCTATGGCGGGCTTTTTTTCGTTTTTTTTCCGCAATCCTAGGGAAATCCCGCGTCCATGGCGCGGCCTGGCAAACATACGGAAAGCTGAACGAAACTATAATGAAAGAAATTCCACGCGTACCAAGCAAGAATGCCGCCGGGCTCGCACCAAGGCGGTCAGTACGATTTTTTTATCTTTTTTTCACCCATTCATTTGGTTCGTCCTAGGGGGATCACACCTAGGAAAGAGAGGCATGGAACTCAGTTCAGCGGCATTCTGGATAGCGTTGCTCCAGATCATTTGGGTCAACATTCTGCTATCGGGCGACAACGCCGTGGTTATTGCGCTGGCGGCGCGTTCGCTGCCTCCGGCCCAACAGAAAAAAGCGATCGTGGTCGGCTCCGCCGCGGCGATCATCATGCGTATCGTGCTGACGCTGGTAGCGGCCAAGCTGCTCCTGCTGCCGTGGCTCAAGCTGATCGGCGCGCTGCTCCTGGTCTACATCGGCGTGACGCTGCTGTTGCCCGAAGGCGAGGAAGATGGCGGCGGCAAGACGCAAGGCAATCTGCTGACCGCAATCCGCACTATCATGATTGCCGACCTGGTCATGAGCCTGGACAACGTGGTGGCCGTTGCCGCCGCCGCCATGGGCGACACGACCTTGCTGGTGTTGGGCCTGGCCATCAGTATTCCGCTGGTCATCTTCGGCAGCACGCTGCTCCTGAAGGTCATCGAGCGCTTCCCGGTCATCGTCTGGGTGGGCGCGGCGCTCCTGGGTTTCATTGCTGGCGAACTGCTGGTGGGCGATCCGGCCCTGGAAGAACCCGTGGCGCGCATCGATGCGGCCCTGGGAATCACGCAGCATAGCTTTGCGCTGATGACGGGCGTGCTGGGCGCGGTGCTGGTGCTGGCTATCGGTAAAGTTTTGCTGATGCGCCAGAAAGCTGACTGAAAGCTGAATTATACTAATAAGTTGTACTGAATAAGCTCGCCGCGCCATGCGCGGCGAGCCTTGCCGGACCGGGACCGGCCACTCTTTTCATAATGCCTTCGGGGGTTCATAGTGCTTGAGTTTTTCCAGACGCTGAGTTGGACAGCGGTATTCCAGATCATCCTCATCGACATCCTGCTCGGCGGCGACAACGCCGTCGTGATCGCGCTGGCTTGCCGCAATCTGGCGCCCAAGCAGCGCATGCAAGGCATTCTGTGGGGTACCGCGGGCGCCATCATCCTGCGCGTGGTCCTGATCGCCTTCGCCCTGACGCTGTTGTCGATTCCCTTCCTGAAGGTCGTGGGCGGCCTGCTGCTGGTCTGGATCGGCGTCAAGCTGCTGATTCCCGAGGATGATGCCCATGGCAACATCAAGGGCGGCACATCCATCGCCGCCGCGATCAAGACCATCATCATCGCCGACTTCGTGATGAGCCTGGACAACGTGATCGCCATCGCCGGCGCCGCCCAGAACGCCCACGCCGACCATCAGATCGGCCTGGTCGCCTTCGGCCTGATCGTCAGCGTGCCCATCATCATCTGGGGCAGCACCCTGGTGCTCAAGCTCATCGACCGCTATCCGCTGGTGGTTACGCTGGGCGCGGCACTGCTGGGCTGGATCGCCGGCGGCATGCTGATCACCGACGTGGTTGTCGAACGTCAATTCGGCGTACAGCCCACTGCGGTTAAAATCGGCGCAGAAATCATTGGCGCCTTGCTCGTTGTTGTCCTTGGACGGTGGCTGGCAAGCCGCAAAACCGCTTCCAAGGAATCAGCACATGAGTCTGCGTAGATCCACCGATCCCCAGCAATCCGAATCGGGCCTGAGCCTCCTTCAGGGCCTTTTCGTGCTGGCCATCCTCGGGGTGGTCGCGACGGTCATCGTCTCCAATTTTGTTTGATGCCGTCTCGTGTCTCTACCGCAACGCCTGGTCATCGCGACCCGCGCCAGCCGGCTTGCCCTGTGGCAAGCCGAGCATGTGCGCGACCGGCTGCGCACGCTGTACCCGGCGTGCGCGGTTGAGCTGCTCACCCTGACGACCCGAGGCGATCAGATCCTCGACCGCACGCTCTCCAAGGTGGGCGGCAAGGGTCTCTTCGTCAAGGAACTCGAAAACGCGCTGCTCGACGGGCGCGCCGATCTGGCCGTGCACTCCTTGAAGGACGTGCCGGTCGATCTGCAAGCCCCGTTCGAGCTTTGCGCCGTCCTCGATCGCGCGGATCCGCGCGATGCCTTCGTCTCCAATACCCATGACTCGCTGGCCGACTTGCCGGCGGGCGCCGTCGTAGGCACGTCCAGCCTGCGCCGCGAATCGCAGATCCGCGCGCGCTATCCCGAGCTGGTGGTCAAGCCTTTGCGCGGCAATCTCGACACCCGCCTGGGCAAGCTCGACAAAGGCGAATACGACGCCATCGTGCTGGCTGCGGCTGGCCTGGAGCGTCTGGGTCTGGGATCGCGCATCCGCAGCCTGCTCGAACCGGAAGACAGCCTGCCTGCCGCCGGGCAGGGCGCCTTGGGCATCGAGATCCGCGACGACCGCGACGACATGCGCGCCTGGCTGGCCCCCTTGATCAGCGCCGGCACCACCTCCTGTGTGGTGGCTGAGCGCGCGGTGTCCCGCAAGTTGGGCGGATCTTGCCAGGTGCCCCTGGCGGCGTATGCCGAGATCGCCGGCGGCACTTTGTCGCTGCGCGCGCTGGTGGCGTCGCCCGACGGCGTGCGCATGGTCCATGCGGCCCGCAGCGGCCCGGTGGCCGAGGCCCAGGCGATCGGCGAGGCCGCGGCGCAGGCGCTGCTGGACGCGGGCGCGCAGGACATCCTGCGCGAACTGCTGCAAGACCCGCCCAGAGCCGACTGATGGCCATGGCGTCCGCTGCCGCCGAACCGCCGCGGGTCGCCATCCTGACGCGGCCCGAAGGTCGCAACGAGGCGCTGGCCGACCGCTTGGCCGGCGCCGGCTGGACGTCCTGCATTCTTCCCGCCCTGGAAATCCAGGCCTTGCCCGCCGCCGCGGGCGGGCCGCCGCGCCCTGCCGACTTCGACATGGTCGTGTTCGTCAGCGGCAACGCGGCCAAGTTGTACTTGGAACAGTGGGCACAGGCCGACGGGGCGGCTCCCTGGCCGGCTGGCGTCATCGCCGCAACGGTCGGGCCGGCCAGTGCCCAGGCCTTGCGCCTATCCCCCTGTTTTGGCGTGAATACAACAGTTTTGCATCCCCCCGAAAGCGCGCCCAGTCACGACTCCGAGGCGCTCTGGGAGGTTTTGCAGGGGCTGCCGCAAATGCCCGCCCGCGTGCTGCTGGTGCGCGGCACGCAGGGCAGGGACTGGCTGGGCGACAAGCTCGAGGCGCACGGCGCCGCCGTGACGCGCCATGCCGCCTATCTGCGGCGCCCCGCGAGCTGGGGCGCGGACCAGGTCGCCAGCCTGCGGCGCTGGGCTGACGCGGGCGTTCCAGCCACCTGGCTGATCACCAGCGGCGAGGGCGCTGAGGCGCTGCGGGCCGGCCTGGACGCGGCCGGGCTGGCGGACTGGTGGGAGCGGTGCCGCTTCGTACTGACGCATCCCTCCTTGGAACGCCGTCTGCCACAGGCCTGTCATGAAGGCGGGGCGCGGCCGATGGTAAAAATCTGCTTGCCCAACGACGAGTCGATATTCCAGGCTTTTGTTGCTGCTTGATTCGTTGCATCGGACTGACACCGAATACAATCGCGTCATGACAGACAAGACTCCCGCTACCGATCCGGTCGTTCCGACGGCCGCCCCGGGTGCAAGCGCGCCCGCATCGGCCCCGGCCGATTCCGTCAAGGCCCGTCCGGCCAAGCGCGGCAGTGGCCCGTTGGTCCCCGCCCTCATCATTCTCATCCTGCTGGCAGCCGGCCTGGGTTACGCCCTCTGGATGCAGCGCACCCAGTTCGTTTCCGCCGGCCGCGAAGTCGCCACGCGCCTTGAAACGCTGACCGCCGACCTGGCGCAGGCCCGCAAGGACACCCGCGAGGCCCTGGCCCTGGCGCAAGCCCAGGCCGGCCGTGTCGGTGAACTCGAAGACACCGTGCGCGAAACGCAAAGCCAGTACAGCGCCCTGCAACTGGCCTGGCAGAACTTCAACGACAGCGCCAGCGACGAACTGCTCGCCAACGACGTCGAACGCCTGCTGACCATCGCCAACCAGCAACTGCGCCTGGCGGGCAATGTCTCCAATGCGATCGTGGCGCTGGAAACGGCGCAATCGCGCCTGGCGCGCGCCGACCGCCCGCGTTTCTCCAGCCTGCAGCAATCCATCAACGGCGACCTGGACCGCCTGCGCGCCGTGTCCACCGTGGATATCCCCGCCCTGTCGGCCCGCATCGACCGCCTGGTGGCGCTGATTGGCAAGGCGCCCCTGCTGGTGCCGGACGCCGCGGCCCCGGGCGTGGCGCCCGCCGGCGAAAGCGCTCCGGCTGCCGCGCCGGCCCCCGCGGTCGATCCGCTGGCCGGCCTGCCGGCCGACGCGCCCTGGTGGCAGCGCTGGCGCGCCGAAATGGCCTCCTGGCCCGGCCGCGCCGGCTCCGCGCTGGCGCATGAACTGGGCGGCCTGATCACGATCCAGCGCGTGGACGAGCCCGCTGCCTTGCTGCTGTCGCCCGAACAGGCCGACCAGGTGCGCGGCACGCTGCGCCAGCGCCTGCTGACCGCGCAACTGGCCATGCTGATGCGCCAGCCCGCCGTCTGGAAGAGCGAACTCGACAACGTTGGCGTCACGCTCGCCAAGTATTTCGACGGCCGATCCCCCGACACCGTCGCGGCCCAGACCCTGGCGCGCGAACTGGCGCAGACCGACATTGCCGTGCGCATGCCGGAAGTGGCCGACAGCCTCAACGCCGTGGCCGCGCTGCGCGCCGCAGGCTTCAAGACCAGCGGACAGGACTGAGGCTTATGCGTACCTGGTTCTGGACTCTGCTGCTCGCCGTCATCGCCGTCGCCTTGGCGGTGGTGCTGCGTTCGCACTCCGGCAACGTGCTGTTGCTGGTCTGGCCGTGGCGCATCAGCATGTCGCTGACGCTGGCGGTCCTGCTGATCGTCGCGGCCTTCATCGTGTTGTACGTGGGCCTGCGCCTGCTGGCATGGCTGCTGGCCATTCCCGACCGCGTGCGGGCCTGGCGCGGCAAGCGCGCCCAGGCGCGCGACCACGAACTGCTGGAACGCGGCTGGATCGGCCTGCTGGAAGGGCGCTACACCACCGCCGAAAAAGATCTGACCAAGCTGCTGGACCAGACCAAGGTCCAGACGCGCCGTGTGCTGGCGGCCTTGTCCGCCGCCCGCGCCACGCATGGCCTGGGCGAGTTCGACCGCCGCGACCGCCTGCTGGCGATCGCGCAGGAACAAGCCGGCACGGACGCCGGCCTGATCGAAGCCACTGCCACCGTGTCGGCCGACATGCTGCTGGACCAGGGCCGCGCCGAGCGCGCGCTGGCCGTGCTGGAGCCGCTGGCCGACGGCGGCGCGCGCCATCTGCACACCATGCGCCTGCTGCTGCGTGCGCACACCGCCTTGCATCACGACGAACATGTCTTCACGCTGGCGCGCGGCCTGGTACGTCGCAATGCGCTGGCCCGTTCCGAAGCCGATCAGTTGATCGACGCCTCGGGCGCGGCGCGTTTGCGCGCCGCCGCCGCGGGCGGCAGCGATGCCTGGCGCGCCATCTGGAAGGATCTGAAGGCCGAGGAGCGCCTCCTGCCGGAAATCGCGCTGGCGGGCGCGGCGGCGTTCGAGGCCGCCGGCGAAGCCAGCGAGGCCGCGCGCGTGCTGGAAGCCGCGGTCGCCGTGAAGTTCAATCCGGCCCTGGTGGCCGCCTACGCCCGCTGCGAAGCCGAACAAGTCTCGCGCCGGCTGGCCCGCGCCGAGACCTGGCTGCAACAGCGTCCCACCGATCCGGACCTGCTCACCGCGCTGGGCATGCTGTGCCTGAACGGCCAGCTCTGGGGCCAGGCCGAACGCTATCTGCTGCGCAGCCTCAGCCGCCGCAGCGATGCGCAGACGCATGCGCTGCTGGGCAGCCTGTATGACCGCCTGGATCGTCCCGCCGACGCGGTGCGCCACTGGCGTCTGGCAACGGCGGCCAGCATGGCGCTGCCGGTGCTGGCGGCGGATGCCGCCTTGCCGGCCGCGGATACCGGTTCGGATCCTTATCGCGTGGACGCCGAAGGCGGCTATGCGGTGGGCCTGTCCGACGTCGACAGCGACGACACCGAACTCGGCGGCGATTACCCCGCGTTGCCGCCGGCCGTGGCGGCCTCGGCCTCCGACTACGTGCTGGATCCGGACGCCCGCGTGAACAAAGAACAGCGCGAGCGCGCGCTGGCTCCCGAGGACGCTCCGCTGGCCGGCGGCAGTACCTCCGACATCGACGAGTACTTCGACAGCGCCCCCATCCCGGCGGCGGCTTTCGATGATCCCGTGCCCACGTACGCGCCGGCTACGCCCGCAGGGTCCAAGCCCGCGCCGGCCGCCGCGCCCGTGCCGGCTACCAAGCCGCCGTTCAAGGACGACGGCTCGATTTGAACAATCCTTCAGACACACAACAAGGTTGAATCATGAGTCTTGATCGCGTCTCCCCTGGCAAGAAGCTGCCGGAAGACTTCAACGTCATCATCGAAATCCCCATGAACGCCGACCCGGTGAAGTACGAGGTCGACAAGGACACGGGCGCGATTTTCGTTGACCGCTTCATGCTGACCGCCATGCACTACCCGTGCAACTACGGCTACATCCCGCAAACCCTGTCCGAAGACGGCGACCCCGCCGACGTGCTGGTGCTGACCCCGTTCCCGATCCAGATCGGCGCGGTGGTGCGCTGCCGCGCCATCGGCGTGCTGGAAATGGACGACGAGTCGGGCGGCGACGCCAAGCTGTTGGCCGTGCCGATCGAAAAGCTGTACCCCCCGTACCGCAACATCAAGTCCTACGAAGATCTGCCGGCGGAAGACATCTCCCGCATCCAGCATTTCTTCGAGCACTACAAGGACCTGGAAAAGGGCAAGTGGGTCAAGGTCAAGGGCTGGAAGGGCCTGGACGCCGCGCACGAGGAAATCGTTCGCAGCGCCGAGCGCTACAACAAGGCCTGATCTCAGGTCTGGACCTGGCCGGCGTTTTTTTGCCGCCGGGCCGTCCCAAGGCAAAAACGCCCCCTCGGGGGGCGGCAAGCCGAAGGCGCGGCGTGGGGCTATTTTGACTTGGCTGGGGTCTTGATGCGGCGCGGCCGCGACGGCATGATGCCGATCGCCGCCGCGCCGTTGCTTTGCGGGGCCTGCAGATTGCGCGACACCTGCGCGGCCGCGATCTGGATGCGCGCCTGCAGTACCTTCAGCCGCTCGGCCGAGGTGCGCGCTTCCGCGGCGATGAATACCAGGCTGCCCACGACCTTCTGTTCGGCGCTGAAGATGGCCGAGCCTATGCCTATCAACCCCGGGTCGACCTCGCCATGCGACACGTACACCCCGGCCGCGCGCAGGCGCTTGAGGTTGGCGCGGAACTCGTCCCAGTCCTCTCCCAGCCCGGCCTCGCGGATTTCCGCGGCGTGCCACAGCATCAGGTTGCGCAGCTGATACGGCGGCAGGTTGGCCAGGATGGGCTTGGCGGTGGCGCCATGGAACATGGTGTAGGGACGGCCGCGCGCATAGCTCGATTCGATGGAATCGTCGGTCCAGTAGCGGTCCACGCACATGACCTTGTCGCCGTAGTAGTTGCACAGCATCAGGTTGGCGTGCAGCTCGTCGCCGGTGGCGCGCATGACGTCACGCGCCGCGCGCATCAGCGGATCGTGCTGGCGCAGGTGGCGGTCCAGCTCGATGATGCGCGAACCCAGCACATAGGCGCCGCCCGAGGTCGGCGCCAGCAGCCCGCTTTCGGTCAGCGACTTGAGGTAGCGGTAAGCCGTGGCGCGCGAGCAGTCCAGATGCGCCATGACGTCTTCCTGGAACGCGGCGGTGGTGTCGTCGCGAAAGAGGTCGAGGATGGACAACATGCGGTCTGGAGTGCTCATTGCGGGAGGGCGCGCCTAGTGAATGTGGAAGCCGCCATTGACGTCGACCACGATGCCGGTTGAGTAGGAGGACAGGTCCGAGGCCAGGAAAAGTATGGCCTGGGCGACTTCGGCGGGCGAGCCGAAGCGCTGCAGCGGAATGCCCTGTTTGAGTTCTTGTTCCCAATTTTCGCCGAATTTTCCCAGCGTCATGTCCGTTTCGATGATGCCGGGCGCCACGCAATTGGCACGCACCCCGCGCGGCCCCAGCTCGCGGGCCAGCGCCTTGGTGAAACTGATGACGCCGCCTTTGGACGCCGCATAGTGCGAACCGCCCAGGAGACCGCCGCCGCGCAGGGCGGCGGTGGAACCCAGGTTGACGATGGCCGGGCGCCGCGGGCTTTGCAGCAATTCGGGCAGCGCCGCATGCGTGACGTTGTAGGTGCCGGTCAGGTTCACTTCCACCATGCGGCGGAACTCGTCCTCGGGCAAATCCCAGATGCGCGTGGCCGCGACGATGCCGGCGTTGTTGACCAGCACGTCGATGCCGCCGAGCGCTTCCCGGGCGCGCGCGACCGCCGCCTCGCAGGAGGCCGAGCGGGACACGTCGCAGTGCAGGTCGATGCGGCCCGCGGCCAGTGCCGCGTTGGCCCCCTCCGGATAAGCCTGGTCCAGCACCGCGACCGTGGCGCCCTGGGCGATGAAGAGCTCGACGATGGCGGCGCCTATGCCACGGGGGTTGGCGCCCCCCGTGACAATGGCGCGCTTGCCGGCCAGCAGTCCAAGCGCGCCGTCCATCACGATTTCACCAGCGGGCAGGCGCCGTCCTTGAGCGGACGGAAGGCCTGTTCGGCCGGAATCTTGCGCACCAGGTTGTAGTAGTCCCAGTCGCGCTTGGATTCCGAGGGCTTCTTGACCTGGAACAGGTAGAGGTCGCGCATGATGCGGCCGTCCTCGCGGATGCGGCCGTTCTCGGTCATGAAGTCGTTGATGGGCGTCTCATGCATCTTCTTCAGCACCGGTTCGGAAGCGTCCGTGCCTGCGGCCTTGACGGCATTCAGATAGTGCATGGTGGCGCTGTAGTTGCTGGCCTGGACCATGGACGGCATGCGGCCGGTGCGCTTGAAGTAGCGCTCGGACCATTGCCGCGACTTGTCGTCCAGGTCCCAGTAGAAGGGTTCCACCAGGTTCAGACCCTGCGCGTATTCCAGTCCCACGCTGCGCACGTCCACGATGCTCATGAAGAGGGCGGCCACGCGCTGCTTGCTGCCCATGATGCCGAATTCGAACGCCTGCTTGATGCTGTTGATGGTGTCGCCGCTGCCGTTGGCCAGGCCGATCACCTGGGCCTTCGACGCCTGCGCCTGCAACAGGAACGAGGAGAAGTCCGCGCTGGCGATGGGGTGGCGCACGCTGCCCACGACTTGGCCGCCCTTGGCCTTGACCACTGCCATGGCATCGCGTTCCAGCGAATGTCCGAAGGCGTAGTCGGAGGTGATGAAGTACCAGCTCTTGCCGCCGTCTTCCATGACGCCGTTGGCCACGCCGGTGGCGTAGGCGTAGGTGTCGTAGGTCCAGTGCATGCCGTTGGGCGAGCAGGCCTTGCCGGTCAGGTCGGCGGAGCCCGCGCTGGTGAAGATGACCACGCGTTTCATCTGGCGGGTCAGGTCCTGCACCGCCAGCGCGATGGCGGAGTTGGGCACGTCCAGGATCAGGTCCACCTTGTCGTTCTCGTACCAGCGGCGCGCGGTCGCCACGCCGATGTCGACCTTGTTCTGGTGGTCGGCCGAGATCACTTCGATGGGCTTGCCCAGCACGGTGCCGCCGAAATCCTCGACGGCCATCTTCACGGCTTCCACGCCGAACTTGCCGGACAGGTCGGCCATCATGCCGGACTGGTCGCCCAGCACGCCGATCTTCACGACGTCATCGGACACCTGGGCCTGGGCGGATACGGACAGGGCGCCCAGCACGCAGGCGGCCAGGCTGTTCTTCAAACGGGTCTTCATGGGTATGTCTCCTCGGGGGCTAGTTTCTGTGCGCGCCATCCTGTGCCGGACGGTCGCGCCGGGGCCGCTTACTCCAGCGTCTGGCCGGCGTAGGCGTCGATGAACATATTGGGTTTCAGGAAGAAGCTCAGCACCAGGGCGCCGTTGGGCGCGCGCGCCACGTGCCGGTTGCCGCGAGGGCGCCACACGTAGTCGCCGGCGCAGACCTCGCCTTCGGCGTCGACGATCGAGCCTTCCAGCACGAAGGTCTGTTCGACTTCAACGTGCTCATGCAGCGGCAGTTCGGTGCCGGGCTGCCAGCGGAACAGGGCGGTCAGCAAGCCGGTCTCCTTGTCCTGCATCAGCACCTTCATGTCTATGCCTTCCACTTGCGTCGGTTTCCATGGCAGATCGGCAACCTTGAGGAAGCGTGAAGCCAGGGGCGGCAAGGCGTTGGCTGCGGGGCAGCCGGGAGTTTCCAGGGCCATGATGTCTCCTACCAGAACTCTTTATGAGAGATAAAGAAAAAATCTTGTTATTGAGTGTTTAAAAATAGTCGCGTATATTGAGATTTATGTCAATCATGTTTTCGCCGGACGGAAGCATGCAGCGACACAGCCGGGCCAAGAAATCCGGCATATATAAAACCAAGGAGACAAGCTTGAAACACGACTATCTGGACCGCACGTTCGGTCTGGCGGGGCGCGTCGCGCTGGTGACGGGCGCGGCAAGGGGACTGGGCTACGCCATCGCGAGGGCATTGGGGCAGGCAGGCGCCCAGGTGGTAATCAACGATCTGTCCGGCGAAGCCTGCGCCGCCGCCTGCGAGCGCCTGGCGGCCGAAGGCATCAAGGCCCATGGGGCGCCTTTCGATGTCGCCGACGAACAAGCCGTGGCCGATGCCGTCGCGCAACTGGAGAGCGCCGGGCTGGAAATTGATGTGCTGGTCAGCAATGCCGGCAACCAGAACCGCAAGCCCGTGGTGGAGATGAGTTCCGCCGAATGGCAGGCCTTGCAGAACGTGCACGTCAACGGCGCCTTCCATTGCGCGCGGGCCGTGCTGCCCGGCATGGGCAAGCGCGGCTTCGGCCGCATCGTGCTGATGTCGTCCGTGGCGGGGCAGGCCACCATGCCCAATATCGCCGCCTACGCCACCGCCAAGGGCGCCATCGCTGCCTTCACCCGCGCGCTGGCGGTCGAATACGGCGCCAGCGGCATCACCTGCAATGCGCTGGCGCCCGGCTTCGTGCGTACCGATTTCACGCAGGGGCTGCAGGACAATCCGCAGTTCCAGTCCTTCCTGGCCACGGCGGTGCCGACTGGCCGCTGGGCCGCGCCGGAAGATATCGCGCCTGCCGTGGTCTACCTGGCCTCGCCGGGCGCTTCGTTCGTCAACGGACACGTCCTGGCGATCGACGGCGGCCTGCTGGCCCGCATGTAGGAGCGCGCCCATGAACACCCCAGCGGTCCTGTCCGCGCAGGGATTGGTCAAGCGGTTCGGCGGCTTCAATGCCGTCGACGGCGTGTCCTTGTCCCTGCGCGAAGGCTCCATCCATGCCTTGATCGGCGCCAATGGCGCAGGAAAAACCACCTGCTTCAACCTGCTGACCAAGTTCCTCACGCCCGATGCGGGCGTCATCCATTACCGCGGCCGCGACATCACGGCGCTGGCGCCCGAGCAGATCGCGCGCCTGGGCATCGTCCGCTCGTTCCAGATTTCCGCCGTGTTCCTGGGCCTGACGGCGCTGCAGAACATGCGCGTGGCGCTGATGCGCCAGCACGGCGACGGCTGGCGCTTCTGGCGCAGCCGCAGCAGCATCGACCGCCTGAACGGCCGCGCCATGGAACTGCTGGACGCGGTCGGCCTCTCCGGCCTGGCGCATACCACGGCGGCGCTGCTGCCTTACGGCCGCAAGCGGGCGCTGGAAATCGCGATGACCCTGGCCCTGGAACCGGAAATCATGCTGCTGGACGAGCCCATGGCGGGCCTGGGCCAGGAGGACGTGACCCGCATCGCCGCGCTGATCCGGCGCGCGTCCGCCAACCGCAGCATCCTGATGGTCGAACACAACCTGTCGGTGGTGGCGGATCTGTCCGACACCATCACGGTGCTGGCGCGCGGCGCGGTGCTGGCCGAGGGCGACTACGCCACCGTGTCCAGCGACGAGCGCGTCATCACGGCCTACATGGGCTCCGACGAGGAGGCGCACTGAGATGCTGGTTATCAAGGACCTCAACGCCTGGTACGGCGAATCCCACGTGCTGCACGGCGTGGACATGGAAGTCAGGCGCGGCGAGCTTGTCACCATCCTGGGCCGCAACGGCGCGGGCAAGACCACCACGCTGCGCGCCATCATGGGCATCATGGACAAGCGCCGCGGCTCCATCCGCCTGAACGGCCAGGAGACCGTGGGCATGGCGGCACACCGCATTCCGCGGTTGGGCGTGGTGTATTGCCCCGAAGAACGGGCCGTGTTCCGCAGCCTGGACGTGACCGAAAACCTGATGCTGCCGCCGCGCCTGGCCGATGGCGGCATGTCGCTGGACGAGATCTACACGCTGTTTCCCAACTTGCGTGAACGCAGCGCCAGTTCCGGCGGCAACCTGTCCGGCGGCGAACAGCAGATGCTGGCGATCGCGCGCATCCTGCGCACCGGCGCCCAGCTCATCCTGCTGGACGAGCCCACCGAAGGCCTGGCGCCCGTCATCGTGCAGCAGATCGGGCATGCCATCCGCACCTTGAAGGAGCGGGGCTTCACCATCGTGCTGGTCGAGCAGAACTTCCGTTTCGCGACCAAGGTGGCCGACCGCCACTACGTCATGGAGCACGGCTGCGTCGTCGACCAGCTGTCGGCAGAAGAAGCGCGCAACGATCCCGAGCGGATCAAGCGCCGCCTGGGCGTCTGAGGGGAGAGTCCACGTGTTCGAAATATTCGGCGTGCCGTCCACGGCACTATTCGGCCAGCTCCTGCTCGGCCTGATCAACGGTTCGTTCTACGCGCTGCTGTCGATCGGGCTGGCGGTGATCTTCGGCCTGTTGAACATCATCAACTTCGCCCACGGCGCGCAATACACGGCGGGCGCGTTCCTGGCCTGGATGCTGCTGAACTACCTGGGCGTGAACTACTGGGCCGCCCTGGTGCTGGTGCCGCTCATCATGGCCGTGTTCGCCATCGTGGTCGAGCGCCTGCTGATCTCGCGCACCTACCGCATGGACCACTTGTACGGCCTGCTGCTGACCTTCGGCATCGCGCTGCTGATCGAAGGCGGCCTGCGCCAGGCCTATGGCGTATCGGGGCTGCCTTACACGATACCCAAGGCGCTGTCCGGCGGCGTCAACCTGGGCTTCATGTTCCTGCCCTGGTACCGCGGCTGGGCGGTGGCGGTATCGCTGGTGCTGTGTCTGGCCGTCTGGGTGCTGATCGAGAAGACCCGCGTGGGCGCCATGCTCCGCGCGGCCACCGAGAATCCGACGGTGGTGCGTTCCTTCGGCATCAACGTGCCGCTGCTCATCACGCTGACCTACGCGCTGGGTGTGGCGTTGGCGTCGGTGGCGGGCGTGATCGCCGCGCCGATCTACCAGGTCAGTCCGATGATGGGCTCCAACCTGGTGGTGGTGGTGTTCGCGGTGGTGGTGATCGGCGGCATGGGTTCCATCATGGGCGCCATCATCAGCGGCTTCGGCCTGGGCATCATCGAAGGCCTGACCAAGGTGTTCTATCCCGAGGCCGCCAACCTGGCGATCTTCATCATCATGGTGCTGGTGCTGCTGTGCAAGCCCGCGGGCCTGTTCGGCAAGCCCCTGCAGGTGCAGAACGTGCTGGCAGCCGAGGCGACGCGCGAGCCGGTGCAGCTGAGCCGCCGCGGCATGCGCGTGGCAATGGCGGCGCTGGCCGTGGCCGCCCTGGCCGCGCCCTGGTTCATCTATCCGACCTTTCTGATGAAGGTGCTGTGCTTCGCGCTGTTTGCCGCGGCTTTCAACCTGCTGGTGGGCTACGTGGGCCTGCTGTCGTTCGGCCATGCCGCGTTCTTCGGCGCGGCTGCCTACGCGACCGGCATCGTGATGAAGCTGCTGAGCGCCACGCCCGAGCTCGGCCTGCTGGCCGGGGTGCTGACGGGCGGCCTGCTGGGCCTGGCGTTTGGTGCCGTCGCGATCCGGCGCCAAGGCATCTACTTCGCGATGATCACGCTGGCGTTGTCGCAACTGGTCTACTTCATCGCGGTCCAGGCGGGCTTCACCGGCGGCGAGGACGGCCTGCAAAGCGTGCCGCGCGGCAAGCTGTTCGGCATCTTCGATCTTGAAGGCGTGATGCCCATGTATTACTTCACGCTGGCCGTGTTCGCGCTGGGCTACGCCTTCGTGCTGCGCGTGTTGAACTCACCCTTCGGTGAGGTAATCCGCTCGGTGCGCGACAACGAGCAGCGCGCCCGCTCGCTGGGCTACTCCACTTCGCGCTACAAGCTGATGGCGTTCACGCTGTCGGCCTCGGTGGCGGGGCTGGCCGGCGGCCTGAAGGTGCTGGTGTTCGGTGTCGCTTCGCTGACGGACGTGCACTGGCATGCCAACGGCGAAGTAGTGCTGATGGCGCTCCTGGGCGGCATCGGCACGGTGTTCGGGCCGCTGGCCGGCGCCTTCACCTTCGTGTCGCTGCAAAACTACCTGGCGCCGCTGGGCTCCTGGGTGCTCATCGTCCAGGGCGCGATCTTCGTCCTCTGCGTCCTCCTGTTCCGCGACGGCATCATGGGACTGGTCTCGCGGGCCTGGCTGGCGCTTACCCGCAAGAAAAAGGAATCCTGATGTACTTGCATGTCGTAATGCTGCAGCTGTCGGAGGCCGCCGACGGCCGTTTCCATGACCGCGTCCAGGGCTATTGCCAGCGCATCCTGGCCGAGTGCGATGGCGTGGCGGGCTACTCTTTCCGGCCCAACGAGGCCAGCCGCTCGGATGGCCTGACCCATGCCGTGGTGGCGGCTTTCGCGGACAGCCCCGCGCATGACCGCTACCAGGTCTCGCCCGCGCACCAGGAGATGAAGGCCTACATGGCCGGCTTCATCGAGCGCCTGGTGGTGTATGACGGGGAAATTCCTACGTTCAGCTGAATAGCCCGAACCGCGCCCAGCCCCCCGGAAAGGGATAAACTCGCGGATGACTTTTCATCGTCTGGCCGCCCGCAGGGAAGGCCGCCCGCGGTAGCGGGCGCCTCGCGGGGCTGGCTGTTTTCTATTGCCGGATTCCGGCCACGTATTCTTCATAGGTCGAGTGAACATGGACTACGTATTGCCCCCTCAGCCGCCCGTCGCGGTTCCCGTTGCCGGCAGCGCCGCGCTGTTTCCGGTGCGCCGCGTCTATTGCGTCGGCCGCAATTACGCCGAACACGCCAAGGAAATGGGCTTCACCGGCCGCGAGGATCCGTTCTTCTTCTGCAAGCCGGCCGACGCCGTGCTGAGCGTGGCCGACGGCGAAACCGGCAAGATGCCGTATCCGCCCAAGACCTCCAACCTGCACTACGAAATGGAACTGGTCGTGGTGCTGGGCAAGGGCGGCCGCGACATCCCGGTCGAACAGGCCAATGATTGCGTGTGGGGCTATGCGCTGGGCCTGGACATGACCCGCCGCGACCTGCAGGGCGAAATGAAGAAGCAGGGCCGTCCCTGGGAAATCGGCAAGGCCTTCGATCTGTCCGCGCCGCTGGGCCCGATCCATCCGCGCAGCGTCGTCGGCACCCTGGAAAAGGGCGCCATCTGGCTGGACGTGAACGGCCAGCGCAAGCAGTCCAGCGACATCTCGCAGATGCTCTGGAACATTCCGGAAAGCATTTCCTACCTGTCCGGCCTGTTCGAGCTGCAACCCGGCGACATCATCTTCACCGGCACGCCTGAAGGCGTGGGCGCCGTGCTGCAAGGCGACGTGATCACCGGCGGCGTCGAAGGCCTGGGTGAACTGCGCGTCCAGATCGTTTAAAGTACGCCCCGGATCCGTTTTCACCACTTCAGGAGCGCCAGCATGCGCAGCAAGATCGTGCTGACCGCCTTTGTCGTGTTCGGCTTCGTGCTCGCCGGTTGCAACACCGTCGCGGGCATGGGCAAGGACATGTCGAAGGCAGGCAACGCCATTACCAACGCCGCCGACAAGTAATTGCCGGGGGCGGGTTCGAGAAGGCCTGAGCCGGGGATCGCGCCCCGCTCAGGCCTTTGTACGTTCAGGCGCTAAGAAGCAAGGTGTGCTTCGGCGCCCGCTATAAAAACCCTGAGTGAGAAATCGAGTTGCTCAGGCCCGTAGGTGTCGATTCCCAGCGCGACGGCCTGGCGTAGCCGTGAATAAGACTTTCCATCGACCGAGTCCAGCCATTTCTGCAACTGGCGAGGTCTGGTGCGCTCAACCGCCGACCTGGCTTGCCAAATATCCTTCACATGGCCAACGCAGAGGGCGGCAAGCAGCACGGCCAAGCGCACCGAGGCGGCTTCGCTGAAGCCCGCCCGATTCAGCTGTTCGAGCAATTCCTCGGTCGGCAGCAGGTTCCAGCTCATCAACTCGGAATCGTCAAAGCGCAGGTGTTCCGCCAAGCTTCCCATGGCGACGGCTGCGTCGACCAGGTGGGTCGCGTAGGTCCTGCACGCGTCTTGCCATGTGGGCGCGCGAGCGATGTCGGCGCTGCTGAAGCTCGCAGTCAGTGTGTCCTTCGCGACGAGCGCCAGCAGAGTCTGGCGATCTTTCACATGGTAGTTGAGCGCCTTCCGGTCCACATTGAGCGCGTCCGCAAGCGCCTGCATCGACAATTTGTCGTGACCGATGCGCCTTGCCGCCTGCAAGATCCGGGCCAGATCAAGGCCGGCACGTTCTCCTCTTCCGCGCTCAACTTCCCCTAAAACATCTTTTTTCATCGTCTTTTCGGCGTGATGTTTGGTCAACAAGCAGGCCGCCTCAAGCCCCGCTTGTGCGCGGAAAACATGACGCGTCCTGAGGAAAACCCTGCTTGACTGGGGTTCATCGTAACACTAACTTCAACGCCATATTCCCGGCCGGGAATATGGCGTTGAAGAGGCGAGACACCGATCAGCAGGGTGCATCGAACGCTGCCAACAACGTCGTGACCAGCAGAGACTGCACGGAATGGAGGTGGTTCGCCCAGTGATCAACTTTCGAAACCGGTCGGCATGAAATATCTCAATTGGCCCCGGGCTATTGAGACGGCTGCGGACGCTTTATCGGGATGCCTCCTCTCCCCGAATTCTTGCATCGACCATGACCAATGCGTACATGCCCGATTGTTATGTCTAAACAATCCGGATTTTGCGGAGTACGAGCGAGAAATCCTGGATTGAAGGAGGCCGCATGCCAAACCAGATCATCAGTTCGCGCCAGGTCAAAGTGCCGGCGCACTCGCTTGTGTCGATCTTTGCCGCCATGGGGGCGATTGCATGGGACTGCAATGCCTCTGAATCTCGAACGGGGCTCGAGCGCGGAACGGTCGCTCAGCTACGGCCATCATCCGAGTCCTCTGCCGTGGACGCCGCGCCGCAGCCTGCGTCTGATTTTGCGTCTCTTGAGCGCCTGATGGAGCAGGGCGCGCTGGTTCGGATTCCATCGATTCGGGACACGGTGCTGCGTGACGCCGGCGGATTCCGTTCCGATCTGGCGCGGCACGGGATCGGCTTTCAGATCGTCAGCTTGAACTCCGCGGCTTACGACCTCAGAGGCGAAAACCCGAGGACGCATCGCAAGCAGTCGTACAACGGCCAGGTTCCCACGTTCGCGGAGACCCAGCAGCTAGTCCTGACTTATGACCTGGGGCAGCACGGAAACGATCAAAGCCAATTGATTTTCAGCGCCGTGACGGGTCACGCGAGCTGGGCGCCGAAGGGGCCTTCGGCGGACATCGCGCTGAGCCGGCTGGCGTACTTCATCACCTTCAACAACCGTCAATGGGAGTTGAAGGCAGGCTATCTCAGCAATGCCCTGGAGTTCGTGGGCTTGTACGTTGGCGGTTCCTTGGCGGTCGGGGCGCAAGGGATGAATTCCATCATTCCCTTTCAGGTCGGCCTGTCACGCCTGCCTTTTGCCACCCCGGGCGTGAATCTGACCTACAACGGATCTGGCGGCTTCTACAACAAGACCGGAATTCAGCGCAGCACCAGCCCCTACGGCGCGGAGGCGGAAGAGTCAGAACACCAGCATGGGCTGAAGTGGAAAACCCCAGGTAGCGGATGGCTGGCCATCAACGAAATCGGAGTAAAGCAACAAGCGAGTCCCGACAATCCCTCGCGATGGTTCCGGATTGGGGGAATATTCAATACGTCCGACTATGCCAGGTTCGATTCCCGCGAGCGTAGTTCGAACAACTACGCGCTTTATGTCGCGGGAGACCAGCAGATTTCGCGGCTGACGCCCAACTCATCTTCCGCGCAGGGGTGGTACGCCGGCCTTTCCTTGCACCTGGCTCCCCCGGATCAGAATCTGTACACCAAATTCGTGGAAGCCAGGCTATATACGATAGGCACGCTTCCATCGCGACCCTATGACATGTTGTCGGCCACGGTCACCTGGTCGGATTTCAGCGATACCGCGAAGGACGCCTACGGGAAAAGGGGCGTGGATACGGCGAATTCGAGCAGTGCGGCCATGGTGTCCTACATGGCGCGTCTCTATCCCGGCGTCTATCTGAGCACGGGGCTCAGCTTCATTCGATCCCCGTCATTCGTGCCCGTGGACAAGAACGCCTTGAATTTTCTGGTGGGGCTCAACATGTTCATGTAGGGGCATTCGCGCTTTCTGTGCGAACGCAATCGTGAACAACTCATGAGCCTCTGCAAAAAAAACGCCCGATGAAGGTTCATCGGGCGTTCGTTCATGGGCAAAGCCTATGCTGGCATGGAGTGTAGGGGCTGGGCCTACAGCACATCTCCGGCATAGTCGGCCAGGCGCGAACGTTCGCCCCGCTGCAGCGTGACGTGCCCGGAATGCGGCCAGCCCTTGAAGCGGTCGACCACGAAGGTCAGGCCGGAACTGCCTTCGGTCAGGTAGGGCGTATCGATCTGGGCGATGTTGCCCAGGCAGATCACCTTGGTGCCGGGACCCGCGCGCGTGACCAGCGTCTTCATCTGCTTGGGCGTCAGGTTCTGCGCCTCGTCGATGATCAGGTACTTGTTCAGGAAGGTGCGGCCGCGCATGAAGTTCAGCGACTTGACCTTGATGCGCGAACGGATCAGGTCCATGGTGGCGGCGCGGCCCCAGTCCCCGTTGCCTTCGCCTTCACCCATGTTAAGGACGTCCAGGTTGTCTTCCAGGGCGCCCATCCAGGGCAGCATCTTCTCTTCTTCCGTACCCGGCAGGAAACCGATGTCTTCGCCGACCGGCACCGTGACGCGGGTCATGATGATTTCGGTGTAGCGCTTGGTTTCCAGTACCTGGGTGATGCCCGCGGCCAGCGCCAGCAGCGTCTTGCCGGTGCCCGCCTGGCCCAGCAGCGACACGAAGTCGCATTCCGGATTCATCAGCAGGTTCATGGCGAAGTTCTGCTCGCGGTTGCGCGCGGTGATGCCCCAGACGTTGTTCTTGCCGTGGGTGTAGTCGCGCAGCGTGGCCAGCACCGCCATCTTGCCGCTGACCTCGCGCACCTGCGCATACAGCGGCATCTGGCCTTCGAAGTAGACGAACTGGTTGACCACGAACTGCGAGCACAGCGGGCCATGGATGCGGTAGAAGGTGGTGCCGCCCTGTTGCCAGGATTCGACATCCTTGCCGTGCTTGTTCCAGAAGTCCTCGGGCAGCTGCATCACGCCCGAATACATCAGGTCCGAGTCCTCCATGACCTGGTCGTTGTAGTAGTCTTCCGCGGCCATGCCCAGCGCGCGCGCCTTCAGGCGCATGTTGATGTCCTTGGACACCAGCACGACTTCGCGTTGCGGGTACTTTTCCTGCAGGGCGCGGACCACGCCCAGGATCTGGTTGTCGGCCTTGCCCATGGGCAGGTCGGAGGGCAGCGTGCTGTGGATCGCGGTCGTCTGGAACATCAGCCGGCCGGTGGCGTCCTTGTTGCCCAGCTTGGTCAGCTCAAGTCCTTCGTCCAGCTGGGTCGCATCCTGCACCAGCGCGTCCAGCGAACGGCTGACCTGGCGCGCGTTGCGCGCCACTTCGGACATGCCCTTTTTCTGGTGATCCAGCTCTTCGAGCGTCATCATCGGCAAGAAGATGTCGTGCTCTTCGAAGCGGAACAGCGAACTGGGGTCGTGCAGCAGTACGTTGGTGTCCAGCACGAACAGCTTGCGCGGCTCGTTCTGGGCGCGCGCCTTGGCGCGTTTGGTTGGAGCCGGAGCGGTCTTGGCGCGGCGCGTCTCGGCGCGCGGGGCGGGGGCCGCGGGGGCCGGCGGCGGCACCTGGCGGGCGGGCGCCGGGATCTGCGCCTTGCGGGCCGGGGCTGCCAGGCCCTCGAGTTCGGGCTGGACGAGCAACTCGTTGTCGTCGTCCCCTGCGAGGACTGCCTGGGTACTGGACCGCGCAGCGGCGGTCTTGGTGCTGCGGGCCTGCGCCCGGGCGGATTCGCCCGAGGGGAAGGTCAGGATGGCTGCGGGACGGGTGGGCAACTTCGGAAGCGGCATATTTGTCACTCTCCAGTGTGGGCCGGCTATAGCGCCTGACGGGTAAAACCTGTGCTGACGGCTAACCGATGCTCTTCGCTGCTTGCAGGACTTCCTTGGCGTGACCCGGGACCTTCACCCCGCGCCACTCCTGCACCAGCACGCCATAGGCATCGATCAGGAAGGTGCTGCGCTCGATGCCGCGCACCTGCTTGCCGTACATGTTCTTCTGCTTGATGACGCCGAACAGATTGCAGACGGTTTCGTCGGCGTCGGAAATGAGGGGGAAGGGAAGCTCGTACTTGGCCTTGAAGTTCTCGTGCGACTTCAACGAGTCGCGCGAGATGCCGATGACCACCGCGCTGGCCGCCAGGAACTCGGCGTGCAGGTCGCGGAAATCCTGGCTTTCGGTGGTGCAGCCAGGCGTGTTGTCCTTGGGATAGAAATACAGGATCACGGCGCGGCCCTGGCATTGCTCCAGGCTGATCGGACCTATGGTGCTTTCGGCGGTGAACAGCGGGGCGGGTTTGCCTATGGTCGGCGTCATTTCTGGGATTCTCCGTTGGGGGGGATGAGGGCCACGACCACGCGCCGGCCCTCCGCCATCAGGATGTTGTAGGTGCGCGAGGCGGCGTGCGTGTCCATGATCTCGACCCCGATGCCGATCGCCAGCAGCGGACGCAGCACGTCGGGACGCAGGAACTGCTGGCGCGCGCCCGTGCCCACCAGCAGCACTTCCGGCGCATTCGCGGGGCGGCTGGGGCTGGCTTCCGGTTCGTCCAGAAAGGCCATGGGGTCGCGGACGGGCTCGGACAATCCGGCCGCCTGGCGCAAGAGGGTGGGGGTGATGTCGGCCGGCGACTCAACGGGCCAGTGGGTCACTTCGCCTTCGGGGCCGAACGCGACCGAGGAGGAAAAACGTACCTGGTTGACCTCGATATAGCCATCACCATAGGCGGTGACGGTATTCAGAGCGGCCGTCGCAGGATCGGTATGCAGCTTCAATAAAAACTCCGGCTATATGGCCCGATAATAGCGCATCGGGATGACGCCATGTTGCAGGGTATCCACGAGAGGAGCCCCCACGCCGCACTCGCTGCGCTCGCTTGCTGCCCCCCGAGGGGGCGCGTTTTGCCTTGGGGCGGCCCAGCGGCAAAACGGGGCTTCCTTGTCACGCGATTTCCCTCGAGAGGACGTGAAATCGGCCCCTTTTTTTCGCCATTTGCCGCACGGGCGTCCTTGCGCTAGATTACAGGGTTTTGCTGCACTGCAATCGCATGCCGGTGCGGCGTTTCGGACCCTTTTCCCCTTCGCGCATTCGCGCCCTGGTTTTTTCGCCCTTTTTATCGCCCCTAAGGATTCCCATCATGAGGAAGTTCTCTCGCATCGAGCGTCTGCCCCCGTACGTTTTCAACATTACCGGCGAGCTCAAGATGGCGGCGCGTAGGCGTGGCGAAGACATCATCGACATGTCGATGGGCAATCCGGACGGCGCGACTCCCAAGCACATCGTCGACAAGATGGTGGAAGCGACGACGCGTCCGACCACGCACGGCTATTCCGTGTCCAAGGGCATCCCGCGCCTGCGCAAGGCGATCTGTGACTGGTACCAGCGCCGCTACGCGGTCGAGTTCGATCCGGATTCCGAAGCCATCGTCACCATCGGTTCCAAGGAAGGCCTGGCGCACCTGATGCTGGCCACGCTGGACCGCGGCGACACCGTGCTGGTGCCGAACCCCAGCTATCCGATCCATATCTACGGCGCGGTCATCGCCGGCGCCAATATCCGTTCCGTGCGCATGACGCCGGGCGTGGACTTCTTCGAGGAACTGGAACGCGCCGTGCGCGAGTCCATTCCCAAACCCAAGATGATGGTGCTGGGCTTTCCCAGCAACCCGACCGCGCAATGCGTGGACCTGTCGTTCTTCGAACGCGTGGTGGCGCTGGCCAAGGAACACGACATCCTGGTGGTGCACGACCTGGCCTACGCCGACATCACCTTCGACGGCTACGTGGCGCCGTCCATCATGCAGGTGCCTGGCGCGCGCGATGTCGCCGTCGAGTTCTTCACGATGAGCAAGAGCTACAACATGGCCGGCTGGCGCATCGGCTACATGGTCGGCAACCGCGAGCTGGTCAACGCGCTGGCGCGCATCAAGAGCTATCACGACTACGGCACGTTCACGCCGATCCAGGTGGCGTCCATCGCCGCCCTGGACGGTCCGCAAGACTGCGTGAACGAAATCGTGGCGCAGTACCAAAGCCGCCGCGACGTGCTCGTGCGCGGCTTGCATGAAGCAGGTTGGAATGTGGAAATTCCCAAGGCGTCCATGTACATCTGGGCGCAGATCCCCGAACCCTACAGGGCGATGGGCTCTTTGGAATTTGCCAAGCGTGTCCTGTCGGATGCGAAGGTGGCCGTGTCCCCCGGGATCGGCTTCGGCGAGTATGGCGACGAATACGTGCGCTTCGCCCTGATCGAAAACGAGCAGCGCACCCGGCAAGCGGTGCGAGGCATTAAAGACATGTTCCGCAAGGACGGATTGCTGCGGTAGGACCACCCCCGAAGCGCTGCGCGCTTCCCCCTCAAGGGGGCGCCGCAGCGGACCGGCAAAGCCGGCTCCGCGCGGCCCCGCGTGGCGCTGCCAAGTGTGGGGTCGCTCGTACAGCAGTTATGGAGAACTGAAATGAATTCCCCTCAACGCCCGCCCGCAGAAGGCGCCGCGATGAAACCCATGAAAGTCGGCCTGCTCGGTCTGGGCGTGGTTGGCGGAGGCACCTGGTCGGTGCTGTCGCGCAACGCGGAAGAAATTGCGCGCCGTGCCGGCCGCCGCATCGAAGTGACCCGCGCCGCGGTGCGCGACGTGGCCAAGGCGCGTGCGCGCGTGGGCGACGCGATCCAGGTCGACACCGATGTGCGCGCGCTGGTGCGCGATCCTGAAATCGACATCGTGGTCGAACTGATCGGCGGCGACACGCTGGCGCGCGAGCTGGTGCTGGAAGCCATCGCCAACGGCAAGCACGTCGTGACCGCCAACAAGGCGCTGCTGGCCAAGCACGGCAACGAGATCTTCGCCGCGGCCCATGAGCGCGGCGTGATGGTGACCTTCGAAGCGGCCGTCGCCGGCGGCATTCCCATCATCAAGGCGATCCGCGAAGGCCTGACCGCCAACCGCATCCAGTGGGTGGCCGGCATCATCAACGGCACCACCAACTTCATCCTGTCGGAAATGCGTACGCGCGGCCTGCCGTTCGCCGACGTGCTGGCCGAGGCGCAGCGCCTGGGCTACGCCGAAGCCGATCCCACGTTCGACGTGGAAGGCGTGGATGCGGCCCACAAGCTGACCCTGCTGGCCTCGCTGGCTTTCGGCGTGCCGGTCCAGTTCGACCGCGCCTACATCGAAGGCATTTCGCAACTGGCCGCCGAGGACATCGAGCATGCCGAACGCCTGGGCTATCGCATCAAGCTGCTGGGCGTCACCAAGCGCCGCCCGGACGGCATCGAGCTGCGCGTGCATCCGGCGCTGGTGCCGGCCGAACGCCTGCTGGCCAACGTCGAAGGCGCGATGAACGCCGTGCTGGTCAAGGGCGACGCCGTCGGTCCCACGCTGTACTACGGCCAGGGCGCGGGCGAAGAGCCCACCGCCTCGGCCGTGGTGGCCGACCTGGTCGACGTGACCCGCCTGCACACCGCGGATCCGGGCAACCGCGTGCCGCACCTGGCCTTCCAGCCGGATGCCATGTCCGACACGCCGATCCTGCCGATCGAAGAGGTCAGCACCTCGTACTACCTGCGCCTGCGCGTGGACGACCAGCCGGGCGTGCTGGCCGACATCGCCCGCATCCTGGCCGACCGCTCCATCTCCATCGGTTCGATGATCCAGCAGCCGTCGCACATCGGCGGCGCCGACATCATCTTCCTGACGCATGAAGCAGTCGAAGGCAACGTCAATCAGGCGATCGAGCGCATCGAAGCCCTGCCGTTCGTGCGCTCGAAAGTGACGCGCCTGCGCGTGGAAAATTTGCTATGAAATACATCTCCACCCGCGGCGGCATGACGCCGCTGCAATTCTCGGACATCCTGCTGGAAGGCCTGGCGCCGGACGGCGGCCTGGCCGTGCCGGAGCAACTGCCCCAGGTTTCTGCGGAAACGCTGGAGTCCTGGCGCGGCCTGCCGTATGCCGACCTGGCATTCGAAGTGCTGTCGCTGTTCGCCACCGACATTCCGGCTGATGACCTGCGCCGCCTGACGCGCGCGGCCTACAACCAGCAGACCTTCAACAGCGAGGACATCGTCCCGCTGCGTCCGCTGGACGGCGGCCTGTCGCTGCTGGGCCTGTCCGAAGGGCCGACGCTGGCCTTCAAGGACATGGCCATGCAGTTCCTGGGCCAGGTCTTCGAATACGTGCTGGCCAAGCGCGGCACCACCCTGAACATCGTGGGCGCCACCTCCGGCGACACGGGTTCGGCGGCGGAGTACGCCTTGCGCGGCAAGAAGGGCGTGGCGGTGTTCATGCTGTCGCCCCATGGCCGCATGAGCGCCTTCCAGCGCGCGCAGATGTATTCGCTGCAGGACGAGAACATCCACAACATCGCCGTGCGCGGCGTGTTCGACGAGGCCCAGGACATCGTCAAGGCCCTGGCCGGCGATCTGGAGTTCAAGAGCAAGTACCGTCTGGGCGCGGTCAACTCCATCAACTGGGCGCGCATCGCCGCCCAGGTGGTGTACTACTTCCATGGCTGGCTGCGCGCCACCAGCAAGGCTGGCGAGCAGGTGTCGTTCGCGGTGCCTTCGGGCAATTTCGGCAACATCCTGTCCGGCCACATCGCGCGCAGCATGGGCCTGCCCATTCGCCGCCTGGTGCTGGCCACGAACGAGAACAACGTGCTGGAAGAGTTCTTCCGCACGGGCGTCTATCGTCCGCGTCCCGCCGAGCAGACCTACGCCACCTCCAGCCCGTCCATGGACATTTCGCGCGCTTCGAACTTCGAGCGCTTCGTGTTCGACCTGGTCGGCCGCGACGCGGCCCGCGTCAAGGAACTGTGGGCCGGCATGGCGCGCGACGGCTCTTTCGACCTGTCCGCCCTGAAGCCGCAGTTCGAGGAGCGCTATGGCTTCGTGTCGGGCGCAAGCACGCACGAAGACCGCCTGGCGACGATCCGTTCGGTCTACGATGAAACCGGCGTGCTGATCGATCCGCACACCGCCGATGGCGTCAAGGTCGCGCGCGAGTTCGTCGAGCCTGGCGTGCCCATGCTGGTCCTGGAAACCGCCTTGCCGGCGAAGTTCTCGGAAACCATCGAAGAGGCCCTGGGCCGTCCGGCCACGCCCCCGGGCAATCTGGCGGATCTGGAATCCCTGCCGCAACGCGTCGAAATCATGGATTGCGACGCGGCCGCCGTGCGTCGCTTCATCGAGGCGAACGCCAAGGTGTAAAGGCCGCTTGCGTCTTGTATGCGTGTGCAACCCCTCGCAGGCTTGGCCTGCGAGGGGTTTTTTTCATTTTGGCGGGTCAGCAGCTTTACCTTCGCATGCATTTTGACCACAACCCGTCACGAATGCGGGGACAGTGTCAGATACAGTGAATTCACGATTCACTTTCGGAGAACACGCCCATGAAACTGAAGACCATGACGCTCGCCCTGGCCGTGACCGGATTCGGAGTACTGGCGGGATGCTCGTCTCCGTCGGTCATTCAGCAGCGGGACGGCAGCTCGACCGTGACGCCGGATAAGCCCCAGTACGACAAGGATTCGGGCATGTACGAATACGACAAGGACGGCAAGAAGGTCCAGATCAACAAGGACGACGTGAAGTCCATCGAACAGGTGAAGTGATCGCCGTTCCGATATGGCTTGCCCATGAAAAAAGCCCCGGCCGCTCAAGGCGCCGGGGCTTTTGCGTTGGCGCGGGGCGCCTGCAGCGTTACTGCTTGGCTGCTTCTTCGGCGTGGTAGCGGCCGACGCGGTCGACTTCGTTCTTCGAGCCCAGGATCACGCTGACGCGCTGATGCAGCTTGTCGGGTTGGATCTCCATGATGCGCTGCGTGCCGTTGATCGCGGCGCCGCCGGCCTGTTCGACCAGGAAGCTCATGGGATTGGCTTCGTACATCAGGCGCAGTTTGCCGGCCTTGCCGGGTTCGCGGGCGTCCCAGGGATACATGAAGATGCCGCCGCGGGTCAGGATGCGATGCACATCGGCCACCATGGAGGCGATCCAGCGCATGTTGTAGTCCTTGCCCAGCGGGCCGGTCGTGCCGGCCAGGCAGTCGTCGACGTAGCGCTTGACCGGGGCAGCCCAGTGGCGCATGTTCGACATGTTGATGGCGAACTCCTTGGTGTCTTCCGGCACGCGGATGTTCTCGTGCGTCAGCACCCACGAGCCCATTTCGCGGTCCAGCGTGAAGCCCACCACGCCATTGCCGATGGTCAGCACCAGCATGGTCTGCGGACCGTAGACGGCATAGCCGGCCACGACCTGCTTGTCGCCCGGCTGTAGGAAGTCCTGCTCGCACACGGGCGCGCCCGACACGTCATGCGGCGCGTGCAGCACGGAGAAGATGGTGCCGATGGAGACGTTGACGTCGATGTTCGAGGAGCCATCGAGCGGATCGAACAGCAGCAGGTATTCGCCCTTGGGGTAGCGGTTCGGGATCAGATGGATGGTCTCCATTTCTTCCGAGGCCATGGCCGCCAGGTGGCCGCCCCATTCATTGGCTTCGAGCAGGATTTCGTTGGACAGCACGTCCAGCTTCTTCTGCACTTCGCCCTGGACGTTCTCGCTTTCCAGGCTACCGAGAACGCCGCCGAGCGCGCCCTTGCTTACCGCATGGCTGATGGCCTTGCAGGCGCGCGCGACCACCTCGATGAGCAGCCGCACTTCCGGTGCGAGGGCTTGGGCGGAGCGCTGCTGCTCCACCAGGTATTGGGTCAGTGTTTTACGTTTCAAAGGAACCTCCTATGCTGCGAATTCTAAAGCCTTGGATACGATTTCCTGCACATTGCGCGACAGGCCTTCCTGGGCGCGCACCCGCTGCAGGGCGGCCTGCATGGGCGTGCGCAGGCCGGGCACGAAGCGTGCCCAGTTGTCCAGCGCGCGCGCCAGGCGGGCGGCGATCTCGGGGTTGAGGGCGTCCAGCGCCAGCACCTGCTCGGTCCAGAAGGCGTAGCCGGTGCCGTCGGGGTGATGCATGCCGCGGGCGTTGTTCAGGCAGAACTGGAAGATCAGCGAGCGCGCGCGGTTCGGGTTGCGCAGGGTGAATGCGGGGTGCTGCATCAGCTCGCGCGCGGTCTGCACGGTGGTCGAGCGGGCCGCGGCCTGCAGGGCGAACCACTTGTCCACCACCAGGGCGTTGTCGCGCCATTTGTCGTAGAAAGCGGCAAGCGCCTTATGCGGGAAGTCGCCCTGGCCGAAATTGATCAGCGCGGACAGCGCCGCCATGCTGTCGGTCATGTTGCCGGCCTTCTCGTACTGCTGCTCGGCCAGGCGCTGGGCATCGAGTTCGCCCGCCGCCATCAGGTGGCTGAGCGCTAGGTTCTTCAAGGCGCGCTTGCCGGCCGGAACCGGCGCCGGGCTGTATTCGCCCGGCGTCTGGTTGTCGTCGAATGCCAGGCGGAACTCGGCGGCCAACTGGCGTCCCAGTTCGGCACGCAGGAAGTCGCGTGCGACCGCCAGGGCAGGCGGGTCCACCTGCTGCATGCGTTCGGCCAGGGTCTTTTCGGACGGCAGGGCCAGGGCGCGGGCGCGGTAGGCGGCGTCCAGAGCCGGATCGGTCAGCAGCGCGCGCCAGGTCTCGATGAAGGCGGCGTCGGCATGCAGGGTCTTGCCGGCCTGGCGGGCCTCGGCCAGCGCCAGGATCTGGCGGGTGGCGAATTCCTGGCCGGCTTCCCAACGGGCGAAGGGATTGCCGTCGTGCGCCGACAGCAGGGCCAGTTCTTCGTTGGTCCAGTCGTAGTCGACGATGACCGGGGCCGAGAAGTCGCGCAATAGCGACGGCACAGGACGCTCGGCGATATCCTCGAATATCCATTGCTGGCTTTGCTGCGTCAGTTCCAGCAGCGCGGTGTCCAGGACCGCGCCGGCATGGCGCAGCGGCAGTGCGCGGCCGTCGCGGTCCAGCAAGCCGATGGCGAACGGGATGTGGAAGGGGGCCTTCACGTAGTCGGCGCCGGCCTTCTTTTCCACGCCGACCGGCGGGCATTCCTGGGTGAGCGTCACGGTGCAACGGCGCGTTGCGGCGTCGTGGTCGAGCTTGACGGTCACGCGCGGCGTGCCGGCCTGGCGGTACCAGCGGCGGAACACGGACAGGTCGCGGTCCGGATGCTGGCGCACGTAGACGGATTCCATGGCGGCCACGAAGTCGTCGCAGGTCACGGCCTGGCCGTCATGGCGGCGGAAGTACTCGTCCATGCCGGCGCGAAAGCCCGCCTCGCCCAGCAGGGTGTGCTGCATGCGGATGACTTCGGCGCCTTTCTCGTACACGGTCGCCGTGTAGAAGTTGCCGATCTCCTGGTAGCTTTCAGGCCGGATCGGATGGGCCATGGGGCCGGCGTCTTCCGGAAACTGGGCGGCGCGCAGCGCCACCACGTCGTCGATGCGCTTGACCGCGCGGGCGCTCGCGGCCTCGGCGGCATCCATGCCGTGGGCCATCATGTCGGCGCTGAATTCCTGGTCGCGGAAGACGGTCAGGCCTTCCTTCAGGCTCAGCTGGAACCAGTCGCGGCAGGTGACGCGGTTGCCGGTCCAGTTGTGGAAGTACTCGTGTCCGATGACGGATTCGATGCCTTCATAGTTGGCGTCCGTGGCCGTATCCGCATCCGCCAGCACGTAGGCGGCGTTGAAGATGTTCAAGCCCTTGTTTTCCATCGCGCCCATGTTGAAGTCATGGACTGCCACGATCATGAAGCGGTCCAGGTCCAACTCCAGGCCGAAGCGGCTTTCGTCCCAGCGCAGCGCGCGCACCAGCGAATCCAGCGCCCATTCGGTCTTGGATTCCGAACCTGGATCGCTGTAGACCTGCAGCAGCACGTCGCGGCCGCTGGACGTCTTGACGGTGGTTTCGCGGTGCGTGAGCTTGCCGGCCACCAGCGCGAACAGGTAGCAGGGCTTGGGGAAGGGATCTTCCCATTCGACCTCGTTGCGGCCGTCGGGCAATTGGCGCGTGGCCAGCAGGTTGCCGTTGGAAAGCAGCACCGGATACTCCGGCTGGGCGCGCAGGGTCACGCGGTAGCGCGACATCACGTCGGGCCGGTCGGCGAACCACGTGATGCGGCGAAAGCCCTCGGCCTCGCATTGGGTGAAGAAGTTGCCGCCCGAGACGTACAGGCCCATCAGCGTGGAATTGGCCGACGGTTTGCAGCGGCTGACGATTTCCACCGTGGCGCTGGGCGGCAGGCCGTAAAGGGCCAGGCTGTGTTCGGACAGGCGATAGCGGTCGGCGGGCAGGGGCGCGCCATTCACGCCTACCGAGACGAGCTCCAGGTCTTCGCCGTCCAGGATCAGGGCGGCGTCGGCGCTGGCCCCGGCCTTGCGCTGCACTTGCATCGTGCAGCGCACTTCGGTCGCGTCCGGCGCGAGATCGAAGGCGAGGGCGACTTCGGGAATGTCGTAGGGGTAGGGCTGGTAATCCTTGCGATATACGGTTACGGGCGTGTCTGTGCGCATGGGATTGCAGTCCTGTATGAACGAAGGCTCTATTGTAGTGGCTGGGCATGACGCACCGCCCTGGGCCGTTTGGCGTACCGTAAACTTTTTGTAGCGGTCTGAGTCAAAGTCAGTATCATGGCGCCGTCGCGCGCCGCAGAGGTGTCAAATGTCGAGGTTGTCCATGTTCAATATGCGCCGCTGGGCCGGTCTGCTGGCCGTGGCGGGGGCGTTTGCCCTGACGGGTTGTGCCGCTCCCACGGTTTCCGCGAGGGTCACTTCCTTTCAGCAATGGCCCGCGGGCGTGGAGGGGCAGACCTACCAGTTCATCGCTGCCGATGCTTCGCAAAACAACAATCTTGAATATCAGTCCTATCAGGACATGGTGCGGGCCGGCATAGGCGCGACCGGCCTGGTCGAGGCCAAGCCCGGCGCAAAGGGCCGTTTCGACGTGTCGTTCAACTACGGCACCACGCAGACCCAGATAATGGTGCAGCGTCCATACGATCCATATTTCTATGGCGGCTACGGCTATGGCGGTTTCTACGGCCCGCGGCCGTGGGGAGCGGGGTATGGCTACTGGGGGCCGGAATGGGTCGACGTGCCCATGGCCGTGCAACGCAATACCCTCACCCTGCATATCTATGACACGCAGCGCGGCGGCGCCGAGGTATACCGTTCCAGCGCTTTCATACTGAGCGAGCGCGACGATTTCCTGCGCACCATGCCGTACCTGGTACGCGCAATATTTGATAATTTTCCCGGGAATAATGGCGCGGAGCGCGAAATCCGCTTCCCGGTGCAATGAAATCGGGCGGCCTTTTGGGGCCTGTCTTTAAATAAAATCGGCGCACCAATATGGTGCGCCGATTTTTTTCTTACTGGCGGATAGGTTTTTATTCTTTGATAAGAAAACTGTCGCGGGTTGCGCCTGCGGCTTCTTCCGCGGCGAGCCAGCGGGGAGCCTTGCCACGGCCGCTCCACGTTTCCCCTGTTTGAGGATGGCGGTACTTGGGCGCAACGGCGCGTTTGGCGGCGTTGGCCGGACGGGCAGCGGGGCCAGCCTTGCGGCGGCCACCGGCGGCGGCGCGGGCGGGCTTGCCGGCGCCATAGGCTGCGACGATCTCTTCAGGCGTGATGTCGTACTCGCGCATCGACGTGATGATCTGCGTGATCACGGGCTTGCGACGCTTGGTTTGCAGGACTTCAGCCTTCTTTTGTAGCTTGTTGATTTCCTTTTCGATCTTTGCTTGCAGTGCTGCGTAGGATTCTCGGGCCATGGTTTATTCCTGATTATGGAACTGCTGTAATCGCCGGCGAAGTTATTGTGTAATTGTTGTGCTTCGCATAATACAGAAGTTACGGCTTGACTTCCTGGTTTCTGATGCAATTACTTTGTATCAAAAGAGTCCGATACCGTTTTTCGGTCTGGGAGTGCCTGCAACGAGCCAAGTATTGGGAAGGATATTCTCGAATTTGGGACAACTTGAAACAATAGGGGTATTAGTTCACGAGGCGGACGAATAGCCGCGCATGCCCTTGCATCTGTTCGGTTTGTCTCGCAAAGCGCGCAAATACGGGGCTCCAGGCCTGACGTCCCGCATCGGACCTGCCGCGGGTGCGGCGTTTGCGGAAGTCTGATGACGCAACGGCGGGAACAAATGAATAGTCTTGCGGTCTGATATTCGCCAGGCATGGTCCGACAGGATTCTGTGCTATGCGCCGAGCGGTCTCATTGGCGTATTTCATTTTCATGTCAAGTTGTATGACGAGTTTGGTGCGCGCCTCGGGAATACCTTTGCCTGTATGCCTGCTGGTCGAAAAAGTCCTATGAGCCCCCGAAAAAAGGGGCGCATCGAACATTGTTTGAGCTTGTCGGTGCAGCCCGGTATGTAATATTCCGACCCCGCCCGCACGCGTAAATAATGCCCGTGGTATTTTTCGCCCCAGCGTGTTTCCCGGCGGGCGCGCGGCCCGGCGGCCAGGCCGCGCCAGCGTTACGATATGATCTCGAGTATCACCGCGAGCGCGCGCCAGCGCGCCGCCGCCTCCTGTACAGAGCCCCATGAAAATCATCGATCCCGCCATTGCTTCCCTCGCCACCGCCAAATCCCTGCTGCTAGACCCCTGGGGCCTGACCGAGGCGGACATGGCGCGCGCGCTGGGTGAGATCTTCACTCACAAGGTCGACTACGCCGACCTGTATTTCCAGTACACGCGCAGCGAGGGCTGGAGCCTGGAAGAGGGCATCGTCAAGACCGGCAGTTTCTCGATCAGCCAGGGCGTCGGGGTACGTGCCGTGAGCGGCGAGAAAACCGCCTTTGCCTATTCGGATTCGCTGTCGCCCGAAGCGCTGTTGTCGTCTGCGCACGCGGTGCGCGGCATCGCGCGCCGCGGCGCCGGCAAGGTAAAGGTGGCGGCGCAGGTCGAAGCCGAGATCGGCCGCAGCCTGTATGCCGATATCGATCCGGTTGCCACCTTGAGCGCTCCCGAGAAGGTCGCGCTGCTGGAACGCGTGGAGCGCATGGCGCGCGCCCGCGATCCGCACGTGATTCAGGTCATGGCGGGCCTGGGCGCCGAATATGACGTGGTGTTGGTAGCCGGCAGCGACGGCCGCCTGGCCGCCGACGTGCGCCCGCTGGTGCGCTTGTCGCTGACCGTCATCGCCGAGCGCAATGGCCGCCGCGAAATGGGTCACGCGGGCGGCGGCGGCCGCCTGGGCCTGGCCTATTTCACGGACGAAATGCTGCAGGGCTACGTCGAGCGTGCGGTGCACGAGGCCATGGTGAACCTGGAAGCGCGCCCCGCGCCGGCCGGTGAAATGACTGTCGTGCTGGGTTCGGGCTGGCCCGGCATCCTGTTGCACGAGGCTGTCGGCCACGGGCTGGAAGGCGACTTCAACCGCAAGGGGTCCAGCGTGTTCTCGGGCCGCATCGGCGAGCGCGTCGCCTCCAAGGGCGTGACGGTGGTCGACGACGGCACCATCCCCGATCGCCGCGGCTCGCTCAACATCGACGACGAAGGCAATGCCACCCAGCGCAACGTGCTGATCGAGGACGGCATCCTGCGCGGCTATATGCAGGACACGCTGAACGCGCGCCTCATGAAGACCGCCGCCACCGGCAACGGCCGCCGCGAATCGTTCGCGCACCTGCCGATGCCGCGCATGACCAACACCTACATGCTGGCGGGCGACAAGCCGGCAGAGGAAATCGTGTCGTCCGTCAAGCGTGGGCTGTACGCGGTCAATTTCGGCGGTGGCCAGGTCGACATCACCAACGGCAAGTTCGTGTTTTCGGCGTCCGAAGCCTACATGATCGAAAACGGCAAGGTGACCTATCCGGTCAAGGGCGCCACCCTGATCGGCAACGGTCCGGACGCCATGAACCGCGTCACCATGATAGGCAACGACCTGCAGCTGGATTCCGGCGTGGGCACGTGCGGCAAGGATGGCCAGAGCGTGCCCGTGGGCGTGGGCATGCCCACGGTCCGCATGGAAGGCCTGACCGTCGGCGGCACCGCCTGATTCAAAAACACGGATGACGGCTCGAAAAAATTGTGCTAGAGTCAATCCCCATGAAATTCGCGTCCCCCGCCTTTTATTTTTATTTTTATGGTTTTCTGAAGCCGCTGGCGGAGGAAGGGACGCGCTCAATCTGAAGTTTGGAAAGAATCCCCCCAAAAAAGCCGCCAGCGAACTGGCGGCTTTTTTTGCGCCGCCAGTTGAGGAAACCATCTCGGGAACATCCCCGCGGCGGGCAACCCAGGAGCAGTACCGTGTCACACAATACCGACGACCTTCGCATTCGAGAAATCAAAGAGCTGAACCCGCCCGCGCACGTCATGCGCGAGTTCGCCTGCACCAAGGAGGCGTCCGACACCGTGTTCGCCGCCCGCCAGGGGATGCACCGCATCCTGCACGGCATGGATGACCGGATGATCGTCGTGATCGGTCCTTGCTCCATCCACGACACCCGCGCGGCCATCGAATATGCGAAGCGTCTGAAGCCTGTGCGCGACCGGCTGAGCGCCGACCTGGAAATCGTGATGCGCGTGTACTTCGAGAAGCCGCGCACCACCGTGGGCTGGAAGGGTTTGATCAACGATCCGGATCTGGACGGCAGCTTCGACATCAACAAGGGCGTGCGCGTCGCCCGCGAGCTGCTGCTGGACATCAACAGCATGGGACTGCCGGCGGGTTGCGAGTTCCTGGACATGATTACGCCGCAGTACATCGCGGATCTGGTCTCCTGGGGGGCGATCGGGGCTCGGACGACGGAAAGCCAGGTGCATCGCGAGCTGGCATCGGGACTGTCGTGTCCGGTGGGGTTCAAGAACGGCACCGACGGCAATGTGAAGATCGCGGTCGATGCGATCAAGGCGGCCTCCCAGCCGCACCATTTCCTGTCGGTGACCAAGGGCGGGCATTCCGCAATTGTGTCGACGGCCGGCAACGAGGACTGTCACGTCATCCTGCGCGGCGGCAAGACGCCGAACTACGACGCGGCCAGCATCGAAGCGGCCTGCCAGGACATGTCCAAGGCCGGTCTGGCGCAGCGCATCATGATCGACGCCAGCCACGCCAACAGCAGCAAGAAGCCCGAGAACCAGCCCTTGGCCATCGAAGACGTGGCGCGCCAGATGGAAGCGGGCGACAGCCGCCTGGTGGGCGTCATGGTTGAAAGCCACCTGCTGGGCGGCCGCCAGGACATGGTGCCTGGCACGCCGCTGGTCTACGGCCAGAGCATCACCGACGGCTGCATCGACTGGGACGCCTCGGTCGCTGTGCTCGAGCGTTTGGCTCATGCGGTGCGCGAACGCCGCCGGGTCGCCCTTACGACCGGCAAGTAAGTCCCTGGTAAAACTGAGGGCCACTAGCGCCTGGCGGTTTGCGGCGCGGCGCGCGCGGCGGCGTAGAATAATCGGATCAACCAATCTAACCCAGGATCACGCTGATCATGAATGCCCCCATGCATGCCGAAACGCTGCGCCGTCCGGTGCCGGCCGCTTGTCTGGATGCTTTGCGCGCGCGCTTTGGCGACCGCCTGTCCGAATCTGCCGCGATGCGCGACCATCATGGCCGCGATGAATCTCCCTATCCGGCCATGCCGCCGGACGCCGTGGTCTTCGCGCACACGACCGAGGAAGTGGCCGAGATCGCCAAGCTGTGCAACGAGCATCGCGTTCCTTTGATCCCTTATGGCGCGGGTTCTTCGCTCGAAGGCCACATCCTCGCGATCCAGGGCGGCATCAGTCTCGACCTGTCGCAGATGAACAAGATTCTTGCGATCAACGCCGAGGACCTGACCGCCACCGTGCAGGCTGGCGTGCTGCGCAAGCAGCTCAACGACGAAATCCGCGATACCGGCCTGTTCTTTCCGATAGATCCGGGCGCCGACGCCAGCCTGGGAGGCATGGCGGCCACGCGCGCTTCCGGCACCAATGCCGTGCGCTACGGCACCATGCGCGAGAACGTCATGTCGCTGACCGTGGTGACTGCGGATGGACGCATCGTCCGCACCGCGGGCCGCGCCCGCAAGTCCTCGGCCGGCTACGACCTGACGCGCATCTTCGTCGGCAGCGAAGGCACCCTGGGCATCATCACCGAAGTGACGGTGCGCCTGTATCCCCAGCCTGAAGCCGTGTCGGCCGCGGTCTGCAACTTCCCGACGCTGGATTCGGCGGTGCAGAGCGTGATCGAGATCATCCAGATGGGCGTGCAGATCGCCCGCGTTGAATTCATGGACGCCGCCAGCGTGCGCGCGGTGAACCTGCACAGCAAGCTGACGCTGCGCGAAACGCCGCTGCTGGTGTTCGAGTTCCACGGCAGCCCGGCCGGCGTGCAGGAGCAGGCCGAGATCGTACAGGCGATCACGACCGATCACGGCGGCATGGATTTCGAATGGGCCGAACGTCCCGAAGACCGCAGCCGCCTGTGGACCGCCCGCCACAATGCCTATTTCGCGGGCCTGCAACTGCGCCCCGGCTGCCGCGCCAGCACCACCGACGTCTGCGTGCCGATCTCGCGCCTGGCCGATTGCGTGAGCGAGACGGTCGAGGAACTGGACCGCGCCAGCTTCCCCTACACGATCGTGGGCCACGTGGGCGACGGCAACTTCCATGTGCTGATGCTGCTCGATCCGGACAGCGCCAAGGAATGGGAAGAATCCGAAACCATCAACCACAATCTGGTGTGCCGCGCGATCGCCGCCGACGGCACCTGCACGGGCGAGCACGGCGTGGGCCTGCACAAGATGCAGTTCATGGCTGAAGAGCATGGCGAGGACGCCCTGGATCTGATGCGCAGCCTGAAGCACGCGTTTGATCCGAACAACATCCTCAATCCTGGCAAGATCGTGTCCTGGTAAGCCTGCTTCGGCAGCGCAGCCGACTTCCGAAGCCGACGGCGCGCCGTCGGCTTTTTTCTTGCCATCCTCAGGCGTGAACGAGCGGGGCGGCCACGCTGCGCGGCGAGAGATTACGGCTGGTTACTTATCTGGCATGCCATAGGTGCACGGATGCGGGTAAATCCCGGTCTGCTAGTGGCGGGCGCTCGCGCTATTGTTGCGCTCATGAATTCATTGGTCGAAACCGGCCTGGCACAAGTGCAGGCGCCTTATTCTTTGCAGCAGCTCATCGAGGCGTTGTCGGCCGTGTTGCCCGCGCACTGCGTGTTGTTCCGCGAAGAAGATACGCGCCCCTACGAGTGCGATGGCCTCTCCCTATATCGCGCGCTGCCTGCGGTCGTCGCCCTGCCCGAAACGGAAGAGCAGGTACAGGCTGTCATGCGCGTCTGCAAACGCCTGAATGCGCCGATCGTCGCGCGCGGCGCCGGCACCGGCTTGTCCGGCGGCGCCATGCCGCACAGCCGCGGCGTGTTGCTCGGCTTGTCCAAATTCAATCGCATCAAGCACATCGACCTGGCCAGCGCCACGGCCATCGTGCAGCCCGGCGTGCGCAACCTGGCGATCTCGGAGGCGGCCGCGCCCTACGGGCTGTATTACGCGCCTGATCCTTCCAGCCAGATCGCCTGTTCCATCGGCGGCAACGTGGCGGAGAACTCCGGCGGCGTGCATTGCCTGAAGTATGGGCTGACCGTGCACAACGTGCTGCGCGTGCGGGTCGTGACGATCGATGGCGATGTGGTTGAACTGGGCTCCGAAGCGCCCGATGCGCCGGGCCTGGATCTGCTGTCCGTCTTCATCGGTTCGGAAGGCATGCTGGGCGTGGTCACGGAGGTGACGGTCAAGCTCATTCCCAAGCCGGCCTGCGCGCAGGTCGTCATGGCCAGCTTTTCCAGCGTGGAAGCGGCGGGCAATGCGGTCACGCAGGTGATCGGGGCCGGCATGATACCCGCGGGTCTGGAGATGATGGACCGTCGTGCGACGCATATGGTCGAACCCTTTGTGCGCGCCGGCTACGACATGGACGCGCAAGCCATCCTGCTGTGCGAATCGGACGGCACGCCCGAAGAGGTCGAGCACGAGATTGCGCGCATGGAGGCCGTGTTCCGCGAGGCCGGAGCCACGCGCTGCCAGGTCTCGTCGTCAGAGGCCGAGCGCCTGAAGTTCTGGGCCGGCCGCAAGAATGCCTTCCCGGCCGCGGGGCGCGTATCGCCCGATTACTATTGCATGGACGGCACGATACCGCGCCGCCATCTGGCGCGCGTGCTGGGCGCCATCGAGCAGATGGAAGACGAATTCAGCCTGCGCTGTGCCAACGTCTTTCACGCAGGCGACGGCAACCTGCATCCGTTGATCCTGTTCGATTCAAACAAGCCGGACGAGGTGGAGCGCGCCGAGAAATTCGGTGCCGCCATACTCGAGCTGTGCGTGCAGGTAGGAGGGACCGTGACTGGAGAGCACGGTGTGGGTATGGAGAAAATAAATCAAATGTGCGTGCAATTCTCTCGCGAAGAACTCGACGCGTTCCTGGCGGTCAAGCGGGCCTTCGATCCGCCCTGCCTGCTCAATCCTGAAAAAGTCATCCCTACGCTGGCCCGCTGCGCCGAATACGGCAAGATGCACGTCCACGCGGGAGAGTTGCGCTTCCCCGATCTCGCCCGTTTCTAGGACCTGTCCTTATGGATTTCGTCCTGTCGGAATTGTGCGACCAGGTCATGACGGCCCGTGCCGGCCACAAACCCCTGTTCGTGATGGGCGGGGGCAGCAAGGCGTTCTATGGCAATTACCGCCCGGTGACGCCGCAGGATGGCCACTGCCTGCTGGACATGACACCCTATCGCGGCATCGTCAGCTACCACCCGTCGGAGCTGGTGGTGACGGTGCGCGCGGGTACGCCGCTGGCCGAACTCGAAGCCGCGCTGGCCGAGAACGGGCAGATGCTGGCCTTCGAGCCGCCGCATTTCTCGGCGTCCGCCACGGTCGGCGGATGCGTCGCGACGGGGCTGTCAGGCCCGCGCCGCATGAGTGCCGGCGCGCTCAAGGATTTTGTCCTGGGCGCGCAACTGCTGGATTCGGAAGGCCGCATCCTCTCGTTCGGCGGCGAGGTCATGAAGAACGTGGCGGGCTATGACGTGTCGCGCCTGTTGGCCGGTTCGCACGGCATCTTCGGCGCCATACTCGAAGTGTCCTTGAAGGTCGTGCCGCGGCCGATGGAAGAGATCACCCTGGCGCTGCCGGCGACGCAGGCTCAGGCCTTGGCCAGCTTCGCCCTGTGGCGCGGCAAGCCCCTGCCGATCTCGGCCACCAGCTGGAGCGGCGGCGATGAGGGCGCCGAAGGCCAGATGGCCGTGCGCCTGTCAGGCGCGCTGCCCGCGATCGCCAGCGCCCGCCAGCTAATAGGCGGCGCGCCAATGGCGCCCGAGGCTGCGCAGGCCTGGTGGCGGTCGCTGCGCGAGCAGACGCATTCCTTCTTCACGCCGGGCCGGCCCTTGTGGCGCCTGGCGTTGCCGCCCACCGCCGCCGCGTTGGGACTGGGGCCGACCTTATTGGAGTGGGGGGGAGGCCAGCGCTGGCTGTCGGGTGAGCAAGACGCCGCCACGCTGCGCGAGACCGCCGAGCGGCTGGGCGGCCACGCCACGCTGTTCCGCGCCGGGCAGGGCAAGCCGCCTGCCGACGGCGTATTCCATCCGCTGGCGCCCGGGATCGCTTCGATCACGCGCCGCCTCAAACAAGAGCTCGATCCGGCCGGCCTGTTCAACCCCGGCCGCCTGGTCCTGGATCTATAGGGCATCATGCAAACCAATCTGGCATCCTGGGCACGCGATACCGATCTGGGCAAGGAGGCCGACGCCATCCTGCGGCGTTGCGTGCACTGCGGCTTCTGCACCGCGACCTGTCCGACGTATCAGGTGCTGGGCGACGAGCTGGACAGCCCGCGCGGACGCATCTATCTGATCAAGCAGGTGCTGGAGGGCGCCGAGCCCACGCAGTCCACGCAGCAGCACCTGGACCGCTGCCTGACTTGCCGCAATTGCGAGACCACTTGCCCGTCCGGCGTCCAGTACGGCCATCTGGTGGATATCGGCCGCAAGATCGTCGAAGAGCGCGTGCCGCGCAGCTGGGCCGACAAGACCAAACGCACCTTGTTGCGCAAGACCATGCTGTCGCCGCTGTTCGCGCCCGCGATGCGGCTGGGGCAGGCGGTGCGCGGCATGCTGCCGGAGGCGCTCAAGCGCAAGGTGCCGGAGCGCCGCGCGGCGGGGCCGCTGCCGCAGGTGGCGGGCCATGCGCGCCAGGTGCTGATGCTGGCGGGCTGCGTGCAGCCCGCCATGATGCCGACCATCGATGCGGCCACCATCCGCGTGCTGGACGCGGTGGGCATAGGCGCGCGCATCGCCCCCGGCGCCGGCTGCTGCGGCGCGGCCAGTTTCCACCTGGACGCGCAGGACGATGCGCTGGCGCAGATGCGCGCCAACGTTGATGCCTGGTGGCCGCTGCTGCAGGATGGCAAGGTCGAGGCCATTGTGATGAACGCGTCCGGCTGCGGCGCCATGGTCAAGGAGTATGCGCATCACCTGCGGCACGATCCGGCCTACGCGCAAAAGGCTGCGGACATCGTGGCGCTGGTGAAGGACGTGGCCGAGATCGTCGCGCCGCATGCGGCGCAACTGCGTTCGCGGCTGCCGGCGGGCACGCGCGCGGCCTTCCATCCGCCATGCACGCTGCAGCATTGGCAAGGCCTGCGGCCGCTGTCGGAACAATTGCTGGCGGATCTGGGTTTTGCATTGCAGCCATTCGCCGACAAGCACTTGTGCTGCGGTTCGGCGGGCGCCTATTCGGTGTTGAATCCGGAGATCGCGCTGGAACTGCGCGACCGCAAGCTGGGCGCGATCGCCGCGGGCGGACCGGACGTGATCCTGTCCGCCAACATCGGCTGCATCGGCCACCTGCAAAGCGGCACCGACACGCCGGTGCGGCATTGGATCGAAGTGGTTGACGAACAGTTGCGCCAGCCTGCGGGCCAGCGCGGCGCGTAGGCGCCGGACGCCAGGCGGCATCCGGCGCCGGGCGTTTTACTCCACGGCCTTGACCATGTCTTCAAGCACCTTCTTGGCGTCGCCGAAAACCATCATCGTGCGGTCCATGTAGAAGAGCTCGTTGTCCAGGCCCGCGTAGCCCGAAGCCATGGACCGCTTGTTCACGATCACGGTGCGGGCCTTGTAGGCTTCCAGGATGGGCATGCCGGCAATGGGCGACTTCGGGTCGTTCTTTGCGGCCGGATTCACCACGTCGTTCGCGCCCAGCACCAGCACCACGTCGGTCTGGCCGAACTCGCTGTTGATGTCTTCCATTTCGAAGACCTGGTCGTAAGGCACTTCGGCCTCGGCCAGCAGCACGTTCATGTGGCCGGGCATGCGTCCCGCCACCGGGTGGATGGCGTACTTGACGGTCACGCCGCGCTCGGTGAGCTTTTCCGCCAGTTCCTTCAGCGCGTGCTGCGCGCGCGCCACCGCCAGGCCGTAGCCGGGAACGATGGTCACGCTTTCCGCGTTGGTCATCAGGAAGGCGGCGTCGTCGGGGCTGCCCGACTTGACGCTGCGCTGCTGCGCATCGCCCGCCGCGGCGCCCGCGCCGGCCTGGCCGCCGAAGCCGCCCAGGATGACGTTGAAGAACGAGCGGTTCATCGCCTTGCACATGATGTAGGACAGGATCGCGCCCGAAGAACCCACCAGCGAACCGGCGATGATCAGCATGGGGTTGTTCAGCGAGAAGCCGATGCCGGCTGCCGCCCAGCCCGAGTAGCTGTTCAGCATGGACACCACCACCGGCATGTCGGCGCCGCCGATCGGGATGATGATCAGGACGCCCAGCACGAAGGCGATGAGCGTCATGATGACGAACGGCGTCCATTCCTGTGTGAGCATGAACCAGATGCCGCATGCCAGCATCAGCAGCGCCAGCGCCAGGTTCAGCATGTGCTGGCCCGAGAACACCACCGGCGCGCCCTGGAACAGGCGGAACTTGTACTTGCCCGACAGTTTGCCGAAGGCGATGACCGAACCCGAGAACGTGATGGCGCCGACGAAGGTGCCGATGAACAGCTCGAAGCGGTTGCCGGTGGGAATCGGCACGCCGACGGGCACGATGCCGAAGGCATGCGGTTCGGCCACCACGGCCACCGCAATCGCGACCGCCGCCAGGCCGATCATGCTGTGCATGAAGGCGACCAGCTCGGGCATCTTGGTCATCTCGACGCGCTTGGCCATCAGCGTGCCGATGGAGCCGCCCACCAAGAGGCCCAACACGACCCAGCCCAGGCCGATGGTGGCGGCGCCGTCGCGCGCCAGCCCGACGATGAGCGCGGCCGTGGTCAGCACGGCGATCGCCATGCCGGCCATGCCGAACGCATTGCCCAGCCGCGACGTGGTCGGATGCGACAGGCCCTTGAGCGCCTGGATGAAGCAGACCGAGGCGATCAGGTACAGCAGGGTGACGAGGTTCAGCGAGATCATTTCGCTTCCTCCTTGCCTGCCTTGCGGTCCTTCTTCTTGAACATTTCCAGCATGCGCCGGGTCACGAGAAAACCGCCGAACACGTTGACCGCGGCCAGCGCCACGGCGAACACGCCCATGCCGCGCGCCAGCCCGCCTTCGGTCAGCGCGGCCGCCAGCATGGCGCCCACGATGATGATGGCGGAAATGGCGTTGGTGACGGCCATCAAGGGCGTGTGCAGGGCGGGGGTGACGTTCCACACGACGTGGTAGCCGACATAGATGGCCAGCACGAAGATGATGAGATTCATCAGGGTGGGGTTGATCGCTTCCATGCTGTTAGTTCCTCCGCGCCACGTTGCCGCCTTCGCACACCAGGCAGGCCGCGACGATTTCATCGTCGCGCTGGATCGCCAGCGCGCCGTCCGCATTGATGATGAGCTTCAGGAAATCCTGGATGTTGCGCGCATACAGCGCCGAAGCGTCGGTCGCGACCAGGCCGGGCAGGTTGGTCAGCCCGATGATCGTCACGCCGTGCTTTTCCACCACCAGGCCTTTCTCGGACAGCGGGCAATTGCCGCCGCGTTCGACTGCCAGGTCCACCAGCACCGAACCCGGCTTCATGGCCGCGACGGTTTCCGCGGATACTAGCGTGGGGGCGGGGCGGCCGGGAATCAGCGCCGTGGTGATGACGATGTCGGCCTGCTTGCAGCGCTCGGACACGAGCGCGGCCTGCCGCGCCATCCAGGCGGGCGGCATGGGCCGGGCGTAGCCGCCCGTGCCTTGCGCGATCTCGCGTTCTTCGTCCGTCTCGAAAGGCACGTCGATGAACTTGGCGCCCAGCGATTCCACCTGTTCGCGCGCGGCGGGGCGCACGTCCGAGGCTTCGACCACCGCGCCCAGCCGCTTGGCGGTGGCGATGGCCTGCAGCCCGGCCACGCCAGTGCCCAGCACGACGGCGCGGGCGGCCTTCAGCGTGCCCGCGGCAGTCATCATCATGGGTATGAGGCGGCCGTAGTGGTGCGCCGCCAGCAGCACGGCCTTGTAGCCGGCCAGGTTGGCCTGGGAGGACAGCACGTCCAGGCTCTGGGCCCGCGTGATGCGGGGCGCGGCTTCCAGCGCGAATCCGGTGAGTCCGGCGGCGGCGATCTGCTGGATGCCTTCGGCGTCGAAGGGATCCAGCATGCCGACCACGACGGCCCCGGATTTCATCTGGGGCAGTTCCGCGGCAGAAGGCGCGCGCACCTTCATGACGAGTTCTGCCCCCAGCGCATCCTGGGCGGTGCCGAGCGTGGCGCCCGCTGCCTCATAGGCTTCGTCGAGATAGCGGGCGGCAGTGCCTGCCCCGCGCTCCACGATGACGGTGTGTTTCCCGCCTACGTACTTCTTGACGGTCTCCGGTGTTGCTGCGACACGAGTTTCCCCGTCTCGGGTTTCTTTTGGTATCCCGATGTGCATCTACGCCTCTCCTCATTAGTTGGCATCAGTTATACACGGGAAAGTGCAAGGAAAGGTGTCTCGCCCCTGGGAAGCGAGGGGGAAGAGTACGGGGGGGGCGCAGGACCGTCAATGCCCGGCGGCAAGCCAAAAAAAACCCCATGGCGAACCATGGGGCTGGGGTCTTGCAACCCAATTGCTCCGGCCGGTCTGACGTTGATGCCGGCCGGCACCTGCGCGCAAACGTCCGGCGTCAAGCCGTTTGCGCGCGAGTCCAGGTGATCAGCGCGGCGGTGAGTTCGCGCAGATCGGCCTTCAGGCGGCCGTAGTTTTCGGAAGGACGCAGCGAGACTTCGTCCATGTAGAGCTTGCGGTTGATCTCGATCTGCAGGCTGTGGCGGCCTTCTTCGGGGCGGCCGAAGGCGCGCACCAGTTCCACGCCCTTGTAGGGATCGTTGACGGTGACGTTGTAGCCGCGTTCGCGCAGCCAGGCGGCGATGAATTCGCGGAAGGCCGGGTCGCTGGTGCTGCCGTCGCGGTCGCCCAGCACGAAGTCGGGGTGCACCAGGCCCGGGCGGTCGGTGGCGTAGGCGCCGGCGATGCTGGGCATGGAGTGGCAGTTGATGTGCCAGACCTTGCCGAACTTCTTGTGGGCGGCGTCCAGCACCTGGCCCAGCGCGGCGTGGTAGGGCTTCCAGCAGGCGTCGATGCGGTGGCGCACTTCCGCGACCGTCAGCTTGCGGTTGTAGAGCGGCGTGCCGTCGTCCAGCATGCGCCAGATCAGGCCCTTGCCCAGCTTGACCTTGGGCGAGGCGTTGATGGCGTCGGGCCAGGCGGCGTCCAGCAGCAATTCGTCGATTTCGTCGGGCGAGCGGTTGGCGTCGATGTAGGCGCGCGGGAACGCGGCGGCAATCATCGGTACGCCCATTTCGATGGCGTCGCCCCACAGGTCGTCAACCCAGGTGTCCTCGGCGGTGCGCAATGCGCCAAAGTCCACCGCAGCCGCGAAATCGGGGGGGTAGGCGGTGCCGCTGTGCGGGGAGTCCAGCACGAGGGGAGCCGAGGAGTCCGAATCAGGATATTGCTGCGGGAGGTCGAGCCGGTAAGACAGGGGTTGGGTAATTCGCATAAGGGGGTGTTGCGTTCGTTAATCGGAGGTCCTCGCGCACCGGGCGGCGCGCGAGGACCGAAGACCGCTTAGTCGATCTTCACGTTGGCTTCTTTGGCGATGCGCTTGTTCTTGGCGATTTCAGCCGAGATCTGCGCCGCGAATTCGGCCGGAGTGTTGGCGGCCGGCGCCGCGCCCAGGGCTTCCAGGCGGCTCTTGACGTCGGCTTCGGCGCTGACCTTCTGCACGGCGGCGTTCAGCTTGTCCAGCACGGGCTGGGGCAGCTTGGCGGGAGCCACCAGGCCGAACCAGGACGCGTCGTTCACGGCCGGCAGGCCGGCTTCGGCGAACGTGGGCACGTCGGGCAGGGCGGCCACGCGCTTGGGCGAGGCCACGGCCATGGCGATCAGGCGGCCGGACTGCACGTGCGGCAGCGAGGAGGGCAGGTTGTCATACATGACGTCGACCTGGCCGGCCAGCGCGTCGTTCAGCGCCGGGCCCACGCCGCGGTACGGCACGTGCATCAGGTTGGTGCCCGAAGCCATCTTGAACAGCTCGCCCATCATGTGCGAAACCGAACCGTTGCCGGCCGACGCGTAGGTCAGCTTGCCCGGCTCGCTCTTGGCCAGCTTGATGAAGTCGGCGATGTTCTTGGCCTGGACCTTCGGGTTGATGGTCATGATGTTGGGCACGGCCGCCAGGTTCGAGACGGGCGTGAAGTCCTTCTCGCCATCGAACGGCAGGTTCGGGTAGATGGCCGGGTTGATGCCGTGGGTGCTCACGGTGGCGATGCCCAGGGTGTAGCCGTCCGGCGCGCTGCTGGCGACGAAGGCGCTGCCGATCGAACCGCCGGCGCCGCCGCGGTTTTCCACCACGACGGTCTGGCCCAGTTCCTTGCCGAGCTTGTCGGCGAACAGGCGGCCGACGATGTCGGTGGTGCCACCGGGCGGGAAGGGAACGATCAGGCGGATGGGCTTGGTCGGATACGCGTCTTCAGCGTGCGCGATACCCGAGGTCAGCGGCGCGGCGAGGGTCGCGGCGGCGACGCACAGGCCCAGTACTACTTTACGGCGTTGCATGGATTCCCCTAATGAATTGGAAAGCGGATGCGCAAAGGCAGACGCAAACGCAACGATTCTTTCCTGGCGGTCCGGTTTGCGCAAACGAAAGTTTCTCCGTAAGCTATGACTTTTTTTCATGCCTCTTTTCGCGGCGGCCCGGAGCCGGGCTGTTTTTGCTGCGCGGCCTGAAACAATTTGCGTACCTCATCCATGCGGCGATTCTGTCCCTCACTCACGGATCTCCAGGCGTTCGAAGTCGCCGCGAGACATAGCAGCTTCACGCGCGCGGCCCAGGAATTGTGTGTCACGCAGGGCGCGGTCAGTAAGCAGGTGAAACATCTGGAGGAGTTCGTCGGCATCGAACTATTCCTGCGGATCAGGCAAGGCCTGGTCCTGACCGAGGCCGGACGCAGCTACCTGACCAAGATCCAGGCCGGGCTGGGGCAGATCGAAGCCGCCACCGTGGAACTGATCGCGCACCAGGGGCAGGGCGGCACGCTCAACCTGACCTGTATGCCGACCTTCGGCGCGCGCTGGCTGATCCCGCGCCTGACCGCCTTCATGCGCCTGCGGCCGGACATCCACGTCGAATTCCTGCCTCACCGCCAGGGCTATGACTTCTCCACCCCTGAACTGGACGCCGCCGTGCGCTTCGGCGAGGGCATCTGGCCGGGCAGCGGGGCGGACTACATCGTCGGCCGCGAAATTCTGCCGGTCTGCAGCCCGCGCCTGATCCCGGGCGGCTGTGCGGCGCCCGCGGACCTGCTGGCCTATCCGCTGCTGCACCACACCTCGGCGCTGGAAGGCTGGCGCGACTGGTTCGAGCAGGCCGGCTGCGATACCCGGCGCAGCCTGGAAGGCGCGCGCTTTGACCAGTATGCGCTGCTGTCGCAGGCCGCCGCGGCTGGCTTCGGCGTGGCGCTGATTCCGCGCTGCCTGATCGAAGACGAGCTGCGCGACGGCAAGCTGGCCGTCGCCATCCAGCTGCCGATCCGGGCGCGCATGGGGTACTACCTGTGCTACCCGGAGCAGAAGGCCAATCTTCCGACCCTGCAGGCTTTCCGCACCTGGCTGATGGAAGTGTCGCGGGCCGCCGAGCCGCAGCCGCGGGAAGATGCGCGGACCGATCTAAAATAGTCCCATCATGAGTCAAAAACTTACCAAGAAAGGCCGCGTTGTCGTCGGCATGTCCGGCGGGGTCGATTCTTCGGTCACCGCCTGGCTGCTCAAGCAGCAAGGCTACGAGGTCGTCGGCCTGTTCATGAAGAACTGGGAAGACGACGACGATTCCGAATACTGCTCCACCCGCCAAGACCTGCTGGACGCCGCCAGCGTCGCGGATCTGGTCGGGGTCGAGTTCGAGTTCGTCAATTTCGCCGCCGAATACAAGGACCGCGTGTTCGCGGAGTTCCTGCGCGAGTACTCCGCGGGCCGCACGCCGAACCCGGACGTGCTGTGCAATGCCGAGATCAAGTTCAAGGCCTTTCTGGACCACGCCATGGCGCTGGGCGCCGAGCACATCGCCACCGGCCACTACGCCCGAGTGCGCGAGGTGCCGGCCGAGGGGGGCGGCACGCAGTTTCAGCTGCTCAAGGCGCTGGACGCGTCCAAGGACCAGAGCTACTTCCTGCACCGGCTGAACCAGGCGCAGTTGTCGCGCACCATGTTCCCGCTGGGTGAGATCCACAAGACCGAGGTGCGGCGCATTGCGCACGAGATCGGCCTGCATAACGCCGCCAAGAAGGATTCCACTGGCATCTGCTTCATCGGCGAGCGGCCGTTCCGCGAGTTCCTGAACCGCTATCTGCCGACCGAGCCTGGCCCGATCATGACGCCGGAAGGGCAGAAGGTCGGCCGCCACGAAGGGCTGTCGTTCTATACGCTGGGCCAGCGCAAGGGCCTGGGCGTGGGCGGGGTGAAGGGGCGCCAGCGCGAGGACGGTACGGCCGAGGCCTGGTACGTGGCGCGCAAGGATCTGGAGCGCAATGTGCTCTACGTGGTGCAGGGGCATGACCACCCCTGGCTGTTGTCGGGCGAGCTGCGGGCGCAGGACGCGAGCTGGGTCGCGGGCCACGCGCCGGCCCCGGGCGCCTATGGCGCCAAGACGCGCTACCGTCAGGCCGATGCCGCGTGCAGCCTGGAAGGCGCTGCCGACGGCACCTTCAGCCTGAGCTTTACCGAACCGCAGTGGGCGGTCACGCCCGGACAGTCCGCCGTGCTTTACGATGGCGAGGTTTGCCTGGGCGGCGGCATCATCCTGTAGGTGTAGGCGCCGCGCCGGCATCCGCCGCGCGGCGTGCGCGGATTTCAATCAAAGCCCCTGGGGCGCGGCCCCTGGGGCTTTGTTCATTACCAAGAAGAAAGAGGAGAGAGTTGTGGATGTAACGATGGTGATTTGCCTGCTGGTGCTGGGGGGCGTGGTGGGTTTCGCCGCGGGCCTGCTGGGCATAGGCGGGGGCATGTTGCTGGTGCCTTTCCTGACGATGCTGTTCGCGTGGAAGGGCATGCCTGCCGACCTGGTGGTGCATGCCGCCATCGCCACGTCGATGACCTCGATCCTGTTCACCTCCATTTCCAGTGTGCGGGCGCACCAGCAGCGCGGCACGATCAAATGGAACATCGTCTGGGCGATGGCCCCGGGCATCATCATCGGCGGTCTGCTTTCGGGCGGCGCGGTCTTCGCCGCGCTGAGCACGCTGTGGCTGTCGCTGTTCTTTGCGCTGTTCGTCGGCTATTCCGGCTGGAGCATGCTGCAGAACAAGAAGCCCAAGCCCAGCCGCCAGATGCCGGGCGTGGTGGGCACCAGCGCGGCCGGGGCGGGCATCGGCTTTTTGTCCGGCCTGGTGGGCGCGGGCGGCGGCTTCCTGTCGGTGCCTTTCATGGTCTGGTGCAACGTGGCCCTGCACAACGCGGTGTCGACCTCGGCCGCGCTGGGCTTTCCCATTGCGCTGGCCAATAGCGTCGGTTATGTGGTGTCGGGCCTGAACTCGGGCGAAACGCGTCCGGGCATGCTGGGCTACATCTACTGGCCGGCCCTGATCGCGCTGGTGTGCACCAGCGTGCTGACGGCGCCCTTGGGCGCGCGCATGGCGCACCGCCTGCCGGTGCAGACGCTCAAGCGCGTGTTCGCCTGCCTGCTGTTCGCGCTGGCCGCGTACATGCTGTTCAAGGCCTGGCAGACGTTCAACGCCTGAGCCGGACAGGGCTGCGCCGATGGAAAAGCGCAGCCCACGTAGAAGCGCCGCCGATGCAGAAGCATGGGCGGCGCAGAAAACGGCGCGGAGGCAAACGCGGAACAGAAGCGCAGCCAAGCAGAAGCCGGGCCGCACGGATCCGGCTCCGCCGGTCCGTAGCGGCGCCCCCTGGGGGGAGGCGCGCAGCGCCTCGGGGGGGGCTACACCACCGGAACGGTATCGATGAAGGACTGCCGCTGCGACAGCTTGTCGTACAGGCGGGCCAGGTTCTGGTGGTCGGCGCGCCAGTCGAGCGCGGCGAAGCGCAGGTCCAGGTAGCCCAGCGCGCAGCCGACGGCGATGTCGGCCAGGCTGTAGTTGATGCCCATGCAGTGGGCGTTGTCGCCCAGGCTCTTGTTCATCGCGTCCAGGCTGGCGTGGATCTTGGAATACTGGCGCTCGATCCATTCGGGGCTGCGCTGAGCCTCGGGGCGCTGGTTTTCCTTGACGATGGTCACGCAGGCGTCCAGGAGGCCATCGGCGATGGCTTCCCAGCACTTGACCGCGGCGCGATCACGCCCCGGCTGAGGAATCAGGCGGGCAACAGGGGACAGGGTGTCGACGTATTCGACGATGACGCGCGAATCGAAGAGGGCGCCGCCATCTTCCATGACCAGGCAAGGCACCTTGCCCAGCGGGTTGTACGTTTGGATCTGCGTGTCGGCGGACCAGACGTTTTCGAGTTCAAGCCGGTAGTCCAGCTTTTTCTCGGCCATGACGATACGCACTTTGCGCACGTAAGGACTGGTAAGCGAGCCGATCAGTTTCATGGAGTCACAAGCGGAGTCGGAAAGCGGCCGAAGTATAGCAGGCCGCATGACGGCAAGACGGCCAAGAGGCCGGAATCTTCGTCAGTTTGCCACAATGTTGCACGCTTCCGGATGATAAAATCGCCCGATTCGCTCATTCCCCGCTTTTTCTCTTCCAGACCATGCAAATCGCCGAACAGCTCAGCCAACTCAACGCCCTTTCGCCATTGGATGGCCGGTACGCTTCCCGGGGCGACGCGCTGCGCGGCCTGCTCTCCGAAGCCGGTTTCATGGCGCACCGCGTCGAGGTCGAAGTGGCCTGGCTGGTCGCGCTGTCCGACGCCGGCCTGCCGGAGCTGCCCGCCTTCTCCGAAGCCGCCCGCGCCCGCCTGCAACAATTGGTGCGCGACTTCTCGGAAGCGGATGCCGCCCGCATCAAGGACATCGAACGCGTCACCAACCATGACGTCAAGGCCGTCGAGTACTGGCTGAAGGAAAAAGTGGCCGATGACGCCGAGCTGGCCCGCGCCGCCGAGTTCATCCACTTCGCCTGCACCTCCGAAGACATCAACAACACCTCGCACGCGCTGATGCTGACGCGCGCCCGCAACGAGGTCGTGGTGCCGCGCCTGCGCGAACTGGCCGCCAAGCTGAACGACATGGCCGTGGCCCAGGCCGACCAACCCATGCTGTCGCGCACCCACGGCCAGCCCGCCAGCCCGACGACCCTGGGCAAGGAATTCGCCAACGTGGCCGCGCGCCTGAATCGCGCCATCGCCGCGGTCGAGGCCGTCGAACCGCTGGCCAAGCTGAACGGCGCCACCGGCAACTACAACGCCCACCTGTCGGCCTATCCTGAAATCGACTGGCCCGCCTTCAGCCAGCGCGTGCTGGCCGGGCTGGGCCTGACCCAGAACCGCCACACCATCCAGATCGAGCCGCATGACTGGATGTCGGCCTTGTTCGACGCCATCACGCGCGCCAACATCATCGTGCTGGACCTGGACCGCGACATCTGGGGCTACGTGGCGCTGGGCTACTTCAAGCAACGCCTGAAGGAAGGCGAGGTCGGTTCCTCCACCATGCCGCACAAGGTCAACCCGATCGACTTCGAAAACTCCGAAGGCAACCTGGGCCTGGCCAACGCTGTGCTGCGCCACCTCTCGGACAAGCTGCCGATCTCCCGCTGGCAGCGCGACCTGACCGACTCCACCGTGCTGCGCAATCTGGGCGTGGGCCTGGGCTACTGCCTGGTGGCTTGGGATGCCTGCATGCGCGGCCTGGGCAAGCTTGAGGTCAACACTGCCGCCATCGACGCCGACATCGACGCTTGCTGGGAAGTGCTGGCCGAGCCCGTGCAGACCGTCATGCGCCGCTATGGCCTGCCGCAGCCGTACGAGCAACTCAAGGCTTTGACGCGCGGCAAGGGCATCACCGAGGAAGGCCTGCGAGAATTCATCCAGGGCCTGGCCCTGCCCGAAGAGCCCAAGGCGCGCCTGTTGGCGATGACCCCGCGCTCCTACATCGGGCTGGCCGCAGACTTGGCCCGGGCGGTATAGTCGCCTTGCCGCGCGCCCGGGGCGCGCGGCCTCTGTTGACCTTACGGGAGATTGCAATGAAGAAGTTGTCCACGCTTGCCGCGTTGGCCTGTATGACGGTTGGGCCCCTGCTGGCGACGAGCGCGTCCGCGCAGTTCGCCAAGCCGGAGGACGCGGTCAAGTACCGCCAATCGGCGCTGACGCTGATGGCTTCCCACTTTGGCCGCATGGCGCCAGTGGTCAAGGGCCAGCAGCCCTATGACGCCGCGCAGATCAAGGCCAACGTGGAAGTGCTGAAGACCTTGTCGGCCTTGCCGTGGACGGCTTTTGGCGCGGGCACCGAAGGCGGCGATGCGCGTCCGGAAATCTGGAGTGACGCTGCGGGGTTCAAGCAGAAGCAACAGGCCTTCCAGGACAATATCGTCAAGCTGTCGGCCGCTGCCGATGCCGGCGACCTGGACAAGCTGCGCGCTGCGTTTGGCGACGTCGGCGCAAGCTGCAAGGCCTGCCACGACTCGTACCGCAAGAAGAAATAAGGCGCCTGCCGTCCGCGGGCGGCATGTGGGCAAAGAGGCGCCAGCGTAACGGTTGGCGCTTTTTTTATGGCTTTGCCGGGCGTGGCTTCGCGGGACTGCGCGTCGGTCTTGCACAGGAGAGAAGCGATGAAATCCTTTGATGAGCTGGTGGCAGAGGCCGAAGCCGCCGATGTCGGCGGGTGGGGCTTCGGCTGGCTGGCGGGGCGCGCTTCCGAGCAGCGTCCGCCGTGGGGCTATGCCAGGCTGCTTGCGCAGCGCCTGGCCAGTGTGCAGTCGGCGCTGGACCTGGATACGGGCGGCGGCGAAGTGCTGGGCGAGGCGCCCCGCTTTCCGCCGGTGATGTGCGCGACCGAAGCCTGGCCGCCCAATGCCAGGAAAGCGCATGAACGCCTGGCCGCTCGTGGCTTGCGGCTAGTGCAGACAGCGCCGGGCGCGGGCTTGCCGTTTGCCGATGCGTCGTTTGAACTCGTGACGTCCAGGCACCCTGTGAACGCGGACTGGGCAGAAATCCACCGCGTCCTCAAGCCGGGCGGGCATTACTTCGCCCAGCATGTGGGGCCGGCTTCGGCCTTTGAGCTGATCGAGCATTTCCTGGGGCCTTTGCCAGCGCAGCGGCGCCTGCGGGATCCGCAGGATGAGGCGGCCGCCGCGGCGGCTGCTGGACTTGCCGTGACGGACTTGCGCGCGGCCCGTTGCCAGATGGTGTTCCATGACGTGGGCGCCGTGATCTGGATCCTGCGCAAGTGCGTGTGGTGGGTGCCCGATTTTTCGGTGGCGAGGTATCGCGATGCCCTGCAGGCGCTGGATGAGCGGATGCGTCGGGGAGAGCCGTTCGTGGCTCATTCGACGCGGCACTTGATCGAGGCGCGGCGTTGAGCGGGCCGCAGCGCTGTCTTCGCGCTGCGTGAACCGTCAGGAAAAAGACATGTCGGCCGCGACTTCCAGCGACCGGATCCACAGTACCAGGACCGTGACACAGGCGCCCAGCACCAGCGCACGCAGCCAGACGGCGAAACCGTCCTGCGTGGGGGCCGTGCCGGCGGGCACGTCCTTGGCATCGACCTTGCCGGTGATGATGGCGCGCACCAGGCGCTTGCGGCGCACCAGCGCGTACCAGAGCACAGCTGCAATATGAAGGGCGACCAGGGCCAGGATGACCCATTCGTTCAGCTTGTGCCAGGACGTCATGGCGGCGGAAACGGCTTCGCTGACGTGGCCGAACAAGGGGCCCTGCGTCATGATGTCGTCGGTGGTGAACAGGCCGCTGACCGCCTGGAAGCCGATGACCAGCAGCAGCGCCAGCACCGACAGCGCACCCAGCGGGTTGTGGCCTGCGGGCGCCGCGGCGCCCTTCAGATAGCGGGCCACGGCCGCCGGGCCGCGCACGAAGTGCGTGAAGCGGGCGTAGCGCGGGCCGATGAATCCCCAGAGCAGGCGGAACAGGATCAGACCCAACGCCGTACAGCCGAAGCGCACGTGCCAGTCCATGTACAGGCCGCCCAGCTTCACGCTGACGAACGCGCCGACGATGCAGACGACGAGCGCCCAATGAAAGAGGCGGGTGGGAAGGTCCCAGATATGGACTGCGAGACGGTTGTTCTGCATGGTGGGATCGCCAGGGCTGTATTGCCGGGGACTTTATCACGCACAAATTGCCCCGTTGCTTGCGCAACGGGGCGGGCTGCTGCTTCAGTGAGTGGCGCTGCGCACCGGTTCGATGCGATGCACGTGCTCATGGCGGAAGCGGATGCGCTGGCCGGGGGCCTTTTGCGCGGGTGCGCCGCAGGGCACGACTTCGGTCGTGTAGGTGGTCGTGCCATCGATGGGCGCGTTGTAGATGACCGTGGCGCGGATTTCCGGGCCATTTGCGGGCTTCAGGTAAACGATGTCGCCGATATGGATCGGCATGTTGTCCAGCGTGGTGTGCGCCGGGCGTCGGATCAGGTCCGAGGTCGTGAAACGAGTATTCATGGTGTTTGTTCTCTTGGTTTCTAGTTATGGGAAAAGCCGCGTCTGGCCACGTGGCGCGCAGCGTTCCTGCCGCGTGCCGCTGCCAGCCGTATTGAATCGGGCAGGCGTGTGTCGTGACACTAACGCATATATGCCGCCGTCCTTTTGCGCATTCTCATGTTTTGCGCGCACGGCCTGGCGGCGCGACGCTGTCCATCAGTCCGGGACAGCGTCGTTTCGGGTTGCGCGAACAAGCGCAAAGCATGCATGCGGACATGCGCGGCCCGAGAAGTCATGCAGGACGGACAGGCCCTGCTGGTTGCGGCGCGGTTATCGGTATTCGTCGCTTGCGCGTGTTGTAGGCGCCGCTGATTGTCTTGTTGCTTCTTGCCAAGCCGGACTGGCGGTTGGGTGAAGGCGTTTTGTTCCAGGCCGCAATCCGGATTTGCGGTTTTCGCAAATGGGACGGGATGCTTGGGCTTGGGTATTTTCGAGGGTCTGCTTCGGCGTCTGGGGAGGGGCTGATGTACAGGCCTCAGTGCCAGCGCCGTCGTTTATCACCGCGTTTTTTCGTATGGAATTTGGCGAAAACGGCAGAACTCAACCGATAATAGTACAGACAGTTGATGCTTTTGGCAAGCGTTTTGTGGTGGGGGGAGACTCCTCCCCCGTTCCAGGCCTTTAATGGGTCGCCGGGCGAGCCTGGCGCTGGGCCTCGATGATGAGGCCTTCCAGGCGTGGCGACATGCGCAGCGCCACTTGCGCGCTGGTCTGGCCGTCAGGCTGGTTGTCGGTTTCCAGGGCGAGTTCGATGCGCTCGTTGTCGAAGGCTTCGGGGGCGGCCTGAATGTCCACGTAGCGGGCCAGCAAGGCATCGACCGCCTTTTGCGCATCGGCCAGCGCTTCGTTGGATAGCTGTCCCGGGCTCAGGTACTGGTTGACCACCCGCGCCAGGTCGTTCATGAAGAACAGCAGGGCGGCCGCGCCGCGGCAATCGGGATGGGCAAAGCCCCAGGTATCGGAGGTGGCGTTTTGAGTCATGTCTTGGGGCTGGGCCTGTATTGCGGGGCCGTGATGGCCGAAAACGCCATTTTATGGGATCGGACGCCGGGCCCGCATCAGGCATACTGCCATGCCTATGATCAGACTCGCACGACCTACAGACCTGGCCAGCCTGGCCGATATCGAACGCTCCGCCGCGCGGCGCTTCCTGGGCACGCATATGGCGTGGGCCGCCGGCGACGATACGGCGCCGCAGGCCGAGCTGGCGCAGGCGCAGGCGGCCGGCCTGCTGTGGATCGCGGAAGGCGAGGGCCAGTGCGCGGGCTTTGCGCTGACGCGGCCCATGGACGGCGATCTCTACCTGGCCGAAATGGCGGTAGCGTTGCCGTGGCAGGGGCGCGGCCTGGGGCGGGCGCTCCTGGCCGCCGTATGCACGCATGCCCGCAGTGCCGGTCGCTACCGGTTCGTGCTGCTGACCACCGACCGCGAACTGCCTTGGAACAGGCCGTTTTACCTGCGGCAAGGTTTCGTCGATATCGCGGCAGGGGAGCTCCCGCCCGGGTTGCGCGAGCGCTTGAGCCATGAGGCGGCCATGGGTTTTGACCCCGCGCGCCGTTGCGCCATGGCGTATCCCCTGGAGCCATGATGCGGGCGGCGCACCCTGTGTCAACACGCTTCGATAGCAACAAAATCCGCCCGCCGGCAGCGTCGGAAAGCGCCTTCGGGATAATCTGCCGGAGGGCGGCCGCCCAGTTCGCGGGCGGCGCCGGTTCTGCGAACCCGCATGCAAGGAGGATGCGCATGGCATTGCTGCGAGCTTGCCTGCTGGGCCTGGCGATGGCGTCGATGTTGTTTCTGTCGGCCTGCGTCAACAAAGAGCCCCAGGAGCGGGCCGCGTTCATCCAGCTGCTGCAAAGCCGGATGAACAGCGCGTCGCTGCTGCCCATAGGCATCCTGAGCGAGCAGGAAAAGGAGGCCGTCGGCGGCTATGCCGATGCCTACGAGGTCATCGCCGATTTTCAGAAAATCCTGACGCAGGCGGCGGCCTCCATGCGTGACGCGTCGGAAGTCGAGACCCTGCGTTCGGTGGCCGAGATCGTGGAGCGGCGGGACCGCCTCGAGGCCGCGCGCAAGACGCTGGCCGAGCAGGCTGCCGAGGTCCAGCGGGCTCAGGCCAGGGCGGACAAGGCGCGTGCGGCGCTGACGCTGCCGGCCGATCTGGCGCCCGTCTACGACGGTGTCTATGACGAGGCAGTGACGGCGCCCGCGGCCGAGGTGCTCGATGCCGCGGCCGCCATGGACGCGGTGGCGCGCGATGCGCTGGGCGTGGCGGATTTCGTGGCCGCCCATGCGCAGGACATCCTGCTAGCGGATGGGCAGGCGCGCGTCGCCACGCCCACGCTGCAGCAGGAGTTGAACCTGCGTCTGCAGGGGTTGAACGCGCAGTCGGAGGTTCTGGAGCATGCGCGCGCCGCATTGCGTCAGGCCGCCGGACAGCCGCAGGACGCCCGCTGAACGGCGCTTTGTACAATGCGGGTCTCGCGGCGCAAGCCGAGCCTGGGACGTAATATGAGCCAATCTTCCAGCGTGCACTACAGAACCTTTCTGCTCCTGCTGGTGGTGGTCACCATCGCATTCGGCTGGTTGTTGTGGCCGTTCTACGGCGCTGTTTTCTGGGGCGCCGTCCTTGCCATCATCTTTGCGCCGCTGCAGCGCCGGCTGGTGGCGCGCATCGGCGGACGGCGCAACCTGGCCGCGCTGATCACTTTGCTGCTGGTGCTGCTGCTGGTGATCCTGCCGCTCATCGTCATCAGCGGATCGCTGGTGCGCGAAGGCGCGAACCTCTATCAGAGCGTCAAGTCCGGGCAGATCAACTTCGGCGACTATTTCCAGCAGGCCATGGCGGCGCTGCCGCCGTCGGTGCATGATCTGCTGGCGCGCTTCGACCTGGCCGACATACCGAGCCTGCAGGAAAAGCTCAGCGCGGGCGCCATGCAGGCCAGCCAGTTCCTGGCGACGCAGGCCTTGAACATCGGGCAGGACACGTTCCAGTTCGTGATCAGCTTCGGCATCATGCTGTACCTGCTGTTCTTCCTTTTGCGCGACGGCCCGCAGCTATCGGCGCGGCTCAAGCGCGCCATGCCGCTGAGCGACACGCACAAGCAGCATCTGCTGCGCAAGTTCACCACCGTGGTGCGCGCCACCGTCAAGGGCAACGTCGCGGTGGCCGCGGCGCAGGGCGCGCTGGGCGGCATCATCTTCTCGATCCTGTCTATCCAGGGCGCGCTGCTGTGGGGCGTGATCATGGGCTTTCTGTCCTTGCTGCCCGCGATCGGCGCGGGGTTGATCTGGGCGCCGGTCGCGATCTACTTCCTGTTGACCGGCGCCACGATCAAGGGCGTCGTGCTGATCGCTTTCGGCGTGCTGGTCATCGGCATGGTGGACAACGTGCTGCGCCCCATTCTGGTCGGCAAGGACACCAAGATGCCGGACTATGTGGTGCTGATCTCCACGCTGGGGGGCATGGCTTTGTTCGGCCTGAACGGCTTCGTGATCGGCCCGCTGATCGCCGCGCTGTTCATGGCCAGCTGGGACTTGTTTGCGCCGCCGGTGGAGGGATACGCGGACGCCGCCGCAGACAAGCCGAGCGCCCGAAAGTAGGCGCGGCGGATCGGCCGTCAGTCCGTCCGTCCCAAGACGGGTGTATGGTGTAGCAGGCCGGCTTCCATCGGGGCCGGCCTGTCGTATCAACCTCGACTATTCGGGAGCGCGTCGGATATGGAATGGAAACTGCATCGATCGGGCTGGATCGAAGAACGCAACTTCGACATCGAATTCGCCGAGACGCCCGACGGCTATCACGCCCGGGTGCGGGTCTTCGGATTCCCGGTGCTGGAAGACACCAAGCATGTGTTTCCCAATGAGGCGCTGGCCGAAAAAGGGGCGCTGACGCTGCTCAAGACCCAGTTCACCGGCACCCCGGACCTGGAAGACCAGTAGACGAACCAGGCGCCGCGTCTCCGGAATAAATTGGGGACGCGCCCTTTAAGCCACATCCGTCTCGACGCGGCGAGGGGATTCCCATGGCGCGGATTGTGCGATTGCGAACTTCTGCAATAATTTCTGGCGTTCGTTCGTCCTCTGCTCGTGGGCCGGGCGGAGCGTATCGGGAGGCGCATGGGTCCAGAGGTGTGGTTTCGGTCGGCAGGGCGACGTTTGCGGACGTCGCAAGGCGAGGTTCCCGTGGCTGACGGCGAGAGCCTGGCCGTCGCGCGGGCGCGTCGGCCGCGCCGTTATTCCATGCGCACGGGCCTGCTCACGCTTGTGTTCGCCTGTATTACGCCCGCGCTGGTCATGGCGTCCGTGGCGGTCTACGAAAGCTACGTCATCCAGAAAGAGCGGATCTTCCGCGACACGATATTCCTGGCGCGCAATCTCACCGCGATTCTCGACCGCGAACTCACCGGCGTCGAGGCTGGCTTGCAGATGCTGGCGTCGTCGCCGGATCTCGTCGCCGGCGACCTGGCCGGTTTTCATAGGCGGGCGCGCGAGTCCGTGCGTTTCCAGATCATCGACAGCTATGTCCTGACCGACAAGGATGGCCGTCAATTGATCAACACGTCCGTTCCGTTCGGCAACGCCTTGCCGCCGACGGGTGCGTCCGCCGAGCTGGCCCACGTTTTCCAGACACGGACTGCGGTGTTGACGGGGCTGTTCACCAGCAGGGTCAATCAAGCTCCGCTGATTGCGCTGGGCGTGCCGGTGCTGCGCAACGGCGAGGTCGCCTACAGCCTGAACGTCGGCATCTTGCCTGAGCGCATCGGCAATCTGCTGGGCAGGCGCGCCTTGCCGGACGGCTGGGTGGCCGCCGTGCTGGACGACAGCGGCACGATACTGGCGCGCACGCGCGATACCTCGAAATTCGTGGGCCAGAAGGCCGTTCCCGAACTGGCGCGGGCGGTGCAGCAGGAAAGCGAGGGTTCGCTGGAAACCATTACCAAGGAAGGCACGCCGGTCTACACCGCCTTCAGCCGCTCGTCGTTATCTGGCTGGACGGTCGCCGCCGGTGCGCCGATGAGCCTGCTGACCACGGACCTCTACCGCTCCATCGCCTGGATCGCCCTGGGCACCTTGCTGGCCTTCGGGCTGGGCTTGCTGCTGGCCTTGCGGCTGGCCCAGCGCCTGACCTCGTCCGTGCAGAGCCTGGTCGCGCCGGCGCTGGCGCTGGGCAAAGGGCATGCGGTGATGGTGCCGGGCACGCGCGTCAAGGAGGTTGCGGAAGTGGGCGGCGCCCTGGTGCAGGCCTCGCGCATGCTGACGCATGCCCAGCACCTGGCGCACTACGATCCGCTGACCGGGCTGTGCAACCGCGTGCTGTTCAACGAATTGGTGCTGCGCGAGGTGGCGGTGGCGCAGCGCAGTGGCGAATCCTTCGCCATCCTGGCGATCGATCTGGACGGCTTCAAGGCGGTCAACGACCTGCATGGCCATGCGGCCGGCGATGCGGTGCTGCAGGAAGCGGCGGAGCGCATGGCCGATGCGATCCGCGTGTCCGACGTGGCGGCGCGGCTTGGAGGCGACGAATTCGCGGTGTTGCTGCTGGGCGCGGACAAGGAAAACGCCGGGCATGTCGCGCAGGCGCTGGTCGAAAACCTGTCCCTGCCGTATCCCGACGTCAGTGTCGCCGTATCCGCCAGCGTGGGCATAGCCGTGTATCCGCAATCCGGCGTCACCGTGCGCGAATTGCTGGAGCGCGCGGACAGAGCGCTCTACAAGGCCAAGGGCCAGGGCAAGCGGCGGGTGGAGGCGGATCAGTAGCTCCGCCAGCCTCAGAGGTCGGAGAGCGGCGGCGCCAGGGCGGTCAGGACTTCGCCCGATTTCAGCCTGTACCGGTTCCGGTCCAGCGGCAACACCAGCTCCCCCTCGGTGGTGCGGTGTATGTAGCGGGCCGCGTAAGGCCGGGCCGCGTCAGGTTGCACCGCGGCGGCTCCCGGCTCTTCCGCTCGTAAGAACACTTCAATCCGGTAGAGCCGGCCCGATTCCGTGCTGGCCAGCACGTCGCTCAATCTGCGTGTGGAGATGGTCATACGACGCTTGCTCCTTTTTTGCATTGTTCTGGCGGGCATTCTGAATAGGGGCGCTGGCTTCATCGCATAGCGGAGTGCCGCCGCGGGGCGTTTGGGTTTTCGCTAAACTGCCCGGCTTGACGCCCCAAGACGGGCAATCGGAATCGGTAATGCAACTCTCCCTGAGCCGGAACACGGCGACTTCACTGGGCTTGCTGGCGGTGCTGCTGTGGGGCACCGTGGTTGGCCTGATCCGCAGTGTCAGCGAAAGCTTCGGGCCGGTCGGCGGCGCCGCGCTCATTTACACGGCGGGTTCGGCGTTCCTGGTGCTGCTGCTGGGCTTTCCGAAGCTGCGGACCTTTCCGCGTTCCTATCTCATCATCGGCAGCCTGCTGTTCGTTGCCTACGAGATCTGCCTGTCGCTTTCCCTGGGATTCGCTGCCAACCGTGGCCAGGCGATCGAGCTGGGCATCGTCAACTATCTCTGGCCTTGCTTTACCGTGATTCTGGCCATGCTCATCAATGGCCAGCGCGCCAACGCGTGGGTGGTGCCCGGCATACTGCTGTCGCTTGCCGGCATCGTCTGGGTCCTGGGCGGATCCGGCGGGCTTTCCTGGGAGCGCACCCTCGCCAACGTGTCCAGCAATCCCCTCAGTTATGGGCTGGCCTTCAGCGGCGCCGTGATCTGGGCCGTCTATTGCAACGTCACGACGCGATTCGCCGATGGCAAGAATGGCGTTGCCTTGTTCTTCATGCTGACCGCGCTTGCCCTGTGGATCAAGTACCTGTCGGGCGCCGAGCCTGCGCTGGCCTTCTCCTGGCCCGCCACGCTGGAGCTGCTGGTGACCGGCGGCGCCATGGCGGCGGGCTACGCGCTGTGGAACGTAGGGATACTCAAAGGCAACCTGACCTTGCTGGCCACGGCCTCCTACTTCACGCCGGTGTTTTCGACGTTCTTTGCTGCCGTGTGGCTGTCGACCCGTCTGAACGCATCATTCTGGCAGGGCGTGGCCATGGTGACCGCCGGGTCGCTGCTGTGCTGGGCTGCAACGCGCGGCAAAGCCGCCCGGGGCGCGTAGCCCCAGGCGCATGCGTTGCAATGATGGAATTATTCGATCAGCACGGTCTGCGCGACCGCGTATCCGAGCGGAATCAACAAGAGTGAAGCGAACAAGGAACTGGTGATCGCCGCCGAGATTCTCAGCCAGGGTTCGGACCCTGCGCTTTGAACCGTTTGAATCACCAACGCGACGATACCCACAACCATCAAACAGCTGATAACCACTGCTACATAAGTCATGTTGTCTCCGTCCTCGCCTGATTAAAGGGATGCGGCTGCCGCTGAGCGGTCTAGATGTTTGTATTGATTGTGCGCCTGTATTGGCGCAACAGGCCCTAGGGTTTTCCTGACGCGACGCGCGGTTTGTGGCGTTTTTGCTGCGGGGTCTGCAGCATGAATTCATGTGCGGTCGCAGCATTCATGGCCGTGTCGCCAGCGCCGGGTTTGCGCCGGCGCGTCTTGCGCTACGATGGCGGCGTCGAGTCACGTTAAAGGCCGTCCCATGCCGCAACTGCGCCCAGGCACGCGCGCCACGTTGCAAGTCAGGCAACTGATGCCGGGAGAATTCGCCTGGATCATCACCTTGTTCGATCCCGAAACCGGCAATGTGCGCAGCACCAATTATTCGCCCAGGCGTTATGCCAGCCAGGACGAAGCCTCCGCCGCGGGCAAGGCTGCTGTCGTCGAATTTCTTGGCGGCGGCGGCCAGAAAGCCGCCGAACCGGCCAGGGACGGCAAGAGCAAATCCTGACCCTGCTGGCTGCGCATGCATGAAAGCCCTCGCGAAGAGGGCTTTTTTCGTTCAGGGGCCACAAGCCGGGAATGCGGTTTGCTGATGGGGCTGGGCGGCGCGCCAGGCGCCGCTTCAGGAGAACGCCATGTCCCAATCCATGCATCGCGAACCCGGTGGGGGCGACCCGCCCGCGCCCGACGATCCCGCCTTTCCCAATAATCCGCCGCCGGACGACCCGCCGCTCGATCCGACGCGGCCACGCAGCGATCCCGACGTCATCGATCCCGTGCAGCCGCCGCCGAATCCGCGCGCGCCCGGCACCATCGACCTGGCCTGAGCGTTGCGAGCAACGTGCAGGACATCATCCAAGGAGGCTTTATGCGTTCCATCTTGCTTTGGCTATTGGGCGTGCCCATTCCCATCATCATCCTGCTGGCGCTTTTCTGGCATTGACCCGCGAGGCTTTCCGCCGCGGCAGCGCGTATCCGCGCCGCCGCGATGAACCGTGAACAAGGAACAGATCCATGGAAAACGCAACTTCATTGAGCCAGCCCTATCCCGGCGGCGTGCCGCCGAGGGAATCTGCCATCTCCGCCGTCTCCTGGGCCGCGGTGATCGCGGGGGCGGTCATCGCCGCGGCCCTTTCGCTGGCGTTGTTCGCTGGCGGCACCGGGCTGGGCTTTCTTTCGGTTTCGCCCTGGAGCGGCGAGGGCGCGACCGCGCCCGCGATAGGCATCGGCCTCATCGTGTGGATGTTGGCCACGCAGATCGTCGCCTATGGCATCGGCGGCTACGTCGCGGGGCGGCTGCGCACCAAATGGGTCGACGTGCACTCGGACGAGGTTTACTTCCGCGACACGGCGCACGGCTTTCTGGTGTGGGCGTTGAGCGCGGTCGTAAGCGCGGTGTTGCTGGGCGCTTCCATCGCGACCTTGGCTTCGGGCGTGGCGAAGGCGGGCGCAGCCGTGGCGGCAGGGGCCGGCACGGCTGCGACGGCCGCGGCAGCCGCCGCGGGCGGCAGTGACGGAATGGCGCAGATGCAGGGCTACTTCTCGGACGCCTTGCTGCGCTCGGAGCGGCCCGATGCCGGCGCCGACCGCAACGGCGCGAGAGTGGAGGTGGGCCGCATCATGGCGATGAGCGCGGCGCGCGGCTCGATGACGGGCGAGGACCGCGACTATGTCGTGAAGGTCGTGGCGGCGCAGACCGGCATGGAGCCGGCGGCGGCGCAGCGCCGCGTCGAGCAGGCCGTGCAGAACATGAAGCAGGCCGCCGACGACGCCCGGCAAAAGGCCAAGGAGGCCGCAGACCAGGCGCGCAAGGCCGCGGCCGCGTTCGCGCTGTGGGGCTTCGCCTCGATGCTGATCGGCGCCTTCGTGGCCAGTCTGGCGGCGACCTGGGGCGGCCGGCGGCGCGACGCGGTGCGGCTGCCTTGACTGGAAGGCAGGCGCCGGGCCGCTCCCGTCAGGCAGCGGCCCGCGCCGGATCCGGACGCTTCTCGCCGAAGATGAACACGTGCGCGTAGCTGTCGTTCATGGCATGACGCGCCTGCGTGACTCCCGGGATGGCCGGCGTCATGGGGGCAAACAGATCCCGCCATGCGATGTCCACCTCGAAGGGGGCGTGTTCGGGCGTATCGTTGTAGCCCAGGATCAAAAGCCCGCCAGGCTTGAGCACGCGATGGCATTGCTCCAGCAGGCGTTCGAAATCGGCTCGCTCGTTGAGGCCCCAGCCGATCAAGCCATTGGCCACCACGACGTCGAACGAGGCTTCGGGGTAGAACGCCGACATGTTGGTTGCGCTTCCGATGGTGTGCCTGCCGGCTGGGCCGTAGATGGCTTGTTCGGGATCCATGTCCAGCGAATGGAAATCCATCTTCAGCAAGCGAGGGTAGTGCCAGGTGTATTCATGCATGCCGACGAACAGGCACTGCATGGGGCTGCTGGCCTGGGCAGCCGATTGGTTCAGGTAGCCGAATATCTGCTGTTCCAGGAAACTGCGATTCGGCGCCTTCAGCCGGAAATCAAAACCGCAACGTGCGGCCAGTTCTGGCGACCAATGAAATAGCCTCTTTTTTGCTCTACGGATAAGTCGGCGCAAGGGAATTTGATCGCTCCTGGGAGGTTGCTCGGGGTGGCGGCTGTGCGATGGCAAGTGAGGCTGTATGGTCCCCATGCCGGCGGCGATACCGCGTCGTGAGACAGGCTTCCTGCGACTAGAGTTCCGATGCGAAAACAAAAAGGGCGCCCACTTGTGTGGGCGCCCTTTGAATTCCTGGTGGCGCATCCCTGATTCGAACAGGGGACCTGCGGATTATGATTCCGTCGCTCTAACCGGCTGAGCTAATGCGCCATTTCGATCAACCTCTGGGTTTGCGTCACATCCGTGTCGCAATCAGTGATCAACGAAGAACGAAATTCTAGCACGAAATTTTTGACGCGTGCAAGCGATCCTCGGTCAAATTTCAAAGAAAGGCTTCAGGTGTCCCGCGCCAGCCGGATGCCAGAGAACTGCCAGCGGGCCTCGGGCGGGAAAAAATTGCGGTAACTGGGGCGGATGTGGTCCCTGGGGGTGGCGCAGGAGCCGCCTCGCAAGACGTACTGGTTGCACATGAACTTGCCGTTGTATTCGCCCACCGCGCCGCTGTCGGGCTTGAAGCCGGGGTAGGCATCGTAGGCGCTGGAGGTCCATTCCCAGGCGTCGCCGAACAGTTGCACGGGGCCGCCCGTGCCGCTGCGCGCGGGCGCCGGTCGCGTGTCCAGGTGGCCGTTCTCCAGCATGTTGGCGCGCCCGGCCAGCGCGCCTTCGGGCTGTTGGCGGGCGGCATGTTCCCATTCGGCTTCGCGCGGCAGCCGCACGCGCGCCCAGCGGGCGTAGGCGTCGGCTTCGAAATAGCTGACGTGCGTGACCGGCGCCTGCAGTTCGAGTTCCTGCATGCCGCGCAGCGTGAAGATGCGCCAATCGTCGCGCTGTCCTTCCCAGTAAAGCGGCGCGCGCCAGCCTTCGGCGCAGGCTATGTCCCAGCCCAGCGACAGCCAGAGTTCGGGCCGCTTGTAGCCGCCGTCCCGGATGAAGGCCAGGTATTCGTGCTGGGTCACCAACCGGTCGGCCAGGTGGAACGGGGCCAGCAGCACGTCATGGGCTGGCCCCTCGTTGTCGAAACCGAAGCCATTGCCGTCATGGCCGATGCGGGTGATCCCGCCGCCATAACGGGTCCAGCCGGCCGGTGTGGAAGGTGGCAGCGCGGGCGGGCCGGGCGCGACGTAGGCGGGCTTGAGCGGATTGGCCGACAGCATGTGCTTCAGGTCGGTCAGGATCAGCTCCTGGTGTTGTTGTTCGTGATTCAGGCCCAGTTCCAGCAAAGCGTCGAAGGCGGGGTCGTTGCCGCCCAGGCGCGAGATCAGCTCGTGCATGGCGCCGTCCACATGCCGGCGATAGTGCTGTACTTCCGCCAGCGCGGGACGCGACAGCATGCCGCGGCGCGGACGCGGATGCTTGGCGCCGACGGCGTTGTAGTAGGAGTTGAACAGCATGCGGTACTGCGGATGGAACACCGCATAGGACGGGTGAAAGCGCGTCAGCAGAAAGGTCTCGAAGAACCAGGTGGTGTGGGCCAGATGCCATTTGACCGGGCTGCAGTCCGGCATGGATTGCACCTGGCAATCCTCGGGACTTAGCGGGGCGGCCAGGGCCGTGCTGGTGGAGCGCACCGCGTCGTAGCGGTCGTGCTGGCCCGCCTGGCCGGCAGCGTAAGGTCCGGTGGCAGGGTGAGTCAGCAGGCACGCAGGTTCCATGGCGATCCTCCAGTGGCGTTGAGGGCAGGCCCGCTTTACGCGCGGGCGCTGAAAATCGAGAACCAGCCGCGGGGATCCGACCAGTGCGCGACGTCGCGGTAGCCGGCGCTTTGCAGCAGGTCGGCGAAGGCTTGCGGAGTGAACTTGTAGGAGTTTTCAGTGTGGATGCGTTCGCCGGCGCTGAACGCGCGCGCGCCGCCCGGCCACGCCACGCGCACCGCGCGCAGCGCTTCCAGATGCATTTCGATGCGCGAGTCGGCGCTGTTGAACAGCGCCACGTGGCGCCAGTCGTCCACGTCGAAATCGGCGTCCAGCACGCTGTTCACGTGCCGCAGCAGGTTCAGGTTGAAGGCCGCGGTCAGGTGCAGCGCGTCGTCGTAGGCGGGCTCCAGCACTTGCTTGGGCTTGACGCGGTCCACCCCGACCAGCAAGCCGCCGCCCGCGCATTGCTCGCGGATGCGCCGCAGCATGGCGTGCGCGTCCGCGGGGCTGAGATTGCCGATGCTGGAACCGGGATAGAAGAACAGCCGCCGTTCGGCCGGAATGCTGGCGGGCAGGGCCAACGCGTGCGTGAAGTCCTGGCCGATGGCGGTGATCTGCAGGTCGGGGTAGGACAGCTGCAGGCGGCGCACCGCGGCTTGCAGGTAGTCGGCCGAAATGTCGATGGGCACGTAATGGCGCGGGCGCAGGCTGGGGAACAGGCGTTCGGCCTTGACGCAATCGCCCGCGCCCAGGTCGATCATGGAGAGCACCGGTCCGACGTGGCGCGCAATGTCGGCGCCATGGCGCTGGAAGATCTCCGACTCGCAGCGCGTCGGGTAATACTCCGGGAGCTGTGTGATCGCGGTAAAGAGCGCCGAGCCCAGCGCGTCATAGAGGAACTTGGGATCGATGTGCGCGTGGCGCGCCAGCAAGCCTTCGTGCAGTTCAAGCTGCTCGGCGCTGGGAGGCTGCGGCGCTTGCGCGATGAATTTCGGCGCGGCGGGGGCAAACAGTGCGGAAGGCGAAACCATGCGTCCTGTTCCTTTTCTGTCGCCGGGACTGCCCGCCGCGGGTGCGCCCAGGATGGGGCGGCGGGCGGTCGGGAGGCGCGGCGTTGGGAGGCTCAGACCAGGCGGTTCTGGCGCATTGCAAAAGTCTATTGTGGCGGTCAGGGCGGGGCCGGTGTCAAGCGCCAAGCCGCTGAATGCAATGGATTTTTACGAATTTGAAAGACGGCATGCAAGCTCCGGCGCCGGCCTGCGGGGCGCGCGCTGCCGATACCTTTGCTTGCGTTGAAATATCGGTTTACGGCTGGTTGCCAAAGCTCTGGCGGCGGCGGCCGTTGATGGTCACAATGGGACTCTTCAATGCGCGGCGCGCTTCGGGTACCGAGCGTGCTGCATTGCGTCAGGCGGCCCGACTCCGCGAGGCCCAACAACTAGAAAGGAGCGACCATGAACCGAAAGCACCAACGCGCCGAAATGGCCCTGCATCGTGAGCGCGTCAGCGACAGCTTCCACGAGCTGCTCGCCGGCACGGAAGACCTGTTGCGCTCGACGGCGTCGTACACCGGCTCCGAGATCGAGGCGGCGCGCGCCCGCCTGAGGCGCCAATTGGCCGACGCGCGCGAGTCCGCCGGCGATTGGGAGGGCGCGGCGCGGGAACGCGCGCGCCGCGCAACCGCTTATGCTGACGAGTACGTGCATGAACATGCCTGGAAGTCGGTGGGCGTGGCGGCGCTGGTGGGCGCCTTGCTAGGCTGCCTCCTGGCCTCGGGCGGCCGCCGCTAAGCCCTGACGCCATGAAGCCGTCCGGGGCTGCGCGCCGGTCGGGACTGCGGCGGGATTGGCGGGCGTGGATGGCCCGCGCACACCGGTTGCTGCTGCCGCTGGCGTGTGCGGTCTGGCTTGCGGCCTGCGCCAGTGTTCCTGATTCGCAGGAGCGCCGCGCGCGCGCATCGCAGGCCAGCCTGTCTTCCGACGCGGCCTCGGACAGCTATCGCCGCGGGCAGGGCATCGCCGCGGACCCGCGGACTCCCAAGGGCGACTTTCTCGCGCGTCACCTTGCCGTCGAGCGAGCAGTCAGCGGCGCGCCCCTGGTTGCCGGCAACCGTGTCCGGCTGCTGGCGGACGGCCCCAGCACCTACCGCGCCATGCTGCATTCCATCGCGCAGGCTCGCCGGTACGTGCACATGGAAACCTATATCTTCGATGACGATGCCGAAGGTTCGCGCTTTGCCGAAGCTCTGATCGCGGCGCGCAATCGCGGCGCCGAAGTGTCCTTGATGGTCGACGCGGTCGGCACGATCAAGACGCCCGATGCCTTGTTCCAGCGCCTGCGCGATGCGGGCGTACAGGTGGCGATCTTCAATCCGGTCAACCCGGCGAGCGGCCGCGCGGGCTGGTCGCCGAACCAGCGCAACCATCGCAAGGTGCTGGTCGTGGACGGCAAAGTCGGCTACCTGGGCGGCATCAACGTCAGCAGCGTCTACGAGTCTTCCCCGAGCTCGGGATCGGGTAGCGGAGGCAGTGCAGGCAAGGCGGACGCGCCAGCGGCCGCCAACGCCCGGGCGGCGCCCTGGCGCGACACGCATCTGCGCATCGAAGGGCCTGCCGTGGCCCAACTGGAGCAGGTCATCCGCGCGGGTTGGGAATCCCAGTCCGAGGAGCCGATCAAGGGGGGCGATTCGCAGGTGGCGCCGCCCCTGGGTGCAACGACGGTGCGGATACTGGCCAATCAGCCGGACCGCAGCGATGGCTACACCGTCTACCTGACGCTGATGTCGGCGTTTGAAAGCGCACAGGAATACATCCATATCACCATGGCGTACTTCGTGCCGGATCCCGCCTTCATCGAAGTCCTGACGGACGCGGCCCGGCGTGGCGTCGACGTGGCGCTGGTGCTGCCCGGCTTCAGCGACTCGTCGCTGGTGTTCCATGCGGGACGTTCGCACTATACGGACCTGCTCAAGGCCGGCGTGAAAATCTACGAGCGGCGCGATGCGCTCTTGCATGCCAAGACCGCGGTGGTGGACGGCGTGTGGTCCACGGTGGGGTCCAGCAACCTGGATTGGCGCAGCTTTGCGTTGAACTACGAAATCAATGCCGTGGTGCTGGGGCCTGAATTCGCGGCCGAAATGGAGGCGCTGTTCCAGCGCGACGTCGCCGATTCGGTGCGGATCACGCCCGAGGCCTGGCAAGCCAGGGGCGTGGGTGACCGTTCGATGGAGTTCTTCTCGCGCATGTTCGAGCGCTGGCTGTAGCGCCCGGCGGCAGCCGGATCAGACTTGCGCGGCGGCCGGCGCGGCATGGGCGGCATGCTCTTGCGCCAATGCGGTGGTGATGTCGTGGGTCGGCTGGAACGAACTGGCCTGGGCCATGGCCCAGCCCGCGCGGAATACCTGATGGCGGAATTCGCCGCGCAGCAGTTCGCCCGGCGCGAGTTCCGGGAACAGCGCCGACAGCAGCCGGATTTCGCTGGAGGAGATGCGGCGTGCGATATGGTGCGGGCGCAGTTGGCCGGGGTGGGTCAGGCCGGCCGCGGCCAGCAGTTCCGCCAGCGCATGCAGCGTGTTGCGGTGGAAGTTGGCCACGCGCTGCGCCTTGTCCGGTACCACCAGCGCGCGCTGGCGCAGCGGGTCCTGCGTGGTGACGCCGGTGGGGCATTTGCCGGTGTGGCAGGCTTGCGCCTGGATGCAGCCGATGGCGAACATGAAGCCGCGCGCGGCGTTGCACCAGTCCGCGCCCATGGCCATGACGCGGGCCATGTCGAAAGCGGTGATGATCTTGCCGGACGCACCCAGCTTGATGCGGTCGCGCAGGTTCACGCCGATCAGCGTGTTGTGGACCAGGCGCAGCGCTTCGCGCAGCGGCGTGCCGACGTGGTCGACGAACTCCACGGGCGCGGCGCCGGTGCCGCCTTCGGCCCCGTCCACCACGATGAAATCCGGCGTGATGCCGGTTTCCAGCATGGCCTTGACGATGGCGAACCACTCCCACGGGTGGCCCACGCAGAACTTGAAGCCCACCGGCTTGCCGCCGGACAGTTCGCGCAGGCGCGCCACGAATTTCATCAGGCCGATGGGCGTATCGAAGGCGGAATGGGTGGCCGGCGAATTGCAGTCCTGCCAGGCCACGACGCCGCGCGCTTCGGCGATCTCCGGCGTCACCTTGCCGGCAGGCAGGATGCCGCCATGGCCGGGTTTGGCGCCCTGCGACAGCTTGATCTCGATCATCTTGACCTGCGGCGTACAGGCATTCTTGACGAAAGCCTCTTCGGAGAACGCGCCGTGTTCGTCGCGGCAACCGAAGTAGCCCGAGCCGATGTTCCAGACCAGGCTGCCGCCCGGTTGGCGGTGGTAGCGGCTGATGCCGCCTTCACCGGTGTCGTGCGCGAAGTCGCCCTGGCGCGCGCCTTCGTTCAGGGCCAGGATGGCATTGGCCGACAAGGCGCCAAAGCTCATGGCCGACACGTTGAACGCGGACATGGAGTAGGGCTGCTTGCACTCGGGGCCACCCACCGTGACGCGGAAGTCGATGTCGGGGATTTGCGAGGGCGACATGGAATGGTTGATCCATTCGTAGCGGTCGCCGTAGACGTCTTCCTGGGTGCCGAAGGGACGCTTGTCGATCTCGCGCTTGGCGCGCTGGTAGACGATGGAGCGCTGCGCGCGCGAGAACGGCGCGGCCTGCGTGTCGTCTTCCAGGAAGTATTGGCGGATCTCGGGCCGGATGAATTCGAACAGGAAGCGCAGATTGCCCAGGACCGGATAGTTGCGGCGGATGGCGTGGCGGGTTTGCGCCAGGTCATAGACGCCCAGCGCGGCCAGCAGTGTCAGCGGCACGGCCAGCCAAAGCCAACCGGGCGAGCTGGTCGCGGCCAGGGCGGCGGTAACTGCGGCGCCGATCAGGGTCAGTAAAAAGGCCGTGTAGCGGCCGAAAATCCAGCTCATGTCCATCTCCGTATTTCGGGATGGAGCAACCATACACCAGGAGCTGTCCCGCCGTGCCAGCGGACAGTCCTGGAATACTGTTTCTCAGCAGCTGGACGCCGCCGGGGTCTTTTCGACGGCGAGGCCGAAGGCGGGGCGCAGGCGCACGCCCAGGGCGCTGCCGGCGAAGGCGGCCGGCAGCCACAGCCAGGCATGCAGGCTGCCCGACAGGATGCCGCTGAAGTAGGCGCCGATATTGCAGCCGAAGGCCAGGCGCGAACCATAGCCCAGCAGCAGGCCGCCGATGACGGCGCCGGCCAGCGAGCGGGCCGGCACCTTCCAGATGGGCGCGAACTTGCCGGCGGCGCTGGCCGCGGCCAGCGCGCCCAGCATCAGGCCGATGTCCATGACGGTGGTGACGTCCTGGCGCAGCGGCGCGGCCAGCGAGGGCTGCTTGGCCCAGTAGGCCCAGGTGGCCACGTCGCCGCCCAAGGCGTCGAGGGTCTTGGCGCCCCACAGCGCGAAGGCGGACGTGATGCCCCAGGGGCGGCCAGCCAGCGCCAGCGTGGCGAAGTTCAGCACGACCAGCGCCACGCCGCCCCAGATCAGCGGCCAGGGGCCTTGCAGCAGGGAGGCCGGGCGCGCGGTGCGCGAGGCGAACGAGATCACATGGCCGTGGCGGCGCTTCTCCAGCGCCGTGGCCGCCCACGCGATCAGCGCGAACACGGCCAGGTTGATGGCCAGCGCGGGCGCCAGGCCCCAGGTCTTGATCAGCGAGGTCGGCGCCAGCGCCGGCAGGCTCGACCACCAGCCGAAGTTGGCGGTCGCAATGACCGAGCCGATGATGAAGAACAGCAGCGTGACCACCATGCGGGTGTTGCCGCCGCCGACCGCGAACAGCGTACCCGAGGCGCAGCCGCCGCCCAGCTGCATGCCGATGCCGAACAGGAAGGCGCCCAGCAGGACAGAGACTCCCGGGGGCGACACGAAGCCGCTGACGGGTTGGCCAAACAGCGTGCCGGCCGCCAGGAAGGGGAAGAACAGCAGCACGCCCGCGGCCAGCATCAGCATCTGCGCGCGCAGCCCCGCGCCGCGGCGGTCGGACACGAACACGCGCCAGGCCTGCGTGAAGCCGAAGGAGGCGTGGTACAGGGTCACGCCCAGCAGGGCGCCGACGATCCACAGCGCGCCCTGGCGCCAGCTGACGGTCTCATGCAGGTACAGAGCGCCCGCCAGCACCAGCAGCAGGGCGATCCAGAGCGGCTTGCGGTTGATCTGGATGGGCGGCAGGGCCGAGGAAGGCAGGGGGAGAGTCGAGGCGTTGGTGCTCATGGGCGAGTCCCGGAACTTGATACGTAAGAAAGCAAAACGGGCGCGCGCAGGCACCCGTGTGATGGTTGGAAGTCTAAAGCGGTGGACGGCTGGATCAAAACACCGATTAATGCCTTTTATATAACCAAAAGCTATATAGCGGCGTTTATTGCAGGCGCCATGCCAGCGCGGCCAGCGTCAGCAGCAGCACCGGCAAGGTCAGCACGATGCCGACCTTGAAGTAGTAGCCCCAGGTGATGCGCAGACCCTTGCGCGCCAGCACGTGCAGCCACAGCAGCGTGGCCAGGCTGCCGATAGGCGTGATCTTGGGACCCAGATCGCTGCCGATGATGTTGGCGTAGATCATTGCGTCCTTCACGGCTCCCGTGGCGCTGGTGTCCGCGATCGACAGCGCGCCCACCAGCACGGTAGGCAGGTTGTTCATGATGGACGACAGGAAGGCGGTGATGAGGCCCGTGCCCATCGCCGCGCCCCAGACGCCGTATTCCGCGCAGCGGTCCAGCACTTGCGCCAGGTGCGCAGTCAGGCCGGCGTTGCGCAGGCCATACACCACCAGGTACATGCCCAGCGAGAACACCACGATGTGCCAGGGCGCCTCGCGCATGATGCGGCGCGTGCCGACGATGTGCTGCCGTCCCGCGATCAGCAGCAGGCCCAGCGCGCCGACGGCGGCGATGGCGCTGACCGGGATGCCCATGGGTTCCAGGATGAAAAAGCCCGCCAGCAGCAGGGTCAGCACGACCCAGCCGGCGCGGAAGGTGGTCAGGTCGCGGATTGCGGACGCGGGCGCGGGCAGCTGGCTCACGTCGTAGCGCGGCGGAATGCTGCGGTGGAAAAACAGCAGCAGCACCCCCAGCGTGGACGCCACGGCCATCAGGTTCACCGGCAGCATTACCGATGCGTACTCGCCGAAGCCGATATTGAAGAAGTCGGCCGACACGATGTTGACCAGGTTGGATACGATCAGCGCGATGCTGCCCGTGTCCGCGATGAAGCCCGCAGCCATCACGAAGGCCAGCGATGCGCCGGGGCCGAAGCCCAGCGCCACCAGCATTTCCATGACGATGGGCGTAAGGATCAGCGCCGCGCCGTCGTTGGCGAACAGGGCGGACACGGCGGCGCCCAGCAGCACGATCAATACGAACAGCAGCCGGCCGCGGCCGCCGCCCCAGCGCGCCACGTGCAGCGCGGACCATTCGAAAAAGCCGGCCTCGTCCAGGATCAGGCTGGTGACGATGATGGCGATGAAGGTGGCGGTCGCGTTCCAGACAATGCGCCAGACATCCGCGATGTCGGCCAGGTGGACCACGCCCGTGGCCAGGGCAAGCGCCGCGCCCAGCACGGCGCTCCAGCCGATCGACAGGCCCCTGGGCTGCCAGATGACCAGCGTGATGGTGAGTACGAAGATGGCGACGGCGAGCAACATGATGAAGAGCAATCAGGAGATCGGGTGTGCGCTGATCCAGGCGACCAGCAGGCTGACGGTCAGCACCGATGCGACGGTGGAAACCAGGATGGCGCGCGAGGTCACGCGGGCGTCGCGGCCGTACATCTGGGCCAGCATGAAAGGGCCGGTGCCGATGGGCAGCGCGCTCATCAGCACGGCGGTCCAGGCCCACACTGGCGGCATGGCGAAGACGTAGAACGCCAGCACTGCCGTGACGGCGGGCTGCAGCAGCAGCTTGCCGGCGACCAGGCGCATGACGCCGGGTCCCGAGCTGGACGTCTCCGTCTGCGCCAGGAACAGGCCGATCGTGACCAGGGCGCAGGGACTGGCGGACGCGCCCAGCAAGGCTACGTAGCGGTCCACGCCCTCCGGCAGCGCGAGGCCGGTGAAAGCCCAGGCCAGGCCCAGGAGCGGCGCCGCCAGCAGCGGGTTGCGCAGCAGCGCGCGGCCGACCTTGAACAGGGTCAAGGACAGGTTGGGCGTCTGCTGGCGGTCGAACTCGATCAAGGCGATGGCGAAGCCGAACAGCACGCTGGCGGTGAGGAGGGTAGTGAATGTGGCGGGCGCCATGCTGTCAGGGCCCAACAGCGCCAGGCACAGCGGAATGCCCATGTAGCCGGCGTTGGCATAGGACGCGGCCAGGCCCTGGATGCCACGGTCGGTCAGCGCGCGCTGCGTGCGGCGCGCGCCGAGAAACGAGGCCAGGAACGTGACGGCGATGCCACCCGCGAAGGCGCCCACGAAACCCCAGTGCGCCATGTGCGTCAGGTCCACCTGCGTCATGGCGCGGAACAGCAGCGCGGGCAGCGACAAATAGACGACATAGCGGTTCAGCGCGTCGGTGGCGCCGGCGCCCAGGATGCGCCAACGGGCGGCGAGCCAGCCGGTCAGGATCAGCGCGAAGACCGGCAGGGCGGAGGTAACGACGGCGTTCATGGGCAGGGATCTGGTGGGGCGCTCATTCTACTTGGCGGCGGTGCGCGCCGTGCGCGTCACCAGCAGGATGCCGAGCGCCGCCAGCGCCATGCCCGGCCAGGCCAGCGCGGGAATGGCTTCTCCCAGGATGATCAGCGCAATGATGGCGGTGCAAGGCGGCACCAGGAAGAACAGCGCCGACACGCGCGAGGCCTCGCCGTAGCGGATCATGGTCAGCAGCAAGGTGATCGCCACCAGTGAATTGCCCACGACCAGGTAAGCCAGCGAACCCAGCAGGGGCCCGGTCCATTCGATGTGCATCGGCTCCAGCCAGAACGCCAGCGGCGCGGTGGCGATCAGGCCGACCGCGTACTGCACCATGTTCGAGGTGACGGGATGCGTCTGCACGCCAAAGCGCTTTTCGTACAGCGTGCCGCCGGTGATGCAGAGCAGGGCGCTGATGGCGAACGCCAGGCCCAGCGGAGAGATCACGTCGATCGAGGCCTTGGCGATGATCACGAGCGCCGCGCCCGATACCCCCAGCCCCAAGCCTGCCCAACGGCGGGCATCGACCTTCTCGTGCGCAATCACCGGCGCCAGCAGGCCGATCAGGATGGGTTGCAGCGACGTGATCAGCGCCAGGGCGCCGGCCGACATCCCCTGTTTGAGCGAAAGGTAGGTAAAGCAGAAGTAGCCTGCCTGCAACAGCAGCCCGACCATCGCCAGGTGGCCCCAGGCACTGGCGCCGCGCGGCAGCGGCGGGCGCAGGAACAGCATGAAGGGCGCAAGTATCAGCACCACGCAGGCGTAGCGCAGCGCCAGGAACGTCATGGGGTCGGCATAGGCCAGGCCCACTTTGAGCACGACGAAACCGCTGGACCAGAGAAGCAGGAAGAGCGCGGGCGCGGCTTTCAACCAGGCGGGGGGAGCGGCAGGCGGCATGTGGGGGAACATGGACGACGTGGGCAAGCCGCGATCGTACCCCCTTTTGGCCATTGTTCATCCCTGCCAAAATGGGGTTTAGGATTCTTTTATTCATTTGCTGCACGCGAGGGATGGACATGTCGACCAACAAACAAGCAACGGTGCGTATCGCCCTGGGAACCTGGGACCGTTTGCGCGACGACGCGTATTCGGTGCGCCACGAAGTGTTCGTCGTCGAACAGAAAGTGCCGCCCGAGGTCGAGCTGGACGACGATGACGCCGTGTCGGTGCACGCCGTGGCATACGGCCCGGACGGCACGCCGATGGGCACGGGCCGGCTTCTGCCCGATGGCCATATCGGCCGCATGGCGGTCCACAAGAAGGCCCGTGGCATGGGCGTCGGCAGTCAGTTGCTGGACGCGCTGATCGAACAGGGGCATGGCGACGGCCATCGCATGCTGGTGCTGCACGCGCAGACGCACGCGGCGGGCTTCTACCAAGCCCATGGCTTCAATGTGGAAGGCGAGGAATTCGTCGAGGCCGGTATTCCGCACGTGGTCATGACCCGCGTGCTGAAGTAAGGCGGGCCGCCCGGCTCAAAGCGTCTGCCTGTGAGCCGGGCCGGGCAATCAAACAGGCTGGATAAAGAAAAGGGCCGGACAAAGAAAAAACCCCGGACGCTTACGCGTTCGGGGTTTTTTTGGCGCATCACGCAGGTACCTCGTGATGTAATAATTGGTGCCCAGGAGAGGACTCGAACCTCCACACCTTGCGGCACATGGACCTGAACCATGCGCGTCTACCAATTCCGCCACCTGGGCGCTGATGCTTTACTTGTCGCTTCGCTTTCGCGTTGTTTCTTGTTCAGCAGCAGAGGAATGAGATTATGCACACTTTTTTTGAAGTGTGCAAGTCGTGTGGCTTTTTTTTCATATTTTTTTGCTGCCGGGCCGCTTTCGAACTTTCGATATAGTGTCGCCCCATGTCCCGTACCCTCTGCACGCGTTGCCTGCGTCCTCTATCGCACTGCCTGTGCGCGCTGATTCCCTCGCTTTCCTGCCGCACCCAAGTGGTGGTGCTGCAGCATCCGAGCGAGGCGCGCCACGCCTTGAACACCGCGAGGCTGGCTGTGCTGGGCCTGGATGGCGCGCGCCGCGTCGTCGGCGAATATTTTTCGGAAGACGATTGGGCGTTGCCGGGCTATCTGCCGCGCCTGCTGTTTCCGGGCGAAGGCGCTGAGGTACTGGCGCCGGGCTATGGGCAGGAGCTTGGCGCGCCGATCAGATTGATCGTGCCCGACGGCACCTGGGGGCATGCGCGCAAGCTGCTGCATATCAATCCCGGGCTTGCCGCCTTGCCGCGCGTGATGCTGCCTGCGGGACTTTCCACGCGCTACCGGGTTCGCCACGCCGACGTGCCAGGTGCGCTGTCGACGATAGAGGCTGTGACGCATGCTTTGAATGCGCTTGAGGCGCCGATGAATTTCGATGCGTTGTTAAAGCCTTTCGAGGCCTTGATCGACGGTCAGATCGACGGCATGGGCGCCGACCTGTATGCGCGGCATCATTTGAATCGCAAGGTGCCGTGGCGTTGAAGCGACGAGGGTAGGGCGATGCAAAGCAAAAGCCCCGGAAATCTTGCGATTTCCGGGGCTTTTTAGCTTTTGCCATCAAGACCGGCTTGCATGGTCTTGATTGAAATTCCGTGGTGCCCAGGAGAGGACTCGAACCTCCACACCTTGCGGCACATGGACCTGAACCATGCGCGTCTACCAATTCCGCCACCTGGGCACTGAGAGATACTGTCAGAAGTATGTGATACGCTGCCGCTCTAGTTGCATCGCTTCAGTTAAAACACATTAACTAAAACATGCGTCCAAAGTGCAGTTGGTTCTACAATAAGGTTTTTAAGCAACTTGCTTTTCAAACCCCGGCTGGGTTTTAAACTTCCCGGCCCTTCTGACCATTTTCTGCTTCAGTGTTCAGCCTTGGGCGAACCACAGAAGCTGCGCATTATATACGGAAATTTTAGCTTTGGCAAAACGATCGAATAACGAATCGAATAACAACAGATCAACACCCTTGCCCGAAGCGCCGCCGGACTTCGATCCTGATGTCCCGTCCCGTGAAGCCATCCTGAAAGCGCTGCGCGCCGCAGGCTCGCCGCTGTCTCCGGTGGAACTGGCCGAACGCATGGGCGTCGAGCGCGCCGCGACGATGGTGGGATTTGAGCGCCGCCTGGGCGCCATGGAGCGCGACGGCCAATTGATGCCCAACCGCAAGGGCGTGTTGCTGCTGGCCACCAAACTGGACTTCGTTGCCGGCAAGGTGCTGGGGCATCGCGACGGCTTCGGCTTCCTGCTGCGTGATGACGGCGGCCCGGACCTGTTCCTGTCGCCGCGCGAAATGCTCAAGGTGCTGCATGGCGACCGCGTACTGGTCAAGCCCACTGGCGAATACCGCGGCAAGCCGGAAGGCACCATCGTCGAAGTCATTGAGCGCCGTACCAACAAGCTGGTGGGGCGCTTCCTGCACGAGCATGGCCTGTCCATCGTCGTGCCCGAGGACCAGCGCATCAAGCATGACATCCTGATTCCGCCCAGCGACACCAACGGCGCCCAGCATGGGCAGGTGGTCGCGGTTGAAATCATGGAGCAGCCCACGCGCCATACGCAGCCGCTGGGCCGTGTGGCCGAGGTGCTGGGTGAGATCGACGATCCCGGCATGGAGATCGAGATCGCGGTGCGCAAGTTCGACGTGCCGGTCGATTTCTCCGAGGCCGCGCTCAAGCAGGCCGCCCGCCTGCCGGACGTGGTCAGGAAGACCGATCTCAAGGACCGCGTCGACCTGCGCGACGTGCCGCTCATCACCATCGACGGCGAGGACGCGCGCGACTTCGACGACGCGGTGTACTGTGAACCCGTGGAGCTGGGTACGGGTCAGCGCAAGCGTCCGGGCTGGCGCCTGCTGGTGGCCATCGCCGACGTCAGCCACTATGTGCGTCCGGGTGACGCCCTGGACGACGACGCGATCGAACGCGGCACCAGCGTGTACTTCCCGCGCCGGGTCATCCCGATGCTGCCGGAGTCCCTGTCCAACGGCTTGTGTTCGCTGAACCCGGACGTCGACCGCCTGGTGCTGGTTTGCGACATGGTCATTCCGGCCAGCGGCGCCAAGGCCGGCACCGTCACCGCCTACCAGTTCTATAACGCGGTCATGCACTCGCATGCGCGCACCACCTATACGAACATCTGGGCCGCCCTGCAGCAGCCCGGCGGTCCGGCCGCGCACGCCATGCGCAGCGTCATGCCCCAGGTCCAGCACCTGTACGAACTCTTTCAACTGCTGGCGCAAGGGCGCAAGAAGCGCGGCGCCATCGACTTCGACACGGTCGAAACCAAGATCGTTTGCAACGAGCTCGGCCGCATCGAACAGATCGTGCCGTCGGTGCGCAACGATGCCCACAAGCTGATTGAAGAGTGCATGCTGGCCGCCAATACCTGCGCGGCCGACTTCATGGCCCGCAGCAAGCATCCCGGCCTGTACCGCATCCACGAAGGCCCCACGCCCGAGCGCCTGCAATCGCTGCGCGAGTTCCTGCGCACCATGGGCCTGTCGCTGGGCGGCGGCGAGACGCCCACGGCCAAGGATTACGGCGATTTCCTGGATTCGGTGCGCGGACGCCCCGACTACCAGCTATTGCAGACGATGTGCCTGCGCTCCATGCAGCAGGCGGTCTACAGCCCCGACAACATGGGCCACTTCGGCCTGTCCTATCCCGGCTACAGCCACTTCACCTCGCCCATCCGCCGCTATCCCGACCTGCTGACGCATCGTGTCATCAAGGCGTTGCTGGCTGGTCAGCGCTACGTGCCCAGCCTGGAAGACCAGCCCGTGGTGATCGGCCGCACGCAGCGCGAGCACGAACATGCCATCTGGGAGAAGATGGGCCTGGTGCTGTCTGCCAGCGAGCGCCGCGCCGACGAGGCGTCGCGCGACGTCGAGGCCTGGCTGAAGTGCTGGTTCGTCAAGGAGCGCGTGGGCGAGGACTTCAGCGGCACCGTTACCGGCGTCGCCAGCTTCGGCATCTTCGTCACGCTGGATACCCTGCACGTCGAAGGGCTGGTGCATGTTTCCGAGCTGGGCGGCGAGTACTTCCAGTTCAACGACGCCCTGCACGAGTTGCGCGGCGAGCGTACCGGCATGCGTTACCGCCTGACCGACAAGGTGCAGGTGCAGGTGTCGCGCGTGGACCTCGAAGCCCGCCGCATCGAGTTCCGCCTGGTGCAGGGCACCAGCTTCGACGCCTTGCGCAAGGCCTCGGCCCGCAGTCCGGACGAGTCTTCCCGCCGCGTCAAGAAGGCAGCGTCGCCCAAGCCCGCCGCCCTGAAGGGCCAAACCGCCAAGGAGCGGCGCGCCGAGGCCAAGAAGGCCAGCAAGCCGCCGCGGGCGCCCAAGGCATCCAAGCGCGCCGCGCCGGCCAAGAAGGCCGCGCACAAGCGCCACTGACACTGCCTTATGGCGCGGCCGTCGTAGGGCGGCCGCGCCATAAGGGGTAACATTGCATCTATGGCCGGCTTGGTCCGGTGGCCCGCCCCGCTCTGGGGCGGGTATTCGTTTATCTAAAGGTATTGCATTTATGGCGTCGACCCAAGTCCTGGCCGGGTTTCACGCGGTTGTTGCGCGGCTGCGCCACGCGCCCGACTCGATCAAGGAAATCTATGTAGAGGCGTCGCGCCGCGACAAGCGGATGCAGACGTTCATCGAGCAAGCCGAAAAAGCGGGCTGCCGCCTGCATCCGGTCCCCATGGAGCGTCTGGACGGGCTATCCCGCGGCACCCGCCATCAGGGCGTGGTGGCGCTGGCCGAAGAGCGCCAGCTGGCGGTGGACGTGGATGAGGTGCTCGACGTCATCGAAGGTCCGCCGCTGCTGTTGATCCTGGATGGCGTGACCGATCCCCACAATCTGGGCGCCTGCCTGCGCACCGCGGATGCCGCCGGCGTGCACGCCGTCATCGCGCCGCGCGACCGGGCCGTCGGCCTGAACGCGACCGTGCAGCGCGTGGCGTGCGGCGCGGCCGATACGGTGCCCTATCTGATGGTGACCAACCTGGCGCGCACCATGCGCAGCCTGAAGGACCGCGGCGTGTGGCTGGTGGGCACGGACGACCAGGCCACCGACAGCATGCACCAGATCGATGCGCGCCAGCCCATGGCCTGGGTCATGGGGGCGGAAGGCGAGGGCATGCGCCGTCTGACGCGGGAAACCTGCGATCAACTGGTGAACATTCCCATGCTGGGTTCGGTGGAAAGCCTGAACGTCAGCGTGGCCAGCGCCGTCTGCCTCTATGAAACCGTGCGCCAGCGCCGTTCCTGATTCATCCGTCTTGCCTATCTTGTAGACCACACCCTCTTCGCGTCAGCCCATCATGCACCAGAACGGCTTTACCACCACGATCCTCCATTCCGACCGCAAGCAATCCGTCGAGCACGGAGCGGTGCACAAGCCCATGCATCCGTCCTCGGAGTTCGCCTACGAAGACGCGCGCGAGCTGGCCGCGGTCTTCCAGGGCAAGGCCGGCTTCACCTACGCCCGCCAAGGCACGCCCACCACCACCGCGCTGGAGGCCAAGGTCAACCAGATGGAAGGCGGCAAGGGCACGGTCAGCTTCGCGACCGGCATGGCCGCGCTGGCTGCCATCTTCACCACGCTGCTGCGCCGCGGCGATCACCTGGTGTCCAGCCAGTTCGTGTTCGGCAACACCAACAGCCTGCTGGGCACGCTGCTGGAGCTGGGCGTGGAGATCACCTTCGTGGACGCAACCGATTCGGCGCAGGTGCGCGCGGCGATCCAGCCCAACACCCGCATGGTTTTCACCGAAACCATCGCCAACCCGGGCACGCAAGTTGCTGACCTGGCCGTGATCGGAGAAATCTGCCGCGAGAAGGGTCTGGTCTATGTCGTCGACAACACCTTGACCTCGCCCTGGATGTTCAGGCCGGTCTCGGTCGGGGCGTCCCTGGTGATGAACTCGCTGTCCAAATACATTGGCGGTCATGGCAATGCATTGGGTGGCGCCGTCACGGACACGGGGCTGTATGACTGGTCGAACTACTCGAACATCTACGAGGCCTATCGCAAGGGGCCGTCCACCAGTTGGGGGCTTACGCAGGTCAAGAAGAAGGGTCTGCGCGACATGGGAGGCACCTTGGCGGCCGAACCCGCGCACCGCATCGCGGTGGGTGCCGAGACCCTGGCCCTGCGCATGGCCAAGCACTGCGCCAACGCGCTGGCGCTGGCGCGCTTCCTGGAGGATCATCCGGGCGTGGCCAAGGTGCATTACCCCGGGCTTGCCAGCCACCCGCAGCATGCGCGCGCGGCGGCGCTGTTCGGCTCGCGCTTCGGCGGCCTGCTGGGCGTCGAGCTGGCGGACGGGGTGGACTGCTTCGATTTCCTGAACCGCCTGCGCATCGTGCTGATGGCGACCCACCTGGGCGATACGCGCAGCCTGGCGCTGCCTGCCGCCCACACCATCTATTACGAAATGGGCGCCGAGCGCCGTAAGCAAATGGGTATCGCGGACAGTCTCATCCGCGTGTCCGTGGGCATCGAAGACGAGGCCGATCTGCTGTTTGATTTCGATCAGGCGCTCAACGGTTGCCTGCAGGGATAATGCGGCACGCGCGCGGCCGGTGGCCGGGCGCGCTTGCAACGCAATCGGGATAGCGCCCATGCTCATACAGATCGCAGAAGTTTTCACGCCAGAAGAGGCGGCCGAGATCCGGCGCCGCCTGGATGCCGCCGATTGGGTCGACGGCAAAGTCACGGCCGGCTATCAGTCGGCCGAGGTCAAGCGCAACCGCCAACTGCCGGAGCAGCATCCTCTGGCCCAGGAACTGGGCAATCTGATCCTGCAGCGCCTGGCGGCCAACAACCTGTTCATGTCGGCCGCGCTACCGCGCAAGATCTTTCCGCCCTTGTTCAATCGCTACGAGGGCGGGGAAGCGTTCGGCTATCACGTGGACAACGCGGTGCGCGGCATCGCCGGCACGGCTGAGCGCGTGCGCACCGACCTGTCGGCAACGCTGTTCTTCTCCGACCCCGACTCCTACGACGGCGGCGAGCTGGTCATCGATGACACCTATGGCCCGCGCGCGGTGAAGTTGCCGGCGGGGCACATGGTGCTGTACCCGGGCACCAGCCTGCACAAGGTCAATCCGGTGACGCGCGGCGCGCGCGTGTCGTCGTTTTTCTGGATGCAAAGCCTGGTGCGCGAAGACAGTCAGCGCGCGCTGCTGCTGGACATGGACGTGGCCATACAGCGCTTGAATCAGGATGCCGCAGGGCATCCCTCAATCGTGCAACTCACCGGCATTTATCACAATTTGCTGCGTCGATGGGCCGATGTCTGACGCAAGTTAACGATCGTTTTCGAGGGTGTCGCGCAAACACCGAAATGCGTGTTTCTGTTTATTGCGAAACGGTCTAAAAGCTAGTATTGACGCGGGTTGTGGTGAGGTTTTCGCTTGACAGCCGCGCCACGCCAAGGCCTAATACACGTCTGCGTCGCTGGTGATTTGAAGGCAATTTGCCATTGAATCCAGGCGGCGCAGCAGTTTAAAAGTTGTGCTTCGCAGCGCAAGAAAAAAGTTTATCCACTGTCTGTTCGTCGTTTGTCGGTTTTGCGTCTTCAGCGGCGTCCATCATGACGGCCATGAACTGCACTCCGGCAGACTCAATACCTTGTGAGGGGTACACCTGAATGAACAAAACCGAACTCATCGATCACATCGCCAGCAAGGCCGACATCTCCAAGGCCGCCGCTGGTCGTTCGCTCGACGCCCTGATCGGTGCCGTCAAGACCACCCTGAAGAAGGGCGGTACGGTTACGTTGGTTGGCTTTGGCACGTTCGCTGTGTCGGCTCGCGCCGCTCGCACCGGCCGTAATCCGCGCACTGGCGAAACCATCAAGATCAAGAAGGCCAAGGTGCCGAAGTTCCGTCCGGGCAAGGCCCTGAAGGACGCCGTCAACTAATGGACGGCGGGCGGGTCGCAGGCATTCAGCCCTGGCGATTTGCCCACAATTGCGCGGTCCGGTATACTCCGGCCCGCGTATTGCTTTTGAGTGCCCCGGTTGGCAGTTGCTTGTACGGATTTTTCGCGAATTTCGTCTTGAGGCTGCATCAAAATGGGTGCTTAGCTCAGTTGGTAGAGCGGCGCCCTTACAAGGCGTAGGTCACAGGTTCGACCCCTGTAGCACCCACCAAAAGCTCCGATATGCGCTCCGCACAAAACCCGCACACGTCATGGTGGCGGGTTTTTTGTTTTGCGCGCGCCGTAACGCTCATGCCTGTTGATCCCGCCCGGAAATGTAAGACGGGGTCAGATGAAATAGGACGTGCGAATCATTCGCATTTAAGATATTATTGTGGGCTTGTACCGGTCAGCCGGCGTCGCCATCGCGTGTGCGTCTTTCCTGGCTGGCCGGATAAGTCAATGCACCCTGGCTGATTCATGCCTAGTTTTCAACGCGGTTGGAATTCTTCTTCGCGCTCTTCATTCGGTATACGCGCAGGCGCTGGCCTGACGGTCCTGGCGCTGCATGCGGCAGTGATCGGCGCCATCTTCATGGCACCCGAGAATCGTCCTGAACTCGAGGAACCCGAAGCCATCATGGTGAGCGTGGTGGATGCGCCCATACCCCAGATCGCCAAGGCCGAACCCACTCCCGAGGAGCCGCAGCCGGTGACGGAAACCCCGCCCGAGCCGCCGCAGCCCGAAGTCGAACCCGAGCCTGAACCCGAGCTCAAGCCCGAGCCGGAGCCTGAACCCGAACCGGAGCCAGTGGTCGAAAAGCCGCCGATGCCGGCGCCCAAACCCAAGCCCAAGCCGCCTCCCAAGCCTAAACCCAAGCCCGAGCCCAAGCAGGACGTCAAGGTCGAGCCCAAGCCGGAAGCGCCGAAGACGCCGCCCAGCGGCGCGCCCGAAGGCACGCAGGCGCCGCAAGGGCCGCAGCAGGGGCCGCCGCCGGATCAGCCGGTGCTGGTGTCCAGCATTGAATTCCAAGGCGCGCGCCCGATGCCCAACTATCCGATGGCGTCGCGCCGCATGCGGGAAGAGGGCCGGGTGGTGGTGCTGGTCGAGATCAACACCCAGGGGCTGGTAGAGCGGGCAACCATCGATGCGTCCTCGGGCTTTCCGCGCCTGGACGAATCGGCGCTGGCAGCCGCCCGCAAGGGCCGATTCAAACCGTATACCCGTAACGGCGTGGCCTATCCCGCCAAAGCCAAAATTCCGTTCGATTTCGTAATGAGGAACTGAGATGTCCAACGCACTGCATAGCGCCACCCTGGTGGCGCAGGCGACCACCAGCCCGGCAGCACCGGCTGCCGCCGCCGCTGCGCCCGCCGCGGCTGCGGCCGCGCCCGCAGCTCAACAAGCCGCCTCGACCGTCGGCGCCGTGGCTCAGCAATCGGCCGATGCGCTGCAAGGCGCTGCTGCCGCGCTGCCCTCGGCGCTGCCTGCCGCGCCGGCGCCCGCCGCGGTTCCCGACATGGGCTTCCTGCACTTCGTCGCGCAGAGCGACTTCGTCGGCAAGAGCCTCTTCATCATCCTGATCCTGATGTCGCTGGTGACCTGGTATCTGATCCTGGTCAAGGTCGCCAGCAACGTCAGCATGCGCAAGCGCTCGGCGGACTTCCTGAACAAGTTCTGGAACGCCAGCTCGCTCGAACAGGTCGAAAACGAAATCGTCACGCACGGCGCGCGCGACCCGTTCTCGCACCTGGCCAGCCACGCCATGCATGCGCAGGCGCATCACAACAAGTTCGGCGCGACCAAGCTTGAAGAGTCGGGCAGCAACTCCGATTTCGTCACGCGCACCATGCGCAAGGTCATCGACGAAGAAACCGCCAAGCTGGAAAACGGCCTGACCGTGTTGGCCTCGGTGGGTTCGACGGCGCCGTTCGTGGGCCTGTTCGGCACGGTCTGGGGCGTGTACCATGCCCTGGTCGGCATCGGCCTGTCCGACGGCGTGACCATCAACCGCATCGCCGGTCCGGTGGGCGAAGCGCTGATCATGACGGGCCTGGGCCTGGCGGTCGCCATTCCCGCGGTGCTGGCCTACAACACCTTCGTGCGCAACAACCGCGTGTTCCTGTCGCGCCTGGATGCCTTTGCGCATGATTTGTTCGCGTTCCTGACCACCGGCCAGCAGGTCGCTCTGTCCGATGGCAAGGTGCGCGCCCTGCGCCGCCAGAACGGTAACGGCGCTGCGGCTCAACGCGGGAGCGAATAATGGCCTTTGGCAGCTTCGAGGGTAAAGGATCCGGAAGCAGTACGGTTTCCGAGATCAACATGGTGCCCCTGATCGACGTGATGCTGGTGCTGCTGGTGATCTTCATCATCACCGCGCCGCTGCTGGCGCATTCGATCAAGATCAACATGCCCCAGGTGGCGGCCGAGCAGATCGAGGAAGAACCCAAGACCGTCGACCTGGCCATCGATGCCAGCGGGGCGCTGTTCTGGGACGAGAAGCCGGTCAATATCGATGACCTGCCCAACCGCTTCAAGTCGATTGCCGGCACCAAGCCGCAACCCGAGATCCGCATCCGTGCGGACCAGAATACCCGCTACGAGACCCTGGCCAAGGTCATGGCTTCGGCGCGCCGTTCGGGCATGACGCGCATCGGGTTCGTCACCACGCCTCCTTCGGGCGGCGTGGCCGGCTCCGCCGCGCCCGCGGCAGCCGGGGCCGCCCCGGCTCCGTCCGCACCTTGAACGCTTCCCGGCCCCGGGGCGCATTTCGCGCCCCGTTCCGGCCGGGATCGCGCTAGAATCGCCGCATGCGAGTTCTGGTAATCGAAGACGACACCACCCTGGGCCACGCGCTCCAGGAATTTCTGGCCGACCAAGGCTATGCGGTCGACTGGCTGACCGAGGGCGACCGGGTTCTGGGCGCCTTGGCGGGGCAGCCTTACGACCTCATGCTGCTCGACCTCAACCTTCCTGGCATGAGCGGGCTGGACGTGCTGCGGCAATTGCGGCAGGACGGCAACCAGGTCCCTGTGTTGATCCTCACCGCCCGCGATGGCATCGAGGACCGCGTCGCCGGCCTGGACGCCGGGGCGGACGATTACGTCACCAAGCCTTTTGAACTGCCCGAGCTGGCGGCGCGCGTGCGCGCCTTCGGCCGGCGCCGCGCCGGCCAGGCGCAGCCCTTGATTGAAGTCGGCCCGCTGGTGTTCGACACCGTCGGCCGCGAAGTCCGCGCCAATGGCCAACGCCTGTCGCTGTCGGTGCGCGAGCTCTCCGTGCTGGAAATGCTGATGGCCCGCGTCGGCCGCGTCGTGACCAAGCGCCAGATCGTGAACTCGCTGTCGGCCTGGGATGCCGATTTCAGCGAAAACGCCGTCGAAGTCTATGTGTACCGCCTGCGCAAGCGCCTGGAAGGCACGGGCGCCAGCATTCAAACGGTGCGCGGCTTTGGCTACATGCTGGATGTGGAAACGGCCTGACGGGCCGGCTGCGGCCGCGTCGCGCCGGCCGCGCGCATCCATACGCCTAGGCGAGGGCATTGCGTCATGATGCAGGAACGCACTCCTACCGCTACTCCGGTTTCCCGTCCCTTGCTTCCCTCCCGTTCGCTGGCGCGGCATCTGGTCATTCGCCTGATGCCGCCGATCCTGCTGCTGGTCCTCTTGGACTTGGCGGCCACTTGGGTCATCACGCACAAGATCGACATGTCGCTCTGGATGCTGGAAGATTTCTTCTGGCTGATGGTGGTGGGGCAGGTCGCGCTGATCGCGCTGTTCACGTGGGTGGTGGTGCAGGGCGTGCGCTCGGGGCTGCGCTCGGTCAATCATCTGTCCGAAGAGATCCGGCAACGCTCCATCGACGACATGCAGCCGCTGGAAGTGGCAGGCGTGCCGGTCGAAATCGAGCCCTTGGTCACGCACACCAATGATTTGCTGCTGCGCCTGGATGCCTCGCTGGCGGCGCAGCGCCGCTTTATCGGCCATGCCGCGCACCAGCTGCGCACGCCCTTGTCGGGCCTGCGCCTGGAGTCGGAGCTGATGCTGGCGCGCCCCTTGCCCGACGACGTGCGCGCGCGGGCCGAGCGCATCAAGGCAGTGAGCGACCGCATGATCCGTCTGGGGCAGCAGCTGCTGGTCCTGGCGCGGGCCGATCCCAACGCCCGGCCGCAGGACAGCTTCGTGCGCATCGACCTCTGCGAATGGGTGCGGGCGAACGGCGCCGAATGGTTTCCGCGGGTGCGCGAGGCGCACTACGAGCTGGATCTGGTGGCGCCGGACGCGCCCATCTGGATCGACGCCGACCCCTTGCTGCTGGCCGAACTGCTGGGCAACCTCATCGACAACGCGCTGCGCTACGGCAACAAGACCGGCCGCATCACGCTGATCGTCGGCGCCAATCCGCCTTCGCTGACCGTGGAGGACGATGGGCCGGGGATTTCCCCCGATGAGCGCGAACGCGTGTTCGAGGCCTTCTACCGTTCTCCCACCGCGACCGCGGGCGGGTCGGGCCTGGGGCTGGCCATCGTGCGTGAAATCGCGCACGCGCACGGCGCCTGGTGGAAGCTCACCAGCCGTCCGGACTTTTCAGGAACACGGCTGTCCGTCGTGTTTCCCGGCCCTCGCAAGGGGGCCCAACTTACTCGTCAAGAACCTACATCATGAGCCAAGGTTCGGTCAGCGTTCCTTCATCGTCCAACGGGCAGGCACTCGGCGGGCACGCGCCATCGTCGCGGGCCGCCCTCATCATGGGGGCGCTGGGCGTGGTGTACGGCGACATCGGCACCAGCCCCCTGTATACCCTGCGCGCCTGTCTGACGGGCCTGAGCGTGCACACCGACCTGGAGCCTGCCCACCTGCTGGGCGTGCTGTCCATCCTGTTCTGGATGCTGATGGTGGTGGTGTCGTTCAAGTATGTGACGCTGGTGCTGCGCGCCGACAACCGTGGCGAGGGCGGCACGCTGGCCTTGCTGGAGCTGGCGGTGCGCGGGCGGGAAGGCAAGCTGCGCTGGGTGCTGATCGTGCTGGGCATTTTCGGCGCCGCGCTGTTCTATGGCGATAGCATGATCACGCCGGCCATTTCAGTGCTGTCGGCGCTGGAGGGGATAGGCATCGTGTCGCATCAGCTGGACGCCTGGGTCGTGCCGCTGTCGCTGGTGGTGCTGATCGCGCTGTTTGCGATCCAGTCGCACGGCACGGGGGCCATGGGCAAGCTGTTCGGTCCGGTGATGCTGTTGTGGTTCGGCACGCTGGCCGCGCTGGGCGGCTGGCAGATCTGGCAGACGCCGGAAGTGCTGCGGGCCTTGAATCCGATGTGGGGCCTGCGTTTCATCGTCGAGTTTCCGTGGATCAGTTTCGTGCTGCTGGGGGCGGTGGTGCTGGCCCTGACTGGCGCCGAAGCGTTGTATGCCGACATGGGCCACTTCGGCCGTCCGGCGATCCGCCGCGCCTGGTTCAGCATGGTGCTGCCGGCCCTGACGCTGTGCTATTTCGGCCAGGGCGCGCTGCTGTTGCGTGATCCGACCGCGATCCGTAATCCGTTCTTCATGATGGCGCCGGAATGGGGGCTGGCCCCGTTGGTGGCGCTGGCCACCATTGCGACCATCGTGGCGTCGCAGGCGGTGATTTCCGGCGCCTACTCGGTCACGCGCCAGGCGGTGCAGCTGGGTTTCTGGCCGCGCATGCAGATCCTGCACACCTCGGCCATCGAGAAGGGCCAGATCTATCTGCCGCAGGTCAATGCGCTGCTGCTGTGCGCGGTGCTGGTACTGGTGCTGCTGTTCCGCAATTCGGACAACCTGGCTGCCGCTTACGGGTTCGCGGTCACGGGAACGATGTTGACGACGTCGGTGCTGGCGTTCGCGGTGCTGCCGCGCGGTTCGACCGGCATCAAGCGCGTGCTGTGGCTGGTGGCGCTGGGCCTGTTGCTGCTGTTCGATGTGTTGCTGTTCTCGGCCAACGTGTTCAAGATCCACGAGGGCGGCTGGTTGCCGCTGCTGGTGGCGATCGTGGTGTTCACGCTGATGATGACATGGCGTCGCGGCCGCAGGCTGCTGTCGGAGATGCAGCAGCGGGACCGCCAGCCGCTCAAGGAATTCATGGCGCAGCTCGAAGAGTATCCGCCGTCGCGGGTGCCGGGCACCGCCATTTTCATGACGATGAACTCGGGCAATGTGCCGCCGGCGCTGCTGCATAACCTGAAGCACAACAAGGTGCTGCACGACCATGTGCTGTTCCTGACGATTCTGGTGGCGGACGTGCCCTATGTCTCGCCCGAGGAGCGCTTCTCCGTGACCAAGCTGTCGGCGTCGAGCTGGCAGGCGACGATCAACTACGGCTTCAAGGAAGATCCGGACGTGCCGGAGGCGCTGCGGCTGGTGGCCGAGGCGTATCCGGAGATCGATCTGGAACCGATGCGGACTTCCTACTTCCTGTCGCGGCAGACCGTGGTGGCGGCGAAGAAGCCGGCGTTGTGGCGCTGGCGGCGGGCGGTGTTTTCGTTCATGGCGCGGAACTCTACGCGGAGTACGAAGTTCTTCAAGATTCCGGCTAATCGGGTAGTGGAAATGGGGATGCAGGTGGAGCTTTAGGCTCTGGGGTTCTTGCGCCGGGGTGATGAGTTCTTATGACGCCTGTGGCGACGGGGGCCTGGGGCGCGCGGGGCAACGATTGCGGCCCGGAGCCTTCGCTCCGGGCTTCCCCGTCGTCATCGTCGTCCTCGCCTCCGGCGACTCCTTCCGATTCCCTCGGGCTTATCGACGCCCCGCGCGCCCCAGGCCCCCGTCACCACAGGCTGCATCGCTTGAATGTGCCTCGTTGCAGGGGAGTGCGGCGTGCTTGGGGTTCTTGCCCAAAGTGAAGTGTGGCGGTGGATCTTGCGGAGCCCGCCCCCGGCCGGCCGCGCGGGCGGCCTTTGGGGGCTTACGCGGTGTCTTGCGATTGATGATGGCGCTGCGCGGCGGTGGTGACGCGCCTCTTTGACGTTGGCGCCCGATTCATGCGCTCCAAACAAAAAAGCCCTTCGGCATGCCGAAGGGCTTTTTGTTTTTTGGCGTTGAAGAATTACTTCTTCTTGCCTTCGTCGCTCAGCTGCGGCAGCGAGCTGCCGGAGGAGGCGAGCAGGCCGGTCTTCACGTAGGTGAAGAGCTTGCCGCGGGTGTCGACGATGTCGAGGTTGCGCATGGTGAGCTGGCCGATGCGGTCCGCGGGCGTGAACGGGGCGTTTTCGACCTTTTCCATGGACAGGCGCTCGGGCGCGTAGGTCAGGTTGGGCGATTCAGTGTTCAGCAGCGAGTAGTCGTTGCCGCGGCGCAGTTCGATGGTGACTTCGCCGGTGACGGCGCGGGCGACCCAGCGTTGGGCGGCTTCGCGCAGCATGATGGCTTGCGGGTCGAACCAGCGGCCCTGGTACAGCAGGCGGCCCAGCTTGCGGCCGCTTTCGCGGTACTGCTCGATGGTGTCTTCGTTGTGGATGCCGGTGACCAGGCGCTCGTAGGCGATGAACAGCAGGGCCAGGCCCGGGGCTTCGTAGATGCCGCGGCTCTTGGCTTCGATGATGCGGTTTTCGATCTGGTCGCTCATGCCCAGGCCGTGGCGGCCGCCGATGCGGTTGGCTTCGAGCATCAGCTCGACCGGGTCACTGTATTCCACGCCGTTCAGGGCGACCGGATGGCCTTCCTCGAAGCGGACGGTGACTTCCTCGGCCTTGACGGCGACGTCGTCGCGCCAGAAGGCGACGCCCATGATGGGCTTGACGATGCGGATGCCGGAGTTCAGGTGCTCCAGGTCCTTGGCTTCGTGGGTGGCGCCCAGCAGGTTGGAATCGGTGGAGTAGGCCTTTTCAGCCGACATCTTGTAGTCGAAGCCGGCCTGGCGCATGTACTCGGACATTTCCGAACGGCCGCCGAGCTCGTCGATGAAGCGCTGGTCCAGCCAGGGCTTGTAGATCTTCAGGTCCGGATTGGTCAGCAGACCGTAGCGGTAGAAGCGCTCGATGTCGTTGCCCTTGAAGGTGCTGCCGTCGCCCCAGATGTTGACGTCGTCTTCCTTCATGGCCGCCACCAGCATCGTGCCGGTCACTGCGCGGCCGATGGGAGTGGTGTTGAAGTAGGTGATGCCGGCGGTCGAGATGTGGAACGCGCCCGATTGCAGGGCGGCGATGCCTTCGGCCACCATCTGCGCGCGGCAGTCGATCAGGCGGGCCTTTTCAGCGCCGTAGGCCATGGCCTTGCGCGGGATCTCGTCGTAGTCGGACTCGTCGGGCTGGCCCAGGTTCGCGGTGTAGGCGTAGGGGATGGCGCCGTTGTTGCGCATCCACAGGAGCGCTGCGCTGGTGTCGAGGCCGCCGGAGAAGGCGATGCCGACCTTCTGGCCGGTGGGAAGGTTCGGGAGGATAGTGGTCATTGTTTGAAGTGAGACGCCAACAGGACTTGGACAGCAGACTTTGACAGCTGCTAGCCGCCAAACAAGAGAAACGGACGCTATTTTAACTCTTTTGCCGCGGTCGGGCCGGCGGGGCGAACAGGGCCGGCAGCTCCAGCCGGCGGATCAGGAGCGCGGTGGCGGCAGCCAGCCGGGTGGCCGGGCGGTGGCGGGCGCTGGCCAGCACCAGATCATTGGTGATGGTCGGGTCGACGATGTCGCACAGCGACAGCTCATGCTCGGCGGCGGGGCCGCGCGCGGCCGAGCGCGGCAGGATGGCGTAGGCGTCGCCCTGGGCGGCCAGTTCGACGATGGTCTGGACCGCGTCCACCTCGACGGCGATGGTCAGGCGCACGCCCTGGGCGCGGCACACGCTTTCGACCAGGGTGCGGATGGCGTTGGGCAGGCTGGGCACCACCAGCGGGTAGTCGCCCAGTTGCGCCACGGCGATGCGCGGGGGCAGGGCGGGCCGCTGGCCGGCCGCGGCCACCAGCACCAGGTCTTCGCGGAACAGCGATTCGTAGGCCAACTGGGGCGAGGGCGCGGGATCGTAGAGCAGGGCCAGGTCGACGCGGCCGGCCAGCAGCCATTCGCGCACCTGGGCGCTGAGGCCCTCGGCCACGGCGATGGAGGCCTCGGGGAAACTGCGGCGGAAGGCCTGGACCAGCGGCGGCGTGAGTACACGCGCGATGCGGGGCGGCAGGCCCACCACGACCTTGCCGGTGGGCGTCTCGCGCAGGCTTTGCAGGTCTTCCTTGGCGCGTTCGGCCAGGGTCAGCAGGGCGCGGGCGTGCTCCAGGAAGCGCAACCCGGCTTCGGTGGGTTCGGCGCCGCGCCCGTTGCGGTAGAGCAGATGCTGGCCAAGCTCCAGTTCCAGCAGGCGGACCTGGCGGCTGAGCGTGGGCTGCGCCACGTCCAGCATTTCGGCCGCGCGCGAGAAGCTGCGCCGCTCCGCCACGCGCAGGAAGTATTCGATCTGCTTGAGGTCCATCGGATATTTGGAAAATCTATATCTGAAATCAAAGATATAGCATTGTTGGGCGGCGGGCAATCCGGGACCATGGCGTTTTCAACGCAGGAACCCGCCCGTGCCCGATTGCCGTCCTCCGCTAGCCGCGCCGTCCCGTCCCCGCCATGCCTTGCCGCCGGGCGCCTGCGATGCGCATTGCCACGTGTTCGGGCCGGCCGACGTGTTTCCGTACGCCGAGGGCCGCTCGTACACGCCGCCGGATGCGCCTTACCAGGCCATGGCGGCGCTGCACAACCGCCTGGGCGTGGAGCGCGCGGTGGTGGTGCAGGCCAATTGCCATGGCTCGGATCATCGCGCCCTGCTGGATGCGCTGGCCCAAAGCGGCGGCCGCTATCGCGGCGTCGCTCTGCTGGGAGCGGACGCGACCGAGGCCGGCGTGAAGCAACTGCATGAGGGCGGCGTGCGCGCCGCCCGTTTCAACTTCGTGCCGCATCTGGGCGGCGCGCCCGATCCGGCGGTCTTTGACCGCGTCGTGGCGCTGATCGCGCCGCTGGGCTGGCATCTGTGCCTGCACCTGGACGGCGCGATGCTGCCGGAGCTGCTGCCGCGCCTGGCCGCGCTGCCGCTGCCCTTCGTGGTCGACCACATGGGACGGCTGAAGGCGAGCGATGGCTTGGCGTCGCCGGCGATGCGGGCGCTGCTGGGCCTGGCGCAGGTGCCGCAGGCCTGGGTCAAGGTGTCGGGCATCGACCGCATCGCGTCGGGCAAGCGGCCGTACGCCGAGGGCCTGCCGTTCGTGCGCGCGCTGGCCGAGGCCCTGCCCGACCGCTGCCTGTGGGGCACGGACTGGCCGCATCCGAACGTGGCGGGCGACATGCCGGATGACGGCGAGCTGGTCGACCTGTTTTTCGAAGCTTGCCCCGATGCGGCCCTGCGCCAGCGCATCCTGGTGGACAACCCGGCGCGGCTGTACGGATTCGAGTAGGCGCGGCAAACGCCGCCGCCGTCTGGCGGCGTGCGAACGACAAGAAAATTCCATTCAATCAGGAGACACCATGTTCAAGAAAATACTGTCCGCCGGCCTGCTGAGCCTGGCCGCCCTGGGATCCGCCCATGCCGATGGGCCGGTGCGCCTCATCATCGCCTTCCCGCCTGGCGGGCCGGTGGATCTGGTCGGCCGGGTCTTGGCCGAGCAATTGGGCAAGGAGCTCAAGCAGCAGGTCATCGTGGAGAACAAGGCCGGCGCCAACGGCAACATCGCCGCAGCCTACGTTGCCAAGGCGCCCGCTGACGGCTCGGTGCTGTTCCTGACCAGCGTGGGCGCGGTCGCGATCAGCCCGGCGCTGTACAAGGACTTGCCGTATGACCCCGTGCGCGATTTCGCGCCGGTGTCCAAGGTGGTCAACAACGCCACGGTGTTCGTGGTCAATCCGTCCAATCCGGCGGCCGACGCGGCTGACTTCGTCAAGAAGTCCCAGGCTGCCTCGCAGTCGGTGGCGATCGGCTCGTCGGGCATCGGCAGCATTCCCCACCTGACTCTGGAAATGTTCGCCGATTCCAGCAAGGCGAACGTGATGCACGTGCCTTACAAGGGCGCGGCGCCGGTCATCAATGACGTGATGGGCAACCAGGTGTCGGGTTTCTTCGGCGACGTGCCGGGCCTGATCGGCCATATCCAGGGCGGCAAGCTGAAGCCCCTGGGCATCGCCGCGCCTACCCGCCATCCGCTGCTGCCCGAGGTCAAGACCCTGGCCGAGCAGGGCATCGCCGGCGTGGAGTCCAACAATTGGTACGGCATCGTGGCGCCGGCCGCCACGCCGCCTGCCACGATCGACAAGCTCAACCAGGCCGTGCGCGCCGCGCTGAACACGGAGAGCGTGCGCGCCCGGCTGGAGAAGTTCGGGGCGCAGGCCGCGCCCGGCAGCCCGCAGGAACTGGCTGCCCTGATCGCATCGGACCGCGAGAAGTGGACCTCGCTGATCCAGCGCAAGAACATCCGTCCGGAGTGAAGATGAACGCATGCAGAGTAGGGCTGGTGACGCCGGGCAGCCGCCCGGAACTGGCCGCGATCGAGGCGCGGATATCGGCTGCGCGGGGGCGCATCTCGCCGCTGTACCAGGTGTTGCTGAACAGCCCGGCCGTGGTCCAGGGCTGGGAGGCCATGCTGACCGCGATCCGCCTGAACACGGCGGTGCCGCCGCGCCTGCGCGAACTGATCATCCTGCGCGTGGCGACCTTGAACAATGCGCCGTACGAGTTCGAGGCGCATGTGCCGCACGCGCTGGCCGCTGGCATGCCGCAGGCGCTGGTGGACGCATTGCGCGGCGGTCCGGCGCCGTCGGCGCTGCAGGGCCTGGAAGCCGGCGAGGCCGAAGTGCTGGCGCTGACGGACGCGATGACGCGCGACATCGAGGTGCCGGACGCCGTGTTCGCGCCGCTGCGCGCGCGCTACGATGACACGCAGCTGGTGGAACTGGCGGCGACCGTGGGCGCGTACAACATGGTGTCGCGCTTCCTGGTGGCCTTGCGCGTCGGACATTGAAGGAGACTGGAGTGCAGGAAACCGTATTGCTGGTATCGCTGGGCGAGCGCTTCGACACGCCGCGCGCACGTGAACTTGAACAGACCCTGACCCAAGGATTGGCAGGCTTGCGCGCCGCCGCTTATGCCGCCCTGGAAGAGGACGAAACCTACGTCTATCTGCGCGGATCGGCGGCGGTCTTGCCGGAAGCGCAGGCCCGCCTGGCCGAGAGCTTCCCGGGCGCGCGCAGCCGCGTGCTGCATCAGACGCTGGACCTGGCGGGCGCCTCGGCGGGGCAGGACGCGCCGTGGCATTACATCGTCGAGACCGACGTGTTGCCCGAGGCGGAAGCCGACCTGAACGCCTGGTACGACCAGGAGCATCTGCCGGGCCTGGCCTCGGTGCCTGGCACGGTGCGCGCCATGCGCTATGAATGCCGCGACGAGTCGCCGCGCTATCTGGCCTGCTATGACCTGCACACGCGCGAAACCTTCGGCAGCCCGCCCTGGCTGGCCGTGCGCGCCAGCGACTGGAGCAGCCGCGTGCGGCCATCCTTCCGCAATACGCGCCGGACCATGTTCAAACGGATTCTGTAATTGCGCGGCGTCCGCCGCATCGGATTTGAATTCGGGTGTGTCGTGCCCATGAAAAAAGCCTGCGCATCGCGAGATGCGCAGGCTTTTCCATATGGGGGTGGTCTTACTTGATCTGGCCCAGCAGCAGGAACTCCATCAGCGCCTTCTGCACGTGCAGGCGGTTTTCGGCTTCGTCCCAGACCACGCTTTGCGGTCCGTCGATGACTTCGCCGGTGACTTCCTCGCCGCGGTGGGCGGGCAGGCAGTGCATGAACACGGCCTGGGAATCGGCGGCGGCCATCATTTCGGCGTCCACGCACCAGTCGGCGAAAGCGGCGCGGCGCTCTTCGTTTTCGGCTTCATAGCCCATGCTGGTCCAGACGTCGGTGGTGACCAGGTGCGCGCCCTTGCAGGCTTCCATGGGGTCCTTGAATTGGCGCAGCACCGTGGCCGGTGGCGTGCCGATGCGCGAGGCTTCGAGTTCGTAGCCGGCCGGGGTCGACACGTGCAGCGTGAAACCCAGCATTTCCGCGGCTTGCAGCCAGGTGTAGGCCATGTTGTTGGCATCGCCCACCCAGGCCACCGTCTTGCCGGCGATGGGGCCGCGGTGCTCGATGTAGGTGAAGATGTCCGCCAGGATCTGGCAGGGGTGGAATTCGTTGGTCAGGCCGTTGATCACCGGCACGCGCGAGTGCGAGGCGAAGCGCTCGATGCGGGTTTGCTCGAACGTGCGGATCATGACGATGTCGACCATGCGCGAGATGACGCGCGCGGTGTCTTCGATGGGCTCGGAGCGGCCCAGCTGCGAATCGTTGGAGGTCAGGTTGATGACCGAACCGCCCATCTGGTACATGCCGGCCTCGAACGACACTCGGGTGCGCGTGCTGGCCTTTTCGAACACCATCGCCAGCGTGCGGTCATGCAGCGGCATGTGGGGTTCGTAGCGTTTGAACTTGTCCTTGATCAGGCGCGCGCGGTCCAGCACGTAGGCGATCTCGGCGGACGAGAAGTCCTTGAACTGCAGGAAGTGCCGCAGCGGGCCGTTTTGAGTCGTGGGAGGTGTCATGGTGATGTCGCAGGTCATGGGGCCCGGCCAGGCTCATGGCCCGGGCGGGACGTTGATTTTATGGTGTTTCGGCCAGGAATTCCTGGATGAGCGGAACCAGGATGGCGACGATGCGGTCGGCTTCGTCGCGGTTGAGGATCAGCGGCGGCAACGTGCGGATCACGCGGTCGCGCGTGACGTTGATAAGCAGGCCGGCCTGCATGGCGCGCAGGGCCAGCACGCCGCAGGGGCGGGCCAGCTCGATGCCCAGCATCAGGCCGCGGCCGCGGATGTCGGTGACGCCCGCGACGCCGGTCAGCGCATCGGCCAGGGCGGTTTTCAGGTGATTGCCCACGTCGTGGGCGTTGGCGAGCAGGTTCTCGGATTCCAGCGCATCCAGCACGGCCAGCCCGGCCGCACAGACCAGCGGGCCGCCGCCGAACGTGGTGCCGTGGCTGCCGGGGGTTAACACGCCCGCGGCGGGGCCGGCGGCCAGCATGGCGCCGATGGGCACGCCGCCCGCCAGGCCCTTGGCCAGGGTCATGACGTCGGGCACGATGTCGGCCCACTGGTGGGCGAACCACTTGCCGGTGCGGCCGATGCCGGACTGGACTTCGTCGATCATGAGCAGCCAGCCGCGCTCGGTGCACAGCCGCCGCACTTCCTGCAGATAGGCGATGTCGGAGGGGCGGATGCCGCCTTCGCCCTGCAGCACTTCCAGCAGCACCGCAGCCACGCGCGGCTCGGCGTCGCCGGCGGCGCGCACCGCGTCCACGCTGTTGTAAGGCACCTGGATGAAGCCCGAGGGCAGGGGCTCGAAGCCCTTGCGCGCCTTTTCGCTGCCCGTGGCCGCCAGCGTGGCCAGCGTGCGGCCATGCCAGGACGAATCCATGGTGATGATGTGGGCGTGCTTGTTGCCGCGCTGGTAGGCGTAGTAGCGCGCCAGCTTGATCGCGGCTTCGTTGGCCTCGGAGCCGCTGTTGTTGAACGCGACTTCCCGCATGCCGGACAGCTGCGTCAGGCGAGCGGCCAGCGCGGTCTGCTGCGGCACTTCGTAGATGTTCGAGGTATGGATGACGCGGGCGGCCTGCTCGCTGATGGCGGCCACCAGTTTCGGATGGGCGTGGCCCAGGCAGGACACCCCGATGCCGGCCAGCGCGTCCAGGTACTTGCGGCCTTCGGCGTCCCACAGCCAGACGCCCTGGCCGTGCGTGAACGATACCGGCAGCCGGGCGTAGATATTGGCCAGAGGCGAAGTCATCGAGGATCCTCCTGTGGATGAAGCGGATTGCGCCGGGACTCAGCCGGAGTTCCCGTGGGATGCCGCCGGGGTTGGCAGTCCGGACAGCTCGTTTTCCCAGGCGAATCGCTTTTTGAAAGAGGGCAAAGGATCAATCATATACAATTCGCGGCGCAGGGCGCATGTTTGATCACGCCGAAGATCCGGCTTTCGTGAAGGGCGCGCTGTAGTGAAGAACTCATGGCAACTCGCGTCAGACAATTCGTAATTCATGGCGTTACCGAAAGCGGTAGCCGCTTTCGCCCCAGCGATTGGGCGGAACGGCTCGCCGGCGTAATGGCACAATTCCGGCCCGCCGGCTGTGCCGGTAACCACCTCACCTATTCGCCCTATGTGCTGCCCGTCGTGATCGACGGCGTGCGCGGGATCGTGGTCGATCTGCGTTTGCGCGATCTGGAACCGCTGGCGTACAAGTTCGTGGTGGATTTCGCTCGCGACAACAACCTCAAGACGGAAGAGCGCGAAATCTAGGCTCTCCAACCAAAAAAGCGCCCTCACCGGGCGCTTTTTCGTTGGGGGGCTTCGTGCGTCCCTACGTGCCGTAGCGGTCCAGGATCTTGCGGATATCGCGCACGCCCTGGCCGTCCGCGGTCAGCAGCGCGCGCGCGGTCACCGATTCCAGATGATGCTCCAGCAGGTGCAGCACGTGCTTCTCGTCGCGCGCGCGCAGGCCCGCCACGATCTCCATGTGTTCACTGACGGCGCATTCGCTCGAATGCGGCCGGCCATAGAGGGCCAGGATCAGCGAGCAGCGCGACACGATCTCGTTCACGTAGCGCGCATACACCGCATTGCCCGACAGCTCCGCCATCAGGATATGGAATTCGCCTGACAGCCGGATGGATTCGTTGGTGCTGTTGCGCTTGCGGGCTTCCTCTTCCTGCGCCACGTGCTGTTCCAGCCTGGTCAGTCCGGCTTCGGTGATGTGCTGCAGCAGCCGGCGCGTGACGTCGCGCTCCAGGCAGCGGCGCGCCTCGAAGATGTCGTGCGCCTCTTCCAGGCTGGGGCGGGCCACCGCGGCGCCCCGGTTCGGCCGCAAATCCACCAGCCCTTCGCTGAACAAGCGTGTCAGCACGCTGCGGACGATGGTCCGGCTGACGCCAAAACGCTCGCCGATGATGTCCTCGGGCAGCTTGTCGCCGGGCAGCAGGGCCTGCTCGATGATGGCTCTGCGCAAATTTTTGTATACGATTTCGTTGCGACTGATGTCTTTCTTGGCGGGCTCGTCGGCCGGCGGCGCGAGGGACTTCATCTTCTTGTTGGCTCCTATGCCTGCGCGCTTTTCAGGGTGTTGGAATGGTCCGGCAGGCGCTGCCGGCGCGCGTTTTTCTCTGTGCTGGGAAGCATACTACACCCGGGCCTAAGGGTTAGCGATAGCTTGCCGCCGAGATTCTGCGGAGTACATTGGCTACATAAATCGTATACAAATGTTTATACAAAACAAGAGTGATCGTTCTTTAATGATCATCTTGTTTGTATACAAGTTCACAAAGGCTGATCCATGTCCGCTGTACCCCAGGCCGTCGCACCCGAGCTGTCCCTTTCCTCGCCTTACCGCCTGCTGGTGGTCAACGGCAACACCACCTCCGAGCTGACGGCCAGCCTGGCCAGCCAGGCCGAGGCCTTTTACGGGGACAGGGTCCGCATCCATGCGGTTACCGCCGGGTTCGGCCCCGCCTACATCGCCAGCCGCGCGGAGGCGGCTGTTGCCGCCCACGCCGTGCTGGACATCGTGGAGCGGGCGGCGGGCGAGGGGCCGGACGGCGGATTCGACGCCTGCCTGCTGGCCTGCTTTGGCGAACCCGGCATCGGCGCCGTGCGCGAACGCCTGGACGTACCCGTGGTGGGCATGGCAGAGGCCTCCATCCTGAGCGCCCTGCAGCGCGGCGACCGCTACGCCATCGTGACGGTGGGACAGCGCTGGCCCGGCATGCTGCGCGAGCAGATCCGGCAGCTGGGACTGGAGTCCCGCTGCGCCGGCATCCTGGCCCTGCCGGGCAATGCCCTGGACTACGTGTCGCGTTCGGCCGAGTCGGCCTTGCAGGTCAGCCGGGCGCTGGACGCCGCGGTGGCGCAGGGCGCGGACGTGGTGATCGTGGCGGGCGCGGCGCTGGCCGGCTACCTGCCCAGCCTGCCGCGCCTGCCGGCCGTGCCCATCATCGATTCCTACCGCGCCGCCCTGGCCCAGGTGCTGGCGCTGGCGTCCCTGGAGCGCGCGCAGCGGCTGTCGCTCGTCCGCCCGGGCGCGCATTCCTAGCCATTTCGTCTTACCCACCGCGCCGGGCTCGACCCCGGCGAGTTCAGACCGATACACAAGGGAGAGTTGCAGCCATGAAGACTTTGCTCAAGTGGACCGCGGGCGCCGTGATCGCGCTGTCGGCCATCACGGGGGCCAACGCCGCCAACACGCTGAAGTGGGGCGCGGCCCGGGACCTGGATTCGCTGGATCCGTATTCCTACGGCAGCACCTTCAACCTGGCGTTCCTGAACCATGTGTACGAAGCGCTGATCCGCTATGACGACAAGTTCAACATCACGCCCGCGCTGGCGGAGTCCTGGGAGACGCCGTCGCCCACGGTGCTGCGCTTTCATTTGCGCAAAGGGGTGAAGTTCCACAATGGCGCGCCGTTCTCGGCGGACGACGTGGTGGCGTCGATGACGCGGGTCTCGGACGAAGCTTCTCCCCTGAAGGGCAATCTGCCGGCCTTCAAGGCGGTGCGCAAGGTCGATGACTACACGGTCGACATCGAAATGACGCATCCGTATCCGTTGATGCTCAACGACCTGACCAACATCTTCATCTTCAACCGCCAGTGGCTGGTGGACAACAACAGCCTGAAGCCGACGGACGCCGCCAAGAAGATCGAAGGCTATGCCACGCATAACGCCAACGGCACCGGCCCCTTCAAGGTGGAGTCGTACCGTCCGGATACGCGCACCGTGCTGGTGGTCAACCCCGGCTGGTGGGACAAGCCGCGCCACAACCTGGACCGCATCGAATTCACGCCCATCGCTTCCGCGCCCACGCGGGTGGCGGCGTTGCTGTCGGGCGATATCAATTTCACCGAGAACGCGCCGCTGCAGGACCTGGACCGGCTGCGCGCGGCGTCCAACGTCAAGGTGCTGGCCTCGACCGAGCTGCGCACGCTCTATTTCGGTTTCAACCTGGGCGACAAGCTGGTCGGCTCCAATATCACCGACAAGAATCCGCTGAAGGATCTGAAGGTGCGCCAGGCGCTGTACATGGCGCTGTCGCCGGAGCTGATCCAGAAGCGCGTGATGCGCGGCCTGTCGCGCACCACGGGCGCGCTGGTGGCGCCGTCCATCCCGGGCTACGAGACCAAGCAGGAAGAGCGCCTGCCGTTCGACGCCGCGCGCGCCAAGAAGCTGTTGGCCGAGGCAGGCTATCCGGATGGCTTCACGGTGTCGCTGCTCTGCTCGAACGACATGTTCGTCAACGAGGAGGAAATCTGCCAGGCCGCCGCCTCCATGTGGGCGCGCATTGGCGTGAAGGCCTCGCTGGCCAGCGGTCCGCGTTCGCTGCAGAACCCCAAGCGTTCGCGCGGCGAGTTCGACATCACCATCCACGGCTGGGCCAACGAGCCGCAGATCGACGCGCTGTCCATCCTGCTGCAGGTGATGCACAGCCGCAGCGGCCCGGCTGGGGTCTTCAACTGGGGCCAATGGGGCGATCCGGCGCTGGACGCCAGGATCGACGCCGCCGCGGCTGAAATGGACCGTCCCAAGCGGGTGCAGATGATGGCCGACGTGCTGCAGACGCTGCATGACGACGTGCGCTTCCTGCCGCTGCATCAGCAGCCGATGGCCTGGGCCGTGGGCAAGAACGTGGGCGAGGTGCTGCAGATGCCGGACAACAAGGCGCGCCTGTGGACCGTACGCATGCAGTGACGCCGCGGACCGCCGCCTGCCGGCGGTCCTGCGTATGACTAGGGTCTGAAGGGGAGCCGCACATGCTGGCATTCATAGTGAGACGGGTCTTCAACGCGGTCGGCGTCATGCTGGCGGTGGCGCTGATGGCCTTCGTGATTTTCCGGTTCGTCGGCGACCCCGTCGACATGATGCTCAACGAGCAGGCCTCGCAAACGCAGCGCGATGAACTGCGCGAACGCCTGGGGCTGAACGCGTCGGTGGGCATGCAGTTCGTGCACTTCGTGACCAACGCGGCGCAGGGCGAGTTCGGCATTTCCTACCGCAACCAGCAGGACGTGTTCGCGCTGGTGGCCGAACGTTTTCCGGCCACGTTTGAACTGGTGCTGATGGCGACGCTGCTGTCGCTGGTCATCGGCGTGCCGCTGGGCGTGCTGACCGCCATCTACCGCAAGTCGCGCCTGGCGCAGGCGCTGCAGTTCGTGTCCATCCTGGGCATATCGCTGCCCAGCTTCGTGGTCGGGATCATGCTGATCCTGATCTTTTCGGTGCAGCTGGGCTGGCTGCCGGGCTTCGGGCGCGGCGACACGGTGAAGATCGGCTGGTGGACCACCGGCCTGCTCACGCCCTCGGGCCGCGCCGCGCTGGTGCTGCCGTCCATCACGCTGGCGCTGTTCCAGATCACGCTCATCATGCGCCTGGTGCGGGCCGAAATGCTGGAGACGCTGCGCACCGAGTTCATCAAGTTCGCCCGCGCGCGCGGCCTGCCGGATCGCATCGTGCATTTCCGGCTGGCCCTGCGCAACTGCCTGATGCCGGTCATTACCGTGACCGGTATGCAGATCGGCAACCTGATTGCCTTCGCGCTGATTACTGAAACGGTCTTCCAGTGGCCCGGCATGGGGCTGCTGTTCATCCAATCGGTCATGTTCGTGGACATCCCCGTCATGGCCGCTTATCTGGTGATCGTGTCCTTCATCTTCGTGGCGCTGAACACGCTGGTGGACATGATGTACGGCGTGGTCGACCCGCGCCTGCGCAGCCAGCACGTCAAGGGAGGCGCCAATGCTCACTAAGCCATTTTCCGCAACGGGGCAGGGCCGGCTTGCCCGCTTCCTGCGCAGCGACCTCTGGTGGAACCTGAGGCAGGACTACGTAGCCATGGGCGCGGGCATCGTGCTGCTGGCGGTGGTGCTGCTGGCCGTATTCGCGCCCTGGATCGCGCCGCAGAACCCGTACGACCTGGCGCAGCTGGACCTGTTGAACGCGGAGCTGCCGCCCGTCTGGGAGGCAGGCTCGGATCCGCAGTTCCTGTTGGGCACGGACACGCAGGGCCGCGACGTCTGGTCCGCCATCCTGTACGGCTCGCGCATGTCGCTGGTGATCGGGCTGGCCACGGTGGTGCTGTCGCTGGCCATTGGCCTGCTGGTGGGGCTGGCGGCGGGCTATTTCGGCGGCTGGGTCGACAACGCGCTGATGCGCCTGGGCGATACGTTGCTGAGCATCCCGACGATCCTGGTCGCGATCCTGGTGACGGCGGTGTTCCGCCAGCTGTTGCCGCCCGGCATGCGCGAAACCCTGTCGGCCGTGATCCTGATCCTGGCCATCTCCATGACCAACTGGGTGCAGTACGCCCGCACGGTGCGGGCTTCGGCCCTGGTGGAGCGCGGCAAGGAGTACGTGCAGGCGGCGCGCCTGATCCGCGTGAGTTCGCTGCGCATCATGCTGACCCACATCCTGCCCAACACGCTGACGCCGGTCATGGTGACGGCCACCCTGAACCTGGGCCTGGCGATCCTGATCGAGGCCACGCTCAGCTTCCTGGGCGTGGGCATGCCGCCCACCGAACCGTCGCTGGGCACGCTGATCCGCCTGGGCAACCAGTTCCTGTTTTCGGGGCAGTGGTGGGTGGTGGTGTTTCCCGCGCTGTACCTGAGCCTGATCGTGCTGGTGGTGAACCTGCTGGGCGACTGGCTGCGCGACGCCCTGAACCCCCGCCTGCGCTGAACGCAAACCGACAAGAGTAGAACGATGGAAAACGCAACGCTGTATACCCAAGTCCGCCCGGCAGGCGGCGAGATGACTTCTGTGCTGGTGCGCGACGGCCGCATCCAGGCGCTGGGCGGACCGGCCCCTGCCGGCGTGCCGGTGGTGGAGGGGGGCGGCGCGCTGATGCTGCCGGGCCTGATCGACGCCCACGCGCACCTGGACAAGACCATGTACGGCATGCCCTGGTATCGCAATGAAGTCGGCCCGCGCCTGATCGACAAGATCGAGAACGAGCGCGCCGAGAAGAAGCGCCTGGGCATCGATCCGTACCGCCAGTCGGCGCGCCAGCTGGTGATGTCGATCGGCGACGGCACCAGCCATATCCGCAGCCATGTGGATGTGGACACGGACATCGGTCTGGCAGCGATCGAAGGCGTGATGCGCGCGCGCGAGCAGTACCGCGACCAGATCGACGTGGAGATCGTCGCCTTCCCGCAGAGCGGGCTGCTGATCCGTCCCGGCACGCTGGAACTGATGGACGAGGCCCTGCGCATGGGTGCGGAAGTCGTGGGCGGGCTGGATCCGGCCGGCATGGACCGCGATCCCAAGGGCCATCTGGACGCCATCTTCGGGCTGGCCCAACGGCACGGCAAGCCCATCGACATCCATCTGCACGAAGCGGGCGAACTCGGCGCGTTCTCGATGCAGATGACCATAGACCGGGTGCTGGCGCTGGGCATGCAGGGCAAGGTCACCTTGTCGCATTCATTCTGCCTGGGCATGCCCGACACTTACGCAGTGCAGGCATTGACCGAAGGCTTGCTGAAGGCCGGCGTGCACATCATGACCACGGGCTCGGCCTCGCGGCCGGTGCCCAACGTGGCGAAGCTGCACGCGGCCGGCGTCACGGTCTGTACCGGCAACGACGGCATGCGCGACACCTGGGGCCCCTACGGCAAGCCCGACATGCTGGAGCGGACCATGCTGGTGGGCCTGCGCAACAACTTCCGCCGCGACGACGAACTGGATCTGGCGCTGCACGTGGCCACCTACGGTAATGCGCAGGTCATGGGCTTGTCCGACTACGGCCTGGCGCCAGGCTGCCACGCCGACTTCGTGCTGGTGGACGCCGAGACGGTGGCCGAAGCCATCGTCTCGCGCCCGCCGCGCAAGCTGGTCGTCAAGGGCGGGCGCGTGGTCGCGCGCGACGGCCGGGCGCTGGCGGAGGCGCCGTGATGAGCGCGCCGCAAGGTCCCATCCTGCTGACCGCCCGTTGGGTGGTGGGCCACGAGAATGGCCGCCATTGCCTGTACGAGAACGGCGAGGTGGTGTTCGAGGGCGACCGCATCGTCTACGTCGGCCACCGCTATCCGGGGCAGGTCGCGCAGCGCCGCGATTACGGCCGGGCGGTGATCGGCCCGGGCTTCGTGGACCTGGACGCGCTGTCCGACCTGGACACGACCATCCTGGGCTTCGACAATTCGCCCGCCTGGAAGAAGGGCCGCATCTGGCCCGAGAGCTACATGAAGCGCGGGCCGTACGAGATGTACACGGCCTCCGAGCTGGCGTTCCAGAAGCGCTACGCTTTCGCCCAGCTGATACGCAACGGCATCACGACGGCGCTGCCGATCGCGTCGCTGTTTTACCGGGTGTGGGGCGAGACCCGCGACGAATTCCTGTCGGCGGCCAACGCGGCCGGCGAACTGGGTCTGCGCGTCTACCTGGGGCCGGCCTATCGAAGCGGCCACACCTATGTGGACGCTGCGGGCAAGATCCGCTGCCACTACGACGAGGCGCGCGGCATGGCGGGGCTGGCCGAGGCCCTGGCTTTCTGCGACGAGATCGAAGGCCGCCACAACGGCCGGGTGCGCGCCATGCTGTCGCCCGACCGCATCGAAACCTGCACGCCTGCGCTGTTGCGCGCTTCGGCCGCCGCGGCGCGCGAGCGGAACATTCCGATCCGGCTGCATTGCTGCCAATCGCGCCTGGAGTACGACCTGGTGCTGGAGCAGCACGGCATGAGTCCGCCGGAATGGCTGCAAAGCCTGGACTTCCTGTCCGAGCGCGCCTTGCTGCCGCACGGCACCTACGTGTCGGGTTCGCGCCATATCGAGCGGCCCGGGCGCGACCTGGAAATCATCCGCGACGCCGGCGCCAGCATCGTGCATTGCCCGTTGGTATCGGGACGCCACGGCGCCACGCTGGAATCGTTCGCGCGCTACCGCAAGCTGGGCGTGAACATCGGCATGGGCACGGACACCTGGCCGCCCGACATGGTGCTGAACATGCAGGTGGGCATGATGCTGTGCCGCGTGGCCGATGGCTCGGCCGAGGCGGTCCGCTCCGAGGACTACTACGACGCGGCCACGGTGGGCGGGGCTGACGCGTTGGGCCGCCCGGACCTGGGCCGGCTGGCCGTGGGCGCCAAGGCCGACATCGTGGTGTTCGATTTTTCGCACGACCGCAACGGCCAACTGATCGATCCCATCCAGACGCTGATGGTGAGCGGCAGCGGGCGCGACGTGTCGCAGGTGGTGATCGACGGCCGCTTCGTGATGGTGGACGGGCGCATCCCCGGTTTCGATGCGCGCCTGGCGCAAGAGCAGGCGCAGACGCAGTTCGACGGGCTGGTGGCCCGCTACCCCGACCGCACCTGGGGCCATCCGCCGGCCGAGCAGATTTTCTCCTCCAGCTATCCGCGTCCCGCAAGGAGTCCGTCATGATGGCCATCGTTCCCAACACCACGCAGCCGCCGGCCGCGGCCAACGTCGCGCCGACCCTGTCCGTGCGCGGCCTGTCGGTCGAATTCCCCACGCGCCACGGCGTCCTGGTCGCCACGCGCGACATCAGCTTCGATATCCAGCCCGGCGAGATCCTGGGCATGGTCGGCGAATCCGGCGCCGGCAAGTCGCTGACCGGCATGGCGGTGATCGGCTTGCTGGAGCCGCCCGGACGGCTGGGCGGCGGCGAGATCCATCTGGCGGGCAGGCGCATCGACACCCTGCCGCCCAAGGCGCGCCAACGCTTGCGCGGCAAGGAAATCGGCGCGATCTTCCAGGATCCGCTGACCAGCCTGCATCCGCTGTTCACGGTGGGCGACCAGCTGGTCGAGACAATCCGCCATCATGACAAGGTGAGCGCTCAGGCGGCGCGCCAGCGGGCGCTGGAGCTGCTGCTGGCCGTGGGCATTCCGGCGGCGGACAAGCGCATTGACCACTATCCGCACCAGTTCTCCGGCGGCATGCGCCAGCGCGTGGTGATCGCGCTGGCCCTGGCGGCGCGGCCGGCGCTCATCATCGCCGATGAACCCACCACGGCGCTGGACGTATCGGTGCAGGCGCAGATCACGGCGCTGTTGCGCCGCCTGTGCCGCGAGCAGGGCACCTCGGTGCTGCTGGTGACGCACGACATGGGCGTGATCGCCGAGACCGCCGACCGCGTGGCGGTGATGTACGCGGGCCGCATCGTCGAGATCGGACCGGTGCTGGACGTGCTGCGCCGGCCAGGCCACCCCTACACGCAAGGCCTGATGAATGCGATTCCCGGCCTGCGCCAGCGCGCGGCCCGGCTGAACCAGATTGACGGCGCCATGCCGCGCCTGCACGCCATGCCCGACGGCTGTGCTTTCCACCCGCGCTGTGCGATGGCGGGGCCGCGCTGCAGTCAGCAGCGCCCGCCGCTGGCGGCGTCCCCGGCCGGCGCCACCGTCAGCGCCTGCTGGCTGCATCAAGGAGGAGTCGCCCATGCCGCATAACGATGATGTGTTGTTGCGGGCCGAAGACCTGGCCTGTTGGTTCGACGTGTCGCCGCCCTGGCTGGAACGCACGTTGTCGCGCCAGCCCGAACAGACCTTGAAGGCGGTGGACGGCGTGTCGTTATCCGTGCCGCGGGGCACGACGTTGAGCATCGTGGGCGAATCGGGCTGCGGCAAGTCCACGCTGGCGAAGTTGCTGGTGGGGCTGGTGGCGCCGACGCACGGAACGCTGCGCTACGGGCGCAACCGCAAGGGCGGCGTGCTGCATCCGCAGATGATCTTCCAGGATCCGTATGCCAGCCTGAATCCGCGCTGGCGGGTGGGCAATATCGTGGCCGAACCAATCACGACGCTGGGCTTGCGGGCCACGCCCGCCGAGACGCGGCGCAGGGTCGACGAGCTGCTGGAGCTGGTGGGCCTGTCCGCCAGCGACGCCGGCCGTTTCCCGCACGAGTTCTCCGGCGGCCAACGGCAGCGCATCTCGATCGCGCGGGCGCTGGCGACGGAGGCGGAATTCCTGGTGTGCGACGAGCCGACCTCGGCGCTGGACGTGTCGGTGCAGGCGCAGATCCTGAACCTGATGGGCGATCTGCAGAAGGAGTTCGGGCTGACGTACGTGTTCATCAGCCACAACCTGTCGGTGGTGCGGCATGTGTCCGACAGCGTGGCGGTGATGTACCTGGGCCGCATCGTGGAGCAGGCGCCTGCGGATCAGCTGTTTGATTCGCCACAGCATCCGTATACGCGGATGCTGCTGGATACGATTCCGGATCTGGATGATCCGCGGCGGGATCGGGAGCCGATGGGGGGCGAGGTGCCGAATCCTATATTGCCGCCGTCAGGGTGTACGTTTCATCCACGGTGTCCGATGGCGCGGGAGCAGTGCAAGGTGGAGGCGCCGGCGGTTGTCGGGGTCGGCGGGCGGCAGTTGCGGTGTCATGCGGTGGCTTGGGATGCAGTGCGGGCGGCCTGATGGCTGTGTTCATTGGGTCCATTGAGTTCTTGAGGCGCCAGCCGCGCCGTGGGCCTGGGGCGAGCGGGGCAACGATTGCGGTCCGGAGCCTTCGCTCCGGACTGCCCCGTCGTCATCGTCGTCCTCGCCTTCGGCGACTCCTTCCGATTCCCTCGGGCTTATCGACGCCCCGCTCGCCCCAGGCCCACGGCGCGGCTGGCTCCGGCGTTTGAAACTTGACGTCAGCTGGGCGCGACCGGTGTTCTTGGCATTCTCGCCACGGACGATGGGGTATGCCGGGTCTTGCGGTGCCCGCCCCATGCCGGCCGCCCGGGCGGCCTCGTGGGGCTTACGCGGTGTCTTGCGATTTGTGATGGCGCTGCGCGTTGTTGGTGAATGATCTTGCATGCCAGCGAGCATGAGCCAACCAACATCGTCATTTCAACTCTGCCGCCGGATGGGTGGTGCGCGCGAACGGATCTCGATGCGCAACCAGCTGCTCGCCGCGCGCCACCCATCACCGCCCACCCACCAGATGCCGGTGCTATTAGCAAACAGCTCTCCGCATTCGCGCAAGCGCAGACAGCCCCGACGCCCACCAACACGTATGCTGCTTGCGGCCGCCCGCGCGGCCGCAAGCAGCGGGCGACGCAAGACTCGCCACCAACCACAGCTCTAGCAGCGCAACAGGCCAAGAATCCGGTAGCTTGCCGGCGCGGGCGCCATGGGGGTGAGCAACCTCGATGCGCCCGAGGGAATCTGAAGGGAAGGCCGAAGGCCTGGACGAAGATGACGAAGGGGCAGTCCGGAGCGAAGGCTCCGGACCGCAATCGTGGGCGCTCGCCCCCATGGCGCCCGCGCCGGCGAGCGGCCTACGAAGAGCCTCTGACGCCCGCCACCACTACAGAACCTGCAAACAGACTTACTTCGCGTAGACCAGATCCCGCAATCCCAGCGACAACCCCGGCCAATAAGTAATGATCATCAGGCAAACAATCACCACCCCCACAAACGGAATCAACGGCTTGATCAACCTCTCCAACGGCAACTTCGCCACCGCGCAAGCCGCGAAGAGATTCACCCCGAATGGCGGCGTAATCATCCCGAGCGCCAGGTTCACCACCATGATGATCCCGAAGTGCACCGGCTCCACGCCGAACTTCAGCGCCACCGGCAGCAGCAAGGGCGCCAGCACCACGATGGAGGCCGAGGTTTCGATGAACATGCCGATTATGAACAGCGCCGCGTTCACGCCCATCAGGAAGGTGAACTTGGTGTCGAAGATCTGCGCCAGCCACACGCCCAGCGCGTCCGGAATGCCCGCGCGGTTGAGCAGGAAGCTGAAGATGCCGGCGTTGGCGATCACGAACATGATCACCGCCGTCGACACCACCGACTTGTGCAGCGTGGCGGACAGCTGCTTGAAGCTTAGGCGGCGGTAGATGAACTTGCCCACCACCACGGCGTACATTACGGCCACCACCGACGCTTCGGTCGGCGTGAAGATGCCGCCGTAAATGCCGCCCAGGATGATGACCGGCATCATCAGCGCCAGCCAGGCGTTCTTGAACGCGGGCCACAGCGGCAGGCGGCCTTCGCCGTCGCGCTTGCCCAGGTTGTTGCGCTTGGCGTAGAACCAGACGTAGAACATCAGCGCCACGCCGATCAGGATGCCAGGCATGACGCCGGCGATGAACAGTTCGCCGGTCGAGGTGTCGGTGGACACCGCGAACAGGATCATCGGGATGGACGGCGGGATGATCACGCCCAGTTCCGCCGCGCTGGCCTGCAATGAGGCGGCGAAGGGCGCCGGGTAACCGTGCCGGATCATGGCGGGAATCAGGATCGCGCCCACCGCGAAGGTGGTGGCCACGCTGGAGCCGGCCACGGCGGCGAAGATCATGCAGGTCAACACGCAGGTGCAGGCCAGGCCGCCCTGGATGCCGCCCACCACGCTCTTGGCGAACTCCACCATGCGTTCGGAGATGCCGCCCGCTTCCATCAGGTTGCCGGCCAGGATGAAGAAGGGAATGGCGACCAGCGGGTACTTGTCCAGCGCGGCGAAGAGTTGCTGCGCCACCACCACCCAGGGCAGGCCGGCAGCGCCGACTCCCGCCAGGCTGGCCAGGCCGATCGACACGGCGACCGGCACGGACAGCCCGAAGAAAATCAGCATCGAGACAATCATTAATTGGGACATGGCGATATCTGCTGCGTATGTTCGATGGGGGGGCTCAGCCTTGCGCGTCGTTGCGCACCGGCACCTCGTCTTCCTCGCCGGCGCACCAGCGGGCCAGCACGGCGATGGCGGCGAGGGTGGCGCCCACGGGGATGGCCAGGTAGATCCAGGAAATCGAAATGTCCAGGCTCGGCACGGTCTGGAAGCGCACGCGGTAGGTCATGTTGCCGCCGATCCAGGCCAGAAAGCCGAGGAATCCGGCGCAGATCAGGCCGATCACCGCTTCGAGCACGCGGCGGCGCGTGCCGCCCAGCAGGTTGCGCAGCAGTTCCACGCTGATCATGGCGCCGTGACGGAAGGCCAGGGCCACGCCCAGCAGCACGGTCCAGATCAGGAGGGCGCGGGTCAGCACCTCGCTCCAGTCGGCGGGGGAGTGCAGCACGAAGCGCGCGATGACTTGGTAGAAGGCGGCGGCTGCGGCGGCCACCAGCAGCAATTGGGCAAGGACCGAGACCAGTTTGAACAGGCCGCGGTCGAAGGCGCAGAGCAAACGCATGATGAATCCCGTTGGCGTTGTACGCAAAGGATGGGAACGAAAGCGGCGGGACCGGGATCCCGCCGCCATGGGCGCTTCGCCCCGGATCGGGGCGGGGGCCCGCTTACTTGGTGTCGCGGATCGCGTCGATCAGCTTCTTGTCGAACTTCTTGTAGTACTCGGGGTAGGCGGGCTCGACGGCGGCGGCGAAGGCGGCGCGGTCCACTTCGGACACCTGCATGCCTTCCTTCTTCAGCTGTTCGACACCCGTCTTCTCGATGTTGTCCACGTAGGCGCGCATGGCCTGGGCGGATTCCTTGCCGGCCTTGTCGAAGTTGGCCTTGTCCGCGGCCGACAGGCCCTCGTACACGTTGGCCGACATCAGCACCAGGGCCGGGCCATAGACGTGGCCGGTCAAGGACAGGTACTTCTGCATCTGCGACAGCTTGGCGGAGGTGATCACCGACAGCGGGTTTTCCTGGCCGTCGATGGTGCCTTGCTGCAGGGCGGTGGCGACTTCAGGCCAGGCCATGGGGGTCGGCAGAATGCCGATCTGGCGGAAGGCGGTGATGTGGATCGGGTTTTCCGTGGTGCGGATCTTCAGGCCCTTGGCGTCGGCCGGAGTCTTGACCGGGCGGACGTTGTTGGTCAGGTGGCGAAAGCCCTGTTCGCCCCAGGCCAGGGCGATGATGCCGCGGCTGGGGAACTTTGCCAGCATATCTTGTCCGATCTTGCTGTCGAGCACGTTGCGGGCGTGCGGCAAGTCGCGCAGCAGGAAGGGGATGTCGAAGACACCCGTTTCAGGCACGAAGTTCAGCGTGGCGCCGGTGGACACGATGGCCAGGTCGATGGTGCCGATCTGCAGGCCTTCGATCACTTCGCGTTCGCCGCCCAGCGCGCTGTTGGCGAATTGCTGTACTTTGTATTTCCCGCCGGTGGACGCTTCGATGGACTTGGCCAGCGCGTCGGCGCCAGCGCCGTAGTGCGAGGACGTGGACAGCGCGTAGGCCATCTTCAGAGTGTTCTGCGCCACGGCGGGCAGGGCGGTTGCGGCCGTGCAGGCGGCCAGAATCGTGGCGGCAAGCCAGGATTTACGCATCGTCTTCTCCAGGTTTTGAGTATCTTTATGGGTGGCTTCGCCTCCCGCCCCGGGATGATATCGGGATTCGGCCCCGATCTAGGCCGTTGGTTAACATTGTGGAATGATGGATTTCCCTGATACGTCACGGGCCAGGCGCCCAGGTTTTTGGTCCACCTTGCGCCAGGGCGCCAGGATGATGATGCGCGACGCCCGCGCCGGGGAACTGCGGCTGCTGGTGCTGGCGCTGGTCGTGGCGGTGGCCGCGGTGACCAGCGTCGGCTTCCTGGCGGACCGGGTCGGCCGGGCGCTGGAGCGCGACGCCGGGCAGATGCTGGGCGCCGACCTGGTGCTGGACGCCGACGAGCCGGTGCCTGCCGCCTTCATGGACCAGGCCCGCGAACGCGGGCTGGCCGTGTCCAGCACCTGGCAGTTCCCGTCCATGGTCGGGGCCGGCGACGGCGCCCAGCTGGCCGCGCTGAAAGCGGTGGAGCCGGGCTATCCGCTGCGCGGCGCCCTGCGCGTGGCGGGCGCGCCGTTCGAACCCGACGCCCCGACGCGCGACATTCCGCCTGAAGGGGCGGTCTGGGTGGACGCCCAATTGCTGTCCCTGCTGAACCTGAAGGTGGGCGGCACGCTCAACGTGGGCGACGCCCACCTGCGGGTGGACCGCGTCATCACCTATGAGCCGGACCGCGGCATGCAATTCGTCAACGTGGCGCCGCGGGTGCTGCTGCGCGCCAGCGATCTGCCCGCCACCGGCCTGATCGCGCCGGGCAGCCGCATCGGCTACGCCATGCTCGTTGCGGGCCAGCCCGACGCCGTGGCCGGCTACGCGACGTGGCTCAAGCAGAACCTGAAGCGCGGCCAGAAGGTTGCCACCCTGGAGTCCGGCCGGCCCGAAGTGCGCCGCACGCTGGACCGGGCGCAGCGCTTCCTGTCCCTGGTCGCGCTGCTGGCGGTGCTGATATCGGCCGTGGCCGTGGCCCTGGCCGCCGGCCGCTACATGACGCGCCACCGTGACGGCATCGCCGTCATGCGCTGCCTGGGGGCGGTGCAGTCGCAAGTGTCGCGCATGCTGACGCTGGAGTTCACCCTGGTCGGCCTGTTCTCGTCGGCCGCGGGCTGCCTGCTGGGTTATGCGGTGCACCAGGTGCTGGTGATGCTGCTGGGTTCGCTGATCGATACCAGCCTGCCCGCGCCTTCGGCCATCCCGGCCTTGCAGGGGCTGCTGACCGGCCTCTTGCTGTTGCTGGGTTTTGCCCTGCCGGCGCTGGCCCAGCTGCGCCATGTGCCGCCGGCCCGGGTGCTGCGCCGCGACGCCGACGCGCTCAGCGCGCGCAGCGCCCTGGGCTATGTGCTGGGGGCCGCGGGCTTCGCGCTGCTGATCTGGTGGTTTGCCGGCGACGCCAAGCTGGGCGGCGTGGTGGCGGGCGGCTTTTTAGGAGCCTTCGCCGTATTCGCGCTGGTGGCCTGGCTCTGCATCCTGGGCCTGGCGCGGGTGCGCCGGCTGGCTGCCGGCCTGCCGGCGCTGCGTTTCGCGCTGGCTGGCGTGGTGCGCCGGCGCGCCGCCACCATCACCCAGGTGTGCGCCCTGGCGGTGGGCCTGATGGCGCTGCTGTTGCTGACCATGACGCGCACCGATCTGATCCAGGGCTGGCAGCGGACCCTGCCGCCGGATGCGCCCAACCGTTTCCTCATCAACGTGCAGCCGGACCAGCGCCAGGCCGTGACCGACGCGCTTACCCGAGAAGGCCTGGGCCGCGTCACGCTGGCGCCGATGGTGCGCGGGCGGCTGATTGCCATCAACGGCAAGCCCGTGGGGCCGGACGACTACGAGGAGCCCCGCGCCAAGCGACTGGTGGACCGCGAGTTCAACCTGTCCTATGGCGATGAATTGCCGTCCTCCAACCGCATCGAGCAGGGCCGCTGGCTGGAACCCGGCGCGGCCGAGGTGTCGCTGGAGTCGGGCCTGGCCAAGACGCTGGGCCTGGCGCTGGGCGACAAGATGACCTTCGACGTGGCGGGCCAGCAGGTCGAAGTGGCCGTCACCAGCACCCGCCGGGTCGATTGGGATACGATGCGCGTCAATTTTTTCGCCATCCTGACGCCCGCCGCGTTGGCCGACATGCCCCAGAGCTGGATCACTTCGTTCTATCTGCCGCCCGAAAAGGCCTCGGTCCTGCCCGCGCTGGTGCGTGAGTTCCCGAACCTGACGGTGTTCGACGTGGGCGCCATCCTGCAGCAGCTGCAGTCCGTGCTGAACGAGGTGGGCAAGGCCGTGCAGCTGCTGTTCCTGTTCACCCTGGCCGCCGGCGTGCTGGTGCTGTCCGCGGCGCTGACGGCCACACGCGACGAGCGCATGCGCGAAGCCGCGGTGCTGCGTGCGCTGGGCGCAACCCGCAGCCAGCTTGCGCGCTCCCAGCGCATCGAGCTGTGGGCCGTGGGCGGCCTGGCGGGCCTGCTGGCGGCGGCGGGCGCCACCGCGATCGCTTGGGCTTTGTCAACGCAGGTATTTGATTTCACGATTACTCTCAGCCTCTGGCCCTGGCTGGCGGGCATCGCCGCGGGCATGCTGGGCGCATGGGCCGGCGGCGCCCTGGCCCTGCGCGGCGTGTTGCGCACCCCGCCCCTGGTCACCCTACGAGAAACCTGATGCCGACGCGCGTCCATACGATTACCGAACCCGTGGAAAACTCCAGCAGCATTTTTGACCTACTTGGCGGCGAGCCGGGCGTGCGCGCCCTGGTGGACCGCTTTTATGACCTCATGGACATGGAGCCCGACCTGAAGGAGCTGCGGGCCGCCCATGGCCCCAGCCTGGACCAGGCGCGCGACAAGCTGTTCTGGTTTCTTTGCGGCTACTTCGGCGGTCCGGACCACTATATAGAACGTTTCGGCCATCCGCGGCTGCGCGCCAGGCACCTGCCGTTCTCGATCGGCGAGGTCGAGCGCGACCAGTGGGTCATCTGCATCGGCCGGGCCATGGAAGACCAGGGGATCGAACCGGCCCTGGTCGAACGCCTGCTGCAGTCCTTCTACGGCGTGGCCGACTGGATGCGCAACCGTGAAGGCTGACGGCGATTCCCGATCCGGCGAACGGCGCCTGGCCTGGTCCGGCCCCCTGGGCGGCGCCATGCTGAGCGATCCCTCGCGGCTGGCCGAGGCCGGCCCGGACCTGTTCAACCCGGCGCACTACGGCGACCGGGCGCGGCCGGTGGATGCCGGCGGACGCCAGGCGGCGTGGTTCGTGCAGGGGGCGGGCTGGCAGGGCGTGCTGCGCCGCTACCGCCGCGGCGGAATGATCGCGCGCATCAGCCGCGACGCCTATCTCTGGAATGGCGAGGCCCGCACCCGCAGCTTCCGCGAATACCGCCTGCTGGCCGCCATGCGCGCCCAAGGCCTGGCGGTGCCCGCGCCGCTTGCCGCCGCCTACTGGCGGCAAGGCCCGATCTACCGCGCCGCCATCGTGGTCGAGCGCATCCCCGGCGTGCGGCCGCTGGCCCACATGCTGGCCGAGCCGGTCTGGCAGGCGGCGGCCGAGGCCATCGTGCGCATGCACCGGGCCGGCGTCTGGCATGCCGACCTCAATGCCTTCAACATCCTGGTGGGGGGCGACGGCCGCGTCTGGCTGATCGATTTCGATCGCGGCACGCAAGGTTCCCTGTCGGACCGCCAGCGCGAGGCCAACCTGGAACGCCTGCGCCGTTCGCTGCGCAAGGTGGCTGGGGAAGAGGGCGACCGCTTCTGGCTGCGCCTGCGCGACAGCTACTGGACGGCCTGGGGCGTGGGAATCCAGCCCTGATCCGGGCGGCGGCGGCCAATTGCCGCCATCGGGCCCAAATCGCGCCAATTACCCGGCAAAGTTGGGCAGGTGATCGCTAAAAAGCTTTATCATTTCGCCTTTTGGTACTCCTGTCACATACGGCATAACGCAAGGGGGCTGGTGATGAAACTACGGGCGGGTATGCGCTTGGCGCTTGGAACGATGCTGGTCATGGCGGCCTCGTCGGCGGCGGTGGCGCAGAACAAGGTCGTCAACGTCTACAACTGGGCTGAATACACGGCTCCGGACACGATTCCCGGTTTTGAAAAGGAAACCGGCATCAAGGTCCGCTATGACGTCTACGACAGCAACGACACCCTGCAGGCCAAGCTGTTGGCCGGCAAGTCGGGTTACGACGTCGTTGTCCCGTCCACGCATTACGCCTCGCGCCAGATCGAAGCCGGCCTGTTCCAGAAGCTGGACAAGTCCAAGATCCCGAACTGGAAGTACCTGGATCCCGAAATCATGGCGCTGGTCGCCACCGTCGATCCCGGCAACGAATACGCCATTCCCTGGGGCTACGGCACCAACGGCCTGGGCTACAACGTCACCAAGGTCAAGCAGATCATGGGCGACGGCGTGGACCTGGCCAACTGGGACATGATCTTCAAGCCCGAGAACGCCGCCAAGCTGAAAGAGTGCGGCATCTCCATGCTGGACGAAGCCGCGCAGGTGTTCCCCGCCGTGCTCAAGTACCTGGGCAAGGACCCCAACAGCACCAACGCGGACGACTACAAGGCCGCGCTGGACGTGCTGATGAAGATCCGCCCGTACATCCGCCAGTTCAGCTCGTCGGGCTATATCGACGAGCTGGCCGTGGGCGACCTGTGCATGGTCTACGGCTTTTCCGGCGACGTGATGATCGCCCGCAAGCGCGCCCAGGACGCCAAGAAGTCCTATGAAGTGAACTACTTCATTCCGAAGGGCGGCGCGCCCGCGTGGTTCGACCTGATGGTCATCCCCAAGGATGCGCCGCATCCCGAAGAGGCGCTGGCCTTCATCAACTACATCGAAACGCCCAAGGTGCACGCGGCCATCACCAACACCATGTTCTACCCCAACGCCAACAAAGAGGCGCGGCAGTACGTGGTCAAGGACGTGGCCGACAACCCCATGATCTACCCGCCGGCGGACGTCTCCAAGACCCTGTATGTGATCAAGGCGCTGCCCTTGAACATCCAACGCCTGCAAAACCGGATGTGGTCCGAGCTGAAGTCTGGAAGATAAGTCATCATGAGCGATAGCCGTTACTCGGCGCAGCATTCGGCCGATCCGGACGAGTTCGTCCGGATCTCCGATGTCGTAAAGATCTTCGGCGATGTGGTCGCCGTCCGTTCCGTCAATCTCTCGGTCAAGCGCAACGAGATCTTCGCCCTGCTCGGCAGTTCGGGCAGCGGCAAGTCCACCTTGCTGCGCATGCTGGCGGGCTTCGAGGAAGCCACCTCGGGCCAGATCTTCCTGGATGGCGAGGACATCACGCACGTGCCGCCGTACCGCCGGCCCGTGAACATGATGTTCCAGTCCTACGCGCTGTTCCCGCACATGACGGTCGAGGCCAACGTGGCCTTCGGCCTGAAGCAGGAAGGCGTGGATCGGGCCGAGATCCACGACCGCGTGTTCGAAGCCCTGGACCTGGTCCAGATGGCCGGCTATTCGCGCCGCAAGCCCAACCAGCTGTCGGGCGGCCAGCAGCAGCGCGTGGCGCTGGCGCGCAGCCTGGTCAAGCGGCCCAAGCTGCTGCTGCTGGATGAGCCCATGTCCGCGTTGGACAAGCAGATCCGCCAGAAGACCCAGATCGAACTCGTGAAGATCCTGGAGCAGGTCGGCGTGACCTGCATCATGGTCACGCACGACCAGGAAGAAGCCATGACCATGGCCCATCGCCTGGCCGTCATGACCGAAGGCCAGATCGTCCAATGCGGCACGCCGCAGGACGTCTACGCCTTCCCGAATTCCCGCTTCGTCGCCAGCTTCATCGGTTCGACCAACATGTTCACCGGCACCATCGTGGTCGATGAACCCGACCATGTCGCCATCGAGTGCGGCGAGCTGACCCGTCCGCTCTTCGTCAACCACGGCGTGAGCGAACCGCTCGGCATGGAAGTGCACGTCTCCATCCGCCCTGAACGGTTGGTGGTGTCGCGCGAGCAGCCCGAAGCCGAGTACAACTGGGCCCACGGCATGGTCAGCCACATGGCCTGGATGGGCAGCTACGCGCTCTATCAGATCCGCCTGGATTCCGGCAAGACGGTCGAGGCCAGCGTGCCCAGCCAGCTGCTGGCCGCGATGGACGCGCCCGGCATCGACGAAGAGATCTTCGTCAGCTGGGACGCCGACAGCGCCACGGTGCTGGCGTCATGATCCGCTTTTCGCCCCGCGACTGGTTGCCGTCGGGCCGGGCGCTGGCGGTGGTGCCGCCGTTCGCCTGGCTGGTGCTGTTCCTGCTGGTGCCGTTCCTGCTGGTCCTGAAGATCAGTTTCGCCGAGCTGAAGTTCGGCATTCCGCCGTATACGTCGCTGGCGGAATTCAAGGACGAGGCGGTGCAGTTCAGCCTGCATCTGCGCGGCTACATCCTGCTGTTCACGGACAGCCTGTACTTCGCCACGTATCTGAATTCGGTGAAGATTGCCGCCATCACCACGCTCTTCTGCGTGCTGATCGGCTATCCCATCGCCTATTACATCGCGCGTTCGTCGCCGGCGGTGCGCAACCTGCTGCTCCTGGGCGTGATCCTGCCGTTCTGGACTTCGCTGCTGCTGCGCGTATACGCCTGGGTCGGCATCCTGCGCAACGACGGGCTGCTCAACAACCTGCTGCAGAGCCTGGGCATCATTTCCAGTCCGCTGGAAATCTACCGTACCGACGTCGCCGTCTACATCGGCATGGTTTACGCCTACCTGCCGTTCTTCATCCTGCCGCTGTATGCCACGCTGGTGAAGATGGACCTGCGCCTGCTCGAAGCCGCCTACGACCTGGGCGCCAAGCCCTGGCAGGCGTTCTGGCAGATCACCGTGCCGCTGTCGCGCCAGGGCGTGATCGCGGGCGCCATGCTGGTGTTCATCCCGGCGGTGGGCGAGTACGTGATCCCCGAAATGCTGGGCGGCGCCAACACGCTCATGATGGGCCGCGTGATGTGGAATGAATTCTTCAACAACGCCGACTGGCCCATGGCCTCGGCCGTGACCTGCGTGATGGTGCTGTTGCTGCTGGTGCCCCTGGTGTATTTCCAATACAACCAGGTCAAGCAGCAGGAACAGGCGAGCGGAGGCCGCAAATGAACGGGCCCAACAAGACTTTGCGCGCCGTCGTGCTGGGGCTGGGGTACTTCTTCCTGTACGTGCCCATCATCAGCCTGATGGTGTTCTCGTTCAACGAGTCGCCCACCGTCACGTCCTGGACCGGCTTCTCGTTCCGCTGGTATCACTCGCTGTTCAACGACGACGCGCTGCTGCGCGCGGCCTGGCTGTCGTTCCGCATCGCCGCCATGACAGCCACCGCCGCCGTCATCATCGGCACCTGGGCCGGCTATGTGCTGGGCCGCATGGGACGCTTCCGCGGCTTCGCCCTGTATGTGGGCATGCTGAGCGCGCCGCTGGTCATCCCCGAAGTGGTGCTGGGCATCTCGCTCCTGCTGATGTTCGTGGAACTGCGCGGCAGCCTGGGCTGGCCCGCCGAAAACGGCATCTTCACGATCTGGGTCGGCCACGTGACCCTGTGCATGGCCTTCGTCGCGGTCGTCATCCAGACCCGCATCCGCGACCTGGACCGCTCGCTGGAAGAGGCCGCGCTGGACCTGGGCGCCACGCCCATGACCGTGTTCTTCAAGATCACGCTGCCGCTGATCGCGCCGGCGCTGGCCTCGGCCTGGCTGCTGTCCTTCACCCTGTCGCTGGACGACGTGGTGCTGGCTTCGTTCCTGTCCGGCCCCAGCTCCAGCACGCTGCCCATGGAAGTTTTCTCGCGCGTGCGCCTGGGCTTGAAACCCGAAATCAATGCGCTGGCGACGCTCTTCATCCTGGCGGTCGGCACTTGCGTGATCCTGGCCAACCGCATGCAATGGCGCAAGGAGTCCGAACCCAAATGAAGCAAACCACCCTGTACGGCCTGACGAAGTGCAGCACCTGCGTCAAGGCGCGCGACTGGCTGACCGCGCATGGCGTTGCCCATGCGTTCGTGGACTACCGCGACAATCCGGTGCCGGCCGCCACGCTGAAGTCCTGGGCTGACCAGGTCGGCGGCTGGGAAAAGCTGGTCAACCGCACGTCCATGACCTGGCGCAACCTGCCGGAAGAGCGCAAGACGGCGCACACCGATGCGCAGTGGAGCCAGTTGATCGCCGAGTATCCGGCGCTGGTGCGCCGCCCGGTTACGGTCACGCCCGATGGCGAGGTGAGCGTTGGCTTCAGCGAAAAGCGCTACGGCGAACGTTTCGCCTGAGGTCCAGGCCGGCCTGGCGCCGGGCGCGCCCGGCCGGGCCTTGCCCGACGCCTTCTTCGACCGCGACGCCGCGCAGCTGGCGCGCGAGTTGCCGGGCAAGGTGATCCGCCACCGCGTGGGCGACCTGTGGCTGTCGGCCCGCATCATCGAGACCGAGGCCTATTACCTGGAAGAGAAGGGCAGCCATGCGTCGCTGGGCTACACCCACAAGCGGCGCGCCCTGTTCATGGACGGCGGCACGGTCTACATGTATTACGCCCGCGGCGGGGATTCGCTGAACTTCAGCGCCGGCGGGCCGGGCAACGCCGTGCTGATCAAATCCGCCTATCCCTGGACGGACGGGCTGTCCGGTCCGCAGGCGCTGGCCCGCATGCTGCAATTGAACCCGGATGCACAGGGGCGGCCGCGGCCGGTCTCGGGCCTGTGCGCCGGCCAGACGCTGCTGTGCCGGGCGTTGGGCCTGAAGGTGCCGGACTGGGATGCACGCGGTTTCGACCCGCAGGCGCTGTACGTGGAGGATGTGGGCGAGTCGCCCGAGGCCCTGATCTGCACCACGCGCCTGGGCATTCCGCTAGGGCGGGACGAACACTTGCACTACCGTTTTGTGGATCCTGCCTATGCGGCCTTCTGCACGCGCAATCCCTTGCGCCGCGGACAGCGCGCCGGCCACGACTATGTATGGGTAGACCGCCAGGGCGTGGTGTTGCCGCAGGCGCCGCAGGCGTAGCCGACCAGCCCGCGCCCCGGCCGCGCTTGCGTAAGGCGCCTCAGAACCCGCCAGTGGCGATGCGTTCGGCCAGGGCCGCGCGCATGCGCGTGTACTTGCGGTGGATGCGCCGGCTGTTCAGGCGCTTGCTCCAGGCATAGATCGGAATCAGGGGCAGCCCGCCGAAGCCGTCGATCAGGTACAGGCCTTGCTTGCCGTCGGCGTTCAGGCCACAGGCGATGTTGCTGGCGGAGATGTCGTGCAGGACCACGTGGGCATCGGCCAAGTCCTGGAAGAATTCGTCCAGCTGCGCGCTGAGGGCGTCGTCCAGCTTGCCCTGCTTGGCCAGATCCGTCACGGTGGGAGCAATATTGCCGTTGGTATCGCAGATTTTCTCGACGACCAGCCCCAAGCCCAGCGTGGTTTGGGCCACGCCGAGTATGCGCGCCATGGGCACCTGCCAGACGCCGGAGGGGCGGGTGGTGGTGGTGACGTACTCGGAAATTTCGGTCAGGTAGACGCGGTACGCGCTTTCACGCTGGTACTGCTTGTACCAGCGCTTGAACGGGCGCGATTCCAGGTACACCGCGCGGGCGCGCATATCCATGACCTTGACGAGCAAGGACGGCATGTTGGGGTGCTGGAATATGTGCCTGTCGTGTCCCGAGGCGAGCGGCGTGGCGGCGTTCAGGTCCAGCGGGCCGAAGACGGACTGGAATGAAGCCGCGGCGAGACAGGGGGTGGGATCTGGGGGGGTCAAGGGGGAGCAAACCTGTTTGAATGCCCCAAAGTTTAATCCCTTGTTTCCGTTTTACTTGCCCGGCAGTGGTCGATCCTAGCGGGATTCGCCCTGAACGACGGGGGCCGCATCCTACAATCCCGGCTTTGGAGATGCATCTTTTGAACGACATACATCTGCTTTGGATCGCCGCAGGCGGCGCCGTTCTGGCCTTTCTGGCGGCGTTGCTGGCCTGGCTGCGCCCGCCCGCGCAGGACGCCCGGCTCGATGCGCTGCTGGAAAGCCTGGAACGCACCGAGCGCGCGCTGCGCTCCGACATCGCTGAAGGCCAGCGCGGCCTGCGCAGCGAATTCGCGGACTCCACGCGCGCCCTGCGGGTGGAGCTGTCGCAGTCGCATGGCGACCTGCGCGCCGGCTTGTCGCGCGATGCCCAGGCCGCGCGCGCCGAGTCGGCGGAATCCCTGACGCGCTTTGCAGCGGGCTTCTCCGAGCAACTGCAAGGCCTCATCCAGATCAACGAGCGGCGCCTGATGGAAGTGCGCGCCACGGTGGATCAGCGGCTGCAATCGTTGCAAACCGACAACAGCGCCAAGCTCGACGAAATGCGCCGCACCGTGGATGAAAAACTCCACGCCACGCTGGAGCAGCGCCTGGGCGAGTCCTTCAAGCTGGTGTCGGACCGCCTGGAGGCCGTGCACAAGGGCCTGGGAGAAATGCAGGCGCTGGCGGCGGGCGTGGGCGACCTGAAGCGGGTGCTGACCAACGTGAAGTCGCGCGGCACCTGGGGCGAGGTGCAACTGGCCAGGCTGATCGAGGACAACATGACGCCGGACCAGTACGCCAGCAACATCAAGCCCGTGCCGGGCAGCGATGCGGTGGTGGAGTTCGCCATCCGCCTGCCGGGGCGCGGCGATGGCGGCGAACCCGTCTGGCTGCCGATCGACGCCAAGTTCCCCAAGGAAGAGTACGAGCGCCTCATGGACGCGCAGGAAGCCGCCGACATCGAAGGCGTGAAGAACGCCGGTGCCGCGCTGGGCCGGGCCGTCGAGCTGCAGGCGCGCCTGATCGCAGGCAAGTACGTCGCGCCGCCGCACACCACCGATTTCGCCATCATGTTCCTGCCCACCGAAAGCCTGTACGCCGAGGTGCTGCGCCGCCCGGGCCTGCTGGACAAGCTGCATGACCTGCGCGTCAACGTGGCCGGTCCCAGCAACCTGGCGGCGCTGCTGAACAGCCTGCAGATGGGGTTCCGCACGCTGGCGATCGAACAGCGCTCGTCCGAGGTCTGGCAGGTGCTGCGCGCGGTCAAGACGGAGTTCGGCAAGTTCGGCGAATCCCTGGCCAGCGTCAAGAAGACGCTGGACACCGCCAGCAACAAGATCGGGCAGACGGAAGTGCGCACCCGCGCCATGCTCAAGAACCTGAAGGCCGTCGAGGCGCTCCCCGAAGCCGACGCCCGGCTGCTGCTGGGCGCGGCGGACGAGGGCGGCCCCGGGGATGACGACGAAGACCAGGCTGCGGGCCAGAACTGATCCGGCCGCGGCGGCATCGCAGGGGCGTGAGCTTGTTGCCCGCTGCGACTGCCGATATCCTGGCGCTAGCGGCAATCCGCCGTCAGATACCTGGAGCATTGCAAGCATGAGCACCGCTGAACGCCATGATTCCTCCACCCTGGACGCGACGGCGCTGGGCGCCGATATCGCACAAGGGGCCACCACTGCGCTTGCTGCGATGCAGCAGGCGGTGGATCGGGTGGCGGCCCGCAATCCCTCGATCAACGCGGCCTGCGGCATGCAGGCGGAAATCGGCCTGCGCCTGGCGCAGTCGCTGGACGAGGAGCTGGGCGGCCTGTCGCAGGAACAGCGCTTGGCGCAATTGCAGAAGCGGCCGTTCCTGGGCGTGCCCACCTTGCTCAAGGATCTGGGCACAGCGGCGTTGGGCCTGCCCAGCGCCATGGGGTCGGTGCTGTATGGCCAGGTGGAATGGAACGTCGACGCCGAGATCGTCAAGCGCTACCGTCGTGCCGGCCTGATTCCGTTCGGCCGCACGACCAGCGCGGAACTGGGCCTGAGCCCCACCACCGAATCGCCGGTCTACGGACCGGCCACGCAGAATCCCTGGAAGGCGGGCCATAGCGCGGGCGGGTCCAGCGGCGGCGCGGGCGCCGCGCTGGCCAGCGGCATGGTGCGCATCGCCCATGGCAGCGACGGCGGCGGGTCCATCCGCATTCCCTCGTCCTGCTGCGGCGTGCTGGGCCTGAAACCTTCGCGCGGCCTGATGCCGCTGGGTCCGCTGAAGGGCGAAGGCTGGGGCGGCCTGGCCACCGAACACATGATGACCCTGTCGGTGCGCGACTGCGCCGCGTCGCTGGACATCAGCGCCGGCGCCGACGTGGGCGCGCCATATGCCGCGCCGGCGCTGCCGACGGATTCCTATCGCGCCGTGGTGGCGCGCGTGGCCGCCGATCCGCAATCGCCTGCGCGGCGCCGCATCGCCTTCGTCAACACCACCTACGAGGGCGAGGCCATCCATCCTGAAGTGGCGGCCGTCGTGGACGAGGCCGCGCGCCTCTTCGCCTCGCTGGGCCATGAATTGGCGCCTGCCGCGCCGCCGGTGGGATCCGAGGAGGTGCTGTCGCCCATGCTGCCGCTGATCGCGAGCGCGGCGGCCAACGCCATCGATGCCTTCGTGGCCGCGCGCGGCCGCCGCCTGGCCGCCGACGAACTGCAGCCGACCACGCTGGGCGCGCGCGAGTACGCCCGCGCCATCTCCGGCGCGCAGTACGTGGCCTGCGTCGATACCTGCCACGAGATCACGCGCCGGGTCGGCCGCTTCCTGGAACGCGACGGCACGCAAGGCTATGACCTGTTCCTCAGCCCTGTGCTGGCGCAGCCGCCGGCGGCCATTGGCCGCTACGCCATGGACAACGCCGACTACCTGGCCTACCGTTTGGGCAAGAAGGGCGTCATCGGCTATTCGCCTTTCGCGCCTTTGGCCAATCTGACGGGCATGCCCGCCATCTCCATCCCCTTCGGCATGTCGTCCGATGGCCTGCCCATCGGCATCCAGTTGATGGGGCCGCTGGGCAGCGAGGCGCTGTTGCTGGAACTGGCAGCGCAGGTCGAAGCGCTGCGGCCCTGGGCCCTGGTGGCGCCAATGGCCAGATAGGGCGGAAGGGGCAGACCGCGCCGCGGGCGGGCGGCGCATCAGTGGACCGATCCAGGGAGCAGCCATGTCATCGTTCGCGACGCATACCGTATCCAACCAGGTGCCGCCCCTGGAGGACTACTCCTTGTACGAGACCGATCCGGCCTTGCGCGAGGCGGTGCGGCGCGAAGGCGCGCAAGCCTGGGAGCCGGAACTGGCGGCGCACGGCGCCTGGCTGGGCCGCGCGCAGACGCTGGAAGCCGGCGCGCAGGCCAACCGCTGCACGCCGCGCCTGGTCAGCTACGACCGCGGCGGCCATCGCATCGACCGCGTCGAGTTCCATCCGTCCTGGAATCTGCTGATGGGCGGCATCATGGCGCGCGGCCTGCACAGCCGCGCCTGGGCCCAGCCCGAGCCGGGTGCGCAGGTGGCGCGGGCCGCGGCCTATGTCATGCAGGGGCAGGTCGAGGCGGGCAGCTTGTGTCCCACCACCATGACTTTTGCCGCCGTGCCACTGTTGCAGCGCGAGCCTGCGGGCGTCGTGGACTTTGGCGGGCAGTGGCTGAACGCCTTGTATTCCCGCGAGTTCGACGGCGCCGACGCGCCGCTGGCCGCCAAGCGCTCGGCCCTGATAGGCATGGGCCTGACCGAAAAACAAGGCGGTTCTGACCTGCGCGCCGTCACCACGCGCGCCACGCCGCTGGGCGCGCCCGGACGCGGCCGCGCCTATTTGCTGGTCGGCCATAAATGGTTTTTCTCGGTGCCGCAGGCCGACGCGCATCTGGTGCTGGCGCAGACCGACGAAGGGCTCAGCTGTTTTTTCGTGCCGCGCTGGATACCGGACGGGCCGCGCAATGCCGTGCGCGTGCGCCGGCTGAAGGACAAGCTCGGCAATCGCAGCAACGCCAGCGCCGAGGTCGAATTCGAGGACGCCTGGGGCGTCATGGTGGGCGAACCGGGCCGCGGCCTGGCCGTGTTGCTGGAGATGGCCGCCACCACCCGGCTGGATTGCGTGCTGGGCAGCGCGGCGCTGTTGCGGCAGGCGCTGGTGCAGTCGGCGCATCATGCGTGCCATCGCCACGCCTTCGGCAAGCCCCTGATCGGGCAGCCGCTGATGCGCAACGTGCTGGCCGACCTGGCGCTTGAAAGCGAGGCGGCCATGATGCTGGGGCTGCGGCTGGCGCGCGCCGTGGACGAGCGCGCCGACGCCGAGGCGCGCGCCCTGGTCCGCGTGGGTACTCCCGCCGCCAAGCTTTGGGTCTGCAAGCGCGCCATCGCCGCGGTGGCCGAATGCATGGAGGTCTGGGGCGGCAACGGCTACGTGGACGACGGCCCCATGCCCCGGCTTTACCGCGAAACGCCGGTCAATTCCATCTGGGAGGGATCCGGCAATGTCATGGCGCTGGACGTGTTGCGCGCCTTGCAGCGCGAGGCCGGAGCGCTGCCCGCGCTGGAGCGCGAGTTCGCGCAGGCGGCGGGCCAGTACCAGGATTTCGACGACGCGCTGGCGCGCTGGCGGACCCTGCTGGCCGACGGCGCCCAGGCCGAGTTCCAGGCGCGCCGCATCGCCGCCGGCCTGGCGCGGCTGTGGCAGGCTGCCTTGCTGATCCAGCATGCGCCCGCGCCGGTGGCGCAGGCTTTCGTCGCCAGCCGCCTGATCGCGGGTGGCGGCGTGTTCGGCGAACTGGCCGCGGGCGCGGATGCGCAGGCCATCCTGGCGCGGGCGTGGCCCGCCGCCGCGTGCTAAATTTCCTGGCTCGACAAACCTTCCCGCATTTCTCGCCATGCTTTCCCAGCAAGAACTCAAGCAGCAAGCCGCAGACGCGGCCCTGGAATTCGTTGAACAGGTCGCAGGACCCGACGCCATCATCGGCGTAGGCACGGGCTCCACGGCTGATCTTTTCATCGACGGCCTGGCCCGTTTCAAGGGCCGGATCGGCGGCACGGTGGCCAGTTCCGAGCGCAGCGCCGCCCGGCTTGCCGGACACGGGCTGAAGGTGCTGGACCTGAACGACATCACCAGCATGCCGATCTACGTGGACGGCGCCGACGAGATCGACGCCAACCTGCACATGATCAAGGGCGGCGGCGGCGCGCTGACGCGCGAGAAGATCGTGGCTTCGGTGGCCGAACGCTTCATCTGCATCGCCGACGAGTCCAAGCTGGTGCAGACCATGGGCAAGTTCCCGCTGCCTGTCGAAGTCATCCCGATGGCGCGCGCATCCGTGGCGCGCGCCCTGGCGGCGCTGGGCGGCCAGCCCAAGCTGCGCGAGGGATTCGTCACCGATAACGGCAACGTCATCCTGGACGTGTCCGGCCTGTCCATCACCGATGCGCCGGGCCTGGAAGCCCGGGTCAACAATCTGGCGGGCGTGGTGACCTGCGGCCTGTTCGCGATCGCGGGCGCCGATGTGGCCCTGCTGGCCACGCAAAACGGCATCCGCCGCCTGGACCGCCGCGCCTGAGTCCGCTGCCGACGCTTCCCGGCGTCGCCCCGGCCGGCCCGCCTTGTGGCGGCCGGGGTCCGTGTTCATAATCCTGTCACACTTGGGTCATAACCTTGCGGGTTGTGCAGGCCCAACTCGTAATATCCTTTTTTCAGGGCAGTGCAATGAGACCAAACACGCAGGGAGCCCGGATGTCGGAGCATACAAACAAGCAGTTCGATGCGGACCTGGAAAGTGTCCGTTCGCAGTTCCTGCAAATGGGCGGCCTGGTGGAAGCCATGATCCAGGAGGCCATCGACGCGCTCGCCAGCGGCGACATTTCGCTGGTCGAGAAAGTCCGTGAGCGGGAAAAGGAAGTCAACCGCCACGAAGTCGAAATCGACGAGAGCATCAGCCGCATCCTGGCGCGCCACCAGCCTACCGCCATCGACCTGCGCATGCTGATGGCCGTGTCCAAGATGCTGACCGACATGGAGCGTTCGGGCGATGAGGCCGAGAAGGTCGCCACCGTCGCGCGCCGCATCCATGAAGCCGAACTGCGCCATATCCCGGTGATCGAACTGCGCCACATGGCCGCCAATGTGCGCACCATGCTGCATCAGGCGCTGGACGCGTTCGCCCGCCTTGACCCCATCCAGGCCGCCGCCGTGGTGCGCAGCGACAAGGAAGTGGACAAGGAATGGAAGGGCGCGCTGCGCCACCTGATCACTTACATGATCGAAGATCCGCGCACCATTTCGCGCGCCATCGACATGATCTTCATCGCCCGCGCGCTGGAGCGCATCGGCGACCATGCCAAGAACATGTCCGAGCGCGTGATCTACATGGTCAAGGGCGCCGACGTGCGCCACACCGGCGTGAAGAACACCGAGCGCCTGGCGCGCGGCGAAGAAGAAGACACGGAAGAGTAACTACCGGATGCCCGGCGGCCCCTCGGTCGCCAGGCCTCATTCCAGGGGCAGCGACGCCCCTGCTTCCAGCCGCGGGTCCGGCACGCCGGCTTTGCCGGCGTCGATGCGGCCCGCCAGCCTGCGGCCGAAGGCCGGCATGGCGGGCGCGCTGATCTCCAGGTCGTACCATCCCTGGCAACCGCCATAGGCAAGCTCCAGCGAGCCGTCCGCCTGCACGTGCGCCATGGCGCACCAGCCGTCGCCCATGCGCGACTCCACTTTCACTGGCTGCGGTATTTCCGCGCGATTGACGAGGCGCAGGCTCAGGCCCGTCGCCGTCGCCGCCACTTGCGCTTCCAGCGTTCCGGCATCGCGCGCATCGCCGCGGAACCGCCGGTGCAGACCGTCGGGGCCCAACAGCCACAAGTCATAGGCGCCGCCTGCGTGCAGGCGCCAGCCGTCGTCCAGCCGCGCGCCCGCGCTCACGGTGTAGCGGCGCGGCGCGTGTTCCAGCGCGTGGCGGTCGTAGACATGCAGCACCGCGGCCGCGGCGCCGGGGTTGCGCAGGGTCAGCCGGTAATGCCCGCCGTCGGCGGCCATGCGCCCCTGCACGTCCAGCGCATAGGGCAGGGCGCAAGCCTGGCGCCGGCCTTCGGCGTGCGCACCGCGGGCGGCAGTGAAGTCGAAGGCCGAAGTCAGGTCGCCGGCGATCTCGCGCCGCCATGCGCTGATGTTGGGTTCAAGCACGCCGAAGCGCGCTTCCAGGAAACGGATTACCGAAGTGTGGTCGAACACCTGGGAATTGACCCAGCCGCCGCGGCTCCAGGGCGATACCACCAACATCGGCACGCGTGGCCCCAAGCCAAACCCGCGGCCGTGCAGGCCGGCAGGGTCGTCAGGCGTGGCGGCGCTGGGGCCGTGGCGAGTATCGTGGTATTCGCCGTCCAGCTCGACCGTGGACAGGCCGCCCGACTGGCCGTCGGGCGCGCGGGCGGGCGGCGCGGGCGGCGGCATGTGGTCGAAGAAGCAGTCGTTCTCGTCGTACGTGACGAAGAACACGCAGCGGCTCCATACCTCCGGATTGCGCGTCAGGATCTCCAGCACGCGTTCCGTGTAGGCGCCGCCCCGCACGGGGGAGGAGACCTCGGGATGCTCGGAGTCGGCCGTGGGCGCGATGATCCACGACACCTGCGGCAGCGTGCCGCGGGCGACGTCGCGCGCCAGCTCGTCCAGCGTGCAGGTCGACAGGCCGCGGTCGCGCAAGGGCGCGTCGCCGGCGGCGTCGGCATGCTGCCGGCGGTATTGCTGGAAGCCGGCCAGCGGATTGTCGTGGTAGTTGTCCGCCATGTCCTGGTAGATGCGCCAGTCCACGCCGGCATGCTGCAGGCGTTCGGGGTAGGTGGTCCAGGCGTAGCCTTCGCCGGCCGGTCCCAGGCGGTCGTAGGTGTTGACCAGGGCCGGGCCGCCGGCCTGGCCTTGCGGATCATTGGTGCCGGTCCACAGGAACAGGCGGTTGGGATTGGTGCCTGCGTGGATCGAGCAGTGATACGCGTCGCACAGGGTGAAGGCGTTTGCCAGCGCGGTCTGGAACGGTATTTCCGCGCCGCGATAGGCGCCCATGCCGAGCCGGCTCTTGGCGGGCAGCCATTGATCCATGCGGCCGTCGTTCCAGGCGCGCTGCGCGTCGTCCCAGGTATGCGGCGTGATGTAGCCCACCCGCGCATCGCTGGCGTATTCCGCTTGCAGCGCATAGGGACGGACCCGGGCCGCGCCGTCGGCCTGCGTCAGCACGTCGCCCGCCAGCGTGGGCGCGGGATGCGGATCGGCGAACCCGCGCACGCCCGGCAAGGTGCCGAAATAATGGTCGAAGGACCGGTTTTCCTGCATCAGGATCACCACGTGCTGCACGTCCTGCAGCGTACCCGTGCGGCGGTCGGGCGCGATGCCGAGCGCGCGTTCGATGGGCGAGGAGGGGGACAGGCGCGATTCTTCTTTCATGACAGCGATGATACGGCCAGCAATACTTGAATCTTAAGGCCGGCGCCAAGGCGGACGCTGGCGCCGGAAATGAACAGCCCCTCGCGGGCGAGGGGCTGTATCGGGTCGGCCGCCATCTGGTGGCGGCCGGAAAGGGCGCGACCGGATCAGGCCGAGGGCGGAACGTAACCCTGGGCTTCGACGGCGCCGTCTTCGAACAGGAAGCGCTCCATCTGTTCTTTCAGGTACTTGCGCGCACGGGCGTCCGCCAGGTTCAGGCGGTTTTCATTGACCAGGCGCGTTTGGATGCCCTTCCATTCTTCCCAAGCTTCCTTGGAAATGCTCTGCCAGATCTTGGTGCCGAGTTCGCCGGGGTAGGGGGGGAAATCCAGCCCTTCGGCTTCACGCTTCAGTTTTACACAGTTGACGATACGGGCCATGGTTCGCTGCCGGAAGAAATGAGTAATCCCGCATTTTAACGGGCTTGGCGCCGTGACGGCGACTAAGCCCTGCGGACCCTGCGGGTAGCCCGGTTGTTACAGCTTCTTGATGAAGACCAGGCTGTTGCGTGAACGGTTGTAATTGTGCTGCTTTTCGCGCGGCAGGTCGGCGATGCCGCCCTGCACGAAACCGCGTTTCATGAACCAGTGCGAGGTTCGCGTCGTCAGTACGAACAGGCGCTTGGCGCCGACGGCGCGCGCGCGCGATTCCATGTGGCGCAGCAGGATCTCGCCTTCGCCCGAACCTTGCCATTCCGGATGCACGATCAGGCAGGCCATTTCGGCCATCTGTTCTTCGGGGAAACTGTGCAGGGCCGCGCAGCCGTAGATGACGCCGTCGTGCTCCAGCACGGTGAAGTTTTCCACGTCGCGCTCGACCACGCTGCGCGGGCGCGGCACCAGGGTGCCGTCCGCTTCCAGCGGTTCGATCAGGCTGAGGATGGCGCCCACGTCGTCGATGGTGGCGGCGCGCAGATCGTCCAGCGTGTCTTCCACCACCATGGTGCCCACGCCGTCGTGGGTGAAGATTTCCAGCAGCACGCTGCCGTCCAGGGCGAACGGCAGCAGGTGGGCGCGGGCCACGCCGCGTTTGACCGCCAGCGAGGCGTACTGCAGGAAGGCGTGGGTCTCTTCGTCGAGTTCGCCGCCGGCCAGCAGCGCGTCGGCATCCACGCGGGCCAGTTCGGTGTCCAGCGTGCCGTCGTCGTTCAGCACGCCCTGCGAGCTGGACAGGAAGATCAGTTTTTCAGCGCGCAGCGCCACGGCGACGCTGGTGGCCAGGTCTTCCATGGCCAGGTTGAAGGCGTCGCCGGTGGGCGAGAAGCCGAGCGGCGACAGCAGCACCACGGACGAGCCCTTCTCGATGGCGAACTTGAGCGCGTCGATGTCGATCTTGCGCACCTGGCCGGTGTGCTTGTAGTCGACCCCGTCCAGCACGCCGGTCGGGCGGGCGGTGACGAAGTTGCCGGAGATCACGCGGATATGGGCGTGCGACATGGGCGTGTTGGGCAGCCCCTGGCTGAAGGCGGCCTCGATGTCCAGGCGGATCTCGCCGGCGGCTTCCTTGGCGCATTCCAGCGCGGCGGCGTCGGTGGGCGACAGGCCGCGGTCGAATTGCTGGGTAAAGCCCTTCAGGCGCAGCTGCTCATTGACCTGCGGACGCGAGCCGTGCACCAGCACCAGGCGGATGCCCAGCGAGGACAGCAGCGACAGGTCCTGCACCAGCGCGTTCAGCGCGCCGGCCTGCACCAGTTCACCGCCGAACGCCACCACGAACGTCTTGCCTCGGAACGCATGCACATAAGGCGCCACTTCTCGGAACCATCGGACGAACTGGGCGGGTGCGAATTCTGGGGCTTCGAGGGCGGAGACGGTGTCTGGTTCCAGGTCGGGCATGATGGGTGGAAGGATTCCTGAGAGTAAGCAAAAACGCGGCGCAGTGCCGCGCCATAGCGCCGTCGGGCGACGGCGTGGCGAAATTATATGACCGTCGCGCCCCGGCGCAGGCGGAAAAGAGTGCCAATTTGGTGCCGGATTTTCCGGTTTGCGCCCGCGGCGCCAGCAGGAGACCCGCGGAAATTTATAATGCCGGGCTAACCGGACTAATCGTACATGCCTGAATCCTCCAGCCCGCGTGCGCCCAAGGCCGCGGACGCGGCGGCTCCAGCGGCAGCGGCGGACGCGCAGAACGCGCGCCGCGCGCCGCGTCCCGAGCGGCCCATACCCGTGGTCACCTACCCCGAAGACCTGCCCGTCAGTGCGCGGCGCCAGGAGATCGCGCGCGCCATCGCCAGCCACCAGGTGGTGATCGTCAGCGGCGAAACCGGCTCGGGCAAGACCACCCAGCTGCCCAAGATCTGCCTGGAACTGGGCCGCGGCCGCCAGAAGATGATCGGCCACACCCAGCCGCGCCGCCTGGCCGCGACCTCGGTGGCCAAGCGCATCGCGGAAGAGCTGAACACGCCCATGGGCGAGGTGGTGGGCTACCAGGTGCGCTTCAACGACCGCACCGGCCCCAACGCGTCCATCAAGCTGATGACGGACGGCATCCTGCTGGCCGAGTCGCAGCGCGATCCGCTCTTGCGTCGCTACGACACCATCATCATCGACGAGGCGCACGAGCGCAGCCTGAACATCGATTTCCTGCTGGGCTACCTGAAGCAGCTGCTGCCGCGCCGCCCGGATCTGAAAATCATCATCACCTCGGCCACCATCGACGCCGAGCGCTTCGCCCGGCACTTTGCCGCGTCCGAGGACAAGCTGGCGCCCGTCATCGAGGTGTCCGGCCGGCTGTATCCCGTCGAGGTCCGCTACCGCCCCGTGCGCGAGGAACTGGCGGAAGACGAAGCCGCGCCGGCCAAGCCCGGCCGTGACCGCGAACGCATGTCCGGCGACGAAGAGCGCGACCTGATCGACGCCATCGTGGACGCCGTGGACGAATGCGCGCGGCACGGCCCCGGTGATGTGCTGGTGTTCCTGCCCGGCGAGCGCGAGATCCGCGAATCCGCCGAGGCGCTGCGCAAGCGCCATCCGGCCGGCACCGAGGTCTTGCCGCTGTACGCGCGCCTGTCGCAGGCCGAGCAGGAGCAGATCTTTCATCCGCGCACCAATGCGCGGCGCATCGTGCTGGCCACCAACGTGGCGGAAACCTCGCTGACCGTGCCGGGCATCCGCTTCGTGGTCGACAGCGGGCTGGCGCGCATCAAGCGCTATTCCTGGCGCAACAAGGTCGAGCAGCTGCGCATCGAGCCGATCAGCCGCGCCTCGGCCAACCAGCGCGCCGGCCGTTGCGGCCGGGTGGGGCCGGGCGTCTGCATCCGGCTCTACGACGAGCTGGACTTCAACAACCGGGCGCCGTTCACGGATCCGGAAGTGCTGCGCTCGTCGCTGGCCTCGGTCATCCTGCGGATGAAGGCGCTGAAGCTGGACGACATCGAGCAGTTCCCCTTCGTCGAGGCGCCGCCGGGCCGCGCGGTGGCCGACGGCTACCACCTGCTGCAGGAGCTGGGCGCGATCGAACTGGCGTCGGCCTCGGACGACGACACGGATGCTTCGCGCACCGGCTCGTCCTTCGTGCTGACGCGCACGGGCCACGAACTGGCCAAGCTGCCGGTGGACCCGCGCATCGGCCGCATGATCCTGGCCGCGCGTGAACACCAGTGCCTGGCCGAGATGCTGATCATTGCCTCGGCCCTGTCGGTGCAGGACGCGCGCGACCGGCCCATGCAGGAGCGCGAGGCCGCCGAGGCGGCGCACGCCAAGTTCGCCGACGACAAGTCCGAGTTCGTCTCCTTCCTGAAGCTGTGGCGCTGGTATGGCGAGCAGGTGCAGCACAAGGCCTCGCAGCGCAAGCTGGTGGCCCTGCTGCGCCAGAATTTCCTGTCGCCGATCCGGCTGCGCGAATGGCACGACGTGCACACCCAGCTGGCCGCGCTGGTCGGTGAGCAGGGCTGGCGCCTGAACCAGACCGAGGCCACCTACGAGCAGCTGCACATGGCGCTGCTGTCGGGCCTGTTGGGCAATATCGGCTTCAAGAGCGACGAAGGCGGCCACTACCAGGGCGCGCGCGAGATCCGTTTCCATATCCACCCGGGTTCGCGGCTGGTGAAAAAGGCGGGGCGCTGGATCGTGGCGGCCGAACTGGTCGAGACCACCCGCCTGTACGCGCGCTGCGTGGCGCGCATCGATCCGGTGTGGCTGGAAAAAGTCGGCGCGCATCTGATCCGCAAGAACTGGTCCGATCCGCGATGGGAAAAGAAGGCCGGGCAAGTGGTGGCCAATGAACGGGCCACGCTGTACGGGCTGACCATTTACACCGGCCGGCGCATTCAGTACGGCCGGGTCAATCCGACCCAGGCGCGCGAGCTGTTCATCCGCCAGGCTTTGGTGCCGGGCGAGATCGACACGCGGCTGGCTTTCGTGGCGCACAACCGCAAGCTGATCGCGGGCATCGAAAAGCTGGAACATCAGACCCGCCGCCCGGACATTCTGGTCGACGACGAGCTGATCCACGCCTTCTACGACCGCCAGCTGCCGGCCGACATTTCGCAGACGGCGACGCTGGAAAAGTGGGTGTCGGGGCTGGACAAGGCGGCCGCCGCCAAGCTGCTGCTGACGCGCGACGAGCTGATGCGCCACGAAGCCGCGGGCGTCACGACCGACGTCTTCCCCAAGAAGGTGGAATGGCAGGGCGTGTCGATGGCGCTGGATTACCACTTCGAACCGGGTTCGCCGCGCGACGGCGTGACCCTGTCGGTGCCGCTGTTCGCGCTCAATCAGATCGATCCGGCGCGCTGCGAATGGCTGGTGCCCGGCATGCTCAAGGAAAAGGTGCACCTGCTCTTGAAGTCGCTGCCGCAGAAGCTGCGCCGCCATTGCGTGCCGCTGCCGGATTACGCCGCGGGCTTCTACGACCGCTGGTTCGAACGCCAGGCCGATCCCCAGCAGGGGCTGGTGGAGGCGATCATCGCCGACATGTGGGACCAGGTGCAGATCCGCCCCGCCGCGGCGGACTTCAAGCTGGAGACCCTGCCAGCCCACCTGTTCATGAATTTCCGGGTAGTGGACGAGCACGGCCGCATGCTGGCGGCGGGACGCAACCTGGCGCAGCTGCGCGCCGAATTCGGCAAGCAGGCGCAGGCCACGTTCCAGCAGTTGGCGGCCAGCGACACCCAGGTGGCCCAGGCGCTGGCGCACGAGAACCTGACTGCCTGGTCTTTCGGCCCCTTGCCGGAGATCATGGAGATCAAGCGGCGCGGGCAGTCGGTGATCGGCTATCCGGCGCTGGTGGACCGCGGCGCGCATTGCGACCTGGACGTGTTCGACGATCCGGACGAAGCGCGCAAGCACCATCGCGCGGGCTTGCTCAGGCTGTTCCGGCTGGGGCTGCGCGAACAGGTGAAATTCCTGGAAAAGAACCTGGCGGACCTGACCAAGATCAGCATGCTCTACATGACGCTGGGGACGCAGGAAGAGCTGCGCGACCAGATCATCGATTGCGCGCTGGGGCAGGCCTGCCTGGCCGACCCCTGGCCGGTCAACGAGCAGCAGTTCGAAGCCCGGCGGGCCGAGGGCAAGGGCCGGCTGGGCCTCCTGGCGCAGGAAGTGGCGCGCTTGGCGGGTGCGGTGCTGACGGAGTGGGCCGCGGTGCAGCGCAAGCTGCCGCAGGCCAAGCCGCACGCTTCGGCCTATGCGGACCTGCAGGCCCAGTTGGGGGCGCTGATGCCGAAGTGGTTCATCCGCGACACCCCGTACGCCCAGCTGGCGCATTTCCCGCGCTACCTGAAGGCGGTGCTGGCGCGCATCGACAAGCTGCGCGCCGATCCGGCGCGCGACGCCAAGCTGGTGGCCGAGATGGCGCCGCTGCTGACGCAGTACCAGCGGGCCAGATCCGCGCTGAAGGGGGCGCCCGACCCCCGCCTGGACGAGTTCCGCTGGCTGCTGGAGGAACTGCGCGTGGCGCTGTTCGCGCAGGAGCTGCGCACGCCCATTCCGGTCTCGGTGAAGCGGCTGATGAAAAGCTGGGAATCCCTGAAGCGTTGACCGCGGCGGGACGGCGCGAGCCGTCCCGTATTACTGCAAGATTTCAGGTCGTTTTCCGTTCAGAGACGCGTCATCTGGTTATGCTTCAATGCGCGGGCCTTCCCTCGCCGCTCCCAGGAGCATAGCCGCCATGTTCGAGCTCTTCAGCACGCGTACCCGCCCGGGCGCGTCGTCCCGGTCGACCCCGAACCGCTGGGACTGGGCTTTGCTGCCCCTGGTGCTGGCCGTGCTGGCGCTGATGGCCTATGGCGCCTCCCAGATGAGCCGCCCCTTCGCCGTCGGGGAAGATCTCCCGATCTCGCTGGACCCGGTCTACCTGCCGTATTACCTGTTGCGCACCATCCTGCGGATGTTCACGGCGCTGGCCTTCTCGCTGCTGTTCAGCTTCGTCTTCGCCGCCATCGCCGCCAAGTACCGGGCGGCGGAGAAGGCGATGATTCCGATGCTGGACATACTGCAATCCGTCCCCATCCTGGGCTTCCAGGCCATCGCGATCGCCCCGTTCATCGCCCTGTTCCCGGGCAATCTGCTTGGGGTCGAATGCGCGGCCATCTTCGCCATCTTCACCTCCCAGGCCTGGAACATGGCGTTCAGCCTGTACCAATCCATGCGCACGGTGCCCTCCGAGCTGAGCGAGGCGGCGCGCATTTTCCGCTTGTCCGGCTGGCAGCGGTTCTGGCGGCTGGAGCTGCCATACGCCACGCCCGGCCTGCTTTGGAACATGATGATGTCGATGTCCGGCGGCTGGTTCTTCCTGGTTGCCGCCGAGGCCATTTCGGTGGCGGGGCAGGACATCAAGCTGCCCGGTATCGGCTCCTATATCGCGGTGGCGATCGACGCGGAAAACGGCCGCGCCATCGCCTGGGCCATCGGCGCCATGATGGCGGGCATCCTGCTGTACGACCAGCTGTTCTTCCGGCCGCTGCTGGCCTGGGCCGACAAGTTCCGCTTCGAGGAGTCGCAGGGCGATGCCGCCCAGCAGTCCTGGCTGCTGGACTGGACCCGCCGCAGCCGCTGGATGAAGGCGCTGTCCAACGCCTTCTGGGCGCGCATGCGGCGCGCGCTGGGCTGGTTCAGCGTGCCGTACGACGGCACCTCGATCCGCGCCCGCGCCAAGACGCCCGATCCGCGCTGGACGCGGGCCTGGGATGCGCTGCTGGCGGCCGGCGCGCTGCTGGCCACGTACAAACTGGTGCGCTTCGTCCACGAGGACGTGGGTTGGGGCGAAGTGCTGCACGTGCTCGGGCTGGGAGGCATCACCCTGGTGCGCGTCATGCTGCTGATCACGCTGGCCTCGGCGGTCTGGGTGCCGATCGCCGTCTGGATCGGGCTGCGGCCCAAATACTCGCAGCGGGTCCAGGCGGTGGCGCAGTTCCTGGCCGCCTTTCCGGTGAACCTGCTGTTTCCGGCGGTGGTGTTCGTGATGGTGGCGTTGAAGCTCAACCCCAACATCTGGCTGAGTCCGCTGATCATCTTCGGCACCCAGTGGTACATCCTGTTCAACGTGGTGGCGGGGGCCTCGACCATCCCCAACGAACTGCGGTTGGCGGCGGGCAACCTGGGGCTCAAGGGCTGGCTGTTGTGGCGCCGGGTCTACCTGCCCGCGGTCTTTCCCAGCTTCATCACGGGAGCCATCACCGCCAGCGGCGGCTCCTGGAACGCCAGCATCGTGGCCGAGTACGTGACCTGGGGCAATACCTCGCTGGTCGCGGATGGCCTGGGCAGCTACATCAAACAGATGACGGAGCTGGGCGATTTCCACCGCATCGCGCTGGGCATCGGCGTCATGAGCATTTTCGTGATGCTGTTGAACCGCTTTTTCTGGCGCAAACTGTATTTGCTGGCCGAAGACCGCGGCCGCTAGGAGTCTCTCGTCATGGATCCCATTTCCCTGATCGATCTGCATGACGTCGGCAAGTCCTTCCGGGCCGCCGACGGCACCCAGCGGCATGTGCTGGAACACGTGGACTTCACGCTGAAAGAGGGCGAAATCGTCGCCCTGCTGGGCAAGTCCGGTTCGGGCAAGTCCACCCTGCTGCGCATCATGGCGGGCCTGGTCAACGCCGACCAGGGCACGGTCACCTACCGCGGCCAGCCGGTGTACGGCCCGGCCTCGGGCATCGCCATGGTGTTCCAGTCGTTCGCGCTGTTTCCCTGGCTGACCGCGCAGCAGAACGTCGAGCTGGGCCTGGAGGCGCAGGGCGTGGCGCCGGCCGAGCGCGCCAGGCGCGCGGACGCGGTACTGGACCTGATGGGCCTGGGCGGTTTCGGCGGCGCCCTGCCGCGCGAGCTTTCCGGCGGCATGCGGCAGCGGGTCGGCATCGCCCGCGCCCTGGTCATGAATCCCGACGTGCTGCTGATGGACGAGGCATTCTCGGCGCTGGACGTCCTGACCGGCGAGACGCTGCGCGACGACATGCTGGAGTTGTGGGAGGAAAGCCGCATTTCCACCAAGGGCATCCTGATCGTGTCGCACAACATCGAGGAAGCCGTGATGATGGCCGACCGCATCATCGTGTTTTCCAGCGACCCGGGACGTATCCGCAGCCAGGTCATGGTGGGCCTGCCGCGGCCGCGCGACGTGGATTCGGCGCCGGTGCGCGCGCTGATCGACGAGGTCTATGCGCTGATGACCATGCGGCCCGCGCACGACGTGCCGACGCCCTTGCAGCAAGGCCTGGGCTACCGTTTCCCGCAAACCGAAGTCGAGCGCATGGAAGGCGTGCTGGACGTGTTGGCGGAAGCGCCGTTCAACGGCCGGGCCGACCTGCCCAAGCTGGCCGAGGAGGCCGAGATCTCGGACGACGACCTGCTGCCGGCCTGCGAAGCGCTGGGTCTGTTCGGTTTAGCCCGGATCGACCGCGGCGACATCTTCCTGACGCCGCTGGGCCAGCGCTACGTGCTGGCCGAGCAGGCCCAGAAGCAAGCGATTTTCGGGCGCCAGCTGCTGGCGCACGTGCCGTTGGCCGCGCATATCCGCCACAGCCTGGAACAGGAACCCACCGGCGCGCTGCCCGAAAAAGACTTCCTGGACTCGCTGGAAGAATTCCTCAAGCCCGACGAGGCGGAACGGGTGCTGAAGATCGCGGTGGAGTGGGGGCGCTACGGCGAGATCTATGGCTATGACTACCATACCGGGCTGCTGACGCTGCCCGCGCCCGACCCCGTCTGAGGGGCCGCCGCGCAAGAAAGCAGGGCGCCCGGGCCTGCCGGGCGCCGTTGGCTACAGGGCCAGGAATCCCGCGACGACCAGAATGATCAGGCCGTACTTGGTGGCCTTGTAGACCTTGCGGTTCCAGGCCTTGAAGGCCTTGCGCTTCTGGTCGATGACCCAGTGGGCGTGGGTCAGCTTGTTGATCGCGCCGGTCTGGTCGCCGCCGTCGTTGGGCGAACTGGCGGCGGACATCACGACGCGGCCGAACCAGCGGTTGAAGGCTTCGGCCCAGCGCCACTTCAGCGGGCGCTCCACGTCGCAGAACAGGATGATGCGGTTCTGGTCGGTGTGGTTGTAGGCTTCGTGCACGTAGGTTTCGTCGAACACCACGCTTTCGCCGTCGCGCCAGCTGTAGTGTTCGCCGTCGACGATGATGTGGCAGCCGTCATCGTTGGGGGTGACCAGGCCCAGGTGGTAGCGCAGCGACCCGGCGAACGGGTCGCGGTGGGGGTTCAGCTGGCCGCCGGGCGGGAGTTCGGCGAACATCGCGGCCTTGACCTTGGGCAGGGTCTTCAGGATGGCGACGGTCTTGGGGCAGAGTTCCTCGGCGGACGGGTGGCGCGCGTCATACCACTTCAGGTAGAAACGCTTCCAGCCGTACTTGAAGAAGGAATTGAAGCCGATGTCGTTATGGGTGTCGGCGGCCTTGATGCGGCGCAGCTCGGCCATCTGCATCGCCTCTTCGCGGATCGTCTCCCAGTTGTCGTCCAGCACCTTGAGTTCGGCGATTTCGCTGGTCGTCAGGTAGGGCGTGGTCGGAACCCGCGAGGTCAGCACCATGAAGGCGTTGACGGGGGCGAGCAGCACTGAATGGTCCAGCAATTGGCGGCCCAGCGGCAGCTTGACGCGGCCGCGGAAGTGCGCAAACAGGATGGCGCTCAGCCAGATCCCGGGAATTAGCCATTTCATAGGTGAATCTCGTGCGTAAATCTCATGTCAACAATGGAGGATGACGTGCAACGTGTATTGTTACACAGGCGCCCGCGTAGTCCTTTGCGCAACCGCATGGGCCTCGGCTTGGACCGCGTTGACTAGGTACAATTCCCTTTATGTCCGAAGAAGCCGTAACAACCCCGTCCCCATTTGTTCACCTGCGCGTACACTCCGAATTTTCGGTCGTGGACGGCATCGTGCGCATCCCCGACCTCATCAAGCGCGTGGCCAAGCTGGGCCAGCCCGCCGTCGCCTTGACGGATCTGTCGAACCTGTTCGGCCTGATCAAGTTCTACAAGGGCGCGCGCGGCGCCGGCATCAAGCCGATTGCCGGCTGCGATGTCTGGCTGTCCAACGACGACGACCCCGCCAAGCCTTTCCGCCTGCTGCTGCTGGTGCGCAACCACCAGGGCTACCTCAATCTCTGCGAACTGCTGACCAAAGCCTTCCTGACGAACCAGGGCAAGGGCCGCGCCGAGATCCGCCGCGAATGGCTGCAGGGGCAGGAGGGCCTGATCGCCCTGTCGGGCGGGCGCGGCGGCGATGTGGGCCAGGCGCTGGACGCGGGCAACGCCGTGTCGGCGCTGGCGCTGGCGCGCCAGTGGGCGCACCTGTTCCCGGGCAGCTACTACATCGAGTTGCAGCGCGCCGGCATGGACGGCGACGAAGCCTACACCCAGGCCGCCATGCGCCTGGCCAGCGAGGCCGGCTTGCCGGTGGTGGCGACGCATCCGGTGCAGTTCCTGGACGAGTTCGAATTCCAGGCGCACGAGGCCCGCGTCTGCATCGCCGAAGGCGAAATCCTGGCCAACCCGCGCCGCGTGCGCCGGTTCAGCAAGGAGCAATACCTGCTCAGCTCCGAGGAAATGGCCCGGCGCTTCGCCGACGTGCCCTCGGCGCTGGCCAACACGGTGGAAATCGCCAAGCGCTGCAACCTCAGCCTGGTGCTGGGCAAGCCGCGCCTGCCCAACTTCCCCACGCCGGACGGCGTGAGCCTGGACGACTACCTGGTCCAGCTGTCGGAAGAGGGCCTGGAAAAGCGCATGGAGTTCCTGTTCCCGGACGAGGCCGAACGCGCCTCCAAGCGCGAGCAGTACTACGAACGCCTGCGCTGGGAATGCAAGACCATCATCCAGATGGGCTTCCCCGGCTACTTCCTGATCGTGCAGGACTTCATCAACTGGGGCAAGAACAACGGCGTGCCGGTGGGGCCGGGCCGGGGTTCCGGCGCGGGCTCGCTGGTGGCCTATGCCCTGGGCATTACCGACCTGGATCCGATCCGCTACGACTTGCTGTTCGAGCGCTTCCTGAATCCCGAGCGGGTTTCCATGCCCGACTTCGATATCGACTTCTGCCAGGACAACCGCGAACGGGTCATCGACTACGTCAAGGAAAAGTACGGCCGCGCCGCCGTGAGCCAGATCGCCACCTTCGGCACGCTGGGCGCCAAGGCCGTGGTGCGCGACGCCGGCCGCGTGCTGGACATGCCCTATATGTTCTGCGACGGCCTGTCCAAGCTGATCCCGTTCAATCCGATGGATCCCTGGTCGCTCGAACGCACCCTGAAGGACGAGCCTGCCTTCAAGGACCGCTACGAACAGGAAGAGGAAGTGCGCGCGCTGGTGGACCTGGCGCAGCCGCTGGAAGGCCTGACCCGCAACATCGGCATGCACGCCGGCGGCGTGCTGATTGCGCCTGGCAAGCTGACGGACTTCTGCCCGCTGTATTGCCAACCCGGCCAGGAAAACAGCGCGGTCTCGCAGTTCGACAAGGACGACGTCGAGGCCGCCGGCCTGGTGAAGTTCGACTTCCTGGGCCTGCGCAACCTGACGATCCTGGACTGGGCCGTGCGCTACGTGCGCCAGTTCAACGAGGACAAGCGCGACTTCGACGTCATGGCCCTGGCGCTGGACGATCCGGCCGCCTACAAGATCCTGTGCGACGCCAACACGACCGCCGTGTTCCAGCTGGAATCGCGCGGCATGAAGGAACTGCTGAAGAAGCTGCGGCCCAACACCTTCGAAGACATCATCGCCATGCTGGCCCTGTACCGTCCGGGGCCGCTGGAATCGGGCATGGTGGACGACTTCGTCAACCGCAAGCACGGCCGCGCCGCGGTGGATTATTTCCACGACGACCTGGAGAACACCCTCAAGAGCACCTACGGGGTCATCGTCTACCAGGAACAGGTGATGCTGATCTCGCAGATCATCGGCGGCTATTCGCTGGGCGGCGCCGACCTGCTGCGGCGCGCCATGGGCAAGAAAAAGCCCGAGGAAATGGCCAAGCACCGGGAACTGTTCGAGCAGGGCGCCAAGGAAAAGGGCCACGATCCGGACCTGGCGGTCAAGCTGTTCGACCTGATGGAGAAGTTCGCGGGCTACGGCTTCAACAAGTCGCACTCGGCCGCGTACGCGCTGATCTCTTACCAGACGGCATGGCTCAAGGCCTACCATCCGACCGAGTTCCTGGCCGCGACCATGTCCTCGGACATGGACGACACGGACAAGGTCCAGATCTTCTGCCGCGACGCCCAGGACAACGGCGTCGAGGTGCTGCCGCCCGACGTCAATTTCTCGGGCTACCGCTTCGAGCCGGTCGCCGACAAGCACACCAAGAACGGCAAGCCGCCGCGCACCATGCGCTACGGCCTGGGGGCGGTCAAGGGCACGGGGCAGGGCGCGGTCGAGGACATCCTGCGCGCGCGCAAGGAAGGCGGCCCGTTCCAGAACCTGTTCGACTTCTGCCGCCGCGTCAGCAAGCAGGCGGTCAACCGCCGTACCATCGAAGCCCTGATCAAGGCCGGCGCCTTCGACACCATCGAGCCCAACCGGGCGGCGATGCTGGCTTCGGTGCCCACCGCCATGGAAGCCGCCGAGCAGGCGGCCCGCAGCGCCAACCAGGCCTCGCTGTTCGGCGACGACAGCGGCGACGTGGTGGCGGGCGAACTCGCCAAGGTCGCACCCTGGGATCTGCACAAGAAGCTGACCGAAGAAAAGTCCGCGCTGGGCTATTACTACAGCGGCCACCTGTTCGACGCCTGGCGCGACGAAGTGCGCCGTATCGTGCCCATGCAGCTGGTGCGGGTCGAACCGCAGCGCGACCTGCAATGGATGTGCGGCGTGCTGGCCAGCGTGCGCGTCATGATGACCCGCCGCGGCAAGATGGTCTTCGCGGTGCTGGACGACGGCACCGCGCAGGTCGAAATCTCGGTCTTCAACGAGCTCTACGAAAAGCACCGCAACCGCCTGCGCGAAGACCAGCTGGTGATCGTCCAGGGCAAGGTCAGCAATGACGACTACTCCGGCGGCATGCGCATCGTGGCCGAGCAGCTCTACGACCTGCAGCTGGCGCGCGAAGCCCGCGCCAAGTCCCTGCGCGTCAAGCTCAACGGCAGCGCCGACGCGGCGCGCCTGCGGCAGATGCTGAATCCGTTCCGGGCCGAACCCGAGAACGGCATTCCAGGAGTGCCGGTCGATATCGTCTATACCAAGAACAATTTCCTGTGCACCGTCCGCCTGGGCGTAGAGTGGCGCGTCCGCATGGCCGACACGCTGCTCGCCAACTTGAATGAATGGACCAAACCCGATGGCGTGGAGGTCACGTATTGATGCCTAGCCTGCGTATCGTTCACTCGGAAGCCGCAACCAGCTTCGGCGGCCAGGAAGGCCGGATCTTCAAGGAGATGACCGCCATGCGCGCGCGCGGCCATCACATGGAAGCCATCTGCCAACCCAAGGCGCAATTGGCCGAACGTCTGTCGGACGCCGGTTTTCCCGTGCACACCCTGGAAATGGATGGCGCGGTGAATTACCTGAAGGGCATCGCCACCATCCGCGGCATCCTGCGCGAAGGCCGCTTCGACGTGCTCAATACCCACAGCCGGCGCGATACGGTCATCGCGGCCGCCGCCGGCCGGCTGGCGGGGACGCCGCTCATCGTGCGGACCCGGCACCTGTCGAACAAGGTGGGATCGCTATGGTCCTACACCTGTCTGCCGCACAGGGTCACGACGGTCAGTGATCATGTGCGACAACACCTCATCGACCGTGGCGTGCCTGCTGGCAAGGTAGCCACCGTCTATTCCCCCATCGTGCTGCCGCCGCCCGTGGAACGCTCCACGCTGCGGGCAGAACTCGGCCTGGCCGATGACGACATCGTGGTCGGCTGCGTGGCCGTCATGCGCGCCACCAAGGGCCACAAGGACCTGATCGACGCGATCGCGCCGCTGATGGCCAGCCGGCCCAAGCTGCATCTGGTGTTCGTCGGCGGCGGTTCGCCGGTGTTCGAGCAGACCCAGGCCTATGTGGCCGAACTGGGGCTGCAGGACCGCATCCACCTGATGGGCATGCGGCGCGACGTACCCAATCTGCTGGCGGGTTTCGATCTGTTCGCCCTGGCCACGCAGCAGGAAGCGTCCGGCACCGTCTACGTCGAGGCGCAGGCCAGCGGCCTGCCCGTGATCGGCACGGACGTCGGCGGCGTGTCCGAAATGTTCCGCGACGGCGAAACCGGTATCCTGGTGCCGCCCAAGGACCCCGAGGCGCTCACCGCCGCGCTGGTGCGCTTGATCGACGACGCTGATCTGCGGCGGCGCATGGGCGAGGCCGGCCGCAAGATGGTCTGGGACGAGGGCGTGTTCTCGCCCGCCCGCCTGGCGGAAACCACCGAAGCCGTCTATGCCAAATGGCTGGCGGAGCGCGCGGGATGAACGCCCCCAACGTTCCGGTGCTGATGTATCACCACGTCACGCCGGCTGGCGGCATGATCGCCGCCACGCCCGACGTGTTCGAGGCGCAGATCTCGCGCCTGGCCCGCGCCGGCTACCAGTCCTTGTCCGCCGATCAGTTCGCGGCCTACCTGGCCGGCGGCGCCGCGCCTGAGCGCTCGGTGCTGATCACCTTCGACGATGGCTACCTGAACAACTGGGTGCATGCGCACCCGGTGCTGGCGCGCCACGGCATGCGCGCGGTGCTGTTCACCATCACCGGCTGGATCGGCGACGGGCCGGTGCGGCCGCATGCGGGCCAGGCCGGTCCCTTGCCCGCCACGCCCGACCACGACGCCTGCAAGCAGCTGGTGGCCGCGGGCCGGACCGACGAGGCCATGCTGCGCTGGAGCGAGATCGAGGCGATGCAGGCGGCGGGCACCTTTGAGTTCCATTCCCACACGCACTCCCATACCCGCTGGGACAAGGTCTGCGGCGCCGATGTCGACGCCAAGCGCGGCCATATTGCCCAGGAATTGCAGGAGTCCCGCGACACGCTGACGCGCCGCCTCGGCTCCGTCAGCGACCACCTCTGCTGGCCGCAAGGCTATTTCGACGCGGACTACGTGGCCGCGGCGCGGGCCGCCGGATTCCGGCACTTGTACACTACCGACCCTTTCGGCCAGAACACCCCCGGCGCGGATCCCGAACACATCTATCGTTTCGCGGTGCGCAACCAGGGCGGATCCTGGCTGAACCGGCGCATCTGGCTGTCGCGCGATCCCTTCTGGGGGCCGCGCTTTCATGCCTGGAAGGCCTGGAAAAAGCGTCTCAGGAATCGCGGATGAAGCTATCTGTCATCATCATTACCAAGAACGAGGTGGAGAACATCGCCGCCTGCATCAAGTCCGTGGCCTTCGCCGATGAATTCATCGTGGTGGACTCGGGCAGCACCGACGGCACCGTCGAAGTCGCGCGCGCCCTGGGCGCCCGGGTGGAAGTGACCCCGGACTGGCCCGGCTTCGGACCGCAAAAGAACCGCGCGCTGGACCTGGCGACGGGCGACTGGGTGCTGTCGATCGATGCCGACGAGCGCGTCACGCCGGAACTGGCCCAGGAAATCCAGGAAGCGCTGCGCGCGCCGCGCGCCGACGCCTACGAAATCGCGCGCCTGTCGAATTTCTGCGGCCGCGACATTCGCCACAGCGGCTGGTGGCCCGATTACGTGCTGCGCCTGTTCAAGCGTGGCACGGCGCGGTTCAACGACGTGGCCGTGCATGAGCGCGTGGTGCCGGCCAATGGCAAGCCGCTGCAGATGCGCGGCTACTTCCACCACTATCCCTACGACAACCTGGACGCGCTGATCACCAAGGTCAACCGCTACTCGTCCGACGCGGCCGCCATGATGTACGCCAAGGGCCGGCGCACCTCGATCTTCGGCGCGCTGGGCCACGGCTTCTGGACCTTTGTGCGGATCTACCTGATCCGGCGCGGCTTCCTGGACGGCAAGCACGGTCTGGTGCTGGCCGTGGTCGCCTCGGCCGGCAGCTTCTTCCGCTATTCGAAGCTGATGTTCCTGGCCGAGAAGAAGAAGTGAAGATCCTCTACACCAACTTCCACGCCGGCAACGGCGGCGGGCACGTCACCTACATCATCAATCTGGCCAAGGCCCTGTCCAAGGACCACCAGATCACGATCGCGGCGCCGGCCACCAGCCGCCTGTACCGTTACGCCAAGGCGATTCCGGGCGTGGCGGTGGAGGACATGCAGTACACGACGCGGCCCTCGTCCTGGTTCAAGGACCGTGCGCAACTGCGCCGCCTGATCAAGGCCGGCGGCTTCGACATCATCCACGCCAACGGCTCGGCCGACCACAAGCAGGTCATGCTGGCGACGCTGGGCATGCGCCACCGCCCGCGCATCGTTTTCACCAAGCACAACGACCATCCGCTGGCGAGCTTCGGCCATAAGTTGCGGGTGGCGCTGGCCACCGACCATGCCATCGCGGTCAGCGACTACGTCCATGGCCTGATGCAGCAGTCGCCCTACGGCAAGCGTCCCATCACCACCATCCGTCACGGCATCGACACCAATTTCTTCGCGCCGCCGCCGCCGGAAAGCCTGGACAAGCTGCGCGCCATCTTCTTCGGACCCGACTGGCACGGCAAGCTGCTGCTGGGCAGCGCCGGCGGCACAGACTACGACAAGGGCTGGCTGGACCTGGTGGCCGCGGTCGCCGCGTTGCCGCCGGAAGACCGCAAGCGCGTGCTGCTGATGGTGGCGGGCGACCCGCCCAACGAGGCCAAGCTCGCCCGGGTGCGCGAGTTGGGCATGATCGACCAGGTCCGCTTCCCAGGCTTGCTCGATGACGTGCGGGCGGCGCTGGCGTCCTGCCATGCGGGTTTCGTGCTGTCCTACCGCGAAGCCCTGTCGTTCGCCTGCCGCGAGATCATGGGGTTGGGGCTGCCCGCCTTGGTCAGCGACGCGGGCGGGCTGCCGGAGAATGTCACCGATGGGGTCGATGGCTGGATCGTGCCCGCGCGCGACGTGCCCGCCATCACGGCCAAGCTGCGTTTCATGCTGGACCATCCCGACGCCGTGCGCGCCATGGGCGTCCAGGCACGGGCAACCAGCCTGCGGGACTTCAATCTGGAACGTTTCGCCGCCGCCACACTGGACGTATACCGACGCACGCTGGGATAGGGCCGGGCTTTATAATCTGTCCCTATGTCTATCCCCATACTCATGTACCACCAGATCGGCGAGCCCAATCCCAAGGGCACGCCGTTCCGCGGGCTGACGGTGCACCCCGACAGCTTTGCCCGGCAGATGCGCTGGATGCGCAGGCTGGGCTATCGCGGCTTGTCCATGCGCGACGTCATGCCCTATGTGCGCGGAGAGCGCCAGGGCAAGGTGTTCGGTCTCACGTTCGACGACGGCTACCGCAATGTGCACCATAACGCCATGCCGGTGCTGAGCGAACTGGGCTTCACCGCCACCAACTATTTCGTGGCGCACCAGTTCGATGGCGGCAATGTGTGGGACCTGGAAAAAGGCATACCCTTCTCGGCCCTGATGACCGTGAACGAGATGCGGGAATGGGCGCAGGCTGGCAACGAGGTCGGCTCGCACACGCTGGACCACGTTCATCTGCCGGAAATGACGCCCGACGAAGCCCGCCGCCAGATCGTCCAGTCCAAGGACGAACTGGAGCAGGCGCTGGGCGCGCCGGTAACGGCCTTCTGCTATCCCTATGGCGACCACGGCCCGGAGCATCGTGTCATGGCGCGCGAGGCTGGCTACGACAACGCCACGCTGACCCAGCGCGGCTTGGCGGCGGCCTCCGACGATCCCTTCGGACTGCCGCGGGTGACGGTGTCGCGTTCCACCAACATCATCCGTTTCCTGCAGAAGTGCCTGACCCGGTATGAAGACTCCCGCCGGCGCGCTTGAGCGGCGCCTGCGCATCGCGCTGCTGGTCGATCGCTTCGGCAATCGTTTCGGCGGCGCTGAAGCTTATGGCGTGGAGTTGATGCGGGTGCTGGGGCAGCGCCACGACGTCTCCGTGGTGGCGCGCGATTTCGACAGCGACCTGCCGTTCCCCTTCTTGCCCGTGCGCTTTCCAGGCTGGCTGCCCAGCTGGATGCGCGTGCTGTATTTCGCCTGGCGTGCCGACCGCCTGACCCGCGGCCGCTACGACATCGTGCATTCGCACATGAACGGCTGGGCGGGCGAGATCCAGGTCATGCACGTGACGCCGGTGCGCTACAACCGGCTGACCCGCGTCAAGCCGCTGCAACGCCTGACGGCCTGGCTCAGCCCGCGCCTGGCCACGTATCTGCTGCTGGAAAAGCTGCGCGTGCGCCGGGCGCCCGCGCGACGCGTGGTGGCGGTGTCCGGCCTCATCATGGACCAGCTGCACCGCAGCTACGGTCCGCAGCTGCCGGTGGACATCATCGCGCCCGGGGTCAAGCTGCCGACCGCGGCGCAAATGGAAGGCCGCGAGGCCACGCGCGCTAGCCTGGGGTGGGACGCCGACACCATCGGCTGCCTGCTGGTCGCTCGCAATCCCTTGCGCAAGGGATTGCCGGCGCTACTGGATGCGCTGGCGCAATTGCCGCCGCAATACCGGCTGTTGGTCGTGGGCGCGGACGAGCCGACTCGTGAACGCGTGCGCGCGGCGGGCGCCATCGCCAGTCGCGTCACGCTGATCGACCCCACGCCCGACGTCGCCCGCTACTTCAGCGCCGCCGACATCTACGCGCATCCGACGCTGAACGACAGCTACGGCATGGCGCCGCTGGAAGCCATGTCGCACGGACTGCCGGTCGTGGTGAGTTCGCCCGCTTACTGCGGCTTCGCGCAATACCTGGCGGCGGGCAAGGACGCGCTCATCCTGCAGGATCCGCGCGACGGCGCCCAACTGGCGCAGGCGCTGGAGCGGCTGGGCTCCGAACCCGCGTTGCGGGCGGCCCTGGCCGAACGGGGTCTTGAGATCGCGCGCGAGCAAAGCTGGGAAACGGTGGCGGCGCGCTACGAGGCGCTGTACGACCAGGTGCTGCAAGAACGCCGCTGAGGCAGGTCCAGGCGGCGTTGCGGCGTGGCGTCAATGGCCGGGCGCCGTCGCCCGTTCCAGTTCACCCAGCCAGCGGATCGCATGTTCGCGGTCGGCGCCGCACATCTCGGCCTGAGGCTGCAGCCCGCCACAGAAATCCGGGCGCGACGGCTGGCCGAAAATCGCGCAGCGCATGTCAGGCAGCAGCTGGATACAGGGCACGCCGGCGGGTTTGCCTTGCGGCATGCCGGGTATCGGCCGGGTGATCGACGGCGCGATGCAACAGGCGCCGCAGCCGGGCCGGCATTCCAGCGCGGCGGGCGCCTGCAGGTTCAGACCCATCCGCGCAGCCAGTAGATGAACAGGCCCGCGTATTCCTTGAGAATGGAGCGGCTGGCGTCATAGGCGCGCTGATTCGGGAGCCACAAGGGCACGGAGCCATCGGCGGGTTCCACGATCTGCGGCGGCGCGGGGGCGGCGATCGCCTCCACGCCCTGCTTGGAAAAGGCCGCCATCGCACGCGGCATATGCAACGCGGAAGTCACCAGCAGCACCTTGCCGATGCCGCGCGCCTTGAGCTGATCCTCGGTCAAGGCCGCGTTTTCATACGTGGTGCGGCTGGAGTTTTCCAGGATGAGCGCCGTGTCTGGCACGCCCTGCTGGCGGATGGCGTGCGCCATGCCGCGGGCTTCGCTGACGTCGCCTTCCAGCGCGCCGCCCGACAGCAGCACCTTGGGCGCGCGTCCGGCCAGATAAAGTTGCGCTGCCGTGTCGATCCGGACCACGGCGGTTTCCTTGTCATACGGCAGGAACCAGTTGGCGCGCCCGTTGGCGGTGTTGCCGCCCAGCACCACGATGGCGTCGGCGGTCGGGGATTGCGCTGGCGGCAGATGCGGATAGCGGTGTTCCAGCGCGCCGCCGGCCCAGATCGACGTCGCGGGCAGAGACCAAGCCAGCGACCACAAAAGGCCGGCGACGATGAGCGAACCGCCGGTCTTGCGGAGCCGGAACAGACCCAGCACCAGTCCGACGGCAACCAGGGTCAGGCTCAAGTTGTAAGGAATGATCAGATTTGTGAGATAGCTGGACAAGGGCATCTTGAAAAAAATCCTGATTACTACGTCTCGTCCAGCAGAAGGTTGGCTTGCTGTTCAACCTCTTCGCCAGACGGCCATGCATGCTCCGAGCCTACGCAGACGGCGCGCGGCGACCACGGACCGGTGCGTCCCGGACGCGTGACGCCGAACAGCGTCAGTTCGCTGGCGTTGGCGGCTGCGGCGACGTGCGAGACACCAGAATCGTTACAAATCACCAGCGCCGCCCGCGCCGTCAACGCTGCAAATGCGCCCAGGGACAGGGGAGGCAGCAGCATCGCCGTAGGGGCATTGCGCCGCGCTTCCTCGGTTTCGGCCGGAGGAGGGCACATTACCACGGTATGACCGCGGGCCTGCAAGGCCCTGGTAAGTGTATCGAATCCCGGCCAGACCTTGATCTTGCCCTTGTGCAGACCCGTGGCCGTGGGCGCGATCAGCACGAAACGCTGGCCTGCCAGCCCGGCGGCTTCCAGCGCCAGATCGGCGGCGCTCTGGTGGGCGGACGTCAGCGGCAGGTCCAGGGTCGGACCGGGTTCGGCCGGGCCGCTGGGCAGGCCCCAGCGGGTCAGGGCCTCGCGGGTCAGGTGATGCCAGGACTGGACCGCGTGCAGCGAGTCGCCGGGTTTGGCAACGGGCCAGCGCAACAGGAAGCTGCGGCCGTCGTCGCGATAGCCGGCCGAGGGCAGTCCCGCCAGCCGGAACACCAGCGCGCTGGACAGCGAGTCCGGCAGCAGCAGTCCGCGGGCGCGGCGCCCCTGGGCGCCCAGGCTGCGGCGGTGGGCGCTGACCGCTGCCCGGTCCGGTCCGACCTTGCCGCGCATGGGGATGAAATCCTGCTTGGCCACGCCGTCCAGCAGGTCGCGGGCCCAGGGGCGGGCGCAGATCACCAGGGGCAGGCCGCTGGCGTGCAGGGCGCGCAGGCTGGGCAGGCTCATGCAAACATCGCCCACCCAATTGGGCAAGCGGACGTACAGGCAGCTGATATCGGACATGGAAGGGCGCTGGGCGCGTTAAGGCTGAAGGGGACATGGCCCGGGCGGCGACTTGTCGCGCAGCCGGTACAATTCTGGCCACAATTGTATAAAAGCGAGTGATTCCTTTGAATTCTGCCGCACGCAACGCGCCCGCGAGTTCCCAACCCGTCAAAGCCGAACTCTGGAGTCGGATCTACAGCCGCGTGGGCTCCTACTGGAAGGGATTGTTGCTTGCCGTCCTGCTGATGGCCGGCGCGGCCGCCACGCAGCCCGTCCTGGCAGTCATCATGAAGCCCTTGCTGGACGGCGGCTTTTCGGGCGCCAAGCCGTACTACGTCTGGGCGCTGCCGCTGGCAGTGGTCGGCCTGATCCTGCTGCGCGGCATCTGCAACTTCTTCAGCGATTACCTGCTGGCCTGGGTGGCCAACAACGTGCTGCTGGGCATGCGCAAGGATATGTTCGAGCGCCTCCTGGGCCTGCCCGACGCCGACTTCAAGCAGGGCGATACCGGCCGCCTGCTCAACCGCTTCACCATCGATGCCGGCAACGTCACGGGCTACGCCACCGACGTCATCACGGTGCTGGTGCGCGAAACCCTGGTCGTCGTCGCGCTGATCTGCGTGCTGCTGTACATGTCCTGGGTGCTGACGCTGATCATCCTGATCATGCTGCCGGTGTCGGTGCTGATCTCGCGCTTCTTTATCAAGCGCCTGCGCCGCATCAACCGCGAAACCGTCAACATGAACGCCGAACTGACCCGCGTGGTCGGCGAAGGCATCGACGGCCAGCGCGTCATCAAGCTGTTCGACGGCTATGAAGTCGAACGCGGCCGCTTCGATTTCGTCAGCCGCCGCCTGCGCCGCTTCGCCATGCGCACGGCCACGGCCGATGCCGCCCTGACGCCGCTGACCCAGGTCTGCATTTCCATCTCGGTCGGCGCGGTCATCGCCGTGGCGCTCAGCCAGGCCAACCACGGCGCCCTGACCGTGGGCAGCTTCGCCTCCTTCATGGCGGCGCTGGCTCAGATTTTCGACCCCATCAAGCGCCTGACCAACGTCGCCGCCCGCATGCAGAAGATGCTGGTGTCGGCCGAAAGCGTGTTCACGCTGATCGACCAGGTACCCGAAAAGGATACCGGCACCAAGGAGCTGGCCGAGCCCGTGCGCGGCAAGGTCGAATTCCGCAGCGTCTCCCATCGTTTCCCCGATGCCGACCGCGATACCGTCAACGGCATTTCCTTCACTGTGGAGCCCGGCCAGACCGTGGCCCTGGTAGGACGTTCGGGCAGCGGCAAGACCACCCTGGTCAACATGCTGCCGCGCTTTGTGCTGGCCGATAGCGGTTCCATCCTGGTGGACGACACGCCGATCGACGAGCTGACGCTGCGCAGCCTGCGCTCGCATCTGTCGCTGGTGAGCCAGGACGTGGTGCTGTTCGACGACACCATCGCAGCCAACGTCGGCTACGGCGCGTTGGGCAAGTCGAGCGAGCAGAAGGTGCGCGATGCGCTGGCGGCCGCCAATCTGCTGGAATTCGTCGAAGGTTTGCCGCAGGGACTCAATACGCCGGTGGGCGAGAACGCCGCCCGCCTGTCCGGCGGCCAGCGCCAGCGCCTGGCGATCGCCCGCGCGCTGATCAAGAACGCGCCCATCCTGATCCTGGACGAAGCCACTTCCGCGCTCGACAACGAATCCGAGCGCCAGGTCCAGGCCTCGCTGGAGCGCCTGATGAAGGGCCGGACCACGCTGGTCATCGCCCACCGCCTGTCCACCGTGCAGAATGCCGACCGCATCATCGTGCTGGATGCCGGCAAGATCGTCGAGCAAGGCCCGCACGCCGAGCTGCTGGCCGCCAACGGCCTGTACGCCTCGCTCTACAAGATGCAATTCCGCGACGACTGATCGGCCAGCCGCCTGGCCTGGCGGTTGTTCGTTCCTGTCGCATTTCCGGATTGCCAAGCGTCCGGATTGCCGGAAAATGGAGCCGGGCCTGCCGGCAGGCCCGGCCCCCGTCCGCTGCGGGCGGGGCGGCGCCCCGAGGCGCTTTGGTCCGCCGTGCATCTGGAGCGCCCCATGTCCCTGCCTGCCGAAGGCAATCAGCTAGTCAATGTCGTCGTCCTGCTGGGGGCTGCGGTCGTCGCGGTTCCCCTGTTCAAGCGCCTGGGGTTGGGATCCGTCCTGGGATACCTGGCCGCCGGCCTGGTGATCGGCCCCTTCGGCCTGGGCCTGTTCTCCGATCCCAAATCCATCCTGCACGTGGCCGAACTGGGCGTGGTGATGTTCCTGTTCATCATCGGCCTGGAAATGCAGCCCTCCCGGCTGTGGAAGCTGCGCGGCGAGATCTTCGGCCTGGGCGTCGCACAGGTGCTGGCCTGCGGCGGACTGCTGACGGTGGTCGGCCTGCTGGCGGGGCTGTCGGGTCCGGCGGCTTTCATGGCCGCGATGGGTTTCGTGCTGTCGTCCACCGCCATCGTCATGCAGATACTGGGCGAACGCGGCGACACCGCCAGCGCGCAGGGCCAGCGCATCGTCTCGATCCTGCTGCTGGAAGACCTGGCCATCGTGCCGCTGCTGGCCCTGGCGACCCTGCTGGCGCCGGCTGGCAATTCCAGCCATGGCGATCCGTGGATACAGTCGGCCATCGCGGTGGCGTGCATCCTGGCATTGCTGGCCGCCGGCCGCTGGCTGCTCAACCCGCTGTTTCGCCTGCTGGCCGCCGCGCATGCGCGCGAGGTCATGACGGCAGCCGCCTTGCTGGTGGTGTTGGGCGCGGCGCTGCTGATGGAATTGGGCGGCCTGTCGATGGCGATGGGCGCCTTCCTGGCAGGCGTGCTGCTGTCCGAATCCACCTTCCGCCATCAGCTGGAGGCCGAAGTCGAGCCGTTCCGCGGCATATTGCTGGGCCTGTTCTTCCTGGGCGTGGGCATGTCGCTGGACCTGTCGGCGGTGGCCCGCGAATGGCCGCTGATCCTGGCCGCGGTGGCGGTGTTCATGCTGGTGAAATCGGTGGGCGTGTACGTGGTGGCGCGGGTGCTGCGCGCGACCCACGCCGAGGCCATGACCCGCGCGGCCCTGCTGGCGCAGGGCGGTGAATTCGCTTTCGTGCTGTACGGGGCGGCAGCCGCCGCCGGCATCTTCGATGCCCACACCGGCGCCGTGCTGACTGCAGTCGTCATCATTTCCATGGCGCTCACGCCGCTGTGCGTGCTGGCGTTGCGCTGGCTTCTGCCCAAGCCGCAGCCTTCGATGGAAGACGTGGATGTGGCCAAGGATCTGGAGGGCTGCGCCCTCATCGTGGGCTTCGGGCGTTTTGGCCAGATCGTGACCCAGGCGATGCTGGCCCGCGACCTGACGGTCTCCATCCTGGATATCGACACCGACGCGATCCGGGCAGCGGCCAAATGGGGCGTCAAGGTCTATTACGGCGACGGCACGCGGATCGACATGCTGCGCACCGCCGGCGCGGAAAATGCCTGCGCCATCCTGATCTGCATCGACGACCCCAAGGCGGTCAACCACATGGTCAAGCTGATCAAGGCCGAATTCCCGCTGGTGCGGGTGGTGGTGCGCGCATACGACCGCATCCATTCGTTGGCGCTGGCCAAGGAAGGGGTCGACTACCAGGTGCGCGAAACCCTGGAATCGGCGCTGGCCTTTGGCGAGGCCGCGCTGCGCGTGATCGGCGTGCCACCCGATGAAGCCGCCGAGGTGGTGCAGGATGTGCGCAGGCGCGACACCGAGCGTTTCGACCTGGAGGTTGCCGGCGGGCTGTTCGCCGGCCGCTCGCTGCTTTACGGCAATATGACCAGCGCCCCGGATGGCCGCAACGACCAGCCCGACCGGGAAACCGAGAGCGCCGCGCCCAGCCCGTCGGTGTAATAGACTATTTCCTGATCGTTGCATTACTTTTCGCATCATTTCACGCGCAGGCGCTGGTGGCTGAGGTAGATTTATCCGCACTGACTCGTCATCCATGACGAGCATTTGCCAGGGGGCTGCCATGCTGCAATCGGATCGGATTTCCACGACACCGCACGCTGTTGGAGTAGAACTGGCCCGGCGGCAGGCCCGGGCCTTGCGATGCGGATTTTCGGCGGGTTCCATGCGCCAATTGGTGTCGCACACGGGCGGAACCGGCCCGGCATGGTCGATCGGCGCGCACCGCGAAACCGACAGGGCCAAGGGCGCCAAGGCCTTTCCCTTCCGCATCGCGGCGGTCGCGGCGACCTGAGGAAGCTGCGGCGCGGAAGGAGCCGCGCGGGCGGCGCTGGGGTTTTTTAGGGGCGGATCTTGCGCGGCTTGTCCGGCGGCGGCATCATCTGCGGCGTAAATCTCTGCCGGAATGATCCGCTTCCCCCGGACGTCCCCGGCGTAGGAGCGCCGTATTGAAGTCTCGCGGGTTTGTGCAACGCGCCCTGTATGCGTTGGCGGTGCTCGTCGCAATCGGTATCTGCGCGGCCGCGGTCGCGCTGCTCTGGATCGACCGCCGCGCCACCTGGGACGCCGCCCACGCTTCGGCGCGCAACATCACCGGCGTGCTGTCCGCGGACATCAGCCGCACCCTGCATGTCTACGACCTGTCGCTGCAGGGCATGGCCGAACGCCTGCGCGAACCGGGCCTGGCTCAGCTGGCGCCTGAAACCCAGCACCGCTTCCTGTTCGACCGGCCATCCACCGCCGAATACCTGGGCGCCGTCGTGGTGCTGGATAAGGACGGCAATATCCGTTACCACTCCGGGGATCTGGATGCGCCGGATGTGAGCTTCGCCGACCGGGATTTCTTCCAGGTGCATCGCGATGCCGACGACGTCGGCATGTATGTCAGCAAACCCTACCGCAGCCGCCTGCGCGGCGGCGACGAGAGCATCGCCATCAGCCGGCGCCTGTCCAATCCGGACGGCAGCTTCGCCGGCGTGGTGGGCGGTTCGCTGCGCCTGGCCTATTTCCGCGACCGCTTTGCCGCGCTGTCGATCGGCGAGCGCGACGAAATAAGCGTCTTCCGCAACGATGGCCTGGTGTTGTTGCGCGCCCCATATTCCCTGAACGACCTGGGCAGCGACATCGGCATGGCGCTGGATTTCCAGCAATTCCTGATCCGCCGCGAAGGCTCGTTCGTCGGCGCGCTGTCTCCAGACGGCGTGAACCGCTACTACACCTTCGCCAGCATCGAGGACACGCCGCTCATCATCGACGTGGCCATGGACGTGGACGAGCTGATGGAGCCCTGGGACCGCCGCGCGCTCTTCATCATCCTGGTCACTACGGCGCTGCTGCTGTCGGTCGTGGCGCTGATCGTGCTGTTCAGGCGCGAGATGATCCTGCGCAAGGCGGTCGAGACGCAGCTGGCGATACAGGCGCGCACGGACGGGCTCACCGGCCTGGCCAACCGGCGCGCGTTCGACGAAACGCTGGAGCGCGAATGGCAGAATGCGCGCCGCGAGCGCGTGCCGCTATCGCTGCTGTTCCTGGATGCCGACCATTTCAAGCGCTACAACGATCGCTACGGCCACCAGCAGGGAGACCAACTGCTGGCGACGCTGGCGCGCGTCCTCAAGAAAAAGGCCCGGCGTCCGCGCGACCTGGCAGCGCGCTATGGCGGCGAGGAGTTCGTCGTGCTGCTGCCCAATACCAGCCGCCAGCGCGCCGCGGAGATCGCGGAGAGCATCCGGCGGGCGGTTGCCGGTCTGAAGGTGCCGCACGCGGACGCCGCCGCCGGCATCGTCACCATCAGCGTCGGGGTCGCGACCGCTGTGCCGCAGGGCGACGATACGGTCGCCGGCCTGGTGGAGGCGGCCGACGAGGCCGTCTACCAGGCCAAGGAGTCAGGCCGCAATCGCGTGGCAATGGCCGGGTCTTGATCCGGCGCTGAATGAAAAAGCCCCGCCGCGCTCATCGCGCGGCGGGGCTTTTTCGATCCTGCGTGGCTTAGCGGCCGACCATGACGGCCTGCATGCGCGTTTGCGCCTGTTGCACGTTCTTGGCTTGCGCGTTCAGGTCCTGCAGCAGCTTGTTCAGCTCGGCTTGCACGGCCGGATCCTGTACCTTGACGATGGGACCGGAAATGTCGATCTGCGCGGCATGCGCGGCAACGTAGTCGGCGATCTTCAGGCTGCTGTCGAAGGTTGCGTTCAGCTGCGGCAGCACGTCGCGGAAGGTGTCGGCCGGCAGGCTCACGGTCTTCTCGTAGGCCTTGTCGTACACCGCCTTCAGGTCTTCCGGCTGCTTGAGCTGAGCGCGCGCGGCGTCGGCCTTGGCCTGCTGTTCCTTCAACGCCGCGCCCATTTCATTGAGCGAGGCTTGCACGGTCTTGAGGTCGTCGCGACGCGTCACGATATCGTTCAGCGAACGCAAGGAGCCTTTCTGCATGATGCCCGACAAGGGCTTCACCGAAGCATCCATGCCCGCATTGAAGTCGGTGATCACCGCATACTGCGCGGCGTAGTCGCCGAAGGACTTCTTCTCTTCATCCGTCAACTGCGGGACGCGCACGCCGGGCTTGTCGACGATGCGGGTCTGCAGGAACTGCGTGAACGCGGCACGCTGTTCGGGTTCCTTGTTGCCGCAAGCGGCCAGCATCAACGGCAGCGCTGCGGCCAAGACGAGGAACGGACGGAATAGGGACTTCATCGCATCGAACTCCTAAAAGCGAAAGAAAGAAATTTTCAGGGTATACCCTGAAGGCGCCCGCAGCTTATCGGGTCGCCTTCCTTGCCGCCATCGCTTTCAGAATTGTTTGCAATCGAATCTTTAAGACACAAAATTCACACATAATGAAGTGAAGTCGCGCCCGCTACCTGTTACGCGTGCGCGCGTGTTCCAGTTATTCCTGGACGGCGATTTCGCGCAATGCCGCGGTCAGCAGTTCCGCCGACCGCGACAGCGAGCGGCCCGCGCGCCGCAGGATGCCGATGTGCCGATATAACGGCGGACTGCTGATGGAAACGCAACGCAGGCGGTTGGTATCGCCTTCGCGGGCGGCCAATTCAGAAAGAATGGCGACGCCCAATCCTTGCGCCGCCATCGCCAGCACGGTCGAGTTGTAGACGACCTCATAGGCCGCCGGCAGCGAGATTTTCAATTTGTCGGCCGCCGCCTCGATATGCGTGCGGATGCTGCTCTCCCGCACCGGCAATATCAACGGATGCTCGGCCAGATCCTTGAGCGTCACGGTGTCCGGCGCGGCCCAGGGATAGTCATGCGCCATGTAGGCGCAAAAGCGGTCGGTCACCAGTTGCTCCCAGACCAGCTCCTGATCGCGCTTGATCGGACTGCCGATACCAAAATCGACCTCGCCGCTGCGCGTCATGTCGTTGACGCGGGAGGCCACGGTGTCCCGCACGCAGACGGTGATCCGCGGGTAGTCGCGGTTCAGCCTGTGGATCGCCTGCGGCAAGAGGCCGGCGGCCAGGGAGGGCAGCACGGCAACGGTCACCGTGCCGCGTTCCCGGTCGCTGGTGTCGCGGGCCTGGGTCACCAGGTCTTCGATTTCAGCCACCAGTTTTTCGATCCGCGGATAGAGCTCCTGGCCCCGCGGCGTCAGGCTGACGCTGCGGTGGTTGCGGTCGAACAGCCGCGTGCGCAGATGGGACTCGAGCTGCTGGATCTGTATGGTCAGCGCCGACTGCGAAATATTCAGTTCGTGAGCCGTCCTGGTGAAGTTGCCTAAACGCGCGATCGTGAGGAAAGCGCGTAACTGCTTGAGATCACTCAACATTATCGAAACTCCGAATCAAGACGCGAGGGCGCTGCGATCGTTTTTTTTGAAAAGAATGTTCCGTTATTTGAATTTTACGAATCGCATGCCGCTGAGTATATTTCCTATCGAACGCCTGGCTCAAAAAGGCGGCGAATAAATAAATGAGACAAAGAGGGAGGGCTCAGCATGGCCGGGTATTGTGCCTCACACCAGAGGCTTCAAACGCTGCAGCGAATAATGGATTCGATAAATGCCGCGGCTGAAAAGTGCGCCGGACTGTTTCTTATAGGAATGGTCCTGGCGATTTCAATTTCTGTATTTGTACGGCTGCTTTACACCTATACCGGCATTCCATTTTCCACGCCCTGGGCGGAAGAATTGGGCCGTTTCATGATGGTCGGCAGCGTCTTCATTGGCGGCGCGGTCGCCACCTACCGCCTGCGCCTGATCGGCGTCGATGCCTTCATCGGCATGGTGCCTGAGTCGGTCGCGCGCTGGCTGCGCGTTGTCGCCCATATCCTGACCTTGATGCTGGCCGTGCTGCTGGCCTGGAAGTCGATCAGATTGATCGAGCTTGGCATGAGGCAGACGTCGCCCGCGATGGAAATGCCCATGGCGTACATCTATGTGTTCATGTTCATCGGTTGTGTGCTGATGAGCCTGAATACCTTCGCGCATGTCATCAAGGAATTGATGAGTGTCGAAGCATCGCAGCCCGGCGGAGAGACGGAAAGAGCCGCCGCCGCCATGCAAAATAGTGAAGGAGGGGCGCTGTGATCCCGGTTCTGTTCTTATCGTTTACGGCGATCCTGATAATCGGCGCGCCCATCGTCACCGCCTTGGGCATGTCCGCCGCGTTTGCCCTGCAGGCGGGCGACCGCTCGCTGCTGATCGTGGCGCAGATGGCGTTTCAGTCGCTCGATTCGTTCAGCCTGATGGCCGTTCCATTCTTCATCCTGGCCGGGCATCTGATGTCCTCGGGCGGTGTTGCTGCCCGGCTGGTGCAACTGGCCAATGCCTTCGTCGGCTGGATCCGCGGCGGGCTGGGTGCGGTCGCGGTGCTGACCTCGCTGCTGTTTGCGACGGTTTCGGGTTCCTCGTCCGCAACTACCGCCGCGATCGGCTCCGTGCTGATCCCGGAAATGGAAAAGAAGGGCTACCCCAGGTCGTTCGCGGCTTCCATTGCCGCATCCTCCGGCGAACTGGGGGCGATCATCCCGCCCTCGATCCCCATGATCGTGTATGCGCTGACGGCGAACGTGTCGGTCGGCTCGCTATTTCTCGCGGGCATCCTGCCGGGTCTGCTGATCACCGTGTCGCTGATCCTTACGGTCTGCCTGGTTGCCCGTTTCCAGGGCTTTGACGCAGTCACCGCGGTGAGCTTCACCGGATGGCTCAAGGGTGTCCTGGTCGCCCTGAAGGATGCGACGCTGGCGTTGATGATGCCGGTCATCATCCTGGGCGGGATCTACGGCGGGTTGTTTACCGCGACGGAAGCCTCCTGCATCGCCGTGTTGTACGGCCTCGCGCTTGGGCTGTTCGTCTACAAGGAAATAACGGTCAAGGATCTGCTCGGTATTTTCGCGCGCTCCGCGGTGATGTCCTCCATCATCCTGCTGATCGTGGCGTTCGCGGCCGTGTTCGCCTACCTGCTGACGATCAATCAGGTGCCGCAGCAGGTCGCTGCGATGCTCGGGTCGGTGACGACCAATCCGATCGTGTTCCTGCTGCTGGTGAACGTCATGCTGTTCCTGGTCGGCATGTTCATCGAGGCACTGGCGGCGATCCTCATCATCGTGCCCATCCTGGCGCCCATCAGCGTCACCTTCGGCATCGATCCCATCCACTTCGGCATGATCGTCATCACCAACCTGGCGGTCGGCATGGTGACGCCTCCGGTCGGCGTGAACCTGTTCGTGGTGTGCGAAGTCGCCCAGTTGAAAATGCACCAGTTGGCGAAGTATCTGGTCATTTTCCTCGCCGTCCTGGTGCTCGATGTCCTGATTATTTCTTACGTGCCCGCCATTAGTACCTTTTTCTTATAAAAACTAGATCGGCTGCCCGAGGACAGCGTCCTTTGGGCGGCTGGAAAACCGAGGAGATGGAAGTGAAGCTATTCAAGAAGATGTTTGGCGCCGGCGTCCTGAGCGCACTCATGTTTGCTACGCCGTCGCATGCGCTGAACATGGACGTCGGGCACACGCTCACGACCGACAGCCCGTTCCACGTAGGCGCGCAGAAATTCGCCGAAGTGCTGAAGGCGAAGTCGAACGGAAAAATCACGATTTCCGTGTTTCCGCACTCCCAGCTGGGCGGCGAACTGACCATGATCCAGGGCGCGGTGGCCGGGGCCACCGACCTGGTCATCACGGGTCAACCGACCCTGAACGGTATCGTCAAGGAATTCCTGGTCTTTGACTCGCCGTTCCTGTTCGACAGCGTCGACCAGGCCAACCAGATCCTCAACGGGCCGGCTGGCGACAAATTCATGGAAGTCCTGCCCAAGTACGGCCTGGTTGGCCTGGGCTGGTTTTCGGCGATCGAACGCAACGTTTTCGGCAACCGGCCCGTCAATTCGGCCGAAGACCTGAAAGGCATGAAGATCCGTGTCATCCAGTCGCCGGGTTACGTCGAAAGCTACAAGGCCCTGGGGGCGCAAGCCACTCCCATGGCCTATTCGGAACTGTATCTGGCCCTGCAGCAGAAGGTGCTCGATGGCGGCGAGACGACGCCGGACCAGTTCGTCTCGGATAAATTCATCGAAGTCTCCAAGTACTTCAACATGACGCACGTCAATATCCATCCAGCGCTGCTGCTCATGTCCAAGGACCGCTGGGACCGCTTCTCGCCCGCGGAACAGAAAATGATCAAGGAGTCGGCGGACGAGGCCATGGCCTATGCGCGCGACTATTACAAGAAGGTCTACGACGAGGGTATGAAAACGATGGAGCAAAAGGGCGTGTCCATCGTCTATCCCAGCAATCTCGATTCCATGGTGCAGGCCACGCGGCCGGTCGTGAAAAAGCTCGTCGGCGAAGCGCCCAATGGCCAGGCGCTTTATGACGCGCTGATCGCCGCCAAGCAGAAGCAGTAACCGGCGCAAACGGCATCGGCCCCGGCGCTTTCCTATTCAAGAGAAACTGGACAGATTGATGACACCCTTCAACCAACCCGAAAACCTGCGCGTGTTGATTACCGGAGCGGCCGGAAACATAGGCCTTTGCCTGCGCACGCATCTGCGCGGCCGCTACGCCTTGCTGCGCCTGGCGGACATCGCGCCGCAGGAACCGGCGCAGGCCGGCGAGGAAATCTGCGCGATGGACGTCCGGGACATCGAGTCCCTGGAGCGCTGCATGGAGGGTATTGACTGCGTCATCCATCTGGCCGGTATCCCCGGCGCCGATGTCTGGGAAAAAATCCTGCCCATGAATATTGAGGGTTGCTACAACGTATTCGAGGCGGCCCGGCGTCAGAACGTGCGCCGGGTGGTCTTTGCCAGCTCGAATCACGCTATCGGCTATCACCGCCGGGAAAAATTCCTCGATGACACCGTGCAGCCCCGGCCCGACTCGCTGTATGGCGTCTCGAAGGTGTTCGGCGAGGCCCTGGGCCGGATGTACGCCGACAAGTACGGCATGTCAGTCGCCTGCCTGCGGATCGGGACGTTCCGTACGCCCGACCGCCCGAGCGAGGCCCGCCAGCTGTTGACCTGGATCAGCCACCGCGACATGGCGCAATTGACGGCGCGCTGCGTCGAACACGCGTCCTACCATTTCACGGTGGTCTACGGGGTGTCGAACAACCTGCGCAACCGCTGGGACAATTCCAACGCGAAATTCCTGGGCTATGCGCCGCAGGACGATTCCGAGGTGTTCGCCCCGGAAATCCTGGCTCAGAACATCCCCGAGGATCCCATCGCCGCCCAGTTCCATGGGGGCTTTTATTGCCCCTTGGAATTCGTCGGAACCACGGACAGGATTTCCTGAAATCAGACCAGGATGATGTCGTACTGTTCTTGAGAGTACGCGCCTTCCACTTCCAGCGAAATGCGCTTGCCCACGAAGTCGCCCAGCATCGCCAGATGCTGGCTTTCTTCTTCGAGGAACAGGTCGACCACCTCTTGCGAGGCGAGGATGCGGAATTCCTTGGGATTGAATTGCCGCGCCTCGCGCAGGATTTCGCGCAGGATTTCATAGCAGACGGTGCGCGGCGTGCGCACGTTGCCCCGCGCCTCGCACATGGGGCAGGGCTCGCACAACTGATGCGCCAGCGAGTCGCGGGTGCGCTTGCGCGTCATTTCCACCAGGCCCAGCTGCGTAAAGCCGTTGACGGTCATGCGGGTGCGGTCGCGCGACAGCGCCTTCTTCAGTTCGGCCAGCACCGTTTCGCGGTGTTCCTGTTCCTCCATGTCGATGAAGTCCAGGATGACGATGCCGCCCAGGTTGCGCAGCCGCAGCTGGCGCGCGATGGCCTGGGCCGCTTCCAGGTTGGTCTTGAAGATGGTGTCGTCGAAATTGCGGCCGCCCACGAAACCGCCGGTATTGACGTCGACCGTGGTCAGCGCCTCGGTCTGGTCGATGATCAGATAGCCGCCCGACTTCAGGTCCACCCGTCGAGATAGCGCCCGGGCAATCTCATCGTCCACGTTGGCGGTGTCGAACAGGGGGCGCTCCCCGCTGTAGTGCTGGATGCGGCCCACGACCGAGGGCGTATAGATGCGCGCCCATTCCAGCATCGCGGCGCTGGTCGTGCGGGAATCCACAAGAATGGTGCCGGTGTTCGGGCCCACCATGTCGCGCAGCACGCGCTGCGCCAGGGTCAGATCCTGGTGCAGCAGGGCGGGGGCGGGCTGGGTGCGAGCCGCCGCCTGGACGCTGGTCCACAGTTTGCGCAGATACTCCAGGTCGGCAGTCAATTCCTCGTCATTGGCGCCTTCGGCCTGTGTGCGGACGATGAAGCCGCCTTTTTCCTCTGCCGGCATCAAGGCCTGCAGGCGTTCGCGCAGCTGGATGCGCTCGGATTCGTCGTCGATCTTCTGCGAAATGCCGATATGCGGATCGTGGGGCAGGTAAACCAGCATCCGGCCGGCCATGCTGATCTGGGTGGAAAGCCGTGCGCCCTTGGTGCCCAGGGGATCCTTGACCACCTGAACCATGATGGTCTGTCCCTCGAATAACAGCTTTTCGATCGGAGTGGGAGTCAGTCCCTGGCTTCTTTCACCGCGGTTCTCGCGCAGGTCGGCAATGTGAATGAAAGCAGCGCGCTCCAGTCCGATATCGATGAAGGCGCTCTGCATGCCCGGCAGTACGCGGACCACCCGCCCCAGATAAATATTACCGACATGGCCCCGCTGGATGCTGCGTTCCACGTGCAGCTCCTGTACCGAACCTTGTTCCACCAGCGCAACGCGGGTTTCGAAGGGGGTGACATTGATCAGGATATCTTCGCTCAGGGCGATGGCTGGGGGCATAGCGTGTTCGTCTCCAGTAAGGTGCGGCGTACAGGCGAATAGTAAACGTAGGGCAAGGTGGACGAGACAACTATCTATATGGGGCAACCGCGAGGATCACCACTATATATAGGGGAGAGGCGGCGATGGCAGCGGTACAGGTCCACGGGTTCGCCGTTTTGCGCCACGCGAAAAAACTGTGCTATAGTCTCGCTCCTTCGCAGTTCGGACAGTTCTGAAACGCGAAGCCAAGCAAGCACAACAGGTCGGGCAAGAAAATTCGAGCCAGGCCTGCCGCAAAGCAGTCAGAAATGAACGCCGCGCGGTTATTGCAAGGATTGCAGCAAGTTAGGCAAAAGCCAGTTGCACAATCTGCAAAAATCGTGTTATAGTCTTGGGCTTGGCAGTTACCGAAAACTTAGGGTTAACCCTGATATTTCGATAGCTGCTAAGAGAGGCGGACCTGAAGAGGTCGCAAGCAAGAAAGCGAAACGCAGTATGTGATGCTGACTTGACAAGCGAAAAAAACTTCTTCATAATCTCGTTTCTCTGCTGCAAACAACGCGGCGCCAGCGAAAGCGGCGTAGCGAAGCGAGCAGGCAGTAAGCAGTCCAGAATTTAGCAGTACCGCTCTTTAACAATTAAACAACCGATAAGTGTGGGCGCTTGATGCGAGTGCAATGTGACTTCGGTCACAAGCACAATGAAATCAAGTGCTCACTAGAAGTGAAGTACCTTA